>Ga0247839_1000032_pt1 | contig 203358 bp, 200 predicted proteins | sample LaCruzMarch2015__6_FD_192405 | JGI IMG/M metagenome (GOLD analysis project Ga0247839, IMG submission 192405) | Freshwater microbial communities from meromictic Lake La Cruz, Castile-La Mancha, Spain - LaCruzMarch2015_16m | ecosystem: Environmental > Aquatic > Freshwater > Lake | place: Spain...
TGTTTTTCCGAATCAGGGGCTATGTGTCTTCCGCCAAAAAACAAGGCTATAACGTATTCGACGCTTTAGCCTTATGCCTTCAAGGCCGCCCTTTGAATTTAGTGGGGGACTGAGTAGTTACTAAATTTAACGTATCCAGCAAATGATGAACGTATCTAGCCATAAATTAATGTAAGCATTATTAATCTTTATCCATCCATTCTTCCAAGGCCGCAATAATGCTTTTTGCCTGATCCTTGCTAGAAATGTTGAATTTGGATTTTTGCTGATATTCGCCATTGCGTTTTTGGTAACGGCGGATGGTGTATTTATCAGGGCCGTATTCTTCTTTAGCGCGGTTCCAGTCCTGGTAGCGGTACATCACGGTCGCCCAAGCGCCTTTAGTCAATACCTTTTTATCCAGTTCCTTAACGGTTTCAATACCACCATCTAGGTAACTCACCGTCAATTCATCTACTGTTTCAGCCATATTCTTCCCCAACCCTTAACAAATAATTTGAAGTCTATCACATCAATATAACAGCTAGGCACGAGAACCGTCGGTACGGCATCATTTACTGAGAAATTGCCCAAACGCACGGCTACCTTCACCCGTTTTGATAGTGTTGACGACGCGCAAGGTTTTGGCATCAATCACCGAGACATTGCTGTCAAACCAATTAGCGACATAAACATGGCGGTCATCAGGATGTGTGCCTATACCTTCGGGCTTATCGCCAACCGTTATCAAGCCCGTCGCTTTTAAGGTTTCAGTATCGATCACGGAAACCGTACCGTCATCCTGATTAGTGACCAACAAACGGCTGTCGTTTAAAGCTAAAGTCGCCGCATAAGGCAGCATACTGACTTTGACGGTAGCAATTAGTGTCATTCGCCGGGCATCAAGCACAGTCACATCATCGCTTTGGACATTGGCGACATAAAGCCGCTCGCCCCGACTATCCAGAGTCAGGCCAAACGGATGGCTACCTACAGCAGCCGTTTGCTTGACCTGCCCCTGCTTAAGATCAATTTTGCTCACCGAATCACTCAAACGGTTCGCCACATAAAGCCAGCGGTTATCTGGACTGACCATCAAACCCGATGGCGATTGCCCAACGGCAATCGTTTGCACAACTTGGTAATTGCCAGCATCAACGACGGCAACGGTATTGTTATACCAATCAGCAACATAAATGCGCCGACTGTCAGGACTGACGGCGATCCCTAATGCCCCATCACTAACTTTAACCTGCGCCACTACTGCGCGCTTTTCGGTGTCTATCACCGCAAAGCCGTGGGTTTCGGGAGTGCTGATATAACAATGTTTACCATCAGGGGCAACGGCGACACCAGCGGGTTTGCCTGGCACGGCAATAGTTGACACGACTACACCCAGTCCAGTGTCAATAATGGAAACACTATCGCCTAATTGGTTGCTGATATAAGCCAACGGCGCGGCAACGAGTGCGGATGTAAAAAAAGCGGTGGCAATAACCACCGCTTGCATCAATTTAATTGGCACTGAAAACCCTTATTTCTCAGCCAAAGTTTTTAAATTCCCCAAGCCACTTTTTAAAATGGCAGTGACCGCGGTGTTGGCGGCATCTTCGTTCATTTCTGCTGGGGGATTATTATTCATATAAGCACGGTAATATCCCGCTTTCCAAGACACCAACGCCGCACCGCCTTTGTCTTCCACTTCAATGCTGGCGGCATAATTGTCCACCGGCAATACGGGGACTTTTTCTTCCGCACCAGCATGGGTAATGGTTTTCGCCGTGCTCATTTCGGTGATTTTGTAGGCATAAGTCATTTTCTTATCATCATACTTTTTCAACTCTTCGGTAATCGTGCCGCCATCTTTCAAGCTCAAGACACGAATTGAACCTTTAGTATTGCCTTTATCGGCTATGGTGCTTTTAATACTTGGCAACCAAGACATATCATCGTAATTTTTAATGATATTCCAAACTTTTTCGGCAGGAGCGTTGATAGTGATTTCTTCTTCGGCTTTTTGACGGACCGGGCCGTGGGCATAGGCAAGCGTGGTAAACATGAACATCGCCGAAAAACCCAGTAAAACTAATTTTTTCATAATCTTTTCCTAGTGATAACAAATAAACTCAACATTATATTCCAACTACCCATTGCAAGCATCAGTAGATAGAAAGCTTTTCAATAACGGCTAAATTTTCCTTTGACGACAAAGTGGTAATTTCGAACCTGTGGACAGGAATTTTGGTCTGGCGGATACCATTCCCATAGACTACGGTTTCCATTACATTTTGATGGCTTTGCAAGTTACGTCTGATCCTAGTTGAAATTCCCTAACATTAAAATCCACAAATTTCGTGCATGCTGGCGCAAATTCAACGACGAATACTTTTTAAACGCCTGCAATTCGCGCCAATTTCTGACGATCCGTTGATATAAGAAACCGCTGCCAAACAGTAAATCGATAAACCCGCGCATTTCCTGATAACGGGTTTCAGAATACGGAAACCAGTTGGGTTCGTCATCCAAGGCAGTGCGGCTAGTCAGTCCGGCGACTGTACAGGTGAATTGCCGCAAGCCCTCCGCGCCATGATAACGCCCGAAACCGCTGTTTTTGACGCCTCCAAACGGCAATCCGGCATGACCGATGTTTTTGATGACATCGTTCACTGCCCAGTTACCGACTTGCAATTGTTTGGCGACGCGCTCGGCTTTGGCAATGTCACGGCTCCAGACGCTGGCGTTCAAGCCAAAATCGCAATCGTTTGCCAAGGCAACGGCGTGGACTTCCGATTCGAACGCCATTACTGGCAACATCGGCCCGAAAGTTTCTTCGCGCATGATAAGCATGTCGTGCGTGACATCCCACAACACTACCGGATGTAAGTAACGGCCTTCCAATCGTAACGGCGACGAGGCTTTCGCGCCTTTGGCAATTGCATCATTATAGTGGGATTCAATGATGGTAAATTGCTTTAAGCTAGTCAAACCACCCAAATCACCCACTGCGCCATGACCTACGATGATTACCGACACCGCATCAACAAGCATCGCTACAAATTCCGAATAACAACGGGCTTCGACGTAACACCGCTCAATCGCAACGCAAACTTGTCCGCTATTGCTGAACGCACCATACATTGCCGCCTTGACTGCACGTTGCAAATTAGCATCGGCAAATACGACCATCGCGTCTTTGCCGCCCAATTCTAAAATGACCGGAATCGGATGCTGCGCCGCCCTTGCCATCACTGCCCTGCCCGCTGGCACACTACCCGTGAAAAACACCAAATCTGGGCGGACATTGATCAGTTGTTCGCCCGTCGCCGCTTCGCCAATCACTTGTTGCACCAAACCGGTGGGCAACTCCAATTTTGCCAATAAGTCCATTATCAATTCGCCAACAGGCAAGCTGAGTTCGGACATTTTGAAGACCACGGCATTGCCGCTGAACAAGGCCGTCAATAGCGGGCTTAAGGTCAATTGGAAAGGAAAATTCCACGGTGAGATAATCGCCACCACGCCATAAGGCTTTCGTTCGTAAGCTGCACTGGCTTGCGGAAACGCCAATGGTGCTGTGTGAATGGGTTGTGGCGCGAGGATTTTTGCGGCGTGTTGTTGGTAATACCGCAACAATTCCAATACGGGATAGATTTCACCCAGTATCACTTCCGTTTTGACCTTACCCGTGTTAGTCATGATGGTTTCAGTGATGTTGTCTAGCTCAGCCAAAATGACGGCTTCCAATCTTGCCAATATTTGGACGCGCTGCTTGATGTGGGTTTGTGCCCAGAAGTTTGCTGCTTGCTGGGCGGAGACCATAATCCCGGCCATGTCGGCTGGGCTGGTGACGGGGTAAGCCTTTAAGGGCTGTTCGTCCAGAACCGAAATGGCGGTTAAAACTGTAGTCATGACTCCAACCCAAAACCCACCCCATGTTTTTTACAAATCAACTTAGCGGAAATATGCGCTGATTCATAAATCGTCGGCAAACCGCTGCCCGGATGTGTACCGCCACCCACCAAATAACATTGCTGCAATTCCTGAAACTGGTTGTGTGGTCGCCAGTAAAGCAATTGAGTAAATTTATGCGATAAGCTAAACGTCGCACCGCGATACACGTTTTCCTCGGTTTCCCAAGTTTGCGGGGTGATGATTTTCTCGCATTCGATGTGTTCGCGGATGCCCGTCAAACCCATACGCGTTTCCAAAGTATCTAATACTTGTTCACGTTTTTCCGCACACATGGTTTCCCAATCCAATCCGCTTTCGTTATTAGGCATGGGGACTAGCACATACAAGGCCGACTTGCCTTCCGGTGCGAGCGTGTCATCGTTGACACAGGCGTTCTGCACATAAAAAGAAAAATCTTTGCTGAGGATTTTGTTATGGAAAATATTACTGACGTTGGTGACGTAATCTTCGGCAAAGGCGATGGTGTGGTGCGGCAAATCGTAGCGGATATTCAAGCCCAGATAGAGCATGAAGGTCGAGCAAGAATATTCCAGCTTTGCCACTTTCTCAGGGCTGTATTGTTGCAGCGCATCTGGCTCGACTAAATTAGTCATCGCGTAAGCAAAATCGGCGTTGACGACCACCTCATCCGCCAGCACTTCGCTGCCGTCTTGCAGACGCACGCCTTTGACGGTTTTGTTGTCAACGATGAGCGACTTCACCGCCGTGTCAGTAAAAATTTCCCCGCCCTGTTCAATAATGACTTTCGCCATCGCCGCCGCGATTTGGTTCAAACCGCCTTTGACATGATAAATGCCGTACTCGTGTTCCAAATACGACAGCATGGTAAACAAGGCCGGACAATCCCACGGCGACATGCCTAAGTATTTGGATTGAAAAGAAAACACCAAACGCATTTTCTCTTCTTTAAAATACTTGCCTAAATTAGTGAACACGCTATGGTTCAACGCAAGGCTAGGTACGGCACGGATTAAATCCCACGAAAAAAATGCTTTTATACTGGAATAATCGCGCTGTATGCACGGGTACAACTTTTCAAACCGATCACCTTCTTTTTTCAAATAGGCATCATAGCCCGCGCTACCTTCAGGAAAGGCATCGCTCAGTTGTTCGCGCATTTTTTCGCGGTCGGAATACACCTGCACGGCACGGTCAGAAAACAGCAAGCGGTACATGGGATCAAGCTTGATAAAATCCAAATAATCCTCGCTACGCCGTCCGCATAAGGCGAACATATCATCCAGCACATGCTTCATCAGCAAAAAGGTAGGACCGGTGTCGAAAACGAATTTTCCTAAGCGAATGGGTCGGTTACGTCCACCCACTTCGCTGTTTTTATCAAAAATTGAGACTTTAAAGCCGCGTTTGGAAAGCAGCATTCCAGCGCACAAGCCGCCAGGGCCTGCGCCAATGATTACGATGTGTTTTTTTTCGGGCATGGATTGGGTAGGGTTACGGGTTAAAGGGAATTTTGGGGATTATTAATAATTAGGATGGATCTTAATTTGTATTGAAAACGTTGCGGTAAGGCACGCACCGCTAAGGAACTGAAACGAAGCCGCCGAACTTTGAAAAAAACCCAAACTTTAAAACCGCCAACGGGCGGTATACCCCTTTGACTGACTTTTTGGGTTAGTGGTACCGAGCCGCCCATAGTTGCCACAATATTAAAACTTACTATTTGATTAACTCTGCGGCTTGTTTTGGGAATTTGGTAACAAGCCACTTTAAAACTTCAAGTTGGTCTACCGATGTTGCCCTGCGCACTTGAATAAGCAGTTTCTGTAAATCAGGGCGGGTCAATGTGACATTAGATGCCCCCTCATTGCAGACGGAACAAATTGCTCGAAGATTCGAAGGATCATCAGTGCCTCCCGTGCTTTTGTCAATAATGTGACCCAGATGTAAGCGCGTCTTTCGAGTCAGATCGTAAGGATGCGGCTCACCAGCGACCGCTCCACACATTTGGCATGTAAACCCGTTTCGGTCGAGAACATAAGCGCGTGTTTCTTTTGAAATGGCTCGTTCAAAGGCTGGCTGTGGTTTTGGCGTTTCGAGCAAGTATTGACCAGGCTTTAATTCACTGCGGTCGTTATGCGTAAGAATTAAATAACCTTCCTCGGTTCTTAATTCACGAACACGACGCGCCCATTCTGATTGGTTGCCCGCGACGGTGCGCAATTCTTCGGAGTCCATAACACGACCAATATTAGCTAAAAAATGCGTCCGCAGTTTTCCTCGCGCACCGCCTCTAGGTGTTTTACCCTTTACCATTAACTATGCCCGTATAAGCTTCGGTTTTGCTGCGGCATTGAGTGCAGCTTGAATTTGAGTACCCACGGCACAGGCAACGGGTGGAGGGAAAGCATTGCCAATTTGACGATAAGCGGAAGTTTTTTTTCCGCTGAATTGCCAATCGTCGGGAAATCCTTGTATCCGCGCCGCCATACGCACGGTAAGGCGTGGCATACCAACAAAATCTTTTACTGGTGCTTCATTAGCTATTCCCATGCCATCAACACCAAGCGAAGCCCAAGCCTTTTTGGCTCTCGTTGGGCCTAGGTCTGGACCACCATGTTTTTTACTTCCCCCAACTAAAGTGGGCGCAATATCACATGCCCTTTCTTGCCAAGATTTTGCACCAAGCCAACCATTGGCAACCATAAGATCAAACAGTGCATCACCAACCGTTAATGGTTGACTGACAAGCGGTGACGGCCAGCTAAAATAATTAGCTGCACTTTTTTTTAATGCCACAAAAACTACGCGTGGACGCAATTGAGGAACACCAAAATCACTGGCATTTAACAAGCGCCACTCAGCGACGTAACCCATTTTTTTTAAATCAGTCATTATTTTTGTGCGGTATTCATCAAAGATTGAATCAAGCAACCCCCTTACATTTTCAAGCATGACTGCTTGAGGCCTGCACTCAGAAACCAACCTTAGTGCTTCAGGGAATAGGTCGCGTTCGTCTTGGCTGCCAAGTTGTTTACCTGCTTTTGAGAAAGGCGGACAAGGTACGCCACCCGCTAAAAGCTCGATGCCTTGCCATTGTTCGGCAGAATAATGGCGAATATCGCCTTCTGTAATGTGCCAGTTTTCGCGGTTGATTCGTAATGTTTGGCAAGCTGGGGCTTCGATTTCAACGAGGCTAACATGTTCAAACCCCGCTCGTTCTAACCCAAGTGCTTGTCCACCAGCACCTGCACATATTTCTATAGACTTCAATGACATAAATGATTTTTTAGTAAATACTGAGAATTGTTGATTATTCTACAGGTTCAAAAATTATCAGCCTAGCAAAAAGGCAGTGCATAACTCCTTAATAAACCCAAGGAATCAATTTCTTAGTACATTGGCAGTAATCATAATAGACTTGCCCGAAATATCCTACCAACAGCGACTCTTCATACTGGATGCGTTTTGCCAAAGCGTAAGCCAGCGGAACGCATAAGCTGAGCAACGCCAACCCATCACCCATCGCCAAACCTGCCGCAAAAAAACTGATTAACAAGCCTGAATAAGCCGGATGGCGGATAAGGCGGTACGGGCCGTGGTTGATGAGCTGGTGCTTATCTTGCACCATCGCCGTGGTGGTAAAAAACCGACCTAGACTGGCGATGGCGTAAAAGCGCAATGCTAGGCCAAAACTAAATATCAATAACGCGATGATTTGCCGTAGCTGGTAATCTATCGGAATCGGCACTAATTGCCAACGTTTGAAAGACAAGGCCATTAGCAACGCTGCGATAATCCCCCACCAAATCCATTTTGCCGAGCGGAACACGGCTGGCTCGGCTTCATCGGCTGTGCGGGTTTTTATCACGACGGCGATTTCGGCTACCGCCCAGAGGCTGGCGAGGATTAGCCAGAGGATTTGTGTTGGGTTCATACCGCATTTTCGTAGGTCGGGTTAGCGATAGCTTAACCCGACGCAATAGATTCATGAAATGTCGGGTTACGCTATCGCTAACCCGACCTACACATTTAAAGTCACATGCTAGAATCTACCAGCATTCCCTAATAATACCAGCCAAATTCCCGTCATGCCCAACATCATCCAACTCGACAACGTTCACAAAGCCTACACGCTGGGGCAAATCACCACGCCAGTGCTGCACGACATTTCCCTAAACATCACCGCAGGCGAATTTGTCGCTATCGTCGGGCCGTCGGGCAATGGCAAATCGACTTTGTTGAATTTGTTGACGGGCATTGACCGACCTTGCCAAGGCCGGGTGCAAGTCAACGGCGCGGCTTTGCATAAGCTGAAAGAAGAGCAATTATCGAAATGGCGTGGGGCGAATGTCGGGATTGTGTTCCAATTTTTTCAATTGTTGCCGTCGCTGAACCTGTTGCAAAACATTCAGTTACCGATGGATTTTGTCGGCAAATTACCAAAACGTGAACGACTTGAACGGGCGCGGTATTTGCTGAATTTGGTCGGGCTGGACGCGCAAGCCAAGCAATTGCCCGGACAAGTGTCCGGCGGTCAGCAACAACGCGCGGCGATTGCCCGTGCCTTGGCGAATGATCCCGCCTTGATTGTTGCCGACGAACCCACGGGCAACCTCGACACCGCCACCGCCGATGCGGTGTTTGATCTGTTCAGCACCTTGCAACAACAAGGCAAAACGCTGGTGATGGTGACGCATAACGAGGAATTGGCGCAATCAGCATCGCGGCGCATTGCCATTCATGCGGGGCGAATTCATCACGATAGCTTGCATTTGGAGTAAAAAACATGTTTTTTAACTCCGGCCTTAAACACAAGATTGCGTCTGATTTATTGGCGCACAAATCCCGCACCGCACTAGCCATCTCCAGCATCGCCATTGGCCTATTCGTCATCGGGACTTTATTAGGCATGATGGATTTACAATTAGGCAGCATGGACAATGCCCATCGGCAATCACAACCCTCGCACATCAGCCTGATTTTGCGCCAAGATGCCGATATGGCGATTGCCGAGACGCTAAAAAATATCGACGGCGTTGCCAATATCGACTTGCTGACGCAATTCACCGCGCAATACAAAACGCCGCAATCTGAGCAATGGCAAACGGGAACGGTGATTTTCCGACCCGATTACCAAAGCCAACGCTATGATCTGATGGGCTTGGTGTCCGGCGATTTTCCCAAAGACCAGCACATTGCCGCCGAACGCTTATCGGCGCAGTATGCCAAACTTAACATCGGCGACGCCATCGAATTTGCCACTGCCAAAGGCTCAGAAACACTCAGTTTAAGCGGCATCATCCGCCATCCCTTCGTCAAACCACCCGCTTTCGGTGGGCAATTGCATTTTTTCATCTCACCCGAATTGGCGCCCGTGTTCGGCATCCCGGCACATAGCTTTCGGCAAGTCTTGGTGCAAATACAACCACCCTACTCTGCCGACAAAGCCCGCGACATCGCCGGAAAACTCCGCACCGAGTTGGCGAAATCGGGTATCGCCGTCAATGCGACGCTGTTGCAAAACCCCGACGAACATTGGGGTCGGGCGATTTTTTTTGGCATCCATTTAGTGTTGACGGTGATGGCGTGGGCATCGTTAGCTTTAAGTTCGGTGCTGATTTTGAACACCGTCGCCGCGTTGATTACCCAGCAAACCGATCAAATCGGCATCATGAAATCGGTGGGCGCAAGCCGTTGGACGATTGCCAGCATTTACTTGAGCGAAGTGCTGATTTTGTCGCTGGTTGCGCTGGTGATTGCTGTGCCGCTGAGTTTGGGGGGCGCACTCTATACTAGCCGCTGGTTGCTGGGCTTGTTCAATATCGAATTGGCGGATTTTGCTTATTCGCCCCGCGCACTGGTTTTCATGATAGTCGGCGGCCTGACCACGCCCTTATTGGCGGCAATCTGGCCTATCTGGAAAGGCGCGGCGATGTCGGTACGGCAAGCACTTGCCAGTTATGGCTTGGGAGCGGATTTTGCCAGCGGCGGTTTTGACCGCTGGCTAGAGCGTCGCGCTACCAGTTTGTTGCCGACGATTTACGCCGTCGCCTTGGGAAATTTGCTACGCCGTAAAGCGCGGCTGTTTTGGACGCAAAGCGTGTTAATCATCGCTGGCGTGTTGTTTATCATCATCATGAGCTTGATCGCGTCAGTCAAATTAACGCTGGACAACGAACTGGCGCGTAGCCGTTACGCCGTGCGCGTGGGTTTCAATCAAGACCAAGCTGCCGATACTGTTTCGCCTATCGTGCAAAATATTGCGCCTACCACATCGGTAGAATTTTGGAATCGCCTACCCGCCGAACTTTCACAACACGGGCAATTGCTTAAACAATCCGGCAGTTTGGGCGTGCAGATGATCGCCTTGCCTGTCGAAACGAAAATGTACCAGCCGCTGATAGTTGCGGGGCGTTGGTTTGAACAATCTGACGATGGGCAACAACATTTGGTGTTGAATGCAGCGACGGCTGAGATGAATGGGATTGTGGTTGGCGATAGCTTGAAAGTGAAGGTATTTGGAAAAGACCTGTCAGGTTTTTTAAACCTGACAGGTCTGACTAAGCAAGACTGGCAAGTCATCGGCCTCTACCGCTGGTTTGCTGGTTCAGGCTACGCCGTCGAACCCGTATACGCCCCGCTCAGCAGCATTTCAACCAACAACCGCCATTCCTTCGCCCTGCTCACCGCCAACATCAACAACTTAGATGAAGAAAAAACCTACACCGACAGCCTAAAAACCGCTTTCGCCAATCAGCAAATCAAACTCGACATCTACACCACCCTCGCCAAACTCGAACAACGTCAGTTCGCACAAAACCAATTCCGCCCGCTGACCAGCATGTTACTCGGCTTAGCCAGTCTAATCGCCGCCGTCGGTGCGATTGGTTTATCCGGCACACTCGCCATCGGCGTGTTGCAACGCACGAGGGAAATCGGCGTACTCCGCGCTATCGGCGCTAGCTCGTCCGCTATCTTCAAATTATTTATGCTTGAAGGTTTGTTCCACGGTTTGCTGGCTTGGCTGTTAAGCATTCCCCTAGCCTATCTGTTCGCAGAACCGTTAGCCAAACAGCTTGGCATCACTATGCTGGGCATCCATTTGGATTTTGTCTTTGCTTGGGTTTCAGTGGGGGTTTGGTTGGCAGTGGTTTTACTGTTGGCGGTTTTGGCGGCGTCTTTGCCAGCACGAAAAGCTACAAAGATTGCTGTCAGAGCTGGCTTGAGTTATTGAGTTGGCTTGGGTTAAAAATTGGGCGCGAAAGACTAGGATTTTTTTACTCGACCAAACTTTCAGGAGAAACAAAAAGTACATTTCTCTAGGTTTTATATTCAGTAGGTAAAGTAAGATTTTTTCCCACTAGATTTATTTTCAGTAAGTTATGTATTTTATTTTGGAATACGCCATGAACATTAGTGATTTTGTCTCCAGTTCTTACCAAAAAGGTTATCCGTACAAATACTTCCTTCTTAGTTTTATCAATCATGCCTATTTTTTAATATACAAACCTGTCAAGCATTTTTTATTTTTTCTGAATAGTTACTAATCCACAAGCTCCCTTAACAGCGCCGTTGCGTAGCTTCCTGCTGGTAAGCTAAAACTCACGACCAAAACGTCAACCGCAATAAACGACCATTGCAAATCAATGACATTAACCCTCAAGGGACGGCGATGTCTTTCTGCCCCCATTGCCACTAACCCCACAGCTATGGCTGGATACGCGGCGATGATCTCCCGCTCAATTTCCAGTGCCTTATCGCTAACGTCGGTATTGCCTTTGCCCCATAACATTCCGCTAGGGTGGATGTGGCCACGGCTTAAGCGTTGAATAATGCTGTCATCGGCTAGCGTGGATTTGAAGCAACTATTGGAACGGTCAAAAATGTAAACATCCCCGTCTACGGCTTGGTTCCAGCTTTGGTTCTTGACACGATGGGCTAGCAGTTGGTTGAACAAAAAAGCGCGGGCGGCAGAAAGGTAAAGGCTGCGTTGTTCGCGTGCGCATTTTGCCCCTTCAAACATCGCCAGAGCTTTGTTGACGTTTTGCCCGTTATGACCAAAACGTTGCTCACCGTAATAATTGGGAATGCCGTGGGTTTTGATTTGCTCCAATTGCTTGATGAGCGTGTCGGTGTCGCCTTGCCAATTTCTTATGGTGATTTGGAATTGGTTGCCCACCAATAGGCCGCGTTTTAGTTTCCGTGCATGGCGGACAATAGATAAAACCTGTAGTTGATCGCCATTCAGTAAGGTCCAATCTAGCCCATTCCCCTTACCAGGCAACCAGACGCTAAACCATTGGCGGGTTATGGCATGGCGATCTTTAAGCCCGGCATAACCTACATCACATTGCCGGACATTGGCAAGCCTTGCCAAGAGCCTAGCGATGTATTCCGTGTTTTCACCTTTTTTTTCGATATAAAAAAAGACATGTTCGCCTTCTCCAGCGGGTTCAAAGGCGAGTTGTTCGGTGACGATAAAGTCTTCTGGGAATGTACGTAAGGTTCCGGTGCTGACAGGTTTTCCGTAAGCATAAGGCCAAGCGGGTATTTCGATGATGGTCATAGGGTCGAGTTAATAATGGGTTTTTATGAGACACGGCACCTTACATGTTTTGAGTATCAGGAAGGATTTATCATCTGCTGGCAAATGCCTAATGGCTATTGTAATGTAAGGAATTAAAATCAAGCGGGACCGCTAAACCGTTTAAAAGCAGTTTTAGTTTCCATAATGCGCTTAAGCCAATGGATGTTGATTTACCAACAAAGGCAACTGCAGATATTATTCTGAGGATTCGGCCAATATTAACTTCCTGATTTAAGACCTGGCAGGTTTTAAAAACCTGCCAGGTCTCTACGGTTTCGGCAATTATTTTTCAGGAAGTTATTTTTAGCCAAATCCTAAGACGCCAATGTTGCTTGTCAAGACCCAGTATTTTTTGTATGTTGTCCTGAAAAAAAGCAATTTTCTATAGTTTTTTATCCAAACTCTTTGAATAATAATGAAACAATTAATTATGCGTATTTGGTTTTTAGCAGCGGCTCTTGTTTTGCATGCTTGTACCAGCACAGATCCATCGGTCAAGACCGACCATCTTGCCGCTTACCATCCTACTAGCCAACCGGCTTTTCCACCACAAAGTTCTTATAAACCTAGCCTGTCTAGCCCATTTCAAAAACCAAGTGATCTGGAACCCGCGGTGGAATTTTGGCGCAAAACTTATGTGGAGTGGCGTCGGTCGGAAGTGGCATTTCATGATGACCGTTATTTGGATGTGATCTACGAAGTCATGGTGTTGCCAGGGGATGTCGGCGAAAGCCTTACCAGAGAGCAAAAAGATATGGTCAGCCAACGCCGCGCATTTTGGAAAACCCAGTTGGCTTTCCTAGAGAATAAATTGCGCTATAACATGCCGTTGGATGCCAATGACAAGCAAATCATACCCAAATTACAAGCCAACGGCAGATCGCTTAGCAGTGTATTAAATGGTGCAGCTGAACGGGTGCGTTCGCAACGGGGCACCCGAGAACGTTTTGTGAAAGGGCTGGAGATAAGTAGTCGCTACGATCGGCAATTTAGAAAAATATTCCGCGATGCGGGCTTACCGGAAGAATTGGCATTATTGCCCCATGTCGAATCTTCGTTTCAACCGTCGGCTAAATCTTCTGCTGGTGCGGTAGGCATGTGGCAATTCACTAAAGGTGCGGCGAAAACTTTCATGCCAGGTGGCGATAGGGTTGACAAACGCTTAGATCCATTTGTTTCTGCGGTTGGTGCGGCCCGATACTTAAGCTTCGCATACCAGAAACTGGGTGATTGGCCAACAGCGATTACTTCCTATAATCACGGTGTCGGTGGTATGAAACGGGCACAAAAAACAGTAGGTCGGGATTTTGTCCGTATCGTCAAAACTTATAATGGCCCGGCGTTTGGATTCGCCTCCCGCAACTATTACGCACAATTTTTGGCGGCACGCGAAATTGCCAGTAATCCAATGCAAATCTACGCAAAGCCAAACTCGCGGAATGACCAAGCGCAACGCTAAAGAATAATACGGAAAATCTAGGCCGGGACTACGTTTAAAACATACGCATCAAACTATATCTTTTGATGTGTACTACCTCGAGGACATGTGGCGGGTTATTTGGTCACACCCTCGTGAATAAATGGCTGACATCGCCGTCGAAGATTGCCGACAGGTTGGTCGCCGTCGCCAAACCTTAGTTGCAGATCAGGCAGTCTAAGTCAATCTCTTTTTTCATTGTCCACCCTGAAATGATACGCTTTTTGGGATGGGTCGTAACATCAGTTATATATTTAGCTACTAAAAACTGATTATTTCCGTGTTTTGTATTAAATTACGGCAATAATTGATTTTAGGTATAAAAAAAGCCCTACATTTTATTGTAAGGCTTTCATTTATCTGGTGGGGCGTGAGAGACTCGAACTCTCGACCCAAGGATTAAGAGTCCAATGTCTTCAAAAAACCACCACACACCACCGCAAACAATAACAATTAAATCAGTCTATTAGCGTTTTCACTTTGTTGTCATTTACTGCCATTTATTACCCTTTTTTATACCCAACTGCGACAAAATTGCGACAAAGAATTATAATCAAAGCCTAGAAATGACGCGGGCTTGAGGGTGCTACCAACACCAACAAGCCCTAACCAAAACTTAACGAGACGGGTTAAGCATGGCTGGCTTGATTATATCAAAACGCCATTGCTCCCTAAGGAGTAAAAATGGCAACCATCAAAGAACGTATCGCCAAAGACGGTACACCCCGCTACACCGTTGAAATTCGCCTTAAAGGCTACCCTGCACAGACAGCAACCTTCAAACGCAAAACCGATATTAAAAAATGGGTTCAAGATACGGAATCAGCAATTAGGGACGGTAGACACTTCAAAACCGTTGAAGCCAAAAAACACACCTTTGCTGATTTGGTGGACAGATACATTAAGGACGTTTTGCCGAAAAAACCTAAACAAGAAGTTGTCCAAAAAATGCAGCTTGGGTGGTGGAAAGACAAAATCGGTGTTTACTTACTTTCTGACGTTACCCCTGCACTGATTGTGCAATACCGCGATGAATTGGCAAGCGGCATAACATACCGAGGCACACAAAGAAACCCTGCAACCGTTGTGCGCTACATGGCGGCGTTAAGCCATGCTTTTACCATTGCGGTAAAGGAATGGGGATGGCTGGAAGATTCCCCCATGCGTAAAGTTAAAAAACCTAAAGAATCACGCGGACGGGTGCGCTTTTTAGACAATGACGAACGCGCCAGATTACTAGCCGCTTGCCAAGCTTCCAGCAATAAACTGCTTTACCTATGCTTCATATTGGCCTTATCTACCGGAATGCGCCAAGCGGAACTAATGGGCTTGAAATGGCAGGACGTAAACCTCAAGGACGAATTTATCATCCTGCACGAAACCAAAAACGGCGAACGGCGGCGCGTCCCACTGGCAGGGATAGGACTGGAATTATTGCGTGAACACAGCAAAGTTAGACGAATAGACACCCCGCTGTTATTTCCAAGCACTAAAGACCCGCTAAAACCAATAGATTTACGCCGACCTTTTGATAATGCCATGAAGGCCGCCGAAATTGAGGATTTTAAATGGCATGACCTAAGACATTGCACCGCGTCTTATCTAGCCATGAACGGCGCAAGCTTAGCCGAAATAGCCGAAGTGTTAGGGCATAAAACCTTGGCAATGGTGAAGCGTTACGCGCATTTATCAGACGGGCATGTTTCCAATGTGGTGGCTTCCATGAATGCCAAGATATTTGGGGGCGTGTGATGGCTCAAGCACCCAATATAGGCATAATCTACGACTATGACCCTAAAACCAATACTTGGGCAACAATCACAGACCCAGAAGATGTGTGGTTAGCCAGCCTTATCCATACATTAAAGAGTGAGCCAAAGGAGATGCTGCGTTTTTCAAATTACGGCCTATCAAACTTTCAGGATTATAACGATATAGCACCAGAGTATGAGCTTTACCGCACAACCAAGCAATTCAGGTTCGGATTTAAAGAATTGCTAATTAAACGTACAAGCGATACGCCTTTAGCTTGCCGCGTTGATGCCCAGTTGTTTAGCGGCAACAAACCGAAAACAGCAATGGTGGAACTGAATAAATACAGACCTATTGTGACCGAGCAAGAAACGGAAACGATGGAATTAAACACCCCCAAACCCGATAGGCAATTGTGATGGCAGACAAACACAATTGCTACCTGCATTTAGGAGCTTCACAATTGGATTATGGCGACTCAAAAAACCATAAAATCATTAGCCTATCCGTTTATTTCAACAATATTAGCCCATTATCGGGTAAGGCATTGAACAAAGACGAGTTCTATGACTATCTGATGAAATGCGGCTTTGTCACATACAGAAGCAATATAAACAAACGCGTCTCCTATTACGAACAAAAAACCCTCACCCCAATAATACTTAATGTTTCTATGGATATGGGGGAATTTGAAGGCTTTAAGCCGAGCTATAACCCTGATGCAAAACCGTATAACCAACTTAAGCCAGCCACCCATGAACCCCATAAAGTGTTACATGAAATTGATAGCATCGACACATCGGAACATGGGGTTGCGCGTTTTTTAGACAGCGATTATTCCATAGACACCCTGATTACTTGGCTTGAATCAAAGCAGTTTGATATTCCGCCAGGGGTTTATGCCTTTGCAAATGAAATCCAAAAATGGCAGCAAGTGCCTGAGTTAAAAACCGAAGCAGCGGGGGATGGTGGCGCGGTTAACCAATAAGATAATATAACAGATTGGCAGAATGACCCAACCCTATTAAAGCTAACTAAACAGCACAAGGCCATTCTTGAAGTTATTAAAATTAAAAAATTTGACCCGATGAGAATACCGGACGGCGAACAAGGAACTATCGAAAATATTTGTAGATTAGATTACCCTTTGCTTTTCGATAAAGAGAGTAGCTTTAGCACGGCTTGGAAAAAAGGCCGTAAATTTGACTTATTCAAGATGGCAAACCATGCCAGTTTTGCAAAACGCGGAAAACAATAAAACCAACAATTACCACCTTTTACTACTTCGTATTACCACCCGCCACACCTGAATAATTGCCGACAATCCATCACAAAACGTGATGGTACTTTTCAAAAAAAGGTAATTATGTCAGAACAACAATACACCGAAGCAATGCAAACCGTGTGGCTTTATTCCACTGTTCAACAATTCACCAAACGCCATCCTGCTTTTACGGTTGGCGGATTGCGTCATCAAATCTTCCACGCTGAAACTAACGAACTCGCTAAGTCTGGCGCGATTGTTCGTAGTGGACGTAAGATTTTAATAAAAGAATCGGCCTACTTTGCTTGGCTGGAAGCACAAAACAAAGGAGGCAAATAATGATTGCCTCAAAAGTTATCAGAGACAAACGCCGCCACATCACCCGCGCCGATTACAACGATAAGAAGCCCTTGTTAGATTCGGAAAATGTATTATTTCCGAGAGCTTCCACTCTTCAAGCTAGGGCATTACGGCGGATGTTACCCGCTGGTTTAATGCTTTCTCACCGTGAATTTGATTATGCATCTCATAGCTACCGATTAGGCGCGTATATCGACCAGTTGCGCGATAAGGGTTGGACAATAGTAAATCATGACGAAGTTGCACTGACCAAAGACCCTTGCAAACGCACTGCAAAATTCACCCGATATGAATTATTCGCAGAATTTACGCAGGAACTGGCGGAGAGGATTGCGGCATTTTGCAAAGCCGTTGACGATTACGAAATGAAAAAAGGTGGCGATGATGCGGTACGCCATTAAGAAGCTAAAGCTAGTCCAGTGCGCCAACACCGGACTAGCCAAAACCAAAAAACAGCATAGCCATTGTACTCAACTCTTCTGGCGCGTTAAAGCCGAATTAATTCGTCTGTCTGAGTGGTTGGCATTGTTGTTCCCGTTTTAAAAGGGATATAGCGATGTCAAGGCGAAAAAGATGTGACTTACCGTTTGACCAGAGGGGCGGTGTTATGTCTGTTTCTAGGGCAATGCGCGAATCAATTGTATACGAGTCCATGCCTGCGAATGCCAAGGTATTAATGGACTTGATGCAGATACAATGGCGCAATGAAAAGTTAGTTGCTTACGGAGTCCGTGAGGCGGCAAAAAAGATTCGTTGCACCAAGGAAACTGCTTCCAAGGCCTTTAAAATCCTATGGGAGCGGGGCTTTATTGTCTGTGCTGAAGAATCAGTATTCAACAGTAAAACAGGCAGTAAGACGCGAGAATGGCGGTTAACGTGGATGCCTTTTGACAGCAAAAAACCTACCAATGACTGGGAAAAATGGCGGCCTTAAATTAATGTAACCGTCTTAAAATGAGGTACACAATTTAGGTTTGTGTACCTTATCTTAAGACACAAAACCCGCCACCCACTGTTTGCGTACCTCAATTTAAGACACAAAATTAAAGAATCAATGGGTTACAAAATCCTTGCGTTCCTCATTTTAATACACACCTACTATTACCACTCCATATATTAAATCTATGGCAGATAAAACACAGTGGACACATAACCCGACCGAGGGCAGTGTGATTGGATATTTAGTGACAAAGCCAATATTCTTGGATTGGGCTAATACGCTGACAGCGACGGCATTCATCAAAGACAGCTCAAAACGAAAATGGCGCATACGGACACATGCAGAACTGGCAACCCAGTTATCTACCTATGAAATCGGGCAAAAAATAAAGCTGACGGGTATTAAAGGCGATTTATGCCTTGGCGCGTGGGATGATGCAAAAAGGCAGATAGTGCCGTATTGCATTGAGCAAGTGGCTAAGCAACGAGCTATTTAAAATATTAAACAATATTGATATTTAACATTTTAAACATGATATGCTTACAGAGTATTTAAAATATTAAATGGGCAATCAATCATGCAATACGACGGCACAAGCAAACTAGGCGATGCTATAGCGGATTTATTCGGGTTATCGCCAAAAAGTCATAACCAAATTGCCGGACTGGTAGGGGAAGCCAAAACAGGTTTAGGCATTACCAGCAAAGCCAAAAAATTACCTGATGATGTCAAGCTGGCAATTTATCGCTGGCATGTTGAACGCTTAAACCCTGTTCAAGATGTTAAACAAGCCGATAGCGTAAAAATTGAACCTGTTGAATCCTTGGGTGATGCAATTGTTCAAAATATTAAACAAAGTTCACCGGATAGCCTTGTTCAATATGTTAAACAGGAAAGTGCTAATCAGGATGATGACCTAGACAACCCTGTTTATGATTTTAAACAAATACACTTTGCCGTCAGCTTTAGCCACCAAGGGCAATCCAAGCGTACCACAGTGATGCTTGAAGGTTACTTAGTGAAAGCGTTACAGCGTAAACATGGCTTGACTGATAACGCGGCAATCAGGGCATGGATTGAGCAGGCTATTAAAGTCGATGGCGTGAGGTTTGATAGCTTTGCACCGCTCACCCGACAGGTTAAGCGAATGATTGTTGAATCGTTTGTTTAAAATATTAAATGGCTTATCCCAAACTAAAACCATACGGCTTAGTAGTCATGAGCTGATTGGCTTATTGTTATGGTTTGAATTGTCTTGGTTGTGTACCATGCCCACACAATTTAAACTTATTGTAAGGGTATTGTCATGGGAACACCTTTTACCATTCGAATATTCGTCCCCGATGGTGAACCTGATGGAATTCGTATTATTGACCGTATGAATTGGACAGGCACGGGTATAATTTTCCCCCGTGCTAAATGGGAAGAAGTGAAGCTACGCACTGAAATGAACAAAACCGGAATTTATATTTTGGTTGGCTATCAAGATAATGACAGTGATTTGCATCGCATTTATATCGGGCAGGCTGATGGCCTAAACAATCGTATCGAATCGCATATTAAAAAAAAGGAATTTTGGGATTGGGCAGCTTGTTTTGTATCAAACAGCAGTGGATTGAACCGCGCCCATGTCACTTGGCTAGAATATGAACTGATTCAACGCGCCAAAAAAATTAATCGGTGTCACTTAGATAACGGCAACGAACCCCAAGAACCCTCACTTAGCGAGGCTGAAAAAGCAGATACCCAAGGTTTTTTAACAGAAATTTTACAAATTCTCCCATTAGTTGGCTTGCGTGTATTTGAACCTGTTAAAACAATTAAGGTTAATAGTTTCATAGATAAACCAATTTTAGAAACAGCTAAAAATAAGCCACCCTATTGGTATAAAGGTGAAGACACCATTATTGTTCCAGCCCAAAAAGAAGGTTTTGACGAATCCTTTCTAGGTGAAAAATGTTGGTATGCAATACGAATTAGCAGCGGAATGCTTGAACGAATAAAATACATAGCTGCATATCAAACCGCGCCAATTAAAGCAATTACCCATTATGCACTTGTCGATTGTATAGAACCATACGGCGACAGCGGTAAATATAAGTTGATTTTTAAAGGCGACCCCATAGCAATCAAACCTATCCCTTATGCCGACGCAAACAAAGGCACTATGCAAGGCATTAAATATACACACTTTGAAAAGCTACAGAAGGCAAATAAAATTAGTGATTTTGATAAGCCTTTAAGCGATTTTGAATAAATCCCAATACAATCAAACTTTGTTTATTGGCAATGTTTAATTTACCAGCAAAACCAAAATATCGCCTATTGCCTTGAAGATGGCAATTTAACTCTGGCATGTCGGACCGCTTGGACTACCGCATATTTTTGGCTATCACCACTATGCTAGAAGCCTACAAAGCTGGGTTAATGAGAGAGGGCATGAACAACAAGCGCAGGCCGCACTTTGCCATGTGATAATGTAACAATCACAAAAAGCTAAGGGCTGATTTTTACTACAACAAATCCTAGGCATTGCAAAGCTAGGGGGCTATTTAAGGCGATTTACCACGATTTACCACAGCCGATTTACACAGCAAGGCTAGGCATGAATCGGCAATTTTTGCTTAACAACAAAGCGCAGGATGTTTATGAACAATAAAGCAACCGGGCGAGCCTAGACATGGCGCGGGTTTGAACCGGATTTGTCCAAAAATAACTCAACAAAAGCGCGCATTTTGTGAACATCAAACCCACCAGACGGACAACAACCCCATGAACAATAGGACGATGGAAAAAGCCCGAAATGCCCCACGGTGCGGCGCACATGCCCGAAGCACGGGCAGACCTTGCCTATGCCCTGCAATGCCTAACGGACGTTGCAGGATTCACGGCGGCAAATCCCCGGGCGCACCGACTGGCAAAGGGAACGGCAATTACAAGAACGGCAAGCACACCAAACGTCATAAGCAATTCGTACAGGCAACCAAGGCGATAAAGGTCGCGATACGGCAAAATGATTACAAGGCAATCGACAAGGTGTTAATTGAAGTTGAAGCATTGCTTGACAGGGCATAGCAAAGGGAATAATTTGTTTTAATAACAACTGTATACAGATAATGGCACTACCAGTTAATGGTGCTAATTTTTTAACCTATACTGTTTGCAAAACATAAACAAGCGAATCAAGGATTGCTAAGTGAGCGAATCATTAACCCCAAAACAACGCGCGTTTTGCAAGCATTACATTGAAAATGGTGGTGACGCTGCTAATGCAGCACAGCTTGCTGGTTACAAAAACCCGCAAACACAAGGGGCTGAAAATTTAGGGAAAGTAAAAATAACGGAGTACATTAACAAATCAAGAGCTAAAAAAATTAAGGATGATAAAGACTGGGAAATTCGAAAATCATCTATGGACAAAAGTCATAGACTTATAGCCGATAGCAATATGAAGAAGGCTATTAAAAATGGCGCAATAGCTGGCATTTGGAATGCGCATCAGTTGATGCCTTATGAAAGTTATGATGATGAGGACTATTATGGTTGCCCAGAACATCATTGGACAGATAGGAATGATAAATTATTTGTTATGCGTAATGGTTTGGCGGCTAAACAGGGCTTACTAAAAAAGACAAACGGCATGTGGTTGGAAGATATTCCTGATTTACCTGCTTATATAGATGGTTGCACTTGTTTCTGGGAGTTTGAATACCAGCTAGAAGCGATAGCCAAACAATATCCCGAAGTATTAACACAAAAAGGAAAGGACTCAATTACAAGCCAGCCTTGGAAAATTCAAAAAATAAAGAGAGCCAAAAAGAAGCCGTTAACGTTTTTTCAATGGCTTTTTAAGCTGATTAAAAATTAATGTAAATAATTTTTGTACTTGCGCGAGATAACTGGTGCAGTGCAGTGGAAAGGGTGGGATTTATTAACCCTTTAAATGCCGCCTTTTAGCGGTTTTTTTTTGCCTGAAATCCGGCAATCGTTGCCGCTTTATTGTGGTTTATTGCCATGTTTTATTTTGAACTGCGACAAAATTGCGACATTTTTTGAAATAAATAAAAAAGACCTACACAAAAAACGTGTAAGTCTTTGAATTATATGGTGGGGCGTGAGAGACTCGAACTCTCGACCCAAGGATTAAGAGTCCCTTGCTCTACCAACTGAGCTAACACCCCAATATCTTCAAGGGGTTGAATTTTAATTCAAAAAAACACTAATGTATATGGATAGTTGATTTTTCAGTGTTTAACAGCAGCGTTTGATCCCTTGCCATTGCCTATCCTGCCATTGTTTAAAAAACTCAGGCTTGCTTAACGGCGGGGTTTCCGCATCAGCATGATGTTGGGCGTAATGGCGCAAATACCGCTCATAGGCATCATCGCCCGACAATTGCCTTACCCCCCGCCAAAACACTTTCAGTTGCTTCAACATCAGTCACGCACCCAATCTTCCACTAAATGGCTAGGGATGTGGGGCGATTCGGTGAGCTGCGGCACGGGTTTTCCGGATAAATAACGGCTACAGACACGCAGCATGTCGAATACAATCAACCATAACAGACTGACAAAGGCGATGGTGATGTAAGCATCCAGTTGCAGGTTGAAAATCAACTGCGGCGCGATGGCGGCTTTTTCCGGTGGTAGGCTGCCGCTCGTGAGTTTATCGCCCATATCGTTGGCGGCGGCAAAAAAACCGATGCGGACATCATCGCTGGTGAGTTTTTGCCATGATGCGGTGCTGGTGATAATAATCAGCCACGTCAACGGTAAACCCGTGATCCAAGCAAATTTCAGCTTATTGGATTTGACCAGAATCGTTGTGCACACGCACAGCGCAATCGCGGCGAGCATTTGGTTGGCGATACCGAACAAAGGCCACAAAATATTCACACCGCCGTTCGGGTCGATCACGCCGATGTATAAGAAATAACCCCAACCGGACACCACCAAGGCGCTGGTGATAATAGCGGACGGTTGCCACGACGTTTCGCCCATTTTTGGCCAGATATTACCAAGCATGTCTTGCAACATGAACCGCCCTACCCTTGTTCCGGCATCCAACGTGGTGAGGATGAAAATCGCCTCGAACATAATCGCAAAGTGATACCAAACAGCAAGCATCCCCTGCCCGAACGCGCTGCCGAAAATACTCGCCATACCCACGGCGAGCGACGGTGCGCCGCCAGTTCGGGCAAACAGCGTGGATTCACCCATTTCCTTCGCCAAAACTTGCATTTGTTCGACTGACACCGGAAACCCCCATGACGATATTTTCGCGACCGCGTCTATGGCTTCTTTGCCGACAATACCCGCAGGGCTGTTGATAGCGAAAAATACGCCAGGATCGAGGACGGTTGCAGCAATCATCGCCATCATCGCCACGAACGATTCCAACAACATGCCGCCGTAGCCGATAATGCGGATATCACGCTCGTTGGACAATAATTTGGGTGTCGTGCCGGAAGCGACCAAGGAATGGAAACCAGAAATTGCGCCACAAGCGATGGTGATGAACACGAACGGAAACAATTTACCGCCAAAAATGGGCCCGGTGCCGTCAATGAACTGGGTAATCGCGGGCATTTTCACGCTAGGCTGCAAGAGGATAATCGCCACCGCCAATAAAGTGATCGTACCCAACTTCATGTAGGTGGACAGATAATCACGCGGGGCCAGCAGCATCCACACGGGCAAGATCGCTGCGGCAAAACCATACGCCATAATCCACCACGCTAAGGTCAAGCCTTCGTGGTCGAACCAGACGCGCAGGATCGGATGATGGTCTATCCAACCGCCCGCCGCCACTGACAACAACAGCAAGGCCACGCCAAGCGCCGAGGCTTCCAGCACTTGGCCCGGACGAAAATGGCGCATGTAAAAACCGATGATAATGGCGATGGGGATGGTCGCCGACACGGTAAACGTCCCCCACGGGCTGTGTTTCATGGCATTGACCACCACCAAACCAAGCACGGCAATCAGGATAATCATGATGGTAAAGGTGGCGATCAACGCCGCCGTACCGCCCAAGGCACCCAGTTCGTCCCTCGCCATTTGCCCCAAACTTTTGGCATCGCGGCGCGTGGACATGAACAGCGTCACCATATCCTGCACACAACCACCCAACACCGAGCCAAACAAAATCCATAACGTGCCGGGCAAATAGCCAAATTGCGCGGCAAGTGTCGGCCCGACTAATGGGCCGGGACCGGCTATCGCGGCAAAATGGTGACCGAAGACGATCCATTTATTGGTCGGGGTAAAGTCATGGCCGTTATCCAAGCGTTCGGCCGGCGTGGCGCGGGTTTCATCTACTGCTAATACTGTCGCGGCAATCCACGCGGCATAAAATCGGAAAGCTATCGCATAGACACACAAAGCGGCGGTAACAAACCACAGGGCATTGATACTTTCACCGCGCTGGATGGCTATACCGCCAATCGCCGACGCGCCGACAATGGCGACCATCAGCCAGATTAGCGTTTGTTGGAGGTTTTTCATAGGGATTTGCTCGTGGGTTGATAATGTTGAAGCCGCCAGGACACGGTCTAAGCAAGATTTGAGGATTTGCGTAGGAATTAGACAGCGGCATGGCAGTTTAAAGATAGTTTACGATGGATGCTTGCCACTTTAGCCGAATTAAGCATTTTTATCAGCCATAAGTTTGCGAAAATTTGCAAGTTGTGGTTTCTGAATAATGGATGCGTTGGTAAATTACGATGTTAAGCCGTGATTTATAGTTTATCCGGCAACGTAGATTTCATTTTTAAAATCAATATTATACTCGATAACCGCTACGCTTTTTGTAGTGGATCAACGATTACCGGGTACCGTTGCGACAATATTAACCGTTTTTTTCACGACGTGTTCAGCCTGGTCGGGCATGCTGCTTATGCCCAACGCGCCACTGTCCGGTAATTGACGGGCAATCGGTTTTATTGCTGCCTCCCCTCTAGAGTTTCGGCAATCATTCAAGCTGCCCAATCACTGCCAAGACAATCAACGGGCTGCTGTCGCTGACAATGGTGCGTTTAGTCATCGTTCAATTCATCGGCTAGTCATCGTTCAATTCATCGGCGATTTGGTCGTCATCCAGATTGATAACCGGAACCGCCAACCGCCCCAGCTCAAACATAAACTGCACAACCCATATTACAAAATGCGGCAGCTTTGCCTAGGGAGAAACGATGGAGTTCAAACAGCTTAACGGCCAGCAAAAAAACCAGTTCTTTTTCCAAGGCTTGCGGGGATTTTCCAGAGGTGATGAGTAAGTCGTCGGGATAGGGTAAGGATAGGGTGTGCATGGTGGCGACCTGTTTTGCTGTTAAATTGCCTGTAGGGTTCGCTGTGCGTACCTTTTTTACAAAATCATCGTGTATCCGAGATGATGGTACGCACAGCGTACCCTACCTGGCTTAATGAGTTATTATCGTATTGATGCCATTTCATGCCTCGGCGTTCGATGATTTACCACGCCTCGGTTATATTGTTTCATCAAGGCAGCAAAGAAACATAAGGATAGTCACGGATTTTATTATCTACGGTAACTAACGGATAGCTATAAATCCGCGCAGTTGCAACAATTAATTGGTCAGCGGGGTCTTTATGAAAGGGTTGAGGTAATTGCGTAGATTCTAATGCGATTTCCGGCGTAAGATTGAGCAGTTTTATATTGGGATAAGCTAGTGCTGTTTTTAGCCATTCGTTGACTGGACAAGGCAAAATTAAACGCTGATATTCGACCAGTTTAGCGACTTCCCAACAGGAAATGACACTTACGCCTAAGCCTTCATTTTCATGTTTTTGTAATAACTGTTTATATTTAAACGACAAATCTTCATCATCGTGTGTCCACCACAGCCAAATGTGCGTGTCTAACAAAATCATGTCAAAACATCCCAATCTTCAGTAGCAACGGGTTCCGTGGGATTTTTGTATTCTATTTTTGTGCCGCGCAATGGGTAAAGGTTGTTATTAGATTGGCTTTGCTGTTGTTCGTGAAGCAGACCTAAGCGGAAATAGTGAATGAGTTGATAAACCTCCATCAGTTTATCAGCTGGAATTTGCTTTATCTCGGCAATAACTTGATCTTGTAACATGTTAATTTCTCATTTAATTTTGAATACATTGGTTCAAGGTTTCCCAACGCGGCATTAGACCCCATTGGCCGATTTCTTCAATGCGGTTTTTGGCTTTTTGCAAATAATAATTGGCGTCTTTGGTGTTCAAGGTTTGTTTTGTGTGGTGGCAAATAAGCGTAGCGAATAAATATAATTCAGCATCGCGCAGGTGATAGCCAGTTTCTTGGATTAAGTCTTTGGCTTCTTCGTAGTGGTTTAAAGCGGTGTCAAGGTCTTGAATGGGAAGGCTGTAACGTCCGTGGATTAAACAATAATCGACTTGGTAGCGTTTCATGCCGCAGCGTTCGATGATTTCCAATACGCTGTTTAGATCGGCGGCGGCTTGTTCGAGTTGGTTGTAAAATATCAATTTTTATCACAAAACAATCAATTATATTTTCTATATAAAACAATAAAATAGAGTCGCTTTCGTAGCATTTATCAACTTTTATCATAGAAGACTCTAAAAATGAGCAAACAATCAAATCACCAAGCCGACATGGGCAATGCAAATGTAAATACCGATTCAGTTGTCATTAAAAATTCGTAGATTCCTATCGTTCCCACGCTCTGCGTGGGAATGCCGCCTGTGACGCTCCAGCGTCGCCTTACGCAACGCCGGAGCGTTGCAGGATGCGTTACCACGCAGAGCGTGGGAACGATAAAAACATAAATTGCAACTTGCCCATATTGCAAAATGCGGCAACTTTACCTAGGGAGAAACGACGGAGTTCAAACAGCTTGACTGCCAGTAAAAAAGTCAGTTTTTTTTCAAGGCTTGCGGGTATTTTCCTGATGTGATGAGCAAGTCATCTGGATAGGGTAAAGATAGGGTGTGCATGGGGTGACCTGTTTTGCTGTTAAATTGCCTGTAGGGTTCGCTGTGCGTACCATTTTTTCACAAAATCATCGTGTATCCGAGATGGCGGTACGCATAGCCTGCCCTACACTACTTGCTTACCGCGAACGGGAGGAAATAGGATGTGCCGACGATAGGAGGCGCATCATTCGTGGTTGTACACTCGACAGATGCGCTTCGTGCCTCAGCACATCCTATTTTGCGCATCTTATCGAGTTATTTAGCGCATCTTATCGCGTTTTGAAACGTTTGGGACGAGGTTACAAACCTCGTCCCGCTCAAAGTTTAACACCAGATTTAAGTTTTAATTCAACGCGATCAGGCAGATTACGTAATTGATACGGCGCAATACGCTCACGTTATTTTGCGCTTTACCAAGTTTAACGGAATTACTTGAAATATCCCATTCCTATCAAAGCATATAATGTGAAAATAAATTAAATCATGCCACATGATTGACATCATAAATAAATTATAATAATTTATGAAACGTTTCATAAACAAACCAAGAGGGCATCAATGAAAACAAACCAAGATATTAGTGCTATTGAAATAGGCCATTGCCTTATTCAACTTAGAGAGAAAGCGGGCATTAAGCAAGCAGAACTTGCTAAAAAGATCACATGGAGTCCGGCAATGCTTTCGCGTATTGAAGTCGGCGAGCGATTATTATCGGAAGATGAATTGCAAACCGTTTTAGAGGGCATAAACACGCCAGAAGCATTTCATTTATTACAGCTTTTGAATCGTCAATGGATGATATTGCCTAGACCGCCTTTAAATCACATCGATCAGGATATTCTTTGGAATGCTGAACAAATTGCACAAAAATTATTCGATTTGTCTCAAAATCCTGAAATAAAGCAATCATTTCAGCGGCGTTTGGAGGCATATATATCGGAAATTGAAAAATTAGCTGCTCAGCTATTAAAGCGGGAACATCAAATTGCATTTATTGGCAGCATCGGTATTGGTAAATCAACCGCAATTTGTCAACTAGCTAATCTGACAATACCAAATCCTAATGGTAATTTCGATGCAGCTCTTGAAGTAGGTGCTGGTGGAATCACAGTCTGTGAAGTGCATTTATTAACAGGAGCGGAGTATGAAATAAGGATAGAACCATGTTCAGACGAGGAAATGCGTGCACATGTTCGTGATTTTGCTCTTTATCTTTTAGGCAAATCTATTGACGATGACAACGATTCCCAAGGTATTTCTAAAGAAATTGAGCGGGCGTTACGAAATATGTCTGGTTTAACGATTCGCCGAAAAAAGGAAGGAGATGGCAAAACCACACGAACAGATAAAGCTAAGGAGTTATCACAGCAGTTTAGCGAAGAGAGAGACTTGTCAATCGAAATAATGGCACGTATGGAATTACATAAGAGGGATTGTAGAAGTGCCTTGTATCATAGTGGCACCGGGAAGCAGCCTTTAAAATGGTTAAAGGATATTTTTGAGCAAATCAATAACGGTCGCCATCCTGATTTTGCCTTGCCTAAGAGAATCGAAGTAGTCGTAAAAAACCAATTGTTAGAAAATAATGAATGCTCAGTTCGTATTATTGATACTAAAGGTATTGATAATAAAGAAACTGCCGCTAGAGCGGACTTGGAATCTCATCTGAAAGACGCTCACACAATCACTGTACTTTGTTCTGGCTTCAATGATGCCCCAGCTAGAAACCCCTATCAGTTACTAGAGCGGGCAAAGGCTATTGACATTCCCGCATTGGAGTTAATTTCATCTTTGCTAGTGTTGCCCCGAACAGGTGAAGCCCTTGCTGTAAAAGATGAATCTGGGCTGCGGGTTGAATCAGTCGAAGAGGGCTATGAATTAAAAGCCGAGCAAATTGAAGTTGCTTTTGGTCCTTTAGGACTTAGGCAGTTGCCTGTTTATTTTTTTAATGCTTTTGAAGACGATATTGCCCAACTTAGAGACTTCATAAATAGACGTATAGCTGCTGTGCGGGATTCATTTCGTGAAAAGCTCACCGAAACCACTGGCGACATAGAACGGCTTCTAACAAACTATGAGCAAGAGCAAGTTCAAGAAGTCATTCGTAGCGCAGGTAAAAGATTAGAGAGCTGGATAAACCAGCATGAAAAATTACCAAACTCAAGTGTACGAATTGAAGATGATCTTTTAACTACAATGAATTGGGCTTACGCTGCTACTGTGAGGGCAAGCATTTCACGCAAGGGAAGATGGGCTAACCTCGATTACTGTCATCATTTAAGCTATGGTTCGCGTTTGTATGCGTCCAGCTTATTAAAGAAAAATATTGAACATTTTAAAGATCATTGCGTGACTTTAAGAGGAGACCCAGAATATGCGGATGCTCAAGATTTCATTAAGCAGGCCGAAAATACCCTTGCTTCTGCATTTGCTGAGTTGCTAAATAAAGTTGAATTAACTGGAGAAAATTATTTTGGTGATGAATTAGCTTCGGAACATGCGTCGCCATTATGGGCTAACTGTGAATCTGAGTATGGTAGAGGCTATAGAGACCGAGTTGTTCAACATAATAGAGATTGGTTTAATGAAGAGCGTTCTAAAAATTTGGAACAAGCACTGTATAGCTTAATTGAAAAGGAGTGGAAATTAGCTCTTGATAAAGTTAGGGTCTTGATTGAAGTTGATTGATGTAATGGCTTTGATTGATTGAGTGATGTTAAGTCCATATAGACGCAATAACCGAGAGGAATTGCACCGTATATTTTGATTTTACAGTAATTTTAGGAACGCCCTGCGCTACTCTCTGCCTTGATACCCGAACGGCTTCGACAATATCATGCGTTGAGAGCAATGCATCCATCCCCGCAACATCAAAGGGCGAAGGTTTACGTTGTTGTGCCGACAGAAAAAACACCGTGCCGTCCGGCTGTTTTATCATCTCCGGCGGGTGTATTTTTTGCTTTTTAACCATAAACAAATGGGTTAACAATAGAAAGACGCTTATCAATTTGCTGGTTATGTTGCATATCTTCGCTGTACAAAATCGGGCAATTATTTTCAAGTGCGGTTGAAATAATCAGGGCATCGTAGAAAGAAAAACTATGGCTTTGACTTAATTGCAAGGCGTGTAGTTGAGTTTTTAGAGAAAAACCAACCACTTCAATGGCACGGGAAATCTCCAAAATAGCGGTGCTAACGTCAGTCGGGTTTAGCTTAAGTTTTTTCAAGCAAACGTTGGTGAATTCGTTGATGACTTGTAAGGAAATTACGGCATCACCTTCAAATATTAAGGCATTGGCTTTGTCCGCTTTTAGCGGTTCGCTGTTGGAATAAGCGTAAATAAGTATGTTGGTATCCAGAAAATACTGGCTCATCGGGCATTGGCATCTTCGCGGTCAAATTTAAATGCACGGGTATCTATGGATAGTGCCGATAACCGTTGGGCGGATTTTGCTTTGGTTACGCGGTCTTCTGCGATGGAGATATGCACTTTAAGGTGCTTGGAGGCGAAAGCCGCAAATTCTTCAGGAATTTCAATCATCCGGCCTTGGGCATTGGTTTCGAATTCTATGGTTTGCATTTTATGTTCCCATTTATTGCATTTTTAGGATGCGCTAACTTCTGTCAGCGCATCCTATCATCAGAACGCTTAAGCCACAGCCTCTTGATACTTATCCATCAAATTAAAATTCAAATACCGATAAGTGTCATCGGCAGTGGCATTAATTTGCTCGGCATAAGCCATGTATTCCTCAACGGTGGGGATTTTGCCTAAGATGGAGCAAACTGCCGCCAATTCTGCCGAAGCTAGGAACACATTTGCGCCGTTGCCTAAGCGGTTGGGGAAGTTTCTGGTGGAGGTGGAAACGACGGTGGAGTTTTCCGCTACCCGTGCTTGGTTGCCCATGCACAACGAACAGCCTGGCATTTCGGTGCGGGCGCCCACTTTACCGAACGTGCCGTAATAGCCTTCTTCGACCAATTGGTTTTGGTCCATTTTGGTTGGTGGCGCAACCCACAAGCGGGTTGGTAATTCGCCTTTGTTTTTCTCCAGCAATTTGCCCGCAGCCCGGAAATGGCCGATGTTGGTCATGCACGAACCTAAGAATACTTCGTCGATTTTGGTGCCAGCGACTTCGGACAGCGGTTTGATGTCGTCGGGGTCGTTCGGGCAAGCCAGCAGCGGTTCTTTGATTTCGTCCATGTTGATTTCGATGATTTCGAAATATTCGGCATCGGGGTCTGCTTCCAGCAGTACTGGGTTGTCCAGCCAGTCTTGCATGGCTTTGATGCGGCGTTCGATGGTGCGGACATCACCGTAGCCTTGCGCGATCATCCATTTCAACAAGGTGATGTTGGAATTCAAATATTCGCGGATCGGGGCTTCGTTCAATTTGATGGTACAACCGCCTGCGGAACGTTCGGCGGAAGCGTCGGACAATTCAAACGCTTGTTCCACTTTCAAATCCGGCAAGCCTTCGATTTCTAAAATGCGGCCTGAGTAGACGTTCTTTTTGCCTTGTTTGGCAACGGTCAACAAACCTTTTTGGATGGCGGCGTAAGGGATGGCGTTGACCAAATCACGCAAGGTGATGCCGGGTTGCATCGTGCCAGTGTAGCGCACCAGCACGGATTCTGGCATATCCAGCGGCATCACGCCTGTAGCGGCGGCGAAAGCAACCAAACCAGAGCCCGCCGGGAAAGAAATGCCAATCGGGAAACGGGTGTGTGAGTCACCGCCTGTGCCGACGGTATCCGGCAATAAGGTACGGTTCAGCCAGGAATGGATGATGCCGTCGCCAGGACGCAAGGACACGCCGCCGCGATTCATGATGAAATCCGGTAGGGTGTGCTGCATGGTCACATCGACAGGTTTTGGGTAGGCGGCGGTGTGGCAGAACGATTGCAGTACCAAATCGGCAGAGAAACCCAAACACGCCAAATCTTTCAATTCGTCGCGGGTCATCGGGCCGGTGGTGTCTTGCGAACCGACCGTGGTCATGTGCGGTTCGCAATAAGTATTCGGGCGCACACCTGCCACGCCACAGGCTTTGCCGACCATTTTTTGCGCCAGCGTGTAACCTTTGCCGGTATCTTTGGCAGGTTGCGGGCGACGGAACACATCGGAAACAGGCAACCCCAACACTTTGCGGGCTTTGTCGGTCAGCCCCCGGCCAATAATCAATGGGATGCGCCCACCCGCTTGCACTTCGTCCAGCAGCACATCGGTTTTTAAGCTGAAGGTGCACACCACTTCTTCGCTGTCATGGCGTTTGACCACGCCTTGATACGGGAAAATATCGATAACATCGCCCATCAATAAGCGGGTCACGTCACATTCAAATGGCAACGCACCGGAATCTTCCATAGTGTTGAAGAAAATCGGCGCGATTTTGCCACCGATACACACACCGCCATCGCGTTTGTTGGGGATAAACGGGATGTCATTGCCCATGAACCACAACACGGAATTAGTTGCTGATTTGCGCGAAGAACCCGTGCCGACCACGTCGCCGACGTAAGCGACGGGGAAGCCTTTTAGTTTCAATTCATTGATTTGCAGTTCGGCGTTGGTGATGCCTTCGCGTGGCATTTTCAGCATGGCTTTGGCGTGTAACGGGATGTCTGGGCGTGACCACGCATCCGGTGCGGGTGACAAATCGTCGGTGTTGGTTTCGCCAGTGACTTTAAATACAGTGACGGTGAGTTTTTCCGGCACGGCAGGTTTGCTGGTGAACCATTCGGCATCCGCCCACGACTGCAAAACTTGTTTGGCGTAAACGTTGCCTGCATCGGCTTTGCTTTGCACATCATGGAAAGCATCAAATACCAACAAGGTGTGCGACAAAGCTTTGGCGGCAATCGGCGCCAATGCGGCGACATCCAGCAAATCAATCAACGGCGCAACGTTGTAACCGCCGAGCATTGTACCGAGCAATTCGGTCGCATCTTCTGGCGTTAAAATTGGAGAAGTGGCTTCGCCTTTGGCAATCGCGGTCAAAAATCCGGCTTTGACATAAGCCGCTTCGTCCACGCCTGCAGGAATGCGGTTGGCGAGCAAATCGAGGATAAAAGCTTCTTCGCCAGCAGGTGGCGTTTTGATTAGTTCGCACAGGGAAGCGGTTTGGGCTGCGTCCAATGGCTTAGGCACGATGCCTTCAGCGGCGCGTTCTTCTACGTGTTTGCGGTATTGTTCTAGCATGGAGGAATCCTTTATTGGGGTAAAGTTTGAACGATATGTATTGAATTTTTGCAAAACATTAAGTGGTTTAGGATGAAGAAAAAACCATAGTCTAAAGCAATGACATGCAAATTCATCCCAAGGATAACGCTACGGAAAAAACGTTTACAGGTTTTGGATGGGGCGAAGTTTGTTGTCGATTATGAGGATACCACATGATGCGGAGAGGGTTGTTGCTCAGGCACAGAAGATGAATGCTTGGTAATTGACGGAAAAGGGCTTTGCTGTTCAAGCAAAGCCCTTTTGAGCCTTTAGTTTTAAGCCAATGCCGCCACAATCGCACTGCCCATTTCGATAGTGCCCGCTTTGGAATTGGGGTTTAAATCGGGTGTGACATAAACGCCTTCATTGACCACTTTTTCAACGGCCTTAACGATACGTTCGGCGGCTTCCACTTCGCCGATGTGGCTTAGCATCATCGCACCTGCCATGATAACCGCTATTGGATTGGCGAGATTTTTGCCGACGATGTCCGGCGCACTGCCGTGTACCGCTTCAAACAAAGCCGCGTCCGAGCCAATGTTCGCACCTGGGATTAGTCCCAAGCCGCCGACCAAACCAGCGGTCAAATCCGACAAAATGTCGCCGAACATATTCGTGGTGACTACGACATCAAATTGTTTAGGGTTCATAACCATGTGCATACAGGTGGCATCAATGATTTTTTCGTCAAATTGGATGTCGGGGTAGCGTGGGGCAATTTCCCGTGCGATACCAAGGAACAATCCTTGGGAGTATTTAAGAATATTGGCTTTATGACAAACCGTGACTTTTTGGCGATGGTTGTCGCGGGCATATTGGAAGGCATAGTCGATGATGCGTTCTGACGCGGTGCGGGTGATTACGGCAATACTTTCGGCAATATCTTTTTTAGGGGTTAGGTAATGTTCCAATCCGGCATACAGGCCTTCGGTGTTTTCACGCACGATGACGATGTCGACATCTTCGAATCGGGTTTTAATCCCTGCCCAACTTTTTGCCGGACGGACGTTGGCGTATAAGTCGTATTGTTGGCGCAGGGCGACGTTGATACTTCTAAAACCTGTACCGACCACAGTTGTTAAAGGGCCTTTAAAAGCCAGGCGGGTTTTGTCAAACGATGCCAGTGTATCGTCCGGCAAAGGAGTGCCAAATTTTTCAAATGCAGACATGCCAGCATAAGTTTCTTCCCAAGTAATCTTAACGCCAGTTGCGTTTATGACTTTAACGGCTTCATCCATAATGGAAGGGCCGATGCCATCACCTTTGATCAATGTAATTGTGTGCATTTGTTTCTCCTTCGGATTAAAAATAGCTTTTGCCTCAAGGCTTTAAATTGTTGTCAAGAGGCCGGAATGTTTAGGCTATAAGGTAATGTATGCATCTTAAGCCCATTTGTATGGATTATAGAGTGATTAGCACGGATTTAGCTATATGGACCGTGCTAAATATTACAAATTACTGTGCATTTGCTATGATGGACTTGATTATGATTTCTTGCCTGTTCTCCTGTAATAGGCGTTGAACAATAAATATCTGCCACTATTTGGTGCAAGTTTGAGTTCAAAGTGGGCGGTGCAAGTTTTGGATAAGGTAGGCATATTGATTTAGAGGCATAAATGGCAAAATTGTTTGACAAACTATATCTAAACGTAGGTGCGATGAAAGCTGGGACAACTTGGTTATATCGCCAACTTGAGCAGCATCCCGACATTGTCTTTAGTTGTGAAAAGGAATTGCATTACTTGGCGTATCGAGATGGTAATAAGCACGTTTTAAACCAAAATTACAAAGCCCAACGTCGGGATAACGCACTGGCACGGTTTAGCGGTGACAAAGCATCATCGGAATACACGCAGTTATTGCAGTGGTACGAAAGTTATATGGAGACAACTATGGACGATGCTTGGTATCGGGGAAGATTCCCAAGCCAATTGCCAATCCAGAAATATTGTGCAGATTTTAGCAATCTCACCTGTTTAATCAGTGTGCCGACATGGGAAGCGATATTGGAGTTGGCCGGGCAAGTGAAAGTCAGTTATGTTTTACGCAATCCTTATGAACGCATGTGGTCACATTTTAAGTTCCATTATCAAATGCAGCAGCAAAATGTGCATCCAGATAAACTTACAAAAGATGATTTTATCGCATTTGACAAGGCAAACCAGACCGTGATGCACAGTTCGTATAGCCAGCATATAGCCAAGATGCGACTATGCTTGGCTAGTGACAGCCTTAAACTGATTGCATACGATGATATTCAATTACAACCTGCTATCTTGTTGAAGGGCATCGAAGAATTTCTAGGAATTAATCATCATCAGTATTTGCCAGGAAAAGTAACGCGTAAAATCAACGCCTCTGAATCTTTATCGGCCCCGGATTGTTTTTATACGGCATTTGCCCAAGTCGTTGATAAGGAATTGGCAGCGCTTGCAGATTTGGGATTCGATGTCCCAAAATTATGGCTTGCTCGCGCCAGTGTTTAATAAGAAATTGTTTATAGTTACTATTTTTTAAATTCTGTATATTTCTGAACAAGCCAATTTTGACAAACAAATCGATGCGGCGTAGATTCTGCCCGTTGATATTCTGCTGTCTAAGGCGTCGAATTGATTCATATTGATGCTGTTCTGCGAATATCTCCACTACCCAAATACTTTCAATACTTTAACAGGCGATAAAACTTATGAACGTGAAATCCATTATCTTAATGATGTTCTTGGGTGTATTGGTTACTTCTATGGCGGCTGCGGAAACAGCAGATACTGGGGTAAATGCAACAGCCAAAAATAATATCGATGCGGTGGCTCAGCGTCGGGAAGTTGTTCCTCCACCAAATTACGGAAGGTCTGAGGCTGAGGCGATTGCTGACTTACAGGTAGAGATAAATCAAAATAATAGTCAATTGGTTCAGGGTTTACGAAAGCATAATGAATCTCAAAATCGTGGACTTCAGGAGATTTTGAATAGGACCAAGAAGTAATTACGCATTATTATCAAAATTTAATTTAAGCTTGTTTCAGCTTATTTATGAGGATTTTTCTTATTTTTCTCACGCCTCCTTATTCTTATCTTAATTTTTTTGACAACTGCTGGACGGGGCATGTTGCCCCGTTCGCAACGTTTAAAGATTGTTCAAAAACTGCACTATCGGTTAAACGTGAGTGCCGGGGTAACATACCCCGGCACGCTAAAAGTGTATTTCAGAACAAACCAATTTTGACAAACAAATCGATGCAGCATAGATTCTGTCCGCTGATATTCTGCTGTCTAAGGCGTCGAATTGATTCATATTGATGCTGTTCTGCGAATATCTCCACTACCCAAATACTTTCAATACTTTAACAGGCGATAAAACTTATGAACGTGAAATCCATTATCTTAATGATGTTCTTGGGTGTATTGGTTACTTCCATGGCGGCTGCGGAAACAGCAGATACTGGGGTAAAGGAATCAAAAGACTCTGCGGCTTTTCAAGCGGCCAAAGAACAACGGATTGCCAACTTACAGGAAAGATTACAGTTAATTCAAGCACATATTAACTGCACACAAGCTGCTCAAGACCACGCCGCAATGAAGGCTTGCCATGCAACAGCCAAAAATAATAGCGATGCTTTAGAAGCGAAATTAAAAGCCCAACGTTCAGAAAAAAAAGCTAAAACTAATTAACTTTCACAGTCCCTGCGTTTTGGGGATGTGCTTAGAAAACTGTAGCCCTCTGTCATTTTCGGAGCTAGCGCTTCCAAGACTTAGTTTACCGAGCAACTCCTTAGTAAACAGGTACTTGGGATTCAGCCTTATCGAATGACTGCCCTTAGCCGAAAAAGATTTTTTATTTTCCTTCCTTAATATTTGAATATCCGTATCTATCAGCGAACAGTTTACAATACCGCTCCGTCAGTATTTACAGGTTATCAAAAAATCACCTGATTAGTTAAGATGATTCAGCCCACTCTAAAATCGTCATTCCGGCATACCCTCGGGGGACACAATTGGATTGCCGGAGCCGTTAGACCGCGTTAGCGACTTGTAAAGCACGAAGTGAATCCAGAAGCCACGGATGGCAATACAACATCACATCCCTGTGAACTGGATATCGGCAATCCGCTTGTTTCCCCCGAGGGTATGCCGATATGACGGCTTAGCTGAATCATCTTGCTAGTCATGAAAAAATCATTTATATCAATAAAACGGGATATTTTGGCACGATTCTATTGCCTTGTTTCCGCTTAACATCCGACATTAGAACTTCGGTTTTTCACGCCTATTAAGATGCCAACAGCTTTATATTGCAATTTTTTGGCTGTGTCATTGAAAACTGATGCTCACTTCAATGCTTTTGGCATAAACTATTGTCCAACTTGCATTTGACCGATTACAGGCATGATACTCGCCGGCCCCCCTTTCCTAAGCAAAAAACGCATTATTGCTAAGCCGAGTTTTAACCGCTGGCTAGTGCCCCCTGCGGCCTTGGCCATTCATTTATGTATCGGCATGGCTTATGGCTTTTCGGTGTTTTGGTTGCCGTTGTCCAAAGCTATCGGCATCAAAGAAAGCATCCCCTGCCCTACTGATGTCGGTTTTTTCCAAGAATTATTCGTGACCACTTGCGATTGGAAAATCGCCACCTTGGGCTGGATGTACACCTTATTTTTTGTGTTTTTAGGTTCATCAGCGGCGGTATGGGGTGGTTGGCTGGAGTATGTTGGGCCACGAAAAGCGGGCGTAGTCAGTGCTTTTTGTTGGTGCGGCGGGATGCTGTTATCGGCGTTGGGAATTTATTGGCATCAATTTTGGATCATGTTGCTGGGTTCCGGGGTGATTGGCGGCATGGGGCTGGGCTTGGGTTATATTTCGCCGGTTTCGACCTTAATCAAATGGTTTCCGGATCGGCGCGGCATGGCCACGGGCATGGCGATCATGGGTTTTGGCGGCGGCGCGATGATCGGATCGCCCTTGGCCACTGAACTGATGAAACGCTTTGCCAGTACCGAAGATGTCGGTGTGATGCCGACGTTTGTGGTCATGGCCAGCGTTTATTTTGTATTTATGATGATCGGTGCGCTTAGTTACCGCGTCCCACCAGAACATTGGCAACCTGCGGGCTGGACACCACCTGTCCGTAGCAAAGCCCAGCAGATGATGACGCAACACCATGTCCATGTGAAAAATGTTTTCAAAATCAAACAATTTTGGCTGTTATGGGGCGTGTTGTGCATGAACGTCAGTGCCGGGATAGGCATTATCGGCATGTCTTCGCCCATGTTGCAGGAGGTGTTTGGTGGGCAATTGCTGGGTATCAGCAAAACTTATGGCGAACTCGATAAAACCGAACTGGCCGCGATTGCCAGCGTTGCAGCGGGATTTACGGCCTTATTGAGCCTGTTCAATATTGGCGGACGGTTTTTCTGGGCCAGTTTGTCCGATAAATTAGGCCGTAAACTGACGTTTATTGTCTTTTTTGTGGTCGGTGGTCTACTGTATTTAAGCATTCCCGAAAGCGCGGCATCGGGCAACAAACTACTGTTTGTCGGCGCGTTTTGTTTGATATTGAGCATGTACGGCGGTGGTTTTTCGACCATCCCCGCTTATTTGGCCGATTTATTCGGCACCTTAAATGTTGGGGCCATCCACGGACGTTTGCTCACAGCTTGGGCAACCGCGGGCATTTTAGGCCCAGTAATTGTCAATTACATGCGCGAATACCAACTGGGTTTAGGCTTGCCACGCGAACAAATCTACAACCAAACCATGATGATTTTGGCGGGGATGCTGATGCTTGGTTTGGTTTGCAACTTGCTGGTACGCCCAGTTGCTGACAAATGGTTTATGAAGGACGAGGAATTGCTTGAGGATCAAGCGCCTATCAGCAACGAAAACGTGGCGCCAATACTGGAAAAGCTAACTAGGCAACAGAAATTATTGGATTTTTCAATTATGCTTTTGGCTTGGGCACTGGTGATTGTCCCGCTATGCTGGGGCATTTATAAGACGATGTTAAACGTGGGAATGTTTTTTTCTTGATTCCAAACTGAAAAGAACAACTTTGGGGCATATGTGTAGCGCAACTAAAACAACAAGCAGAAAAAAAGCAGCTGAACGCTGCTTTTTTTTGTAATCGGCAAACTACCGTTTACAGTTTTTCTTTGATACGTGCTGCTTTACCCGTCAAATTACGCAGGTAGTACAGTTTGGCGCGGCGGACATCGCCACGGCGTTTGACAATAATTTCGCTAATCATTGGACTGTGGGTTTGGAAAACCCGCTCAACGCCCGTGCCGTGGGAAATTTTTCTGACGGTGAACGCAGAATTCAGGCCCCGGTTGCGTTTGGCGATGACGATGCCTTCAAACGCCTGGATACGTTCACGCTCACCTTCTTTTACTTTTACTTGCACTACAACGGTGTCGCCTGAATTGAATTCAGGGATTTGTTTCAATTGCAGGGCTTCCAATTCATCAATTATATTGCTCATCACTACACCTATTTAATTCAATTCTCGTATAAATTCTTTGAGCAGCTTATCCTGGTCTGCATCTAAATTCTTATTTTTCAATAAATCTGGCCGTCTTAGCCAGGTTTTTCCCAGTGCTTGTTTCATTCGCCAACGGGCTATTTCGGCATGGTTTCCTTTCATTAACACTTCGGGTACCGCATAATCGTTAATCTGTTCAGGCCTTGTGTAATGCGGGCAATCCAGTAACCCTGCCACATGGGAATCTTGCTCTGCCGATTCATCATCGCCGAGCACACCCGGCAACAACCGGGTGATGGCATCAACCACTATTAACGCAGCAAGTTCTCCACCACTGATGACATAATCACCTAGGGACCATTCTTCATCGCAATCCAGCCCGACAAAGCGTTCATCGATGCCTTCATAACGTCCCGCCACCAAGATCAATTGCGAAAGCAGGCTGGCATCTCTGAACAAAGCTTGTGTAACAGGCTGACCTTGAGGGCTTAAACAAACCACTTTGCTTGCGCCACTATGGGCTTGTTTAGCGTCAATTACGGCATCATGCAAAGGCTGGTATTTCATGACCATCCCTGGCCCGCCTCCGTAAGGACGGTCATCGACCGTTCTGTGCCGGTCATGGGTGTAGTCTCTTGGATTCCAAACTGATAAACTGACGATGTTCCGTTTGATAGCTCGTCCTGTTACGCCAAATTTTGCAGCTGCAGTGACCATTTCAGGAAACAAGGTGACTACATCAAAACGCGTCAGTGCCATCAAAAATCAGGATCCCAATCAACGATCATTTTTTGGCTTGGCAGGTCAATTCGGATAATCGTTTGGCCTTGCAAAAAAGGTATCGCTCTATCTCGCTCGCCTTTGACAATAACCACATCATTTGCACCCGTTTCAAGCATATTTTCAACACTGCCTAGTTTAATACCTTCAATGGTTTCAACAGTTAAACCAATTAAATCCGACCAATAATATTCATCTTCGGCGGTTTTAGGCAGCTGTCCGGACGTTATAAAAATAGCCGAACCCATAAGGACTGCGGCTTGGTCCCTGTCATTTACGCCGTCAAGTTTGGCAACCACCGCCCCACCTTGCAAAGCACCTTCAATAACATTAACTGATTTGGTCTCACCGGATTTTTTTAACAACCAAGGCGAGTAGTTAAGGATGTTTTCACGCCTATCGGTAAAAGAAAAGACTTTTACCCAGCCTTTTATACCAAAAACACCGGAGACTTCACCGACATTAATCAGTTCTTTAACTGGCAAACCAATTAGGCAGCCGCTTTAGCTGCGTCTTTAATCAATTTTGCAACGCGGTCAGAAGGTTGTGCACCATTTGATTGCCAGTAAGCAACGCGCTCACTGTCTAAACGTAATCTTTCTTCTTTGCCACGCGCTAATGGGTTAAAAAAACCGACCCTCTCGATATAACGCCCGTCACGCGAACTGCGGCTATCGGTTACAACGACGTGGTAAAAAGGGCGGTTTTTCGCCCCACCTCTTGAAAGACGAATGGTTACCATCTAATTTCCTCGAAAAAAGCTTTCAGTAATTGTTAATCCAACTATTTTACGTGATTTTATTGATAAGTGAAGAAAAATTAACATTTATTGTCAGACAACCTGCTTCCCATCATTTGTACGAATCTTCATAAACTATCCGCTTAAATGTTTAGCACCTAATCAAATAAGATAAAATTACAACGGAGTGTCATTGGAAATAAGAAAATTACAAAAAAATAACAAGGTTATACCATTTAATAAACAGTATTTTGATTAACACTTCCTCAAAATTAAAATTAATGCCAAAATGTCAAAAAAACACAGGAACGTCCATGAAACAACAAAAATTCAACTCAAAGCTCCATTTACCCGGTTTCCTATTTATTACAATATTTATCACAATGGCACTCAATGGTTGTGCCTCAACGGAAAATGATCCTTGGCAAAACTGGAACCATAGGGCACAGTCATTTAATGACAGTCTTGATAGAAATGTGCTTAAACCCTTGGCACAAGGTTACCAGTGGATGACCCCTAAGTTCGTTGACGACAGCGTGTCCAACGCTTTCAGCAATATGAACGATATTGGAGTCACCATCAATGACTTACTGCAATTTAAACTGCTCCAAAGCGGCATGGATTTAAGCCGTCTGATAGTCAATTCCACTGTAGGAATGGGCGGTCTCCTTGATGCAGGTCAAATGATGGGCTTGCCCAAGCATAATGAAGATTTCGGTCAAACTCTGGCGGTCTGGGGAGTGCCTTCCGGCCCCTACTTGGTGATACCATTTTATGGCCCCAGTTCACCTAGGGAAACTTTAGGGTTAGTCGGTGACGCATTTCTGAACCCGCTCACCTACATCTCTATGTTTAGTACAACAGACGCCGCCGCTTCAACCGCTGGCGCGAAATTTGTCGAAATAGTCGACAACCGCGCTCAGTTGCTTTCAACGGGTAAAATAGTTGATGAAGCAACTAACTCTGACCGCTATGAATTTATTAAAAACGCTTATCAGCAACGCCGTGAATATTTGATTACTGACGGCAAAAGCCAAAAAAATGACACTGACTTGGACAATGAGCTAGATGCAATTGAAATAGATGAAGCAAAACCGACAAATCCCGAAGTAACAAAACCCAAACCGTAATACCCTGACTACTTTATTCACCCAAGTTGATTTATGAAAAAACGGCAACTGAACTATGCGGCAGCCTCCTATATTTCTCTGTTTAAAAATGCCCAGCATCAGTTTGCCCAAGCTTTTGCCCTACGTATTTACCGTAGCGACAGCGTTTATAGTTTCATCCCCAAAAATGCTTGTTCCACGATGCGCGTATCATTGGCGATGGCGAACGGCTGCATAGACAACATCGCCGATTATAACTGGATACATTGCAATAACGACACCTTCAAGGCCGACCTCGCCAGCTTGATCCAGGCAAAATATACCTTTGTGATTTTACGCTGTCCATTTGCACGGTTGGCAAGTGCCTATCTCGACAAAATTGTCGATACGACTGGCGTTGCCTGGGAACTGTATGATGCCGTGCAAAGAAAGATAGAAATTGAAGAGATGACGTTTAGGGTCTTCGTCAACACCATCACTAAAACCAATGTCTTGCGCTCGAATATACACTGGCAGCCGCAAATGGATTTTTTGGTGTACAAGGACTATGACGATTATTTCAATTTGGAAACCTTCGCCACCGCGAAGGCTACCATAGAAACAAAAGCCGAAATTGAAATTGTCGATGCCCGAAAACTCACCCGACACGGAATAGACCGTTTTGAGTTGGTAGGCGAAGAAAATTATGCTGATTATCTGCCCGAAGCCATCCGTAGCATGAAGAAAACTGGCAAAGCCCCGAAACCCGCCGCGTTATACGATGATGAACTGATTGCCAAAGTCAGCGAAATCTTCAAGAAAGACATTGTCTTGTATAAATCTTTATTCGGTGACAAAAATTTGATGTTTTCGTAACTCACGTCTTGTACGACAACGCCGACCTCACGCAACGCAAAATTTCATAAGAATACAGTCCTTCAAACTGCTCAAAAACGGGTTTGAGGGCATTTTTCTGCTCTTCCGGCAAAGCCAAAATCGCTGCTTCAATTTGCCCGATTTTCGCTGCCGGCAAATCGATTACATCCTCCAGCACCAATAAACCTTGTTCTATCGATTGTGCCAAATGGGTATATATCGTGCTGGCTTTTAAGTTCCGTTTTTCGGCGACTTGCGCGACAGTAAAACCCAAGCGGAACAGATTCAGTGATTCGCTGGCCGTATCCGCCAATTCTTCACCAACATCCCTAAACGTCTTGATCACCGCTAAAAATTGCTCGCCATATTGCTCCAGTTTGCGGGTCCCGATGCCGGAAACCATCGCCATTTGCTTAAGGTTGACTGGCTTGGCTTCCATCATCGCCATTAAAGTCGCATCATGAAAAATCACATACGGCGGCACGTCTTGGGCTTCGGCAATCTCCTTACGTTTGGCGCGTAAGGCTTCCCATAACGAGCTTGAATCGCCTTGCGCTTTGTTGTTGCGGCTAACTTTAATTTTTTCTGGCTTCACGTCTTTACGTAACATCAGTTTTTCTTCGCCACGTAAAATGGGACGGCTGGCTTCGGTCAATTGCAAGGCATCGTAGCGGTCAAAATCGACGCTGACTAAACCCCTTGCCACCAATTGCCGGAACACCGAATGCCATTGCTGCTCATCCAAAGCCTTGCCGATGCCAAATGTCGACAACTCTTGATGCCGGAATTGGCTGATACGCGGGGTTTGTTTACCTAGCAACACATCAATCAAATAACCGACCCCAAAGCGTTGCTGGGTGCGGTAAATGCAAGACAACGCCTGTTGCGCCGCCAAGGTGCCATCCCAGGTTTGCACGGGATCCAGACAGATGTCACAGTTGCCGCAGGATTTTTCGAGCGTGTCACCAAAATAACTTAACAGGCTTTGCCGCCGGCAATGCACTTGCTCACAAAGAGCCAACATGGCGTCCAATTTATGGAATTCCACGCGTTTACGCGCCTCATCGGAAGGCGATTCCGCCAGCATTTTCCGCAAGGTGATCACATCCTGCAAACCATACGCCATCCAGGCATTGGCAGGCAATCCATCCCGCCCAGCCCTGCCCGTTTCCTGATAATAGGCTTCAACGCTTTTCGGCAAATCCAAATGTGCGACAAAGCGAACGTTGGGCTTGTCTATGCCCATGCCAAAGGCAATGGTCGCAACAATCACCAGTCCTTCTTCCATCAAAAAGCGGTGCTGGTTTTGATAGCGCACGTCGTTACCCAATCCGGCGTGGTACGGCAAGGCCCGGATGCCTTTGCTAGTAAGCCAAGTGGCGGTTTCTTCCACTTTTTTGCGTGACAAACAATAAACAATCCCCGCATCGCCCTGATGTTCGGCTTGGATAAATGTCAGCAATTGCTGTTTGGCGTTTTGTTTTTGCACGATCCGGTAACAGATGTTTGGGCGGTCAAAGCCACTGCGGTACAGTTGCGCGTTTTCCAAACCCAAACGTACGGTGATTTCCTGGCGGGTACGGTCATCCGCCGTCGCGGTCAGGGCGATGCGTGGAATTTCGGGAAACCGTTCATGGAGCATCGACAATTGCAAATAATCGGCGCGAAAATCATGCCCCCATTGCGAGACGCAATGGGCTTCGTCTATCGCAAACAAGGCGATGTTGATTCTGGCAAACAAACTACGGGTGTATTCGGAAGCCAGTCGTTCGGGGGCGACATAAAGCAAATCCAGTTCGCCATCAAGCAATTGCTGTTCAATTCGACGGGTTTGATCTAAAGCTAGAGTTGAATTCAAAAATGCCGCTTTCACGCCCAACTGCAGCAAGCCACTGACTTGGTCTTGCATCAGCGCGATCAACGGCGAGATGACAATACCGACACCCGGCCTGAGCAAAGACGGAATCTGATAACACAAAGATTTACCACCGCCAGTTGGCATCAGCACCAAGGCATCTTGACCCGCTAGCACTTGCTCTATCACCGCCAATTGAAGACCCCGAAATTCTTCATATCCAAACACCGATTTTAGGACTTCTAATGGCATGATTTGTGTGTTGCCCGTCATATTACCTTAAGATTTTGCAAGATAGGATAGGAAGCGAAAGCCGCCTATTGCTCATAAAAAATTGCTGATTAGCAAGATGATTCAGCAAAGCCGTCATATCGGCATACCCTTATATCTTGATTCTCTGGGGACACAAGTGGAATGCCAGTATCCAGTTCACAGGGATGTGAATTTGAATTGCCATCCGTGGCTTCTGGATTCACTTCGTGCTTTACAAGTCGCTAACGCGGTCTAACCGCTTCGGCAATCCACTTGTGCCCCCGAGGGTATGCCGGAATGACAATTTTGGAGCTGGCTGAATCATCGTGCTAATCAGGTAAAAATTTAGAGGGAGTTTAACACAATGCAGTAAGGCTTAAATTGCTTGGCAAAAACCTTTACACTGTCGACTAAGCCAACCAATACAAAATCCACCAGGAAAAACTATGAACAACCCATCTTTATTACGCTTCGGCATTTTGGGCGGAGCACGCATCAACGAGCGGATGCTGCCCGCCATCATCGAAGCCCACAACGCCGAACTCGTTGCCATTGCCAGTCGCCGTGACAGTGCGGCGGCGGAAACTTTGGCGCGTTATGCACCGCAACAGCAGGGCGTTAAAACTTACAACACACTTGACGGTTTGCTCAACGACAGTGATGTGCAAGCCGTCTACATCCCACTTGCCAACCACGAACACGCCGAATGGACACTGCACGCGATAGAACACGGCAAACACGTTCTATGCGAAAAGCCGATGGCTTTGGCCGTCGACGACATCGTCGCCATACAAACCGCCGCCCGCCGCAACCAAGTCACAGTCATGGAAGGGTTTATGTACCGCTTCCACCCGCAACATGCGCGAGTGCTGGAACTGGTCCAATCAGGGCTGTTCGGCGACATCCGCTCCGTCCGCTCCAATTTTTCCTTCATGATGCGCCCTGAACGCATGTACCGCCTTGAACAACCGATCAGCCGCGGCGGCGGGGCGATGTGGGACATTGGCTGCTATGCCATCCATACCTTAAGGATGTTTTTCCAAAAAGACCCTATTGCCGTGACTGCAATGACCCAAACAGTCCCCAGCGGCGCAGATATTGCCGCCAGCGGCGTGTTGGATTTTGGCGAGGGCAAATACGCCCAATTCGATTTCAGCTTCGCCCATGCCCGCCGTTGTGAATATGAAATCATCGGTACCAAAGGCGGGCTTGTGTGCCATATTGTCTGGCAACTTCCTGGCGATGTGCCTAGGTTGACGTGGTGGACAGATGACGGACATCACACGGAAGAACGCTTACCTGCAGCAAATCATTTTCGTTTGGAAGTTGAGCATTTCAGTCACTGTGTGTTGGCAGGCACCGAACCAAAATTATCCTTGGACGATGCCAAAAGCAATTGCCTCACTATCAATGCCGCGTTGCAATCGGCACAAGAAGGACGAATAGTCAGATTGTTGGAGATAGACAAAGCTAAACTTGTCACTGAACTTTGATGTTTTTCCGCTACAAGGATGTGTGCAGGGGGGTAGCGGAATATGGGGCTCAAAACCGCACAATTTCCAAATTCGAAATCCAGTACCAAAACATTGCGATACATTACAACTGGTTGAATTTGGAAAACCCCGTAATCCGCGCTCTTCATAGGCTACCTCGTTTTTGAAATTTCAAGCACTTCACAAATCATCCGTCTTAGGTGCTTATTTGCTTTGGTCACCCTCTTCAAGATGGGGGATCACATCCATGCGTTGGTGTGGAATGCCTATAATATCAATGCCGTAAATTGCTATCGTATAAAAAATGACATGGCTTCCTTCAGGAAAACAAAAATAGCCTTGCTTGATGTCATTGCGGCGTTTGCCAATTGGCGGGTTTTCGCTTAACCATGCAAAACGGGAAATCAATGCGCGAAATAGCTATCGGCTTGCTTAATACCCCATTCTTGTAGCGTGTATAACCAAATTTATTCAAGATCGTCCTCTGCCAGTTGCCTTAGAGTATATCTGGGCTTATTTGATATGTTTTTTATGCAGTGCCGCCAAAAACTCTTCCCCGTCAAAATCCTCAATCAAGCGACTGTTTTCCCCTGCTTGGAGTTTTAGCCGTAAAGCGTTTAACTTTGCCTCATCTTCTTCCAGTTTACGAAGACCAGCCCGAACCACTTCGCTGACTGACTGGAAATGGCCTTCTTTGATTTTTTCCACCACAAATTCATCAAAATGTTGGCCCAAAGTGACAGAGGTATTTCTAGGCATGGGATGATTCTCGGCAAGTTAACTGTATTAGGTACTAATACAGTTATCGAAGGCGTAAGGAAAGTATTGTGTGTGCGGCTTTATGTCAAGCCGCCCAATTAAACATCTAAACCCAGTTGCTTTTTAATAGGCTTTACCAGTAAATCGTCAATTTCATTATGGCGAGGAACGGGCTGTTATTTACCATTCTTCAAATTCACGTAAATATCGTGCCTGCCGCCATTGCGATGCAATACGCAATCATGCTGCTGCAACCAACGAATAAATTCACTACGCTTCACAAACGATTTCCTTTATTTGATATTGCGGCGGCAAATCATCAAATACCATAATTTGGTAAGCATCCATAATATTGGCTTCCAGTTCCTCTAAGGTTTCGCCCTGTGTCATGATTTCAGGGTGTTCCATGAGCTTACCCAACCAAAACTGCTCTGATTTCCAGTTAATTAAGTGGAATTTGTTCGGCATAGTTGTCACCTCATTTGATTTTGAAAATCTATGTCAATTGGTATTTGCGCCATTGCTTCCCAAACTCAGCACCGAAACATTGCGATAAATTACAGCTTGTTGAATTTGGAAAGCCCCAATCCACTTCGCTCCTTACGGGCTAACTCTCTAAAATCGATTACTTATCGCTTAATCCCTCTTTCAAAGCATTTGTCTTACATATTTATGGATTAGAAGATATTAAAAAGGGGGAAAAACCAACATTGAACATACCAGATACTGTTGCGATTCCTAAGCCTACGGGATGTAGGCTGCTTCGATATCCCGAATCATTAAATCCATTTGCAAAGGTTCTTTGGTTCTGGAGTTGAACGACCCGACAGCTTTTTTGGCAATTTCGACTGATTTGCTTTCTTTGTCTATTCCAATATATTGCCTCCTTTCGCTTAGGGCAGCTACAGCAGTTGTTCCGCTACCAATAAAACAATCTAGCACAATGTCTGTTGGGTCAGTTAACAATTTAATTAATCTTCGCGGTAATTCAACTGGAAATTTTGAGTCGTGATCTGCATTGTTTCGGACTGATGGTATATCCCAAACCCCTCTCGAACCCCACACACTCCATTCTTGTTTTGTTAACCTTGAACGGTCTACTTTGGTTATGCCAGGTTTCCAAAATATATAGATATATTCTGATTCATCTACGGAACGATAAGATATAGTATGCCACTTTGAGTTTTCCCAAGCAGCGTCCTTCATCCATATTCGGCGATCATACAAATACAATCCGGCATTTAATGCGGCTTCTTCGAGAAATCCGCCAACCAGAAACACACGTGTTTGAGACTGATATTTTCCACCCCTGATATTGTTACCATTAACACGCCTGTCTATTGTTTGCTCGCTACAACTAAAATGTTCCGCCAGCTTATATCTGCCCCAATCTGGATGTTGTTCCTTAACTTTTAATATTTCCTCTTTCGATAGGTTTACCTTTCTTCGAGATATGTTCTCTGCCATTATTTTCGGCATTGATTCGTCTTTAAAACATAGAATGTCGGCGATATTAATAACTAAAAAGCCACCCGGCTTCAAGATTGGAAAATGATATTTGATAACGTCCGTCAACATTGCTTTCCAGGCATCAAAAGTCAAATCTTTCTCGTAATCTTTGCCAACATAATAGGGCGGTGACCACACGCTAAGAGCAATTGATTCATGTTCAATTCTTCTGAGTAATACTCTGGAATCTCCACAGTAGATGGCATTGGTATCCAGTTTTTTTGAAAAATCTATGATTGCCATAATCCGCTACACTCTCTATTCATTTCATCATAAACCAAGGTTTGAACACGCCATGTCGCTTTGTTTTTCAATTTGCTAAAACTGATTCTTACCCTGAAATCTTCGCCTAATGTTGGTGCATTTCTTCCTGCCAGCCAAATACCATCATCAGCGTCTGGATTGTATTTATCTTGAAGACGGCCATTAGGAATAGCCACTAAAGTAACTTCACATAAATGATGCGCATGCATCGCATCATCCTTGTAGAAAAAATGAACAAGACAGGTTGTTGTCAGATAATTTTTTTGGCCGTATTCTGAAATTTCAGGCAAAAAGCCTTTTTCATTTACGTTCGCACCTGTTCGTTGTTGTTTTATCCACATTGATGTTTGAGACATTTGAATAGTTGCAGAGCGGTTTTCTTTTTCTGCTTTTGAATCGATAAATAACGCTTGCCTAACCGTTTGCTCTGGCAAAATAACATAACGTGCTTTTTTATAATCAACCGTACCATAAATTCGTTGCTGAACATTAAATCCTGAAAGCCTATCAAGTAGTTCTCTGGTAATGTCTTCGGCAATATCCTTTACGCTGTCAGGTGATTTGAGAAATATTTCGTGGGCTTCCATGCCAAAATCAAGAACAGCCTGAAATATCCAGCGTAAAGTCAATTTTTCAATGTTTTCAATCTCATCCAATGAGAGATCAGCAGGGTTTTTCTCCGTCATGATGTTGCGATGCGTTCTTCCACCCACCCCAAAACCCCACCCAAAGCCGCACCTAAGCCACTAGGATCATTCCCGCCAGCCATTGCCATATCTGGCCTGCCGCCGCCTTTGCCACCCACTTGTTGGGCAACAAAATTGACCAAATCGCCGGCTTTTACTTGCCCCATCCGGTCTTTACTCACGCCTGCAACCAAGCTGACCTTGTCGCCTTCGATGACTGCCAACACCACCACTGCACTGCCAAGTTTGTTTTTCAATTGATCGGCAAGGTCGCGTAGGGCTTTGGCTTCTATGCCTTCGAGTTTGACGGCTAAGACTTTCGTGCCAGCCACTTCGACGGCTTGGTTGACTAGGTCGTCGCCTTGCGAGCTGGCGAGTTTGGCGTTGAGGCGTTCGAGTTGTTTTTCCAAATCACGGCTTTTTGCCAATAATTGTTCGACTTTTTCCGCAGCTTTGTCCGGTGCGCTTTTTAGCAATCCGGCGATGGTGTTCAGCACTTGTTCGCGCTCGCCTAGCCATGCCATGCAGCCTGCGCCTGTGACGGCTTCGATACGGCGCACACCTGCGGCTACGCCGGTTTCGCTGATGATTTTGAAGCAACCGATGTCGCCTGCGCGTTCAACGTGGGTACCGCCGCAGAGTTCGGTGGAAAATGCGCCGATTTTTAACACGCGTACTTCGTCGCCGTATTTTTCGCCAAACAAGGCCATTGCGCCTGCTTTGACCGCGTCGTCTTTCGCCATGATTTCGGCAGAAACTGGCTGATTGAGGCGGATTTGTTCGTTGACCAGTTTTTCTAAAACGGCGATTTGTTCCGGCGTGACAGGTTCAAAATGCGAAAAGTCGAAACGTAAACGTTCAGGATTCACCAACGAGCCTTTTTGCGCGACGTGATCGCCCAAGGTTTGGCGTAAGGCGGCGTGTAATAAATGCGTCGCGGAATGGTTGAGTTCGGTGGCTTTGCGTTCTTCGGCACTGACTTTGGCGTTGCACAAGTCCCCGACTTTCAACTCGCCAGATACGACTTTGCCTTTATGCAAGAACAACGTACCGCCTTGTTTTTGGGTGTCGGCTACCGCAAACGCGCCCCCGTCAGTTTTCAATTCGCCACAGTCACCGATTTGTCCACCGGATTCGCCATAGAACGGGGTTTTATCCAACACCACCACGCCTTCGTCGCCTTCATCCAAGGTGTCGACGGGCTGACCCAATTTAAACAAAGCGACGATATGCACTTCGTCATCCAAATTATCGTAGCCAGTAAATTCGGTTTGGCTGTCGAGTTTGATGTCTTGGTCGTAATCTGCACCGAAGCTGCTGGCGGAACGGGCACGATCGCGTTGTGCCGCCATCGCGGTTTCAAAACCATCGTAATCGACTGTCAAATTGTTTTCGCGGGCAAAGTCGGCGGTCAAATCGACTGGGAAGCCGTAAGTGTCGTAAAGCTGGAACACGGTTTCGCCGGGTATGACCGTGCCTTCCAATTTGGCGACACAGGCTTCGAGGATTTTCATGCCCTGCCCTAAAGTTTCTGCAAAACGCTCTTCTTCTTTTTTAAGGATGCGTTCAACTTGTTCTTGCGCCGCTTTCAATTCAGGATACGCCGCGCCCATTTCTGCAACTAAAGGCGCAACCAGTTTGTAGAAGAAAATATCCAAAATGCCTAAACGGTAACCGTGACGGATTGCACGGCGTATGATGCGGCGCAAAACATAGCCACGGCCTTCGTTCGACGGCATCACACCATCGGTCACCAAGAACGCGCAAGATCGGATATGGTCGGCGATAACGCGCAAAGAGCTATTGGTTAAATCATCGGTTTTCGCCAACGCGGCGGCGGCGGTGAGCAGTTTTTGGAACAAGTCGATTTCGTAATTGCTATGCACGCCTTGCAAAATCGCTGAGATACGCTCCAAGCCCATGCCGGTATCAACGGAGGGTTTTGGCAACGGTGTCATCGTGCCATCGGCGGAACGGTCGTACTGCATGAACACCAAATTCCAAATTTCGATGTACCGGTCGCCGTCTTCATCTGGGCTGCCTGGAGGTCCGCCGAAAATGTGTTCACCGTGGTCGTAGAAAATTTCCGTACAAGGGCCGCAAGGGCCAATATCTCCCATCGACCAGAAATTGTCTTTGGTGGCGATGCGCGAGAAACGGTTGGGGTCAACGCCAATGTGGTTCAGCCACAAGTCTTCGGCTTCATGGTCTTTCGCGTATACCGTGACCCACAGTTTTTCGGCGGGGATTTCCATTGCTTTGGTGAGAAATTCCCACGCGTATTCAATGGCTTCTTTTTTGAAATAATCACCAAAACTGAAATTGCCGAGCATTTCAAAAAACGTGTGATGCCTTGCCGTGTAACCGACATTTTCCAAGTCATTGTGCTTGCCGCCTGCGCGTACGCAACGTTGGCTGGTCGCGGCGGTGGTGAAGGGTTTGTGTTCGCGGCCTAAAAATACGTCCTTAAACTGCACCATACCCGCGTTGGTGAACAGCAAAGTTGGATCGTTGCCTGGCACTAGCGAGCTGGATGGCTGAATGCTGTGTCCACGTTGACGGAAAAAGTCCAGGAAGGCGGCGCGTAAGGCTGCGCTAGTCATTTTTTTCATGATAGTAGTGTGGTCTAAAACTTAGGGAAACGGATGGCTAAATGGGTGAACAACGCGCTGACCATGTCGGCTGGGAAACCGCGTTGCAATAAAAATCGGCTACGTTTTGCCCATTCTTGGCGGCTTAACCGCCGATCATGGGTGTATTTTTTATGGTATACCTGCTCCAGCACATCTAGCCAATTGTCGGCAACGCTGTGCAAGAGCGGTTCGATAGTGTCGGGCTGGACACCGTTCTTGCTGAGTTCGTACTGCACGGCAAGCGGCCCGTAACCTTTTTGGATGCGTTGCCGTGCATAGCTTTCGGCATAACGGGCATCATCTTGCCAGCCTTTTTCGGTCAATTCATCCAGCACGGAGAGAACATCGCTTTTGGGGAAACCTTTCAGCAAACATTTGTTGAGCAATTCTTTGCGGCTGTGTTCTCGCCTAGCCAGCAACCGTAAGCAATACGCGTTGATGGTTTTGGTGGTTTCCTCTGCCGACATCGTTACTCGTCGTCAACAAACGGCTCTTCGGCTAGCTCTTCTTCAACCACTGGAACCGGTTTGGAAAAGGCTTCGGCACGGATTTTTTGCTCGATTTCCAGCGCTTTTTCAGGGTGTTCTTTCAGGTATTGTTTGACGTTGTCTTTGCCTTGACCGATTTTTTCGTTGCCGTAAGCGTACCAAGAACCGGATTTTTGGATAAAGCCGTATTTCACGCCCAAATCCACCAATTCGCCGACAAAAGAAATGCCTTCGCCGTACAAAATTTCAAACTCTGCTTCTTTAAACGGCGGTGCGACTTTGTTTTTAACGACTTTCACACGGGTTTCGTTACCGATAATGTCATCGCCTTTTTTAATCGAACCGATGCGGCGGATGTCCAAACGTACCGAGGCGTAAAATTTCAACGCGTTACCGCCAGTAGTGGTTTCGGGGCTACCGAACATCACGCCGATTTTCATACGGATTTGGTTAATGAAAATCACCAGCGTGTTGGCGCGTTTGATATTGGCGGTGAGTTTGCGCAAGGCTTGCGACATCAAACGCGCTTGTAAACCCATATGCGAATCGCCCATATCGCCTTCGATTTCGGCTTTAGGAGTGAGGGCGGCAACCGAGTCGATGACGACAATATCCACCGCGCCGGAGCGCACCAGCATATCGGTAATTTCTAAAGCTTGTTCGCCTGTATCGGGTTGTGAAACCAACAAATCATCGACGTTAACGCCTAGCTTTTCAGCATAACCAGGGTCTAGCGCGTGTTCGGCATCGACAAACGCCGCTGTACCTCCGAGTTTTTGGATTTCCGCAATCACTTGCAGGGTCAGCGTGGTTTTACCGGAAGATTCCGGGCCGTAAATTTCCACTACCCGACCACGTGGCAAGCCACCGCAGCCTAAGGCAATGTCCAATCCCAATGAGCCAGTTGAAACCACTTCTATATCACGTGAAGCCGCGACATCGCCCATGCGCATGACCGAACCTTTACCAAATTGTTTTTCAATTTGCATTAAAGCCGCGCCGAGTGCTTTCTTTTTGTTCTCATCCATTATTAATGCCCTTATGTGTGCGTTAGACCCGCAAGAAACGGGGATTGTGAGTAAAGAAATATCGCAAAATCAAAGCTGTTTATTATTACATAGGGATAAAGCTTCGGGTAGTGCTGATTATGCTTGCTAGGTGAGACTTTGCACCTGTACAAGTCCAGAAATTCCCAGTAGATTGACGCGCTTTGCCTAGGAGGAAATCTTATGAAACATGACCCGATTACCCTGTTCGGCGAGGTACTGTTTGACCAGTTTCCAGACGGGCAAGCGGTTTTAGGCGGCGCACCGTTTAATGTCGCTTGGCATTTGCAAGCCTTTGGTCAACAGCCTTGTTTTATCAGCCGTGTCGGTGCCGATGCGCTGGGTGAACAAATCCGTGCCGACATGTTGGCATGGGGTATGGACACCTCGCAATTGCAAACCGATGAAACGCATCCAACTGGCGTGGTGCAAATAACCATTAACAATGGCGAACCTGCTTACGAGATTCTCGACCAGCAAGCTTATGATTATATTGATGAACCCTGCGACCCAATTCAATCCTTGTTAATTTATCATGGCACATTGGCGTTACGGCATTCCACTTCCGCGCAAACCTTAGCGAAATTGCTGGCGCAACATAATGGACTTGTGTTTTTGGATGTTAATTTACGTGCGCCGTGGTGGAGTGTCAGGCAAGTGTCCGAGTGTTTAAAAGCCGCCGATTGGGTTAAGCTCAATGACGATGAACTGCGCCGACTTACCGAACCTCAAACTACACTCCAAGAAACCCTACGCGTTTTTTTGGCTGCGTATCAATTAAAAGGGTTGATTGTCACACGGGGCAAATTGGGTGCGATTGCCTTAACAGAAAATGGTGAGTATTTGGAAGTAACACCCAACGCACTTGCTGAGGTTGTTGATACTGTCGGTGCGGGTGATGCTTTTGCCAGTGTGTTGTTATTGGGTTTGCAACACCAGTGGCCTTTGGCCTTGACCTTACGCAGGGCGCAAGATTTTGCCTCGGCTTTGGTGACGCAAAAAGGCGCGACCGGGCAGGATATGGGTTTTTATTTGCCGTTTATTGCACAGTGGCAGTTGTAAGCAAACTACCATTGCAGAGTTGCCAACGCATTTCTGACTTGCGCAAGTTGCCCAGCGATTTCAGCATCACTGTAAGGTATCGCGGCAAACTTCCCCCACACAGGCGCGGGCCAGGCCTTGTCGGTTTGATAACGGACAATATGGTGGATATGCAGTTGCGGGACCATATTGCCGATAGCGGCGATATTCATTTTGTCGGCGTGGTACAAAATCGCCAGTTGTTCCGCCAGATAATTCGATTCTTCGGTAAACACATGCTGCTTAGGTTTGCTTAGCTCATAAAGCTCTCGCAAACCGTCCACCTGCGGCACGAGGATAAACCAAGGGTATTGGCTATCGTTCATCAACAATAATTGGCAAAGTTCAAAACGGCCTACGGGGATGCAGTCTGCTTGTAGGCGTGGGTGGAGTTGGTAGGGTGTTGTCATAGTGTTTAAATTTAAAGGTTTATCCACAAAAGGCACACCTCTTTAATTTAGTTTTTTAAAGGGCTACGATTATTTACACCACTGCCGTTCGCAAGGAATCCCATCATTGTTACCATCCATTTCAGTGCTAGGGCAATTCTTTATGAAATTGTTGCTTCTTCACATGAAGTCATTTGAGTACAACGGGTCCTACCATCACATCTGAATTGAACACTGCTTTCAGATTCATCAGGTTTCGAATTATCAACATATTCTGTTGCTGTTTCCGGTGTGCCAGATAGCTGTTGTTGTTGATAGGTTTGGTATTTTTGGTTGCCATACCAACCAACCCCTAAAATAAGTATTACGATAATTTTGTACCTGTAAAGTCCTCGATTTTATTAGCCCAACGACGCATTGAAATAAATGGCTGGCAAACGATGAAGCTTATTTGGATTGTAAATTAATCTCTTGCTGTTCTTGATCCGCACTTTCTTGAAGCACTTGTTCAACCAGCTTGGCTTTGTTAAGGGTTTACCCTTGGATGCTTTGATTAAGGATTGATTGGTTTTTGGCGGCAGAAGAGGTTTCCCCTTCTGCCGATTTTTCCTTATCGCAAGCGGCCAAACAGAAAGCCATCAATAAATAAATCAGGGTCGTATAAAATTTCATGGGCGTATGTGTTCCGTATCATGGAGTTTTTTTTGAGGGATGAGTTGATGATATTACCGTAATTCAGTCATTTCTGAAGCCTTATCATAATCGACACCAACACTGACGATAAAGCTGGTGGCTTCTTCAATATCCATAGCGGACTTAACGATTTTTGATTTGTCGACTATCACAGTAAAGCCCGAAGTCGGGTTAGGAGAAGTTGGGATAAACAACACATATTTGTCATCATGCCGGTTAGTGACATAAGCAGGTACCCAAATTCCTGCACTGGGGTATTCGACATAAACCACTTCTTTGGCAATAGTTTGGTTATGCGATGAAAACATATTGATCAGTTTGCCGACCACCCGGTAAATCGTGTTTAAAAATGGTATCTTTTCAATGATTTTGTCGAAGATGGTAATCACCCAAGGACGGCCTTTTTTGACAATTTTCTGGCCGATGGATACCACAATCATAAAACTGACAGTGAAAAACAATGCCGTATAGACGTAGCTGTCCGCATAGTCATAGACGATACTGAACAAATCAGAAACTAATTTCTCAATAAAAATAATGATTTGCAAAATAACGACGATAGGGATTATCGCAAGGATACCGATTAAAAAATAATTTAAAAGTTTTTTGGTTAACATTTGCATGATTTTTTCCTCTATTGTTCTAGTCGTGGTTGCCAGTAACTAACAGTAAATAGCCTGCTGAAAAACCTGAATACGCTTCTATCAAGTTACTGATGTTTTATTGTTATTGTTATCTTGGGCATTGAATGAAGCCTAAAAGTGAAGATTATTGGCCCCAACTGCAAGACGGTAAAAAGCCCTATTTTTACGCGCCCGATTATATGCTAATTTGCTATTTTAAGTGGATTATCAATGTCATTGGGATTGGCAGTATCGGCTATGACCAATACATTTCAATTTGGCGGTTAACTACAATCCGTTCACAAGCGTCTGATGAATCAATAAATTGGGCGTTTTCTCTGTAACTAATAAGCTAGACGGTATATAATCGGAAGCTTTGATTGAATCATTTACCATTTTCACACCGGAAAAAGACATGCTCGGTAAGCTAGTTAAACTTGTTGTAGGGAGCCGTAACGATAGGCTGATAAATAAAAAGAAAAAGCTGGTCAAAAAGATCAATGCCTTGGCTTTGGAATACGAAAAACTGTCTGAGGATGAACTAAAAGCCAAAACCCAAGCTTTTCGTGACCGTTTGGCCCAAGGCGAACGTCTGGATAATCTTATTCCAGAAGCCTTTGCTGCCGTGCGTGAAGCTTCTACACGCGTGTTCGGCCTGCGTCATTTTGATGTGCAATTGATCGGCGGTATGGTGTTGAACAATGGCAAAATTGCCGAAATGAAGACTGGCGAAGGTAAAACGCTGATGGCGACCTTGGCGGCGTATCTGAACGCACTGCCGGGCCGTGGCGTGCATGTCGTCACTGTCAATGACTATCTGGCTAAACGGGATGCCGAGAACATGGGAATGCTCTATGGCTATTTGGGCTTATCCACGGGAGTGATACTGAGCCAGATGGATGCCCAATCAAGACGCCAAGCCTATGCTTCTGATATAACTTATGGCACTAACAACGAATTTGGCTTCGATTATTTGCGCGACAATATGGCATTCAGCTTGGAGCAAAAAGTCCAGCGGGATTTGTATTTTGCCATCGTCGATGAGGTTGACTCCATCCTGATCGACGAAGCACGGACACCACTGATCATTTCCGGACCCACCGAAGACAGCACCGAAATTTATATAAAGGCCAATGACATTGTCCCACTGTTGGCTATCCAAGAAAAAGACAGCCCGGACGGCGATTACACGGTCGATGAAAAAACCCGCCAAATCCATCTGACTGAACAAGGTCATGAGCGTATTGAACAACTGATGGTTGAACACGGCCTGATGGCGGAAGGCACCAGCTTGTATGACGCGACCAACATCCGATTGATGCACTATCTGAACGCCTCCTTGCGCGGACACATCTTGTTCAAGAAAGACGTTGATTACATCGTCGCCAACGACGAAGTGATCATTGTTGACGAATTTACCGGACGCGTGATGCCTGGACGGCGTTGGTCAGAAGGCCTGCACCAAGCGATAGAGGCGAAAGAACACGTCACCATCCAAAACGAAAACCAAACGCTGGCTTCCATCACTTTCCAAAATTACTTCCGCTTGTACGAAAAATTGTCGGGTATGACCGGAACTGCCGACACCGAAGCCTTTGAGCTGAACAAAATTTATGGTTTGGAAGTGGTGGTCATCCCTACCCATAGGCCGATGATACGCCGCGATTTGGGTGACGTGATTTTCCTGACCGCCGATGAAAAATATCAGGCAGTAGCTGAAGATATAAAAGAATGCGTCAGCCGTGGGCAACCGGTTTTGGTCGGAACCACGTCGATTGAAAATTCCGAACGGGTGTCGCTACTCCTAAATACTATGGGCATCAAGCATGAAGTGCTAAATGCTAAGCAGCATGAGCGCGAAGCCCATATCATTGAACAGGCAGGCCAGCCTTTCGCGGTGACCATTGCCACTAACATGGCGGGGCGCGGAACTGACATCGTGCTAGGCGGCAATTTGGAAGCCGAACTGAAACTTCTAGGCCCTGAGGCCAGTGAAGCCGAAAAAGACAAAATACGTGGAGCTTGGCTGGATAGGCATAACCAAGTTATCGCCAGTGGCGGTTTGCATGTCATCGGTTCTGAACGACACGAATCCCGCCGTATCGACAACCAACTACGGGGTCGTTCCGGTCGCCAAGGTGACCCTGGTTCCACCCGCTTTTATTTGTCTTTGCAAGATGATTTGATGCGGATATTTGCTTCTGACCGTGTCGCTGGTCTGATGCAAAAATTGGGTATGGGCAACGGCGAAGCGATTGAGCATCCTTGGGTGACACGCTCCATAGAAAATGCCCAACGTAAAGTCGAAGGCCGCAATTTTGACATCCGTAAAGAAATTCTCGCTTATGATGATGTCGCCAATGACCAACGTAAGGTCATTTATGCCCAACGTAACGAAATCATGGCGGCAACGGAAATTTCCGAGATTATCACGGCGATACGCGAGGATGTCGTCAACCACGCCATCACGGAATTTATCCCGCCGAAAACCATGGCTGAACAATGGGCGATTGAAGAACTGGAAACCCATATCCACCAAGAATTTAATGTGCAGATTCCAGTCCGCCAAATGCTGGATGAAGACCATTCTTTGCAAGAGCTTTCCTTACGTCAGCGCATTGTTGAAATACTCGAACAAAGCCACAAAGACAAGGCACAGCAAATCGGTTTGGAAATCATGCAACACATAGAAAAAACAATCATGTTGCAAGTGTTGGATAGCAATTGGAAAGAACATCTCGCAGCGATGGATTACCTGCGTCAAGGCATCCATTTTCGAGGTTATGCTCAAAAAGACCCAAAGCAAGAATACAAGCGTGAAGCGTTTGAAATGTTCAATAGCTTACTTGAACACATCAAACATGAAGTCGTAACCATCCTGTTTAAAATCCAGCTCAGACAAGATCATGATGCGCAAGTGTTGGACGAGCAAATGCAAACGCCAAGAGCCATGCAGTTTCAACATGCAGAAATGCCGTTGTTCGATGCTGATGAGGCAGCGCAATTGGCGGTTGACAATGTCCAGGAAGCAAACATGCCGTTGCTGGCCGGCATTGATATTAAAAGCGTCGGCAGGAACGACCCATGCCCCTGTGGTTCTGGGAAAAAGTTCAAACATTGTCACGGTAAAATTAGCTAGCAAAGGATTTGCAAAATCACATCTTAAAATGATCAAGTTACAGCTACCATCCCTTAGCTGCACTTGTTTTTATGCTTAATGATAGTAAGGAATGCGCATGGAATAAGTTCGTGGATTAAGACCTGTCAGGTTTTAAAAACCTGACAGGTCTGGCGGGTTTTTGTCTACATTATTTCATGCACATTCCTAAGTAAGCTGGTTTCTAATTCGTCAATAGGCCGGAAACACAAAGATAATTTGTGTTTCCGGCTTTTTTGTTTGGGCTAATAAGATAAAGTTGGTAACGCAAGTGTGTTGCCAATTTCTCCTGTTACCGTGTCTGTTAAGTGTTGAATAGCGTTTTAAACAAATTGACTTAATTAAACTATGTTATTTAAATTGTTGTATATGGGTTATTTGGCGCAAATTAATTTTAAGGTCTATTAATCAATGCCTTAGTTATAAAACCATAAGTTTTTTAAGGTGGCATATCCCTCATTTTGCTTTAAAAGTGGTGGTATTTGCTATTGATAAGCTATAAATTAAGTAGGATTTATCCAATAATCGAATTACAAAATAAGTAAATTCTGAATTATTTGATTGTTAGTAATGATAATTTTTTTATATTTTTCAATTAGTTATTGATTTAGTTTGTGGTGGTAAGTTTTTGTAATAATGGCATACCAAGTGCTTTATTAATTGGGTAAATCAGAAGCAGGTGTTTTGCTTTTGTATTTACAAATATTAATAATTTAATAATGTCCACAGGAGGACTTGATGAAAGCACTAACATTATCAAAAAAACTGGCTTTGGTTTCAGCTGCAACTTTGGTTTCAGTTGCCGCACAAAACGTATTGGCACACACTGGCATCAGAGATATTGTGCAAGAAGGTATGGTTTCTTATAACGCATTGAATTTGTCTCATGGTTGTAACACTAATGACGACTCCGGTACTGGCACACAAAATATCATTGCCATGTCAGCCTTATTTCCTAACGCCGCTGATCCTGCTATGGCAGTTGTTACCAAGCTAGACCCTACAACGGGTGCGGTTATGGGTACCTTGCCGGATCTGTCAAGTGATATTAACGGTGTTGTGGAAGGTGTTGGTTTTACTGGATTAGGCTTAAATACAGTCCAACCTAATGTTTTCCCTAATTTCATTCCGTATATCGACAACAACACCTTGGTGGGCGCACACTCTACGCCACTAAAGAGAGGTTTTTCTGCCAACAGTGGCCCAAGACCTTATGATTCAGCGCCCATTTGGCAATCAGTGACAAGTGGTTCAGCATTTGCTCCTTTTTCAGTAGGGCCAATAACTTTTAAAACATCATCTTGCGCTAAGAGCTTGAGAGTCCGTGTTGCCGAAGTCAATTACTGCTTAAGAAGCAAAGTCAACAATACTAATGGTAGTAGGGCGGATGTTTGGATTGGCCACATGACTGCCAAATTCAATGACCCAACTGTTATGCCATATAGCCAAGCAGATTTGGATTTAGGCAAATTTTATTGGCCAACAATGACGGTTGCCCGTAATTTGACAACCAACCCATTAAACCCAGACTGTGGTGCTGGATATAACTTGGCTATTGAACCTGCTGATGCCGATATCGATGCTTACTTGCCCATCCCACGCGGCCTGGCACCTACTGCTTCACCACAATACTACTGGCCTTCACGATAAGAATAATAACTTAACACCAAACTTTGCTTAGGTGTTTTGATATATTGTCTTATTTTTGTTTTTAATCAGGTAGTTAGATTGTTTTCTGCTATGCTGTTACAAAATGCTTTTTTCTTTTAACCACAAATGCTGCGGCACAGGCCGATGAAAAATTAGTTGGCTCTTATTGATTGCTGGCATCGGCACAAAAATTGTTAGCTAAATTGGTCTTTGTTACTGTGGTTAAGGGAATCCGTTAGCTAAAGATTTAGCAACGGATAACTTTCACGAACATGCCATTGTTTTTAAGCAATTTATCAATAATGTGCAATGGCTAGGGATGGTCTTCAATTTAGCCAAGAAGCCGGAAATTCAAAAAGATTTGGATTTCCGGCTTTTTTTTGGCTTACATATCGCCGCCCATTATTCCATTGAATCAATTCAAATCGTTTAACAATTAGGTCTATAACGCAGATTGGGAAGCTACAGAAAATGTTTGTGTTAAATCTGTTTTAAAGAAAAGCCTAAAATCCAAACAAAGCCAAACTAATTAAACTATGTTATTTAACCCAATTTACCGTGCGATTTGACGCAGTCTAAATTATATTTAATAAAAACAACTACTTATTATTTTAATGAATTTCGTATGTGTGTCATTTCACACATTTTCCAATTAATTTAGCTTTTTTAGGCAATGATTTGTCAAGTTTAAGGGAAGAATATGTTTCATATTGATGAGCAATTCCCTAGTTTTATTGGGTGAATTAATTTTTAGCCACAGAAATTAATATATTAATATCAGATAGTTATATCAATATTTGTGGTTATGTAATGATATATGAATCTGGCATATATAGTGCTATGTTTAAAAGGCAAATCGTTGATAAGCGTTTCCCGCGATCTTGATTTGCTTTTTTTAATATAAATAATGTCCACAGGAGGACTGATGAAAAAACATACTCTGGCGAAAAAACTGGTTATGGTTTCAGCCGCAACATTGGTTTCAGTTGCTGCTCAAAATATTTTTGCCCACACTGGTTTTAAAGATATCGTTCAAGAAGGCGTGGTTACTTACAACGCGGTCAACACTACCCACGGTTGTGCTACCAACGAAGTTGGCGAAACTTCAGGTGCGCGTCTTGATATTATTGCGGCATCTGTCCTGTTTCCAAATGATGTTGACCCAACTAAAGCCATAGTCACAAAACTGGATCCTGTTACTGGTGCAATCCTAGAAACTGTCGATTCTTCCATCGGCCTGTCTAATGATATCGAGGGTAGCACAGCAGGTGTAGGCTTTACTAACTTAGGTTTGGGATTGGTTCAACCTAATTTGTTCCCTAACTTTATTGCCAAAACTGGCTTAAACGCAACAGGTGGTATCATCAACAGAGGCTTCGCTAGTCATAACGGCCCAAGACCATTTATGTCTGCGCCTATTTACCAATCAGTCAATAGCTCAAGTTCATTGGCTCCATTTAGAGTTGGCGCCATTAAATTTAAAACCGGTTCTTGCGCTATTAACTTGAGAGTCCGTGTAGCGGCCGCCAACTGGTGTTTAAGATCACAACTCAATAACGCCGATCCTGCCAGAGCGGACATATGGATAGGCCACATGACTGAAAAATTCAACGATCCTAAAGTGATGCCTTATAACCAAGCGGATATGGATGCAGGTAAATTTCATTGGCCAACAATGACTATTGCCCGTAATTTGACCACCAATCCATTAAAACCTGAATGTGGCACAGGTTATAACTTGGTTATCGAACCTTCTGACGCCGATATCGATGCCAACTTGCCAATTCCACGTGGCCTGGCACCTACCGCTTCTCCTCAATACTTTTGGCCCGGAAATTGAAATTAATGGCCATATTTTAATACCACACCTTGCTTAGGTGTTCTGGTGTTATCTGATTTTGATTAAGAGATTAACAGTATCAGGTAGTTAAAGTTATCTACCTGATACGGCAATAAGTTTGAGTTGCTTTTGACCACGAGTTTTCGGGCCCGTGGTTTTTTCATTTAAGTAAACTCGGTAATTTACTGTCGGTAAAAAAAGTTTTGCTGATATGCTTATGTTCGCTGGGTTTGTTGGCAATTAAAACGGGCGATTTGCCTATCGGCTTTGCCAGTATAGACGTTGTTTAGTGCTATCTTAAAATCGGTTGCTTAAAAAAACTTTGCTGTTGGCTTTAGATTCCGCTTCCGAAGTCAGGGCGCAAATGGCGATTGTTTAGGCTAACTTAAACGCGTAGAAATTACGGGCTGATTATTATCCGTATGGCGAGATGGGGATGTTAAGTCCTTGGTGGTGTTCGATAGTGCCGATCACCATTTTAATACATTGAAAACGCACTAAATGATGACGATGAAACGGTAAGATTATGCGACGAGCGCAAATTGTAAGCACTGAAAACCTAATAAGATGTTGGTGGCAGATAAGCACAATTGATTTCCGCTTGTAATATCCATTACCTGAATCAAATGGTTTAAAACTAACAGTTTTGCCGCTACTAAATTAAACACGAGGAATTTTATGAAAAAAATAAAGAAACATCTTTTTTTGCCTGCTTTGTTGGCACTATCCATTCAAGCCACTCCTGCCGCCGCCCATGATTTGACCGGTTCTTTGGGCACTGCAAGCACCTCGATGGATTACTTTCAGGTCCATTGTTACAATCTTGGTGACGGGACTGGAGATACTGACAGGTTATATGTTGCAATCAGAAATAATTCAACCACTACCCCAAAACTCAGTCTCCAAATCATAAGGGACAATAATACCGGCACTACCTTACCTGCGAAGGCAACTAACACCACCGATGCTGCGAATGGCAACGCTACTTTTAGTCCGGCTGTCAATTTTAAAGGCGGCAATGGTTATTTTAATCTGGCGGTTGATAAAACCGGGGCTGGGGTGGCTAATTATTCTCTGCAATACCATTGCCAAGCAAGCGATGGGGAGCATACCGGTACCGATATAGTCCAAATCATTAACCAGTAATGCCAATTAACTATTCGAGGAATTTATGAAAACAACAACCTTTAAAAATACTTTGGCAACAATCTTGGTGATGGGGCTATTCACCCATGCCCATACGACAACGGCAGAATCCGTAACAGGTGCCCTTGGGGCCAGTAGAGGGGCAACCGATTATTACCGCGTGACTTGCTCTAAAAACGCCAACGGTGATACATCTTATTTAAAAGTGAATGTAGTCGATTTATTGCCTGTTGCCGACCCTCTTATCAGCGTTCAAGCGGTCAAAGGCGTATTTGGGATAAACACCACGGATGCCGTCGATGGGGATGCAACCAATAAGCCGAGTCCAACTGCGATTCCGACAGGCATGATTTATGATTCTGCCACCAAAAAATATGTTAAATCCACCCATAGTGGCAATGGTGTCTACGATGTCAGGGTAAATAAAACCGCCGCTGGAGTTGAAAACTACAAAATAAATGTGAATTGCTACAGTAGCGCAAACAAAACTACGGGTATAGCCGTTAAAATCGTGCAAAACCAATAACCCAAATTCTGGCCGAGGAGAGGACGTTTTAGTTTGTTCTCGGCTAGATAATTAATTCATAAAAATAATAAATAAAAATGAATTCACGCCATCTATTTTTACTTATTGCTTTGGTATTTTCTTTAATACCGGTGGTACATGCCTTAGAGCCAGGGGATACAGTTCCTGATTGCCAGCTCAAATCTTTCCCCGATGCCAAACCGTTATCGTTTAAACAATATCAAGGCAAAGTCTTGTATATTGATTTTTGGGCTTCTTGGTGCGGCCCTTGTGCCAAATCATTTCCGTTTTTGAATAATCTCAATAGCGAATTAAAAGACCAAGGCTTTCAAGTTATTGGCGTTAACTTAGATGAAAATCCCGAAGATGCCCGTAATTTTCTTTTTAAATATCCGGTTAGTTTTTCAATAGCCGCGGATATTCAAGAACAATGTGCCAAACTGTTTGCTGTACAAGCGATGCCGTCTTCATACCTAGTTGACCGTAAAGGCGTGGTGCGGCATGTGCATCTGGGGTTTAGGGGCGGCGAAGCAGAAGAATTGAAAAACTTGGTTAAAACCATGCTAGCTGGTCAATAACAAAGGACACAGAAATGACCATAAATCTAATGCCAAGTTTGATTTTGATAATTGTGGCTATTGCCCTGTCTGCCTGTACTCCAGTGCCACCTTGGCAACGCGGAATACTTGCCAAACCCTCTATGGCCATCGCGCCGACCCCGATGCAAGACACTTTGAGCGAACATACGCACAGTAGCCGTGAAGCGGCATCTGCCAGCAGTTCTTCAAGCGGGGGCGGTTGTGGTTGTTACTAAAAAAAATCCTACGTTACAAGCTCTGACGCTTGCGGCTTTGTCACTACCGGGGTTAATTCTGCCCGTGGCGGTTGCGGCTGATGATGATGAAGTCAATTTCCAGTACAGCCATTACGAAGAAGGCAAGCGCAATTTATATAATGTGCCGAACAACAAGAAGCCTATCGACGTTGAAAGCGTGGTGGGAAAAGCGCGTGTCAGCTTAACTGACCGCATCAAATTTGCTTTTAATTATATTCAGGACACTTGGTCAGGGGCGACGCCGATTACCACATCACCATTGGCCGCCAATGGCAACCGTGCAGTAAAGGCGAATACGGCAAACGATGAAACAATCACCACGGGCGCGTCACCTTACATCAATAATGCACAGATGTTCTTAACCCAAAAGTTTGTCCCTATCCTCATTTACGATAAAACCGTACCAGGAAAAAAATTATTTAGGACGGCGCAACCCGTGCATGTTTTATCAACGGCCTCGCCTGAAACGCGCAAACAAGGGGATTTCAGTTTAGGCTACGAATGGGACGAGGCCGCCATCAAAATTGGCGGCGGCATTTCAGTGGAGCATGACTATGAATCACGTTTTGGTAATTTAAGCGGCCGTTTGGATTTTAACCAAAAACGCACGACCTTGGATATGGGGTTGAGTTACACCAATAGCGATAACTCGGCAATCTTAGATCATGATGCTGAAACGTACATCACCAAAAAAGCATTTGCCCAGCAGCTTGAAAAAAGTGGCAGTATGCAGATATTGCACGGCAACCGCCAAGATTGGGCGACAAGTTTTGGTTTGACGCAAGTGCTGAACAAGAGTGCCTTAGTCCAAACCAGTGTTGCTTACACACGCGCCACAGGGTATTTGGAAAATCCTTACAAAGTGATGACGGTTGTGTTTGCCGATCCGGCAACCTTAGGAACTGATCCGGTCCGCCCCAGTTCGATTGTTGGTGATGTCAGGGCGTTTCTGGAACAGCGTCCTGACGAGCGCAACCAATTGACTGCAGGCAGCCGTTACATCCAGCACATTGCTTTTGCCGATGCGGCATTACATTTGGATTACCGTTTTTTTCACGATGATTGGGGGATCAATGCCCACACCTTCGAAGCGGATTGGGTGCAACCAGTCGGTTCGAGTTGGACGATAACACCCAAAATCCGTTATTACTCCCAAGATGCCGCGGATTTTTATCAGCCTTATTTAATTTCCAAGCAGACTTATGCCAAAGCCCTTGCCGATCCCAAGAAATTGCCCGCCAATTTCTCCAGTGACCAACGCCTATCAGCTTTTGGTGCCTTAAGCGGCGGCGTTACGATCAAGAAACAATTATCTAAGGCGGTCAGTGTTGAGGCGGGTTTTGAATACTATACCCATGCCGGGGCTTTAAAAATGGGCGGTGGTGGCGAAGGCAGTTACAGCGATTTTGATTATTACTTAGCGAATGCCTCCTTAAACGTCAATCTTGCCGCTTTAGATACGGGCGGTTACCATGGCGAGCATAGCCATGCCCATCATGGCAATCACCACGGCAGCCATGGCCCTGCGGGAGTCATGTTCGGGCATATGCTCAATCAATCCAATGATGTCATGCTCGGTTACCGATATATGTACAGCCGCCAGGCGGGTGATACGTTACATGGCACACAAGCCGTTACGGATCAAGCGATTAGAAATAGCGGTTGCGTGCAGGGATTTACCAAACATTGCCGGGTTATGCCGACTTATATGGATATGAGCATGCACATGCTGGATATTATGTACGCGCCTACCGACTGGTTGAATCTAATGCTCATGCCGCAGTTTATGGACATGGACATGGATTTACGTTTACTGAAAGGAGTCTCCTACAATGCTTTACAAGACCATTTACATGGTGGGCATCGCACTGGCGGGGTGAGTGACACTGGCATGTACGCGATGTTTAAATTGTTTGGCACTAGCAACCACCATGTCCACGCCACACTGGGTTTAAGTGCGCCTACAGGAGATGTGGACATCAAACTGAGAACTATGCACGGTGATGATAAAGGCTTGCTGCATTATGGTATGCAGCTTGGCAGTGGCACATGGGATTTTAAACCCAGTTTGACGTACACCGGCAATTTGGAAGACTGGTCATGGGGGGCGCAATTCAGTGCGACCAACCGCCTCGAAAGCAAAAATGATTCCGGCTATGCCTTGGGCGATATGTTTCAAGGGACGGCGTGGGGAAGTTACAACTTGACGCAATGGTTGTCCGCTTCCGTCCGTGGCATTTACACGGTGCAAGGCAAAATTGACGGCCGGTTCAATCGGGTGGAAGGGGTAGTCGACAATGAGGTGGTCAATAATGTCAATCCGGGTTCGAAAGTCAATTTTAGCTCCGGGCCTATGGATTTTGGGGGCAACTACGGCGGACGTTATTGGGATTTAGGTTTAGGCCTTAATTTTACTGTCCCGTCTGGTGGTTTAAAGGGCAATAGTTTAGGTGTGGAATGGTTACAACCGATTGAAGACGATGTCAATGGTTATCAATTGGAAAGGGAAGGGGCTTTATCGGCAACCTGGAGCGTGATGTTCTAGATTACATGGAATTTTATTGTTCTAATTTTAACGCGATGGGCACACCTTGTGATATTCAGTTATTCGCCAACTCCCAGACCCAAGCCAAACAAATCGCAGATTTAGCTATTGCCGACATCCAACGCTTGGAAGCCCGTTATTCACGTTATCGTCCCGATAGTTTTTTATCTGAAATCAACCGGGCTGCGGCGGTTGGCGGCAGTATCGAAGTCGACACCGAAACGGCGGGCTTACTGGATTACGCGCTGACTTGCCACGAACAAAGTGACGGACTGTTTGATATTACTTCGGGCATTTTGCGCCAGGCGTGGCGGTTTGATCTGGGCAAATTACCAGATGAAGAAACTATACAATACCTGTTGAAGAAAATCGGTTGGCATAAGGTCCGCTGGCAAAATCCTGTATTGGAGTTCACCGTCGCCGGGATGGAAATTGATTTTGGCGGTATCGTCAAAGAATACGCGGTAGATCGTTCCGCCGCCTCGTGTTGGTCGCAAGGCATACGCCACGGCGTTGTCAATCTTGGTGGCGACATCAAAATCATCGGCCCACGGGCAGACGGCAGTCCTTGGCGTATTGGCATACGGCATCCCCGCCAACAAAATGACCTGCTCGACATGGTGTCATTGCATCAAGGTGCCTTAGCCAGTAGCGGCGATTATGAACGCTGTATCCTGATTGACGGCGTCCGTTATGGCCACATCCTCAATCCGAAAACAGGCTGGCCAGTGAAACATCTCGCGGCAGTCAGCGTGGTCAGTGACTTTTGCGTGATTGCCGGTAGTGCGTCAACCATTGCCATGCTCAAAGAAGACAAAGGCCCGGTGTGGCTGGATTCATTGGGCTTGCCGCATTATTGGTTTGATGTTGAGGGTAAGGCGGGTGGTTCGTTAGTTACCACTTAGAAAAACTTCAAACCTCCTAAGCATTGGGAAATCGACGAATGGCAATTCAATATCCGACACATGGCCTGAATAGCCTAGTTAAAAGATAATCCACATAAAAATAAAAACAGCAGACAAAAATGACTAATAATATCCAACTTTTCCACCGCACTGGACTCTTTGCCACCGTTTTCACCACAGGCGCGTCCGTGATGGTGATCGAACTGTTAGGAACCCGCGTGATTGCTCCGTTTTACGGAGCCAGCCTTTATGTCTGGTCATCACTGATTTCCGTGACTATGATCGCCCTCGCCATCGGCTATTTTGTCGGCGGACGTTGGGCGGACACGTCAAAACGCACGGGTTTATCGTTGATCATTGCTTTGGCAGGTATTTTCACCTTATTGATCCCTTTGTTGACCCGTACCGTTTTGTTGGCCACCGATCCGCTAGGCTTGCGCGGTGGGGCATTTGTCAGTGCGTTGATCTTGTTTTCGCCCAGCTTGACCTTACTGGGCATGGTCGGGCCTTTTGCGATCAAACTCGCCACTTCACAATTGGAAGGGGTAGGCAATAGCGCAGGGTCGATTTACGCGGTCAGTACGGTCGGAAGTGTCGTAGGTACTTTGGTGTTGGGGTTTTTCCTGTTCCCGCTGTTGGGTTCGCGGCAAATATTGATAGGCACGGGGATTTTGTTGTTGGTGTTGGCAGTTGCCATTGCCATTTATGAGCAGAAGAAACTCAAAGTGCCAGTCGCCATTTTACCTAGCGTTATTATCACCGTCATTAGTTTGGCCTTGCTACCAAAGATTGTCGATGCCGGACGCGGCTACATCGGCGGCAACCAATTTCTGATCCAATCCGAGCGTGAAAGCCTGTACGGTTGGGTACGCGTCATCGACCAAAAAGCCCGCGATTTGCGTTTATTGACTTCCGATGCATCAACCATCGGAGCATCCAGCATCAGCAACGGACAAAGCCGTTTGAGTTATCAAGACATTGTCGGCCTGATCCCTGCATTGGCTACGCAAAAAATGAATCGTGCCTTGATTATCGGCTTAGGGGCGGGGCATATGGCAAAAGTCCTGCACGACCGTTATAACATCGTCACCGACACTTTAGAAATTGACCCTGCCGTTGCTGATGCCGCCGTCGATTATTTCGGCTACCAACCCACCGGCAAAGCTATTGTTGGAGATGCGCGTTATGAAATCCGCCATTTGACTGGCCCTTACGACTTGATTATCCATGATTGTTTCACGGGCGGCTCGGAACCGGCGCATTTATTGACTGTGGAAACCTTGGCGCAGTTGCACGGCTTGCTGTCCGAACCAGGCATACTCGCATTGAATTTTGTCGCCTTCGCCCAAGGCGAAAACGCCAAGGCCTTAGCCGCCGTGTCCAAAACCCTTGCCGAAGTGTTCCCGCAGCAATCCGTATTTATTTCTGAACCAGGACGCGATTTCAACGATTTCATTTTCTTGGCGACCAAAAACCAGCCGATAGATTTGGATGCAAAAACCTTGCTGGCCAGCCAATCGATTTGGTTGAAAGAGCGGCTGTTTACAGTTGATAACCGTAATGGTGTACTGCTGACCGATAACCTCAATCCTCTAGAACATCTACAAACTGCAAAAGCTGAACATTATCGGCATGTAGTTGTGGATTGGTTTGGTCCGGAGTTATTGGTGAGATGAAGTATGGATACAAAAATCCTCGCTAATTAATCCTATCTGCCTGGGCATTTATTTAACGAATATATCAGCTAAATAATTGGCATGAAATACTTTCGACAATTTGGCGACAGCGCGTCCTTGAAGTACGGGCAGTCGTAGCGTCCGAAAAATGACATTGACTAACTTGTTTCATGAGCATTACTAACTTTATTCATTTCCTGTGAGGGGTGATTGCTCTTGGGAGTTGAATCCGCCAACCAATACTTCCACCGCATCGGGTTGGCTAAGGAATTTACTCGGACTGGCTGTGTAACCATAAGCACCCGATTGGTAAACCACCACCAAATCGCCAATTTCGGCTTTCGGCAAGCGCATTTTGTCGGCAAGGCTGTCCAGTGGTGTACATAAAGGCCCGACGATATTCACAGTTTCCAAGGTGTCGCCCTGCATATTTGTACCGATCGCCACTGGATAATTTTTGCGGATGACTTGCCCAAAATTGCCGGATGCCGCCAGATGGTGATGCAAGCCGCCATCCACCATTAAAAAAATCTGTCCACGGGAGATTTTTTTATCAATAACTTTCGCGACATAAATTCCCGCTTCACCGACCAGATAACGCCCAAGTTCGATCACTACGTCGGTATCAGGTTGTACGGTTTTGAAGGTCGCCATAGCTTCAGCTAAGGCGTCACCCACTTGACGGGTATCCAAACGCGTTTCCCCAGGAAAATACGGGATGCCATAGCCACCGCCGATATTCAGTTTGCGTATTGGGCTTGGGCAAGCGTTTGCGAGTTCTAGCGTGAGTTGCAGGCTTTTTTGTTGGGCTTCGATAATCGACTCGGCTTTGAGGTTTTGCGAGCCGCTGTAAATGTGGAAGCCTTGGAAGTGTAAGCCTAGTGATTTGATGTGTTGCAAGGCTTGCGGAATCAATTCTTCGTCAATCCCAAACTGTTTTGCGCCGCCGCCCATTTTCATGCCAGACGCTTTTAACTCAAATGCAGGATTGATACGCAAAGCGACCCTCGGTGTGATGCCGATTTGTCTGGCAACCAGTGCGAGCGTGTCCAATTCGTGGAACGATTCGGCGTTGATGGTTATGTCCGCCGCGACCGCTTGACGCAATTCCTCAGGGCGTTTGCCTGGCCCTGCCATGCTGATGTGTTCAGCCGACATAGCGGTGTCCAAGGCCACTTTCATTTCCCCTGCCGAAGCCAAATCAAAACCATCAACAATCGTCGCCATGTGTTGCACTAGCGCAGGCATGGGATTGGCTTTCATCGCGTAATGGATTTTTAACTCCGGCGGCATATCGCGGCGCAATTCGGCAAGCCGTTGGGTCAGAAGTTGGCGGTCATAGGCATAAAACGGTGTGCTGCCGATGCGTTGGGCAAGGCGCGATAGTGGAATGCCGCCGATCTGCAATTCGTTATTGGCGATTGCAAAATGCGTCATGGGGGCGTGTTGGGGGCTGCCTGGGTTCATGGTGTGGTTTGGAAAAACGTGGCGAATTGTTCGGTCAATGCCTTGCGGTCAATTTTGCCATTCGGGTTTCTGGGTAAAGTCGGCAAAGCAATGACTTTGGCTGGAATCATAAAATTAGGCAATTGGGCTTTACAGGCGTTGATAATCGCCTGTCCGTCAAAGGAATCTGGCGAGTCAGAGCTGACCACAACCACCACTGCTTGGCCTAAGGCATCATGTTCAATCCCCAAGGCGGCGGCTTCTTTGGCAAGGCCGGATGCGTAGACAACTTCTTCGATTTCCGTAGGACTGACACGGTAGCCGGAGGTTTTGATCATATCGTCTTTGCGCCCGACGAAATACAAATAGCCTTCTTCATCGCGGGTGACGGTATCGCCCGACCAAACGGCAATTTCCGTTAAAGGCAATTGTGGAGCGTGTCCTGGTGCGGGTTTGAAACGAGCCGCTGTGGTGGCGGAGTCATTCCAATAACCTAAGGAAACTAACGAGCCACGATGAACCAATTCGCCAGGTTCATGCGCATCGCATAAACTGCCATCTTCACGCACCACTAAAATTTCCGCATTGGGGATGGCTTTGCCCATCGAGTCGGGGCGGATGTCGATTTGTTCTGGCGGTAAATACGTCGAGCGGAACGCTTCGGTGAGACCGTACATCAGGAAAAAACGGCTGTCCGGCACTTTGGCGCGGATGCTGGTGAGAATAGCTTTGGGCATTTTGCCGCCGGAATTGGTCAGGTAACGCAAATGTCCGTTGATGCTGTCAGGCCACACGACATTTGCCAGTTGCGCCCATAAGGGCGGCACGGCGGCGAGTCCGGTGATTTGGTAAGTTTGCATCGCTACAACGACATCGCGCGGTAATAGATAATCCAACAACACGCAAGTCGCACCTTTTAATAATGCGGTGGTGAGTTGGTTGAGGCCGTAATCAAAACTAAATGGCAATACCGCAAGCAACCGGTCGGCGGCAGTTATCGACAAATACCCACTGACGCTGTTCGCCCCTGTTATCAAATTGCGGTGCGAAATCACCACGCCTTTGGGTTTGCCAGTACTGCCTGATGTGTACAAAATCGCAGCCATGTGCGTGTCTATGGTTGGCGGTGTTTGCAAGGTTTCCGCCGCATTTACCATAAACCGCTGCCAGCTAATCACAGTTTTTCCTGCTACCGCTTCATAATCAGTATTCTCGGCTTCGGTGATGACAATGGTCTGTAAATCAGGGCATTCCGCCAGCACTTCAGTAAGCCCAGGCAAGCGGTTTTTTGACGTGATGAGGATAGTGACGTTGCAATTGCCTAAGATATACGCCACTTGCGCCGCTTTCAGCACCGGATTGACGGGCACAAACACGCCACCCGCCATACTAACCGCCAAAAAACTGCTGACGGTTTCGATTTGTTTCGGCAGGTACACCGCAACCCGTTGTTGCGGCTGTAAATTCAGGGTTTGTAAGGCACGGGCTTGTTGTTCGACAAACTGGTTTAGCTGGGTGTAAGTCCAAGTCGATTTTTTATGGACAATCGCCTCGGCATCGGGGCTAATCGCTTGGGATTCGGTGAGCAGATGATGGAGTAAGTGGGGCATGTTGGCTCTACTGTAACGCTTGTGAATTTAATGATGCGTAGCCCTTATGAAGCGATAGCGAATGGGGATTAGAAATCCACATTTTGTACCAACCCCGAACCCCCGTAGTAGGATAGTCCGGTTAAATACGGCATGTTGGGGTGGTTGGCTTCCCCTAATCGGCTTCGCTCCTTACAGGCTACATAAATTACTTAATCTGCCCAATAATCCCATCCAGCTCATCCAAGCTGGTGTAAGTGATGACCAGTTTGCCACCGCCGTTTTCCTTATGGTCAATCACCACTTTCGCCCCCAATTTTGCAGTCAGTTCATTCTGTAAGCGTAAGGTGTCGTTATCAATGCGCTTTTCGACGGGCGTTTTTGGTTCGGCGTGGCAGTTTTTGACTAATTGCTCGGTGGCGCGGACGGTCAGGCCGTCTTTGACGATTTTTTGGGCGATAGTGAGTTGTTGGCTGTCACTGAGCGACAATAAGGCGCGGGCATGGCCCATTTCGAGTTGCCGGTTGATCAGGAATTTTTTGACTTCGGGGTTCAACTCGATCAGGCGCAACAAATTGGTGATGGTGGTGCGGGATTTGCCCACGGCATCGGCGATTTGCTGGTGGGTCATGGCAAATTCATCGAGCAATTTCCGTAAGGCGTCGGCTTCTTCCAGCGGGTTGAGGTCTTCGCGCTGGATGTTTTCGATCAGGGCTATCGCCATTGCCGCCCGGTCATCGATCTCGCGCACTATTACCGGCACGTCTTGCAAACCCGCCAATTGCGCTGCCCGCCAACGCCGCTCACCCGCGATAATATCGTATTTTTCGGTGGCGACTTGGCGCACAACGATAGGCTGAATAATGCCTTGCGCCCGAATAGAATCCGCCAACTCCTGCAATTTCTCAGGGTTCATGTCCTTGCGCGGCTGGAATTTACCGCGTTGCAGATATTCTATCGGCAGGTGTTGGGTAGAATTGCTTGCCGCCTGAATTGCTTTATCCTCAGTTTCCTTGTCACCGTCTTTCGGCGCAATTTCACCCAATAAAGCATCCAGCCCACGGCCTAATCCACGTTTTTGTAAAGCCATTGCTTGTAATTTGTTTGTTTTTAGTGATTGGAAATATTGGCGGGACAGGGTTCACATCATCCCATTGTGGATAATGGCCCGTTTGATGGAATTAATGCAAATCAGCGCGGATGGTCAATTCAAATTCCAGCATCAAAATTCTTAGGGCTTCGGCTTCTTTTAATAGCTGTAAGCACTCGCTACGTAGGATGTTTCTGCTTGGTTGCGTATTTTCCACCGAATTGCCGTTTTCTGTAGGAATTGTAGAGGTTGCATGAAAGGTATCTAAAGATTTGGTATCCGCCAACAGCATTTCAAGCCCTCTGCCCAAGCCACGTTTTTTTTCAGTTAAGTGATTATTCTTTTTCATTTTTTATCATTTCTTCGGCGAGGGACGTATAAGCCGTTGCTCCACGAGAGCTTTTGTCATAGGCCAATATAGGTAAGCCATGACTGGGTGCTTCAGCCAAACGGATATTTCTTGGTATGCAGGTTCTAAAAACTTGATCACCAAAATAGCGCAGCAATTGCTCGGACACGTCTTTGGTCAAACGGTTGCGGTCATCAAACATGGTACGCAAGATACCTTCCAAATACAGGCCAGGATTGACTGTACTTTGGATATTTTTCAGTGTGCCCATCAACGCCGACAAGCCTTCCAGCGCGTAATATTCGCATTGCACCGGAATCAACAAGCTGTTGGCAGCGACCATCGCATTTAGGGTCAGCATGTTCAGCGATGGCGGACAATCGATCAAAATGTAATCGTATTGCAGGGTAACTTGCGTCAAGGCATCGCGCAAACGCAATTCTTTCCGGTCGGCATTCATCAACTGCACTTCAGCGGCGGTCAAATCGGCATTGCCCGGAATCACCGAAAAACCCAATTCTGAGCGCACCACTGCCGCCGCGCTAACTGGCACATCTTCCATCAGCACATCATAGCTGGAGTAATTGATGTCTTCCTTATCAACGCCGCAACCCATAGCCGCATTGCCTTGCGGATCAAGGTCCACCAATAACACGCGGCGATTGGCGGCCGCTAATGAGGCTGCCAGGTTAACGCTGGTTGTTGTTTTGCCTACGCCACCTTTTTGATTGGTGACGGCAATTATTTTTCCCACTTACTTACCTCGGTTGGTCTAGCGTTTCTACCCGTATCAGGCATCTTTCTGCAACAATGCCAGGCACGTTGATGGGGATTAATGTTGTTTTAACGGAAACTTGCGCCGCTTCCGCTTCGGCTTGTTGGCCTTTCATGGCTAATAGCACACCGTTTTCCGCCAGCAAATGGGCGGTCAAGGCGATAATGTCCGGCAAACTGGCAAACGCCCGAGTGAGTATGGAGTCGAAACCTTGGGTTGGTTGATAATCTTCCACACGTTGATGGCAGACAGTAACATTTTTCAGTTTCAGTTCCAAGATGGCTTGTTGCACAAAACGGGTTTTTTTCGCATTGCAGTCAAGCAAAGTGAACTCGCGAGCGGGGCAGCAAACCGCCAACGGAATGCCAGGAAGCCCTGCCCCCGTTCCAATGTCGATAATGCGTGTGCCGTGCAAATGCGGCAAAATCGCCAAACTATCGAGCAAATGCAGCCCGACCATTTCCTCTTTTTTTCTGATGGCGGTGAGGTTATAAGCTTTGTTCCATTTTTCAATCAGGGCGATAAAATCCAATAACAACTTGATCTGCGATGGCGCCAAAGACAGACCTAACTCGCTTAGGCCATTCTGTAATTCTTGTCCGCAATTATCCATCACGCCGATTTTTTCTTTAAATAAACCAGCAATAAGGAAATTGCCGCTGGGGTGATGCCTTGGATGCGTGAAGCCTGCCCCAAGGTTTCTGGGCGTTGTTTACGGAGTTTTTCGCTGATTTCATTCGACAAGCCAGGAATGCCTTGATAATCCAAGCTTTCGGGCAGTTTCAGATGGTCATAACGCAAAGATTTGTCAATTTCGGATTGCTGCCTGACGATATAGCCTGCATATTTTGCCTGTATTTCCGCTTGTTCACTGACGGATTCAGGGATTTCCCCGCCATCCGGCAAAAAATTCAGCAATTGCAAAACATCCACTTCAGGGCGGCGCAATAATTCCATCAAATTGGCTTCTTTTAACAAGGGCTTGCCCCAGTAGGATTCCACTTGTAAGGCTGCTTCGCTTTCGGCCCTTATCCAAGTCTTTTTCAAGGTATCTTGGAGATTGCTTATAGCTTCACGTTTGCTGACAAACGCCTGCCAGCGGTCATCATCAACTAAACCCAGTTCGCGCCCTTTTTCAGTCAAACGTAAGTCGGCGTTATCTTCCCGCAACAACAAACGGTATTCGGCGCGGCTAGTGAACATACGGTACGGCTCTTGGGTACCTCGGGTGATCAAATCATCAATCATCACGCCGATATAAGCCTCATCCCGCGCCGGACACCAGCTTTCCTTGCTTAACACTTGCCTTGCGGCGTTTAGCCCGGCAATCAAACCTTGCGCCGCCGCTTCTTCATAGCCAGTGGTGCCGTTGACTTGTCCGGCGAAAAACAACCCATCCAAATGTTTGGTTTCCAAAGACATTTTCAAGTCACGCGGATCAAAGAAGTCGTATTCAATCGCGTAACCTGGGCGGATGATTTCGGCATTTTTAAAGCCTGGCATGGAGCGCACAAAATCGTACTGCACATCAAACGGCAAGCTGGTGGAAATGCCGTTTGGATATATTTCGTGGGTATCTAGCCCTTCCGGTTCGATAAAAATTTGGTGCGAATCACGGTCGGCGAAACGCACAATTTTGTCTTCAATTGATGGGCAGTAACGCGGGCCTATGCCTTCAATCACACCCGAATACAAAGGCGAGCGGTCTAATCCTGCCCTAATAATGTCATGGGTTTTTTGCGTTGTGCGGGAGATATGGCAAGGGATTTGCCGTGGATGTTGTTCACGTTTGCCCATGAACGAAAACACCGGAACGGGTGTATCGCCATGCTGCTCTTGGAGCTGGCTGAAATCTATTGTGCGCCCGTCTATCCGTGGCGGAGTGCCAGTTTTTAAGCGTTCAATACGGAACGGCATTTCCCGCAGGCGTTCAGCCAAGGCAATCGACGCCGGATCACCAGCACGTCCGCCGCTATAATTTTCCAAACCGATATGGATTTTACCGCCCAAAAACGTGCCTGTCGTCAACACCACGGCTTTGGCTTTAAAGTCCAAACCCATTTGGGTTTTTACCCCAGCAACACGGTTGTTTTCAACAATCAAATCAGCAACGGTTTGTTGGAACAAGGCCAAGTTCGGCTGGTTTTCCAATACCGTCCGAACCGCTTGCTTGTACAACTTGCGGTCGGCTTGGGCACGTGTCGCCCTGACCGCAGGGCCTTTGCTGGCATTCAAGGTACGGAACTGGATGCCGCCCACATCTATGGCTTTCGCCATAATCCCACCCAACGCATCCACTTCTTTGACCAAATGGCCTTTGCCGATGCCACCTATCGCGGGATTGCAGCTCATTTGCCCCACCGTGTCGAGATTTTGGGTCAGCAACAAAGTTCTCGCCCCACACCGCGCCGCCGCCAAGGCCGCCTCTGTCCCGGCATGGCCACCACCGACCACAATCACATCAAAATCTTTTTTGAACTTCATGGTTTTTGCTTTACTCAGTTCTTTGCGCTTAACGGCGCAGGTCGATAATGTTTACTATTATAAGAGGTAATCCATGAAAAAACGTAAAAATCAACGTCAACTGGACGGTTTGCCACAGCAAAATCCCGTTGCCAAATTCGCCCATCAATTCAATAAAACCCAAGCTTTCTGTGATAAAACCCATTATCGACGCAAAGCCAAACACACGAAGCAGGAGGCTTCTGCAAGCATTTTTTCAAAAATAATGTTTGCACAAGCTTTTTGCTTCATTTAATCCATTAGCTTTATCCCAATTGCTTGATAGTTGCCAACCGATTGTTTTATCGAGTAATTTTTAAGAGCAATTGCCAACCATAAGCCTGGTTCATTGTCACGAACCGTAAGCAAATCGTCCCGATTTAAAATCATCTATCGCCTGTTCAATTTGTTCCGGGGTGTTCATCACAAACGGCCCGTACTGGACTATCGGTTCATGCAAGGGCAACCCAGCAACCAGAATCAATCGACTTGCCTGACCCGCCTCAAAAATTATCCCGTCAGCTTGTTCGTCATTTGCAAGAACAGCCATGCGCTGGGCGGCTACCGATTGCCCCGATACACTGACTTCGCCGCGATAAACATAGAAAAAAGCATTATGCCCGACAGCTAGTGGCTGGCTAAAACGACTTCCAGCGGGCATATGCAAATCCAAAAACAAGGGTTGGGTGGCAGGCCGTTGGATCGACCCTTGCACACCTTGGCTAGCACCCACGATAACCCGGATTTTTACTCCCTCTGCCGTAATCCATTCAGGTATTTGTGCACTTTGCACATCTTGGTAGCTTGCCGGAATCATTTTGTCGCTGGCGGGCAAATTAATCCAAAGCTGGAAACCCTCCATCAGGCCATCTTGTTGTTCTGGCATTTCCGAATGGATGATGCCGCGGCCAGCGGTCATCCACTGGATGCCACCGGTTTCCAACAAACCTTGATGCCCGGCGTTGTCGTGATGACGCATACGTCCTGCGACCAGATATGTCAAGGTTTCAAAACCACGGTGCGGATGATCGGGGAAACCTCCGAGGTAATCCTGCGGCGTATCGCTCTTAAAAGCATCAAGCATCAAAAAGGGGTCTAGGCGTTTTTGCAAAGATTGTCCCAGTACACGGATCAATTTAACTCCAGCCCCGTCCGATGTCTCCTGACCGAGGACAATTTGTTCGATGTGACGCGAACGCTGGACATCATTGTCGTTAGGGCTTTGATTGTTCATTGGACACTCCAAAAAAAACAGAAAAATATCTACATCAAGTTACGGCCAATGCTTCGCCTTGCTGTTGGGTAAACTGACAAAGTGGGTAGGTTAACGCCAAGGAAAGCATAAATAATTTTTTTAAATATCAATAATTTGAATTTTACATCAATATCCGTTTATCCCTCCATCCAAACCAATCAGCGGTTCAAGAAGATGGATGACCTGAGAGTTTACCTGCCCATCAGGATACAGTTGCAAATGGCGGTAAGCCGGTGAAGTGTCATCCAATGCAAAGTTTTCGCTTTTAGGTTTGAATTGGAAACACGTTGACGGAGTGCCCAACACCCGCAAGCTTGGAGTTTGTTTATCCATTGCTTGGTGGATATGTCCGTTGAGAATCACCTTAGCCTGCGGGTATCGACCGACTAATGCTAAAAAATCTTCGCTATTGGCAATCATCATGGTATCCATCCAAATACTCTCTGTCGCCAAAACATGATGATGCACGGCAATTAAGGCGTTTTGGCTTGGATACTGGCTTAAACATTGATCTAGGAATGCCAATTCTTCTGGCCTCAAAAGCCCGCCTTCTTCACCAATAATTTGGCTATTTAAATTGATAATTTGCCAATTTTTTAAAAACAATTGCTTACGGCAATTTACCAGTTCGGTGTTGAGTATTTTTTGCATTAGCTCGTAATCATCATGATTGCCGGGCAAACACACACACGGTACAGCGTATCTGCTAATGTGCTTTAAAATGTATTGGTAACTTTCCTTCACTGGATGTTGGGCAAGATCACCGGTTAGCATAACCAAATCAAATGGTTGTCTTTCAGCAAATGCTTGCGCCAACACAGCCCGAAAATAATAGGCGGTATCAACACCCAGCAAGGTAGCATTGGGGGTCTTGAGGATATGGGTATCGGACAACTGCAATATTGACAGGCATTCGGTAGGTAATGTCATCGTCAGGGCTATTCAATCTCTTTACAAAGAACCTTGGAATTTCTTTGTGGGTTATAAAGTGCGTAAAGCGGCTCTGGAAGACTGCTAAAATCTGACGAAATAAAACCTCGCTCAATAAACCAGTGAACCGTTTGCGTAGATAAAACAAATATTTTTGACAGGTTAAGCTGTTTGGCTTTCCGGCAGGCATAGTCTAAGAGGCGTTTTGCACGGGCGTTACGTTGATAATTGGGATGCACGGCAAGACAAGCCAAAACCCCAAAATGCCCTTGCAAATGGGCATGTAAGGCTACACAACCAATAATTAAGCCATCACGCTCAATGACAAAATAATCGGCAATTTCCGTTTCTATTTTTTCCCTGGAACGTTTTGCCAGAATCCCTTGTTGCTCCAACGGCTTGATCAATTCCAAAATACCGCCAATATCATTCAGTTTAGCAGGCCGCAAATCTTCAAACGGCGTGAAGCTGACCAAGGTACCGATACCGTCACGGGTGAACAATTCCAAAAGTAATGCCCCGTTTTGCGTTCTGTTGATTAAATGTACCCGTGCAATCCCTGAATTACAAGCATGAATTGCGGCTTTCAGCGGTAAGCTCATGATTTCATGGAGATTTGGATGCAGGTTAAGAATTGTGGTGGCTTCAGCAGTGGTCATTTGCAGGATTTTTTGGCCACTGTCAGGATGGCAACAATTTTGTTCCGTCAACAAAACCAATTTTTCCGCTTTTAACGCAATTGCCACGGCGGTGGCCACTTGCTCGGCAGACAGGTTAAAAATCTCGCCGCTAGGCGAATAGCCAATCGGCGAAATCAGCACGACGTTGTCTTGGTCAAGTTGCTGGTGGATCGCCTCGTTATCAATCCGCCGCACTTCACCGGTGTGGCAAAAATCGACGCCGTCAATGACCCCTAAGGGTTTGGCGGTCACAAAATTGCCCGACGCGACTTTGATTTTCGCCCCCGCCATCGGTGAATTCGCCAAGCCTAGCGACAACAACGCCTCAATTTCAACGCGCACCAAGCCTGCCGCTTCCTTCACCGCTTGTAAGGCCAAATCATCGGTGATCCGCAGATGATTATGGAAACGGGGCGGCACAGAATTTTGCAGCCGTTGGTCAACTTGCGGGCGTATGCCATGCACCAGTACCAAGCGGATGCCTAAGCTGTTAAGCAAAGCAAAATCATGGACATGGTGTTCAAAATCAGCCGCCAACACCGCTTCACCGCCGAACGATATAACAAAAGTTTTGTTACGGTGGGCATGGATGTAAGGGGCGGAAGAACGGAACCAGTTGACGAATTCGTTGGGTAAAGTCATTAAATTTGTGAGGGGATGGCCTGTAATGCGTAAGCCGTAGGAGCGATGGTGGAATAAGGGATTGGGGTTGAATGTTTTAGCTATTCATCAAAATCGGGATATTGCTCAGGCCTGACACCCATCTCGCCAATCCGCCGCGGATAGCGGATGCCTGGCTGTGGCTCTTGTGGTTTTTTCCGGCTTTTGCTGATTTTAAATAACCAATTATCGCCATAATCAAATAAGTAATATAGATTTTTACCTGATTCTAAGGGATATAAGTTTTCCAAAGCCACCGTGGCGTAATCAAAACCATCCCCCTCATCAAAACGGATTGCGCTTGGCCTATAGCTGCTTTCAGTTTTAGAAATGTAAAACTCATACAAATGGTCATTGTCAAATTCGACCGCATCCTGAATGGCAAGATGCAAATCCTCAAGCGTTGCCGAGCTATCAATTTCAATGTCTGCCGCCCAAGGCAGGTCAGTAAAAGGTGTAGATGCTAATTTTATTTTAAATGTCCAGATCATGGGTAAAGGCCATTTTAATTTTTTGGAGGGGTGAAAAATGAAGGTGTGGGATTTTTGTTGCTAACGCTAAACCCGATTGGGTTATGAATGGATTAGCTTCATTATTGAATGTTAGCTAAAAACAGGCTTGGTTTTATTGCCACCAAGCTGTCTTTAATTCCTCGCCCAATGCCATTGCATCGTCTTCAGTTATTTGGCTTTGCGACAGCAATTCTTTAATCCGCAAAATTTCAAGCAAACGCAAGATTTCTTGGGAATTTAGATATTCTTTGGAGAAAATTAAATTGATTGTTGTTTCAGTGGCTTGGTAGTTCAGCATATTCGTTCCTACAATGCTTAAAGTTTGGCAACTTTCTTTTTTAAATGATAAATAACGATTTGGCAGTATGGTTGATATTTACCGTCATATTCTCCTTCCCATTTATCAATTTCTTTTTGCAAAAGATTTTTTGACCATGTTCCTTTATGTATTTCCAATCTTTTATAAACCGTATCAAGTACAGCTTTTCTATTATTGACTATGGTTTGGTAATTGAGATTTAGGGTAACAGACAAGTCATTATTTATATCAGCATCATCAGAATGAATTTCTCCATTCGCTTTATACTTAATAAGAATCTCACAAGTAGAAATTGTAGGATTAATTTTAAGGGGAATGTTTTTTCTGCTAACGTCGCAATGTTGTAGATTTTTCGGCTGACCTTCGTTTCCAGGGCAAGCGCCTAACAAATTTGTATAAATTAGTTGTTGGGCTGGGAATCCTGTTTGAGAATTCCAATGTTCGATACGCATTTTTTCTTTGCTAATTCGCTGCATACAATAACAACAAATATATTTTTGTTCTTTTAGCAAAGAATCCCTAAGTTCATCTTTTTGTGGATAACCATCATAGTAAGCACCGTGCTGTTGACGGTATTGTGTTAAAGAATTCGGCTCTCTGCTTTTTCTAATATATTTCATTATTCAGTAGCAAAAGTTAGATGTACTTTGGCCCTAACAACTTCTGTGTCTTCTTCGCCAAATAATTCTGTTAATTCAGCCAGCATTTTTTCTGCCTCATCCATTTTTTCAGCTTCTAATACATCATAAAATGCGTTGATTTTATCTTGATAAAATTCAGGGCGTTCTTTTACGCCAAATAGTTCATATAAAATTGAATTGCTATCTCTGCCCTGGGTATGTGGCGTGAATTTTACTAATGCACCATCTTCTATAATGAAAACTTGTTCTTTTTCGATATTACTTAGTACTTGCGGTGAGTGAGTGGTAACGATAAATTGGCAGTTAGGGAATGTTTTTTGCAAGGCCGGCAAGACTTCACGTTGCCATTGAGGGTGTAAATGGAGTTCTATTTCATCTATTAAAACAACACCTTGTCTTTCTAAAACAATTTCAATTTGCTCTTCAGAATAAGTGGGGTAATCATAATCCCATTCCAAAAAATTCCCTTCCTCATCAAGGATAGGGGTTTCGATAACAACGTCCATTTTTTGAATTTTTAATAATTGCCGAGCTATATCACAAACTATATTTATCAATAATCTTTGTCCTTCTGATAATTGATAAATCTTCAACTCTTTTTCTTTAATCGTGATATACAAATCAAAATTACGTTTAGCCATCTCCTCTTGATGACTATCTTTAATGTTCCTTCTGTATCTCAAATTAGAAAATTCTGCATCCGTTATATTTTTAAAAAACGTACTCATTGCTTTTCTAACAACATTTAATCTAGGATTAGAAAAATGAATATTCCCACTATCTATCTTGAAATCATTTTCAAAACCTAATTCATTATTAAGCCAATTATATAATTCTCTAAAGCCTTCTTGATTTGATTCCTCACTTAGAACATGGATATTACTTTTTCTATCTATTTTGTAATGGACACACAAAAAACCATAGTCAAAAAAAATGCCTTCTTCAATATCCACGATATAAGGATGAAGCTTTTCTTCATCAGAGACAGGTTTATTCTGTTTATTTTCTTCCGTTTTATCAAAGTGGCTTTGATGTCGAATTTCCCGATCTTTATATTTAAATACAATCTCATTTTCTGTTAATGATGAGCGGTAATAGACATCATCAAAATAGTATTTAAGGCCAGATATATTATTAAAGTGCTGCTTTTTTTTTTCTATAAAGTCATTTAAGCCTATCGCTATTGCATCTAAAATCGCAGTTTTCCCCGCACCATTCAAACCAATAAACACAGCTAAATTAGATGCTGGAAATTTAATATCCAGCTCTTTGAAACAACGGAAGTTTTTGAGGTGCAATTCTTCAACGCGCATAGTTATAAGTTTCTATTGAAATGATGGAGAAGAAATAACATTTTGAGTCAATAATCATGACGTTGTAGAGACGTTGCATTGCAACGTCTCTACCCAAATGTGCTGAAACCTTAATTATCCGTAACCGCCCCCGTAGAAGCCGAACTTACCAATTTGGCATATTTCGCCAACACGCCGCGGGTGTATTTCGGGGCGGGTTGTTGCCACAATCCAACCCGACGTGCTATTTCATGCTCGTTGATGTGCAAGGTTAAGGCGTTGTTTTCGGCATCAATCGTGATGGTGTCGCCGTTTTCGACGATGGCTAAGGGGCCGCCGACGTAGGCTTCTGGGGTGATGTGACCTACTACGAAACCGTGCGTGCCGCCGGAGAAGCGTCCGTCGGTGATTAAGGCCACTTCTTTGCCTAAGCCTTTGCCCATAATAGCTGATGTTGGCGATAGCATTTCGCGCATTCCAGGGCCGCCTTTCGGGCCTTCGTAGCGGATGACGATCACATCGCCTTTCACAATGTCGCCGCCCAGGATGCTTTGCAGGGCTTGTTCTTCGGCTTCAAACACTTTCGCTTTGCCCGTGAAGCACAAGCCTTCTTTGCCGGTGATTTTCGCCACGCCGCCTTCGGGTGCAAGATTGCCATAAAGGATAACCAAGTGGCTGTCTTTTTTGATCGGGTTACTGAGGTCGCGGATCATGTCCTGACCATCTGGATATGGGGCAACGTCGGCGAGGTTTTCTGCCAACGTTTTGCCTGTTACCGTCAAGCAATCGCCGTGTAACAAACCTGCGTCCAGCAACACTTTCATCAACGGCTGGATGCCGCCGATTTCAACCAGTTCTGCCATTTGGTATTTACCGCTGGGTTTCAAATCCGCCAACATCGGCACACGTTTGCCGATGCGGGTGAAATCGTCCAAGCTCAAATCGACTTTCGCGGCATTCGCCATGCCTAGCATGTGCAATACGGCGTTGGTTGAACCGCCCAGCGCGATGACCACGGTGATGGCGTTTTCAAAGGCTTCTTTGGTCATGATGTCGCTGGGTTTGATGCCTTTTTCAATCAGGTTCATCACCGCCGCACCAGCGCGTTCGCAATCGAGGCGTTTGTCGTTAGAAATCGCCGCTTGCGCGGAGCTGTTCGGCAAGCTCATGCCGAGTGCTTCAATGGCAGAAGCCATGGTATTCGCGGTATACATGCCGCCACATGAACCGGCGCCAGGAATGGCTTTGGTTTCAATCGCGGTCAGCTCGGCATCGTCAATTTTATTGTTGGCGCGTGCGCCGACGGCTTCAAATACCGAGACGACATCGAGTTTTTTGTCGTTATGGCAACCCGGCAAAATGGTTCCGCCGTAAACGAAAATCGCCGGACGGTTCAAGCGCGAGATGGCGATCATGCAGCCGGGCATGTTTTTATCGCAGCCGCCGATGGCGACTACGCCGTCAAAGCCTTGGCAGCCAACCACGGTTTCGATGGAATCTGCGATGACTTCGCGCGATACCAGCGAGTATTTCATGCCTTCCGTACCCATCGAGATGCCGTCGGAAATGGTGATGGTATTGAAGATTACGGCTTTGCCATTGGCTTTGTTGACACCGACTGCGGCATCATCAGCCAATTTATTGATGTGCATGTTGCAGGGTGTCACCATGCTCCAGGTGGAAGCAATGCCGACTTGCGGTTTTTTGAAGTCGTCATTCGTAAAGCCGACTGCATAGAGCATGGCGCGGCTAGGAGCGCGTTCCATGCCATCTACGACTAGTGAGGAAAAAGGTCTGGTGTTATCAGCTGAATTGGTCATGTAAGAATTCCATTTTGATTTTTAAGTAGTGGAATAGGTTGGTATGGGGGTAATTTTAAGGGGGGGGAGTTAAAGACTCGTCTTCAATCCGGCCTGTACACAATCATTCTTAGGGATTTAGGGAATTCAAATAGTTAGATTTACCCACAATGCCCATCTGTGGTTTTTTGGGTTCTGGCAATCCATACCCGAATAAAAATATCGTAACTTGTTTGGGCATTTGTATCTATCGTGGGTAAACCGCAATAAAACCATAGCAAATATGTTTAGTACATATCCCAACTACTTTTGCGCCGCCAGCCTAATTTAGGCAGGATAAACCCTAAAATCACACTAAAAAATACCAGAATGCCACCATACAAAAACCAATCCTGATCGCTGGTATTTTTTAGCGCGGCATTTTCCCTCTCAAGTTGCTCTTGTTTACGTTCTGCATTGACAACCCGCTCTTGCAGTTCATCCCGTTCGTTTTTTAACTGCACCACACCTGCCGCAGCTTGCTTCAATTCATTCAGTTCTAAGCTCAGTTTGTCCCGCTCCATCGCCAAAGATTTTTCCAGAGACGTGCCTGGCGTGATGGAATCTTTGACAATTTTCAGCTCGGCTTTTAAAGACAAATTTTCCGACTGCAACGCTTTGAGGGTTTTGTTGTTGGTTTCAATTTGCTCACGTGCGGGAGGCTCTTTCATGGTCTGGCGGGTTTGGATAAAACCTTCGGTGCCGTCGCTAGTCCGTACAGGCGTAAAACCGGATTTGGTTTTTTCACCTACGACAATCAATTCTGTTCCGGTGGGGATCAGCTTGACTACCTTGGCTTCATTATCAGGCGCACTTCTGATCGATAAATTTAGATTATCAGTAACATAGACTTTTTCCGCCGACGCCGCGCCAGCAGCAAGCAAGAGCATAACTAGCGAGGATATTAATTTTTTCACAAGATTCCCTGCTTTAGCCATTTAATGTGGCAATTTTACGTTATTTCTGACAGAGCAGAAATTCCAATAGGGCTTTTTGGGCATGAAGTCGGTTTTCGGCTTCTTGGAAAACAACACTTTGCTCACCGTCAATGACTTCGCTGCTGACTTCTTCTCCGCGATGGGCTGGCAAACAGTGCATGAATATGGCGTCAGGATGTGCCGCCGACATCACCTGGCTGTCAACCTGATAATCTTGGAAAGCGAAAACCCGCAGCCTTTGTTCTTCTTCTTGCCCCATGCTGGCCCACACATCAGTAACGACCAAATCGGCATGTTGCGCCGCCGCAACCGTTTGGGTGAAAAACTTCACCCGTTCGCCTGCCGTGGCGACAATTTCTGGTGAGGGCTCATATTCCTTGGGGCAAGCAATATGCAAAATAAAATCCAACATTGTGGCGGCGTGGATATAAGAATGGCACATATTATTGCCATCACCTATCCAAGCTACCGTTTTACCTTGAATCTCGCCACGCAATTCAAAAAATGTTTGCATGTCGGCGAGCAATTGGCAAGGATGTTGCTGGTCAGTCAAGCCGTTAATAATAGGTACGCTGGAATGCTCGGCAAATGTGGTTACGGTTTCATGCTTATCAGTTCGGAGCATGATGCAATCGACCATGCTGGAAATGACTTTGGCACTGTCGCGTAGCGGTTCGCCGCGCCCCAACTGGGTGTCACGCGGTGATAAAAACAAGGCGCTGCCGCCAAAATGCGCCATGCCAGTTTCAAAGGAAATACGGGTGCGGGTCGATGATTTTTCAAAAATCATCGCCATGACGCGGCCTTTTAAAGGTTGGTAATCCACATCTCGATGGTGTTTTAGTTCTATAGCACGATGGATTAATGCGCGAAGCTCCTCACTAGAAACATCGAGCAGGCTAGTAAAATGTCTAGGATTCATGGTTCTTCCTACAACGTGGCGGTAAACGCTAAAATTAAAGAGGACAAGGTGCTGACTAGCAATTGGATTTGCGCCTCGTCGATAATCAAAGGCGGTAACAGGCGAATGGTTTTCTCGTAAGTGACGTTAATCAGCAAGCCTGCGTCCAAAGCTTGCCCAACCAATCCAGTGCAAGGCACGTCAAGCTCGATACCGATCATCAGGCCTTTGTGTCGGATGTCAACGATGTGCGGATTACCTTGTAATTGCCCGGTGAAACCCGCCCAAATCGCCGCACCTTTTGTTGTCGCCGTCATTATTAATTCATCGGCATCCAAACTTGCCAACACCGCTAAGGCCGCACTGCAAGCCAAGGGATTGCCGCCGAAGGTCGAGCCATGGGTGCCTGCCGTCAACACCTCGGCGGCCTTACCCCTCGCCAAACAGGCACCTATCGGCACGCCATTGCCCAAAGCTTTGGCGACGGTGCAGACATCAGGCAAGATACCGTTGTGCTGGTAAGCCAAAAACTTTCCTGTCCGGCCAATCCCGGTTTGGATTTCATCCAACATTAACAATAATTGGTGTTGGCCACACAAGCTACTTAACTGATTAAGATAATCCGCCGCCGGAATATTCACGCCGCCCTCGCCTTGAATCGGCTCGACCAACACCGCAACGGCATTGCCGTTCCCGCTGATGGCTTGCTCTACTGCAGAAGTGTCATTGTAAGGAACACGGATAAATCCCTCAACCAAGGGGCTAAAACCTTGTTGAATTTTGGTGCTACCTGTCGCACTAAGTGTCGCCAGCGTTCGCCCATGGAAACTTTTTTCCATAACAATGATGGCGGGTTTTTCAATGCCTAAACCATGACCGTATTTCCGCGCCAATTTAATCGCCGCTTCGTTCGCTTCCGCGCCGGAATTGCTAAAAAAGACATTGTCCATGCCGCTTTTTTCAATTAGTCGGTTAGCCAACTGTTCCTGCAACGCTATCCGGTAAATATTGGAAGTGTGGACTAACTTGCGGCTTTGTTCACACAGGGCTTCATGTACTGCGGGATGGGCGTGGCCTAAGTTGCAAACTGCAATACCGGACAGCGCGTCCAAATAACGTTTGCCCAGGTCATCAAATAGCCACGCACCCTCACCGCGCTCGAAAGTAACCGCTAAACGTCCGTAGGTTGGCATAATGTGGCTGGTCATAAGGTCTGCCTATCAACAAAACAATCAGGTATGCTACCCGATAAAAAAATGTCCGATTATAAGTTTCAATTTCACCTTAGGCAAGTCCATGATTTTAATATTTCCTTTTTTAACTGCTATAAAGTTGATAAGATTGCTAGGAATTTAATTATCAAATGAAAGAAGGTGACTATGAACGTATTAGAAAGAATTAAAGACCAAATCAACAATAACCCTGTAGTGCTTTATATGAAAGGGACGCCGGACTTCCCACAATGCGGATTTTCTGGTCAAACCGTGCAGATTCTGGATTTGTGCCAAGCCCAATATATGTTCGTCAATATCTTTGAAGACCCAGAATTGCGCGAAGCACTGAAAGAGTTTTCCAATTGGCCTACCTACCCTCAGCTTTATGTCAATGGTGAGTTGGTCGGCGGTTGCGATATAGTTGTGGATTTGTACAAAAAAGGTGAACTTTTGCCCATGCTGTCCACCGCCGGTGGTATTACCCAGTAACAAATAAACCTGCCAAAAGCTTGACTAAACCCTGCAATTAATTGTTTGGGCAAGCTTTTCGGACGACCCAAGGTTTTTGGGTAGCAATAAGTGTGATGCGAAATGCCATCCAACTTGTCATGAGCGATTGCTTTATGAATGGGTTATAATGTTGCTCTATTTAAGGGCTTCATAGTCTATAACTATGAAAAACAACCAAAACTTTAAACCTACACCACTCAATAATGGCATCGCACGCACCATCGCAATCGAATTTATCGACATCTTCTGACTTTGATTCTATTAAAAATTTAACCCAATGCGAAGCCAAAGCCGTCGACCAACTCATTATTGACGAGTTAAGTTCCGATGTGATCCTTATAAACCAAATGGGCCATTACATTGTCGGCAATGGCGGCAAACGTTTACGTCCCATGCTGTTATTGCTCGCCGCCAAAGCTCTTGGTGGTGTGACAAACAACCACTTGATCCTCGCCGCTGTCATAGAATTTATCCATACCGCCACATTATTGCACGACGATGTTGTCGACGAATCGGATTTGCGCCGTGGCAAAGAATCCGCCAACGCTGTCTGGGGCAACGCCGCCAGTGTCTTGGTCGGTGATTACTTGTATTCGAGGGCTTTTGAGATGATGGTGCGCACGGGCAATATGCGCGTCATGGAAATCCTCTCCAAGACCACCACAGCAATTGCCGAAGGTGAGGTATTGCAGCTTTTAAACTGCAATAATCCGGAAACCACAGAAGCCAAATATTTGGAAGTCATTGCCAGAAAAACGGCAATTTTATTCAGTGCCGCCACCCGTTTAGGCGCAGTTATTGCCAGTGTTCCCGCTGATGTAGAAGAAAACCTAGCCCAATACGGCCAACATTTAGGCATAGCCTTTCAATTGATTGACGACGCGCTTGACTACAAAGCCAATCAAGATGACTTAGGCAAAAATCTCGGTGATGATTTGGCTGAAGGCAAGCCAACTTTACCATTGATTTACGCCATCCAAAACGGTACCAAAAGTGAAGCTGCGGTTATTATTGAAGCAATCCAAAACGGCAACCGTGACGCCTTCAACCAAGTCTATGCCATCGTCCAAAGCACCCAAGCCATAATCTACACCGAACATCGCGCTGATGAAGAAGCCCGAAAAGCCATCAATGCCCTCGCTTGCCTACCTGAATCCGAATACAAAGACGCACTAATTTTATTAGCAAATTTTTCTGTACAACGGAATTATTGATTTTGCAAATTTTGACAACGGTGAATTCGGTAATACCCCCTTTTCTAACCAACTTATAAACCACCTTTAGGGTGCGGCATTTTTCTTCATTAAAGAACTACTTATTAAATAAGTGCATATGAGAACTTCGGCAAAAAGCTGAAGTTTAAAATGGAAGTTTTTCGACGCTTATTAATCTATCCCCAATGATAGCAATAAGCAGGAACTATCAAACCCTGCTCAAATACCAGTCAATATTCATGTTTTTCCAATAAAAATTCCCTAAATTTTGATATACTCATCTTTTTGCTAACTGATTCTCTAATAACTCGATGGTTTTGCTATAAGTGCTACTTGAATCAGTTCCCCCGTGTCCAGTTAATTAATTTTCCGCAGTTGCTAAGAAAGAAAGTAAGTAAGTAAGTAAGCTTGATAATTAAAGCAGTATATTTATAAATTCCGACACTTTTAAGTTCTATATTCGTTCAATACTTAGGGATGCGACATATGAAAAATTGTAATCGTTATATTTTAGCCATTGTTTTTGTAATTAATTTAGTGGCTTGCTCTACTAATCCCCCTGAAAATTCGGCTAAACATGGGGATGAAAGCCGGACACTTGTTAGGGTAAAGCCAAATCCAGTCGCTACGGCTTCTGTACCGGAAAGCCATTCAAGCACATCTGCCGGTTCTAATAAAAAACATGCACTGTTAATCGGCGTGGGGCAATATCAACCACCATTTGAATTGGAAGGGCCACCAAACGATGTTGCCGATTTGGAACAGTCGCTAGTTAAATATTGGGGATTCCCTGGAGAAAATATTACCAAACTGATTGATAAAGATGCTACCAAGAAAAATATTTTGTCTAAGATCAGTGATTTGCAAGAAACGACCCAGCCAGGTGATGAAATTTTTATTTACTTTAGCGGACATGGCACCAGTTCATTAGATAAAGAATTTGGAGGGGCTTTAAAATTGCCCTATGCATCAGGCGCAATTGTGCCTTACGGTTCTAAGTTGTCTAAAGATTCGCTCATTATTGGAAAAACAGATTTACGTCCGCTGCTAAGCAAGCTCGACCAAGGTAACCGCCGCATGCTAGTTGTTTTTGATTCATGCTATTCTGGCAACTCAGTGCGTAGCATGTTTGCCCCAGGCGGTAGGGGAAAAACCAAAGCCCGTTTCATGAAAATGCCCGTTGCTGAAGGTACAACCAGTGGCGACAATTTGGAGTTTTCCACTGCTAGTAAAAGTATGTCGCGCGTAGATCCCTATCCTTATCGTAATATTGTTTATATGAGCGCGGCTCAAGAAAATGAAACGGCAAACGACATTCCCAGTGGTAACCGTACTTTCGATGGTAAGGCACACGGCGCATTCACCGATGCGTTGTTGAGAATTTTAAATAAACAAACGCGAGCCGATTTAAATGGCGATGGCGGCATTTCTTTGCAAGAAATCTATCAAACTTCAAAAAATATCGTTTCTGAACAAAATTGGCCTCAAACACCGATGGCACTACCGAAAAATGAAGGCAATGCCACATCTACTGCTGAAAATACCCCATTCTTTATTGATAATCAAAGTCCGTCCATACCTGAAAAATTAATAAATGTTGAAAGCCAAACAAATAATTTGTTACGGGTATCCTTATCGACCTTAGCGGATGATCATCGTTCTGCCCTGACAGCTATTGATGGTGTACAAGAAGATGATAAAAACCCTGATATGGTTTTAGCAAAAAATCCTAACGGTAATTTTTCAGTCCTTACTGGTTCAGGCGATAAAATAACGGATGACTTATCTGCCCAAACACCTACGCAACTGGCAGCATGGTTACAAAATCGTGTTAAGTTAGAACGATTATTAAAAATGGCGAAAAAAAATGCCCGTTTTACTTCCAGTCTTGAAGTAGGGAATGGATTGGGTGGTTCGGCAGTGGTAGAGGGTGAACGGTTTAATTTTACGTTGCAAACCGAACGACCCGCTTACCTATTACTATTATCGGTCAATGCCCAAAATCTGGTAAATATACTTTACCCCTACAACCAGCAAGAATTAGTTGAGCGAAATGCCAATCAGTCCATTCACTTTCCAGGTTCTGAAGAGCATGAACTGATCGAGGCCACTGCCCCGTTTGGCACTGATCAACTGCTATTAATAGCTTTTGATACGACTACCCAACGGCCGGAAATTGTTGATAAATTAGTCGGCATGCAGGAGCTAGCTATGGACTCTCCACTGATGCAGGAACTTTATCAAGTTCTGGATTCGGGACAAGCGCAATACGCCGCCTCATCCCTTGCTTTGATTTCTCTTTCACGGACTAATGCTGTCGCGTTAAGAAATGGCAAAAATTAACTTCACTAACAATATCATCGTTACAATAACACCCAGTGGTGGGTGTTATTGTGGTAAAAAATCCAATCCAATAGTATTGGATGCTGCCAAATTAAATAATGATCACTTATACCCTTAAAGGAAAAATACAATGTTTTTACAAAAATTATCCCTCCCCGTAATATTGGCAATTCTTTTGGCATTGCTTGGTGCTTGTAGTACAACTTCCCAAACTGAATCAAAAGCATCCCAATCACCAACAGAATCAACTTTTTTCGATTCAGGTATATTTGACCAAGACTTATCAGGCAAACTAAACCAAAATCCAGAAAAAATTGTTATCAAACCTTCCACTCCTCTCAACATCAATAGTATGCCTGAGCGCATGGATAAATGGCTTTCTAAGATTAAACAGGAAAACGGCAGTGTTCAGCTTAAGGAATATTCAGAAACGCCAACAAAGGATATGTCTTTACTAATGGATATGGCGGTTAAACTGTTTGATTTGGCACAGGATGCAATGATGTATAGTCCAGCAAAACAATATGATGCAGTTGTTGAATATGACAAAGGTTCGGGAGATGTGAAACAAATAACATTGCTAAAAAAATTGCCATAAGGGGAGCGGCTGAAGACATTTTATTGTCTTCAGCCGCTTTTTATAATAGGTTTGGTAACTTGGTCACTTTAACTAACAATTGCGGACTGAGAATGTCCGCACCCCAAAATAACATTTATCGCAAAAACAGGTTGTCCTCAAAAATAAAACTTAACATCTCCTAAAGAATGGGTAAGCCAAGGCTTTTGTTTTTTGGCAGTATTTTTTAGCACTGATTCCGAGGTTTCAGCAAAAACATCTTCTAGGCGATGCTCCTTTCTTAACGATGCCAATAAACCTGAAGTGAAAGGACTATTCCGGCCTGTGCCATCGGCTGCCGTATCCCCTGGCGACGTTGCGTAGGCAAACAATGCTCGGTTACTAGATTTAGGTGGCTGGGCAAGGCCACCGCCTATTGGTTGACGCGGACTTATTTTCTGCCCCGGATCAATTGAATTTACTCCAGCAGATTTTGAAGAAACCCTAGCTAACGTTCGCCCACTACCCGTAATTACCTCACCCATAGGATTATTTCTACACGCATCCAAAACGATAATACTAATCTCTGCGCGATTCATAGTGTCCACTACATCATTCAGCGACACGGCGTTGCCTTTGACTTGCCCACTGGTTTGTATAATTTCTACGGTATCGACAGGAATTAGGAAATTTTGATCGCTTTGCTGCATGCCGTGTCCTGCGAAATAAAACAAACCTACTGACCGAGAGCCTGATACCAACTGCGTACCGAACCGGCTAATTGCCGCTTTCATCGACGCATAATCAGCGTCAATTAGTGTTTCTACCTTAAATCCCATTTCCTGCAATTTTAAGCCAATATCAGCAGCATCATTTTGGGGATTATCTAAGTGCGCCCCAGCTTTATAATCACTATTTCCAATCACCAATGCGAAACGTTCGCCGAATTTGTTTTCGACATCAGGATCACAAAAGGGCGGCTCGCAGATCTGTGCATTTCCGATGTTGACTAAATACAAGCTAGAAACCAAAAAAAACATCAATAAGCCCCAAAAACCATTTCTACGTAATTTCATAATTCTTACCATTAAATTAATCACTTAGGATAATAATAGTTGCAATTTTTCTCAACTAACAAATTAACTATAAATCCAATTGCCTGTAAACTAAATCCAAAGACAATTTTTGATATTAACCATTAATACCAACATCATCTCTAAAATTGACAAAATGGGTGTAACAAAGCATTTTGAACGGATGTTAAAAATGTCCCTTATAATTCCACTTCAATAGTAAGGTCTTGATCTTTAATCCTGACTTCTTTGGTTTTACTTTTATGGCCGGCAGCAGAAACTTTTATTTTGTAACGGCCAGGTTTAAGTTCAATACCAGGTTCATATGGCGCGAGGATATTCAGAATGGTAATGCGGCTGTCTTTAGGAATGGTATTCACATACAAACGATGCATTCCTAGCGTTGGTAAATGCGTCAATTTTTTTAATGAAGGATCGATCGGAGTAAATTTGGTGAACGCAATTCTTTTGAGTTTTCTCACCGCAGGCATGATGTATTTATCATTACCGCGATTCAGGGCATCCGCTTCGACGAACATACGATAGGATTCTGTTTGCTTGATTTTAGATTTTGGATCAGCGCGAAGTTTTAACAGGCCCAAATTGTAGAGTGCGGCGGCACGGCATTCCTTATCTTTTGTCGAAACTTCCAATTTTTTCCATAATTCTTCCGCTTCACTGTCCAAATTTTGCCGGGCATATTTTAAACCCATTTCAAAATCATCATTTCCACCACAGCCAGTATCCATCCAGTTAAAAGGGAACAATTGCGGATGCGGGCTGATTTCGGCTACAACACTATCCGCAATGACGTCTAACAACTTGTTGGTCATTTGATGGTCGCTTATTTGGCTGGAATTTTCTTGAGAGAAAGATGCTTGGGAAAGCATGTAGGCCGATTGTTTCTCATTGAGCTCTTTTTTTATGTCGCCGGAGTCAATTAATTGATCGCCTTGCATGAGTTTGTAGGTAATGATTGCAGACATCCGCTTAACATTAATTTTTTTAACCGCTATATCGTTTTGGCCGTTCGTTTTGTTTGGATCGAATGGCGTGGCGGCAATAACCTTCACAAAAACTTTAGCTGCATCAGACATAGCATCGGTGCTTCCCCCTGCGTTTTCCATTTGCTGCGCATCCTCATCGCCCATTATGTCTGCACCCGCACTTTTTTGCTCTTGAAACTTTTCCAACTGGCCTATCCTTAGAGTACCGCTAAGTTTAGCCTCACCATTGGATTTAACCACTTGCATGTAATTCCCATCGTCAATTCGGGAAATAATCTTATCATTAATCATTTGAGCAAATTCCTTATTGCCTTCACCTTGAATGACAAACGGTTCTACTTCTATCGACGTGATTATAGTTTCAGCCAGTTTTTTTGATTTAGGCGGAGCAATCATCTCCAGTTTGAGGTCGGCCTTCATACTTTCTATTTCAGTGTAGGAAAGTTTTTCAGATTCCAACAGTCCTTGCTTGGCACAACCCGTTAATAACGATAACAGGCAAATTATAAGCACGTTTTTTTTTCTTTGCATGTGTTGCACTTTCATTATTTATCCCCTTTTATTTAATAATGTGTTGTTATGAAACTTACTATAAATTGATTTTTTCAGCGAAGGCCGATTTTATTGACATAATCCGACTAAGTTAGGCTTTGATTGTGAGGTTAAGAAACCGAAAACCCATAAAGCTCGTGACCGTCATCCATAAATATCAAGCGGGAGGATGAGACTACAGGGGTGTGACTAAACCTGACCTTGCTGCCAAAATCTTCTTCTAAGGTACTCGAACCATTTCCGCTGCAATAAATGAACACTTCTTCACCTGCTTGGGTGCGGTTTAGAAGTTAATGATTTTATCTAACATATTTTCTTAAATCGACAACCGTTTTTCATGTGCCGCATATTTCTATTTTTAAATTCAATGAATTAGAATTTCAGTAAAGACATTGTCCGTTATCAGTAAAGGATGCATATCCAAATCGAACATTCAAATTAACTTTGCCAGGGATAAGCTCGATAAGGTAAACCGACGTTCAAACGCATTAATTGATTCTACCCAAGCGACTCATAAATAACAATCGCATTTCAAAAAATGCTGCATAATCATTTAAATAAATTAACTTTTTTCGCAAAACTAGTGAATTAGTACCAAAATTATTGTGAGAATTCACACATTGTTGTCAATCAAAACTATAGGCCTTCAATATTTGGTATACGGATTTTGCAGGGATTTTAATTATTGAAAAAGTTATTTGGCGTGGCTCAAGTTCTAGGCGCGCAGAGCGCAAAAAAGGCGAGTAATTGAACACCTAAAGATTTTAAATACTGCACAACACCTCAATTGAGCCATGTGATAACGAAAAAATACGCCCAATCTTCCTTAAAAACTCTACTCGATAGGCAGGTACGCAGGCTTAATTACCATATAAATTTGGCCTATTGCTTTGGCCTAATGATAATTTCGTTTACGATACGGCTTAGTTAAAGATGTAAGTAGTGAAACTTGCGACAAACCCATTCACAAACCATTCAATGAGGCGATTATGATAGAGCTATTAAAAATACTTGGATTGCTTGCGTGTTATCTCCCCGCCCTTCTTCTGGCAGCACCACTGTCCAGTGAAGACATCAAATGGCTTAACCGAGTGACCTATGGCATAGACAACGCCACCTTAAACACTTATGCCGCTGAAGGCAGGGCTGGATTTCTTAAGCGACAATTGGACAATCACGTCGATGACCGCTTGCCGCCTAGGGTTGCAGAACTGATAGCTGGAATGCGGATTTCAAACGAATCCGTAAAAATAGTGGTGTCCGATTATCAAAAAACCCATAAACAGTTAAAAAAAATGCCCCTAGAGCAACAAAAAGCGCTCAAAAAGGACACAAACCAACCGCTCCACCAACGTATAAATGAAACCATGCAGCGGCATTTGCTTAGGGCAATCTATTCGCCAGCACAACTAAAAGAGCAATTGGTCTGGTTCTGGTTTAACCACTTTAATGTCTCTAAAGACAAAGGGCCAATGACTAAGATGCTTATGGCCGACTACGAAGAACACGCCATACGGCCTTATGTGCTAGGCAAATTCCGAGATTTGCTGATGGCGACCTTGCGCCATCCTGCCATGTTGGTTTATCTGGACAATATCCAAAATGCCAATGGCAAAATTAATGAAAACTATGCCCGCGAACTGATGGAGTTGCACACCCTGGGTGTAGATGGAGGCTACTCGCAAAAAGATGTGCAGGAATTGGCCCGAATCCTGACTGGCGCAGGCATGAATTGGACGGACAATTTTCCTAAGTTAAACGCCAAACTCGAAACCTATTACCTGCGTGACGGAGGATTTGAATTTAATCCTAAACGTCATGATTTCGGCGACAAGCTTTTTCTCGGCAAAAAAATTGCCGGTACCGGCTTTGCCGAAATTGAACAAGTGGTCGATATGTTGGCGCGCCATCCCTCAACGGCAAAGTTTATAAGTACCAAGCTGGCAATGTTTTTTGTTGCCGATGTGCCACCGCCGGATTTGGTGGCGCGTATGAGTAAAATATTTCTAGCTAGCGATGGCAACATCTCCGCCACTTTGGGTGTTTTGTTCGACTCCAAAGAATTTATCGCATCGCTAGGCAGCAAAGCAAAAGACCCTTTGCACTACATTGTTTCAGCTTTGCGTTTCACCTACGAAGACCGCCCTATTTCAAATATGCTTCCCGCAACCCATTGGCTGGTCAATTTAGGCGAACCCTTGTATAGCCACCCAACCCCAGATGGCTACGGCATGAACGAAAAAGACTGGCTAAGCCCTGAACAATTGACCCGACGTTTTGAAATCGCCAAAATCATCGCTAGTGGCAAAGCCAGATTGACTGGCGATGACGTAGACCCCAAAACTTTAGTCACTCCAGTATTGGCAAAATCTTTGCCATACCTGGCAATGGAGCCTAGCTTGTCAGTACAAACCAAAAACGCCTTGGCAAAAACAATGTCCCAGCCAGAATGGAACGCCTTTTTCCTGTCATCGCCAGAATTTAATTATCGCTAGGAGACTCTGATGAACCGTCGATTATTTCTTCAATCTTTGGTAGCGACAAGCGGGTTGCTAACTTGCCGCTCCAGTTTTTTTGCCGCCCCTGCCAGCGATACGCGTTTTTTACTGGTGTTTTTACGCGGGGGTTATGATGCCGCCAATATTTTGATCCCCCATAGCAGCGACTATTATTATCTGGTGCGGCCCAAAATCGCGATAGCCAAGCCAGACCCTACCAATATCCATGCAGGCTTAGCGATTAATACCGATTGGAGTTTGCATCCGGCCTTAAAATCCAGTGTATGGCCTTTGTTTCAAAAAGGCCAAGCCGCGTTCATCCCCTTCGCCGGGACTGACGACTTATCGCGCAGCCATTTTGAAACCCAAGACAGCATTGAGTTTGGGCAGCCCTTAACTGGGACTAAAGACTACCGCTCAGGTTTTTTGAACCGTTTAGCGGGTGTGCTGTCTGGCCGCCACGCGGTAAGCTTCACCGATGATTTGCCGATAGTTTGCAAAGGGGCGGCAAGAATTCCCAATATATCCTTGAAAAAAAACGGTAAGCCCGTGTTTGCCGGTCGCCAGGCGGATATTTTGGCGGAGATGTATCAAGGCCATGCTCTCAACACTTTTGTCCAAGAAGGCATGGAATTGCGGGCGGAAGTCGCCCAAGATTTAGAAAGGGAAATGATACAAGCTAACCGTGGGGCAATGCTTTCCAAGGGCTTTGAAGCCGAAGCCAAGCGTATGGCGCATTTGATGGTTGATAAATTCAACATCGGTTTTGTCGATATTGGCGGTTGGGACACCCATCTCAACGAAGGTGGTGCAGAAGGCCAACTTGCCAATAAAATCGGTAGCCTAGGTAATGGCTTGGCGGCGTTTGCCAGTGCAATGGGGCCATTGTGGCAAAAAACCACCGTGCTGGTCATTTCCGAATTTGGCCGGACATTTCGAGAAAACGGCAATCGCGGCACGGATCACGGTCATGGCACGGTGTACTGGGTTTTGGGCGGGGGCATCAAAGGCAAACGCGTGGTTGGTGAACAATTGCGTGTCGAACAGAAAAATTTGTTTCAAGACCGTGACTATCCGGTCTTAAACGAATACCGCAGCGTCATGGGCGGATTATTCCAAGCCCAATTTGGCTTGTCCGCCAACCAAGTGCAAACAGTATTCCCAAACTCCAAACCTATGCAGTTAGGTTTATTGTAAGGATTTGCCACATATTTGCCAAACTAGGGCTGATTTGGCAGCCAAAAAAACTGTTTAGCCCAAACCAACCAAGCTCTCAGTCAACCAGTTTTTTATGGATATTACCAAGTCCTGTGAGGTTTAAAAAAAAACCTAGCAGGACTAGTTAGGAACAAATTATCGTTGCTTGACAAAATAAGGCTGACTGAATAACGCTTTTTACTTGTGTTTTACATCTCATCCATTTCAGATTCCACCACATAAGTAGCCCTGAATAAACAATTATAAATTATGCCTTCAAAGTTACTTTAATTTCAGTTAGTTAGATTTTTTAAACTATTTTAATCCACCTTAGCGGCATATTAAATTATTTCTTGTTGGCCTTGTATCCCGTGTAAAATAGTTTGTAAAGTCCTAAAATGATTTTTCTGCTTTAAAAAATCCTCAATTAAACAAACACTTTGACATCCCCTCGATGAAAACAAAAATAGTTACTGTATTGGCGCTCGCCTTGCTGGTTATGATTAATTTCAGCATTTGGAGCTTTGTCAACAACCCTTTGCAATTGCAGACGTGGACAAAAACCACAATGGGACTGACTTACGACCCTACCCGCAAAACCGATGACCCACGTTCCAATAAGTTCGTCAAAGAGGAAGACATTGATAAGGATTTAGCTTTGCTACAAAACAAAGTTCATGCCATCCGCACTTACAGTATGTTGAGGGGTCAACACAAGATTCCTGAAATCGCCGCCAAGCACGATCTGAATGTGACAATGGGCGCGTGGATAGATGGTAATCTGGAAAAAAACCGTCAGGAGCTGGAAACCCTGATTAACGTCAGCCGCCAGAACAATCCAAAAATCATCCGCGTCATGGTTGGCAACGAAGTCATGTTGCGTGCCGACATTCCCGAAGAGGCGCTGATTGAATATATCCGCGAAGTCAAAAAGCGTAATTGGCGGCCGGTCAGCACCTCAGAAACCTGGGCGGAATGGTTAAAGCACCCCAAGCTAGCGGCAGAAGTGGATTTTATTGCCGTCCATATCCTGCCCTATTGGGAAGGTATCGCCGCCGAGGATGCCGTGGATTATATTTTTGACCGTTACCACGACATCCAAAAAGCCTATCCTGACAAACCTGTCATTATCACCGAGTTAGGCTGGCCCTCTGATGGGCAACCGGCCCGGCATGCCACGGCATCAGTGTCCAACCAAGCCAAAGTCTTACGTGAATTCTTAAACCGCGCCGACCAAGAAAAAGTCACTTATTACATCGTTGAAGCTTTTGACCAACCTTGGAAACAATCCATCGAAGGTTCGGCCGGTGCCTATTGGGGTATTTTCAATGCCGACCGGCAAGCAAAATACCCCATGGATGGCGATGTCCTGACTTTGCCAAGCTGGGGCAATTGGGCGATGGCGGCGGCGATTTTAAGTGCGGCGTTGATGGCTTTGTTCCTTTTGACCCGACGGAGCATGAAATTGCCCGGCATGGTGTTTTTTGGCCTGATCACCAATTTGGCGGTATCGACCATTTTCTGGTCTTTGTCGATAGGCGCACAGCAATACCAAACGCCCTTGACTATCCTGTTCTGGGTGATGCTAATCTTGATGCAAATCTTGGCGGCTACCATTTTGCTGATCGAATCGCTTGAAATCGCCGAGATCATCTGGCACCGCAAAACCGCCCGAACATTTCAACCGCTTACGCCGTCACCTGAATTTAAATACCCCAAAGTCTCCCTGCATTTGCCCATCCATAACGAACCGCCGATGATGGTGAGGAAAACTTTGGAAGCCTTGGCAAAAGTTGATTACCCGAATCTGGAAGTATTGGTGATGGACAACAACACCAAAGACCCTGCCGTATGGGAACCAGTCAAAGAAGATTGTGAACGCTTGGGGCCAATGTTCCGCTTTTTCCATTTGGAAAACTGGCCAGGCTTTAAGGCGGGTGCGATTAACCACGCGTTGGAGCAAACCGCCGCCGATGCCGAAATCATCGCCGTCATCGACAGTGATTACATTTTATCGCCGGATTGGTTGAACTGCATGGTGCCGTATTTCGATAATGAAAATGTCGGTTTCGTGCAATCGCCTCAAGATTACCGCGACCGCCACCAAAGCACGTTCAAAGATATTTGTTACTGGGAATACGCCGGATTTTTCAACATTGGCATGGTGCAACGTAACGAATACAACGCGATTATCCAACATGGCACGATGACCATGATCCGCAAATCGGCATTGCTGGAAGTCGGACGTTGGTCGGAATGGTGTATTTGTGAAGACAGCGAGTTGGGCTTGCGTTTGTATGAAGCCGGTTATGATTCCGTCTATGTCAAAGACTCGTTCGGACGCGGTCTGATGCCGGACACCTTCTCTGGTTACATGACCCAACGTTTCCGCTGGGTTTATGGCGCGATGCAAATCATCAAAGCCCATTGGCGCAGTTTCTTGCCAACCAAAAAATCGCCGCTCACTGCGGCGCAACGCTACTATTTTGTCGCCGGTTGGTTGCCGTGGTTTTCCGATGCGCTGGCCTTGGTGTTCACCATCACCAGTTTGCTGCTGACCGCGATCATTGTTTACGACCCTATCCATAGCGAATTGCCGATAAACGCCTTTTTGCTGCCCACTATCGGCTTGTTCACGTTCAAAGTTTTGCGGGGGCTGTGGCTATATCAGGCGCGTGTTCCATGCTCGTTTTGGCAATCTTTGGGAGCCGCCTTAACGGGATTGTCGCTGACCCATACTGTCGCCAAAGGCACTTGGCAGGGGCTGCTCACATCCGGCAAACCCTTCATGCGGACGCCAAAGTATGAAAAACAAGGGCCATTGTTCGCCGGAATGATGGTCATCAGGCAGGAGTTTTCTTTGTTACTTTTGTTAGGGTTGGCGATTTTTGCAATGGCATCACTGGAGCATTTTGACAACCTCAGTGGACGGTTATGGATTTCCATCCTGTCAGTACAAGCAGTGCCTTATCTAGCCACCTTGGCGACACTGTTGATCAGCATCGCCCCGCATTACGGCAAAAATGCAAAATTGGCAGAGGAACTAGACGAAGACTAATGTGTTGTAAGCCTTTAGATTAGTGGCAACCTAGAGGTGTTTTAGAAGTCAGGCTTGGTATGGGCAATAATACATACAACATATCACAATCTAACTCAACGGCTATCCAAACAAGCAATAATACTAAGCCTTGTGGCTAGGCTACTCCTTATCTTGGAAGGTATTTGTATTTCTCAATCAGGGACTTGACCTTACGGCGGTCAATTGAGGGCTTTTTAGTGAATACGCCTAGGGTATCGACTTCAACTTGGGTTTCTAGGAACGATAGGACGATATGGTAATGTGGGCGATTCCAAAAATCATGGATTAGGATTTTGCAGTTTTCGGGCGTGTTTAAAATAGTATTAAGCGTACAGGCAACTCGGAAGCGTCCGTCTATCAAAACTAAATCATGTTCGCTTTTTTGCCGGAAAATGCGAAATGAGTAATCTGGCCAAAGGTGTTTTTTGCAAAAACTAGCAGGATACCCCCAATATAACGTCTTACCTATATCAATGATATGAAACAGCAAACGTCCGGCAGATAACGCCTCGGAAATCACCGGATTGGGCTTTAAATTTTCATTAACAAATTCCACGGATGATTCGACCGAGTCTATTTTCTTAATTGACGGTACGCTGGCGGCATACAAGGTGCTGGCTCCGGCGCCAAATTCCAGAAATTTTGTTGAGGTATTTATGAGGCTATGCAAGATGTTAAGTTCTGCAGTGGTCATGGTCATAGCTTACGTCCCTGAGTGCCGATTATAATACTGGGGTTACAGAACTTGCACACTATTGCTTTTTTTGACATAAAATTTTATTTTTCAATAAGTTATAATATTAATCATCCCTAAACCACTATTTCCAGTATTTGCTTTGTGTAAGCTGACAGGCTAGAAATACTAACTCACCACGAGCATATTATCCAATGCGATTTTCGCAAAGCTTGCAACCTTAGCCGGAACGGCAATTTGGTTAATGACCTCCCCTGCAGCAAGATTTTCCAACACCCAAGCCAAATGTTGAGGATCGGTGCGGAACATAGTCGAACACATGCACAATGTCGGCGACATAAAATGCACGTTTTTTCCTTGCCCTTTACATTCTTCATGCAAACGGTTGACCAAATTCAACTCCGTTGCCACCAACCAACGTGTACCCGGTTCAGCGGCGCGGACAGTTTTTAAGATGTATTCGGTAGAGCCAATATAGTCGGCTTTTTGGCAGACTTCAAAACAGGCTTCAGGGTGGGCAATAACTTTGGTTTCGGGATAACGCGTCAAAAAACTGTCTATGTGTTCGGGTTTGAATGCCTGATGCACCGAGCAATGACCGTTCCACAAAATCACTTTAGCATTGCTGATTTGCTCCTCACTCAAGCCACCCATGGGTTGGTTAAAGTCCCATGTGACCATTTCCTCCAACGGTATGCCCATGCGATAACCAGTGTTGCGCCCCAAATGTTGGTCAGGGAAAAACAATACCTTAGGTTTTTGGGCAAAACTCCAATCGAGTATCTTTTGCGCGTTCGATGACGTACAGACAATACCATCATGCTTGCCACAAAAAGCTTTCAAATCAGCAGCGGAATTGATGTAAGTGACTGGTGTGACTTGGTTTTCCACATCAAGCATATTCGCCAACTCTTCCCAGCATTTTTGCACTTTGATTAGGTTGGCCATGTCCGCCATCGAACAGCCCGCCGCCAAATCCGGCAAAATGGCGATTTGCTCAGGCCGTGACAGAATGTCAGCGACTTCGGCCATAAAATGCACACCACAAAATACAATGTATTCGGCTTCCGATTCAGCGGCATTACGGGACAATTTCAAGGAATCGCCAGAAAAATCGGCATGTTTAAACACTTCATCCCGTTGATAATGGTGGCCTAATATCACACAGCGCGAACCGAGTTTAGCTTTGGCTGCAATAATCTTAGCATCACATTCGTCATCATCGAGCAGGGCATAATCTTGAATAGGGAAAGGCATGTCAATACGTTCCAAAAATAATTCATTGTGCCATCATTTTAAAAGTTTATAGCGAGGATGCCTAATTCTGATTTTATTATGAGCCAAAAGATATGAAAGTTTATTCAGAAACCAAAGGGAGGGTAAAGGGAAGGATTTATCTGAACAGTAGTCTTGCCCTAATTTAGCTGACACTCAGCTAAGGATCAGGTCAATAATAACTTACCCATAAAACATTAAATTGATAACGTATGTTCATGGATATTACCAGTAACAATTTAATTTTGTCGATATTTTTCCCATTCCCTAAGCGATGACCGAATGCTTCAAATGCTCTAGGAATGCTCTGGACTAATTAGGAGTTAATGCTTTTTGGTTGATACCATCACATTATCGCAGCAATTATCGTTTAGCTAGATTGATGACTTACATCTGCGATTGCAAATAATTATGCAAGCCCACTTTTTCGATCAATTCAAACTGGGTTTCCAGCCAATCGATATGCTCTTCTTCGGATTCCAGAATATGGGAAAAAAGATCACGAGTAACAAAATCACTCACTTGTTCGCAATAGGCTATAGCTTCCTTGAGCAAAGGCACGGCGATATATTCGAGCTGTAAATCACAACGTAGCATTTCCTGCGGATTTTCGCCAATCAGCAACTTACCTAAACTTTGAAGATTGGGCAAGCCTTCAAGAAAGAGAATACGCTCGATGATTTGATCAGCGTGTTTCATTTCGTCTATGGATTCGTGATATTCCTTTTCATTAAGCTTTTGAAATCCCCAATTTTTGTACATGCGGGCATGTAGAAAATATTGGTTGATTGCAGTCAGCTCGTTTTCTAGGGCTTTATTCAGGTATTCAATGACTTTAGCATCGCCTTTCATATCGGTTTCTCTTGATAATCATTAAGTTATTGAATCGCTAAGGTTTCTACCGGACTTCTGGCTTGCTCAAGCAAGGCGATGATTTCTTTATTACATTTGCCGCAATCTTTGCCCATACCCAAACATTGCGTCAGTTTTTTTCGCGAACATGCGCCATTTTCAATAGCGGCTACAATCTGAGAATCGGTTACGGCTTTACAAACGCAAATATACATGAAGATTCCTTAGCGTCTGCGCCGTTGCACTGTTTGCGGGTCAACAGTGATTTGCCGATAAATCTCCACCCTATCCCCATCTTTTACTGGTGTATCCAGCGTGGTAATTTTCCCGAAAATACCAACTTTTTGGCTGCTTAGATTAATTTCTGGGTAGAGTTTTAAAACCCCGGACAAGTTGATTGTCTCTTCTACGGTGCTGTTTGCCGGCACCTCAAGCCGCATCCATAACTGCCTATCGACCTCTGCATAACAAACTCCGACATTCATAAAGGCTCCTCATTTTGTAGTAAGGGTGACTAAGGGAATCCCATTAAGACACAAGTAAAACACGATGGGCTTTCCTTGATCTGCCCATCCAAACTTTACTGATCCAGCACGATTGGTGTTAATACCGTGACAGTTTTGCGGTTTGCCAATTGCTGATCAATCATACGCTTACCAACTATCAAAAATGCCACCATAATAAAACCACCTGGCGGCAACGCCATCAATAAAAAGCCCTTGTAGTTGGGAATGACAGTAACTTCCAAAAATTGGAATGACTCACCCAAAAGTAATGATGCATTGGCGAACAACGTACCCGCAGAGCTGATTTCCCGCGCCGCACCCAAGGCCACCAAGACCAGTAAAAACCCCAAGCCCATCATTAGGCCGTCCCATAAAGCTTCCTTGACGGGCTGTTTGGAGGCGAAGGCTTCGGCTCGGCCCAACAAAGCACAGTTGGTGACGATCAGGGCAATGAATAGCCCAAGTACCTTGTAAAGTTCGTGCAACCAAGCGTTCATCAGAATATCAACCAGTGTCACCAGTGCGGCAATCAGCAACACAAAAATTGGGATGCGAATTTCGCTGGGGATCAAATGCCGTGCTACTGAAATTAGGCCGTTAGAAGCTATGATCACCACCAATGTCGCCAAGCCCATGCCTAAGCCGTTGGTGGCAGTGCCAGTGACGGCGAGTAAGGGGCATAAGGCCAAATTCTGCCCGAACACAATATTGTTGTTCCAAATGCCATCGGCGGCAATTTTGCGGTAAGTTTCTGATAGCATGGTTTGCTCCTGTATAAATATATCGTCCACGAAACACACGAAAAGGCGCGAAAGATAACTTATCTTTGCGACTTAAAACTTTTGTGTAGCCTGACCTTTCAGGTTTCTTGTGCCCCAGAGGGTATGAAAACTTGAAAGTTCTTTAATTTTTAGTGCTTATGCTCGTTCCCAAACTGTTAAGACTGTGAAAGTATTGCGAAATGCTCTAAAAATTAATAATTTTCCACGAAAGACACGAAAATCACGAAACAATTAAATTTTAACTTTCAATAACTTATAATTGAGCTAATTTTACACTTTCGTGTTATTTCGTGATTTTCGCTTCGCGCTCTTCGGGTCGTGGACATAAAATAATTCATTCACAGTCTCTGATGCCTGCCCAAAGAACTTAATTTGGAATCCACATTAGGAAAGGCTTACTACCTATTCTTGAAGCTAGAGCTTCTGCGACTTAGCTTAGGAATGCGCATGGAATAAGTTCGTCGGTTAAGACCTTTCAGGTTTTTAAAACCTGAAAGGTCTAGCGTGCCATTGCCTACATTATTTCATGCTTATTCCTTAGCATTGATGCCCCAAAGGGTAAGCCACGGCTTAGAAATCAGCGTAAATTTTCGTGTCTTTTCGAGGACAAAGCTAAGGCTTAATCAATTCAGCCTGATGCGCCTTAAACAACTGCAAAGCCCGATAAACAGCTTGCACTGATTTACGTGGCGTGATTGTGGCTCCTGCAAACTGGTCAAATTCGCCGCCGTCTTTTTTCACCGCCCATTGCGCGGGAGTCAGATTGTCGAGCGACCGACCGACGAAACTTAATATCCAATTGGATTTGGCGGCTTCAATTTTATCGCCCAAACCAGGCGTTTCCTTGTGGCTCAACACCCTAACACCTAGGAGTTTGCCATCGCGGTCTATGCCCATAATCATATTGATGGCACCGGAATAACCATCAGGAGCCGTGAATTTGTAGCACACGGCAGTGACTTGTCCGGCTTTCTTGCCGATATAGACGATAGTTTCGTCAGCGGCAATGTTGTACTCGGAGGATGGGATAGTGCGGGTATCCAACAGCATATCGTTGTCATGTAGCTCGGCGGGGACGACTTCCGCCAGTGAATTTTGCAAATCTCCCGCCAAACGTTGCTGGATAGTGTCTTCAGTACTGCAATTGGTCACGCCTAGCAAAACACTGGCGAGCAACGCAAATCCGGCTAACACGCCAATTTGGAATTCCAATTTTGGGCGTAAACCTGCTAGGTTGGCAGGGTCTAGCCAACATTTTAGCCACTGCAGTTTGCTGGCGGCTTGGCTTTTTAGGTAATCTAAGACAGGTTTGAGCTTCATGAGGTGTTCCAACCAAAATCTACTAAGGCTAGGGTTTCGGAATTTCCAATGGTTTACCCTTACGGTCACGGCCATAAATCCGTGGACGGATATAATGGTCGATTAGCGGCGTCGCCGAATTCATTAGTAACACCGCAAAGGCAGCACCTTCGGGGTATGCACCCCAAGTACGGATGACAAACACAAGCAAGCCGCAACCTGCACCGAACACCAGTTGTCCGGTAGGTGTATTCGGCGAGGTGACATAATCAGTGGCGAAGAAAAACGCCGTACACATCAATGCACCAGAATTCAGGTGCAAAAATGGGCTGTTGTATAAATTGCCATCGATCAGATGGAAACAACTGGATAACACGGCAACCGTTGATAATAAAGCCACCGGAATCTGCCATTGGATAATTTTTTCGCGGATTAGCCATACACCACCTAAACCCAGCAACAAAGTCGATGTTTCGCCTAAACTACCCCGCGTCCAGCCAATAAAATTCAGCACCGCCGAATAGTCTTTCAGAATATCCGGCAGCAATCGGTTTTGCGAAAGCTCAGTTTTGTTGTAACCCAGCGTAGTTGCACCGGTAAAGGTATCTGGGTTTTGTAAACCAGAAAATATAATGTGCCAAGCTTCGACAAATCCAGGCGAATCGGAAAAAAACAACGGTGACACATTCGCCCAAGTGGTCATTTCGACAGGGAAAGAAATCAATAATGCGACCCGCGCCAACATCGCCGGATTAAATAGGTTTTGCCCCAAGCCACCATAGACTTGTTTGCCTAAAATGATCGCGATACCCGCACCAATCACGCCTATCCACCACGGGGCCCACGGCGGCAAGGTCATTGCTAACAACCAACCAGTCAGTAGCGCGGAACCGTCCATAACTACTGGCTTGACTGGGCGGCCTCTGAGACGGACACAAAAAGCTTCAAACAGCACCGCCGAGGAAACAGTGATAATGAACAAAAATATCGCAGGCCATCCAAAACACCACAAGCCAAAAGCCGTGGCTGGTGACAAAGCCAACACCACCTGCCACATGATTTGGCTGACGCTTTTATTAGCCCCTACATGTGCGCCGCTGGCGGGTTTATGATGGATCATCATGCGATTGCCTCCTGCTCGGCTTGCAAACGTACACGTTCCTTTTTAGCGGCAATCCGCGCCTCTTCTTCCTCTTGCTGCTGCCGGGCGACCCGCTCCATACGGGCTTGCCGCGCCTCCATGAGTTTTTTGGTTTGTTCGGATTTATGCTGCGCCTGTTGCCTTGCGGCGACTTCACCTGAGGCATATTTGAAATACTGCACCAACGGGATATTCGACGGGCAAATGTACGAACAACAACCGCAACTGATGCAGTCTTTCAAGCCAATATCAACAGCGGCATCCAATTGGTTGACGCGGATATTGTTCACCATATCCACTGGCCGCAAGCCAGCAGGACAAACGCTCACGCAACTGGCGCAACGGATGCACGGTTGCTCATCGGTGCTTTTCAGCTCGGCTTTTGTCAAGGCTAAGATGCCACTGGTAGCCTTAACCGTAGGCAACCCCGTATGCGGTAAAGAATCGCCCATCATCGGCCCGCCCATGACAATTCGGGCGGTTTGCATGGTATCGACCTCGCAAAACGCAAACAATTCGGTAATCAATGTACCCAAAGGAACTTCGACGTTCATCGGTTTGCCTACCGCACCACCGGAAACGGTGATCACGCGGCTGACCAAAGGCTGCCCATGGCGTATCGCTTTGTGCGTGGCGTAAGCCGTCCCGATATTGTGGATAGTCACACCAATTTCCGACGAACGGCAGCCGACTGGCACTTCACGGCCCGTGACATAGCGGATCAATTGCCGATCCCAGCCCATAGGATAACGGGTGGGGATTTGGATAACTTGGATTTCTGGGTAATGCCACGCAGCAGCCGCCATCGCTTTAAACGCATGGGGTTTATTGTCTTCTATTGCCACAACTGCCTTGCACTTGGCCATACCAAGCTGTACTGCCCGGCCGCCTTCGGGTAAATGCAAATTCGCCCCCTGCGAATTTGACATGCCATACAACATTAGGCGCACGCCATCAATGATCTGTTCACTACGTTCCTGCATTTGCCGGTCATCGCAGCTTAAATATGGCTCACACTCCGCGCCATTGATAATTAAGGTGTCGATTTGGTTTTCGCGCCCCATGTTAAGCTTGACGGCGGTCGGAAACGTCGCGCCACCCAAACCGACGATTCCAGCCGCACCCACGCGCAAACTGATGTCCTCAGGGCTTAATTGAAATGGGTCGTCAATTTCCGGCGTTTCTACCCACTCGTCTTTACCATCGGTTTCCAAAACAATCATGCGGACGGGCAAAGCGGATGGATGCGGTGCGGGATAATCATTGACATCGAGGATAACGCCCGAACTTGGTGCATGTACAGGTGCAGAAATCATTCCTTGACTATAAGCCAGCAGCTGGCCTTTCAACACCTTATCGCCAACTCTGATCAGCGGTTCTGCGGGTTTACCGACATGTTGTTGCAAAGGGATATAAAGTTTTTCCGGTAGCGGAAAAGTATTGACTATAGATTGCGCCGACGTGCTGCCTTTGCGCTCGTCGGCATGGACACCGCCACGGATGCGGGGTGGTTTAAACCAACTTAACATGGCACGCCCTCCACCACAGGAACTCTCGGTTTCGCCCAACGCCAATTTCGTAAGGTTACTTCTATCGGGTGCATTTGCAGGCATTCGGTGGGGCAAACCTCGACACAGCGTTTGCAGGCAATGCAGGCATCGGCAACTACGGCATGGATTTGTTTTGGGGCTCCGACGATGGCATCGGTGGGGCAAACTTTAAAGCAACGGGTGCAACCCGTGCAGGTGGCTTCGCTGACGCGGGCGACTAATAATTCCGGCTCCTGGACATCTTTTAAATCCAAATCTAAGCCCAACAAGGTGGCGATTTGTTCCGCCAAAGTACTGCCGCCAGGAGGACAAATCGTTGCCGGGGCTTTGCCTTCCACCAAGGCTTCGGCAGCAGGCCGACAACCAGGAAACCCGCATTGTCCGCATTGTGAACCCGGTAGTAAGGCTTCCAATTCATCAACTATCGGATTGCTTTCGACTTTCAAATATTTACCGGCAATACCCAACAACAGGCCCAGCAATAAGCCCAATCCGGTTAAACTAACAATAGCGTAGAAAACGTACATATTGTTTCCCCTATATAGAAAATTTGGTTGTCCACGAAAAGCACGAAAAAATTAATTTCGATGGCGCATGGGATGTGCCGACGAAATGAGGCGTATCTGTCGAGTCAAGCGAACGCTACACTTCGCGGCTTTATATGCCTTGTGGGCGTAACACATCTAGATTTCTAAGGCCTGAGACCAACGTCAATTCTAAAATTTTCGTATTTTTCGTGGACAAAACTATTTGGTGTAAAGCCCTGCAAAACCCATAAACGCCAGCGATAAAATCCCTGCGGTGATAAATGCTATCGGTGTTCCGGCAAATAATACCGGAACCGCCATCAACGCCAAACGCTCACGTAATCCGGCAAACAGCACCATCACCAGAGTAAAGCCGACCGCCGAACCAAAGCCGAAAACCAGACTTTGCATGAATCCATATTTTTCTTGCACATTCAGCAAGGCAACCCCCAACACCGCGCAATTGGTGGTGATAAGCGGCAAAAATATCCCCAAAATCTGGTACAGCACTGGAGACGTCTTATGCACCACCATCTCGGTAAACTGCACCACGGCGGCAATCACCAAAATGAAAGCGAGTATGCGTAAAAACTCAATATGCAGCGGCGCGAGTATGAAATGCTCCAGCAACCAACTAGTCATCGCTGCTAAAGTTAGTACAAACGTGGTCGCCAAACCCATGCTTAATGCCGAATCGAGTTTTTTCGACACGCCCATAAACGGACATAGGCCAAGAAATTTCACTAGCACGACGTTATTGACCAGAGCGGTGCCTAAGAGAAGAAGAAGGTATTCACTCACTGTTATCTCCAGACGAATTAGGGCATTTACAAGGTGACAGCATCAATTATGCCAACCCTCGACATACCTTGCTATCCGCTAAACATGGCGGAAGTAGGGGCAAATATACGACCTTCGTCTGTGGTAAGTCATACAACGCTTTGCTTTAAGAAAAATATTTTGTCGCAAACCCTACAAGACAAGAGCCATATCCTTTGGTTGAATTGGCAAGCCACCACTTTCATAACCCCCTTTTAAAAACCTAAATACTTTGTGGCTTTTACCGTTGCACTAAAAAATATGGGCGTTCTGTCCTCTTAGCATCCACTGGCGTTAAAATTGCTAACATTCTTTAAAGCACTCCCACTCCTGGCAGTATTATGAAAAAAACTTCATTACAATTTTTACAGGCGCATACCAACCTGGCGGACGTTATTGATGAATTGATCCCCGATATGTATAACAGTGCCTTTCAAGAAAATGGCGAACGGATGCCTTACGATTTGTTTATTGAAGCAGTTGAACAAGTTCCGATAGCGATTTCCATCACCGATAAAAAAGCTAAAATCCTTTACGTAAATTTAGAATTTATCCACGTTACCGGTTACCAACCTGAGGATATTCTTGGAGAAAATGAATCGGTGTTATCGGACAAACGCACCCCCAAGGAAGTCTATTACGATTTATGGCACACCATCCGTAACAAAAAAGTCTGGCGAGGGACTTTGTGCAACCGCCATAAAACGGGCAACCGTTATATCGCCGATCTGACCATCGCCCCGATGTTGAACGAACAGGGCATAATTACCCATTACATAGGTATGCACCGTGACATCACCCAAACGCATGAGGCGGAAAAAAGGGTGATCAACCAAAAACTGTTGATCGAATCGGTGATAAATTCCTCGCCGATGGCGATGGTGGTGATCGACGACAAAAATACCGTGATTTTAGACAACCATAACTATAAGGCTTTGGTCAGCGATTTGGACAAAGGTGAGCCCGCGACTTATTTCTTGAACAAACTTCGCGACGAAATGGGTGAGTTATGGACACAACTACAAAGCAAGGAACAAGGCTTTAATAACCGTGAATTCAGGGTTGAAGGTAAAGGCAACCGCAGGGCACGGTGGTTTTCTTGTGCAGGTAATTGGTTTAAGGAAAATGAAGCCCATGTGGACGCGTTTTTTGAAAACGCCACCAAGCAATATTTGATCCTGACCATCACTGACATCACTCGGCAACGTCGGCAAATGGAAGAGCTGCATATCCAAACCTTAAAAACCATCATGGCTGAAGATGAGCGGGTACGCAGTATCCGTGAAACCTTATTGGGCGCGATCCACCAAATCCACATGCCGATGAACCAAATCAAGGCAGCCAAACAAATTTTGAGGCATAAAGGTGATGAACAAAACGCCGGATTGTTGCAAATTTTGCAACAAATCCATCAATCCGGTGAAGAAGCCATTACGACAATGAAAAAATGCATCCCGGACATTATGCAAACCACGATGATGTCGGTAAATTTGAACCAGATTTTGCATGAAGTGTTGATGCTTAGTGACCAACGCATTTGGGGGAAAGGCATAGAAGTGCAATGGCAACCATTGGCTGAACTGCCCTCCATCCCAGGTTCGGAGAACCGTCTGCGCATTTTGTTCAAGCAATTGATAGACAATGCCATAGATGCGATTTGCTCTGCTGAAACCGGCGAACAGCGCATCAAAATCAGCACTGATGCCGATGCCGAATTGATTTATGTCAGTATTGAAGACAGCGGCCCCGGTATTCCTGTGGAAAAACGCAGCAAAGTCTTTGAACCTTTTTACACGACGCGCCCCACGGGGGGCAGCCAGGCAGGCATGGGACTGGTGATGGCGAAAGAAATTGTCAACCAGCATCAAGGGTTTATTGACATAGACCCCAGTTATGACCAAGGCTGCCGATTCAAAATTAGCTTTCCTTTGCACAGACAGGAGCCAAGGAGGTCAAGCTAATGGTCGAACGCACCCAGCTTATTGAGGCCGAACTGGATACTTTGTACCTGATTAGTCAGGTGCTAAATAGTACCCATGATTTACATGCCAAATTACGGGCGGTATTGGAGATATTGCATAAACGCTCAGGCATGCGTTCCGGCATGATAACGCTACGCGAAATTGAAAGTAATAGCCTGATCGTTAGTGTTGTCTTCACCAACGATGCCGATAAATTGACCGGTTCAATCCGGTACAACCCCGGCGAAGGCTTGATGGGCGCGATTTTGGATGCGGGCAATACTATCGTCGTGGATAAAGTTTCTGAAGAACCGCGTTTTTTAGGCCGGCTAGGCTTGTATGATCCCGAACTGCCGTTCATCGGCTCGCCCATTTACATTGAAGAAGGTGACACTATCGGAGTTTTAGCCGCCCAACCTGACAATAACCAGTTTCTAGGTGAACGCGCCCGCTTCATGGAAATGATCGCCAATTTGATTGCCCAAAGTGTCAAAATGTTGCGGGTCATCGAGCGCAAACAGCGCAATCTGCTCAGTGAGCGTGACCAGCTCAAACAAGCCTTGATCAAAAACTACAGTTTTGAAAATATCATCGGGCATTCGCCGCCGATGTTGAAAGTGTTCGAAGTCATCCGCCAAGTCGCCAAATGGAACACCACAGTATTGATACGCGGGGAATCTGGGACAGGTAAAGAGGTCGTCGCCAATGCTATCCACTTCAATTCCGGTTGTGCCAGCGGGCCTTTCTTAAAACTCAATTGCGCGGCATTGCCAGATACCTTATTGGAATCGGAGTTGTTCGGCCATGAAAAAGGTTCGTTCAGTGGCGCTGTAAGCCAACGTAAGGGGCGTTTTGAACTCGCTGACCACGGCACTTTATTTTTGGATGAAATCGGGGAAATTTCCGCATCCTTCCAAGCCAAACTTTTGCGTGTCTTGCAGGAAGGTGAATTTGAACGGGTGGGCGGTACGCAAACTATCAAAGTCAATGTCCGCATCATTGCCGCCACCAACCGCAATCTTGAAGAACAAGTCACTGAAGGCAAATTCCGCGAAGATTTGTATTACCGGCTTAATGTCATGCCCATCTTTATGCCGCCTTTACGTGACCGGACGGAAGACATTCCCCCATTATCCGAATTCCTGCTTGGCAGAATTTCAGCCCAACAAGGCGGGCGGCCTTTGGAAATCAAGGAAAGTGCGATACGCATCCTGATGAAGCACGACTGGCCCGGCAATGTCCGCGAACTTGCTAACCGTCTGGAACGTGCCGCGATCATGAGTCCTAACGGCATCATCGACCGCGACGTCATGGTCAGCACTGGCTTGGAAGATGAAATTGGCAGCGGCATCAACCATAAAATCCAAAAATCACCCGTCATTGATTTTAACGACGAAAACATGGATGACCGCGAACGCGTGATCGCCGCCTTGGAACAAAGCGGGTGGGTACAAGCCAAAGCCGCGCGTTTGTTGAATATGACACCACGGCAAATTGCGTATCGGATTTTGACGCTGGATATCACCATGAAGCAGATTTAAGCCCTACAAAATTCCGACGGACTTTACAGACACACCCAAAGCATTTGGAGCAACCATGACCATTTTATATGTGCAACACGATTACGCTGTCTTCGGTTTTGGCGAAACCCGCGAAGCCGCCATCGCAATGGCTGCCGAATGGCTGAAAGATGCAAACGGCAAACAAGGCTGCTCTATCGAATATGCCGAAAGCTTATTGGTCAGCGACCCCAGACCTGGACAGATGACACTGTATAAATCGGCGGAAACCATTCCGCCTTATGCCGAAACCTGGGGAGGGGAAGAACTTCTCGATTGGTACCACGATGTCAATTGATGATTATTGACATCTCCCCAAATTTTTTTGCCGAACCAAACTGATAAAATCCTAGCATTTTTAGATGTAAAGCACTGAACCCTAAGTAGACAATTCGTACCCCAAAATCCGCCTAGTGCAATTATTAATTGGATTTATTAATCGTCCCAAAAGTTCGCGCACAGTATCCTAATCATACTGTGCGCGAGCTTTTGGGACAATTAATATAAGGTCTGCTTAAATTTTTGTGCTGTAATTTTTTCAATATCTAAAGACTTCATTTGAACCCTAAAAACTTACGGGCTTTATTACCGAGTGGTAATGTTTGATTTATATTTTATTATGTAGTTAAATAAATAACGTAAGCAACTGGTTTATCTACCAACCTCGCCACCACCATTTGCCATATTTGCCTACACACGTTTGTGCTAATGTCGGATTATCTCTATTTACAAGGTCAAACCTTTTTACCCCCCCCTTGGAGACAACCCATGCCGAAAAACCAATTTTTTAGATCGATCGTCATCTTAAGCTTACTGCTCATTGTCCAAACAAGCTGGGCAGAAACCGTCCTGGTTGCCGTCGCTTCCAATTTCAGCAAACCCATGACGGAAATTGCTGCCGGATTTACCAAAGCGACCGGTCATACTGCCAAATTATCCTTCGGCTCATCTGGCAAATTTGTCTCGCAACTGGAAAATGGCGGCCCGTTTGAAGTGCTGTTATCGGCGGACGAAAAAGGCCCGAAAAAATTGGAACAATCGGGACTGGGGGTGACCAGCACCCATTTCACCTACGCGTTGGGCAAACTGGTGTTGTGGTCGGCTAAGGAAGGCTATGTCGATGACCAAGGACAAATCCTGGAGACAGGCGGCTTTCAACATCTGGCCTTAGCCGACCCCAAACTTGCCGCTTACGGTACGGCGGCGGTGGAGTTATTGAAGAACATGAAATTGCTGGAAAAACTGCAACCCCTGTTCGTGCAAGGCGAAAACATCGCGCAAACCTACCAGTTCATCAGCACCGCCAATGCCGAACTGGGCTTTGTGGCCTTGTCGCAAGTCATTGCCAACGGCAAAATCGGCAGCGGTTCGGGCTGGATTGTGCCGACTGACCGTTACACACCGATCCGGCAAAGCGCGGTGTTGATGAAACAAGGCGAGAAAAACCCTGCCGCTTGGGCCTTGTTGGAGTATTTAAAATCTGCGCCTGTGTTGGAAACCATCAAAAAATACGGCTACGGTTTGGCTAAGTAGCGTCGTCTACGAAACACACGAAAGGCACGAAATTGTTAAAAATATATTTCAAACGGTCGCGTTTTCAGTTTTTAGTGGGAGGGAGCGCGGGCAGGATGCCCGCAACTGGCGGGCAGGATGCCCGCGCTCCAAAAACCGAAAACTTGACCGTTCAGGGTATAACTGTACCCTATCCATTTGTTCGTGCCTTTCGTGGACTATTTTATTAACTGTAGCAGTGACGAAACACGGAGGAACAACAGTCAATCACTTTCCGTTGACCGCACCCAACTCCTTTAAACGCCTTTATGCTAACCACCGCGGATTTAGATACCTTACTCCTCACCTTCCAAGTCGCCAGTATTGCCACTGTGCTTATGCTGCTGTTCGGCACACCGCTGGCGTGGTGGCTGGCGCGTACCCGTTCTGGTTGGAAAGGCATCATCAACGCCGTGGTGGCGTTGCCGCTGGTGTTGCCGCCGACGGTGTTGGGCTTTTATTTATTGGTATTGATGGGGCCAGCGGGTGTGGTGGGGCAATTCACGCAATGGCTGGGCATCGGCACATTGCCGTTTACCTTTGCGGGGCTGATTGTCGCCTCGGTGCTGTATTCCTTGCCGTTTGTCGTGCAACCGTTGCAAACCGCCTTTGCCGCCATCGGCGAACGACCTTTGGAAGCGGCGGCGACCTTACGCGCCAGCCCTTTGGATACGTTTTTCAGTGTTGTCGTGCCGCTGGCGAAACCTGGTTTCATGACCGCCACTATTTTAGGCTTTGCCCACACCGTCGGCGAATTCGGCGTGGTACTGTTGGTTGGCGGCAATATCCCCGACAAGACCCGCGTCGTGTCAGTGCAAATCTACAATCACGTCGAAGCCCTAGAATACAACGAAGCGCACTGGCTGGCGGGTGGCTTATTGGTGTTCTCGTTCAGCGTCTTGCTGGTCTTGTACACCGCGCTGAAATCGCAACCCGCCGCCCACCCGCTGAAATGAAACCATGACCAACATCCTAGCCCGCTTCCGGCTCGATTACGGCGACTTTAAATTAGACGTTGACCTACAATTGCCAGCAACCGGCATCACCGTGTTGTTCGGTCATTCGGGTTCTGGCAAAACCACGTTGCTCCGCTGTATTGCCGGATTGCAACACGCGCCGCAGGGATTTTTGGAAATCAACGGCAAGGTTTGGCAAGACAGTGATCGCGGCGTATTTTTACCCACGCACAAACGCCCGCTGGGCTATGTATTCCAAGAAGCCAACCTGTTTCCGCATTTAACCGTCAGTGAAAACTTACAATACGGCTTAAAACGCATCAAAAGTAATTCAGGTACGGTCAAACTCGACCAAACTCTAGAACTGCTAGGCATAGCCAACTTACTGGATCGCCGCCCTGAAAACCTGTCCGGCGGCGAACGCCAGCGGGTCGCCATTGCCCGTGCGTTGGCGCTCAACCCCGAAATTTTATTGATGGACGAACCGCTGGCTTCGCTGGATTTCAAGCGCAAACAGGAAATATTGCCTTTCCTAAGCCGTTTGCATGAACAATTGGCCATCCCCGTGCTGTACGTTACGCATTCCCAACAAGAAGTCGCACAACTGGCTGATTTTCTGGTGATTATGGAAGAAGGCCAGGCACTGGCAACGGGAAGCTTGTCGGAAACCTTAAGCCGTATCGACTTGCCGCTGGCACAAGACAAGCAAGCCGCCACGGTTTGGCAAGTCACCATCGCTGAACAAGAGACCGATTACCAACTCACCCGCGTTGCTTTCGCCGGATACCCACTCAGCTTACCGATGGTCGATGCGGCTATCGGCACACCGTTACGGCTGCAAATCTACGCCCGTGATGTCAGCATTGTCTTAGAAGCACCGACCGCCACCAGCATACTCAATGCGTTGCCCGCCACCATCTCCGGTATCGCCGACGACCACAGCGGGCAATGTGTCGTGTCTGTACTAGTTGGCAAGCAACCGCTATTGGCGCATATCACCCGAAAATCTGTGCTATTGCTGGGTTTGCAAGTTGGTATGGCGGTTTATGTGCAAATTAAAGGCACGTCGATTTTGAATTAATGCAAATAATGACTGGAATGCCCTGCCATCAAAACACCCAAGATTCCTATTTGCTATAGATTACACCTCAGTATTGTTATCATAAGGAATAAGCATGAAATAATGTAGGCAATGGTACGCTAGACCTTTCAGGTTTTAAAAACCTGAAAGGTCTTAACTGACGAACTTATTCCATGCGCATTCCTAAGCTATTGAATGATGGCAGTTCGCCGCCATTCGCGTTACTAAAAGAGCCTTTTGTGAATACTGCCGAATTTTCATCCTTACCGCTAGAACCTGCCCTACTCGACAACATTGCCTCCTTGGGCTACACCCACCTGACCCCCATCCAAGCCGAAGCCTTGCCGCACATCCTGAACGGCAAGGACATCATCGCCCAAGCCAAAACCGGCAGTGGCAAAACTGCCGCGTTTGGTATTGGTTTGCTATCACACATGGATTTCAGCCGTTTCAGCGTCCAAGCCATGGTGATATGCCCTACCCGCGAATTGGCTGACCAAGTTTGCAAAGAATTACGCTTGCTAGCCCGCTACACCCAAAACGTCAAAATCCTGTCCTTGTGCGGCGGCGTTCCCAGTAGGCCGCAAATTGATTCGCTGGAACACGGTGTCCATATCGTTGTCGGCACGCCAGGCCGTTTGCAGGAACATCTACGTAAACGCAATCTGCGCCTGAACCATTTGCAAGTGCTGGTGCTGGATGAAGCTGACCGCATGTTGGACATGGGTTTTTCCGAAGCCATTGCCGATGTCATTTCCTACGCGCCCAAACAGCGGCAAACCCTGCTGTTTTCCGCTACTTATTCCGACCCGATCCGCGAAATCAGCAAACGCTTCCAAGAACAGCCAATCACCGTCAGCATCGACAGTAGCCATCATGACAGCGTTATCGAACAACATTTCTACCAAACCGAAAAAGCCAAACGCCTCAGTGCCTTAGGTTATTTGCTGGCCTACCATCGCCCCGAATCGACGGTGATTTTCTGCAACACCAAACGCGAATGCCAAGACATCGCCGCCGCTTTAGATAACAGCGGCTTTTCCGTCCAAGCCTTGCACGGTGATTTGGACCAAAAACAACGCGACCAAGTGCTGGTGCGTTTCGCCAACAAAAGCTGCTCGATCCTAGTCGCCACCGATGTCGCCGCCCGTGGTTTGGACATTAAAGACTTGCAAGCCGTGATCAATTACGAATTGCCGTGGGATCCGGAAATCTACGTCCACCGCATAGGCCGCACCGGACGCGCAGGCAAACAAGGTTTAGCCTTGACCTTGTGCGTCGCCGCAGAAATGGAGCGCGTGAAAGCCGTTGAAGACTACCAAAACATGACCGCTAAATGGGACGATGTCGCCCCCTTCCAAATGGTTTACGAAGAACGCTTTCAACCACCCATGTCAACATTATGGATAGACGGCGGACGCAAAAACAAACTCCGCCCTGGTGATATTTTGGGCGCATTAACTGGCGAAGGCGGTATTGCAGGCAGTGAAATCGGCAAAATTGATATTTTTGACGACCATGCCTATGTGGCGATCAAGCAGGAAAGTGTTGATGCGGCTTTGGCTTGGTTGAAAAAAGGCAAAATTAAAGGCAAGAGTTTTATGGTGCGGAAGTCGAAATAATTGTTGAGATAAGATGTAGGATGGGCTGACCTAAAGGAAGCCCATCAAATCCAAAACGATGGGCATCCCTTTGTTCAGCCCATCCTACAAATTTTATATTTTCGCTTTCAAACCAGCTTGCTTGAGAATAGCATTCGCAGTTGGTTTGGACTTAATGGTAAATGGCACACAGAAAATTTTCTGATTGATTGGACTGCGCCAAATTTCATGACTACCCTTACCTTGGCGAATAAAAACACAACCGGAAGCACGTAATATTTCTATCAGTTGCGGATAAAGCGTTGAAACCATTAAGCTGTAACTGGATGCGTTGTTTGTTCATGGGAAAAACGCAAACACAGATTTTCAGCATCGACACCCAAATTATTTAGTTCCACCAGTTCAGGTGCAATCTCCCAAACCCGCGCAATCAAATCATCATAACATTCAGCCTCAGTGACCAAACCTAACGGGTCACACTCAGCAGTCCAAATCCCGTCAAGCACTGAAACGTCAACCTCAAAAGCCTTAACCGTTAATTCATTGGCTTGCACCGCCAAAGCATTTTTTAAGGTGTTTACTACAAACACATTGATATTTTTGATTCCTGCCAGTTGGACGTTCATTTCGTCAGGGATTTCAATGGTAATGTACATGTTTTCACTTAATTGATTGTTTATGTTTTTTTTAACTATAGGACTGGGGGGATGTTAGGTCAAATGCTATCGTCATTAGAAAAAACAGTAGATATTCAAACAAAAAAATCAAAACTCATCTGCCCGCTTTCGTCGGGTTTGCGGAACAAATCGGTACGTAAGGCGGGTAAACCTTGATCCAATTGCAAGCGTTTGCTGATCAAGCGGAAACGTTGGGCGAGCAAATCGGCGTAGTTGCCTGTGCCCGTCATGCGTTGCGGAAATGCGGCATCATAGGTTTTGCCTCCGCGACAGTCGCGAATTAGGTTCATAACATGGTTGGCTTTCAGGGGATAATTTTCACGCAGCCATTCCTCAAACAAATCCGCGACTTCCAAAGGCAAACGCAGCAAAATGTATTCGGCGCTCATCGCCCCTGCAGCATGGGCGGCTTTGACGATGCTTTCCATTTCATGATCATTTAAGGCCGGAATGATAGGTGCGACCAACACGCCTGTCGGAATACCCGCTGACCGTAATTTCGCCAAGGCTTCCAAGCGTCGTTGTGGTGCGGCGGCGCGGGGTTCTAAGGTTCGCGCCAACGTCCTATCTAAGGTTGTCACCGACAAAAACACCGAAACCAAGCATTGTTCCGCCAGTTGCGACAACACATCGATATCGCGTTCAATCAAAGCCGATTTGGTGACGATGCTCAGCGGATGCCGCGTATCCGCCAACACTTCCAAAATCTGCCGCATGATCTTGTGTTGGCGTTCCAAGGGTTGATAGGGGTCGGTGTTCGTCCCCAATGCCAGCGGTGCACACCGGTAATTACGCCTGCCTAATTCTTCACGCAACACCCTTGCGGCATCGGGTTTAAGCAAAATCCGGCTTTCAAAATCCAGCCCCGGCGACATGCCCAAATAGGCATGGGAAGGCCGCGCAAAGCAATAAATGCAGCCGTGCTCACAACCCCGATACGGATTGATGGAACGGTCAAACGGCAAATCCGGCGAATCGTTGTAATTAATCACTGATTTGCTGTTGTCGATAATGACTTCGGTTTTCATCGGCGGCAATTCCGCATCCAAACTCCCCCAGCCGTCATCAATCGCGACACTCTCTAGCTTTTCGTAACGTCCGGCAGTGTTGCTGATACTGGCACGGCCTTTGTAGATGAGGGGTTTGGTCATGTTGGTATGAAATCGGATTTATTTTCTTCCCCTCTCACTAGAAAAGTATACCTTTGCAAAGAAATCCCCTTTGATTTAAAGAATATTTCTTGGAATCAAAGAAGCACGTTTTCAAACCAAGATGGGTGCAGTATTGTTTTGCTAAGCTGGTTGGGATTGGGTCTGCAAAACGATATTACAATAGTTTATAGTCTTGCCTTCAACAATCTTGTAATACACCGTAAAAGAAAAACGTTCCGTGAACAATACAATCCGAAATGGGCTGAATGGATATCGGCACATTAAGAAAATAATCAATTTCACTAATGTCCATCAAAAATTGAGTGCAATGTAAAACATAGTGACCTAACAAATTTTCAATTTTCTACCGGAAAAACACTGGTCAACCGCAAGCGGATATGCAGACGAATACGCAACGAAGGGATTCGTTTGTAGAAAAGGCCAAAACTTTCTTGCAAAGGGTGTAAGCCTAAAGCCATGCAAAATAGAGTTTCACTGCTCACCGCTAGATTTTTCATAACCCACTTTTTTGATATTGAGCCTAAATAAGTAGCCGTGAAATTAATGCAACACCCCTTTTTAGTCCACCGATGAATTGAACCGCAAACCCATGTGTAGATAACCGCCAAGAACTATCATTGCACGCCACAGACAAGACCGGATTGATTTTCTTGAGCTTGTTTTTCGTGGCCGGCCTCCTGGCAACGCATCGTGCTGTTTTGGGCAATTAATATCCCATTTTTCATCATATCCATTTTTGGCAATTTGGAATCGTGCACTTAGGCATTTAAAAAATTGCAATGACTGAAGCGACAGTTCATTTCCACACAGGCTGCTTAGTTTTACAAACCGACAACAAAACAGCAATCATCACAACAAGCCATGCTCTGCAAACGAATAGGGCCGGCCGTCACCGATGATAAAATGATCTAAAACCCGTATATCAAACAAGGCCAGAGCCTGTTTGAGCTTGTCGGTGATGTGTTGGTCGGCTTGGCTGGGTTCGGCAATGCCGGAGGGATGGTTGTGGGCAAAAATGACGGCGGCGGCGTTGTGGTGCAAAGCGCGTTTGGCGATCTCCCTGGGATAAACGCTGGCCCCGTCTATCGTACCGCGAAACAATTCTTCAAATTGGATGACGCGGTGCTGATTGTCCAGAAACAAACAGGCAAACACTTCATAAGAATAGCCACGCAACTGGGCACTCAAATAAGCGCGGGTGATGTCCGGGCTGGTCAGAGCGTTGCCGCGTTGCAGGATTTCCTTAAAATGCCGTTTCGCCATTTCCAACACGGCTTGCAGTTGTGCGTATTTGGCCGAACCCAAACCGTGGGCTTGGCAAAAACGGGCTTGGTCGGCATCCAGCAGAGCTTTTAGGGAACCAAAATCTGCGAGTAATTCCCGAGCCAAGTCAACCGCCGATTTGCCTGGGGTACCGGTACGCAAAAAAATCGCCAGCAATTCCGCATCAGTCAACGCGCCAGCCCCTCGTTGCAGCAGTTTTTCGCGCGGGCGGTCGGCCTCTTGCCAATCTTTGATCGCCATAATTTTTCCTTATGCCAAATAAAGACCTAAGCATAGGATAATTAGCCGGATTTACTATTGGACTAATGTGGAAAAATCCTGAGCCGGAACGGGTTTGTTACCGGTTCCGTAACGTTTTCAGTGCCTATAGCGATGTTGAAACCTTAAACCCTTAAGGACGGGGGTTTTAAAGCCCGGTTCCGCGCCAGAATAGCCAGATCAACACAACATTCTGATTTCTTTTGTGCTTTTCGTGGACTAGCGGGGTTTTTAGGATCATGGAAGAATTGCCGGCTAGTCAGTCCCTGATGGGTGCCGGTGCTAGCACCACCCTAGAGCCATTGGTTTCGGCAGAACTGACCACGCCGGCGGCTTCCATGTTTTCTATCAGAGTGGCAGCGCGGTTATAGCCCACTTTAAAACGCCGTTGCACACTGGAAATGGAGGCTTTGCGGGTTTCCGTGACAAACTGCACTGCTTCGTCATACAAGGCGTCGTTTTCACCGCTGCTGTCGCCATTGCTGCTGAAACCGCTGCCAAAGCCTTCGTTACTGTCATTGATTTCTTTGGTGATGTCGTCAAGATAATTGGCGGGAGCGGTTTGTTTTAAGAATTCGACGACGCGATGCACTTCATGGTCATCGACAAATGCACCATGCGCCCGGATCGGTATGCTGGTGCCGGATGGCAAAAACAGCATGTCACCGTTGCCGAGCAAGGTTTCCGCACCGCCTTGGTCGAGGATGGTGCGCGAGTCGATACGGGAGGAAACTTGGAAAGAAATGCGGGTAGGCACGTTGGCTTTAATCAAGCCAGTCAACACATCAACAGAAGGCCGCTGGGTGGCGAGAATCAAATGGATGCCGGCGGCGCGGGCTTTTTGGGCCAAACGGGCGATCAGTTCTTCGACTTTTTTGCCGACGATCATCATCATGTCCGCCAGCTCGTCGATGATAATGACGATGCTGGGCAAGGCGGTCAAGACAGGGTAATGCTCGTCAAAATCATCGGCAAACGATTGCCCTGGCTGGAACATCGGGTCTTTTATCAGCTCGCCACGTTCCGCAGCATCTTCAATAAGTTGGTTAAACCCCGCCAAATTCCTCACCCCGACTTTCGACATCAATTTATAACGCCGCTCCATTTCGCCAACGGCCCAACGCAAGGCATTGCTGGCTTCTTTCATGTCGGTCACGACCGGGGTCAGCAAATGCGGAATATCGGCGTAAACCGACAGTTCCAACATTTTCGGGTCGATCATGATCAGGCGCACTTGTTCCGGAGTGGCTTTATATAACAAGCTCAAAATCATCGTGTTGATTGCTACGGACTTGCCCGAACCCGTAGTCCCCGCCACTAGCGCGTGCGGCATTTTGCCTAAATCGGCGACCAATGGAGTTCCGGCAATGTCCTTGCCCATCGCCAAGGTCAATAAGGATTTAGCGTTGGCGAAATTGGGGAATATCAACAAGTCACGCAAGTTGACCATTTCGCGTTCACGGTTGGGGATTTCCAAACCAACAACGGATTTGCCTGGGATAATTTCGACGATACGCACACTAGTGACCAACAATGCCCTTGCCAAGTCTTTGGACAAGGAGCTGATACGGCTGACTTTGACCCCGGGGGCTGGTTGCAGCTCAAAACGGGTGATGACCGGCCCCGGATGGAAGCCGACCACGGCGACTGTGACGTTGAAATCGGCGAGGATTTCTTCCACACGCCGCGACATGGCTTCCAAGTCACTTTGTGAATAACTGACGATCCGCGATTCACGTTGATCCAACAAATCTAAAGGCGGCAGTATGCCGTCACTCATGGAATAAACCGGAGCAGGTTGTTTTTGCACAAATTTGCTGATTTTTTCTGGTTTTGGTTCGGTTTTGCCCACAAAATCTGCCACCGGTCTGATGGTTTCCATATCGGCGAAGTTGTTGGTTTTTTGGGTTTGGGACTCGACAGGTTTGCTCACCGGAGGCAAAAAAATCGCTTGGGTTGGCAAGCTGATTGGCAACTTGGCGGGTTTGAAATTAACTTTTGTAAGTCTATTGGCGGCGGTTTTGACTAGCAAAAAAGTTTGTTTGCCAACCCAATCAATCAAAGCCAGCCACGACACTTCGGTAGCTAAAGTGATGCCCGCCAGCAACAGGACGATCAAAAATAAAGTCGCCCCCGAATTGCCCAGCAGCCGGTCTGCCAGCTCGCCGATTTCTTCGCCGAGTATGCCGCCCGTATCACGCGGCAAATCAACATGGACGCGCAGCACGTAAAGATGCAGCAAGGCCGTGCCTGACGTGAACCCGGCAAGCATCCCCAAGGCTTTGATAACGGCTTTTTCACGGGTAATTTTTTGGGGTTTGAAAAAACGATAACTGTGCCAGCCAATTAGCACCGGAAACAAATAGGCGGTCAAGCCGAAAAAGCTCAGGCTTATATCCGCTAACCAAGCACCGATCACACCGCCAGCATTGCTGACGCTAGACTTGGTTCCGCTATGCGTCCAACCCGCATCTTCAAGGCTAAAGGTCACTAAGGATATTAAAAAAAACAAAGCGCAGGCAAAAAAACTCAAGACTGCAACTTCGCGTAAGCCACGAAACGTTTTTTTTTCCATTATTGCAGACATAAGTAAAATCAATAGATGAGTGCTATTTAAAGCATGATTATAGATGAATAGTGGTTATTTATGCAGTAATAACGAGGGGGTGCATGGGTGGTGGAATTACCGATGCTTTGTTGCTTAGAACACAATAACATTGTCGAAACAGGCTTTCGCCTGCATAATTTACTGAAATTCCTTTTTTGCAGAGATTAATTCCATGACTGATTCCAAACATTGCCGTTTGTTGATTTTAGGTTCCGGCCCCGCCGGTTACACTGCCGCCGTTTATGCCGCCCGTGCCAATTTAAAGCCAGTCATTATTACCGGTATGCAGCAAGGCGGGCAACTGACCACCACCACCGATGTTGATAATTGGCCTGGGGATGTCGAAGGTTTACAAGGCCCAGACTTAATGGAGCGTATGCGTTTACATGCCGAACGCTTTGACACCGAAATCATTTTCGACCATATCCATACGGCAGATTTGTCTGCGAAACCGTTTACCCTGACGGGAGATTCTGGCGTTTACACTTGTGATGCTTTGATTATCGCCACAGGCGCTTCGGCCCGGTATTTGGGGCTGGATTCCGAAGAAGCTTTCAAAGGCAAAGGCGTGTCCGCTTGTGCGACCTGCGACGGCTTTTTCTACCGCAACAAGCCAGTGGCGGTGATCGGCGGCGGCAACACCGCCGTTGAAGAGGCCTTGTATCTGGCTAATATTGCGTCAAAAGTTACGGTTGTGCATAGGCGCGACAAATTCCGCTCCGAGAAAATCTTGTCTGACAAATTAATGGAAAAATCCAAAACCGGTAATGTCGAGATCATTTGGAACCACACCTTGGATGAAGTCTTGGGTGATGACATGGGCGTCACCGGTATGCGTGTCAAAAACGTCGTCGATGGATATTCTCAAGATATTGAGGTACATGGCGTTTTCATTGCGATAGGCCACACACCCAACACCAGTATCTTTGAAGGCCAGTTGGATATGGAACATGGCTACATCAAAGTCCATAGCGGGATTCAAGGCAATGTCACGGCAACTAGTGTCCAAGGCGTGTTTGCTGCTGGCGATGTGATGGATTCGGTCTACAAACAAGCGATCACGTCGGCGGGCGCAGGGTGTATGGCGGCCTTGGATGCCGAAAAATATTTGGATGAATTGGCGGGTTGAACGCCTTAGCAGTAACGCTATCGGAATCATTACTGGTGTTTGTCACGGGCATAGGTTGGCATAGCAGATAGATGAAACTGACTATCCTGAATCCCAAAAATCCTGGGCAAGCCTTTCCTTCGGTCACAAAAGCCCTGAAAGAGCCGGATGGGTTGCTAGCAATTGGCGGCTGCTTATCTCCAAAACGGCTTGTAAATGCCTATCGGCAAGGAATTTTCCCTTGGTATAACCCAGGCGAGCCGATTTTATGGTGGTCACCGGATCCACGCTTGGTGTTGTTCCCTGAAAAATTGTTGACTTCACGAAGCTTACGCAAGACGCTACGGCAAACTATTTTTTCGGTGACCATCGACCAAGCTTTCGATGGGGTCATCGGCAGTTGCGCCCAGCCCAGACCCGGGCAATCAGGCACTTGGATTACTAAAGACATCAAACAAGCCTATACGGAATTGTTCCGCTTAGGAATTGCCCATTCTGCGGAAGCGTGGTTGAATGGCAAGCTAGTTGGCGGGCTTTATGGGGTCGCGTTAGGGCAGGTCTTTTTTGGCGAATCTATGTTCCATACCGAAACCGACGCATCCAAAGTCGCCTTCACCGTATTAGTGGACAAGCTAAAATCTTGGGGCTACCGTTTAGTCGATTGCCAAGTGCATTCGCAACATTTGGTGAGCTTAGGTGCGGAAGAAATCCCGCGTGATGCATTTTTGCTTAGTCTTGACCAATATTGTGATCTGCCCGCTAGCCCTTTTGCTTGGCGACCCGTATGAAAAACATCCCATTATTTCTGACCCAAAACCATCCTTGCAGTTATCTGGAAGATGAATTGGCGCGTTCGGTGTTTGTGCATCCATCCTGTGCCATGACTTGCGCAATGTACGAGCAACTGATCGCAAAAGGTTTCCGGCGTAGTGGCGATGATGTTTACAAACCCTATTGCCAAGATTGTTCGGCTTGTATTCCGATTAGATTAGCCGTCGCCAAATTTATACCCAACAGAAGCCAAAGACGTTGCTGGGAAAAAAACCGTACCACCCAAGTGCAAGTGAAACCGGCTATCTTTGAGCAGGCGCATTATGAAATGTATTTACGTTATCAAGCAATCCGGCATACGGATGGCGGCATGGCAAACTCCAGCCCCGAAGAATACATCAGTTTTTTAGGCTGCTCTTGGTGCGATACCCGGTTTGTGGAATTTTCAATCAACCAGCAATTGGCAGGCATCGCCGTTGTCGATCAGTTTGACAATGCTTGGTCAGCGGTTTACACCTTTTTTGAACCGGGGTTTTCTGATTACGGCCTAGGTGTTTATGCGGTCTTGTGGCAAATAGAACACGCCAAACAATACAATAGGGAATTTTTGTATCTAGGTTTTTGGATACAGGCGTGCAAAAAAATGGCTTATAAAAGCAATTACCAGCCTATGCAATTGTTGCTAAACAAACAATGGACTGAGGTAAGCCTGTAATAGCATAAAAATCCCATGCCACCTACTTCTGTTGTTAAAATCGGGCTTATGGTATGATAGGCGTATTTTAATTATCGAGGTAATACAAATGGCTAAAGAAGATCAAATTGAAATGGAAGGCAAAGTCATCGACACGCTTCCCAATACCATGTTTCGTGTGCAATTGGAAAATGGTCATATCGTTACAGCACACATTTCCGGCAAAATGCGTAAACACTATATCCGTATCTTGACGGGTGACAGTGTCAAAGTTGAAATGACCCCTTATGATTTGACCAAAGGCCGGATATCCTTTCGTATGCGCTAATCCTGACAAGGATCAGCGCATCCTGCCATATCCCTTAACTGTCTTCCGAAACAACTAATTCCTTGCCTTCTATGGCAAAACCTAATTCATTGTTTTTCATATAAATGGTGACATGTCCGCCGTTTGCCAGTTTGCCAAATAGCAAATCATTTGCCAGAGGTTTTTTAATTTTCTCTTGTATCAAGCGCGCCATCGGCCTCGCCCCCATTTTGGGGTCACAGCCATGCTCCGCCAGCCATAAACGCGCCTCAGCCTCCAAGGTCAGGGTGACTTGCTTGTCCGCCAGTAAGGCTTCCAGTTCAAAGATGAACTTGTCAACCACATGTCCAACTATCGAAATATCCAACGGTTTGAATTGGATGACTGCGTCCAAACGATTGCGGAATTCGGGTGAAAAACTTTTTTCAATGACCTTCATGCTGTCGGTCGCATGGTCTTGATGGGTAAACCCAATTGACGCACGGCTACCTTCTTCTGCCCCAGCATTCGTGGTCATGATCATGATGATATTACGAAAATCCGCCTTACGCCCATTGTTGTCGGTCAAAGTGCCATGATCCATCACTTGCAACAACAAATTGAACACATCGGGATGGGCTTTTTCCAATTCGTCCAACAACAACACAGCATGGGGATGTTTATTGATTTGCTCAGTCAACAAACCACCTTGGTCAAAGCCAATATAGCCAGGAGGCGCGCCTATCAACCGCGACACCGTGTGCCGCTCCATGTATTCCGACATGTCCAGGCGTATTAGTTCGACATTCAGCACTTTTGCCAATTGCCGAGTGACTTCGGTTTTACCAACGCCAGTCGGACCGGCAAACAAAAACGAGCCTATGGTCTTTTGGGTGTCGCGAAGGCCAGCACGGGACAATTTGATCGCCGATGCCAGCGCAGAAATCGCTTCGTCCTGACCAAACACGAGCATTTTGAGATTTTTTTCCAAATTGGCGAGCTTGTCGACATCATTTGAAGACACCGATTTTGCCGGTACCCTGGCAATTTTAGAGACAATTTCTTCAATTTCGGGTGCATCGATCAACTGTTTGCGTTCAGATTCTGCCGTCATGCGTTGTTTTGCACCCGCCTCATCAATCACATCGATGGCTTTATCGGGTAAATGCCGGTCAGTGATGTAACGGTCGGATAATTCTGCCGCCAACCGCAAAGCATCGGGCGAGTATTTCACGTCATGATGCTCTTCAAAGCGCGATTTCAGGCCTTTCAAAATTAAGATAGTGTCAGCCACTGAAGGTTCGGAAATATCGATTTTTTGGAAACGACGGGCAAGTGCATGGTCTTTTTCGAACACACCGCGATATTCTTGGTAGGTGGTTGAGCCAATGCAGCGCAGATGACCGGAAGCCAAGGCGGGTTTGATTAGATTGGACGCATCCATCACACCACCAGAAGCGGAACCGGCACCGATAATAGTATGGATTTCATCAATGAACAGAATTGAATTAGGCTCTTTTTTCAATTGGTTCATTAAAGACTTCAGGCGCTTTTCAAAATCGCCTCGGTATTTAGTGCCCGCCACCAATGCGCCTAAATCCAGTGAATAAATGACGCTGTTCAACAGGACATCGGGGACGTCTTCTTCAACAATTTTTTTCGCAAGCCCTTCGGCTATGGCTGTTTTACCAACGCCGGCTTCACCAACCAATAACGGGTTATTTTTCCGGCGACGGCACAAGGTCTGTATGGTCCGCTCAATCTCCAATTCCCGGCCAATTAACGGGTCAATCCGGCCTTTTAGGGCTTCTTCATTAAGATTGGTGGCGTACCTGTCCAATGGGCTACCGGATTCGGTATCAGTACCACTGTTTTCAGGACCTTGGTCGCCGCTACCTTGATTGCCCTGTTCGGTTTTAGAAATGCCATGCGATAGATAATTCACCACATCCAAACGGGAAATGTCCTGTTTGTTCAATAAATAAACAGCATGGGAGTCTTGTTCACTAAACAGCGCGACAAAAAGGTTGGCTCCAGTCACTTCTTTTTTGTCAGAGGCCTGGACATGAAACACCGCACGTTGCAAAACCCGCTGAAAGCCCAGCGTTGGCTGGGTGTCGCGCTGGATACCAGGCGGAATTAGGGACATCGTTTCGTCAATAAACTTGGTCAATTGATTGCGTAACAAAGGGATGTTGCAACCACAGGCTTTCATGATAGTTTCTGCGGAAACATTATCCAGCAAACCCAGCAACAAATGCTCAACCGTGATAAATTCATGGCGTTTATCATGGGCATTTTTAAACGCAGTATTTAAGGTAATTTCAAGTTCTTTGCTTAACATAGATAGATGCTCCTTACACGACTTCCATCGAACACAGCAACGGGTGTTGGTGTTCGCGCGAATATTCATTGACTATAGTGACTTTCGTTTCAGCAACATCCTTTGTGTACGTCCCACAAACCCCAACCCCTTGTGTATGTATTTGCAACATCACTTGGGTCGCCAATTCTTCGGACATTCCAAAGAAATCCATCAACACTTCCACGACAAAATCCATCGGTGTAAAGTCATCGTTCAACAAAATGACTTTATATAAAGGTGGTATTTGTAATTTAGGCTTGGTTTCCTGGACAACCAAGTCATCATCGTTATCTTGGAATGGATTAAAATCGGACATAGCAACAAAAAAAATAACTTTACAGGCATTAACATAATGCTAAGTGTAGAGTATTTCAAGCTTGTCTACACAACAAATTATTATTGATGCCCCGATGGGGTTAAATAGCTTGGATAATCGGCAAGCTTTATCAATATTCTGTAACTAAATCGAGTAAAATAACCCATTTATTTCATGCTTGGAGACGATTGATGATTTGGAAACCCAACGTTACAGTTGCCGCAATTATCGAACAAAACCAACGTTTTTTACTAGTTGAGGAAGAAACCACCAATGGCCTGCAATTTAACCAGCCCGCAGGGCATTTTGAAGAGAACGAAGACCTTATCACTGCCGTCAAGCGGGAAGTGCTGGAAGAAACCGCTTGGCAATTTGAGCCGGAAGCGATTGTTTCCATCCAGCTTTGGCGTAGAAACCCAGAGGCCACGACATTTCTTAGGGTGTTGTTCACAGGAACATGCCATAGCCATAACCCCGACCAAGCCTTAGATACTGGCATCGTCGGCACACATTGGCTGACGCGCGATGAAATCGCCGCGCAACAACACCGCCTGCGTAGCCCTTTAGTGTTGATCGGTGTAGACGAATACTTGCAAGGCCAGCGTTACCCCTTAGCTTTATTAAAATCATTTCTCGATCTGGATCATGGGTAAAAACATCATCGTCGGCATGTCCGGCGGCGTCGATTCTTCCGTGACGGCCTTGCTGTTGCTGGAACAAGGCCACAACGTCAGCGGTTTGTTCATGAAAAATTGGGAAGAGGACGACGGCACCGAATACTGCACCGCCATGCAAGATTTGGCAGATGCGCAACAAGTTTGTGACCAACTGGGCATCCCCTTAAAAACCGTCAACTTCGCCGCCGAATATTGGGATGAAGTGTTTGAAGTGTTCCTCTCAGAATTCGCCGCCGGACGCACCCCCAATCCTGACATTCTCTGCAACAAACACGTCAAATTTAAGGCGTTTTTGAATTACGCCATTGAAGACTTGGGTGCAGATCATATCGCCACCGGACATTACGCCCGCGTCGCCGAGCGCAATGGCACTTTTGAATTACTAAAAGGCTTAGATCCAAACAAAGAACAAAGCTATTTCCTTTACGCCATGGGACAAAAAGCCCTGTCGAAAACACTGTTCCCCATCGGGCACTTGCACAAACCGGAAATCCGCGCTTTGGCAAAAAAAGCAGGCTTCGACAACCACAAGAAAAAAGACAGCACCGGCATTTGCTTCATCGGCGAACGCAAATTCAAAGAATTCCTGCAACGCTACTTGCCCACCCAACCGGGCGAAATGCGCACCCCCGAAGGCCAAACTATCGGCAAGCATCACGGCTTGATGTACTACACCTTCGGACAGCGCCAAGGTTTAGGCATAGGCGGCGTTAAAGACGCACCGGATGAACCGTGGTATGTTTTGGAAAAAGACTTAGACAACAATGTGCTCATCGTCGGACAAGGCCACGACCATCCGCTGATGTTGCACAACAGCCTAGAAGCGGGGCAACTGGATTGGTGCAGCGGCAAATCCTTGCTAGAACCCATACGCTGCGCCGCCAAAACCCGCTACCGTCAACCTGACCAAGCGTGTTATTTACAGCCATTACCGGATGGACGTTGTAAAGTGACCTTTGATGAACCGCAAAGGGCGATTACGCCAGGGCAGTCAGTAGTGTTTTATGACGGTGAAGTTTGTTTGGGGGGTGGGATTATTGAGCTGAAATACAATGAAAATTAATAAATTAGAATTGATGGATTTCCGTTGCTTCGAGCGTTATGAATTAACGCTGGGGGATCGCCTCACTTTATTAATAGGCGATAATGGAAGTGGAAAAACTGCTATTTTGGATGCCATCGCAATTTCAATGGGCAATTTCCTATTTGAAATATCAAAAGTCAAAGCGAATGACACACCTCGGATGTCTCTTAGCGATATGCGTTATGAGGAATTCACCATGGGTCAAACTGCTTTAAAAGAAACATCCAAAAATGCTTTTATAACTACTGAAGGTATTTTTTTTAATAACTATTTTCACTGGATAAATGGCAGGGGAATTAAAAAGTTCTGGCTTCAAGAAAAAAGCGACCTTGATATAGATGTTTTGAATGCTATTAAAAATAGCGACCCGACAAATCCTACCATTTTTTTTCCTATAGCCGCTTATTACGGAACGGGTCGCTTGTGGCAACAAATCAAAACTAAAGATAAAAAAACGAAAAGCCCTGGTTCACGTTTTGAAGGTTATGAAAATTGTTTAAATCCAGCCTCCGATCAAAAAAGTTTTTTTAGTTGGATTAAAACCCAAGAGCTGGCCTCTTTGCAGAAACAAGAGCGTCGCCATGCCTTAGAAGCAGTGCGTGAAGCTATTGTCAGTATGATTCCCGATGCCAAGCGGGCATGGTGGGATATGGATTGGGATGAGTTGCGAATAGAAACCATAGTTCAAGGCAAACACCAAACCATCCCATTCCATCTATTAAGTGATGGCTACCGGAATATGATAGGCATGGTTGCCGACATCGCTTACCGCATGGCAACGCTCAATCCGCAACTACAAGCCGATGTCATCAAAAAAACCGAAGGCATTGTTCTAATTGACGAAATCGACCTGCATTTACATCCTAAATGGCAACGCCAAGTGGTCGGGCGATTATTGGACACTTTCCCAAAAGTGCAATTTGTTGCCAGTAGCCATTCGCCATTTATCATCCAATCGCTTTATCATCGTGACGATGCGTTGCTGTGGGATTTGGATAAAGCCCAATCTGTAGACATTACCAGCAAAAGCATTGAAGACATTGCCGAAGACCAGCAAGGCGTGGAAATTCCACAACAAAGCCAACGGTTTTTGAATATGGAAAAAGCCGCTGAAGAGTATTATTCAGCATTAAAACAAATACCCACTGCCAGCGAAGATGAAAAACAACGCTTGCGTCAACGCCTGGATGAATTGCTGATGCCTTACAGTGACAATCCTGCTTTTCAAGCAATTTTAAAAATGGAACGTCAAGCTTTGGATGGGAAGGCATAAACAGTGAGGCCTATTAATCGCGGAAACTTTCCAAAAGATAATTCAGGGAATGACATTCAATTCAAAAAACACAGTGAAGCCCGCTCATACTTGATAGAGCGAATTGGACTATATTGTTGTTATTGTGAAATACGATTGCCTATGGGTCTTGCCGTTGAACATATACAACCTCAGTTATTAAATCCTGATTTGATAACTGAGTGGAACAACTTTCTCTTAAGCTGCCCTTCTTGCAACAGCAGAAAAGGAAAAAAAGACGTTAATTCAGAAAATTTTAACGATTATTTTTGGCCTCATTGTGACAACACTTTGCGGGCTTTTGTTTATGAAAATGATCGAGGGCCTGGAGTATCTATCCATTTAAACGAAACTCAACAAAAAACTGCCCTTAATACACTTAAGTTAACAGGATTAAATTTTGATCCTACAGATCGGCAGAGCGTTAAAGACCCTCGCTGGCAACCTCGTTTAGAAGCTTGGAGTTTAGCGAAATTGGCAAAATTAGATCTTGAACGGGATTCAGCAGATGAAATGCGAAAACGTATTGTAGAAACAGCGATAGCAATAGGCTTCTGGTCAGTCTGGATGACTGTTTTCCAAGACGACACTGACATGCGCCGCCGTTTAATCCAAGCCTTTAAAGGCACTTGCCGTGATTGTTTTGACGAAGCAATCCAGCCATTGCCACGACTTGGCGGCAAACTATAGACAATCCATCCAATTGCCTCAAACTCGACAGCCGCCATGTACAAAACCCACCTAGCCAACCAATTCTACGATTTCAAAACCCTACACAACCTAATGGCGAAGGCGACCCCTGCCCGTTCCGGCGATTATCTGGCTGGTGTCGCGGCGGTGAACAATTTGGAGCGGGTGGCGGCGCAGTGGGTGTTGGCGGATGTGCCACTGAAACAATTCCTCACCGAAGCCTTAGTGCCTTACGAAAGCGATGAAGTCACTCAGTTGATTATCGATAGCCATGACACACAAGCTTTCGCTCCTATCAGCCATCTGACTGTAGGCGATTTCCGCAACTGGTTACTGTCAGACCAAGCCGATACCGCCACTTTGACTGCCATCGCCGCTGGCCTGACACCGGAAATGGTCGCCGCCGTGTCAAAAATCATGCGTATCCAAGATTTGATTTTAGTGGCGAAAAAATGCCGTGTCGTCACCCGCTTCCGAGGCACGATAGGCTTAGCAAACCGTTTATCAACCCGCCTGCAACCCAATCACCCCACCGACAATCCCGCCGGTATCGCCGCGAGTATTTTAGATGGCTTGCTGTATGGCTGCGGCGATGCGGTCATCGGTATTAATCCTGCCACCGACAATCTGGAAGCCACCAGCCGTTTGTTGCACATGCTCAATGACGTGATCGAGCGTTATCAAATTCCGACCCAAGCCTGCGTGTTGGCGCATGTCACCACCACCATGAAAGCCATGGCACAAGGTGCGCCTGTGGACTTGGTGTTCCAATCCATCGCCGGAACGCAAAAAGCCAACGACAGTTTTGGCATCAATTTGGCGATATTGCAGGAAGCCCACGAAATGGCTTTAGCTTTAAAACGCGGTACGGTTGGTGACAACTGCATGTACTTCGAAACCGGACAAGGCAGTGCCTTATCCGCTAACGCCCACGAAGGCATGGATCAGCAAACTTGTGAAGCACGGGCGTATGCGGTGGCGCGGCAATTCAAGCCCTTGCTGGTCAACACCGTGGTGGGATTTATCGGCCCAGAATATTTGTACGACGGCAAGCAAATCATCCGCGCTGGCTTGGAAGACCATTTTTGCGGCAAATTATTAGGTTTGCCTATGGGTTGCGATGTTTGCTACACCAACCACGCCGAAGCCGATCAAGATGATATGGATATGTTATTGACGCAATTTGCGGTCGCAGGTGGCACTTTCATTATGGGTGTGCCGGGCGCGGATGATGTGATGCTGAATTACCAATCGACTTCGTTCCATGATGCCTTGTATGTTCGGCAAGTGCTGGGTTTACGACCTGCGCCAGAGTTTGAGCAATGGCTACAACAACATCAGATATTTAATGCAGATAATCGTTTGATAAGAAAAGATATTCCCGCCTTATTTGGTGGTGTAAATCTGTTGCCCACGAAAGGTTGATTAAGATGACATGGAGTCTAAAATTCTGTTTGGGAACGAGCAAACGACAGGAAGCTGGAGCATCCAAAACCGCATTCCCAAGCTGGAGAGAGTGTGAAAGAATTATTTTATGTCCACGACCCGAAGAGCGCGAAGCGAAAATCACGAAAGTGTAAAATTTACTAAACTATAAGTTATTGAAAGTTAATATTTAATTTTTTCGTTATTTTCGTGTCTTTCGTGGACAATTATTAATTCTTAGAGCATTTTGCAATACTTTCACAGTCTCTGGAGCTTGGGAATGAGCAAAAAGACCATCACAACCATCTAGTCATGAGCGACCAACACCAAATCACCCCAGATACTTGGCAAACCCTAAACCAGTTCACCGCCGCGCGTATTGCTTTAGGCCGTGCCGGGATGAGCTTACCCACCCGAGCCTGTTTAGATTTCCAATTGGCCCATGCGTTGGCGCGGGATGCAGTGAATATCCCGCTGGACTTTACCGATCTTGCCGGACGCTTGGCGGCAAATGGCATTGATTCTTTAACGTTACAAAGCCAAGCCGAAAACCAACGCCTGTATTTGCAACGGCCCGATTTAGGGCGATTGTTAAGCCAGTCTTCTCAAGAATGTCTAAAAAACCATACCGTAAAACCTTCTGATGTTGTCGTCATCGTCGCTGATGGATTGTCTTCCACCGCAATTGCCCATCATGCCGAACCTTTTTTAAACGTTTTACTGCCCGCATTGCAAAACCTCAATTACCAAATTCCGCCAATCTGCCTAGTCAAACACGGGCGGGTTGCGGTGGGCGATGCGATAGCTGAAGCTTTCGCCGCGCGGTTGTGCGTTGTATTGATCGGTGAACGTCCTGGATTAAGCTCGCCAGACAGTATGGGCATTTACTTTACCTATCAAGCTAAATCCGGTATCAGCACCGATGCTGACCGCAATTGCATTTCCAATATTCATGGCAATGGCCTAGGTTACAGCCAAGCACTCAACAAGCTATTGTTTTTAATAAAAGAAGCGGAAATATTGCAGTTTTCAGGCGTGAATTTAAAAGACGAAACGACCGAAACAAAATTAGAAAACTTGCCGCCATCAGCTAATTTTCTCCTAGCTCACCGATAATTTCCGTCCGTTGCCAAATCTACACCGACATCTTAATGAATGGGCATGAACTACTAGCGGCAATATCACGACTGCGCGTCCTCACTTGTGCCCCTTGTGGGTAAAGGACGGGCAGTCGTAGTGTCGGAATAATGAGATCGACTCACTTGTTTCATCCCCATTCCTAAATGTAAACCTGAACACCCACTAATGCCCCCTACCCTACGCTATCTCAACCAACAGCCTTACGCCGACACTTGGCAAGCCATGCAAGAGTTCACCGTGCAACGCAGTGCTGAAACGCCCGATGAACTGTGGATAGTCGAACATCCGCCCGTCTTTACCCTAGGTTTAAGCGGCAAGCGCGAGCATTTGCTCAACATAACCGACATCCCCGTTGTGCATAGTGACCGGGGTGGACAAGTCACTTACCACGGCCCAGGGCAACTGGTCATTTACACCTTGCTGGACATTAAACGCTTACAAATCAACATCCGCGAACTGGTCAGCCTACTGGAAAATGCCATGATCGCGACCTTGGCAGATGTCGGCATCACCGCTAATGCCAGAGCCGATGCACCTGGCGTTTACGTGCAAGGCAAAAAAATTGGCTCGATTGGTTTGCGTATTAAAAACCATTGCAGTTATCATGGCTTAAGTCTAAACAACGCTATGGATTTGCGCCCGTTTTCGCACATCAACCCGTGCGGCTATGCCGGTTTGCAAATGACCCAACTGGCTGATTTGGGTGTCGCCATTGACACCATTGATCTAGCCGCCCACGTTATTGAACACATCACCACAGCCTTACCATCATGAATTATCAAGCCCCTTCACGCGCCACCCCCGAATCCCACCAACGTAGCGCGGAAAAACTGGCGCGTATCCCGATTAAAGTCGAGCAACCGGAAACCGTATTGCGTAAACCCGATTGGATACGCATCAAAGTCACCGCCAACGAAGAAATCACCCGCGTCAAACAATTGCTACGCGAACATAAACTACACACCGTCTGCGAAGAAGCCGCCTGTCCGAATTTAGCTGAATGCTTCCAACATGGCACGGCGACCTTCATGATTATGGGCGATTTATGCACCCGCCGCTGCCCGTTTTGCGATGTCGCCCATGGCAAACCCTTGCCCTTAGATGCCAACGAGCCAAAACATTTAGCCGATGCAATAGCCGCAATGGCCTTGAAATATGTCGTCATCACCTCGGTAGACCGCGACGATTTGCGCGACGGTGGTGCAGGGCATTTCGCCGAGTGCATCAGCCAAATCCGCACCTTGACCCCGACCACCAAAATCGAAATCCTAGTCCCAGATTTTCGCGGACGCATAGCAAAAGCCATCAACATCTTAGTGCAACAACCGTGCGACGTGTTCAACCACAATCTGGAAACCGTGCCACGCCTTTACAAACAAGCGCGTCCTGGCTCGGATTACCAAGGTTCGTTAGATTTATTGCGCCAACACCATGAAGCTTTACCGCATATCCCAACCAAATCGGGCTTGATGATGGGCTTAGGCGAGGAAACCGAAGAAGTGATAGAAGTGATGAAAGATTTGCGGGCGCACGGTTGCTCCATGCTGACCTTGGGTCAATACTTACAACCTAGCAAAGCCCATTTGCCTGTGCAAAGTTATGTCACGCCGGAAGAGTTTGAAGAATATGGCAGGGTTGCTAAGGAATTGGGCTTTAAACAAGTGGCTAGCGCGCCGCTGGTTAGGTCTTCTTACCATGCGGATTTACAGGCTAAGGGCGTGATTGGATAGCTGGATATCCGCTGGCCTAAGGCAGGAAAGGGTTTTGCAACAGCATCTTTAAGGTTTTGAAATGCTGACGGCCATAAAAACTTTGGATTCAAGAAGCCAGCGGGAAAAGCTACACGTAGCGTATATCGCTAAATTGAACCCCTATCAAAATTGGACTATGGAGCGTCGGGCATCAACAGCCTGCCAACCTTGGTTGTAAATCACAAAAGCAATTCTAAAAATACCTGAGCAATAACATGATGAAAAGTTGCCTAATGATAAATTTATTATTTATTTCCGTCATAGCTTATGCGAATGAAGAAACAAAAAATACTTCCCATTTGCCGACGACGGATAAATATAGCGGAAAATACAGCTTACCTAACCGTGACCCTGGTTTATATCAATCTCCCATTAATATTTTAACTTTTGAGACTAAAAAATCGGACAACTACCCGATTAGCTTTGATTTACAAGAACAAATTATCGAAGTTGAAAATTTAGTCCATACCGTGCAACTTGATTTTAAACCCGGCAGCACCATTAAAATCGGCGAAGAGATTTATAATTTTAAACAATTGCACTTTCACACACCGTCAGAGCATTTAATTGACGGTGTTACTTTTCCTATGGAATTTCATATTGTTGCCGATTCTGAACAGAAAACCGTGCCACATTATCTAGTCATTGCCATTTTGTTTAAAATGGGCAAAGAAAGTGTTTTTATTAACGAGTTTTTAGATGCCATTCCTTACAATGAAGGAAAAATCTTATTAAATGGCAAAAAAATTATTAAATTAAACGAATTACTGATTTCAAGCGATTTAAAACATCATTATCACTATAAGGGTTCTTTAACTACGCCACCTTACACTGAAACTGTAAGCTGGGTAGTGTTGAAAAAGATTTTTGAAGCGTCTCCTGAGCAAATCAAAACAATTAATGCAATAGAAGGCGATAACGCACGGCATATTGAACCCAAAGATGACCGGATTGTTGAAGAAAAATAAGGAATGTGCATGAAATAATGTAGACAAAAACCCTCCAGACCTTTCAGGTTTTAAAAACCTGAAAGGTCAAGCAAGTCATTGCGTACATTATTTCATGCCCATTCCTAAGAAATTAACTGGATTTTTGTACGTGCTATATTGTCGATTTGAAAAATAATAGCGAGTAGCCCGTATGGAGTGAAACGGAATACGGGGTCTCCCAGCACAGCAATTCTCATTATGGAAAGTATTTTAAATTCAAATAGATAAAGTTAATATATGTTTGGCTTTGATGTTTTTTGCCGCAGATATTGCCAATCCATGCTGATGAGCAAACTTAAAATTTATACCACAAAGTTGTAAGCCGCATGAATCCTACATTCTAGTAATCGGCATTTTTGATTGAAACGCCTAATTTTTTCAAAATTGAATGTGGCTTCATTTTTAATAAACATAACCAATTGATTTTTATTAAATAACCATAATGAGAATTGCTGCTCCCAGCAAGGACGAGTAGGGTACGCTGTGCGTACCGTTATTAGTATTGCCCTTTATCCTGAAACATATCGGGCATAAAAAATAAGGTACGCACAGCGTACCCTACCTGACTGACTAAATTGCTTCGCAAGCCCCAGCCGTCCTGGTCACTCGTTCGCCACCCAACCAGGGGTGGCTCACATGCTCTCCAATGACTCGACGCGATTTCGGATGGCCTGCATTTTCACTACGCTTCGCTCCGTGAAAACACAGGCCCTATCGCTTCTGGGGACTACTCGACTCCTGTCTCGCAGCGAAGGTGAGCTTATTGACCAGCGGGAACAGGCTTGGCGGAATGCAAAGTCCAAACGGCTTGCGCGGTGGTTTTGCCGCCACTGGCCGAGGTGTGGGTAACATCGAAGGTGTTCACGCCCGGGGCAACCAGTTGGTCGGACAACGCCGGGCAATGGATGCCGCGCCCTGCGACCTTTGTGGTGCTGCCAACCGCCATCAGGTTTTGCTGTGCGCTGCAACGGCTAGAAATGTCCACGCGGTTCAGTTTGATTTCCACCACACCTTTAGTCAACGCCTTGCTGGTACCCACAAGGAAGATATTAGCATCGAAACTTGCGGTGTCGACGGCATTGCCCGTGCTGGGCAGGATGGTGACTTTGGCGTACTCGACCAAATTGAAATTGCGGATAAAGCCCATCAGACCAAAATCAATGCCTTGCACGTCTGGGGTGGTGGCCAGTTGCTCGGTCAAAATTTGTGCGTCACGCGCATTGGTCGCCTGGATAACATAAGTGAGGAAGCAGGCGGTGGCTTTCGGCGCGAGGATGGGAACCGTAAAGCTCCAATTTGGTACGCCGAAGGAAGGGGAAGACAACTGAAAAGTTGTCCCGCTGCCTATCACGTTGCCCACATAATTTGGAGAACCAGTGAAAGTGTGATCGCCTGTAATGACATTCCAAGCGATGCCGCCAAGGGCGGTGCCTTGATAGGTCACACGTGGGCTAAAACCAAAAAAGCCGGCCATCCGGACACTGATGTCTCGGAGCGGCTGGGTAGTGGTGTTTTGGATGCAATCGACATAGCGGCCATAATCGGCGGCAGCCGCGCTATCGGTGTTAGGGACATAAAAATTGCGCCAAGCCGTTAAGCCGGTGCCGGTGTTGGTCGCCGGGTATCTGACGGTTTTGCCAGACGGGCTAGGCACCAGCTTCCCCTTGGCGGCTTGGAACGGCTGCCCGGCCACGGTCAAAAAATAGGCGCCATGACCAACTCCGGAAGGGAGAGAAGCGATATAAGTGCCACCAGTACGATATCGGACTGTGCCACGGCATAAGGCACCGCCCCAGTCGCTTCTGCAATCGGCATCCGTACCGCCACCGTTATCAACGGAATCGAACAAAAAGAAGCTGTCTCCGTACAAATCAAACTGGGTCGCCGAAACGCCAGGCGCGGCTAACACGGCACACAGGGCGATCCATCCTGGCGTTTTTCGGATTGCAAAGCGTGGGGCATGTATCAGTCTGGCTAATGGGTTGATGGGCTGCATCATATTTCTATTCATAATAAGCACCTCAAGGAAATTGAAGGAAATAAAAAGGAACACGCCATTATCTCGCTTGGACAATGGCGACCAGATAATAACATATCGATCAATAGTAACAAGCCTAGTATCGTAGCAGGGCAAGCGCATATAAATAAATAAATAAAATAATCAACAAGTTATGAAGTTTCGGAGTTGCCGACACCAACTGATTGTCTAGTCAATAGTGCTGGAACGGGTTTGCAACCCGTTTCATAATATTTTTAGTACTTATTTATGATGGCTAAAACGTTACGGATGGGGTCACCTAATGCGCCTACTGTTGGTTCAAACCCCATCCCGCATTCATCTAAACAACGTTCGCTGCGAGACAGGAGTCGAGTAGTCCCCAGCAAGCATACTGCGCAATACGCTCCCGCTATTCCGCTCTACGGGTTCAGGGGCGGGTTGAATAAACCGCCCCGCCCCAGCAGAAATGCCACAATCAATTAAAACGTCATGGAACTGGTAACAAACCCGTTCCAGCTTCGGTTTCTGATTGAATCGGATTTACACCATCTTAAACAACCTATAAAAATTCCGCGTAGATAACTCAGCGATTTCCTCAAACGTCGTCCCGCGCAATTCGGCGATATGTTCGGCGACATGGCGGACATACAGCGGGTAATTGGTCTTACCACGAAACGGCACGGGAGCCAAGTACGGAGAATCGGTTTCGATCAGAAAGCGGTCGGCGGGGACTTTTTTGGCGACTGCTTTGATTTCGGTGGCGTTGTTGAAGGTGACGATGCCGGAAAAGGAAATGTAAAAATTCAAATCCATCGCCTTTTGGGCAAAGTCCCAGTTTTCGGTGAAGCAGTGGATGATGCCGCCGATTTCATCCGCACCCTCTTCTGCGAGAATTTTTAAAGTGTCTTGCCCGGCTTCGCGGGTGTGGATAATCAAGGGCTTTTTTAGCTCTTTTGCTGCGGCGATATGGTTTCTAAAGCGATTGTGTTGCCAAGTCAAATCGCCTTCGCTGCGGAAATAATCCAAACCCGTCTCGCCAATGGCGATCACTTTTTCATTTTGTCCTAAGGCAAGCAGGTCATCGACACTGGGGTCGTGGCCTTCGTGTTCATTCGGATGTACGCCGACACTGACCGAGATTTGCGGATAATCGGCGACCATCGCCAACATCGCGGGATAGGCTTCCAAGTCTATGGCAATGCACAGCAAATGTTCAATGTTGCTGGTTTGTACTTGCTGCATAAAACCAGCAAAGTCATTTTGATAGGGCTTAAGGTCAATGCGGTCTAGGTGGCAATGGGAGTCAATCAGCATGGTGTAGCCTAAGTTTTAAGAAAAGGATTTAGGGGTTGTTGATAGTGGCTAGGTTCAAGTGATTTAAAGCACTTCAAGAGCGGTTAAGGATATGAAAAACTCCCCCTCAACATAAGAGCGTTACTGACAAAAAATAGCATGAAACAAGTTCGTGAATACAGCCGTTACAGGTATTAATTTCTTGGGGCATAAAAAAAATCAAAGGACTGATGGCGAGTGTCAAACAATTAATGCCATAAGTTGTTGATCACATCCTAAGCGGAAATTATTATTTTGGCTAGTTTAGCCCTTTGTATACTGAATTTTCTACCTCAGCCCTTTGACTCGGGCAATCTAGCAGAGTTTGGATAGGTAGTTAGGTAATTATCTATAGTTTTATGACAAGCGTGACTGAACATTTATGGTTTTTGAAAGGCGTAAAAAAATAGGTTAGGTATTTGTCAATGTCAATTTTTAAATTAACTTAGAGGCAGTAGCGACTTTTACGCCCAATTCCTTAACAATATATTCGCAAAGATCAATATCCACCGCATTCGGTTGGATGACTTTGTTAATCAACAACAAGGGCTTGCCTTCTTGATCCCGAAAACGGTCTAGGTTGATGATTTGTGGCGGTTGCCGTATTTCACCGGTGTTGTCACGGATAACCATGACCGTAGGCAGTAAATGTTTGTCGGACTTTACCCCGATTACAACCCCAGTACTGCCATTGTTGAGTTGCACAATACTACCGACGGGATAGATGCCCAGACATTTGATAAAACCTTCGACCAGCTCGGCATCAAAAGCCGTATCGCGCAAGGCATAAATGGATTTGAGGGCATCGGAACAGGATATTTGGGTTTTAGGGTCGGCACCGTTGCTGATTTTTTCATAGCTATCGACAATGGCGAGTATTTTCGACAACAAACTGATTTCAGAACCTTTTAAACCACGTGGGTAGCCAGTACCATCTATTTTTTCATGATGCGAGTAAGCGGCTTCAACGACATCTGCGGTAATTTCCGGAATTTTAGCTAACATCTCCGCACCCAGCTGGGGGTGTTGCTCCATCAATATTTGTTCTTCGTTAGTCAAGCCTTTATTGCATTTATCCAAAATTGCCTTGGGGACTTTTGCTTCACCGACATCGTGCAATAGTGCTGCAATGCTTAATTTGGTCAATTGTTCATGACTCAATCGCAAATAACGGCCAAATAAAGAGCTAAAAACACAGGTATTAATGCTATGGGCAACGGTGTCTTTCCGGTTAGAACGCAGATTGCCCAATAAAACTAAGGTATTCGGGTTACGCATGACGCTGCTAACCACGTCTTGTACGCAGGATTTGATTTCCGGCATGGCGATGTAGTTGTTCAGGCGGAAATTGTTCAGCACCTTGTTTAGTGAAACCGTGGCATTTTCGTAAGCATCGGACGCCATCGCCAATTCTTCAGCGAAGCGGTTTTTAACGTTGTGTTCCGCATGGTGGTCATGTTCCAAGGTAACGTGGTTGCCATCTTTTTTAACAGAGGATTTGAACGCAGCAAACGACAGGGTTTGGGCGCTCTGCTCCTCATCAATTTTGACCATTTTACAAAAACGTCTAAGCTGCTCGATTTGATTGTCGTTTTCAATACGAAAGCCTTGAAACATAAACGATGTTTCTAACCACGGCCTATCCAAATGGGCAACAAACATGCCTATTTCCAAGTCTTTTGTTTCAATTTCTATCATGTTCAATTCCTAAACTGAGCTTTGGGGGAAACGAGACCGTTTTTCCGGAATTTAAAAAATTGTAACTATTTAGCGTATTTCTTATTTATTATCAATGATAAACATGCCGAATAGTTACTTAAAAATAACCCCATAATACCGCACCCAACACTTGGCCGCGTATTGTTGTTTGGAATGGAGTTCACCGTTTGATGAAATCGTTAGCCCATCAAGTCCTTCTGTGTAAGGAAGGGCTGCCAGAAACCGAAAACTATTTCCTTAGCCACGGGTTATTCGATAAATTGTCAAAATTACTCTTGCACGACAATTGCTTACCCGCTTACATAGTATGTGTCTGCCGCTCGGAACCCAAGGCCCCTGCTAAATACGTTTCGATTTTAGTACGCGCCATGCCACCGCCAGATTCTGAAAATTGGACACCTATGCCTGATGAACGGTAGCTTTCCGATCCTGCTGGTGTTTTCCAAACCACCTTGCCCTGTACGGGTATTTTTTCGGTTTCATCCATAAGATTCAGCAACATAAATACTTCTTGCCCCATTTCATAGTGCCGATTGGTCGGTATGAACAAACCACCATTAATTAAAAAAGGCATATAAGCGGAATACAACGAGTTTTTATCTTTGATTGACAGCGTCAATATGCCAGACCTTGGCGTTGTGGTATTTGAAGTTGAATCTGCCATATTTATTTAACCTTATTCAGCTGTGACCAATAAATTAAGATTTCTTCGAATAAAACCTGTTTGTTTATAGTAGTGTCCAATCGTTGTTGACTTTTTAGCAACAAATCATACAAACCGTAAAGTCCCTTTACTGCTATGTGAGGCAATAAGGCTTGTAAAGTTTTAATCAAATCTGGGTTGGATAGGCGGTCGGCTGGGGAATCATAAGCGCACTTTATCAAATCCATAACCCATGAAGTGATCCAGAACAGCAATTGCTGTGCAGAAATCGACTGCCAATTTTCGGCAACAATAACCGGATGGTTTTTTTGTTTGGCTATGGCTAACCATTCCTTGAAGCAGTCATTTCGTTGTTTCAGCGTATCTTGGTTGGCATATTTTAATGCCAATAGCGGGGCGTTTTGCGCCAATGCCAATAAAACTGGCAAATCTGTTGGGGATAAGTCGGGTTTTTGCTTTCTTAACCAGTCACTTAGATCGCTTGTACTTGCTGTTGTAACCGCCATTTTTTGGCAACGGCTGACGATAGTGGCGGGTAATTTGGCGGGATTGTCGGTGACCAGCAAAATCGCCGCCCGCTCAGTTGGCTCTTCCAAGCATTTCAAAAACGCATTTGACGACCTTATGTTCATGGCATCGGCTGGATTGACTATGACAACACGGTACTTGTCGTATTGTGGCTTTAAGCTGAGGCGCGTGATCAAGCTGCGGATTTGTTCAATGATAATGCCTTTTCCGGCTTCCTCTGGCTGTAAGGCAATAAAGTCAGGATGGGTTCCGGCAGCAAAAAGTAGGCAACTGTTGCAAACCCCACAGGCCAAACCAGTACTTTGGGGATGGTTGCACAATAAGGCATTGGCAAATTGTTTGGCGAGTTGCTGTTTTCCGCAACCTTTTTTTCCCGTAATCAACAAAGCTTGCGGTATTCGACGCTGGACAATATAGCTTTGTAGCTGCGTCCAGTTTTTTTGTTGCCACGGTAATAGGGTCATCGCAACAAAACCCGCAAATTTTCCGTTATCGCCTGCTGCACTTCTAACAGGGATTGGTTGGCTTTAATCAGTTTGATGCGCTCTGGATGCAATTCCATCTGCAATAAATACGCGCGTCTGACCCGTTCGAAAAAGCTGGCTTTTTCCGCTTCAAAACGGTCAATAACCTCGCGTTTCTTGACCCGTGCCATGCCAATTTCCACTGGCGCGTCTAACAACAAAGTCAAATCTGGCCTTAAATGGCCCTGTACGAAATGCTCCAGCCATTCAATCGAACTCGCTTTCATATTGCGCCCGCCTCCTTGGTATGCGTATGTCGCATCGGTGAAACGGTCACTCAATACCCAATTGCCTTGTATCAATGCCGGTTCAATCACATGTTTTATATGTTGCGCCCTAGCTGCAAACATCATCAGCAATTCCGCCTGTTCGGTCACGGTTTCTCCATCGGCATCCAGTAATAATTGGCGGATTTTTTCGGCAAGAAACGTCCCCCCAGGTTCGCGGGTGACAACAACGGGAATGTGGAATTTTTCCAAATGCGCTTTGATAAACGCCAGATTGGTGGTTTTGCCGACACCCTCGACGCCTTCCAAGGTTATAAATTTGCCACGTGTCATTGCTTTTTCCTTTGGTAATTATTTACTGCCAGATTATGCGCTGTTAAGTCCGCAGAAAAAACATGGGTGCCATCACCTCGTGCTACAAAATAAAGCTTATCGCTGATATCAGGATGTAAAGCGGCAATGATGGCATCGCGCCCCGGCATGGCAATCGGGGTGGGCGGCAGACCTTCGATAATATAGGTGTTGTACGGTGTCGGTGTTTTTAAATCTTTGTAGGTGATATTGCCTTGATAAGCTTCACCCATCCCGTAAATTACTGTGGGATCGGTTTGCAGACGCATCTTTTGTTGCAGACGGCGCACAAAAACGCCAGCAATTTGGCTTCGTTCAGGCTTGGAGGCGGTTTCTTTTTCGACAATAGAAGCCATAATTAATGCTTCGTAGACATTTTTATAAGGTAAGTTTTCGGCTTTTTTAGCCCATTCCAGGTGAATTATAGTCTGCATTTTCGCGTAGGCTCTTTGCAGCAAGCTAAAATCAGTCGTGTGCTTTTCAAAAAAGTACGTGTCCGGGAAAAACGCCCCTTCAGGATGCTGGTTCTGCGCCCCCAGTTTTACCATTAAGGTGGCAGTATCAATGTCGCTCAGCGTATGTTCAAGGTAGGGATTTTTTTCAACTTCTTGCTTTATCTGGTGATAATCCCAACCTTCCAGAAAAGTGATTGCATATTGTTTAGTCTTGCCTGACATCAATAACGCTAAAATTCCCTGCAAAGTCAATCCTGAAGCCAATTCGTATTCACCCGTTTTCAGCCTTTTAAACGCATCAAGTTGTACAGCCAATAGCTTAAACCAGAGTGGATTAAACGGTAGTTTTTGTTCCAGCAATTTGTCGGTAATACGCGCAAAAGAATCACCTTTGACAATTTCTATCGTGACCGGATTGCCTGTAATTATTGGTTTTTTGAGTGCGTATTGATACTCTAACCATGCCCAAAAACCTAGGCTAGCCAAGAGCAAAACTAAAATAATGGCCGCTTTACGTGGCAAAACCAATACCCGCGAGTTTAAACTGTGCCGACCATGCCTGAATTTTTCGGGTTATCGGTCCTACCGCAAAAGGGCTGTCTTCGATTTGTTTAATAGGCCAGATACCCATAATGGCATTGCTAAGGAAGACTTCATCAGCTGACAGTAAGTCTGCTTTTGTGTAGCAATGTTCTATGACGGTGAGTTTCTGTTTTTTGCAAAGCTCGATAATAATCTGCCGCATAACCCCAACAACCCCCGACTGCGTCAATAATGCGGTATATAAGGTATTATTTTTAATGTAAAAAACGTTGCTCATTGTGGCTTCAATCACATGGTCGTTGATATCAAGCATAATGCCTTCTTGAATGCTTGGATCTGACCATTCTGCCCTAGCCAAAACCTGTTCCAGGCGGTTCAAATGCTTAATGCCTGCTAACCCAGGATTTAATCCCAAACGGGTATGGCAAAAACGCGCAATGACGCCGTGCTGCTGGTATGAATCGGGGTAATCAGGGAAAGGGTACAAGCTGATGACGCGGGTGGGTTCAATAACATCAGGCTGCCGATAGCCTCTGCCGCCCAGCCCTCGGGTGATGATAAGTTTGACAACGGCTGGTTTAGTTGCCGGGGCAAAAGTACAGATGGTGTTAATTTCAGAAACAAGCTGCTTTGTCTCAGGTATCGGAAGAAAAAGCCTATCGCAACCTATTTTTAGGCGTTGTAAATGCTGTTCCCAAAAAACTACTTGTCGGTTTAAGATTTCGATGGTCTCAAACAAACCATCGCCGTATTGGAAACCACGGTCTGCTACATCAATCGTCGTGCTGGCGTTGCCATTGACAAGATACATGTAAGACAGGCAAGTTAGCTATCCGTAACGTTTAAAGACCAATGACCCGTTGGTGCCGCCGAAGCCAAAGGAATTGGACATCGCCACATCAATTTTCATGTTTCTGGCGATGTTTGGGACATAATCAAGATCACATTCAGGGTCTTGATTATCTAAGTTTATTGTTGGCGGGGCGATTTGATGTTTTATGCTTAATGCCGTCAGCACCGCTTCAATGCCACCTGCCGCACCTAACAAATGACCGATCATTGACTTGGTTGAACTGACCGCAACTTTATAAGCGTGGCCACCTAGGGCTGCTTTCATCGCCTTCGTTTCGCCCAAGTCACCTGCTGGAGTTGATGTGCCATGTGCATTGATGTAATCAATTTGATCAACATTTAAACCTGCATCGCGTATTGCCAACCTCATGCAACGGGCCGCACCTTCCCCACCTTCTGATGGTGTGGTGATATGGTAAGCATCGCCGCTCATGGCAAATCCAATCAGTTCAGCATAAATAGTCGCACCGCGGGCTTTGGCGTGTTCCAATTCTTCGAGAACCACAACACCCGCGCCATCGCTCAAAACAAAACCATCACGGTCTTTGTCCCAAGGACGACTGGCGGTTTGCGGATCGCCGTTACGTCGGGACAAGGCTTTTGCCGATGCAAATCCACCCATTGCAGTTGGTGACGTGGTACATCGTTCTGCGCCGCCCGCCACCATCACATCCGCATCGCCGTACATAATGAGTCGGGCTGCGTCACCAATATTGTGCGTACCGGTGGCACAGGCGGTGACAATGGCATAGTTTGGTCCTTTCAAACCATACTTGATCGAAAGGTTGCCGGAAATCATATTGATGATGTTGCCCGGTACGAAAAACGGCGAAATACGGCGTGGCCCGCTTTTGTCATAAGTCGCGTAACATTCTTCGATACCCGTGATGCCACCGATACCGGAACCGATAGCAACTCCTATCCGTTCCGCATTGGCTTCAGTCACTTCAATCCCTGAATCTTCAAACGCTTGGCAACCCGCTGCAATACCATAATGGATAAATCCGTCCATACGTTTGGCATCTTTTTCGGCGATGTATTGGGTGACATCGAAATTTCTGATCACGCCACCAAAGGTTGTCGCAAAAGGTGAAATATCAAATGAATCAATCGGACTTATACCACTTTTACCGTTGACAATACCATCCCAAGTTTCAGTGACGGTGTTAGCCAAGGGGGTGACAGCACCCAATCCAGTTATTACAACTCGACGTTTGCTCAATGTCATGTACCGTAAGAAGCCAAGAGAGGAATAAAAAGGTGGGGGGGTTAGTGGATGAAACGAATTCATCCACTGAGGTCATCAAACGTGCTTTTCTACGTAATCAATGGCTTGCTGAACGGTGGTAATTTTTTCAGCATCTTCATCGGGAATTTCACATTCGAATTCTTCTTCAAGAGCCATCACGAGTTCAACTGTATCCAGAGAATCAGCACCAAGATCGTCTACAAAAGAAGCATCTGTAGCAATTTCTTCCTTAACACCCAGTTGCTCCGCAACAATCTTTTTTACTCGTTCTTCAATGTTACTCATAATTTTTATCCTCAAACAATGTAAGCTTTTTTATTTTGCTTACAAAAGTATTGTTATTAATTTTTACTAGAAATCCCGTCCCCGGCAATTCCAGACGGTCAGAGAATTATACTTTCATATTACAATAATGTCACAATTTTAAGGCATAAACATCCCGCCGTTGACATGGATAGTTTCACCGGTGATGTACGCAGCCCCTGTCGATGCCAAAAAAGATACGGCGTGGGCTATTTCCTCGGCATTGCCCAATCGGCCTAAAGGAATGCCCGTCAACAATCTGGTTTTGATGTCGTCATTCAATTCTTTGGTCATGTCGGTGTCAATAAAACCTGGGGCAACAGTGTTGACAGTGATGTTACGCGACCCAACTTCTTTGGCCAAAGACTTGCCAAAACCAATCATGCCCGCTTTTGCCGCTGCATAATTAACTTGTCCTACGTTACCCGTCGCTCCGACCACCGAGGAGATATTGATGATGCGCCCGCGCCTTTCTTTCATCATGCCGCGCAACACCGCTTTGCACATGCGGAACACAGATGTGAGGTTGGTGGTGATGATGTCACCCCATTCTTCATCTTTCATTCGCATCAACAGATTATCACGGGTAATGCCAGCGTTATTGACCAATACCCAAGGCACACCAAAACCTTCATTGACGGTATTGATGAAGCTATCAATGGATTCGGGATCCGCCACATTAAGTTCCATACCTTTCCCTGATTCGCCGAGATAAGCGGAAATAGCCTCTGCGCCGCTTTCTGTAGTTGCCGTACCTATGACTAAAAAACCATCTGCAGCCAACCGTTCGGCAATCGCCTTGCCAATACCTCGGCTAGCTCCCGTGACCAACGCGATTTGTTTAGTTGTCATAACTCAACTCCGATATTTGCGTTTCCAAAAAATTATCTAACGTTTCCTGGTCATACAGGGCGAAATGTTCGGCATGTTTAACGATACGTTTGTTGAGCCCAAGTAAAACCTTGCCCGGCCCGCACTCAACAAAACCAGTGACGCCCTGTCGCGCCATTGATTCGACCGTATCCACCCAACGCACTGGTTTAAATAATTGTTCGACCAAAATGTTTTTTATTGACACGGGATCGGGGTGTAACGCGACATCGACATTATGGATTAGTTTTGCTTTTGGTGTGGCAATCGGCATATCCAATAGAAACCCACGCAGTTTTTCGGCTGCCGGTTTCATTAAGGCACAATGGGATGGCACACTGACGGGTATCGGTAAGACACGTTTCGCACCTTTGTCTTTAGCGGCCAGCATCGCTCTTTTCACGGCCGCAGCATGGCCAGCTATGACCACTTGCCCTGGTGAGTTGAAATTTACGGCGGCAACTACTTCATCGTTTGCTACGTCGGCGCATACGTCCACAACTTGCTGATCGGAAATTCCCAAGATAGCAGCCATCGCCCCCACACCTTCCGGCACGGCTTCCTGCATTAACTGGCCACGGAAAGCAACCAAGCGGATGGCATCTTCAAATGAAAGGGCTTCAGAACATACCAAAGCCGTGTATTCCCCCAAACTGTGGCCTGCCATCCAAGCAGGCCGCACTGGACTCAGCTTGCACCAAATTTCCCAGACCGCAAATCCGGTAGCCAACATAATTGGTTGGGTGTTATGGGTTTGATCCAATTGATTGCCCGGATTTTCGGTGACAATACGCCAAAGATTATGCCCCAACACTTCAGATGCCCGGGCAAAAGTCTGTTTGACAGAAGGGTAGTGTTCGGACAAATTTGCCAACATCCCCACCGCTTGTGAACCTTGTCCAGGAAATACAAAAGCCAAATTATTAGATTGATTGCCCATTACCATTTTTTTATTATTTTAATAAAGGTTAATTAATATCTGATGAGCGCGGAACCCCAAGTAAAACCCGCACCAAACGCTTCCAACAATACGATTTGACCGCGTTGTATGCGCCCGTCGCGGACGGCTTCATTAAAAGCCAACAACACCGACGCAGAGGAAGTGTTGCCTTGCGATTCCAATGTTACAACCACTTGCTCCATGGACATTTTTAGTTTTTTGGCGGTGGCGGCAATGATACGGATATTGGCTTGATGCGGCACCAACCAGTCAATTTCTGACATATCCATATCATTGGCTTCCAAAGTTTCATCTACGATACGCCCTAAAGTATTGACCGCAACTTTAAACACTTCATTGCCACGCATATTGATGTAGCCAGCTTCCTGCTTGCCTTCTTCGCTAGCCGCTTGCGGGTTTGGGCAATACAACAAGTCGACGTATTCACCATCAGAATGGATATGGGTAGACAAAATGCCTTTTTCGTCGGCAGCCTGCAACAACACCGCGCCAGCACCATCACCAAACAGTACGCAAGTGCTACGATCCGTCCAATCAACAATTCGCGAACAAATTTCCGACCCCACTACCAGAACCGTTTTTGCCGCACCTGTTTTGATGTACTGGTCAGCAATGCTTAGGCCATAAATTGCCCCCGAACAAGCGGCCTGAACATCAAACGCAACTCCGCTTTTTTTCCCTAACCTCTGTTGCAATAAGCAACCAGTGCTAGGATAAACCCGGTCAGGCGTTCCGCTCGCCACAATAATCAAATCAATTTCATCAGGCTTGATCTGTGCCGCTTCAATAGCTTGCCTAGCCGCAACTTCAGCCATACTTGAAGCACTTTCGTGGTCGCCAGCGATACGGCGGCTTTTTATGCCCGTTCGTTCGTATATCCAGCTATCAGAAGTTTCCACCATTAAAGAGATTTGTTCATTTGTCAGCACTTTTTCCGGCAAATAACCGCCAGTGCCTATCACTCTCGAATAATGGCTCATACGCTTTCCTTCTGAGCTAAGGTTAGCTGGATTTGCTCACTAACTTTTTTGATAACGTCATTTTTTACTTCACAAACCGCCAACTGTATTGCCGTCTTAAAAGCCAACACATCCGCACCACCATGGCTTTTAATCACCAGGCCACGCAAACCCAAGAAACTCGCACCGTTGTAACGCCTTGGATCAATACGTTTTTTAAAGTCTTTAAGCACTGGATAAGCAATTAAGGCAGCCACACGCGTAAACATATTTTTGCTAAATGCTTCCTTAAGCGCGAAACCCATCATTTTTGCCGCACCTTCAATAGATTTCAGGGCGACATTGCCGACAAAACCATCGGCAACAATCAAATCAACTTTGACATGGCCTGCGGTCAGGGAATCACCCTCAACATAGCCGATATAATTTAAGGAAGAGTTTTCCAACAATTTTGCCGCTGCCTTGACTTGTTCGTTACCCTTGACTTCTTCTTCGCCAATATTCAACAAACCAACTTTAGGATGGTCTATTTTTTCGATGGCTTTGACCAGCTCGTTGCCCATCATTGCAAACTGGAACAAATGCTCGGCGGTACAATCGACGTTTGCGCCCAAATCTAAGGCATGGGTATGCCCATAGATTGATGGCAAAGTTGAGACAATCGCAGGACGATCCACACCAGGAATCATTTTCAAAACAAAGCGGGCAGTTGCCATCAACGCGCCAGTATTGCCTGCACTAACGCAAGCATCAGCAACACCATCACGTACCAAATTGATGGCGACCCGCATCGACGAATCTTTTTTGTTCTTTAACGCTTTCGATGGTGACTCATCCATACCGACGCATTGCGAGGCATGATGAATTGATAACCGTCCATAATAATCAACCAATGCTTGGACCAAGCGCTCCTTAATTAAAGCCTCATCACCAACCAAAATCAGCATTAAACTAGGGTCATCCTTTAAGCAATCTAGTGAGGCGGGAAGCGTCACATCAAGACCATAATCCCCACCCATTGCATCAATTGAAATTGTTAAGCCCACGCTGCCTGGTGACTCCGCCTAAAATTAAAAAAGCCGAACCCGCAAAGGTTCGGCATATCATCAGGTCTTGAAAAAACCTTAATCTTCCTCAACAACCGCACCAACAATTTGACGGCCTTTAAAATAACCATCGGGAGTCATGTGGTGGCGCAAGTGCATTTCGCCAGTGATTGGATCTTGAGTCAACGCACGACTGGTTAGCGCATCGTGTGAACGACGTTGACCCCGTCTTGAACGGGATACTTTACTCTTTTGAACGGCCATTAGGAATCTCCAGTATTTTTTAAATTGGCTAAGATGGAAAAAGGGTTTTCACGGGACGATGTCTTATCATCCTTTAAAATGACTTTGTTAGCTTGTGCGTCCGTCTCAAAAAATGCCTTGTCAAAACAGGAGTGCGGATGTTTTGGAAATGTGGGCAATACCAACAACAGCTCATCTTCAACAAGCTCCTTAAGCAACATGGTCTCGCCTTCAAGCATAAGCGGCTCATAAGCTTCGGGCAATTTGTCGGCTTGTTCTATGGTGGTGACAATACCTAATTTGACTTCGCAATTTACCGGCCATGCAAGTCCTGCCAAGCAATTCTGGCACTTTAGCACCAGCACCGTTTCAAAACGGCCTTCAATCGTTGCCAACCGCCCTTCGCGTTGAAAAAAAAGTTCAACAGCAACAATTCCCGAATCGTCAAATAGCAAATCTGCTAGGCGATTCAAGTTACTTAAAGGTATTTGTCCCTTTAAAGCACCTCGCTTGTCGACAAGATGCAAAGGGTCTATGTATTTGGGTAAACGGGCTGACATAACCGCGCAATGATATATTGAAACATTGAATGCGTCAAACATTCAGCTAAATAATTCATTAAAATCAGCCCCTTTTAATTTTCAAATAATCAACGGGGCAAATGCAATATATCAGCTAATGGCGAGTATTTGCCGCGCCGCTTGTATAGCTAGCCTGACAGTCTCAGGTGCAGTTCCGCCAATATGTTTTCGCGCGGCGACCGAGCCTTCCAACGTCAGATATCCAAACACATCTTCAGCAACCAATGCTGAAAACTGCTGTAATTCAGCAAGCGTCAATTCGGATAAATCCCGTTGGGTATCCAAACCCAATCGCACAGCCAAGCCCACCACTTCATGTGCATCACGGAAAGCCATACCCTTGCGCACCAGATAATCCGCCAAATCGGTGGCAGTGGCGAAACCGCGTTTCGCGGCCGTGTACATATTGGTTTTTTTGGCAGTTATGTGCGGAACCATGTCAGCATAGGCGCGTAGGCAGTTAATGAGCGTATCGACAGTATCAAACAAAGGTTCCTTATCTTCTTGGTTGTCTTTGTTGTAGGCTAAGGGCTGGCTTTTCATCAACATCAACAAGGACACCAAATGCCCTGTCACTCTGCCGGATTTGCCGCGCACCAGTTCCGGCACATCAGGATTTTTCTTTTGCGGCATGATGGAAGAACCCGTACAAAAGGCATCGGGCATGTCGATAAAATCGAACTGCGCGCTGGACCACAAGATCAACTCTTCGGAGAAGCGCGACAGGTGCATCATGATAATGCTAGCTACAGCGGCGAATTCAATGGCAAAATCGCGGTCACTGACAGAATCTAACGAATTTGCTGATGGGCAGCTAAAGCCTAGCAATTTGGCAGTCATGAAGCGGTCTATCGGGTAACTCGTACCTGCCAGAGCTGCAGCTCCTAGCGGCATGATGTTGATGCGCTTCAGGCAATCGTCGAGCCGTTCGTGATCACGATGCAGCATTTCAAACCAAGCCATCAGATGATGACCGAACGTAATCGGCTGCGCGACTTGCAAATGCGTAAAACCGGGCATGATGGTGTCGGTATGCTGTTCTGCCAAATCGAGAATAGCAGTTTGCAAGCGTTTCAGTTGGTCAGTAATTTGGACAATTTCGCTACGCAAATACAATCGGATGTCAGTGGCGACTTGGTCATTCCGTGAACGCCCCGTATGCAATTTTTTGCCTGCAATTCCGATCACTTCAGTCAATCTGGCTTCGATATTCATGTGGACATCTTCTTGTTTGATTGACCAGACAAATTTACCATTGCTTATTTCTTTGCCGATTTGAGTCAGACCGCCGATGATGGTGTCGCGTTCTTGTTCAGCCAGAATGCCGCAAGCACAAAGCATGGTGGCATGGGCGATTGAGCCTTGAATGTCATGTTCCGCCATACGTTGGTCAAATTCCACTGAGGCAGTGAATACTTCAACAAAGGCATCGGTGGCTTGGGCAAAGCGAGCGCTGGAAAGTTTTTCGGAATTGACTGAGGCCATGGTAAATATAAAGCGACTAAAAAAATGAGGATTATACCGTTTACCCCAACACCAGTGTTTAAAATTCCTCCTTCATTCCAATTCGGATTGTTAAGGCATAGTATGCAGAAATTTTATTAATTCAAGTATACGTGATCAACAGCACGCCCATCTGGAGAACAAAAAACTACTCGTAACACTAGGTCTTAGAGCTAACAACCGTCACAATAAAGTCATATTGATGACCTATGATTAAGACACCGTTTTACAGTAAAACTTGGTTTTTGAGTAAAATGATAATGGCAATTGGCAAATTTGCCGTATCTATAGGGCGTCATTATTTGCCCAAGGTATAAAATAGATACCACACCTTGGTCACGCTTTCTGCGTAACAGTGCGTTGTAAGCCACCTAAGGCAAAACTTAATTCAGCGTGTAACTTGTCCCTATGAGCAAACAAATTAAATCACTTTACAAAGCCATCTTTGTTTCTGACATTCACCTTGGTACCCGCTCGTGTAAAGCAGAGTTCTTGCTAAAGACATTAAAAAGGTTAGCATTCGATGAAATTTATCTTGTTGGTGACATTATCGATGGTTGGAAAATCAAGCGCGGATGGTATTGGCATCAAGACCACACTAATTTTTTAAGAAAAATTTTAAAATATTCAAAAAATAAGCGGGTTGTTTATATTGCTGGTAACCACGATGAATTTCTGCGTAATTTTTTGTCGCATGGCGATTTGAACGTGGGTAACGTGGAAATTTATGATGAAATGGTTTACAAAAGCGCAACCGGCAAATCATATTTGCTAACACATGGTGACAATTATGACATTGTCACCCGCTACCACAAACAAATCGCCGTGCTAGGTGATATTGGCTACGAAACCTTGCTGTCTGTCAACCGCCATTTCAACTGGGTCAGACGGCATCTAGGGTTCGGGTACTGGTCACTTTCACGGTTTGTCAAAAACAAAGTAAAATCAGCGGTCTCATTTATTACCCAATTTGAAATTGTTGTTGCAAAGCATTGTGAAGATCGCCAACTGGACGGTGTCATCTGCGGACATATCCATTCCGCGGCCAACAAATATATTGATAACATCCATTACCTAAATTGCGGGGATTGGGTGGAATCTTGCACTTTAATTGCCGAAGACTGGAATGGTGAATTCCATATCATTGAATTTAACAAGCTACCTGATGATTTTCCATCCTTGGCAGAAACAGAAGAGATGATTGAAGAAGTCTTAGGCTAATTGGCGAGGCTTGTATTCAGCATGTAATAGCAAACGGCGGAATGAATTAAATATCATTCCGCCCACCATTGAAATATGACACTTGATATATCCTGATTAGTAAGATAATTCAGCTAAGCCGTCATATCGGCATTCCCTCGAAGGCACAAGTGGATTGCCGATATCCAGTTCACAGGGATGTGATTTTGAATTGCCATCCGTGGCTTCTGGATTCACTTCGTGCTTTACAAGTCGCTAACGCGGTCTAACTGCTCCGGCAATCCCTGCCGGAATGACGATTTTAGAGTTGGCTGAACCATATTGCTAATCAGGTGATTTACTGACTAGCGAAGCTAAAACTTTGATAAATCAACCTTCAAAACATTAACACCATCCCAAATCTTTTCAATAAAATCATTATCCATTTTAGGCATACCGTTCTGCAACCATTGCACCAATATCTTGGCAATATTCGGATAAGTAATATGGGTTGCGTGATTTTCATGTAACCAATGCTCAATTACTGACAAATCCAATGTTTTCATCGTGTGCCCATAACCAAGCTCTTTTAAAGCAGCAGCATTTGATATTTGTTCCATTTGTGAATTCAAAGGCTTAACAAGAATTTTTTTTCCTAACTGCAGTGCTTCGCTTGCCAATTCAAAACCGGCGTTACTAATAATTCCAGCACAATCGTATAAATCCTTTTGAAATCCATTACGGGATAATGGATTACATGTGATATGGCCGTAACTAGAAACAGCAACCTCTGGCGAATAAATATGGAATTCAAATTGCTTGAAGTTTGCTAAGATTTTAATGACACTGTTTTGGTCTTCAAAAGGCAAATAAACGATGATTTTATTTTTGAATATTTTTTTAGGCGTTTCTGGTGTATCGATAATAGGCGGCAAAATTGGCTGGCCAAAATGATGCCAATGTAAACCCACGCCAATATCTGCTGGCGCAAAATATTTCATTACTTGATTGGCAATCGGATCACTTCCAGCTCTTGGAATTGGATAATTGAAAGCATATTGGTGGCCAATGCCTAAAACTGGTTTTTTTTGCCGCTTTGCCGACCATGCCGTTACCGGTTCAAAATCTGTAATGACCTGATCATAAGCACTTAAATCCAGCCCCCTAATATCTTTTAAAAATGTAATCGGTTTTATATCACGGGCCGTTTTTAAATAACTGACTTGGCCTTTATCGGTATTGAAAGTCAATCCAGTAAGCACCTGATAGCCATTAAAAACATCCATATCAAAAAACTTATCTATCGGCCTTCCAGTAAATTGAAAAGTTACATCTATTCCCGCTGATTGCAACTCCTTTGCCATGACTCTGGCACGTGTGATGTGACCATTGCCCGTACCCTGAACTCCATAAAAAATTTTCATTAGATAACTTGTCCTAAACTAAAAAATGCTGTGCTTAGACCTAAAATACACCCCACCAATGTATCAGTTGGAAAATGAACCCCTAACACTACTCTTGAAAAACCAACCAGAACCGCCCAGAAATAAAGCGGGATCATAAAAACAGGAAAAAAATAGCCAACCAATGTCGCCATCATGAACGCCGCGGAGGTGTGACCTGATGGGAAACTAAATTTATCTGATGGCTTAATAATACTGCGAAAGTTTTTTAATGCTGCTTCAGGCCGGTTACGTTTAAATCCATTTTTTAACAAAAAGTAAATTGGTCGCTCCAACAAGAAAGCCAATAAGATTGCTCGTAACATCGGGCTTTCAATTCCTTGTACAAAGTATAACAAACCGATGATCAAAGTATAAAGCTGTCCGTCACCTGTTTTTGACAAATATCGGCTTATATTCGATAAAGTCTTATGAATTTTGGCATTAACCAGCCAAGTGAACATAAACACATCATACTTATGAATAGATAGTAGCAGTTTCATATCGTTATCCTCTCATTCAGCATTCTGCAAAGACTACATGTGCCTTTTCAGCAAAGAAAATCATCGATTTTCTAATTTTATTTTTATTATGAGTGTGGAAGGGTAAAGCTGTACTGTGACAAAGAAATGAAGTTTTGTTTACAATTTAATGACAAATTTAATAAACACGAAGTTTAAACCAAGAATAACAATAAGTTAGAAATATCGTTTTAAGTGCAGATTATTGTCGGATTTTATAACAATTTTTTAAAATAATCACACGCGACTACCATTTCACATTTTCCTCAGCAGATAATCTAACCACGATATTGGTAAGATATTTTTCAAAAAAACCAATAAGTAAGTAGGGAAAGTGACGTAATAGCGGATTTTCGGCCGTTTCGATTCAATTGCATGGATAACTTTTTTGGCAACGGCCTTAGCGGGGAGTGTGAAAGGCGCAGCCGCACCTTCTTTTTGCAGACGGGCTTCCGTAGATTTGTAGGCTTTATGATGATAACTACTTTCGGCGTCAATATTTTTTTTATACAGGTCGAAAGCGTTTTTTCTAAAATCGCTAAATATTGGGCCTGGCTCAATCAATGATATGTGAATATTAGTGCCATGCAATTCCATGCGTAACGTATCAGCCAATCCTTCCAAGGCGAATTTGCTGGCATTGTAAGCACCTCGATATGGCATGGCAACCAACCCTAAAACTGAACTGTTATAAATTATACGGCCATGCCCTTGTTGTCGCATCACTGGAAGCAACAAGTTTGTTAGTTCATGAGTGCCAAAAAAGTTGGTTTCAAATTGAAAACGTAGGACTTCACGGCTTAAATCTTCAACCGCCCCTGACTGACCAAATGCAGCATTGTTGAATAAAACATCTAATTTACCGCCAGTCATGGCTAGCACTTCACTTACCGCTTTCTGAAGGCCTAAACTGTCTGCCAAGTCCAATTGAACTGCGGAAAATCCCTCAGAGGCTAAACGTAAGACATCGTCTGGCTTTCTTGCCGTAGCGATAACAAAATGCCCACGTTTTTTTAAATATTGTGCCGAAACATAACCTATACCACTAGAACAGCCAGTAATTAAAACAGTCTTAACTTTACCCATAAAACGTTACTGTTTCAGCTCTTTCTCATCAAAATAAAAACTTTTTGTATTACTACAATCGACTAAAAAAACCAACGAATTTTTGGTTGATTTTTCGTTTAATTCTGAAGATTCGACTCGGTTACACTGACCTGAAGCCAAAGCTTTTAGGGCAGCAGCTCCTCTCATACGTTCAATATCTGCTAACCTTGAAATAAAGGGTTTAACTAAAAGAGGCAATTTTTCAAGCTCATAAGGTGGAATGGCATAAGCCGAAAATTTACTTGGATTATCTTTAATGAGTAATTGGTTTTTTTTGCTTTCATTGATAATCTGAAGCTGACGTAAATTTTCTTGCTGTTGTTCAAGCCTTTGCTGTTCTTGCTGCAGTTGTTGTTCTTTAATCTTTAATAATTGCAATTTTTTTTCTTCATCTAAATCCACTGACTTTCCCGTTTTCAAGTCGATTTGGATGTTGTTGTAACCCTCAGCACAAGGGCTTGATCGATATACTTTATTGCCACTGGAATCAGTGCATTTATAAACTTCAGCAGAAACATTGGTGACAAACAAACTTGCCAATACAAATAATATAAGTTTCATTTTCCCGGCTCGGTGATTTAATTAAAAACTGTCAAACTATTACGATATTGTTCTTATTCAACCGTAACGGACTTGGCAAGATTTCTTGGCTGATCGACATCAGTGCCTTTTAAAACTGCAACGTGGTAAGCGAGCAGTTGTAACGGTATGGTGTAAAGTATAGGTGAAATTTCATTTTCAACTTGCGGGACTTTTATTATTTGTGTGTTTCCATCTGCCTCGGAAATCAATGTTTCGTCCATAAAAACAATTAGTTTTCCACCTCGAGCACTAACTTCCTGCATATTCGACTTCAATTTTTCCAATAGACGATTGTTAGGTGCGACAGTAATAATAGGCATATCGGCGTCAATTAACGCCAAGGGGCCATGCTTTAATTCACCTGCGGGATACGCTTCGGCATGGATATATGAAATTTCTTTTAACTTCAATGCCCCCTCCATAGCTATTGGATAATGGGTTCCCCTACCCAAAAACAGGGCGTGATGTTTTTCAGCAAATTGTTCCGACAATCGCATAATTTCATCGTTTAACCTCAAGACTTTCTCGATCTCTCCGGGTAAACTAAATAACTGAACCGTTATATCTTGCTCTTTCTCTTCATTCAACTGAAAACGCCTGCCAAGCGCAATCACCAATAATAATAAGCTAACAAGTTGGGTTGTGAATGCTTTAGTTGAAGCAACGCCAATTTCCGGGCCTGCCCGTGTCATTAACACCAAATCCGACTCCCTTACCAAGGAACTTTCTGGTACATTACAGATGCTTAATGAATATTGTGCCCCAAGTTTTTTGGCCTCTTGTAAAGCTGCAAGTGAGTCGGCAGTTTCTCCAGATTGTGAAATGGTCACAACTAGCGTATCCGCTGCTAATACGGGATGCCTATATCGGAACTCACTGGCAACTTCAACTTGACAAGGTACGCTAGCCAATTCTTCAAACCAATATCGGGCAACCAATCCGGCGTGATAGCTTGTTCCGCAAGCCAATATTTGAACTGATTTAATTTTATCGAAAACTTCATTTGCGTTATATCCAAACGAATTTTCCTGCAATCGGTGGTTAATAAACCTACCTTCCAGCGTTTGGGTAATTGCAAAAGCTTGCTCATAAATTTCTTTGAGCATGTAGTGCCGATAATTGCCTTTATCAACAGCATCAGGACTGAGGCTACTTACTTTTATTGGACGGTTGACAATTCGATCATAGATATCAAAAATAATTATCGAGTTCAGATCAAGGACGGCAATATCACCTTCTTCTAAGAAAATAAACCGTTGTGTCACTGGCAACAATGCGGCCACATCAGAAGCAATAAAATATTCCTCGAAACCAACTCCAATTACTAAGGGGCTTCCCTTACGGCAGGCAATTAATGTTTCTGGTTCATCGGCACTGATAATTCCTAAGGCGTAAGCCCCATCCAATTTTTTAACTATCAATTTAACAGCATCAAGCAAGTTTCCTGAAGCTTCCAAAGCATAAAAAATTTCGTGGACTATCACTTCAGTATCAGTTTGGGATGTAAAGTGGCATCCTTGCTCCAATCTAATCGCTTTAAGCTGCTCATAGTTTTCAATAATTCCATTATGGACAACCGCAACTTTATTACCGCTGATATGGGGATGGGCATTTTCAGTGCTTGGTTTACCGTGGGTTGCCCATCGGGTATGGGCAATTCCAATTTTTCCCGACAATGGGTCGGCTTGTATCGAAGCTTCTAATTCTTTAACTTTACCTAATTCACGCTTGCGATAAATTTGTCCGTTGTTGATAATTGCAACACCAGCCGAATCATAACCACGATATTCTAATCTCTTTAAGCCTTCCAATAGGATTGGCATTACATTACGTTGGGAGATACCTCCGACAATGCCACACATTATGATTTCTCCTGCTTGGAAGGTCTCTGCCAAGTTGCTACTGAAACCTGCTTTACCCTGCTTAAAGTCAACTGATCAGCTGGGGTGTCGCGAGTAATAGTGGAACCTGCGCCAATTGTAGCATTTTTTCCTACTGTAACCGGAGCGACCAACTGGGTATCAGAGCCGATAAATGCCCCATCTTCTATGATAGTCTTAAATTTATTTGCCCCGTCATAATTACAAGTTATCGTTCCTGCTCCAATATTAACCTTACTACCAATACTTGCGTCACCAATATAACTAAGGTGGTTGATTTTCGTTTCCTCAGCAATTACAGATTTTTTTATTTCAACAAAATTGCCAATATGGACATTTGCCGCCAATGCAGTTTCAGGTCGCAATCTGGCATAAGGCCCTACCCTACAACCATTTCCTATTTGTGCATCTTCTATTATACAAAGGCCAAGAATCTCAACATTGTTACCAATTATTGAATTTTTAATATGAGTATTAGGGCCTATTTTTACATTGTTTCCAATACTGTTATTACCTTCAAGAATGACATTTATGTCTATTTCAATATCTTGCCCAAGGCTATCTAACGATCCACGCAGATCAAAACGCAATGGATCTTTTATCGTTACACCACGCATCATAAGCTGTTCAGCTTGCTGTTGCTGGTAGGCTCTTTCTAACTGAGCCAACTGTATTCGGTTGTTTACTCCCAGCACCTCATGAATGTCTTCTGGCTGATTTGTAACGATATTAATGCCTTCGTTAACTGCCATTTCAATGATGTCCGTCAAGTAATATTCGCCTTGATTATTATTATTGTCCAAGCGATTTAACCACTGTTTTAATTTAACCCCTGGAACAGCCATAATACCTGTATTTACTTCTTGAATTTTTTTTTCAGCATCAGTGGCATCTTTTTCTTCGACTATCTTCACCACTTTTCCTAAACTATTTCGGATAATTCTTCCATATCCAGTAGAATTTTCGAGATTAACCGTCAACAAGCCGACTGATTGTTGACTAGCATTTAACAATAATCGGTTCAATGTCGCCAATTTCAAAAGCGGAACATCCCCATATAAAATCAAAACCGTATCATTTTCAGCAATAAATCCACTTGCCTGCTGAACGGCGTGACCAGTCCCTAATTGCTGTAATTGCTCAATCCAATTTACCTCAGGTAAATTTAGTGCCTGCTTGACCATTTCAGCACCGTACCCAACGACAATATGGACACAATTGTCCGATAATTGGCTGCTTAAATCATAAACGTGTTTTAGCAACGGCTTATTCGCGATTTTATGCAGAACTTTAGGTTGTACTGATAACATTCGCGTACCCTTGCCTGCTGCGAGAATAATAGTCGTAATTTTCATTGCTTATCTCTTAAAACAAAAAAAGCCCGATAGCGCAATTGACGTTACCGAGCTTATAAAACCTGTGTCTACATGATTGATAAATTAATCAACCGATTTTATCTATGATTTATTCGCCGCGTTTTCGTAGCCTATCCAAAGTCCGAAGTTGCATAATTGCCTGCAATAATTGTGCATGAGCCGCTTCATAATCCACCTTTCCTGATTGGTCTGCCAATACTTCTTCAGCTTTAGCTTTGGCTGCTATCGCAGCAGCTTCATCTATATCCTTAGCTCTGATTGCCACATCGGCCAATACTGTCACAATATGAGGCTGGACTTCAAGGATTCCACCTGAGATAAAGAAAGGGTAACTTTCCTTATCAGTTACTTTTACCCGCACTTCACCTGCTTTTAACCTTGTTATAAAAGGAGCATGACGAGGAGAAATTCCTACCTCACCTAACTCAGCAGGGGCAAATAACATTTCCGCCAATCCAGAAAATATTTCTTTTTCTGCACTCACGATGTCTACATGTACGGTCATGGTCATTTATATCACCTAAACAGTCACATTAAGCTTGGATTGCTTTGGCTTTTTCCAACACTTCATCAATGGTGCCAACCATATAAAAAGCCTGTTCTGGAATTGCATCGAATTCGCCATTGATTATGCCTTTAAACCCTGAAATGGTATCTTTTAAAGAGACATATTTTCCAGGAGATCCGGTGAACACTTCAGCAACGAAAAACGGTTGCGACAAAAAGCGTTGGATTTTACGTGCCCTTGCGACTAGTTGTTTATCTTCTTCTGATAATTCATCCATACCAAGAATAGCAATGATATCCCGCAATTCTTTATAGCGTTGCAAAGTTTTTTGAACCCTACGGGCAACATCATAATGCTCTTGACCGATAACCAACGGATCTAACTGTCGGCTAGTCGAATCTAAAGGATCAATCGCAGGATAAATTCCCAATTCTGCAATTTGGCGTGACAACACCACGGTCGCATCCAAGTGGGCGAAAGTCGTTGCAGGTGAAGGGTCAGTCAAATCATCGGCTGGTACATAAACCGCTTGAATGGAAGTAATCGAACCCGTTTTGGTCGAAGTGATACGTTCTTGCAAGACACCCATTTCTTCAGCTAGTGTTGGCTGATAACCTACCGCCGACGGCATACGGCCCAATAAAGCAGATACTTCAGTTCCGGCCAAAGTGTAACGGTAAATGTTATCAACAAAGAACAACACGTCACGGCCTTCATCGCGAAAATATTCCGCCATCGTCAAGCCGGTCAAAGCTACCCTAAGCCTGTTGCCTGGCGGCTCATTCATCTGCCCGTAAACCAACGAGACTTTGTCGATTACGTTGGAATCCGTCATTTCATGATAGAAATCGTTACCTTCACGAGTACGTTCTCCAACGCCTGCAAATACAGAATAGCCACTGTGCTCAATCGCAATATTTCGGATAAGCTCCATCATATTTACGGTTTTTCCTACACCAGCACCACCGAAAAGGCCAACTTTACCACCCTTGGAAAACGGACAGATCAAGTCAATGACCTTAATTCCGGTTTCAAGCAATTCGTTCGCTGCAGCTTGCTCAGCATAACTAGGGGCTTCCCGATGAATACCCCATTTTACTTTTTCACCAATAGGTCCTTTTTCATCTATAGGCTCACCTAGGACATTCATGATGCGTCCCAAAGTCTCTTGACCTACAGGGACAGAAATTGGGCCATTGGTGTTATTGACTACAAGATCACGGCTTAAGCCATCAGTGCTCCCCATGGCAATTGTTCTAACTACGCCATCACCAATTTGTTGCTGAACTTCCAATACCAAACTTTTAGATTCTACAATTAATGCATCATATACTTTTGGCAATTCTTCACGTGAAAACTCTACATCTACAACCGCGCCAATAATCTGAACGATCTTACCCGAACTCATTCTGTGTCCTCTTTGTATTTTGTCATTTTGCTAGATGTTAAACAGCGGCGGCACCGGCAACAATTTCTGAAATTTCTTGAGTGATTGCAGCCTGTCTGGCTTTGTTATAAACCAACTGTAATTCTTTAATAAGATTTCCAGCATTATCCGATGCACTCTTCATTGCTACCATTCTAGCAGCTTGTTCGCAGGCGTTGTTTTCAACCAAGCCCTGATATACGATGGATTCTATGTAGCGTGTCAGTAAATGATCCAATACCTCTTTCGCATCGGGTTCGTAAATATAATCCCAATGGCCTTTTGCCAATCCATTTTCAATTTCATTAGCGATAACTGGAAGCAGTTTCTCAGCCGTTGGACGCTGGGTCATCGTATTGACGAATTCATTGCTTATTACATATAACGCATCAATTTTATTCTGCCCATAAGCATCCAGCATTAATTTAATCACGCCTACTATATCGCTTAAATGTGGCTGGTCACCCAGTTTAGAAACATGACCGACTACATTAATTTTTTTTAAATTACTAAAAAAACCAAAACCTTTCGTGCCAACAGTACAAACATCAACTTCAACACTTTCATTGTCCCATTGCATCAACAACGACAATGCTTTTCTGAATAAATTAGAATTCAAGCCACCACACAAGCCCCTATCAGAACTTATGACAATAAGCCCAACCCGCTTAATTTCACGTTGGACTAAAAAAGGGTGCTTATACTCAGGGTTTGCGTGAGCCAAATGCTTAATTATTTGGCCAATTTTTTTCGCATAAGGCCGCGTGGCCTGCATTCTGTCTTTTGTTTTACGCATTTTACTGGCAGCAACCATTTCCATGGCACGAGTAATCTTTTGAGTGTTTTTAATACTCGCAATCTTGGAGCGTACTTCTTTGCCAACAGCCATGTTTAGACCCTTTTACCAACTATGAGTTTTTTCGAAAGTTTCAATGGCAGTTTGCATGTTCTGCTTAATTTCATTGCTGAAATCTCCAGTTGCATTAATTGTGTCCATTAATTCAGAATGTTCAGACTTCATATAGGAGTGTAAAGCCGCTTCAAAATCAAGTACCTTACTAACATCTATATTATCCAAGAAACCCTCATTCGCCGAAAATAATGAAATAGCCATTTGGGCAACTGACATGGGTGAATATTGATTTTGTTTCATCAATTCTGTGACACGTTGGCCACGCTCAATTTGCTTTCTGGTGCTTTCATCCAAATCTGAAGCAAATTGTGCAAAAGCAGCTAATTCACGATACTGTGCCAAATCAAGGCGTGTACCGCCGCCTAATTTCTTAATAATCTTAGTTTGTGCCGCCCCACCAACCCGCGATACCGACAAACCGGCATTTACGGCAGGACGAATACCGGCGTTGAACAAATTGCTTTCCAAGAAAATCTGCCCATCGGTAATAGAAATCACGTTTGTTGGGACAAATGCAGAAACGTCCCCGCCTTGGGTCTCAATTATTGGCAAAGCCGTTAATGATCCGGTCTTACCTTTAACTCTACCACCTGTTAATTTTTCAACTTCATCGGCGTTGATACGGGATGCTCGTTCCAATAACCGAGAGTGCAAATAGAAAACATCACCAGGATAAGCTTCACGACCAGGGGGTCGTCTCAATAATAATGATACTTGACGATATGCCCAAGCTTGTTTTGTTAAATCATCATAAATAATAAGTGCATCTTCACCTCGATCCCTAAAAAACTCACCCATTGAACATCCAGTATAAGGGGCAATAAATTGCATGGCAGCTGATTCAGATGCAGATGCTGAAACAATAATCGTATGTTCCATTGCTCCGTGTTCTTCCAACTTACGGACAACATTAGCAATTGATGAACGCTTTTGCCCTATCGCCACATATATACATTTAATTCCTGTACCTTTTTGGTTAATAATGGCATCAACTGCAATTGCCGTTTTACCAGTTTGTCGGTCACCAATAATGAGCTCACGCTGGCCTCGGCCAACCGGAATCATAGCATCGATCGACTTAAGACCAAGCTGAACTGGCTGATCGACTGATTGCCGAGCAATTACACCAGGGGCAATTTTTTCAATTGGAGCGGATTCGTTAGTATCAATAAAACCTTTTCCATCAATTGGATTTCCCAAGGCATCTACAACACGACCTAATAAAGCCTCGCCAACAGGAACCTCCAAAATTCTTCCAGTACACTTAACAGTATCACCTTCAGAAATGTGTTGATACGATCCCAAAATGACGACGCCTACTGAATCTCTTTCAAGATTAAGTGCCATACCAAAAGTATTGCCTGGAAACTCTAACATTTCCCCCTGCATTGCAGCAGACAGGCCGTGTACCCTCACAATACCGTCCGATACACTTACTACCGTACCTTCCGTATGAGACTCAGAACTTAAATCGAAGTTTTCGATTCGTTTTTTTATTAGATCACTTATTTCAGATGGGTTTAATTGCATGATTTTATCTCACTCTCACTGAAGAGCCTTTTGCATGTGTTGAAGCTGGCCTCTGATAGATCCGTCAATCACCCGATCACCTGCTCGTACTAGAACACCACCAATTAATGATTTATCAACGGCTACGTTCATATTTATTTTTTTGCCTAGTGATTTTTCCAACTTTCCAGAAAGTTGGCGATAGGCTTCTTCAGAAAACTCATACGCAGTTGACACTTGCACATCAACATAACCTTCGTATTCGGCTTTGTATTCCTCGAATAACACGGCAATTGCAGGTAGTAAATATAATCTACCGTTCTGAACGAGGACTTTTAGGAAATTAGCACTATCAAATTCAATTTGATCACTACAAATATCGAGCAAAAATTCCGTAAGTTTCTGCTTGCCAATTTTAGGATTGTTGACAACGATAGAAATCTCATCATTTTCCATAATAGCCGCCATCAACCCCAAACTTTGCGACCATTTCTGCATCGCATCTGTTTGCTTGGCCCATTTGAACGCGGCTACTGCGTAAGGTCTTGCCAATGTTGCCAATTCGCTCATAAGCTTAACCTATTTGATTAGATACTTTGCTGATAATATCTTGGTGTTTGGCTTGATCGATTTCTGCCCCCAGAATTTGCTCTGCCGCCATTAATGCCAGCGTAGCAACTTCTTGACGCAAACCTTCTTTGGCCTGCTGCATTTCTTGCTCAATTTGTGCTTTTGCGGCGAGGATCAACCTTTCACCTTCTTTTTTGGCAGATTCTTTTGATTCTTCAACCAGTTCATTCGCACGTTTTTGAGCAAGGCTGACAATTTCTGAAGACTGTTCTTTAGCTTCCTTAAGAAATTTTTTAGCTTTTTTCTCAGCCAACTGCATTTCTTCCTGGCCTTTTTCGGCAGCAGCCAGACCCTCAGCAATTTTTTTTCTTCGTTCTTCTAAAGAGTCAAATAAAGGCGGCCAAATATACTTCATGGTAAACCATACCAGAAGTGCAAAGGTAATCATTTGCCCAATCAGAGTAGCATTGATGCTCACGATGCATTCCCCTTAAATAAAATTAAATTATTCCATTAACCTGCAGCAGCAGCTTGTACAGCAGACAAAAATGGGTTTGCAAAAGTGAAGAATAACGCCAGACCTACACCGATCATAGTTACCGCATCCAAAAGACCAGCGACGACGAACATTTTAACTTGTAACATAGGAACCATCTCTGGTTGACGGGCAGCACCTTCAAGAAATTTGCCTCCTAACAGTCCAAAGCCGATTGCAGTTCCTAAAGCACCCATACCTAAAACCAACCCAACTGCGATAGCAGTCATACCTTGCACATCTGCAATAAGTCTTGCAATTTCCATGAAACATCCTCCAGCCTAAATAAAAGTTATTAAAATAGTAAAATATAAAATTAATGGTCTTCGTGCGCCATACTCAGATAAACAATCGTCAAAACCATAAAAATGAAAGCTTGAAGAGTAATTATAAGAATATGAAAAATAGCCCAAGGAAAACTCAGCACTGGTTGTATGTACCATGGCAACAGGGCAATCAAGATAAATATCAACTCACCTGCATAAAGGTTTCCAAATAGACGAAGAGCTAGCGAAATAGGTTTTGCAAACTCTTCGACTAATTTCAACAACAAATTGAATGGTAACAACCAAGGACCGAATGGTTGTAAAGTCAATTCTTTCGTAAATCCCCATGCACCTTTAATTTTTATGCTATAAAAAATTATCAGGCAGAAAACATAGATTGACATTGCAAAAGTGGCGTTTAAATCTGTACTAGGCACAACGCGCAAATATTCTATGCCCATTAATGAGCCGACCAAAGGCAATATGTCTACCGGAAATAAGTCCATAAAATTCCATAGAAATATCCAACAGAATATTGTCAAAGCCAACGGCGCGATGAGTTTGCTATGTCCGTGAAAGCTATCTTTTACTTGAGTGTCAACAAACTCAATCAGCATTTCAGCAAAACTTTGCACCAAACCTGGAACGCCAGCAGTGGCTTTTTGCGCCGCCGTCTTAAAAAACCAAATAAATAGACCGCCTAGTACCGTGGAAAAAAACAAGGTGTCCAAATGCAATGTCCAGAAACCCTCGCCCACATGTAACGCAGTCAAATGGTGAATTATATATCCGGTTGCACCTTCGGCAGCATGAGCTTCGGTAGCCATTATTCTTCTCTCTAAATTATGTCAGCGCATTAATAACGCAAACCAAAAAACCGAAATCGCCGTCATATAAGCGCATAACAGCGAAATTATTTGTATATCGGGCAGATTAAAAACCACTACAAACAGAATGACCGTCAATATCCACTTGCCTACCTCACCCAGATAAAAAGCGTTGAGAATTTTTCTTGCTTCTTTGCCGATGACCATGTGGATTTGTATGGCAAAATATAAATTCGGTATAAACGCAATTAACCCACCAAAGACAAAAGACATTGCATTTTGCCATTCCCCAGTTATTACAAGGCTTACACCACCGATAATTATTATCAACAATTGGCAAATCAGGACTTTACGGACAGTAGATGTACTTCTATCTGTCACATTTAACTCCAAACCAAAAATTTTATGGATTATAACGAGCCTCCTTGAATAAATCAAGGAAAGCTGATTACCGATACACCTAAGTCTTTTTACCCCACTTAATTTGTGACATTATAGCAGCAGTTTTTAACTTAGACACAGGAATAGCTCATGCAGGGACAATTAAGAAAGTTGAACGGACAGATCAACCAGCCCATTTTGTATGATTTGCCGTTAGATAGCACAAAAATTGCCTTGAACCCACTAATCGGCAAAACCATAAAACTTGTCAACACGGGCAGCATTCATTGCATACATTGCAGCAGAGCCATTAAAAAAACATACAATCAAGGCTATTGCTACCCTTGTTTAATCTCATTGGCACAATGTGACCTGTGCATCATGAAACCGCATACTTGCCACTATGCGGCAGGTACATGTCGGGAGCCAGCATGGGGAGAGGAATTTTGTTTCCAGCCGCATATCGTCTATCTGGCCAATTCCAGCGGAATAAAAGTGGGGATTACCCGCCAAACACAAATCCCGACACGATGGATAGATCAAGGGGCAACCCAAGCCTTACCAATATTCAAAGTGAAATCTAGGCATATTTCTGGCTTGGTTGAAGTGGCTTTTGGCAAACACATCAGCGACAAAACCAACTGGCAACAAATGCTCAAAAAATCAGCGGAACCTTTAAATCTGACCGCCCTACGCGACGAACTCATTAAACTTTGCGAAAAGGAATTGGCGCAAATAAAACAGGGGTTAAAACCTGAAGCGATTGAATTTCTCGCCGATGAAAAAATAGTCGAATTAGATTTCCCCGTAGCCCAATACCCTACCAAGATCAAATCCCTGTGTCTGATCAAAACGCCTGAAATTTCAGGCGTTTTACAAGGCATAAAAGGACAGTATTTATTACTGGATACAGGGGTGGTAAATATCCGTAAATATTCCGGTTATGAAATCGCTTTTTCCGCTTAGCCAATTTTTTGTGGCTGAACAATCCAAAAAAACACAAAGCCTCATCTAGATTAAACGCACAATTTAAATTGCGTTTAATAAATGATTAGCTGGCTTTTAAGCTCACTATAAATGTCGTCAATCGCCTGTTTATCCGTATCGAAAGCAAGATCAGCGTTGACAAGGACGTTATGCGTACAAATGGCGATCAATCCGGCATTTTTTATCGCCTGAATGAACCCCTCGGCATCTTCATTTTCCAGCACTGTCGTGGCATGGCCGTTATCAAACAGCTTTCTTTCTAACTGATAAGCAACAAGCTGGCTATTTGCCCCAGTCAGTAAAATTGCGGTGGGAATTTGATTGAACCGAGCCGCACGTTCATCGGCACTGACTGATTGCAGAACTTCATCCCCTGACGTCCCAATTATCATCCCTGCGCCCACAGTTGCATTAGTTAAGCGGTCAATGATTATGAAAGAACCCGTGCCACGGCTAGTTTTGTAAGGGTCAAAAACAACTGGAGCAGTGGCTGTGACAGTACAGCAGCCGATTTCATTTAGCTTTAACTCATTGGCATCGTGATGTTCCAGGGTATTGACATCAATGCGGTGATGGATCAAGGACACCGACCCAAAAACCGTCCGTGTTGCCAATTTAAGTGCGTACTGGCGTCCAGGCGTCAGTGCTTTTTCCGTCATCCAAACAATGTGAGCCTTGAATTTATCAGATACGACAGCAGACACCAATTCCTTACCAACAATCATGTCGCCACGGCTAATGTCTATTTCATCTTCCAGCGTGAAAGTGACCGACATCGGTGAAAAAGCCATATCCATTTCACCGTTATAAGTGACGATTGATTTGATTTTACTGGATTTACCGGAGGGGAGCGCAGTAATCATGTCGCCTTTATGGAACACTCCAGCCGCCACCGTGCCGCAAAAGCCACGAAAATCTAGGTTAGGCCGATTTACGTATTGCACTGGGAATCGAGCATTGTCAAAATTACGGTCATTGGCGATCACGACGGTATTTAAGGCTTCCATCATTGGCACGCCGGTAAACCACGGCATATTTTCACTAGGATTTACGACATTATCGCCATCCAACGCCGACATCGGGATGAACTGGACATCCTGCAAATCCAAAGTTTCGATAAACTTTAAATAGTCTTGCTTGATTTGGTTGAATTTTTCTTCACTGTATTCAACCAAGTCCATTTTATTGACAGCGACAATGACGTGCTTGATGCCTAACAACGAGGCAATAAAGCTATGCCGTTTGGTTTGGGTTTGAACGCCATAACGGGCGTCAATCAGAATGATTGCCAAATCACAAGTTGATGCGCCAGTCGCCATATTCCTTGTGTATTGTTCATGGCCTGGGGTATCGGCAATGATGAATTTGCGCGTTGCCGTAGAAAAATAGCGGTAAGCCACATCAATGGTTATGCCTTGCTCGCGTTCGGCCTGCAATCCGTCAACCAACAATGCCAAATCAATTTTGCCAGCACCCGTGGTGCCGGATTTGACACTATCGGCCTGTACCGCCGCCAGTTGGTCTTCATAAATCATTTTGGAATCGTGCAGCAAACGGCCTATGAGCGTACTTTTGCCGTCATCGACATTGCCACAGGTTAAGAAGCGTAAGAGTTCTTTGCGTTCGTGTTGCGACAAATAGGCGTTAATATCGGTGCTGATTAAGTCAGATTGGTGGGACATAAAATTCTCTGGAGTTCTGTTATTGATGGCGTTTACGGACGATTAATTAAAAATAACCTTCGCGTTTTTTCTGTTCCATGGAGCCGGATTGATCATGGTCAATCAATCGCCCTTGACGTTCGGAGGTGGTGGTCAGCAACATTTCCTGAATGATTTCAGGCAGGGTTGCAGCAGTCGATTCCACTGCGCCGGTCAGTGGGTAACATCCTAAGGTCCTAAAACGCACCATTTTCATTTCAACTTTGTCATCAGGACCTATCGGCATACGCTCATCATCCACCATAATCAACATGCCATCTTTTTCAACGACTGGGCGTTCTTTGGCGAAATACAATGGTACGATAGGAATTTGCTCCAAATGGATGTATTGCCAAATGTCCAGCTCTGTCCAGTTTGACAATGGGAAAACGCGGATACTTTCGCCTTTATCTATCTTGCCATTGTAGATATTCCATAACTCAGGGCGTTGGTTTTTCGGATCCCAAGTATGGTTTTTATCTCGGAAGGAATAAACCCGCTCTTTGGCGCGGGATTTTTCTTCGTCACGACGCGCACCTCCAAATGCCGCATCAAATTGGTATTTGTTCAAGGCTTGTTTAAGGCCTTCAGTTTTCATCACATCAGTGTGTTTTTTGCTGCCGTGCGTAAATGGGCCTATGCCTTGTTCAACGCCGTCTTCATTGATGTGCACCAACAAATCCAGACCCAATTCCTTTATCCATGCGTCACGGAAGGCAATCATTTCCTTAAATTTCCATGTTGTATCAACATGCAACAAAGGAAATGGCGGTTTGCCGGGAAAAAAAGCTTTCATGGTCAAATGCAACATAACTGCTGAATCTTTACCTACAGAATACATCATTACAGGACGCTCAAATTCAGCAGCCACTTCTCGGATGATATGAATGCTCTCAGCTTCCAGTTGTTTTAGATGTGTCAGTTTATAATCGGTCATTTAAAAGTCCGTCAAAGTTGGGTGGATCATTGTGTCAATTGAACGCTCAATTTGCGACATATTCTAATTTGAACAACCAGTGAATACCAGTTATCTCAACTATCACTACATATTTGGGTTAAAGTTCGTTTAGCGCGACTTGCAGCCGCTGGTAGATTCCGCCAAATCCGCCATTGCTCATCAGGACAAAATGACCGCCACGGCTAGCTTCCGAAAGTAAGTTCGTAATAATGCTGTCCAATGACGCACAAATTTGGATATTATCGGCATATTGCTTGAGCGCGGTTAGATCCCAACCCATCGCTTCCGGCTGGTAAATGATAGCCACATCGGCTTGGCTTAAAGATTTAGCCAGTGTTTCTGTATGAACGCCCATTCGCATGGTGTTGGAACGCGGTTCAACAATGGCGATAATGCGTTCCTGGCCGACCTGTTTACGCAAACCATCCAAAGTCGTGGCAATAGCGGTTGGATGATGGGCGAAATCGTCATACAGTGTCACACTTTCGGTCTTGGTGATCACTTCCATACGCCGCATGACATTTTTAAACTGTGCCAAGGCTTCGATTGCTGCTGACGGTATAATGCCTGCCTGCTTTGCCGCAACGATGGCGGACAAAGCATTGTAAACATTATGTCGGCCAGTCAATGCCCAATCTACAGTTCCTTGGTCGATATTTTCAAAATACACCTTAAATTGACTGCCATCTTCCTTTAACAAACTTGCATTCCATAGGGATGAACCATCAACCGATGTTTTTGCAACTGCTGTCCAACAGCCCATCGCTAAAACCTCATCCAGATTGGCATCACATTCAGGGCTGATGATCAGGCCTTCGCCGGGAACTGTCCGAACCAAATGGTGAAACTGTTTTTTTATCGCGTCCAAATCGGGAAAAATATCGGCATGGTCGTATTCGAGGTTGTTCAAGATTGCCGTGCGCGGACGATAATGGACAAATTTTGACCGTTTATCAAAGAATGCCGAATCGTATTCATCCGCTTCAATAACAAAAAAAGCAGATTCGCCAAGACGGGCGGAAACACCAAAATCCAACGGAATGCCACCAATCAAAAAACCGGCTTTAATACCGTTATAATCCAGTATCCAACTTAACATGCTGGCGGTCGTGGTTTTGCCATGCGTACCCGCAACGGCGAACACCGTTTTACCGTGCAACACTTGTTCTGCCAACCACTGTGGGCCTGAGACATAATTTTGGCCCCGGTTCAAAACCGCCTCAACTTCAGGGTTGCCGCGCGACAAGGCATTGCCAATAATCACCATATCTGGCTGACTATCGAGGTTCTGCGCCCGATAACCTTCCATCAGCTTGATGCCCTGCTCTTCCAACTGCGTACTCATCGGCGGATAAACGTTCTGGTCAGAACCAGACACCTGATGGCCTAATTGCCTGGCGATCACCGCCAATCCGCCCATAAACGTACCGCAAATGCCTAAAATATGGATATGCACTATATTTATCCTGTGGCTCGAAAATATTAAATTTGTAAATTGCCTACCCAGCAAAACCGACAGCAGGAAGGTGTGGCGGGAAATTAGAGGGAAAATTCAAACAAAACCTGAGTTGGCAAACTTATTTCTTAAATACCATAATAAATTTCCTGAACCTGAGTTGGCAAACTTATTTCTTAAATACCATAATAAATTTCCTGAAAATGCCATCCTTGTTAATAACTTCCGTTCAAGCAGTGTTATTTGTTTTCACCTTCATACCGGAAATTATGGTTGGGCAAATGCTAGATAAAAACACCGAACGGTTCAACTACGACTTTTTCACCCGATTGCACGCCATTAGATTCACTTGGCAAGACGATATGGCAATTGGCTTTATGAAGGGTGCTAAGTAAATGCGAGCCTTGCTGCCCAGCGGAAGCCACAATCAATTCGCCAGTGGCATCCAGGCTAAGAATTCCGCATTGGAATTCTTGCCGACCAGGAGATTTTTTCAAGACACCGCTGCAAGTTGCGGTCAAACGCAAGGTTTGTCTGAAAGGCAAGCCCATCAATTGTTCAAGTGTAGGTAACACAAACTTTTGGAAGGTCGCAAACACGGCTAACGGATTGCCCGGTAAAGCAAAAAAATAACTTTCTCCGATTTTACCAAATGCAAGAGGTTTTCCTGGCTTCATCGCAATTTTCCAAAATTCAACTTGCCCGCAAGCTTGGAAAAAATCCTTAACAAAATCCGCCTCGCCAACCGATGCGCCGCCAGTGGTAATAATGACATCGCAGTGCCTGGCGGCCTCCAATAATACCGCTTTGAGTTGGCTTGGATCATCGGCAATGATACCGCCATCAGTAACAGCATAACGGCAATCGTTTAACAATCCGCTTAATAGATAACGGTTGCTGTCATAAATTTGCCCCGTTTGTAACCCTTGCCCGACCTCCACAAGCTCGTCACCAGTAGAAAAAAAAGTGATTTTTAACTGTCGAAGCACTGGTATTTCAGTAACGCCTGCCGCAGCCAACAATCCTAAATCGGCCGCCGTAACGGTTTTTGGGTAACTGCATACCTTATCGCCTTGCATCATATCCTCACCTGCAAAACGGATATTCTGTTTGCCTTTAGCCTGTGCCGGAAAGCGGATACTGAGACCTTCCCTCTGCACCTGCTCCTGCATTACTACAGAATCTAAATGGTCAGGCACTACCGCACCGGTAAAAATCCTAATGCACTCACCTGAGCTAAGCTTACCTTGAAAAGGCTTTCCTGCCCAAGAAGTTCCGACGCACTGTAAAATAAAATCACTACCAAAGGCAATATCACCACTGGAAAAAGCATATCCATCCATTGCCGAATTACGGTCAGGCGGAATATTAGCCTGAGCGTGGACTGCATTTGCCAAAATCCGTCCTAGTGCGATTTTTAATGGCAGTATTTCAGTCTCTTGCACGGGAACTAAAGCCGTTTTGATTTTTGCCAAAGCTTCATCAACCGTTAATAATGCTTGGGGTTCAAACGCACATGCATCAATCATGATAACTATACTATTATGCTGAAAATAAATTGGGCAATCAATTCCGGTTGATTTAAGTCCAAACACCGCAAATAATCAGGAACGGGCAACTTGATATCGCTGGCAACAGCAATGATATCAGCATCATCTGGGTAAAGTAACGGTTGCGACAGTGAGCTTCGGTGCAATTCGATTTTGGGATATTTTTCCGCTTTAAAACCTTCCACCAAAATCAAATCCAACCCGGCAGACTCAAACTGCTTTAACTCCTCCCCCAAGCTAGGCTTCCTTTCCGGCGATATTTCGGTAATGACAGCCCGGCGATGGGGTGACACCACAACCACCGGCGATGCGCCCGCAGTACGCAAACGAAAACTGTCTTTGCCCGGCTGGTCAATCTGAAAATTGTGATGGCTGTGTTTGATTACGCCAATTCGCAACCCCAAGTTTTTCAATAAAGGGATCAATGCCACCAACAACGTGGTTTTTCCTGTTCCGCTTGCGGCTACGAAACCTAAAACAGGGATTGGGTGCTTTTGCATAACCAGCAATTCATCAGACTGTTATCTTCTATCAGTTATTCTAGGGTATTATTAATCATCTCATAAGTTCTTGCATTGGGCTTAAAATTTGCGCAGCAGATTGTTTGCTAAGCACTAAATGAAATAACCATAAGTAACTGGGATATTGATAATCATAACCCCCCCTCCATTTTAATGGGTCTCGACTCCATTATTTCTTGCGGAGCCAGCCTTGATCCGGATCATTTTACTTTTGCTGCTAATTATCATTGGCTATCTTGCTTTACGCGGCATACTCAAAAAGCCGCCGGGGGGATTACAGAAATATATCAGAATCATAAGCTTCAGTGCTATTGGCGGGATAGTTTTGTTTTTGGCATTAACTGGCAAATTAAACACTTTATTTGCGCTCCTAGCGGTAATCGTTGCTTATATTTTTAGGTTAATACCAATTTTATTACATTATTTCCCACAGTTACACAAGTTGTGGACGCACTTTACCAGCCAAAACCGAGGCCAAACCCATCATGCACCCAGTAAAGGCAACATGGCTATTGATGAAGCTTATGAAATCCTTGGCTTAAAACCAGGTGCGTCGGAACAGGATATTATCGCTGCACATCGCAAATTAATCTTGAAAAACCATCCCGACCGAGGTGGCTCCGATTACTTGGCTGCGAAAATCAATCTTGCCAAACAAATATTATTGAAACAATAACCGTTATGCACCGCCATCCCATCCAGCCGATTTTCTTTACCCCTCTGATGCTTACCTTAGCCCTAGGGTGGCAAAATTTTTGTCTTGCCGTAACACAACCCAACCAATCCCAGGCTCAAGCCCAGATACAGACGCAAAAACCAAATCAAACTAAAACCCCAAACACACAAACCAACAAAGCCTCGAAAAAACCTGTTGCCATTACCAAGGAGAAGCCTTCCACAGGCAAACCCGTAAATTTCCCAAAACCAGCAGCCACCATAACCGCCCCAGTCAACCACCCCAAACTTAAAACCGTCACGCCTAGTAGTTCCCGTCCAAAGCCAGCGACCATAGCCATCACTACGCTTGATCCTAAAAAATATTACCAGGTTAAAACTGGGGATTCCCTGTATTCAATCAGTGTCAAAACCGGCCAAATCTTTCAAAATCTGGCACAGTGGAATCATCTTCCGTCACCTTACCAAGTCAGGGAAGGACAAATCCTAAAACTGTTCGAGACAACCGAAACCATACAAATCAATACATTACAGACAAACATGACACCCGTCAAAAATAACCGCGATGCAATTCAAAAAACCACAAATCCCGTCATAAAAAAGCAATCGACACCCGTTATAATCAAATCCCAAAAAAGCCGACCACCAATAATTGCTGGCAAAGCACTTGCCTCTGACAAAAAAAAACCAACTATTTCAATTAGTAACAAAAAAATGCTAAAGTTAGGCTTTAAGTGGCCCATAAATGGGCGAGTTATCAAAGACTTTACTCAAACGAACAAGCAAGGCATTGATATTGAGAACAAATCTGCCCAACAACCCGTACTGGCAGCGGAGGCGGGTCTCGTTGTGTACACTGGACAAGGTATCAGCAATCTCAAAAACCTTATCATTATTAAACACAGCGACGATTATTTAACGGCTTATTCCAACAATAGCCGTTTACTTATCAATGAAGACCAACAGGTAAAATCAGGCCAACGTATTGCCGAAATCATTTCTTCCACGAACAAACCCGGCATCTTTCATTTCCAAATCAGAAAAAACGGCGTTCCGGTCAACCCGCTTAAATTGTTACCTAAACAGTGATTACGGCTATCCACATAACCCAACTAATCCGGGCAATAAGCTATGAATGAAGAATTATTAGATCCAATGAATGACGATATTGCCGTAAGCCTTGACGATGATTTTTCTTTTGACGATGAGCTTAATATCAGCTCAATACAAGACATAGTGGATATTGAAGTTGCCGTCATAAAAGCTAAAGCCAGCTATGATTTCGATGCCACCCGCGTCTATCTTAACCAACTAGGACGTTCAAAATTACTCACCGCCGAACAGGAAATAACTTACGGCAAACTCGCCATACAAGGTGACCTAGAAGCACGCAACATCATGATAGAAAGCAACCTGCGCTTGGTAGTCAAAATTTCCCGCCGCTACATCAACCGCGGCCTGCCCTTGTTGGACATGATTAACGAAGGCAACCTTGGCTTGATACGCGCGGTAGAAAAATTCAATCCTGAAAAGGGATTCCGTTTTTCCACCTATGCCACTTGGTGGATCAGACAGGCAATTGAACGCGCCATCATGAACCAAACCCGAACTATCCGCTTGCCGATTCATATCGTCAAGGAAATGAACACTTACTTAAAAGCACAACGCCATTTAGCACAATTGCTAGATCGTGAACCCAATGCCGAAGATATTGCCGAACATCTTCACCGCCCCGTATCGCAAGTTGAGAAAATGCTGAAGCTCAATGAGCGGGTCACTTCGGTGGACGTGCCCAGTTCCCAAGAACAGGACAAACCAATTCTCGACTCGCTCAGTAATGATGCCGCGATCCCCCATGACGAGAAAATCCAGGCTGATGGCATCCGCTTAAATATTTGCCACTGGATTTATGAACTTCCTGAAAAACAACGCGATGTCATTTGCCGCCGTTACGGGTTGTGCGGTTACCAGGAGGCCACGCTTGAACAAGTCGCCCAAGAACTTGGCGTCACCCGCGAACGCATCAGGCAAATCCAGATGGAGGGTTTAAAAAAATTGAAGGAAATCATGCACACACATGGCTATTCATTCGAAGAAGTCTTCAATTAAGCCATTTTCATACGGCTACCCTTCCCAACCTCCGCCTGTCGTTTGCCTGCCAATTTGATGGGCCCCAATCTGCAACAAATCTGTTGCTTGCTGCTAGTTTTACTTTCTGGCTGTATGCCAAAAATTCATCAACCTGGCCCACCTATCATAACGCCCCAATTGTCAAAATACCGTTATCTAACCGCCGATGGCGATGCCTTACCGCTCAAACAATGGCTGCCTACCCAAAAGCCAATCAACGCCGTCTTGATAGCCGTCCATGGATTTAACGATTACAGCCAATTTTTTCAACAACCTGCCAATTTTTTCAGACAAAAGGGCATTGCCTGCTATGCCTACGACCAACGGGGCTTTGGCGGCAGCCCTGGCCACGGTCTTTGGAGCGGTGCAAAGGTTTATGCACAAGATTTGACGGTTTTTATCCGACTTATCCACGATAAGCACCCCAAATTGCCTGTTTATTTGCTAGGTGAAAGCATGGGGGGAGCCGTAGTTATCGCCGCCATAAGCGAAATGATCAATCCTAGGCTTGCCGGCATTATCCTTTCCGCACCGGCGGTTTGGTCCAGGGATACTATGCCTTGGTACCAACAAGCCTTGCTATGGTCACTCGCGCATACCTTGCCCTCGCTGACGCTAACTGGACGGGGGTTAAAAGTACAAGCCTCTGACAATATCCCCATGCTAAAAGCCTTGTACCAAGACCCGTTAGTGATTAAAGCCACGCGCGTTGAAAGCCTGTACGGACTGGCGGATTTAATGGACACCGCCCAGCATCAAGCGGAAAAAATCAACCATACCAGCTTGTTGTTGTATGGTGATAATGATCAAATTATCCCCAAAAAACCCACCTACCAATTTATCGGCAACTTTTTACAATCCCAATCCCAGAATAAAACCGTGGCTTTTTATGAAAATGGCTACCACATGCTCTTGCGGGACCTCAATGCACCCGCCGTTTGGCAAGATATTTTCGCTTGGATACAATCACCCAAAAACCCTTTGCCCTCTAAAGCTGACCGTTACGCAAAATATCGGCTTGGTTATTGAACCTCGAAAAATCATTTCAATCATGAAATGCACGTTGTATCAAAAATGCCCAACTGTAGACTGCCGCAATGCGGGCGAATAAACAGATCAATTCAACATTTTGGTTTTTTCGATTCGCGAGATGCGGGTCTTGGACTAGCAGCAGTTTGAAAGTTAAATGATGCCAGACTATAAGCGGAACTCAACTATCTATGCTTAGTTTAGTGGGCTTGTTGAACCCTTAGTAACGGCTTTTCTGGCTTAGAAACTGGCATTGCTGCCATCTTTACTCGGAAACCTAACTGCTACCAAAATTAGCTATTGTCCGATTAGCTGGAAAGTGTACGAAACGGCCAATAGACCCTTTAAGAAATCCCATAATTTTCTAGCTTCTTACGTAAGGTGCTTCGGCTAAGACCCAGCACTTTGGCGGCTTTGGTTTGATTGTGCCCCGAATGGGACATAGCGGCTTCCAGCAAGGGCTTTTCCACTTCGCAGATAACCATGGCATGAAGATTAACGGCGTCATGGTCGCTTAACTGTGCAAAATACAGCTCTAGCGAATGTTTGACATAAGCTGACAACGGAACAGGGGAGGTGGTAGGAGGGTTGGTATTCATAATTTCGGCACAATGTTTAGAAGCGTCCATAAGTTATGCAGCACTTGCGTTGGTCAGAGGATGAAAAAATGAATCGATCAGTGCGATTTGCTCGGCGGGAAGTTGCGCCTGATTGATGGCGTTTTGAATGTTTTGCGGCACTGCCAAGGCTTGGCAATACCAAGCAATATGTTTGCGGGCTATTCTAACACCTGAAATGTCGCCATAGAAGTGGTAAAGTGCTTCAAGATGCCCCACCAATATTTGCTGGATACCAGATATATCAGGTTTGGCGGACAGCTTACCGGTGTTGAGAAAACAGTTGGTTTGTTGGAAAATCCACGGGTTACCTTGGGCGGCCCGACCTATCATAAGCGCGTCCGCCCCAGTAAAGTCCAAAACCTGTTTCGCCTTTTCTGGTGAGTCAATATCACCGTTGGCAATAATCGGGATACTAACGGCTTTTTTCACTTGGCGTATCGTTTCGTATTCAGCCTGTCCCGTAAATTTACAGGCACGCGTCCGTCCATGTATGGTCAATGCGGCAATACCGGCGGCTTCGGCAATCTTTGCTATGGTCAACGCATTGCGGTTATGCATATCCCAACCGGTGCGGATTTTCAATGTAACAGGAACTGCCACGGCATTAACCACTGCGTCGAGTATCTGTTTCACCAGTGCTTCGTTTTTTAGCAATGCAGAACCCGCTGCAACTGAACAAACTTTTTTCGCAGGACAGCCCATGTTGATGTCGATAATATCTGCACCGAACTCTGCATTTAACCTTGCGGCCTCAGCCATTTGCCGGGGTTCTGTCCCTAAAATCTGTATTGAGCGCAAGCCATTTTCCCCGTGGTGGTCAAGCCTAAGCAAGGTGCGTCTGTGTCCGCGCAAAGCCGGATTGGAAGCGACCATTTCTGACACTGCCAAGCCTGCTCCAAATTGTCGGCAGACGCTTCGAAACGGACGGTCGCTAATGCCGGCCATAGGCGCAAGTATCAGAGGGTTGGCAAGTTGGTGCGGGCCAATGTGCATGGGCAGGGCTGAAATACAGCGGGAAAGGCCGCATATCATATCCTAAAAGGGATTCGGTAAGCTATTATCAAATCCACAGATACAAAAATTTGTCGGCATTGGACACAAAGCCCCTATGCTTTTTACCTAGCCATTAGTAACGTATTGTCACAAGGGGGTTTAGGAATCAGCAGATTCGTTCCAGATCGGGTTATTACGGTCTTCATCCGTCAATTTGGCATTTTCATGCGGGTATATGTGCCAGAATGACTGGTCAATCGGCGCATTTTCATAAGTATGTTTTTTATCATGCCCGAACGGACACCACCAATTTTCAACGATTTTGACCATATACGCATGCCATTCAAACAAAGCGACGCTGTAAGGGCAATACCATGTGCAATTTAATATCCAAAACAGTTTATATTGCGACAAACTTCCATAAAATGCGGGCTCCATAGTGATTTGGTCTTTCAAGGTGTAACGGTGGCTGGCACGGTCAGGAATAAAATCAGCCCAAGTTTTGACATTTTTAGCGCCCACGAACAACAAATGGTAATAGGTCATGTAGGCACTGAGAATAACAAAAGGCAGAGTGAGAATCGGCAAATAGACCAAAACCATACCAACCGCCCGTTTCCAGACGGGCATGGTATTGTGGTGTTTGCCGATTTCGACGCGGACAGCGCAAGATTCACAGGCTTTCATTTAGGGTGTCTCCTCATTAGGGGTTATGGTTTTTTTTATAGTTGTGTTTTCGCCACCTTCATTAAGAAGCTGAAAAATACTCAGGCAACCAGCACAGCAAAATTTTTTTATGCCATCGGTATAAGTTTCGGTAAAACCTTCAATTTCTACCGGTTGGCCGCATAAGGCGCAAATCTCTTTTTCCATAGTGGTATTAGGCCTCAATGAAAATTAACATCATTCCATTCAATAACTTTGTCATTGTTTCAGAATTGCTCGCCAAAAAAAACACGATTGGTGCGTTTCCTGTTAAATGCAGATGATTATGAAACGATTGAAATTACAGGGATGATGACACTGAGCAAAAAAAGGTTTTTAAATAATCCGTTTCAGGCAAAGCCGGGTCTATTGGATGGTCAGGGCCTTGCCCGAGGCTGGCAAAAATTGTCAGATGGCGGTCTATATGCCGCCCTGACGAGCGTAAAATTTCCTGTAGATTATCCCGACTTAAATGGAATGAACAGGATGCCGACACCAACACGCCATTTTTTCCCAACACTTGCAAAGCGAGATGGTTCAAGCGCCGATAGGCTTCATAGCCTTGTTTAAAATCTTTTTTGCGTTTGATTAAAGCCGGCGGGTCTAGCACGACAACATCATAGAGCTGGTTATCCGATCTCGATTGTTTTAGGAATTCAAACACATCACTGCGGATAAATTGCATCCGATCCGTTACTTGGTTGAGTCTGGCATTTTCCGTCGCCAGTGTCAACGCACCATCAGAGGCATCGACGCATATCACTTCCGCTGCTCCGGCACAGGCAGCCGGAACCCCCCAAGCTCCTGTGTAAGAGAATAAGTCCAACACCCGCAGATTTTTTACCATACCTGCCAACTGCGCCCGGCTGTTTCGGTGGTCATAAAACCAGCCAGTTTTCTGACCGCCCAAAATGTTAATGTAAAATTTTATAGCGTTTTCTTCAATTAACAGCGTGTCGGGTAATTCACCATACGCGATTTCCGAAACCAAATCCAAGCCCTCCAATTCCCGTTGAAGGTTGTCATTTTTTAACACAATCGCGGCGGGAGAAAACAGCTCCACCAAAGCATCAAGCAACGCGGTTTTCCGCTGCTCGATGCCAGCGGTGGTGATCTGTACTGAAAGCACATCGCCAAAACGGTCTATCACCAAGCCGGGCAAGCCATCACTTTCGCCAAAAACTAGCCGATAATAGGGTTTGTCGAAGATTTTTTCGCGCAAAGCCAAGGCGGTGCTTAGGCGGTCTTTAAAAAAATTCTGCCCGCACTTGAGATTGGCTTTTCTCGACAATAATCGCGCACAAACCAAGGTGTTCGGGTTGACATAAGCGGTCCCCATCGTTTTACCGTCCGCACTATTAATTTGCACCAAATCACCTGCCGCAAACTGGTCCAAAGGCGAACGCTGCATGTCAATTTCGTTGCTAAACACCCATAAATGCCCTTTACGCAGGCGTTGGTCTTCGTTTTTTTTTAAGTAAAGTACCGGATGTGCCATGTCAATAAGTCAGATCAAAAGTATAACCGCCCACAGTTTGGGTGGCTGGGGCGATATGCAGCCTCAATTCCTCTGTAGCATCGGGTTTGATGGCAGCATTGTTGGGGGCAGGCAAATACTCTTCAGGACGGAAGCTGCGGCGGGCTAGCGCGTTGCCGGCATAATCCTGCAAACTAAGATCGATATTCGGGTAAGCTTGAGGATATTCCGCCTGATTGACGATGATAGCTTTGAATAATTGGCTACCGTCAGACAACGGTTCCAGAACGCTGCTGACAATCGCCAATTCATTAGCGTTTTGGTAGATAGGCAAAGGGCAATCCAAAGATTGGCAAAATCGCCGTAGCGCAAGGTTTTGGCTAATGGCGTTACCGTGGAAAAACAACAGTTGCCCACACAATAACAGCCCGCCCACAAATACACCTGTCCGCCAATGTCGGCTAGGTGCTTGCCGCGCTTGTTCCCAAGGTAAATTAATCGGCTTATCTGCTTCCCTTATCCAGTACCGTTCTGATAATTTGCCATGATTTAGCTTCAATTGATCACGCCGGCCTGGTCGCCTTTGTGCTGATCTAAGAAATTGTGCGGCCGATGGGCCCGATTGATCCGCTAGGGGAAAACCTTTGGGTTTAAGCCGTTCAACTTCAATTGAGGGTGACTCAGGCTGTGGGTCCTGAGGCTGCTGTTGTCCGCTTGCGGCCACCAAGGTTTCCGGGTCAATGTCGCTAAGCTGCTCCAAAGCGTCAAACCTAATGGCGCACTGCGGACATGCTATAACCGCCCGTGCATCCCGCAACTGGTCTGCCGTCAGCTCTTGTTTATGGTTACAATTAGGGCATAGGGTAAACATGCTTGGTTAGCGGCGTTTGTAACCATCCAGCCTGACCCATTCTTCCTGCTGAACGGGTACGGTAAAATCAATATTGTGCCGATAGGCAGCCATCACCAAATCAGCTTGTTCATGCAGAATGCCTGACAAGATCAACCGCCCCTCCGCCACAACCAATGTACTAATGAATTCAGCCATTTCCATCAAGGGTTTGGCGAGGATATTCGCCAACACAACATCCGCTGGCTCCGGCATAAATTGTTCGGGCAAATAACAACTGATTTTACCTTGTACTTGGTTTTTTAACGCATTGTCATGGGTTGCGGTCAGGGCTTGCGGGTCTATGTCAACGGCAATCGCTTGCGATGCCCCCAGCAACACTGCCGCGACCGCCAAAATACCGGAACCACAGCCATAATCAACCACGGTTTTACCTGTTATATCGTTAGCCGCCAACCATTCCAAGCATAAGGCCGTGGTTGGGTGTGTGCCAGTACCAAATGCAAGCCCTGGATCCAGAGTCAGGCAAACGGTATCCGTTTCGCGTTGTTCCTGACCAGTTGGACAAACCCATAATTTACCGGCAAATTTCATCGGCTGGTAATATTCCATCCACGCTCTCTCCCAAGCTTGGTCATTAATCCCTTCATAATGCCAAGCCAACAAATCCTGTGCTGGAAAACGCTCATAAACCAAAGCCCTTATCAGTTCCGGTTCAGCATCCAGTTTATACAAAGCAATTACTTGCGTACGCGTCCAGATTTTCGTCTCGCCTATGGCGGGTTCATAAACCGGCTCATCTTCCGCATCCATGTAAGTGACTGACACCGCCCCTAAATTATCGAAAAAATCGGCTAGTTTTGGAGCAAGCTGTTCGTGGGTGATGGCGGTAATTTGATGCCAAGGCATAATACTGACAGGGTAGGTAAAGTTGGTTCTAGGTTGTATTAACAATGGACATTCTGGCTGAGAATGCGGAAAGTGGCTGGCAACACAATAGCCTGCCGCAATCCTAGTGAATACCTAGCACAAATTATAGGCAAGAGCCAATTTAATGATTGATTTATTGGTTTCGCTATCTTCCTCATCAAAAGCTACTCCTGCTCCTGCCGGAAAAAATTCATTATTGTGCGTCACCGCATAAACGACCTCACATTTCAACAACAGAGGCTCGTCCCCCAGATAAATTTTAAGGACTCCTGAGTAGCCAATATGCGTAGGCAATATTTCAGGAGCTGCTGCCGACAAAAATGCTCCGCCTAAACTTATATTACTAATCTTGCCACTATATTTTTGACTATCTATGAACAAATAAAAGGCAAGATCAGTTGGGACTCTCGTGTGCTTACGCATGTTGGCATGTGAAGTTTCCATGTTTTATCCTTTTATAGTAATGAGTTCACTGATGTGACACAGCCATTCTTTTGTTTTAAAAAATACCAACCACTTGCTAAAGCCGGTGGTTTAACCATTTAGGTTAAAAATTACGAGTATAGATTAATAAATCCCTAGTTTTTTTTCCAAATAATGGATGTTCTGACCACCGGCTGCAAAAGCACCATCATTCATGATGTCTTGCTGCAAAGGGATATTGGTCTTAATACCATTGATGATGATTTCACTTAATGCGGTGTTCATACGGGCAATGGCACTTTTACGGGTTTCACCATGGGCGATCAACTTGCCTATCATGGAATCATAATACGGCGGGACTTTATAGCCGTTATAAATATGGGTTTCACAACGGATGCCGGGGCCACCAGGCATGTGGAACTGCTCAATTGTCCCCGGACATGGCATAAAAGTCTGCGGGTCTTCGGCGTTCAAACGGCATTCAACGGCATGGCCTTGGATTTTGACTTGGTCTTGGGTTATCGACAAACGCTCGCCGAATGCGATACGTAACTGTTCTTTAACAATGTCAAAACCAGTGACCATTTCGGTGACCGGATGCTCGACTTGGACGCGGGTGTTCATTTCGATGAAATAAAACTCGCCTTTTTCGTATAAAAATTCAAACGTACCCGCACCTAAATAACCGATGTCGATACAGGCCTTGGCGCAACGCTCACCGATAAACTTGCGTTGTTCTTCAGTAATACCTGGAGCAGGCGCTTCTTCAACGACTTTTTGGTGGCGACGTTGCATGGAACAATCACGTTCGCCTAAGTGGATGGCGTTGCCATGGGAGTCAGCCATCACTTGAAATTCGATATGGCGTGGGTCTTCAAGGAATTTTTCCATATACACGGTCGGATTGCCAAATGCGCTCCCCGCTTCAGCCTTGGTCATGGCAATGGCATTGATCAGCACGGCTTCAGTATGCACGGTACGCATGCCGCGCCCGCCGCCACCGCCTGCCGCCTTGATAATGACCGGATAACCGATTTCCTTCGCTAACTTGAGATTTTTTTTGTTATCGTCGGATAAGGGATCGTTGTTGCCTGGCACACAAGGGATGCCGGCCGCCAGCATGGCGATTTTAGCGGAAATTTTGTCGCCCATCATGCGGATGGTGTCGGCATTGGGGCCGATGAAGACAAACCCGCTTTGTTTGACTTTTTCAGCAAAATCGGCATTTTCCGAAAGGAAACCATAGCCAGGATGAATGGCTTCGGCATCAGTGACTTCGGCGGCGCTGATAATTGCCGGAATATTGAGGTAGCTATCGGCGGATGCAGCCGGCCCGATGCAAACCGATTCATCCGCCAGACGGACGTGCTTCAGGTCACGGTCAGCTTCGGAATGGACGGCAACGACTTTTACACCTAATTCCCTACAGGCACGCAAAATCCGGAGGGCAATTTCGCCACGATTGGCGATAACGATTTTATCGAACATGTCTTACTCGTTTCTACGTGTTATTCAATGATAAATAGAGGCTGTCCGTATTCGACAGGTTCGGCGTTGTCCACCAAGATTTGTTTGATAGTGCCGCTTTGGTCGGCTTCGATCTGGTTGAGAATTTTCATGGCTTCGATAATGCATAAGGTGTCGCCAGTTTGTACCGATTGCCCAACTTCCACAAACACTTTCGTGCCGGGTGAGGCTGATCGGTAAAAAGTCCCGACCATAGGCGATTTGACAACATGACCGCTAACAGTGTCGTCAGAAGGCGCGGAAAGTTGGACGACGGCCGTACCAGAAATGGGTGCCGCTACGGAAGCGGCATAAGCCATCGGTGCAGGAGCCGCCGAATAGCGGCTGATACGTATGCTTTCTTCACCCTCTTTGACTTCCAGCTCAGCAATACCCGATGCTTCGATCATTTCGATCAATTTTTTAATTTTTCTAATATCCATAGTATTCAATGTCTCTCGGCTAGTATCTGATGTGCGGCCTGCAAGGCCAGTTCGTATCCTGTTGCTCCTAATCCACAAATGATGCCCTTGGCAATATCTGAGAAATAGGAATGTTTTCTAAAAGGTTCACGGGCATAAACATTTGACAAATGCACTTCTATAAAGGGGATTTGGGTCGCTAGCAAGGCATCGCGTATCGCCACGCTGGTATGCGTAAAAGCAGCAGGATTAATGATAATAAAGTCAACCTGATTACGATAAGCTTGGTGTATGGATTCCACGAGCTCATGTTCGGCATTGGTCTGATGAAAAGCTAATTGATGGTCTAATGCATCTGCCTGCCGTTCCAATAATCCTTTAATGTCCGCCAATGTTTTGTTACCGTAATGGCTTGGTTCGCGTAGTCCCAGCAAATTTAGGTTCGGGCCATTTAAAACAGTGATTGTTGCCATTAGAGAATATTAATGCATTAAATTATGAAGTCATTTAACCAGCCATTTTTACCGTTTTACATGATTTTGTCCATCTATTGTTTTATTGATAAGGATACGACAAAAGGATCAAATCTACGCTAAAATGACCAAAAACCTAGTAATATAGTAAACTATTTTCAACCAATATTCGGGTACACTCGATGACAAGCAATAGCAATGTACATCTGCACGAAATCAACAAATTTGGTTCCATGGCAGAACGCTGGTGGGACACCCAAGGCGAATTCAAAACCCTGCACGACATCAATCCATTGCGTTTGGAATTTATCCAACGCTTTGCCGATATCGCCGGCAAACGCATTGTCGATATCGGCTGTGGCGGTGGCATCCTGACTGAAGCCTTGGCAAAACAAGGTGCTGACGCCTTAGGCATCGACCTGAGTGAAGAATTGGTCGATATTGCCGATTTGCATGGACTGGAAACCGGAATAAACGCCCATTACCAAAAAATTAGTGCGGAACAACTCGCCGAGCAGCAACCGGAAAGTTTTGACCACATCACTTGTATGGAAATGCTTGAGCATGTGCCCGACCCAGGTTCAATCATCACAGCCTGCGCAAAACTGGTCAAACCTGGCGGCAAGGTATTTTTTTCGACGTTAAACCGCCAACCAAAAGCTTATTTATTGGCCATTGTGGCGGCTGAACATCTGCTGCAAATGCTACCGAAAGGCACTCATGATTTCAAAACTTTCATCAAACCTTCGGAGCTCTGCCAAACGGCACGTTCTGCAGGATTGGCTTTGCAAGGTATGGTCGGAATTGAATACAACCCGTTCAACAAACGTTTTAGTTTGGGCAAAGATATTGGTGTCAATTACATCGCCGCTTTTGAACGCACCGAGTAACGGCAAATGTCCATAGATTTCAATTTATCATGCGTATTGTTTGATCTCGATGGCACCTTGGTTGACACCGCACCGGATTTGATTGCCTGTATGAACAAATCTTTCCATTATCACGGTTACGATACGGTCGCCCCAGAAACCATAAAACCATTTATTTCGTTCGGGGCGGTTGCAATGATCAAGGATAGCTTGGGTGATGCGGTTACGGACGAAGAACAGGACGCAATTTTGGCGACTATGCTGGATTTTTATCAGGACAATATCGCCGAACACAGTGAATTCTTCACGAATATGCCTGACATTTTGGCGGCGATTGAAGAGCGCGGACTGAAATGGGGCGTAGTCACCAACAAACGCGAACGTTTTACTTTGCCATTGATGGCGGCATTGCAACTCTCTGGCCGCGCCGCCTGCATCATCAGCGGCGACACCACCGCCCACCCCAAACCGCATTCTGAACCCATGCTGGAAGCCTGTAGACGGGCCGTGGTGCAACCACACGAATGCGTTTTTATTGGCGATGCCCCGCATGACATCACCGCCGGTAAAAATGTGCAAATGAAAACCCTAGCAGCAGTTTATGGGTATTTGAAACCCGATGACCAACCGGAAACTTGGGGCGCAGACGCCTTAATCACCCACCCTGGACAAATTTTAACTTGGATAGATAAGGCCTTATGCCGTTGAAAAAACAAGTCATTTTAATCACCGGTGCCGGCGGCGGCTTAGGCAGCACTGCGGCTTTGGCTTTAGCCATTTACGGGGCGCAAATCATCTTGCTCGACAAATTGATTCCCAAATTGGAAACGGTTTACGACGCTATTGTCGCGGCAAACGCCCCCGAACCCATCATGTACCCGTTTGACTTGGCGGGCGCAGATGAAAACGACTATCAGGAATTAGCGGATCGGGTTGAAGGGAAATACGGCACATTACATGGCTTGCTGCATTCAGCAGTTGAATTTAGCCACTTTACGCCCGTGCCACAAATCAGCACGAAAGACTGGGGAAAAACATTGCATGTCAATACCAACGCCCCGTTTTTGTTGTGCCGTATGTTGTTGCCTTTGTTGCAAAAAAGCCCTCATGCTTCGATAGTGTTTACGTCGGATTCATCGGCACGGACTGCACCGGCATATTCAGGCGCTTATGGCGTGTCAAAAATTGCCATGGAAGCTTTTGCGAAAATCTTGGCGGAAGAATTGGAAACCGCTAACACGGTCAGGGTGAACACCCTCATTCCGGGCCCAGTGGATTCACCCTTTAGAAAACGGGCCTATCCAGCCGAAGATAAAAGCCGTTTACCGACAATGGAATCGCTGATTCCGGTTTATCTTTATTTATTTGGCCCACAAAGCTTAGGCATCAGCGGCCAAACCATTGATGCACGCACTTTTCATTTATAAACGATCATTATGACTGATAAAGAAATCATTATTTTAAGCCGCGACGTCAATATCGTGACTATCCCAGAAGGCATGGTGGGCATGTTGCACCAAGGCATGGAAGTGACCATCCATCAAGCCTTAGGTGATAACTTCACCGTGATAACCGACTACGGGCATATGGTGCGGATTGCAGGTAGTGACGCCGATGCCTTAGGCAAAGAACCCCACCAACTGCATACCTTGGTTTCTGAAAACACCGCCGAAGCCATCGAACAAAATTGCTGGGAAGTGATGCGGACGGTATATGACCCTGAAATTCCGGTTAATATTGTCGAACTCGGTTTGGTTTACTACTGCAAAGTCCAACCCATAGGGGAAAATAATTATGAAGTGCAAATCATGATGACCTTGACTGCTCCCGGTTGCGGCATGGGGCCGGTCATTCAAGGTGATGTCGAAAAAGGCATCCGGGCTTTGCCGGGTGTCGCCCGTGTCAACGTAGAAGTTGTTCTGGATCCACCTTGGTCACGCGATATGATGTCCGAGGTGGCTAAATTACAGCTAGGGCTATTTTGAACCACACCGATATAAAACACTATTTGTAAATAATCACTCGCGCTTCTTGCCATTGTAACGAACAAATCCTATCCTCTAAGTCATGTTAAAGGGCTTTCGTATAAAAATCCAATGTCCGCGTTACATGATGAATTAATCAAAATTCTTGACGATGAGAAACTGACACCTTATTTTCAGCCGATCATATCGATTGCCCACAAAAAAATTATCGGCTACGAAGCCCTGATCCGAGGGCCTTCGGGCAGTCCCTTGTATACTCCGTTTGTACTGTTCAGTACTGCAGACCGTTTCAATTTAAGCAACAAACTGGAATATCTTTCCCGTGAGATAAGCCTAAAGCATTATGCCAGCCTTAATAGACATGAAAAATTGTTTATCAATGTCAGTCCGGCAGTGCTGTTGCAACCTGATTTTAAAACTACAATCACCCGCCATTTCCAAGACGAATTTGGCCTTGAACCATCTTCGGTCGTCATTGAAATCACCGAACATCAGGCAACTGACAATTACCGGCTTATGCGTGATGTCGTTAGGCATTGCCGCGACATGGGCTTTCAAATTGCTTTGGATGATTTAGGTTCAGGCTATTCAGGATTGTGGTTGTGGACGGAATTGCAGCCAGAATTTGTGAAAATCGACAAACACTTCATCGAAGGGCTATATAACGACCCCATTAAAACCAGCTTCATCCGCTCTATTCAAAGTATCGCCAACTTCCTGCATTGCCATGTGGTCGCCAAGGGTGTGGAAACGGAAGAAGAATTTAAAGCCATAGAACGGCTGGGCATTGCTTACGTGCAAGGCTTTTATTTCGCCAAGCCAACACCAGTGCCTTTAGAAAAGGTTGATCTTTCACTGATCATGACAGAACCTTCGTCATCCCTACAATCTAATCGGCACAACACCATCACCGCAGCGCAAATCGTCAGGCAAACGCCCATCATGTCTGGAGAATCTAAGATTAGTGACGTCATGCAGTGGTTTCTAAGCAATAGCGAATTGGCCATCCTCCCCCTCGTTGACGGGATCCAGGCTGTTGGCTTGATGCTTAGGGAGCGATTTTTTGCCAAACTGTTTTCCAGCCGTTATGGCCTTGAGTTATATGGCAAAAAACCGATCAAACTGTTTATTGATAAAGCACCGCTAAGCTTTGAACTCAGTACCCCGCTGGAATCGGTCAGCCAACAACTGACCTCAACCCTAGGCTATGACACGGCTTTTGTCATAACCGACAACGGGGCTTATTACGGTATCGGTACGGTGCGGGATTTGTTGGAAGTTATCACCCGCCAGCAAATCCAAAATGCCAAACATGCCAACCCATTGACTTTACTGCCTGGTAGCGTACCGATCAATGATTACATCAACCATTTGTTGGCGGAAAACCAGGCCTTTGCGGTAGGCTATTTTGATCTGGACAATTTCAAACCTTTCAATGACGCTTATGGTTATAGTGCTGGCGATGACATCATCAAGGCCGTCGCAGATACCTTGCAACAGTTTATTGGTAAAGATTGCGGCATAGTCGGACATATCGGCGGCGATGATTTTATTGTCGTGTTCACCTGCGCTGACTGGTTAACGTGTTGCAAGCAAGTTTTGGCCGATTTTGAAAGCCAAGTGCCCAAACACTACAACGCCGATCATATCAAAGCGGGCGGCATCCATGGCGAAGACCGCTCAGGCCAGCCCAATTTTTTCCCGTTGATCAGTCTGTCGGTGGGCATCGTTGCCCCTGAGGTTTGCAACCGCTGCCAATCCCATGTCGATATTGCCGACTTGGCGGCGAGTGCAAAAAAATCCGCCAAACAAATACTCGGCAATAGTTATTTTGTCCTTGGTGAAACTCCAAAGCAAACTACCAGTACAATCTAAGGTACATCGGCTGATCCGTAGAATGTCCCGCATTTTTCTCACTCAATGTGAAGCTGATTATTACCATAAAATTTTTCCTGTTATCATGTTGTTTTAAAACCGACACTTCATCAGCAAATGATGGGCTTTATTCATCAACCTTAAGCAAGAAAATATGACAACTCCTCTCTCTATCGGTTGCGTCATGCTCGATATTGCAGGCTTGACACTATCGTCACACGAACAAGACCTTATCCGGCATCCCAACACTGGCGCGGTCATTCTTTTCTCGCGCAATTATCAAACGCCAGAACAAATCACCAAGCTTATCGACAACATCCGTGCGGCGCGTAATGGCGACATCCTAATCGCCGTTGATCAAGAAGGCGGCAGGGTGCAGCGTTTCCAAACCGGATTCACCCGCTTGCCGGCCGCCGCCCGTTTTGGGCAGGAAATGCCTTTAGCCCAGTCGGCGGGTTGGTTGATGGCGGCAGAATTGCTGGCGGTCGGTGTCGATTTCAGTTTTGCCCCAGTATTGGACGTCGATTATGGAGTTAGTGAAATTATCGGCAACCGCGCATTTTCCCACGACCACGAACAAGTCACCCAACTGGCTAGCCTGTTCAAACAAGGCATGAAGGTAGCCGGTATGTCGGCAACTGGCAAACATTTTCCCGGACATGGCGCCGTGGCTTTAGATTCACATTTGGCTTTGCCGATAGACGAACGGGATTTAGATAGCATCCGCAACCAAGACCTGCAACCATTCAAACAATTGATTGCGGCAGGTTTGGAAGCGATCATGATGGCGCACATTGTTTATCCCAATATTGACGGGAACGCCGCTGGATTTTCACCTTTTTGGATACAAACAATCCTGCGTGAAGAATTAAACTTCCAAGGTGCCGTGTTCAGCGACGATTTGAGCATGGAAGGCGCGGCATCGGTGGGGGATTTTTCTGAACGTGCCAAGCAAGCACAACAAGCGGGTTGCGATATGATCTTGGTCTGCAATAATCCGAATGCCGCCGAACAAGTGTTGGAAGCGCTTCCGATAAGCGATGATCCGTTACGTGAAGAACGCTTGTTACGCATGAAAGGCAAGCCGTTGATGAACCGGGCGCAATTGCACCAATCAAAAAAATGGCAGACCATCAGTTCATTGATCAAGCACTTTAACCAGCAATAACCAGCACAATCATGCTCGACGAAATTAAACGTATCCAAGCCACCGCTAAATTACTGTACAGCCGACAACAAGTTGAAACGGCACTGGACAGTATGGCGGCACAAATCAACACCGCCCTAGCAGAAAGCAACCCGATAGTGCTTTGTGTCATCAACGGCGGCATCGTGGTTACCGGTAAATTACTGCCTCGTTTGACCATGCCCTTAAATGTAGACTCCATCAATGCCAGCCGTTATCGTAACCAAACGTCAGGCGGTGCGGTTGAATGGCTATTTGAACCTAGATTGTCGCTAGCTGGCCGTGTTGTCCTCGTTGTGGACGACATCCTCGACGAAGGTATCACCTTGGCTGCTATCAATGACTATTGCTTGAAAAAAGGGGCAACTGCCGTTTACAGTGCAGTATTGCTGGACAAATTAATAGGCCGTAACAAACCCATCCGTGCCAATTTTGTCGGTTTGGAAGTCGCAAACCACTATTTATTTGGCTATGGCATGGATTACAAAGGCTATCTACGCAACGCCAGCGGCATTTATGCTTGCCAACCCGAAACTGAGGACAAACCATGACCCAACTGGCAATTATCGGTGGCACTGGCCTAACCCAAATTGATGGCCTGACCATCACCAAACGCGAGCAGCTCAGCACGCCTTATGGCGCACCCTCCGCCGAATTTGTCATCGGTGAACTCCACCACCACCCCGTGGTTTTCTTGGCAAGACACGGCAACCCGCACACCATCGCACCCCACAAAATCAACTACCGTGCCAATATCTGGGGACTGAAACAACTGGGGGTGGAAAACATTATTGCCGTTGCCGCCGTCGGTGGTATTACCGAATCGATGATTCCCAGTCATATCGCCATTCCTGACCAAATCATAGACTACACCTATAGCCGCAAACACACGTATTTTGATGATGCCAACTATCCGGTTACGCACATTGATTTTACTTTTCCGTACACCCGAACATTGCGTGACGCTCTGATTGCTGCTGCGGTAAATGCGGGCATTCCTATCAGCCAGCATGGGACTTATGGCTGTACGCAAGGCCCACGTCTGGAAAGCGTCGCCGAAATCAAACGCATGCAACGTGACGGTTGTGACCTAGTAGGCATGACCGGAATGCCGGAGGCGGCATTAGCAAAAGAGTTAGGCTTGAATTATGCCTCCATTTCTGTAATCGCAAATTGGGCGGCGGGCAAAACTGACGGCGAAATCGCGATGGCGGAAATTGAACAAAACCTGCAGGTAGGCATGGCAAACACCGCAAAACTACTGCAAGCATATATTGTAAAGTCTTAACAACTCCCTGATTAATAAAATATTCCTGCCAATACCCCTAGCGGTAATCCATGCTCAATCGACAGTTTTTGCTGGTGGTTGATATCTAAGCCAAATCTTAGTGCCGCCCAGTGATGGGTTTAAAAGTCGCGCAAAAAAACCTGATTAGCAAGATGATTCAGCTATGACGTCATATCTGAATAGATTCACTTCGTGCTTTACAAGCCGCTTCTCGCTCTAACGGCTTTGGCAATCCCTACCAAAATGACGATTTTGAGTTGGCTGAATCATCTCACTACTCAGGAATTTACTTGTTATTGCTGGTGATGCGTAAACGGTATTCTGCAGGTATTCGGGCTATTCCTGCCAAATACTGCGGTGCTCGAAGCGGCAAACGGGAAAAAGACATTACTGCGTACCGTCAGCAATCATGGCAGTTTTAGCTACGTATTGAAAAAAATGAGCAGGCCAGTTGTTGAAGTAATTTCATGCCCGCGCCTTAGCCAGATTGGGAGGCGGCCTTATCGAGCCATTCGTGCAAATGGTTAAAGGTTTCCAGCGCGGCGGTGGCGGCCTGCTCAATAGCTTCTGGGCTTGCTTGATCAAAATGACGGGCCATAAAACAAGCGAATTGTTGCCATTCAGTATCCAGATTTTCGCCGTAGCATTGGTAAAAATTCAGCGCGTGGTTAATGGTCATACCCAACTGGGCAAGCAATTGCCGACGGATAATTTTACCGCCCAGTGTCGAGCCTTCTAAAACGTACATTGCGCCCAGTTTTTTGCTTGGAGTGTCTACTTGCGGCAAACTGGAACAAATAGGCACGGTATCGGCTTCAACGCCCAATACTGATAGATCGTGTTTCAACAAATGGCGTTTTTGGCGATAGCGCAAACTGCCTTGCCATGCAGAAGGCAAATCGGCAAACAGTCTTGGCTCCAAGCCTTGATAGAACCCGTAAAAAATTTTTTTAACAAGTTCACATATTCTTGCAGTTGGTAGCCACTACCGAACAGACGGCTGAGACAGGCGGATTTTTCTAAATCCCTGTGCGCTTGGTGAGTAACCGCTTTTAAATGAACCATAATGGCGACGTTTGGGTTATTGATACTGTGCATAATTATTTGGTTTTTATAGTTTGTGGAGACTAATTTGTAATATTAAAAGTAGCATATATGGCGAATGTGTTAGATTATTTTTATAAAATAATTGCTAATCATCATATTTGTTATATTATGATTTTTAGATTTGTACAACTTATACCAACAGTTTAACCGACATTGATCACCTTAATAATTTTAGATAAATTGAAAAGCGATGGAAACTATCAAGGTAAGGTTTAAAGAAGACGGGTTACAGACGGTTGAAATCCAACCGGAGTCATATTTGTTGGATGCTTTATTGGCAAGAAATGTTGCGGTTCAGCAAATCTGTGGCAGACGGGGTTTATGCGCGACTTGCCATGTCTTAGTCACCAAAAATGCCCATCATTTGTCACCTCCAACGCAAAGGGAGACATTGACGATGTCGGTGCTGACCGGAGCTCAATACTGTTGACTTAAGCAATAGAATTATTGTATCTAGTTGATATTTAATAACAATAAGATAATTCCGAAATGGATAAAAAACATCTCCGGTACTTCTGGGCTTTTACACCCAACTTATCAGCCT
>Ga0247839_1000034_pt1 | contig 202375 bp, 176 predicted proteins | sample LaCruzMarch2015__6_FD_192405 | JGI IMG/M metagenome (GOLD analysis project Ga0247839, IMG submission 192405) | Freshwater microbial communities from meromictic Lake La Cruz, Castile-La Mancha, Spain - LaCruzMarch2015_16m | ecosystem: Environmental > Aquatic > Freshwater > Lake | place: Spain...
CGCGCCAGGAGGTGCGACTCCACGGGCACCCCAAGAAGGCGAAGTGAAAGGGCACGGAAATGCATCGGGTCGTCACGCATAACAGGACGATTTACATGAAGAATTAGCTTAAGTCAGTGCCATTCGGCTCTGACCCCTTTTCCGTGGTTGCCAGCAGGGTCACGCAGGCGACGACGAGCGATGGCGTCTTCATCGGTCCGTACCTCGTTCGGATTGAATCGCGGTGTTACTCGCAGTCGAGCTTGGTCACGTCGACGATCGAGGCGTAATGTCCATTGACCGTGCGCACGGTGACGCAATGGGCGCCTTTAAGCCAGTTGGTGTAGGAACTGCCGCCGCCCTTTTCGCCCTTGACGTACTTGTAGCCGCGCTGTTCGAGTTGCTGCTCCCCGCTGCTCCCGCGCGCGCCGACCAGGTCCTGCAGTTCCTTGGCCCCGCCGGTGCCGGAGGCGGTATGGCTGGCGCCCTCGTGCTTGTTCATCTCGTTGACAGCTACCGCGCCGCCGATCACCGCGGCGGCGCCGATGGCGAGTTTCTCGGCGGTGCCCAACCCCTTGGGCTTGGGACCGGAATACTCGGCGGAAACGACGTGGCGGTTCTTGACCTCGCAGGTCCAGGGATGCTTATCCCCGTCGACCTTGGCAAGACCCTGGACCTTGAAGTGCAGCGCGACGTCGTTCAGGCGCTCGGCGGTGGCGTCGCGCAGATCGGTGATCTTGTATTCGCTGCGAATGCGGCTCTCGCAGTCGTTGATCGCGTCTTTTTCGGTATACGCGAAGGCCGCGCCGGGCGCGGCGAGCGCCAGGGCGAGCAGCAGACGGGAAGAAGCGTGGCGGGCATGGGTTCTGGACATTGTTGTCTTAGCTCCGGTTGACGAACGAGCGAGGCCGCTTGAAACCTGGCCTCGGGTGAACGGGGGGCGGCCGCGCACTGCAGGCCGGCGTTTTCTTTCTTGATGATCGGTGCCCCGGTGGGTTCTTGGGTCTCGTTCTAGGGCAAGATCAGCACCTGTCGGGCGGCAGCAATAGTAAGGATGCACTGGACCAGGTTCAAGCCGTCGGCGGCCATGCCGCACAAAACCTCCCCGTCGATCGTGACCCTCCCGGATCTTCAAGTGACGGACCCCCTTCCCGTTCCGCCTCGCGCCACCAGCTCAGACGCTCACCAGACAGCCGCATTGCAGCGCAATCTCGACCGGGGCGACGCCGCGCATGACGTGATCCTTGCGAAGGTGAAGCACCAGCAAGGTCGCCGGATCAAAGACAATCACGTCCTTCACGCCCTGCGACAGATAGAAGGGCGGACCGATCTCCAGGTCTTTCGCCTCATAGCCTTTGCTGACGACTTCGATGACCGCCTCGGGGATCAGTGTGAGTGCCTCGTCCTGCTCCTCCTCGGTCGGCTCGCGACAGAAGATCGAGATGTCGGGGCGCTTGAGGCCGCTTGGGAATTGGACATAGACGTCGAGCACATGAACGCACCCGCAACCATCGAGCGAACCGGTCGGCCGGATGCTCTGAGCGATCCGTTCGGCGTGCTTTTGGTGCCGATACAAGGGTTGAGCCTCCCAAATCGGCAGGCCGTTCACGACTTCCAGACGAATGCCGAGCTGCTCCGCACGAAAAAACCGGCTTGGGATTTCCACTGAGGTTTCCTGCTTTTGATTTGGTTGCCGCATAAGAAATACACATTTTGCAACTTCATTTAGTACACATATCGCGGCGCGCATTCCTAGAGTTCCGGAGACAGTTTACTTGATTCCCGTCGAATGAAGCGCGGGCCAGTGCCCTGGACAGTGCTCCCTTCGATCAGGTCCTGCAATCCAACACCTGGAGCCTGCCGCTTTCCATAGCCGCGCATCGGCGGGGCTCCAAGCACGGGCAACGTCAGATTTGCCCTCTACCGCCGACACATGTCAAGACCCGACCCCCCATCAAACCTCGATCAACCTCCGGAGTTCCGGCAACAGCGTACTCAATTCGCGGAGTGTTCCGGGGAGCGCCGCGCACAGGGTACGGCGAGTGGGAGCGAACCGCACCGATTGAGACCAAACGCGGGCGTCAGAACGAGAACGAGCAGGCCGAGCCCGACCGACTCTACCGCGACATCGCGGAAACCGTGGTCTGTCCCTGGTATTCAATGGCTCAAATTGAACTGACATCTGCCGCGCTGCGGCAAACCCGCTCCACTTTGTTACACTCGAATCCCATTTCCCCCATACGCCCTCAGTCGAGCCGCCGCGCGCGGCACGTCTCCCCGTGAAATCGCACGGGATCGCTATGATGTAACGCTCAAGGTCCGGGTGCTGGGCCAGCGCAGTGGTTACCGAGTCGTCGATCTTCTTCCAGTCGATCTTGTCTCGCTCGGGATGGTACTTAGCCTGATACCCCACCTTGCCGCCAGTCGGTAGGATGCGAAGCGCTTCCACCCCTCCATCGCCGCCTGCCCCTTCGATGCGGCGGAAGTCACCACCCCCGCCGTCGAGTCTTGCTAGGTGGCAAATGAGTTGCTCAAAGAAGCTGCGCTGCCCCTCGGGGGTTTCACCACGGATCGATTTGAAGTCTATTGGGGTCGGCATTGTTTAGCTCAGATCACTATTCCAATGATCGCCGCGACCCCGATAATCTGTAGTCCGGCCCGGCGGGCCTCGCGCCGCGCCAGCCGGTGATCGAGCAATAGCAGGGTCGGCTCGGAGCGGGCGAGCGCGACGCAGGCAACTGGTTTCGCCATCGCCCAGGTGGGGATAGGCGGGCTCCGTGGGCGTCAGATCGAGGGGACGCAGCCATTCTTCGGCCAAGGCCTGGCGGATGCGGCCCTGGTCGCTGACTCCCGGTTCGCAGAAGACCTCTGCAAGCACCTCCGGGGTAACGGCAACGCTCCCAAACAGGTCCCGCAACCAGGACAGCCCATCGACGCGGGCCAAGCCGATCAGGGGACTCGCATCACTCAGGACGAGGCGAGCCATTGGTTGAGGGTCTGCATGTCAGGGCGATGATCGATCGGGTCGGCACCGGCAACGGGGATACCGAGTCGGGACAAATGGGTCGTCATGGCGGACACGCTGACCCGTGCCACGCGGGCGGACCGACCGAGCGACATGGCACCGTCTTTGTAGAGTGCGACAGCCAGGGCCAAGGCCAGCCCGTCGCCCTCCGCGGTGGCAGCGGATGCGTCCAGGTGCATCAGTATGGCCTCCGGCTGATCCCCCTTGAGGACCAGGACTGGGCCGTCGTGCGTCTTGCGGACCGCCTCGGAGGGGTTGTCTTTGAGTTGACGGATATTCACGGATTGCATGTCGGCTGGCCTGACGAACGTCGGGGGTACATGGCGTAGGAACCGGGCGAGCATAGCAGGATTTCCTCCCGACAGGCGGTCGGCGCTCCCACGACAGTAGGTCGCCTATTTGCCCTCGTCACCAAACTCCGCTTGGTGATAGCCCGGCAGTGCTGTGCAGCAGTCAGACCGCCGGGAAGCGCGTGGCCAGGTCGATGCCGAGCAGGGCCGCGAGGTGGACCGCCAGCGAGGCAACGAGGCCCAGGAGGGCGAGGGCGGCGAAGAGGCGGTTCATGTCAGGGCAGGGTATCGAGGAGGAGCAGGACCTCGGCGGACATCTCCCAGTGCAGGCCGGGGGTGTCGGCGAGTGCGGGGTCGCGGCTGCCGGCGGCGATGGCGTCCAGGGACTGGATGAAGGCGCGGCCCGCATCGACCGACCAGGCAGGGTCGGCGGCGGTCTGACGCAGCAGCGACCGGGCGGCGGCCGGGTCGCCGGCGCTCAAGTGCTCGTTCACGGCGAGCGCGAGCCGGCCGGCCGGGGAGTGGTTCTCGCCGCCGTCGCGCCGGTAGTCGAGGTAGGCGGCGCGCGCCCGGGTCAGGGCCGCAGCGGCGGCCTCCGGGTGGCCGTCCGCGGTCTCAATCGCCGCAAGGTTCGACCAGGTCGTCCAGGGCTGGGCAGCATGGCCGAAGGGTGCCTTGCACTCGATCGCCCGCTCGACCTCGCGCCGTGCCTCGGCGAGCCGCCCGAGTCGGCCCAGTGTGTCGGCGAGACTGCTCCGTGCCAGGCCCTCGTTTGCCGGATCGCCCAGTTCGCCAAAGAGGTCTGCCGCCTGCCGGTAGAATGCCGCGGACTCCTCGGGGCGGTCGAGGACATTTTTGTACAGATTGCCCAGTTGGGCCAGAGTCATCGCCTGTCCGGCCCGATCGCCGAGCCGGACCTCGATCTTCAGCGACTCGCGGTAGGCATCCTCCGCCGCCTCGGGCCGGCCGGACTCCTGATAGGCGATGCCGGTCTGGTGCCAGAAGCCGGCAACGGTGCCGGGCTCGTCCAACCGGGCGAAGCGGTCGCGGGCCTCGGCATAGGCCGCCTGTGCATCGTCGTAGCGGCGCTGGTCCAGCCTGACCGTACCGAGGTTGGCCTTGCCGACCGCGACACCGCGCGCATCGCCGCGCCGCTCATCGCGCGCGATCACCTCGGTATAGGTGGCCGCCGACGCGTCGAGCCGGCCCAGGCGCCTGAGACACTCGCCACGCACGCTGATGCAGGCCGAGGCCATGCGCTCCGCTGCCCCTTGTCGCTTCGGGTCATCCCGGGCGATCGACTCGAATCCCTGCTCGGCCTCCACCAGCAGCGGCAGTGCCGACTCGGAGGCACCGGCCGTCAACCGCACCCGGGCGAGCATGAAGCAGGCGACGCCCAAGTCATACTCGGCACCCGGATAGACCGCGTCGGCCTCTACCTGATTGGCCGCCCGGGCACGCGCGAGCAGCGACTCGGTCGCCGCCAGGGCCTCGGGCAGCCGTCCCGCGGCGAGTTGCTGCTTGATGCGGCTGGACTCGGCCTCGAACCGGGCATGGCCGGACCCGGACCCCGACCCCAGCGCGCGGGCGGCCGTATCGCGCACCTGACCGACCCGCGCCAGCAGGCGCGGACGGCCGAGATCCTGCAACAGTCCGCAGAGCCTGGTCGCCAGGCCGATGGTCGCGGCGGTCTCTCCGGCCTGCTGCACCCGCTCCAGCAGTGCCAGTAGATTGGGCAGGTCGAGCCCGGTCAGTGCCGCGGCGATCTCGGTGCGGCGGATCTGCTCCTGGTACAGATAGTCGACATACTGACCCATGGCCTGCACCCAGCGTGCATCGAGCGCGGCGGCCTCCTCAGGTCCAAGCCGGGCCTGCAGGTAGGGGCAGAGCGCCGGGTTGAGCGTCAGGTGGTCATAGGGATCGGCGGTGGCGAGCCCGGTGCCGATCAGGTCCAACGCCAGTGCCGCGCAGTCCGACTGCTCCCAGCCCATCATGACCCGCAGTACGTCCAGATCGACCGCCCCTGGAAGACCCCCAGCACCCGCACCCGCTCCTGGTTGGCCGGCGCGAGCCGCGCGAGCGACAGCGCGACCCCGGCATAGACCGACTGCTCCCGGTCGCCGGGGAAGTCGCGTTCCATCTGCGCCATCAGCGTGACGAGCAACTCGCGGGTGCGCGCCGGCCCCTCTGCGCACAGGCTGGGTGCGAGCAGCGCCAGTGTCCGCGCATGACCATGCACCGCCTCGACCAGTGACTCGATCTCCTCCCAGGTGGCGTCGGCATCCCTGCCGGCCCCCTCCAGGTCCAGCACCCGCTCGACGAAGCGCACCGCGTCCACCGGGGCCAGGCGCCCGAGTTCGCGCCGGTTGGCCGGGTGGTCGAAGGGCGCCGGCAGGGCCTCGCGGCTGGTGAAGAGGATGCGGGTCTCGCCCGCCCTGAGCAGGTGCGAGCACAGGTCCAAGATCTCGGCGGCGGTCGCCTGCCACTCCTCGGTGAGGGCCGCCGGGGTCGCGGCGGCGAGAAAGGGCGGGGGCAGGATGCTCTCCAGGTTGTCGATGACCAACAGCGTCGGGCGCTCTTTGAGTACCCGCTCGAGCGGCTGGCGCGCCTGGTCCAGGTCGGGGAAGGCGGCGGCGCTGTACCGGTCTCCGACGAGTTGCCGGCCCAGGGTGTCGAGAACGGCGGCGGGGAGGCCGTTGCGCTCGACCGAGCAGAAGGCGGCGCGGTCGATCTGGCCGGAGCGCACCAGCCAGCGCCCGAGCTCGCAGGCGAGCGCGGTCTTGCCCTCGCCGCCCTGGCCGCGGATCAGGGCCCAGCGCCGCTTGCGCAGCAGTCCGCGGCGGGCCGGGCGGAGCAGCCGCTCCAGGGCCAGGAGCTCGCGGCTGCGCCCGATGAAGCCGGTCGGCGGCTCCGCGGGGAGGTCACCGAGCCGGCCCTGGAGCCGCGCCGCGAGGTCCTCCCGGGTGCGCGGGGCCGGGGTGCGGGTGAAGAGCGCGGGGTCCTCGCGCTCCTGGTAGAGGACGGGGACGAACCAGTCCTTGAGGCGCAGTTCTCCGGCACCGAAGACTCGGCCGCGGAAGTCGTCGTCGCCCAGGGCACGCTGGCCGGCGAGCATGGCCTGACCGATGCGCCGGCCGGCGGCCAGGGACTCATAGAAGGCGGCGACGAAGCGCCGGGCGGTCTCGACCAGGACCGAGTGGCTCATGGCCACCACCGAGGCGACCCCGACCTTCAGCAGTTCCGAGGCGACCGACTCCGACGCCTGTTCGGCTTGGGCGCTCTGGCAGGCCTCGAGGAAGACCAGCGGGATGCGGTGGTCGCGCAGCAGCGGCCCGAGGGTGTCGGTGTAGACGGTCTGGTGCCGACGGCCTTCCAGCCGGTCGCTATCGGCCGGGTCCTCGAAACAGAGCCCGCCGAGCCCGGCCTGGCGGTCGTAGACCCCGTGCCCGTCGAAGTGGACGACCTGGTAGGGCGTGCCTGCCTGCCGTGCGCGCTCCAGTTCCTCCCGCAGGGTACCCAGGGTCGGCGGGCTCAGGACGGTGATGTCCACCAGTCCGCCCAGCCCCTCCATCGCCTCGACCAGGGCGAGCGCGCTCACCCGGTGGTCGATGTAGCCGCAGGCGTCGTCCTCGGGTCTGGGGCTGACCAGCAGGCAGCGGATTGGGGGGCTGAGGAGCGGCAGGTCCAGCACCCGGGTGTTGGGCAGGCGTCGGCGCACCCGCACCGGTTTGCCGCCCTGGAAGAGGAAGCCGGTGCCGTCGTGCAGCAGTTCCCAGGGCAGCCCCAGCAGGGCGGTGGCGGCCTCGCGGGCGGTGCGGACCTGGTCCTGCGTGGCCCCGGCCTCGAGCGTGGCCTCCGCGTCCACCAGGATCGAGCAGCGCCGGCCGGCCCCGTCGGCGATGCGCGACCAGGACTGCATGACGTTGGCGGTGTGCTCCGGGGGCAGGGCGGCGCGGTGGAGGTCCTGGCCCCAGCGGATGAGGCTCTCCTCCACCCGCCGGGCGCGGTCGCGGAACTGGGTGCCGGGCCAGACGGCATATTTCTCCAGGTACCAGCGGATGTCATCGGCCTCGATGGGTCCGATGGGCGCGGTGAGACGCCAACTGCGCGCGCTCGCGACCTCGCGCGCCCCGGCGGCGGCGGGCTCGTGGACCAGCCGGGCGCGGGCGCAGGGGCGGCGCACGCCCGCGCCCAGGTCCTCGAAGCGCAGGTCCGAGAGTTCCAGGACCAGCTCTTCGACCGGCTCGGGTGCCGGCTGCGCGGTCGGTGCCCGGTCGGCCGGCAGGCGCCGGCCGAGCGCGGTCAGGATGGCGTCGAGTGCCGCGTCGAGGCCGTCGGGTGCGCTGCTGATGGGGATGTAGGCGGGCGCGTCCTCGAAATAGCCTTCGAGGACCCCGAGCCGCGTGTCATCGACCGTGAGGGGGATGACCGGGTAGCCCGCGCGGCCGCGTCGCGACTGGACGTCCAGTGCATGCCGCAATTCCTTGCCGACCCAGCGCGACTGGAGCCCGTCCGGGCTCACCAGCACGGCGAAGGCGGCGGCGGATTCGATCGCCGACTGGATGGCGGGCCACAGCGCATCGCCGCCGCGCAGTTCACGCGAGTCGATCCAGAGGTCCTCGCCCAGGTCGGCGAGCGCCTGTTGCAGCCGGCGGACCAGGGCGTCGTCCGCGCTGCTGTGGGAGAGAAAGACCTGGGGCATGGCGGTCCGGTCCTTTAGGCGGATGGGGAATTATCCCGATCCCGCGATTCTAAGGCGATTTCCGGACGTTGCGCTACCGAAGAACGCGAACGACGGACGGGATCGTTGTCGTTGTCGTTGTCGTTGTCGTAATCGGATTCGACAACGATTACGACAACGACAACGACAGCAAGGGGGGGCCAATACCCGCTCCGTCGGTCCAGCGGTGTCACGCCCGCGGCAGGATCGCGATGGCGATGGGCAGGTCCATGAAGCGCCAGCGGTGCATAGGATTGGTACGTTCTTCCAACTCCAGGATCAGCCGGCTGCCCGCGTCGAGCTTCACCGCGTCCGGGAGCACGAAGGAGAGCGGGACCACGCCGCCGGCCGGAAGCGGACCCAGATTCGTCATCTCCAGGAGTTGCAGGTCAGCGTCGCCCCGCGGCGAGCTGACGCGGGCGCTGACCCAGAGGTCCTGGAGGTTCCAGCCGCCGCGGTTGGTCAGACGCAGGGTCAGGGTCCGCAAGTCGGCAACCTGTTCCAGGCTGACCACGACCTCGGGTTGGGCCGCCAGGCCCGCGACCGGGACCCGGATGGGGATCGGCTCACCCTGGTCCATCGCCAGGGCCAGTTCCAGGGTGGCCGCGACGGGGGCCGGCTGCTCGTAGGCAGTGGCGAAGGAGACCCGGGCGGTGAAGAGGTGCTCGGCGCCGGGGTCGAGTTTGACCAGGCGCGGCGGGGGCAGGAACAGGAAGGGTGCCTGGGAGACGTCCTTGGGCACCAGGTGCAGCCAGTGCACCGGCTCGGTGCCGGTGTTGCGAATCCGGATCGGGATATCCACGAGCTGGCGGTCGCCGACCTGGAGCGGGGCCGGTGAGCCCTGGTCGGGGCCGACCCGGACCTCGATCCGTGGCACCGTTTGGCGCGGCGGCAGCGGTAGTGGAGACAGTTGCCCCCGGGCGTCACCGACCAAGCCCAGGGTGCCATCGTCGTGACGCCGGCAGCGGTCACCGGTGTCGGCGAGGTGACAGGAGACCCAGAGACCCCGAGCGGCGCGCCAGGCCGATCAGCCGACCGCTCGCCGGGTCCCAGAGCAGCACCCGACCGTTCCCCGTTCCGCCCGCGAGCGTCCGACCATCCGGGCTGAAGGCGATCGCCACGACCGACCCGCCGACCCGTGCCAGCATCCGCCGCGACGTGCCGCTGGTCGCATCCCATAGAATGACCTCGCCGGTGTTGGTCAGAATCCACGTGCCGTCGGGGCTGAACGCCAGGCCGCTGAGCGTGGTCGTCTGGTCCTGATCGAACAGGGTTCGCGCATCCGGCACCGCCTCTCCAGCGGGGCGCCGGCCGTCGGCGCTTGGGCGCCGTTGCCGACAGACTTGTGCGTCGGCTGCCACAGGTTTTCCAAGCCTGGGGATAGGGCACGGACCTCATCCTTTGCGGGGACCGGGGGCGTTTCAGCGGGCGGCAACGGCGGCTGACGGGCGGCGGCCGGCGCTGGCGGTGCGGCCGGCGGTGTCGGCGTCGGTGGTGCGGGTGGCGGCGACGCAGACGGTGGTGCCGGTGGTAGTGGCGCTGGCAGCGGTGGCGATGCCGGTTGCTTGTCGCCAGGGTCCTGGCCGTGCGCGAGCCCCGGGCCGGAGACCGGGGCCGCGATCGGCACCTTCGGAGCGGACCCGACCGTGGGCTCAGGCTGGGGCGGCAAACCCTGCATCGGGACCCGGATGGGGATGGGCTCACCCTGGTCCATCTCCAGTGCCAGGTCCAGGGTGGCCGCGACGGGGGTCTCCTTCCCCGCGGCGGCGGCGAAGGAGACCTTGGCGGCGAGGGTCTGCTCGGCGCCGGGGTCGAGCCTGACGAGCCGCGGCGGGGGGTAGAACAGGAAGGGCACCGCCGAGGCCGCCCTTGAGACCAGACGCAGCCAGTAGACCGGCTCGGCCCCAGTGTTGCGAATCCGGATGTGGAATTGCGCAAGCGCACCGGCGATCACCTTGAACGGGGCCGAGGTTGCCTGGTCAGTCCCGCTCCCGACCTCCAGCTTGACCCGCTCGCGGCGCGGCGGGAGCGACCGCGGCTGAAGTCGGCCCTGCGCGTCCCGGCCCAGCAAGACGGTGCCGTCGTCATAACGCCAGCAGCGGTCACCGCCCTCGCTGATCCGTCAGGAGACCCAGAAGTCATCGGCGTACCGCAAGAGCCCGGTCAAGCGACCGCTCGCCGGGTCCCAGAGCCGCACCGTCCGGTCGCGCGCCGCACTCGCCAGACGCTCGCCATCCGGACTGAACGCGACCGCGCGGACTGTATCGGTGTACCCTTCCAACCGCTTGCCCTCGGTACCCCGTGCCGGGTCCCACAACCGCACCGTCCGCTCATCCGCGCCCGCCAGGGTGCGGCCGTCCCGGCTGAAAGCGACCGATGTGACCGAGTCATAGCCGGCCAGCGACCGGAGCGGGTTGTCGATGGCCGGGTCCCAGAGTTGCAGCCCCAGACGAGAGTATCCGGCCGCCAGCATCCGGCCGTCTGGACTGCAGGCGAGCGAACAGAAGCTTGACACGACCCCGGCCAGCACCCGCACCAGGGTCCCGCTTGCCAGGTCCCAGATACCGCCTTCCGCCGCGATCAGCCGGCCGTCCGGACTGAAGGTGATGCAGTCTGAGTCGGCGTCCCGCGGCATCTCGGCCAACCAGACCTGCGCGTCGGGGACCGCCTCCCCCTTCGGTAACAGCGGCGCCGGGGCCGGGAGCGGTCCTCCAACTCCAGCGTCAGCCGGCTCGCCGGGCCGACCGGCACGCCGTCCGGGAGCACCAAGGCGAGTGATGCCGCGCCGCCGGTCGGGAGCCGGGCCAGCGCGACCGGGTCCAGTGACCGCGCCTCGCCGCCGTCCGCGGTGCCCACCCGGGCCTCGATCAGCAGGTCGGTCAGGTCTTGAGTACCGGCATTGGCCAGCCGCAGCGTCAGGGTCCGCAGGCCGACGAGCTTCTCCGGGCCGGTGAGGACCTTGAACTGAGGCACCCCCTGCACGGGCACCCGCACGGGGATCGGCTCACCCTGATCCAGCTCCAGTGCCAGGTTCAGGGTGGCCGCGGCAGGGGCCGGCCGATCATCGGCGGCGAAGGAGACCCGGGCCGTCAGGGTCGCTGCGGCGCCGGGGTCGAGTTGCATGACCCGCGGCGGGGGGTAGAACAGGAAGGGCGCCTGAGAGGCGTCGCGCGCGACCAGACGCAGCCAGTAAACCGGCTCGGCCCCCGGTGTTGCAGACCAGGACCTGGAACTGCGCGGTCTGTCGGTCGCGGACCTGGAGCGGGGCCGATGGGTCCCGGTCGGGGCCGACCAGCAGGGTCAACCGCGGCGGCTCCCGGCGCGGCGGCAGCGGCAGGGGGTGCAGACCACCCTGGGCGTCCCGTACCACGGGGAGGGTCCCGTCGTCGCTGCGCCAGCAGCGGTCGCGGCGGCAGGCGATCCAGGCCGGTTGGCCCTGAAACCCCGTCCGGCTGGGTCCCCGGCTCGGCTGGAATTGCACCACCTGGCCATTGACGCTGGCCACGATGTCGGCATTGGGGTCGTCGGAGTTCCGGGGACAGTGTAGTCGATTCGTGGGGTATTCCGGGAAGCGCGCGCAGGGTGCAGCGAGTGGGAGCGAACCGCACCGCTTGAGAACAAACGCGGACGTCAGAACGAGAACGAGCAAACCGAGCCCGACCGACTCTACCGCGAGATCGCGGAATCCGTGGTCTGTCCCTGGTTTTCGCCCTGGTTTTCGCCGTCCCTGGTTTTCGCCCTGGTTTTCGCCTGTCCCTGGTTTTCGCCGCGTCACTCGGCCGGGCGGATCGGGTTCGCCGACAGCTGAATGCCGGTTGCACCTTCCTTGACGAAGACCCCGAGTGCGCCCGACACCCTGTGCCGCACCAGCACCGCGAGGTCTTGCGCGCCGTTACCGTCCAGGTCCGCGATCGGGCTCATGTCCTCGTGCCGCCATGCAGGGTCTATCCATGTCCGCATCAGCCGTTGCCCCGAGACGCTGTCGACGACCTCAATCCGCTGTTTGCCGTCGCTGCGACTTGCTGCCACCGCGAGTTCCGGGCTTTCGTTGCCATTGATGTCGTCCAGCACGGTGAACGCGAATGCCCGGTAAAGGTCATGGAATTCATGCCGGTAAACGGGACGCCAGCGCGTGGGATCGTTGACGACGATGACCTCGTGATCGATCGCCCTGACCAAGGTTGCCACCTCGTCGACCCGATCCCCGTTGAGATCGCCGAGCGATGCCGCGTCGAGCGAGATCCCCTTGATGACGTTAAGCGATGACGACCGGATGAAGTTGCCGCTTGTTCCCTCGCTGACCACCAATCGATCATCGATGTCGCCGGCCTTCCCGTCGGTGACGATCGCGATCTCGGCAGCGGGGTCCCCGACATAGTCGGTCAGCGGCACCAACTGGCGTGGCCGGTATGTGCGACTATAGGTGATGGTGCCGATCTCATCCCCGTTCATCGACCGGATGTCGACCCGCGGGATCCGTTGCCCCTGCCCCCCCAACGGCACCTCGGTCAGCAGGGCCAGCCGGGAATCCAGGTCGCCATCCTCGTCGGCGATGATGCGAAAATCGATGATCTGCGACCGTGACGAGGATGACAGATTGTCATCGAAGTCGAACACCACGTCACCGAGTGCATCACCAATCAGACCGTCGTACAGGCTGACGCGCCGCGCGTCGTCGAGTATGGCGAGTTCCTCGGCTCTCGAGCCGCGATAGTCGGGAACCGAGCGCAACGCCAGGTGTTGATCCCGGTGGGTGGCCGGAAAATCGATCAGTGTCGACCGATCCTGGCTGTCGGTGACCCGGAAGCGGTAGCTGTATGTCGCCATGACGCGGTAGAGCACGGCGAGTTCACTGGCCCCGTTGCCGTTGACGTCTCTGAGCGCAACCAGCCGGTTGCCGTCGTTGGCGCGAACCAGCTGGGCACGATAGATCCCGAAGGCCCAGCCTATCCACAGGTTCGTGCCGTCGAACGCGGCCGCGGCGGGATGGGTCGTTGAATTGGACGGGCGAAAACCCTCACCGAGTGGAAACTCGCCGACATAGGGCCAGTCGGGCCGGCGCAGGTCGAACTGTAGGATACGGGGGTCGCTGCCGCCATTATCGACGCCGACGTACAGCGTGTCCTCGGTCACCTCGATGCCCGAGACGTTGGGGTAGTCGTGATGGGGTGAGAGGTCCAACCGCCGCTCGAGATGCCCCGTTGCCGGATCGACCACCAGGACACTCAAATCGTTATAGGGATAAGTGACGTCGTTGTGCGCGATTAACAGCCTGCCGTCCGCGAAAGCCAGCCCGGTCGCGCTGTCGGTTGTGAAGGGCACCGCGCCGACGATGCGGCTGGTCGCCGGATTGAAGCGGGTTATCGTTATATCCAAGCCCCAGCCAATGTATTGGCTGATGTAGATCTCACCGGTATCCGGGTTGCCGGCGAGTCCGAGAATCGGGTGAGCGAAAGTCCACCTCGATTGCACCGCGCCCGTTTTCGGATCGATCCGGAACAGAATGCGCTCGTTCGGGTACCAGCCCGACGCATACAGGGAACCGTCGAGCCAGGCGAGTGATTCCGCGCCGATGTCGATGCGCTGGACCGGAGACAGCCGGTACGCCGGTGCCTGAGTTCCGAAGGCCGGCGACAACACGAGACCGACCATCAGCGCCAGCGCCGCAGCGACCAAACGGCGAGACGGAAAGAGGGCGGGTAGACGGATGCTGATGCACACGGGGTAAATCTCCCTACGGATAGGAAATCCGAGCCACCCTGAGCGTCAAAGTTGACGTGAGCCAGTAGCTTAGCGGGGGGTTGGATGCGCTGTCAACACCCACCTGGGAGGCTGACGGAGGTCGGGCGCGGTGCGGTGCGGTGGCGCGCGTTTCGGCGTGCTGAGGCGCGCATCTGCGGCGCAGCGCGCCGCCGGGAGACGAGAGGGGCTGCACCGTCTCCTGCGAGAGACGACGGCTACCACGCGCCGCGCTGAGCAAACTCGACGTCGGGTTGGGGCTGTTTGAGGAGGTCCCAGTCCGGCATCGGCTCGGGAGCATCGTACCAGGCGCAGAGAGGATGGGGTCACAGGGAGGATGAACGGACTTGGGAGAGTTCCGGGGACAGTATCCTCAATTCGTGGGGCGTTCCGGGATGAGCGCTTAGGGTACGGCGAGCGAGGCCGAACCGCACCAATGGCCAGCCGCCCTCCGCGGGCATCAAACCGCGCCACCTTCAGAAACCGCTCCCCGGCGGATAAACCAACCGTGTCCCCGCAAATCCCCAGCGGATGTCCGGGGCCGCGGCCGAGCGATAACTGGCACGACGCAGGCAGCGCTGGGTGTGGAGCGAGGCCCCGCGCAAGACGCCGTCGCCGCGACTGAAGACATCGGCTACGACCTGAGAATCCGGGAAGGGCACGTAGTCGGGATAGGAGTGCAATGGATTGGCGCACCACTCCCAGACGCGCCCTGCCCCATCGATCAGGCCGGCGCGGGCGGCGACTTCCCACTGGTATTCGTGCTGGACGACCGCGCCCGCGTGGTCTCCGCCCAGGCCGGCGGTCCAGGCCGCGAACGCGCGGGACTCATATCGATTGATCCCGTTCACCGGCTGGTCCGGCAACAGGTCGGCGGAGCCATTGAGATGCCGCTCGTACCAGCAGCCGCGCGCATCCTGCCGCCAACCGAGCGGAGCCGCCGGCCGCGGGGCGGCGGCCTCCAGCCAGGCGAGGCCATCGGCCTCCCACAGTTCCCGGCGCTGGTATCCACCGTCGCGGATAAAGGCGAGATATTCGGCGTTGCTGACCGGCCGGGTGCTGATCCGGAAGGAGGCCAGTTCGACCGCCTGGGGCGGCAGCTCAAGGTCATCGGCATGGGGTTCGCCGCGTGAGCCGATCCGGTAGTGCCCCTGCTTGACTTCAACCCGATCCAGGGCGGGCAGCCGGGGTGCGAGCGGATGCTCCACCTGGTACTGGTCACCCGGTCGGGTCAGGGCCCGCAGCCACAGGAGCGCGAGCATGCGCTCATACGCACGTGCATTCTCTTGCAGGAGGTACCAGGCTAACCGGTCATCGACGAGCAAGGGGTGCGCGGGCAGAGCACCGGGGGTGGCCAGTCGGCGCAGGTGCTCGGCCTGGATTTCGCCAGCCCAGTCGATCAAGTGCGCGGGCGGCGGCAGCCCGCCGCAGACCGCCGCATCCGGAGCAGACGCGGGACCCGCGGCGAACAGGTGGCGCACGCGCGCGGTCAGGTCCGCGTCCCCGGCCACCACCTCCCGCAGCCAATGGGTCTCGCGGTAGACCGCCCGGGCGAACTGCCAGCTCAGACAGCCCAGTCGCGGGTCGTATGGGGCAGCCGCGTCGGCTGCCGGGACGCCGCGCAGGAGTTCACGCAGCAACTCGTGAATGCCGCTCAGCGCGGAGAGAATCTCGGGGTTGGGCATGGTCAGGTCTTTAGGTGATTTCCGAAGAACGTCATATCACAGGGGCTCAACCTGCGGGAACCGGGGCAACGCGACTGGAAGCCAACGCTTTACCGTGAAAGTGCGTCGTCAGGCCATCCTGGCCTGACGGCGTCGGGACTGGAACGGTCAGGGCTGGAAGCACTGACGACGCGGCGGTCGAGAGGACTTTCATGTTCCGAGATGGCGCGGGCGCCATGGTTGCTAGCCTTGTAGGGTGGCCAAGCGCAGCGCAGTCCACCCGCGGCACGCGGGGTTCGGTGGACTGCGCCGGCGCTTGTCCACCTTACGGCCGAAACGATGATCGAGGCCCGACCGCTCAACCGAACTCTTCGACCCGCGCGGTCCCGAGTTGATGCTCCAGCACCCGGATGCGCGCACGCAAGGTCTCGACCTCGTCCAGCAGGTCCAGCGCCAGGGCGGTACCGGACAGGTTCAGCTCGAGGTCACGGCGCAGGCGCTGGGCGCGCCGCGCCCGCCGCACTTGCAGACCATCGAAGCGCCACTCGGCCGGCGCCTGACCCTGCCGTGGGCGCAACAAGCCCTCGGTCACCATGAGTTGCAGAGACCGCGCGCTGGAACCGCACAGTTGGGTCAGCTCGGCCAGGGTGACGGCCATCCCCTCGTCCAGGACAATCCCCTCGAGGCGAATCTCAGTTTTTACCATGGTCTTCAGACCCCCAATTCAGCACGCGGATTGAAGCGCAACTGCTCGGCCATGTGTTCATAGACCCGCTTCGCCTCGGCCGTGTTGGCCGGCGGCACAACGATCTCCAGGAGCACCATTTCGTCTCCAGGCGGGTCGCCGGGCAAGCCGCGTCCTTTCAGACGCAGCCGTTGCCCAGTCTGAGACCCCGGCGCGATCTTGAGGTTCACCGGGCCACCCAGGGTCGGCACCGGCACCGTCGCACCCAGGGCCGCCTCCCAGGGGGCGATGGGCAGGCGCAACGCGATGTCCTTGCCGTCCGGGGTGAAATGCCGGTGCGGCTTGATCTCGACCTCCAGATAGAGGTCTCCGGCCGGTCCGCCGTGGGTGCCCGGACCGCCTTGACCGCTCAGACGGATTTGTTGACCCTGGGTCACCCCAGCCGGGATGCGGACGCTCAGGGTACGCGCATGGGTCGTCACGCGCCCGTCGGCACCCGCCTCCGGGACCTCCAGTTTGAGTTGCCGGGTCGCGCCCTGAAAGGCATCTTCGAGTTCGATCTGAATCCGCACCGTCTGGTCCTGTCCCCGTCGTTTGCGCGCCGCGCCGACGCCGCCCGGGCCGCCCGGGCCGCCTCTGAAGTCACGTCCGAAGAGGCTCGAAAAGAAATCGCTGAAGTCAGCCGCCTCGTCCGGACTGAAGCGAAAGTCGTGCGCACCGCCGCCACCGGGTGGCGGTCGAAAGTCCTGGCCGGCCCGCCAGTTCTTGCCGAGCGCATCATAAGCGGCGCGCTTCTCCGGGTCATGGAGAACCTCGTTGGCCTCGTTCACCGCCTTGAAACGCGCTTCCGCGTTTGGCTCCTTGCTCACGTCCGGATGGAACTTGCGCGCCAGCTTGCGATACGCGCGCTTGATCTCGTCCTGGGAGGCATCGCGGGCCACCCCCAGGGTCTGATAATAATCCTTGTATTCCATCGATGAGCCTCGGAACAGGGTCTTTAGTATTCGTGGATGAGCGCCAACCGGCGACGGGTAAAATGGGGGTTGATGTGGGCCATTACACCAGAGCCCCGCGCGGCCGTCACCCCGGCGCCATCAAGACGCCTCGTCCGCTCCGGTGAGCACCGATCCGTGGGCCGGCACCGTCCGCTCGCGCGCCCAGGCGCGCAACGCCCCAATCTGCTCATCCATCACCACCGACAGCGGCTGGGTCCGCGCGAGTTCATCCACCAGCGCCTGCGTATCCGGCGCGCGGTTGGAAGCGTCCACCGCGTAGAGCGCGGAGACCACGGCCTGCTCGATCCCGGCCCCGGCGAAACCCTCGCTCGCCTGGGCCAGGTGCTCCAGATCAAAGCGCGCCGGGTCGAGCCCGCGGTGACGGAGATGAATGGCGAAGCACTCGGCCCGCACCGCGCCATCCGGCAGATCGACGAAGAACAGCTCGTCGATCCGTCCCTTGCGGATCAGCTCCGGCGGCAGGCGGGCGATGTCGTTGGCGGTGGCAACCAGAAAGACCCAGTTCTTGCGCTCCGCCATCCAAGTCAGCAGGGTCCCCAGACAGCGCCGCCCGACGCCTTCATCCTCGGACCCGCCGGCGATGCCTTTCTCGATCTCGTCGATCCACAGCACGCGGGGCGCCAACTGGTCCGCGGTGGTCAGCGCCTGGCGCAAATTCTTCTCGGTCTCCCCGATGTACTTGTCATATGCGGATCGCGTTGCGGATCAGGCGGCGGGCATCGGACTCGGTGACCCCGAGCAGGTTCTGCGAGAGCTGATCGACCGCCTCGCGGGCCGCGCGCACCCCCGGTGCTCCGGCCTGCCGCCACGCCTGGGCCTCGTCGCGGATCAGCGCGAGGCGGCGGTTGCGGTCCGCCAGGCGCAGATCGAGACGCACGCACAGATGCCGAATCTCCGGCGGAACCTCCAGGGCATGACTCACCAGCACCAGGGTCCGCGCCCGCTCGCCGTAGCCCTGGGCGATGCGCAGCGCCAGCCGGGCGAACAGCGTGATCACCCGCGGCTCCTCCAGCGACTCGACCAGGATGAGCGGGGCGTCGGAGCGCAGGAGCAGTTCGAGGTCGTGCACATCGGGCATCGGCGGTACCTGACTCAGCCCTTGGGTACGGGATTTTACCCTAAGAGTCGCGCAGCGACCCCGTGGGAGCGGCGTCCCGCCGCGATGGGGCCGGGCGTGCAGCCGCAGCGCTCGAAGTCACCGCGGCACCGCATCGCGGCGGGACGCCGCTCCCACGGGGGACTTTCACGGGGCTTTGATCATCCTCCCGGCCATCTTACCAACAGCGAGGCCGCTGGTCCGCGCAGCGGACCTTACGGATTGCGGCCTAACCCCACTTCCCGCGGGCTCATATCCCGCGGGTAGCACGTAGTATGGAACCAGATAAAGCGCTTGATCCAACCGGTGTCGGCGTCCTCGGTCCGCGAGCGCCGCTTGTCGCGGACCTGGTCCAGCAGGCGACGGGGCTGCGGCTCGGCAGCAGGCGGAGAGAGGGTCATGGCAGGTCGGTCCGAGCATCCGCGATGGTCTGGACGATGGTCGAGGCCCCAGGGTGGAAAGACGCCAGGCTGAGCACCGCCTGCTGTCGGCGCCCCCTAAACACACTGGAAACCATTCGGACAGTAATAGGGGACAGACCACGGTTTCCTCGTTCCCATGTCAGATAAGCTCCGTTTAGCCGTCATCGGCGTCGGTTATCTGGGCCGTTTTCACGCCCTGATCTACTCGCGGATGACCGATATCGTGTTGGTCGGCGTGGTAGACGCGGACCCGGCGCGCGCCCAGGCCGTGGCGACCGAGGCCGGCTGCGCCGTCTTTGACCGTGCGGCGGATCTGGTCGACCGGGTCGATGCGGTCAGCATCGTGGTCCCGACCACGCTCCATCGGTCGGCAGCCGAGCCGTTCTTGCGGCGTGGCATCGCGGTGCTGATCGAGAAACCCATCGCCGCGACCCAGGCGGACGGCGCCGCGATCGTGCAACTGGCCGGTGACCATGGCGCACTGGTTCAGATCGGGCATGTGGAGCGGTTCAATGCCGGGGTCATGGCGCTGGCCGAGCGCATTACGGCACCGCGCTACATCGAAGCCCAGCGCATGGGCGGATTCACCGAGCGTGCGACCGACGTGGACGTGGTGTCGGATCTCATGATCCACGACATCGACATCATCCTGGCGCTGGTGGGAGAGCCGATCAGCTGCATCTCGGCGGTGGGTTCAGCGGTGCTGACCCCCCATGTGGACATTGCCAGTGCCCGTCTCGAATTCGTCAATGGGACCGTGGCGAACGTCGTCGCGAGCCGAGTTTCGGAAAAACAGACCCGCCGCATCCGGGTCTTCCAGCCGGGGGCCTACCTGTCGCTGGACTTCATCGCGCAAACCATCGACAGCGCCGGTCTCAAAGAACGGCCGGGGGCCGCCCGCCCCGAAATCGTGCGTGAGCGTCTCCAGATCGAAGCGGTCAAGCCGCTGGACCGGGAGCTGGCCGCCTTCGTGCAGTCGGTCCGCACCGGCCGTCCGCCATTGGTAGACGGCGCCATCGGGCTGAAAGCGCTGGAGGTCGCGCTGGAGGTTCGCGCCCGCATCGGTGGCTAGCACTTCCGATAGACGGTCCAGGCGTCTGGCCGGAGAATGACGGATTATTGTTTCAGGTCGATCGAGCGAGAGCGCCTGGCCCCTTACAGTGGACCCACGGCATCGGCGATCGTCAAGCAGAAGACGCCACGCGGAAAAGCCGCGCCGGCAACCCTGCGGGTTTCTTCGGGAATCTCGAACGCGGGGGCGGATTGGAGTGACATTGGAGCCTCCAGGGGTAACGGGCAGTCAATCGTTTTGACACCGCGGAGCGTCAACAGGTTGCCGCCGAGTACGGGACTCGCCGGAGCCACGAGAATTCGCCACCAGGGTCCGTTCCTCACCCCAACCTACCGGCTGCGCTGTTTCATCGCTGAACACCCTAAATCGACGGACCCTTGGCGGCTTGGCGACGAACCATCGAGAAAAGCAGCTTTGCGTGCTGGTCGGACTTGAAGGCGGCCTTCAACGCGGTCGATCGCGTCGGCAACCTGATCGCGGACTATGAGGCGGGTGCGATAATGGGCCAGGCTCAATTATGCTTTTCTCCGTTTACCGAATTTCATTGAGCCCTGCCCTTTATCCTGGTTCGACGAACAAGAGGGGAATTGAGTAAACTGGTGCCGTAATCGCAGGCCTTTGAAGCTGGCTGCGGCGTTGGTCAGAAAGCGTTCGGAACACTGGAGACCCGGCATGAATCTCGCCCCCTTCCCCCTGTTTCTCGTGCTGCTCAGCGGCCTGTGCTGGACGATTGTGTATCTCGACAGCATCCGGCTTGGTATCAGAGACCAGACCTATGCGATGCCCTTCTGGGCGCTGGCGCTTAATATCGCTTGGGAACTCTTGCATACCGTGCTGGGATATCAGCAGGACGGCCTGGTTCTGCAAGTGGTGATCAATGCGATCTGGACCTTCTTCGATCTGGGGATCATCTACACCTATCTGCGCTACGGACGGAAATGGTTTCCGAAGAACCTGCAACCAAGCTGGTTCCTGATCTGGAGCCTGCTGGGGCTCATCACGGCGTTCCTGGTGCAGTATGCCTTCGTTGCCGAATTCGGTGTCATGGTCGGCCGCGCCTATGCCGCCTTTCTGCAAAATCTCCTGATGTCGATCCTGTTTATCGCGATGCTGGTGCAGCGCGGCGGCAGTGAGGGCCAAAGTCTGACGATCGCGGTCTCCAAATGGCTGGGTACACTGGCCCCGACCATCCTGTTCGGCATCGTCGGCGGCGAAGGACTCGATGGACCGAATCGCTTCATCCTGGCGGTGGGCCTGCTATGCAGCGTGTTCGATCTGATCTATATCGCACTGCTGGCCCGGACCCGGACGCGCGAGGTGCGCGGTGCGGCGGACGGGGTCCTGTTCTGACGGCCGGCGGGATTGGTCATGCCTCCCTCCAGCCCAGGCGCGGTCAGACTGGAGTCCAAGGCTTTAGCATTGGATCGGCACAGGCCAAGGCTTAAGCTTCTGACTCCAAAAGGGTATCGCTGGCCGGAACGATGCGACTGGCTGAACATGTCCGGGCCTGCGCCGGATAACCGGCGTCCCTACGGCTGAGGCGTCATACGGGAACGAGCATGAATTCAAGTGCGCAAAAGGTGCGGTTCTTAGCAAACCGAACAAGTATTTATCGATTATTCCGAAAGTGACGGGGGACCTTGGTCATCATTCCGGACTTGATCGTCGTACCCCGGTTTCCGGGCTAGAGCGTTTGAAACTCGCCCCTACGTCCGGTTATCACGTCCGATGGCGACAAAAGCGTACGGATCGTTGCAAGGCGATGTCTAATTAAGTACATTATTATTAGCTGAGGTTCCTACGAGCCCGTTTCGGCATCCTGTAGGCAGCGGGCGCCTCGACAAGCAAAGACGCGGCTCAGACTCAGCTTGGTCCCGCGCTGCCACAGTCGCCGGCCCGCCGTTCCCGGCAGCTTGACTCCTTGTCCCGCGGGGCCTTGATCATCGTTCCGGCCAGCGCCCGGCGTCGCGCACCGGCGATCGAGGCTTCAGACGATTGTAGGAGAATCATGGTCCAATGCCTCCCGCAATCTGAATTCACGGATAACGAACCAGAGGTGACCCCATGGCCGACATCAACCGTTTTACCCAAGCCTATGATCGCGCGAGCGCATCCGCAAAGGGCTACGCCTTCGCCGGCGGCTGGAAGCAGTTTTTGACGGATACGGTTCCAATCAAGGTGCTGCTCGGCAGCGCGGAAGGCCCGACCACGTCCCAGTCCGCCAAGCTCGATACCCTCCGCACGAAGCTCAAGGAGGCGACAGCAAAGACCGAGGCCGACATCATCCTTGATATGGCTGGTGCCAAGGGAACGGGCGCACTCTCGGACGCGCAGGCGGACGCAGTCGCGACGCTCAAGCTGCTCCGCCACCTCTATTTCAGTGAAAACAAGGGTAACCAAAGCGTCTGGATTTACGCGCAACCCTATTCCTTCCACAAATGGGTGTTCGACGAGATCAAAGGGTGCACCCCGGCCGATGCCAAGACCAAGCTGAACTACATGGATGAGGTCTACGACGAGACCATTCGCGGCAGTATGTCGACGGGCGTGCAACAGGCTCTGTCATGGAGTCTGAATTGCGTCGCCAAGCTGGGCAGCCCGAACGACGCCACCAAGACGGTCATCACCCGCTGGTTCTTCTCCGGAACCGCGGCGACCGAGGCGATGACCAAGGCCGCGGCGACACTGCTCGGGGGGTTCACGAAAGTCGCCAACCTGTGCAATTCAACCAAGCTGATCTTCTCCGACGAGCCCATCGACAGGATGAAAGGAGATGCGGTCACGGGCCAGACTCATTACAAGTCCAACTGGAATGACTATGCGTTCGTGGACGGCGCGGCCAGCCGCGAGCGGCTCGATGTCGTCTATATCCAGAACGCAACCCTGACAAAATGGGCATCGGCCGATACGTCCTGGATGGCCACCCTCGCAATCATTCATGAACTCACCCACAGGCTTATCGCAACCAAGGATGCGGTCTATGACTTTACGGGGCTCAAACCCGGGACTGTGCTCACCCACGAGCACGCCATTGTCAACGCGGATTCCTGGGCCTATTTCGCCGCGGATCTCAATGGCCAGTTGCCGAGCAGCCAGTGCACCCAGGTCTGGAAGCAGCCGCCGTCCCTGCGGGCGGCCTATCTCAGCGCACTATCGCATTAGCGAGACGTCGATCCCCCGCGGTGAAGCGCGGGGCCCGTCAGGGGCCGGTGCACGCCCAACCCACGGGCCTGAACCTCATCGCATTCAACGAGAGGAATCAAGATCATGGCAGCAGACAAGAAGCGACGCGAACCCACACCGGTGGCGCCGGTAGAGTCTGGAGGGCTGCGCTTCGAGGCGCCTTTCGCCGGGGTGCCTTTTGGCTATCAACAGGATGGCGGAATCCTCGTGGCCTGGGACATCGCCACCCGCACGGTGGCCTGGACCCAGAGAATCTATCGAAACGTTTACGACGACACTATCGAGAGCGACAAGCAGGACGTCTTCATCACCGATCTGCAGCTTGCTGACGGGGGGGCGACACTCCTCGTGCGCAATGAGCAAGGCGAGCAGTACCGCCTGAGCCTCGTGGGCCGCGAGGCAGGAACAGTCGGAATCGGAACCGCCGCATGACCCCGGCGCTTGTCCCCGACCTCGGGCTTTGCGTTCATCCCAAAATTGCCGTAGCAATTGCTGAGGAAGCGACGCACTTGCCTCCAATCCGCCGCGGTCGGGGTCGGGGCCTCCTTGCGGGTGCGGTCACCGCGTGCCTCATCGCCGTGATGGCGGACACCGCCGCCGGGGACAAGAAGCGCAATGAACCCGCGATCGTGCCGCACATCGAACACAATGGCATCCGTTACGAGGCGGAGCAATCGGGTCCCCGGTTGGGATACAGTCAGGACGGCGGCATCGTTGCGGCACGGGACGCCGCCACCGGCGAGCTGCAATGGTCGCTGCGGATTTATCCCATTCACTACGACGCATCCATCGAGAGCGACAAACAGGAGGTGTTCATCAGCGCCATGACACTGAGTGGAGACGGCGCGAGCATCCTGATCGTCAACGAGGCAGGCAAGCGCTTCGAATTGAGGCTAAGCACCTGTGAGGTGAGACCGATTACCGATCCCGAGACCGCAGTCCCGCCCGCGCGCTGACCAGGCGATTGCAAGCAGTTGGCGAACCGTGCAGCGGACCCGACAGATCGCGGTCTTCCCGTAGGGTCCGCTGTGCGGACCGAACGCCGCGGACCGGAATCATGATCAAGACCCGGCAGGCACTCATCCCTTGCCGCGATAACCCGCCGGCGATTCAACGAGGCGCAGCGCCGGGTCCTTATGGCCTTTGCGCATCGCGACTCCATCGAATGAATTGCGCTCCACGTCTTCATTACCCCACTGATCCCAGCCCTCTCGCCGAAAGCGGGCGAACAGTTCGATATAGGGGCCCGGCGAGCAGCGTTCGATGATGTCGTAGATCTCGTCCGGCTTACGCGAGTGCTCGCGTTTTTGGGTTGAAAGCAGATTGACTTGGCGACGGCCGGGTTGCAGGGTGCGCATGCTGCCGCGCACGCCGAACAGGACCATTTCGGTGACATTGCGGAAATAAAAACCTACGCCCCGGCCGTCCGGTCCGCCATCTTTGCGGATCTTGTACCAGATGATGTTCGATTTGTACGTGAAGCCCCAGGCTTCCATGACGCGCAGGCCCTCGTTCAGCAGCGCATTGGGAACCCAGAGATACAGGTGCGATCTGGCCGCGGAGAACTTATGCACTGGGAGATCCATGATCTCCTTGATTTCCATCGTCGGATAGCGGAGCAATCGTTTATGCTCAGGGGCCATTTTGCCGGTGCGATTCTGGAATTGCCAGGGCGGGTCCGCCAGAATGGTGGAATAGAGCTCGCACGCCTTGGAGAGTAGGTCTTCGCCCGGCGTTGGTTCGGTAATACTAACAATTCGTGTCATACAGGGTATCTTTTATTCCGAAAACAAGAACCGGACAACCACCGCCGCCGCCGCCCTCGATCTTGGGCAGCAGTTTGCTCATATGTGTCGTCGAGGCACCATAGCTGCTCCCGCGTCCGAGTTGCGCGAAAATAGCCTGTAACGAATCACAGCGGGTGATGATAACACCGACCGAGATGACGCGCAGATCGAACAGCAGACGGAAATTATTCAGATCGCGATCAAAGAAAGGGTCTTTGTTGTTCCATTCGATTTCCAGCGCCACGCGGTTCTTGTAGCAGTCCACCGCATGGGTGGGACTATCGAACGACCGGCCGTCGATTAGCACCGATGTATCGAATTTCTTTTCGACCCAGTGCCTCGCGTACAATTCCGTATCGATCCAGTTGGAAACCCGTGACTTATTCCCGCCGCCGGAGGCGATGAAGCTCTGACACAGACGAAAGCGGGACAATACATCGCCAATGTCGTCCCATTCCGTCGGGAAGTCGCGTTCGAGGATCGCGCTGGCGTGACGCCATTCGTGCAATTCATAGTTGGCGAGAATGATCGGAGGAAGTGCGGCAAGCGGCATGCGCGGTCCAGATTCGGCTGATGATGAGAGAGACCTCGAACGCGATATCCGGATGGTGGGGCGGGTTTCAAACCCGCCCCTACGCCAAGAGCATGTCTGGCTAGCAGATGCGAAGGCTGGCACAAAGACACGCCGTAGCGAACACCAACCGCAATGGCGCGTCGGGAGTCACGCTCCCGCCCGCCCGGCAGGCGGCCACGCCGGTTCCGTCGCGGTGCCCTATGGTAAGCCTACCCCAGGCGACTGTCCCAGAGACTTTCGCAGTTGCTCCACCGCCGGGTCCGCCGGGGTCAGGATCGCCAACTTGTCCAGCCAGGCCGCCGCGGCCTGCGGCCGCCCCAATTTGGCGTTGTACTGGACCAGGGCGGCCAGCAGGTCGCTGTCCGCGCCGTCGCGGGCCGCGGCGGCCTCCAGCACCGGCAGGGCCTCGGCCGTGCGCTGGGTACCGTCCAGCGCGACGGCATAGACATAGGCATAGCGGGTGTTGGCGGGCGCCAGTTCGCTCGCACGCCGCAGCGACTCCAGTGCCGCGTCCAGGCGCTTGGCGCGCACGAGCGCCAGCCCCAAGGCGTGGTTCAGGTCGGCACTGTCGGGGGACACGGCAAGCCCGGCACGCAGTTGCGCCTGTGCCTGCGATTCCTGCCCCTGGGCACGGTAGAGGTCCGCCAGGTTGGCATAGGCCGGAACAAAGCTCGGGTCGAGCCGCAGGGCCGCCTGATACGCGCGCTGCGCCACTTCCGGTTCACCAGCCGCGGCGGCGATCAAGCCCAGGTTCAGATTCGACTCCGGCCGGTCGGCGTTCACCGTTTCCGCCGCCGCGTATTCCTCCAAAGCGGTCGTCAGTTCACCGACCAGCGCGTCACCCATTTTCTGAGTCATCAGCGGCGCCAGAACGCGGGCCGCCTCCAGGCGGACGGTCCGCACCGGGTCGGACAGCAGGGGCCAGGCCAATTCCACCCGGGTGCGCAGATCGGTCAGGTCCAGAAAGCGAACGGCCGCCGCCCGCACCAGGGCATCGGGGTCGGCGAGAAGCCGCCGCACGGTCAGCAGCGCGTCCTGACTCGGACGGTCATGGAGCCGTTCCAGCGCGGTCGCCCGCGCGATGGCGGGCTGCTTCGGGTCTCCGGCCAGGGCGAGCAGTCCGGAGGCCGCGCCCGGGGCGCCGGTATCGGCCGCATGCAGGGCTTCGCCGAAGTGCGGCTTGCGGTTGACCGCGTCCGGGAACCAGCCGGCCACCGCCGTCGCGGCCCAGGCGGCATCCTGGTCCTGATGACAGCCGTTGCAGGCATTGGGGGTACCGAGCCGCGCCGACAGGTCCGGGCGCGGAATCCGCAGGCTGTGATCGGCACGCTCATCGACCACCATATAGATCCGCTGAGTCATGTGACAGGCAATGCACGCGGTGCCCGTACTGTTCTGCCCGTGGTGATGGTGCGCCTGGACATCATAGCGGTCGGCCTGGTGGCAACGCAGACAGAGTGCATTGCCCGCGGCCTTGGGTTTGAGACTGTGGGGCTCATGACAGTCGGAACAGACCACGCCCTGATGGTACATGCGACTTTGAATGAAGGAGCCGAAATCGAACACCTCGTCCTTGATCTGACCATCCGGAAAATACAGATTCGGCTCCAGCAGGGCAAGCCGAAAGCCCTGATTCAGCGCTTCGCCGGGTTCCGATTGCTCCCAAATACGCCCCCGCCGTGAGTGACAGCGGGCACAGGTCTCGGTCTGGGTGTGAGCGGTGCGGGGCACGCTGCGCTTTGGCTTGCCGGTCGCCGGATCGATCTGCCATTGGCCGCCGTCCCGGTCTTTGAGGTCCACCGCGAGTCCGAGCGCCGGGTCGCTTGCCGGCGGCGTGCTGCCGGCCGCTTTGGCTTCAGCCGCCTTCCTGGCCCAGTCGACATGGCGCGCACCGGGGCCATGACAGGCCTCGCAGGCGACATTGATCTCAGCGAATCGGGTGTCATAGACGTTGCCTTGCGCGTCGTAACCCTTTTTCAAAGCGGTGGAGTGACAGTCGGCGCACTGGTAATTCCAGGTCTGGTCCAGTCCGGTCCAATGCAGCGGGTTGGTATGGTCCATCTGCTCACCGGGATAGAGATGAAACCAGCGCTGGCCACCGCGCTCCGTGGGACGGCTGTCCCAGGCAATCCCCAACGCTTGCAGCCGGCCGCCGGGCATTTCGATCAGATATTGCTGGAGCGGGTACCAACCGAAGGTGTAGCGAATGGGGTAGTCGGTGAGGGTGCCGTCCGGTCCGTCGGTGTGCACGAAATAACGCCCGTCGCGCTTGAAGAAGCGGGAGGTCACCCCGTGGGCGGTGAACGCGACATCATTGAAGTCACCCAACACGGTCTGCGCCGTCGGTTCTTTCATCGCCCGGTCGTGGTAGGAATCCCGCCACAGATCGCGTTCTTTGACGTGGCATTCACCGCAGACCTGGACACCCAGATAGCCGGCCGCGTCCGCCGCCGCGCGCGGTGATGAAGCGATGGGGATCAATAGAAGGAGGGGCAGCAGGATGCGTAGGAACATGAAGTTGGGTATCCGAGTGGAGTATTGTGCTTTAGGGAATTCGACCTTGATCATTGCTTCGGTCATCTTCCGCCACGGCCCTGGAGTGGAAATTTCATCCACAGATGTCACAGATGAACACAGATGAACAAAGACCTTTTTCTTTATCTGTGACATCTGTGGATAAATCCGGGAGATCGCCGTGGCTGGAACGGCGATTGCGTTGATCTGCGGAAACGCGTTCCTGAAGTCGTTTACGCAGTGCCACCCAGCCACTCCCGCAACGCCGTCGCGGTCGGCAGATCGCCGCCCTTTGCTGCGATCTGCTCCGGCGTGCCCTCGGCCACCACCCGGCCGCCGGCCTCGCCGCCCTCGGGTCCCAGGTCGATGACCCAGTCGGATGCGGCGATCAGGTCCAGGTCGTGCTCGATGGCCAGCACCGTGTGACCGGCGTCGACCAGGCGGTGCAGCACGGCGATCAAGCGCTCCACGTCGGCCATGTGCAGCCCGACCGTGGGTTCGTCCAGGACATAGAGCGTCGGGCGTGGGTGGGTGCCGTCAGCGGTCGGGCGGGCCTTGGTGAGTTCGGTGACCAGTTTGATACGCTGGGCCTCGCCACCGCTCAAGGTCGGGCTCTGCTGGCCCAGGCTCAGGTAGCCGAGCCCGACCTCCTGCAACAGGGTCAGGGGCTGGCGGATGGCGGGGTGGGCGGCGAAGACCTCGACCGCCCGATCCACGTCCAGCGCCAGCACGGCGCCGATATCGAGCCCCAGATAGCGGACCTCGCGGGTCTCGCGGTCGAAGCGGCTGCCGCCGCAGACCTCGCAGGGCACCCGCACATCGGGCAGGAAGCTCATCTCCAGCCGCTGGACACCCTGGCCCTCGCAGGCCGGACAGCGGCCGCCCGGCGTGTTGAATGAAAAGCGCGCCGCACTCCACCCCAGGATACGCGCCTCGGCGGTCGCCGCAAACAGCTTGCGGATGGCGTCCCAGAAGCCGACATAGGTGGCCGGGCAGGAGCGCGGGGTCTTGCCGATGGGCGTCTGATCCACCTCCAGCACCCGACTGAGACCATGCCAGCCCGACAGTCCGGCGCAACCGTGAACCCTCCCCGTGGGAGCGGCGTCCCGCCGCCATGCTCCCGCCGTCGGCCCCGCCCCTGACGCACACGCCGCCCGCCGCCCGCCCCGCGCGCCCTCCTCCGCCGCCCCCAACAACCCTTGAAGGCTGCGCACCAGCACATCGCGCACCAGGCTGGACTTGCCCGACCCCGAAACTCCGGTAACACACACCAGCCGCCGCAGCGGCAACCGCACATCCAGACCCTTGAGGTTGTGCAGTCCGGCCCCGCGGATGGCGAGCCATTCGCCCTTGCCCGGAGCCGGCCGGCGCGGACGGGCCTCGCCCAGGCCGTGACCGCGGGTCCGCGCCAGATAGCGGCCGGTGATCGAGGCGGGTGCGGCGATCAAGTCCGCGGCCGTCCCCTGGGCGACCACGAACCCGCCCTGAACACCGGCCCCTGGTCCCAGGTCGATGACGTGCTCGGCACGCCGGATGGTCTCCTCGTCGTGCTCCACCACCACGACGGTGTTGCCCCGATCGCGCAGCCGCGTCAGGGTCTCGAGCAGCAACCGGTTATCCCGCGGATGCAGGCCGATGCTGGGCTCGTCCAGCACATAGCAGACCCCTTGCAGGTTCGACCCGAGCTGGGCGGCGAGCCGGATGCGCTGGGCCTCGCCGCCGGACAGCGTCGGCGCACCCCGGTCCAGCGTCAAATAGCCCAGACCCACATGGGCGAGAAAGCTGAGCCGCTCACGCACCTCCCCGAGCAAGTCCTGGGCGATGGCCTGCTCGCGCGTGTCGAGCACCAGGTCGTCCAGCACACGCGTCGCCGCCGTCACGGTCAGAGCGGACAGAGCGGCGATGGAACGGCCGCGAAAGCGCACCGCCAGGGCCTCCGGGTTCAGGCGCGCACCCCGGCAGTGGCCGCAGGTCTGATGCTGTTCGAGCGGCTCCAGCCATTGATCCTCGGCGCCGCTCTGTTCGGCGTCGAAGTCGGGAATTTCCAGTCCGGTCCCGAGACAGGCCGGGCACCAGCCGTGCTTGGAGTTATAGCTGAACTGCCGCGGGTCCGGCTCCGCGAAGGCGCGTCCGCAGCCGGGGCAGGCGCGCTGGAGCGAATAGGGGGTCTCAGTGCCCCAGCCCTCCGGTATGAGACGCACCACCCGCACCAGCCCCTTGCCCAAATCCAGGGCCTGCGCGAGCAGCACCCGCAGGTCGGACTCCGTCTGCGGGGTGACGCGCAACTCGCCGACCGGCAGATCGATGGAATGCTCGCGGAAGCGGTCCAGCCGCGGCCAGTCCTGGGTCGGCACCGGCACACCGTCCACCCGCAGGACAGTCCATCCCTTGCGGGCCGCCCACTCGGCCAACTCGGCGTAGAGCCCTTTGCGGGCGACCACCAGCGGGGCCATCAGGGTGATTCGCTGACCCCCATGGTCGCGCAGAATGCGCGCCAGGATCGCCTCCGGCGTCATGGGCTCGATCGGAATGTCGCACACCGGGCAATACTGGGTGCCGAGCTTCACATAGAGCAGGCGCAGAAAGTGATGAATCTCGGTCTGGGTGCCCAGGGTGCTCTTGGCCCCGCCCCGGCTCACCCGCTGCTCGATGGCGACCGTCGGCGGAATACCGTGCACCGCCTCCACATCCGCCCGCGCGGCGGGCTGGACGAACTGGCGGGCGTAGGCGTTGAGTGACTCCAGATAACGCCGCTGGCCCTCGGCGAACAGGATATCGAAGGCCAGAGTGCTCTTGCCGCTGCCGGAGACACCAGTGATGACGGTGAAGCGGCCGCGCGGGATGGCGACGGTGAGGTCTTTGAGGTTGTGTTCGCGGGCGTGGAGAATATCGATCGAATGGCGCGCGGTGACCGGCAGGTGCAGCGGGACAGCCGCCGCGACAGCGGACCCATACGCGGGCATCGGCGCCTCGCGGACACCGGCCGCGGGCGCGAAGCTGTCGATCGAACCCGTCACGCGCCGCGCATCCGTCTCCAGTTGTAGCAGCGCCCGCCCCGTATGGCTCCCCGCATGGCCAGCCACCTCCGCCGGAGTGCCGACGGCGACCAGGGTCCCGCCGTCATCCCCGCCCTCGGGCCCCAGATCGATCAGCCAGTCGGCCGCCGCGATCAGGTCCAGATTGTGCTCGATGACGACCAGCGAATGCCCCTGTTCGAGCAATCGCCGCAGGGCCTCGATCAGCACCGCGATGTCCGCCGGATGGAGCCCGGTCGTGGGTTCGTCCATTAGGAACAAGAGCCCCTCGCCGGCGCCGGAGCGGCCCCGCCCGGCCCCGCGCCTGGTCTTCGCCAGGTGCCCCGCCAGCTTCAAGCGCTGCGCCTCGCCGCCGGACAGGGTCGGAACCGGCTGACCCAGACGCAGATAGCCGAGCCCCACCGCGGTCAGGGGCGCAAGGGCGCGGACCAGCGGCGCGTCGTCCGCGAACCGCGCCAGCGCCTCGCTGGCGGTCAGGTCCAGCACGTCGGCGAGCGAGAGCGCCGCGCCCCCCGCCCCGTCCGGCGGCGGCAACCGGACCTCCAGCACCTCCGGGCGGTAGCGGCGCCCGTCGCAGTCCGGACAGCGCAGATAGACATCGGCGAGGAACTGCATCTCCACCTGCTCGAACCCGTTGCCGCCGCAGGTGGGGCAGCGTCCGTTGCCCGAGTTGAAGCTGAAGGTCCCAGCGGTATAGCCCCGCTCCTTGGCGAGCGGCAGGGCCGCGAACCGTTTGCGCAGTTCATCCAGTGCGCCGACATAGCTCGCCGGATTGGAGCGTGAGGTCCGGCCGATCGGGGACTGGTCGAGCAGGGTCACATCCTCGATCAGGTCCGCTCCGTCGATCCCGTCATGCGCACCCGGGGTCTCTTCCGGGTGACCCTTCAACTGACAGAGGGCCGGATAGAGGACATCCCCGATCAACGTGGACTTGCCGGAACCCGACACCCCGGTGACCACCACCAGCCGGTGCAGCGGGATCGCAACATCAATGCGCTTGAGATTGTGCGCACCGGCACCGCGGATGCGTAGGCGCGGAGTCGTATCAGTCACCGGCGTCGGGGCCCGGGGCTCGGCCACCCGCCGTCGGCCGGCCAGGTAATCCCCGGTCAGCGAGCCCGCCGCCGCGAGCAGCGCGCCCGGCGTGCCCTGAAAACAGATCTGGCCGCCATGCTCACCGGGGCCCGGACCGATATCGATGATCCGATCCGCCGCCCGCAGCACCTGCGGGTCATGCTCGACCACCAGGAGCGAGTTGCCCTGATCGCGCAGCCGGTGCAGCACCCCGATCACCCGGTCCAAATCGCGGGGATGCAGGCCGATACTGGGCTCATCCAGCACGAACAGCGTGTTGACCAGCGAGGTGCCGAGCGCCGTGGTCAGGTTGATCCGCTGGACCTCGCCGCCCGACAGGGTGCGCGACTGGCGGTCCAGGGTCAGATAGGGCAGGCCCACCGCGCACAGATAGCGCAGGCGTGAGCGCATCTCGGTCAGCACCAGGTCCAGGGCCTGGTCGAGCGCCTCGGGGAGATCCAACTGTTCGAGATAGGCAAGACAGCGGTCGATGGGCAGCGCCGTCAGGTCGCGGATGTTGAGCGCCGGCGTGCCAAGCTCGCCGCCCGCGTCACCGCCGCCAGCCGGCGCCGCCACCAGCCGCCAATCCAGAGCCTCCGCCTTCAGCCGCGCACCGGCGCAGGTCGGGCAGGTGTCGTAGGAGCGGTAGCGCGACAGCAGCACCCGCACATGCATCTTGTAGGCGCGGCCCTCCAGCCACGCGAAGAAACGGCGGATGCCGTACCAAACCCCGGTCTCCCACTCGCCCTCCCCCTCGATCACCCAGTCGCGGTCGGCCTGGGGCAGATCGCGCCAGGGCACATCGGTGGGCAGGCCCTGACGGTGGGCGAAGCCCATCAAGTCCTCCTGGATCTCGGAATAGCTGTCGGTCTGGATCGGCTTGATCGCCCCGTCGAGCAGCGACTTGCCGGGGTCCGGGATGACCAGCCCCCAGTCGATGCCGATGACCCGCCCGAAGCCGCGACAGGTCTCGCAGGCACCCAGCGGCGAGTTGAACGAGAACAGGCTCGGCTGCGGATCGCGGTAACTAAGATCGCAATCCGGACAATGTAGGTCAGCCGAGAACCGGTGCGCTGCGGCATCCTGCAGCGGCGGCTCCCGGCCCTCACCGAGCGGATAGACCAAGAGCCGCCCGTGACCGCGGTCCAGGGCCGTCTCGATCGCCTCCAGCGCGCGTCCCCGATGCTCCTCAGTCAGACGCAGCCGATCCTGGACCACCCGCAGCACCGGGCCGTCCTCATCGAGCAGCCGCACATAGCCTTGCTGAGCCAGCAGTTGCCGGACCGCCGCCGCCCCCAGTGATTCAGGCACCGGCACCGGAAAGCAGATCGCGACCCGCGGCCGGTCGGTCGGCGCGGCGGCGGTGAGTTGTGCCCAGATCGACTCGGGCGTATCGCGCCGCACCTCCCTCCCGCAGCCCCGGCAGAACAGCCGCCCCGCCCGCGCGAACAGCAGTTTCAGATAATCCGCCAGCTCGGTCATGGTCCCCACGGTCGAGCGCGAGGTGCGTACCGGATTGGTCTGATCGATGGCGATGGCGGGCGGAATCCCGTCGATGCGGTCGGCCACCGGCCGGTCCATGCGATCCAGGAACTGCCGGGCATAGGGCGAGAAGGTCTCGACATAGCGTCGCTGACCCTCGGCATAGACCGTATCGAAAGCAAGCGACGACTTGCCGGACCCCGAGACCCCGGTCACCACGATCAGCTCACCCAGCGGCAGATCGAGATCCAGGTTCTTGAGATTGTTCTGCCGCACCCCGCGCAGGCGGATGCAGTCGTGACGGTCCTTGGGATTCGGCATAGCTGAATGGACGTGAGCAGGCCAACGCGGCCGGGTGCCCATGGTGACACGGCGGGTGCGGGCGGGTCGACCGTCACCAGTACCGGCGCACCGGGGCTTGGATGGCCCTGCACCCGGCCAAGGGCGATTGGCCGCGGCGTGGCGTTGTTGGGATCAGCCGGTGTCGGGAGTGGGCAAGCCCAACCGAAACACTCTGTTGCAACCAGGCAGATTCAATGTGATAGTTCACCCGTATGCCTTCCGGCATGACTGGACTTGCACGACTGGACTGAATGGAGAACCTTGTCGATGCAGCGCACCCGCAAACTCGCCCTGGCCCTGGTCTGTTCCGGCCCCCTCGCATTCGCCCAGGCCCCGGCACTCGGCGACGTGGCCCTGTCCATCGAAGACCTGGGTGGGACAAGTACCCCCAGGCCATCGGCGCGCAGCCTTGGGATAGGCGGTTTCGTCAACGCAACCGCGGTGCCGGTGACGCCGGAGCAATCGGAACAGGCGATCTGGTCCCAACCGCTGCCGCCAAACCTCAATGCCCCGACGCCCGCACGGATGGCGTTCGCAGCCGCCACTCCGAATGCCCCGGCCACCCCAACCGCCATCCAACCGGAAATCACGGAACTCGCCCGCGCCCTGCGGGGTGATCCGGACCTGATCTACCAATATGTCCGGGATCAGATCGACTATTACCCCATCTGGGGGGCTCAGAAAGGCCCCCTCGGCACCCTGTTGGATCGCCAGGGCACCGCCTTCGACCAAGCGGCGCTGATGGTCAGCCTGCTGCGCGCCGCCGGCTATGAGGCTGGCTACGTCAAGGGCCGCATTCACCTCAGCGCCGCGCAGTTGGAGGCCTGGCTGGGGGTCGATACCACCAATGTGTGCGCGGCCACCCGTTTGCTGAGTGCCGGTAACATCCCGATTGCGAATGTCAACGCATCGGCAGGCGGGGCCTGCCCCGGCCTCGTCGCAACACTCAATGATATCGATATCGACCATGTCTGGGTCAGTGTCCGCATCGACGGCGTCGAACGAGTCTTCGACCCCAGCTTCAAGCCCCACACCACCCAGCCCGGCCTCGATCTTGCCGGCATCACCGGCTACAACCCCGCCGGCTATCTCGCCGCCGCCAGGGCCGGTGCCAGTATCACCAGCAGCAGCATCACCCAGGTCAACCGCGACGCCATCCGCGCCAACCTGCACGACTACACCGTCGCGCTGACCGGCCACCTGCGCGCGCACCGGCCCGCCGCGACGCTTGCTGATGTCATCGGCGGGCGTGCCATCATCCCCCACGACGCCACCCGGCTGCGCCAAGACACGCTGCCCTATCAGGTCCGAACTGTTCCAGTGGTGCGCTGGGATGAGATTCCGGACCAATACCGAACGATCCTTGAGATCACCTATCGGGGCATCGCGACCAACTATACCTCCGATCACATCTACGGCAAGCGCCTGACCATCACCTACAATGGTAACCTGCCGCTGCTGATGCTGGATGGTGTGGTGCAGGGAGCAGGCGATGCCGTGACACCCGGTACCAGCACCAGCATCACCTTGAAGATCGTGCATAATGCCTATGGCGGTGACTACCAGCAGTTCAGCCAAAGCATCACCGCCGGCGGGACCTACCTGATCGGCAACGGCTGGGGGCCAGCGGGGCGCGGCATGATCGAGCATCATCGCACCAGGCTGAGCGCGGCGCGGGATGCCGGCGCGGGTGAGACCGCCGAAGCCGTGCTCGGTTCGACCCTGGCGGTCCTGTCCTGCGCGTGGATTGCGCAAATCAATCGCGCCGATGCCATCAACGACGCCTTGGGCGATACCAATACCCTTCTCCATCATCAGGTCGGAATTGCGGGATTCTATAACTCATCCTATGTGGACCTGCCCGGCAATCTGGTCAGCGTCATCAGTCGCGCAGGGGATCAGCACGGGGAAGACGCCGTATTCTTCAGCAGCGGGATGCACGGGAGCGTTTTTGAGTCCGCTGCCGTGGAGCAGGTCAGCGGCATCAGCGCGGTATCCACGGTCAAACTCGTCGATATCGCCGCGCGTGATGGTCTGCCGATCTATGACGTCGATCTGGGCAACTTCGCCAGTCTCGCCCCGAACCTGACCGGCTGCGACGCGTGGCTCTCCAGCTTTCAGCAGGCGGTCGCCGGGGGCGCCCGGCTGATCCTGCCGCGCAGTTGCGCCCTGGTCGAGGGCAGTTGGCGCGGGGCCGGGTATTACCAAATCCGTGATAACAATGGCTCCACGTCGCTTGCCGCCAGCATCGGCGGTGGCCTGGCGGGCGGCTTCGCCACCGAGACACTGACCCCGTCGCAGGCCGCCAATGCCGCCGTGAACAGCGGCGTAGATTCCCAGAATCGGCAGCAGAACTCGGGACAATACCTCAAAGACCCCATCGACACGGTCAAGGGGCATTTTCTCTACTTCCGCGACGACCTCACCACCGGCACCGGCGCCTTCCCCCAATCCCTGACCCTGGCGCGCAGCTATAGCTCAGGTCTTGCAGCCAACCGAGGCCCCCTCGGGCGTGGCTGGACCCACAACCTGGCCATCAGCGCCACCCGCAATGCCGACGGCTTCCAGGCCCTGGGCGAGGACTCCGCGCTGGACGCCGCCGCGGCGGTGGTCGAACTGATGGTCTCGCTGGACCTGCTCGCCGACCCCGCCAAGCCCCTGGACCGCATGGTCATCGCCACGCTGGGCCAGGCCTGGTTCGGCGAGCAGATGCTCGACAACACCGTCATCGTCACCCAGGGCCTGAATGGCGAGGTCTTCACCCGCCTGCCGGACGGCCGCCTCAATCCCCCGCCCGGTAGCCCGGTGCGCCTGACCGAAAACGCCGACGGCACCCTGACCTATGAGGACCGCCACGGTGAGCGGCTGGACTTCAATGCCGCGGGCCAAGTCACCACCTATCGCGAGCCGACCGGTATCCAGGTCAATTTCAGCTACACCAACGGCGCCCTGACCGGCGTCCAGAACAGCCTCGGCCGGGCGTTGACCCTGAGCTATACCGAAGGCCGGCTCAGCACGGTCGGCGACGGCCAGCGCAGCATCCGCTACAGCTATGATGCCAATGACAATCTGACCCAGGTTACCGATGCCCTGGGGGCCGTCAGCCGCTTCACCTACGACCCACCGGGCCGGCTCACCCGGATCCATTATCCGAGCCAGCCGACCACGCCCTTCGTCACCAATACCTACGACAGCCGCGGGCGCGTCGCCACCCAGACTGACGCTCGCGGCAATCGCTATCAGTGTTTCTTTGCCGATACCCGCACCGAGGAACTGGCCCCGGACGGGAGCAGTCAGGTTTACCAACCCAACGCCTTCGGCAAACTCGACGCCACGGTGGACGCCCTCGGGCGCGTGACCAGCCATCGGTACGACGGCCAACAGCGCCCAACGGTGACCACCCTGCCGGACGGTCGGCGCCTCGAATACACCTACGACGACGCCACCTGCGCCGGCCAGGGCCGCTGTACCCATAATCTCGCGAGTCTGCGCCAACTGCCCGTACCCGGCTCCGGCCTGCCCGTGCTGACCAGCACCCTGACCTACGAGCCGACCTTCAACCGCCTCGCCGGCAGCACCGATCCCCTGGGCCGTACCACCAACTACACCTACACCAGCCGCGGCGAACCGCTGACCATCACCCGCCCGGCGGACGCGCTCGGCCAGCGCCCGCAGACCCGCTTTGGCTACACCAGCTTCACCGGCGCCGCCGGCATGCCCGCGTTCTCCCTGCCCACGTCGGTCACGCGCCAGATCGACGCCGGCACCACGGTCACCACTACCACCAGCTACGACCAGGCCAACCGCTTTGTTCCCAGCGCCGTCACCGTCGATCCCGCCGGGCTCGCGCTGACCACCCGCTTCGGCTTCGACGCCATCGGCAACCTGACCAGCATTGATGGCCCGCGCACCGATGTCGCCGACACCGCCAGCTTCGCCTACGACGCCGAACGGCGGCTCATCGCCGACACCGATGCCGCCGGCACCCGCGGCACCCGCGCCTACGATGCCGACGGTCGCCTGCTGCGCGCCGCCACCCAGACCCCCACTGGCTGGCTGGTCAGTTGCCGGACCTGGACCGCCTCCGGCAAGCTCGCCCGCGCCTGGGGGCCGGCGGAGACCGCGACCGACACCGCCTGTCCTGCGGCCGCCGCCCCGGTCGCCGTCACCGACCTCGCCTACGACACCCGCGAGCGCCCCATCCGCAGCACCGAACACCGCCCCGCCAGCGCAGGCGGCAACCAGGTCGCCGAGACCGACTACCTGGCCGACGGGCGCATCAGCGCCGAGCGGCGCGCCGTCGGCAGCGGCGCCGCGCAGACCAGCGCCCGCTACACCTACACCACCAGCGGCCAGTTGGCCACGCTCACCGACGCCAACGGCAACCTCACCGCCTACGACTACGACGGCCACGACCGGCTCATCCGCACCCGCTACCCGAGCCCCACCGCCCCCGGTGTTGCCTCGACCACCGACGTCGAGCACTACGGCTACGACGCCAACGGCAACCTGACCAGCCTCACCCGGCGCGGCGGCGGGGTCATCGCGTTCCAGTACGACGGGCTCGACCGCCTGATCGGGCGCAGCTACCCGGACCCCGCCGCCACTGTGACCCTGCGCTACGACCTGCTTGGGCGGCGGCTCGTCACCGGGTTCAGCGACGGCCACGATCAGGTTACCCACCGCTACGACCTGGCCGGGCGGCTGCAAAGCACCACCGCGGGCGGCCGCACCCTCGGCTACAGCCATGACCAGGCCGGCAACCGCACCGGCATGACCTGGCCCGACGGCTTCGCCATCACCCAGACCTGGGATGCCTTGAACCGCCTCGCCGAGATCCGCGAGCCCGGCGGCGCCCTGCTGGTGCGCTACGGGTATGACAACGCCTCGCGGCGCACCGCCATCACCCGCGGCAACGCCACCAGCACCAGCTACGGCTACGACGCCCAATCGGCACTCGCGACCCTGAGCCATGACCTCGCCGGCATCGACGGCGACCTGACCTACCGCTACACCCGTGACCAGCGGGGCAGTCTCACTGCCACGGACTTGAGCAACAGCGCCTACCAGTGGCGGCCGACGCAGGACGCGGCCATCAGCTACCGCGCCAACGGCCTCAACCAATACACCGAGGTCGGCCCCCGCCGCCCGACCCACGACACCCGCGGGAATCTGTCCAATGACGGCAGCCAGACCTACGGCTACGACCTGGACAACCGCCTGGTCAGCGCCACCGGCACTGGCCTCAGTGCCACGCTGGCTTACGACCCCCTCGGGCGCCTGAGCGCGACCACCATCAACGGTACGCAAGTCCAGCGCCTGTACGATGGCGTCGATCTGATCGCCGAGTACGACGCCGCCGGCAACCTCACCGCCCGCCATGTGCATGGCCCCGGCAGCGATGAACCCGTCGTCAGTTACACCGGCACCGGCACCGCGAACAAGACTTGGCTCTACGCCGATCACCTCGGCTCCATCGTTGCAACCTCCAGCGCCGCTGGTTCGCCAACCGCTCGCCTTACCTACGGCCCCTTCGGCGAGCCGGGCGGCAATGGACCACGCTTCCGCTACACCGGCCAGCAACACCTGCCGGAGCTTGGCCTCTATCACTACAAGGCGCGGGCCTATTCGCCGGGCCTCGGGCGGTTTCTGCAGACCGATCCGATTGGGTATGCGGATGACTTGAATCTGTATGCCTACGTTGGCAATGATCCGCTCAATTTTTTTGATTTCTGGGGATTTGCAAAAATTAGAGTACACGCTAACCCGCGTGGCGCGTCGAGCAGCAGCAGTAGTTCCAGCAGTTCGAGCGGGTCCAGCAGTTTCGGCCACGGCTGGGTCACTATAGAGAATGATGACGGAACATCTGAAACAATTGGCAATTACCCTGGCGAATTCGTCATTAACCAGGGTGGACCCCGTGACGATTCAACGACTATTCCTACAACATCCCATGAATGGACAATATCACAGGCGCAAGCTGATGCAGCCAGGAAAGCGATGAACCGACCTGGTTATGACTTTGTCAGTGACAACTGCGTTGACCGCGTGGATAATGCGTTGAACGCGTCTGGTATACCTCACCCTGGGTTTGAGCATGATATAGCAAGAGTATCTGATCCAACCAAGCTGAACGATTGGCTCAGAAAGAATAATTCTTTGGCGGACAAAAACAGGGGTAAGTGATGGGCTTTCCTGCCTCGCGGATCGTGCTATTTCTTTTCGCAACAAACTGGTGCCTGTTAACGCTTTCGGATACTGCACGGGCTGATATGTTCTCGTGGTCGTCAATCTCGGAAGATGAGCTTCAGGTAAAGTCATTACTGCTAAACCAGGAAGATATCGGCGCTGTCTTCATCTCTGATAAGCAACCGCAGGCCTCAAGCAGCAGTTTTGACAGAGCTATCAATCTCGCTGTTTACATCAGAAACATCAGCAACATGGCCGTATGGGGCACCCTCGTTTGTGATGTTCAAGGCTATGGCGAGGTGCGTATCTTTGTTCCTCACCTCGTAGCAAACATGACCGCGCCTGTCGTGTTCGTGGTTCCGCTCAGTGGCATGCTTCGACCGCGCAAGAGCGAGCCAACCCCAACGGTCACTTGCCGCTGGGGAAAGTTGTCCAGCAAGTGATCTTGGCCCGCTTAGGGCCGAAGTCAGCTATAGGTTTGGCTGACGATAGGAAGCCCAACGGAAGCCCGATGACGAGACTGAAAGCTAAAATATAGCCGACACCTCAACAAGCATGATCGAGAAGATCGCTTTTCGCTTGGAACAGGACGACGACGGCTACCCACCCGTCTCGGTCGAGTCATTGTGGGCGGAGCCTGCGGGAGGCGCATTCATCATCGACGGCATCCCGTTTTTCACCAGCGAGGCGACGGTTGGTGACCGTGTTCTGGCAAGCGACGATGGGCAGGGGGCACTCTGGTTTGACGGCATCGAACAACCCTCCGGACACTCGCTGATCCGCGTCGTCATGTTCGACAAGCCGCAGGAGGACGCCATTGTCGGACGATTGGAGGCATTGGGCTGCGGAACCGAGCGCATGCAGACCTTCAATCTGCTGGCCGTGGATGTGCCGGAAGACGCCAGTCTGACGGCGGTTCAGGCGTTTCTGTCCGAGCGGGCCGTTGCAGGTGTCCTCGACTATCAGGAGGCAATCCTACGTCAATAGGGTTGTAGGTTGGGGGTGAGGAACGAACCCCAACACTCCCAAACCAGCGAAGTTTGTCTGAGGCAAGAAAACAAACATACCGAAAACAACGCGACGAGGTTAGGGCTCCGGCACCGCCCCAAACCACAGAGGAAATAGGGGACGTACCACGAAATAGGGCCGTAGGTTGCCGTGAAAGCCATGGGGGTGCCCCGGAGCCTGGGGACAATAGTAACGTGCCGCCGCGGTAGCGACGGTAGAAAACCTCGGTTCGACCAGGGCGATCAGGCGGTTTGCGGCAGCAGGCCGAATTTTTTCAGTTGCCTGATCCAACAAGGCATCGATATGGCGACGGATCATGCGTGCAACGAACAGGTGCTCTTCGCTCGGTTCGCCCTCCAGGGCGGCGGCCAGTTCCTCGCGTGGCGCCCGCAGCCGTCCGGCATGCGCGAGCGCCTGTTGCGGGGTCCCGCCGTCGAGCAGGCAATCGATCATGGCGCGCGCCGCGACCCCGTGCGGATCGGAGACCACGGCCGTGAGGCGGATGCCGGCGTCGCCGAGCACGCGCACCAGCCGGTTCTTCTCGGCGGCGAGCATCGCGGTGACGCGCTGATGGTGGCGCGACACCTGGCGCAGATTGCGCAACGGCTCCGGGGGAATGAAGCTGCCACGCAACAGTCCGGCGCGCGCCAGCATGACCAACCACTCGGCATCGCCCACGTCGGTTTTACGGCCGAGGGGAAATAGGGGACGAGGGGAAATAGGGGACGTACCACGAATCCCGACGACAGTTTACTCAATTCAACGCCTGGGATGGAAAAATCAGGAAACGGTCGCCGGATCTCGGCTGCGGAAGTTCGGCGACGCAAGCATCGCGCAATCAGCACAACACCGATCAGGCGATCTGCGCCAGCGGAAGAATGATTTCTACCGACTCGTAAGGGACAGTCAAGTCACCGGCGTCATCTCGTTCCACTAACCCAAGGAACTCGAGACTCGCAATGTCGGTCTGGACATCGGGATCGGTGCTTGCCACGACCCGCGCCAACGTCGCGAGCGTGCAGGGACCGATGCGCCGAAGCGTATCCAAGAGCTCCAGGCGAGCGGGCGTGAGGTTGGCAAAGAGGATTTTCGCCGACGCGAAGCTGAGCCGAAAATCAGGCGTCTTGCCGGAGCGCGATTCGGCAAACTGCTGTTGGGCGGTGCGAAAGATCGAGCCAGGGGGCGCAACTTCAATAATTGCCTTCATAAACGTCTCCACGCCTGAATCGCGAATCGAGCCGACGGACGAGTTCATGGCGCTGATTCGTGAACCACCCGTTGGACGGTACTGACACCCACCCCGAGATCAGCGGCGATCTTCTTTGGGTTACCGCAGAATTAGGACATTTCCGTACACTAAGCCGGTTGCCCAAACGATCCTTTCCGCAACACGACCGTAACCCGCGGAAAATGAGGCTGGCCGCGTTGCGAAAACCTTTGCTATAGCCTTCCCATTGGCAACTGGATTTTGCAACGACGACGGGCGGCCCGCTGCAAGCCAATGTACCGATAGAAGTTTAGCCTTAGCGTACGATATTTTCCGCTTTCTGCGGTGACCCCAGGAAGAGGTTTTACACCAAGGGAAGGAAACCACATGGTTGCATAAAGTACCAAGAAATATTACTTTCTGGTACATCCAGTCAGAGACAGCAAGCCCCCATGCAGAAAAACACCAGCGTGACCATTGGTACTCACTTCGAGCAATTCATCACCGAGCAGGTTGCCCAAGGTCGCTACGGCTCGGCCAGTGAGGCGATTCGAGCCGGTTTACGGCTTCTGGAAGAACACGAACTGAAACTGTCTACCTTGCGTCAGGCGCTCGCGGACGGTGAAGCCAGCGGCAGGGCCGACTATTCCCTGAGCGGGTTGCTGGCTGAACTCGACAGCGAAAGTACGCACTGATGCCCCGGTTTGTGCTGACCGAGGCGGCCAAGGCTGACTTGAAGGCCATCGGTCGTTACACCCAAGCCACCTGGGGCCGGGATCAGCGCACCCGTTATCTGACGTTGTTGGACGTCGGCTTTCGTGCCTTGGCGGACAATCCGCTGCTGGGGAAAGATTGCGACGACATCCGCCCTGGCTACCGCAAGCACCAGATTGAAAAGCACATTACTTTTTATCGTCAGAGCGGCAGCGGTCAGATTGAGATTGTCCGCGTCCTGCATGAGCGCATGGACTTGGAGGCCAACCTGTCAGCGTCCGAAGACAAGTAGGGGTCTGCTGAGGGGAAATAGGGGACGTACCACGAGGGGAAATAGGGGACGTACCACGAATCCCGATGACAGTTTACTCAATTCAACGCCTGGGATGGAAAAAATCAGGAAACGGTCGCCGGATCTCGGCTGCGGAAGTTCGGCGACGCAAGCATCGCGCAATCAGCACAACACCGATCAGGCGACCTGCGCCAGCGGAAGAATGATTTCTACCGACTCGTAAGGGACAGTCAAGTCACCGGCGTCATCTCGTTCCACTAACCCAAAGAACTCGAGACTGGCAATGTCGGCCTGGACATCGGGATCGGTGCTTGCCACGACCTGCGTCAAGGTCGCGAGCGTGCAGGGACCGATGCGCCGAAGCGTATGCAGGAGATCCAGGCGAGCGGGCGTCAGGTTGGCAAAGAGGATTTTCGCCGACGCGAAGCTGAGCCGAAAATCAGGCGTCTTGCCGGAGCGCGATTCGGCAAACTGCTGTTGGGCGGTGCGAAAGATCGAGCCAGGGGGCGCAACTTCAATAATTGCCTTCATCAACGTCTCCACGCCTGTACAAATGAGTGTACGGCGGTAGCGGTGCCGGCAAATCCCAGACCACTACCGCGATGAGCGAGCCCTCTTCAAATCCGCTGTGGTGAAATCATCCAGGCGCAACACCTGCCGGTCGCGTGGTGTCGAACGGTGCAGTTCACCGCTCGACAAGACGATCGGCAGAAACAGGGTGCGCGGGTGCGTTGGTGAAGGATCAAACCCATGAACCGCATAGAAGCGCCGGGCCGACGCGGACAGGGCATGGACCATGAGCGCCTTGACGCCCACCAGTTGCGCCACCGTGGCCGTGCGGAAAACAGCATCGCGCAGCAGTGCCTTGCCGATGCCATGGCGCTGCCACGCATGATCGATCGCCAAGCGCCCAAGCAACATGACGGGAATCGGGTTCGGCATAGTCCGCCGGATGCGTCCGGGCGCCTGTTCGCTGCATACTGAACCGGTCGCCAAACTGTAGTAGCCGACGACATGGTCATCGTTGCACACGACATAGGTCCGCGACGCGCCGCGTCCTTCGTTGCGCAGGGCGTTGATTGTCAGCCAGTGGTCGAGGGTCGGTTCGCCGCTCTCAAAGGTCGTCAGGTCATGCGTCGCCGCGTGGGGCGTCGGCGCCGCCCAAATGCCAACCGTTGGCAAGTCTGGCATCCCAGGGCGCTTTGGTTGCCAACAAGGCGCGCAGTCGGGGATTGTCGGCAGGCGGTGCGTCTAGCAATACCTGAAACTCCGCAAATGCCGCGGCGTCGAGCACGAACACGCGCTGGTCCAGCAGCACGTCTTCGGCCTCGCGACAGGCCGTCTCCAACATGAAGTCCGAGCGGGTCTTGCCTAAAATCCGGGCCGCTTGGTCGATCAGGTCGCGTTGGTTGCGTTGGGCGCGAATGTTGATGTTGATGTCCCGGATTTGACCGCTGGTCTCCGGGGATTCGCGGGATGACATGAAGCGCTCCGTGGGGTGTTGGCTGCTTGCAGTAGGCTTGGCCGGATGTGCGTACGTTGTCAATACGCCTGATTGAAGTTCTTGCGACCCTTTCATCCTGGCGGCATACCGAAACGTTCCACGCTGTGTGACGCACCTCGACGCCTGGGGGTGACACCACTGCGCCGGTTGGCCGCCCAAGTCTTTGATGCCTTCCACGGGTTTAGCTGCGTGAGGCATCCATTGTGTCAAGGTTCATGCCTAATCTTCGCGGGGTCATTGCCGCTTCGGCGCGCCCCGACCGATCTGGCGTCGGCATCGCTCGTAATATTGCGGGTGCAGGGCGGCGACCCGGCGCTCGACCAAATCCAAGAGGTACGGGTTGCGCTTGGCGGGTCCGATCAGATGAGTAAATCCGGCGCATCGCGAGGCGGCCGGATCGAATGCCTCGGCCCAGTCCCGGAACAGACAGGCGATGCGCGAGCCACTGCCATTCCTCGCCACTTGGCCGTCGAATCCATGGAAGCCGTCGAAGCCCCGCGACTGAAGACAGGCCGCGAGATAGAACTGCTCGACGATCAGGTTATCCGGGCGCTCCAGCTCCCAAGGCACCAGATTCGACTCGTCCAACACCAGTCGAATCGCCGAGCGCGCATAGTGATTGAAAAAGGCGATGTCGTTCCCGCCCAGTATCCCGCAGTTGATCGCGCAGGGCGGGCGGCCGGACGACTCGAGCCAATCGAGCTCGGGCGGAAGCCAGGCGCCCCGCTCTCTGATCCGTCTGAATCTGTCGATGTCGTAGAACGGATTGGGGAGCACCAGGGGCTCGAAGTTTTGGGCGAATACCGGGGCATCCGTGACCGACCGGGGGAGCGGCTTCCAGAGAAAGACGTCGGCGTCGATATGCACGAACGGCTCGGTCTGCGCCGCATAGGCATGGAGTTTGCCGAGCGACCACCAATGGGCATCGCAGGTCTCGATGCGGTTGAGCTCGGTCGAAACGCTGTCGAACTCCAAGCCGAGCCCATCGACCAGCAGACGTGCGCCGGCATCGTCGGTGATCAGGCTGGTACGCGAGAAATGTCGCCGCGCGGTCTGGACCGAGAGTATCCAAGACAATTGGTGGTGGTACTCATTGGCCCAGGGCTGTGCCGACAGCTCGCGCACGGGCTTGGTCCATAGCGACCAAACCCCGATCATGGCGTCCAGTCCCGCAGCAGGTCGGCACCGATGGCCATGGCATGTCCGTCCGCTAGGAGCGCCCGCAGATCGCCCTCCGGCACCTCAATACGCTGCTCCGTGCCCGTGCGCGGATCGGTGCGGACCAGGGTGCGTGCCGGCTGGTAGGCGGCAGCCAGGGCGATCGCCGCCGCCTCGTCGCGTTCCGCCACGCCTGTCATCGCCAGGTTTTGCACATGCTCATCCTCGGTGGCATCGCAGACATAGAGCCGCCGGAGCCCGTCGCGGGCGGAATCGGCGAGCGAAACGAGCAAGGTCCCTTGGAGGACCGGCTCGGTGAGCAGCAGGGCCGAGCCCCGCTGTTCGGCGGCGATCGCCACATCGTAGTATCGGATCATGCCCCCTCCCATGCGTATGGCAGCGACGCCCCCGAGCGCGGGGGCGACTACAGACGGCCAAAGATCTTGCGCAGCGTAAGCTCTGCATTGCCGTTGGCCGCGCGCCTGAAATAGGCGACGAAGGCACCGCCCGCCCCGTCCGAGACCGCGGCGATCGGCAGGCCTTGGTCGCCCATGGTCGGAAACTCGCGTACCTCCCCCCAGGTCCTGCTGCTCTGGTCGTAGACCTTGTATCTCAGACTCTCCCCGTCGTAGATTGGCGCGAAAAAGACGGGGAAGCGCTCCGTGGTGGCACCCAGCACGACCGGCACCGTGCGCTCGGACTCGAGGCTCAGGTTGAACACGGTCGTTCCGCTCAGTGTCGGCGATGCCTGCGGAAAGAGCCCCATGGAGGATGGGCCGTTCTGGCGCCTGGACAGCCAGAACAACCAGTCGCCCCCGCGGCCGTCGCTGAACGCGCGCGGCGTCAGCTCGTCGTTATAGCCCGAGTCGCTGGTGAACCGCAGGGGCGTTCGGGCAACCCAGTTGTTGCTCGCGCTCAGGTCATAGGCGCGGCTCCAGATGCGGTGGGTCGACTGCCCGGTGTAGGGCGGGACGTCCTCCCAAAAGACCTGCACGGTCGTATTGTTGATGGCAATCATGGTCGGGGCCTGCTCGGAGAAGGTCCCCGCATAACGGCCCGGGTGGTCTGAGACCCGCAGGGCCGGCCCCGCAGTGCCCCCTGCGAGCCGCCGCAGCCGCACCAGCCCGTCGCGGTGCACCCAAGCAAACCAGATCTGACCGACCGGGTCGCGCAAGGCTGCAAGCTCCGCCGACTGATCCAAATACGGGCCGCCCGAAGCCCGCGCATCGCCCAGTTCGACGATCGCGCCCCAGCCCTGGCCCGGAACATACTGCCGGGCATAGACCGCCCAGGCGGCGAGGGTCCCCGGAGCCTTGCGATCGGATTTCCAGAACAGCCAGGTATTCTGGCCGTCGGCAACCACGCAACTGGCGGCCTCGCTGGCAGTATCCGCGGTGATCCGCGCCGGTGCCCCGATGGGCCCGGCGAGGTTCGCCCGCAGCGATTGGAGCTGGCCCTCGCCGCTCCAGATCAGCATGATCTCCTGGGTCGGGCGGGCGGGGCTCGGGATCGCGAACAGACCGTGAATGCTCGGGGAGACCAGCCCGGTGTTGAACAGCGGGATCTCCGGGGTGAGCGGCAATTGCCCGGACAGCACCGCATTCAACGCATCCCGGAGACTGACCTGGAGGGTGGGCTGCCCGTCTCCGCCGAATGCATAGCCGGTCCCGAAGGCGTCGGCGACCGTCTGCTGCAGGTCGAAACCGCTTGTCAGCCGCAGCGCGCGACGCCGCAGATCGACGACGCTATCCGCCGTGATGGCCCCTGCCCCGCCCGGCTGAACGATGCGGGCCAGTGCGCTATAGGCGTGTCCGGCCAGGAAGTCCGGGTTTCCTGAGACCGGCACGGTGGTCCCCCCCCGCACCCGCACCGCCCATTCGCGCTTGATGCGTGCGCAACTCTCGGTCCCGAGACCCGGATGCACCAGACTCGGGTCCTCAGCAGTACCGACCGAGCGCTCCCAGACATCGAGATAGGCGGTGAGTACCTGAGTGGTCCCGGCGACGGGCGGGGCCGGGATGGCGGCGATCGTCGGCACGCCCCAGGCGGCGGCCAGCGCCGCTGCGCCCGGCTGGCTCTCATGCAATGGCTGCGCGGCGAAGTCGACCGGCGCGGCGATGAGCACGTCCAGGCCGTCGACCAGATAGCGGCCGGCCGCAAGCCCGCTGGCGGCGACCTCGGCCTGGATGGTGAAGGTGCTCGCCGAGCCGGTGGCGACGATGGCGAATGCATTGGTGCCGTCGGGCACCCCGTCGCCCACATACCATTTGAGGAATGCCCGCAGCTCGAACCTGCGCACATCCTCCATTTCGTTCCAATCGGCATCGACGATCGGCACGCCCTGCTGTAGCCGCACGCTGATATAGCGGCGCAGGGGTTCAAAGGTGTTGGGAGAGATAATCGCCATCGTGTCCTCCGCTCAGAAGACGAGCCAAATGGTCCGTTCCAGGGTGCTCGCCGGGTCTTTGGCGATGACTGGATGGGTCACGTAATTGAGCAGCACGCGCTGACCGTTAAGCCGGGCGGCCAGCCCGAATTCGCGCAGATTGCCGGTCACATGATTGGGGTCCGGCCAGCTCGGGAGGCTGGGACCCAGGGTCACCTTGATCTGCAACCGATTGCTCGGGGCCGCGACCACGGTGCCGCCTTCCAGGAAATCGATCTGCACCGCCGCCCCCTGGGCCAGATAGGGGTTGGGGTCGACCAGCCTGGTCTCGGTGCCGTTGGGCGCCGGCGGGGCCGCGGCGTCCCAGGCGTCCGCGCCCGCGCCCACCAGCAGACCCTCGATGGCGGTTACCGTGGTCGGTGCGCCGCGCAGGGCACTGGCGATCAGACGCCGGCAATCGGCGACGATGGCATTGGAGTGCCAACCGCGATCCCATAGCGGTGCGCCGTCCGCCCCCAAGAGGACATCGCGATAGAAACCGCGCGGCACCAGATCCGTCGTTTCGATCATTCGTGTTTCTCCTCCCCCGATTACAGCGGCAGCGGCCCGTAGGTCCGCTCCCGCAAGGTTGTGAGATTGGCTGGATCGGCGGACCTGTGGTCCGACCGGTTGCTGGTCAGCACCGCCCATTGAGGCAGTGCCGCCGTGGTGGAGTCGCCGATCGGACCGAGCGCGTCGGCCATCGGATACTGGTCGAAATAGGTCTCGGAGATGTCCGCGCCCGGGGCGTAGACCAGATCCAAGTCGATCGACGGGGCCAGGATGACCACCGCCCGCAGATTGATCGGCAGGAACTGGGCCAGCAGTTGCTCGAGTCGGTCGACCGCCCTTTGAGTCAGCGGCAGACCGTCGCGCCCGGCCGAGACATAGAGTCCCAGGGTGCCGCGGTCGATCGGCTCGTCGGGCGCGAGCGGCGGCTCGCGCGGCCCCCCGGGCTTCTGCGGGGTATAGGCGAGCAGATCGCCCCAACTGCGCCGGCCGCTGTTACGCAGACGATCGGCGAGCACCGGCGTGGTCGACCCGGCGACCCGGCGCAGCGACCCGGCGCCCGACAAGCGCTCGCTGCCGGCGACCGGCGCACCGGAGTCGCCGGTCGCCGGCAGCTCGCCCAGCGCCAGGTTGGCGTCGCTGCTGTGCAGCAGCCAGAGCTCGCCGGCCACCGAGACCGGCGCCGGGGCGCCGGTGCTGCATGGGTCGTCCGGCAGGGCTTGCGGGGCCGAGGCGACCCCGGCGGGGCTCAAAGTCAGCCACCAGATGGCATTGCTGCCGCCCCGGTCGGAGCGGAAGAAGACCCGGGGTCCGGAGCCGGGCACGGCGATCGCCGCGGGCTGGCGGTCCGCTGCCCGAGCGTCGGCGGGCTGGGCGGTCGCCGCCGACTCGGCGTCCCAGAGGCCGGTGGCCGGGGTGTAGCGGCGCAGCCGCAGGGTCCAGCGGTCTTGCGTGCTGTCGCCGGGTTGGAGCTGGGACCAGACAAGCCAGATGCGTCCGCTGTCGTCGAGACAGGCGGCGGGCTCGCGATTGCCCGCACCGCCGACGGCCAGCTCCCGCGGTGCCGAGCAGGGTCCGAGCAAAGCACGCACCGTGCCGCTCGGCAGTCCGTCGGACTGGCGCCAAGCGCTCCAGACCCCGCCCGGGTCGCGCACTCCGATCCCGGAGTCGGTGCCGGCCCAGACCGACCCGTCGGGCGCGATCAGGAGCGAGCGGATGTCGTTGCCCGGGAGCCCGGAGGCGGTGGTATGCACCGTCCAATCCCCCGCCGGACCGCGGCAGGCGACCCCGGCGGCGGTGGCCACCCACAGCGCGCCGTCGGGCGCTGGGGCGACCGCCCGGCAGTCGAGGTTGTGCAGGCCATCCGCGGCACCGACGAGCCCGACGGTGCCGTTCGCGCCGCGTCTGGCGAGCCCAGCGGCGGTCGCAAACCAGGCCGTACCGTCCTCGCCCAGTGCCACCGCGCGCACATCGTCGCTCGGCAGTTCTTTGGGCGCACGCAACTGCACCATGGCACCGGCGGGGTCGCGCACGCAGGCACCGGTCGCGGTGGCCAGGTAGGCGGTCCCGTCGTCGGCCAGCACCAGCGCACGCAGGTCGTTGCCGGGCAGACCGCCGGCGGTATCGATCAGCACCGCCGCCCCGTCCGGGCTCGGCAGGATCGCGAGCCCGGCATCGGTGGCGACGAAGATCCCGCCATCCGCGGCCAGAGCGATCGCGCGCACGTCGTTGGAGGCCAGACCCGAGCCCAGGTCGCGCACCAGGGTGCTGCCGTTGGCGCGCACGAGCGCGGCACCGGCGGCGGTCGCCACCCACAGATTGCCGTCCGCATCGGCGGCGGCACCGCGCACATCGTCGCTGGGCAGACCGTCGGCCGTGGCGAGCGTGGTCCAGGTGCCGTTGCGCAGGGTCGCGAGCCCGGCCGGGGTGGCCGCGGACACCCGGTCGGTCCAGGCGGCCGAGACGATCCGCCAGATGCACTGTCGGTGCTGGCTCCAGAAGGTCCGCACCAGTCCTTGCGCGTCGGTCAAGACCGCGGTATCGGCATGGCGTCCGGGCCGCACCCCGCTCAGAGTGGCCGCGCCGCCCCAGTCGATCGCCGGGTCCCAGCCGCCGCGTGCGGGCTGGCCCGGACCGGCAAGGCCCAGCCGGCGCGCGGTGGTCGAGCCGGCCAGATCGACCGCAAGCCTGGCCTCTGGACCGGCCGCGACCGTGGCGAGCCGCAGCCGACCGCCCTGCGCCTGGGCTCGGACCTGGGCCAGTCGGGCATTGACCGCGGTCGCGACCTCGGCCGCGCTGGCCCGCGCGACATCGGCAAAGTCGCTCGCTTGCAGCACCAGGGTCTCGGGTGCAAAGGAGCCGACCAGCCGGAGCCGCGCCCCGGGGACCAGTGCGAATGGCTCTTGCCCGGAGCCGACCAGCACCGCCGGGAACTCGTGGGCGGACCGGCCCACTGCGAAGCGCGGCCTGGACTCGCCGGTCCCGGGGCGCGCGATCCAGGCGAGACAGATCCGGCCGTCCGCGAGCAGAGTCGCGGACGGGCTGCCGGCCTCCAAGGCCGGGGTCGCCAGTGCCTCCGACCAGCGATCGGAGGCGAAGGTCTTGACCCGGATATCGAAGGGCCGGGTCTGCGCGGGCGCGCCTGGGTCAGGCTCGGGGCGCGCGTCGGGCCGGGGGCCGGCTTGGGCACGGGCGACCGAGAAGAAGAGTCGCACCCGCCCGAGCGGGTCGGCCAGCGCGCTGTGCCGGTCACCCGACCCGGACTCGACCGACACCAGATCGGACACCGCCGAGACGACCCGCAGCGAGGCATTGGGTCCGACCTTGACCGTGGTCAAGGTCAGACGCCCGCCCGGTGCCACGCTCGCGCCCAGCTCGAACATCGCGGCATTGATGGCCTCCGCCACCTCGGCCGCGCTCGCCTGGCGCGGATCGGCGAAGTCGGTGTCGGCAAAGCGCACCCCGGTCGGCAGGTCGCCGTCGACCGCGAGCCGCAGTTCCATCCCGGGCAGCAGCGCGAAGGGCTCGGCGGCGGTCCCGGTCAGCGTGGCGGGCAAGGTGCCCGCGCCCTCGGCGAGCGAGGCACCGCCGTCGAATCCCAGCACCCGGGCGGCGTCGAGCGGTGCCACCCAGACGCCCGCGCGCTCCTTGGTCACCCACAGCCGCGGGGCCGATGCGTCGTTGGCGCGCAGCATCTGCTGGGCAAACTCCGCGACCTGCACATACCACCCGGCATAGCGGCCGACGATGGCGCGGATGCCGGCGACCGTGCCGACGGTGCGGTAGAGCCGGCTCGCCGACTTGATCTCGTTGCGCTGGACCGGGATGGCATCGTCGTAGCTCAGTCGCCAACCCAGCCAACGGGCCAAGAGCGGCAGATACCGATGGTCGACCCCATCGACGTCGTGCAGGGTGCGCAGGTTCTCCGCCGAGCCGCGCAGGGTATCGAGCGCGGCGCCGAAGGGGTCGATGAAGCGGCGCAACTGTCCGGCCGCCGGACTTGCCTCGGGCACGGTCTCAGCCCCCGGCGAGGGTGTGCGCGTCAGCACGTCATGGCGCTTGTAGACCGCGGGCAGCGCGTCGTAGAGCCGCCGGTTCAGACCGAATGCGTCGCCCGGGGTCGCGGTCGCCCGGTGGGGCCAGGGGTCGGCATCGGCGGCAAATGCCGGACTCCACATCTGATAGTAATAGGTGGTCCCGGGCTCCAGGGAGAATGCCGATGGCCCGTTGTCGAGCAGCTCCACGCGCCGCCGAAGCACCGTGTCGGCGGCCGAGTAGACGGTCGCCTCGGTACGTCTCAGGACCTCCAGCAGCCGGCCCCCGGCGACCGGCCGGGCGACCGTCACCGACGCCCAGACGGTGCGCTCGGCACCCTCACGGGTCTCCCAACCGGGCAGGTCGGCGACCTGGACCGTGGCGTCCGGGGCGGGCGGAAAGGTCGCGCTGTCGTAGACGACCCAGGGGTCGGCGATGGAGACGACCGGAAACGCGAAGTCGCGGGTCTTGCGCCGGACCTGGATGCGCGGGGCGTCCGCCAGGCCCTCGGCGCCCTCGGGCTCCAGGACCCAGGAGACCCGGACCCGGCGGCCGACCAGGTCGGGCTCGGCTTGGAAGTCGCGGATCTTCATCGCCCGGCCGTCCGCAGCTTGACCTCCAGCTCGCCCAGGACCGGGATCTCGAACGATCCGAGCTCAATGCGACCCTCGGTCATCTTACGGGTACGCAGCGCCTCCTGCATGAAGACCGGCAACTGGGCCAGCGGCGGCAGGTTGGCCTTGAGCAGCTCGTCCTCGATCTCGGCGAGCGGGCTGTCGGTGCGGCGGAACTGGGTGAGGGTTACCGCCAGCACCCCGGGCACCGCCTCGATCAGTGCATAGACATCGCTCTGGTAGATGGTCTGGCCGAAATCGACATTGGCGAACGCGAGCATCCGGGTCACCGCGCCGATCACGCCCTGGCGCACCGTCTCTTGCTGGTAATGCGCATCCATCAGCACGTCGAGCCCCACATCCACCAGCACACAACCGGGGTCGAGGATGCTTACCGTGGTGCCGGCCATCCGTTTGTTCTCAAAGTAGGCCAGCAGACGCGCCCGCAAGCCCTCGGGCACCGGTCCGCAGCGCTCGCCCTCCGGGGCCACCACCAGCTCGACCGCATTCCAGACCCCGCTGTGCGCGCGCACCTTGGCCACCCCACCGGCCTGGAACGCGAGCGCCACATAATCGTCGAGGGTGACCGCACGGCCCAGCGAGCGGAATGCCAGCGGTCCGAAGCGCACCGCATGGTCGTTGCCCTCGGCATCCTCGCCGCCTGCAGCGGCCACCGGGTTGGTCACCCCGGACAGTCGCGCGACCTTAGTGACCGCCTTGACGATGGTTCCCGCGGGCACGTTGCCCGCCCGGCCCCCGCCGACCCGATAGGTCGCACGGATGTTGTTGGTCCCGCCGGGCGGTCGCCGACCGTAGATGCCGTCGCCAAACAGTATCCAGGCGCGGCCGGTCTCGTCGAACTGGACCATGTAGTCGCGAGCCTGAGCGCTGGAGATCTGCACCCGGCCGTCCGCACCCAGGTTGTAGAGGAAGCTCTCGCGCCGGTCCCAGGCGACCCAGCCGGCGCCCTCGTCCACCTCCACCGCCAGGGTCTCCAGGATAGGCGGGGACTTGGCGAGCGGGAATGCCTGGTTCGGCTCGTCGGTGGAGGAGCCGACGGTCTCGGTCGGCACCGCGCGGCTCTGGCGGACCGGCAGCGTATAGACCACCTTGCCCGCGGTCCCGGACGGTGCGACCTGATCGGAGGCGAGATCGATCACCAGGTCCGGCCCCAGATACTCGAACGACTGCGGGTCGTCGGCCGGGACGCTCGACTGGAAAAGCGCACCCTGGGGCAACGCGACCAGGGTCGAGCCGCTCGCCGGCAGATCGAAGGTCAAGAGCAGGTCGGCGCTGGCCGCCACCGGCGGGGTGAGCTCATAGCCGATCGCCCGCAGATGATTGACGATGCTGCGCCGCTCCACAGCGGTGTGGAGAAAGCTCTCGTTGGCGATGCGGTCCTGATAATACAGGACCACGTCGCCCATATAGGCGAACAGGTCGACCAGCAGCATGCCCAGATCGGCTGGCGACTGGTCGGTCCACTCGGGCAGACGCCAACGCGCCAGATCGAGCATGGCCCGACGCAGCGAGTCGTAATCCTTGTTCGTGTAATCGATGCTGGGTATCTCGGCCATGTCTCGCCCCCTAGGCCAGCGGCACTGACATCGAGTCCACCACGGGCTCCGTGGTGTGGGTGTAATTGAGCCGGACCGAGAGCTCCCCCTCGCGGTACTCGACCTCGGTCCCGGTGACCAATATGCGCGGCTCCCAGGCAAGCAGTGCGGTTTGGGCCTGGCGCTTCACCATCTCAGCCAGCACCGCATCGTTGGGATCATGGACCAGCCCCGCGATGCCGCTGCCGAAGTCGCGCAGCATCGGGCGCTCGCCCTGGCGGACGCTCAAGATCACCCGGACGTTCTGGCGGATCTTGTCGCGGCCCCTGGCCCACTGCACCCCGCCGCTCGCGGGGTCGATCCGAAACGGAAATGCGAAACCGCCGGCCTCATCGATCGGTGTGCTCATTGGACCTTCCCCACTCCGGTTTGAGTGCCTTTTCCGATCAGTGTGTTACCTGCAACATTCGTGACATCGCTGGTCACCCCCTTGACATCGCCGCCGCGCACGAAGGTGTCGATGGCGTCTGCCAGGACCCGCGCCAGCTCAGCCGCCGCCTGATCGGCGCTCCATTCCTCGTCCTTGCCCTTCTTGAAGTTGGTTTTGAGCTTGGTCTCCAGCTCGGACTGGAGTGCGGTCTTGTTCAGCGGCATGGTCGCATCCTCGCTCAGTCGAGCGGACAGGGCGGCAGGGCCGGCAGCTCGGGCAGTGCCGGCGGGGTTGGGATCGCGGGCAATCCGGGCACCGGCGGGAGTGGGATGCTCACGCTCGGCAATGCGACCGCAGGCAGCCCGGGCAGCGCGGGCGGGCTCGGAAGCTGGGGCAACGCCGGCGAGCTCGGGATGGCGGGGAGCCCCGGCACCGGCGGGATCGGGATGCTCAAGCTCGGCAACGCGACCGCGGGTAGCCCGGGCAGCGTCGGCAGGCTTGGAAGCTCGGGCAGTGCCGGCGGGCTCGGGATGGCCGGGAGCCCCGGCACCGGCGGGATCGGGATGCTTAAGGACGGCAGGGTGGGGAAGGCGCATCTGCTCATCACTTCACCAGCACTGCGGCCGATTTCTGAAGCGGGGTCAAGGGCATAATGGGCGGTGTCCCGGGGCCGGTCGGACCCATGGCCGAGGGGTGCACATGACTGACCACGAAGTTCCAGAGGGTCTCGAAGGATGTCGCCTTGAGGGTCGGCTCGTCCGCGCCATTGCCGATCGCCACCGTGGTGGCGTCCAGGATGATCTTGGCGGCCGTAATGCGCGCGGTGTCCCCGGTGAGATCGACCGCGGTCCCGTCGGCATTGACCAGTGCCACCCCGCCGGCCGTCATGGTAATGACGTGGCCCTGCTCGGCGGTAATGGTCGCCTCGGCGTCCGCGGCATTGAGAAAGACATAGGCACCGGACTTGTTGGCGATGGTGACGCTGCCTTTCTCATCAATGGCGATGAATGCGTTCTGTTTGTGCCGGATGGTGATCTTCTCGGCCCCGTCCTCGTCGGAGATCTCTACGATATGGCCGGACGGGGTATGCACCACCCGATGCTGGGGCGGATCGACCTGGGACTCGGCGGGGGCGCTCCCCTGCGGATACCAGGTGCCGACCCAGAGCGGATACTGGGGGTCTCCGGCCTCGAACTCGACCCAGACATGGCTATCGACCGGCGGCACGAAGAAATGGCCGGGGGCGAAGCACGGGCGCGCGCGCACGGTCAGGTCCAGGCCGAAGACGGACGGCACCCGTACCAGGATGCGGCCCAGCATCAGGTCGTCGGCGATATCGACGACGGTCCCGTCGTATTTGCCGTAGAACTTGCCGGCGTGGCGGCGCAGGTCTTCGCTCAGCATACGGTCACCTCGTCAGCAGGAAGCGGGTGGTATAGCCGGGGTCTGCGCCGACAGTCGCGGTGCCCTGCGCATCCGCTGCCAGGTTGACGATGTGATTGACCTGGCGCACATACCAGGCCCCGGTGGCCCAGGACGCCACCCCTTCGAGTTCCACCTGACCCTTGGCGCGCAGAGTCACCACCCCGGAGCAGGTGCCGCGGGCGCGCAGACCGTGCGCGCAGGTCGGATCGTTGCGGCTGGCAAGCGTCGCCCGCTCCGGGTCCGCGGGCAGACCCTGCACGTTCTCCACCGGCCGCAATTGCTCGGGGGTGACGGTCGCGGTGGCGGCCACCTGCAGTGCTTGGTCGAGCTGGGACCCGCCGCCCGGGGCGCGCGCCCGGGTCGAGGGCAGCGGGGTCGCCGGGCCCTCGATGGCGACTTGTAGCGGCGAGGCCGGCTGGGGCTCGCCGGTGACCGGATCGCTCGCGACTGCGCCGCGCACCGGGGATGCAGCGCTGGCCAGCCGATCGAAGTCGATACGGACGATCCGCCCCGAGGTCCCCGCATAACTCAGCTTGCCCATGGGCTGGTTTTGCAGGAACCGCAGCGTCGGGATGAAATAAAACTTGGATGCATTGCCGTTGTATTCGACGAACGCCCGGCAACCGTAGCGCTCGGCGAGCTGGAGTATGAAGTCCCAGTCGGTCTGACTGGTCTGGCGCAGTGGCGCCGCGGCGGCGACCTCGGGGTCGGGATCGGGCTCGATCTGGCCCACCGCGATACCGTTGGCCGGGACCCGGGCGACGATGGCCCGCACGATGGCCGAGAGTTTGCCCGCATGGTCGGTTGGTTGGGGCGGACGGCGCTGCAGCAGATACGAGCGATCAAAGGCGGTTAGCGTGATCTGCTGACGGGCATCGCCGCTCGTCTGGACCTGCACCCGGAACACCACGCCCTCGAAGACCACCGCATGGGCGCAGGTCCAACCCAGCTCGATCAGCACGCGCTGACCCTCGCGCGGCACCTCGGCCGTGGTCATCGACGGGTCGTTCAGGACGATGGTTGCCTGGTCGGTCAAGCGGTCATGGTCTTCTACATCGAGCGACCGGACATCGGCGCTGATGTCGATGTCTTGCAGACGCACCTGCACGAATGGCCTGGGCTCAGCCATGGTTAGAAGGTCCGATCGCGCACGATCCGCCCGACCTGATCGGTCATGGCGATGGCAAGCGACAGGCCGGGTCGCACATCGAGCGGAAACATCGGCGCGTTGGCCTCGGCGATGCGCCACCACTGGCGGCTGTCGCCCAGGTAACGCCAGGCCAGATATTCGATGTCCTCGGCACCCGTGACCACATGGCGATAGCGGAATGCATCCGCCGGGGGCGGTTGGTGCGGGCGGATGGCCACTGCCGCATGGGTCTGACCGTCGCTGTCGGCTACCGAATTGATCGGCAGACCGAAATAGCGCGAGGTGGGCGATACAGGCATGGCGTGGACTCCTCGGTCAGATCTCGAAGATATGTCGAACGGTTGCAACACCCGGGATTACGTTCAGATAGTCCTCGCCCCAGCCCTCCCGGCCGTAGCTCTTCGCTACATCGACGATCCGGCTGACGGTCTCCAGGATCGGCGAGATCGATTTGGTCTGCTGCTTGAGGCTCACGCTGATCTCGGCCCGCTGGGGGGTATTGTCCGGGTTGAATCTGGTGATCTTGATATTCAGACTCTCCATCACGCAGTCGACGTTGAGTCCGCCATAGATCAAAGTGCAGGTGGGTGGGATCAGGACCTCGTTGGCCTTGCTCTCGGTCCAGTCGGCGATCAGCTTGACGAGCCCGATCGGATCGAGCGACGGATACATGAACGAGCGCAGCAGTGCGAGATCCGGCTCGATGGTGCCGCCGTAGGGATTGGCGGTCTCGGCCATGATCCCCTCCCCCGACACCCGGCTATCCAGTTGGAAGTCCAGCGCGAATGTCCGCTGCTCGCCGCCGGTTGCCTGCAATGGCTTGGTGCGGGTGATGCGCGGCCCCAACTCTTTCAAATCGTCGTAGGCCGCCATCGGGGTCGCCACCAGCTTGGTGAGGATCGAGGTGTTGGCAGTGGCCGCCGCCGAGGTCAGGTCGAAGCCCCAGCAGCCGAAATCGGCCTCCTCGTATTTGTAGCCCTTCTTTTCCTGGAGCAGGTCCGGATTGAACTGGAACCGGAAGACCAGGGGCGGGACATTGAGCCAACTGGCGAGATAGCCGCGTGCCATAGGATAAGTCCCCCGGGGTTAAGCGATGTCTTCGTACAGCAGGTCTTCCGGGTCGCCCTGGAAGCCGCGCTGGCGAAGGATGTGCAGCCGCATCGGGCGGCCGTCGGCGAGCTCGGGCTGGCGACGCGGCAGGGGCGGGGCCAGCGGTAGTGGTCCGATGCCAGGCTCGCGCGCGGACTCGATCTCGATGGTCACGTCCTGGATATCGACACTGGCCCGCGGCCGGTCGGCGGACTCGCCGACGACCCGCCCCGGCAGCGAGCCGGCATCCGCGACCGGCGTCTCGCGAAACTGCCGGGTAATGTTGTCGAGCACCAGATTCAGCCCGCCCCCGTTGAGCCAGCGCTCGTAGGCCTCGGCGATGGTCTCCAGACCAGTCGCCGGGCGCTGACTGGCCGCGGTGGTCGACTGCGACAGTGCGTCGGCAAGCTCGCCCGAGCGACGCTCCACCAGTCTCAGGTTGTCGGCGATCGGGGTGCCCGCAATCTGCGACTCGCGGCGCGCGGACTCGTCGAGCTGGGCACCGAGCCGGCTGAGCATGGTCTCCAGGCTGCCGAAGCTCCCGCGCAGCTCGTCCGCCAGACCGGTCGCGGCGGTCTCCACCGCCTGCTCGAGTGCGGCGACCGCGGGCTCGGATGCGATCAGGTCGGCGACATTGGGGAAGGCCGGCAATGCGGCCGAGGGTAGCCCGGCCGGCACCGCACCCGGCCCCGGGATCGGGGTGCCGGCCGCCCGCTCCAGCAGCCTGGTCTGAGTCGGGGTCAGGGCTGGGCTGCTCGTCTCGCGCAGCAGCTCGTAGAGCGGGATCAGCACCGCCGGCAGCACGTTGACCACATGCACCAGCACCCGGAAGAGCCGCAGCTCGCCCAGGTTGGTCAGCACCACCCACAGGGTGTCGAGCAACCAGGGCAGGAGCGCATTGATGGTGTTTTGCAGCCCGGTGCCGACGAATCGGAACCCGGCCACCGCCGCTTGGAGTACCCCGCCGATCATCCGAAACAGTGAGCCCAGCACCGCACCGACCGCGTTGCCGACCACCCCCAGCAGACCGGCGGTCAGCCGGGCGGCCGCGGCGACCGTATCGAACACCGTCACCAGCACCACGCCGCGCAACAGAAAAACGTTGCGCATAATGAATTGCAGGACCTCCAGCACCGCGAGCTTGATGACATCGAGCCGGCTGAGTAGGAGCACCAGGCTGCCCAACAGGATCGGCACCAGTAGGATCAGCCCGTTCACCACCCGGGTGAGCCCGTCGATGATGCCCTGGGCCGACTGCATCATGGCGAGCCAGCGCTCCCCACCCTGGGTGAGCGGGAAGCTTGAGCGCCGCGCGGCCGACTCCGCGCCCGCGCCGGACCGGCTGCTCGCCGCCTCGAAGAGCGCGGTGAAGGTATCGACCGTCGCGCGGATGTCGCGGAGCTGGTCGGCCAGCGTCGGACCCAGGGGCTGGGGGACCTGTGGCGCCGGGGATGCCGCGGACGTCGGGGTCGCCGGGGGGGCGCTCCCCGAGATGCCGAGACTCGCCAGGATGGCTCGAATATGTCCGACGATCTGCTCGAGCTTCCAGACCATCACCGGCAGTGCAACCCCGCCGATGGTCCCGCCCACCAGTCCGCCGAAGAGCCCGCCGAAGAACCGACCGACCCCGCCCAGCAGTCCCTCGAAGAACCCGCCGAGCCCGCCCCCGGCGGTGAGGTCGTTGATGTTGACCACAAAGACCTTGAGAGCACCGGCGGCCATGGGCGGCTGGCCGAATCCGGCCCCGGCCGAGAGCGCGCTCGCGAATGCAAATCCGCCGTAGCGGGAGGTGGAGCGCTCAATGTCCTCCAGCGCCCGGCGGGTCAGGCGCAGTTGGGTGAGGATCAGGCCCATCTGGCCGATCAACTCGTCATCCATGGCCCTGCCCGTCCATATCGACGATTATCCCAATCACGATTGCCGCGCCTGTACGATGACGCCATGGCCGTCGACATAGGCCTGCTCCACCGCCTGCTTGAATTGGCCCGCGACCTGGGCGACCAATGACTCGTCCATCTGCGGTCCGCGCACGACGATGGTCAGCCGACCCATCCGCACCCGGGCCAGACGGGCGCGGCGGGCAAGGATATGCGGCGAGGTCGCAGTGACGGTCAACAAAGGCTCATTGCCCGCGGCCAACTGCTCCTGCCAGAAGCCGCGCATCTCCGACACATAGACTGGGATGACCGCCCCAATGATGAAGAAACCCCCGCCCGCGAGCCAGGCGACCAGCGCGGCCTCCATCGGCAATGCCGGTCGCTCGGCCACGCGGCGCCCGAGCTCGTCCAATTGACCGCCCAATGCGATGCCCGCGAGCAGATCGGCGCGCTCGGCAATCGCCCGATAACGTGCGGGCGAGCCCATTCGTGCGGCACTGTCCGCGGCAGCCGAAAAGGTGCGCGCAAAACCGTTCAGCATCGCGGTCCCGGCCTGCACGATCATCTGGACCTGGCTCAGTGTATTGACGCCCAGACGCGCGAGCGCGCCCGCGATGTCGGGCGTGCCAGGACCGAAGAATGCGTCGAAAAAATTCGGAAAGCCGGTCGGGGTAGGTAGCGGCCTGATCTCGTCCGGATAGGGCTTGGGATTTTGAAAGAGCGCATTGATGACCCGCTGCAACAGGTCGAGCTTGGTTTTCAATCCGCCGTAATAGAGGATCAGGCCGGGCGCGCTCAGCTTGAGCACGGTGCGGATCGACCCGATGAATGCGCTTAATGCCGCATGCGCGGTGACGCGCGCCGCGGTCCCGCCCGCATCCAGCAGGTCGCCGAGCGTCAGTCTCGGCAGTGCCCCGACCCCCGCCAGCACCCAGGCCGGGAGGCCCAGCGGTGTGATCAGAAACGGCATCAGATCGAAGTCGAGCAGGCGATTGAAGAACCCTACCACCGCGTTGATGAGCCGGACCCAATAATCCATGAAGCGGGTCAGCTCGAAGCCGAATCGGATCAGCTCAGCGAGCATGTCGCCTAGCCAGATCCGTGCAAACCAGGCCCAGTAAGCGAAGGCTTGGGCGATCGACTCGCCCAGGAACACGACGATGAACAGCGCCTGACCCATGAAGATCGGCAGATCGACGAAGAACGCATCGACCACCCGAGCGCGCAGTCCGAAGACCGCCGCCTCGATCCCGGCGAGCACCTCGACCACTAACAGACGGGCGCGCATCCAGGCCGCGGACGCCAACAGGCCCAGCCAACCGGGCAAGGCCGGCAGGATCAGGATGGTGCTCAGAATCAGCCGCGCGGCCAGATCCAGGCTCTCGGGCAGCGTCCGCTCGATGGACGCCCCGACCGCCGCCCCCGCCGGTATCGGCGAGCCGGGGGCCGGGGGGGCACCGCTGCCCGCGGGCGAGGCGAACGCCTCGCCAAAGAGCCGGACGGACTCGCGCAGGTCCGGGGCCAGTGCGCGCAGCCCCAAGGTGCTGCTCGCCAGTGCCCGATAGGCAAGCCCGGCGACCCCGAAAAGGTCAACCGCGGACAAACCGGCCGGATCGAAGAGGTGACTCATCTCCTTGGGCTTGCGCAGCGCGAAGCGCTCCACCGAGTGGCGGATGGCACCCAGGAAGGTCTCGGTCCGGCCGATCAGGCCAGGCAGCAGCCATTCCTCGCGGACCGCCTCGCCCACGCGCTCGAAACCGCCCAGAAATCGTCGGCCGGACTCGACCACCGTCTCGCCAAGCCCGCGCGATGCGGCCGGCACCAAGGTGCGGTGCTGGGCGGGGTGGATCGCGACCGCCAGTGCATCGCCCTCGAACAGCACGACCGGAAACCGGCGGCTACCCAGCTCCAGCCGCTCGGCCTGCTTGAGCCGCGCGGTGAGCCACTTGCCGATCAGGGCGAGATGGTCGCCCACAAAACGCAGTTGACCGCGGTAACGCGGGGCGAAGTCGGCGGCGATGGCAGCGAAGTCGATCGGCATGGATTGGCCCTCAGACCCCCGCTCGCGCCAGATAGGATTGACCGCGCAGTGCGCCGACCAGACGCTCGGCGAAGCGCCTGGTCTCGGACTCCTCGCCGCCCACGCAGCGCACGGTCAGGTGCCGCACCCGGGGCTGAAGCCGGCCGTTGTCCGGCAGCTCGCGGACCGGCAGCGGCCGGTCCTGCTCCGGGCTGGGGGTGCCCTGGATATGCTCGTCCAGACCCTCGAGGAGCGGCAGCAGCGTCCGCACTCGGGCGCGGATCGCGGGTGGCAGCCGCTCGCGCACCAGGTCGTGCAGGCCAGTCCCATAGACAAATCGGTCGATGCCGGCGAATGCCGGACCCAGTGCCGGTGCCCCCGCCGCAATATCGGGCGGCAGGACCTGCCCCATAACGCCTTCGAGCAGACCGCGAAAACGCAGGTCCTCGGCGCGTTGCGTGACCCACTCGGCGGTCGAGACCTGCCCCAGCTCGCCGACCAGTCGGGCACGCTCGCCCGCGAAGACGCTCGGCGGCGCTGCCCGCATGCGCAGTGCGGCGGCCAGGGTCTCGGGGGCTAGCGGAAAGATCTGGGCCGGGCCATAGGGCAGCCCTGGGCTCGGTGCCGGTCCGAGAAAGGACTGGATATCCACGGTATCCGGCAGGCTGGGCGGGCGCGGCGCGGGCGGGCCGATGGGCAGGCTGCCGAGCGACGAGCCGGACGATGGACGCGTAGCCGAGGGTGGACTTGGCGGCAGTGCGCCGAGTACCGTCTGCACCCGGCCGATGGCCATCAGGCTGGTTCGCAGCGCGGGGTGGCGCAGCAGCGCGAGCGCGGCGGCGGCCAGGAGGTCGGTCGCCTGAGCCACGATCGCCGGCAGTTGGCCGAGCGCACTGGCACGCAGTATGGCAACCAGCGAGCGCACCAGCTCGCCCAATCGGCTCGGGATTCCGCCCAGGGTGTCGGCCAGGGCACCGAAGAGCCCGCCGAGCCTGCCGGCCGGCCCGCGCCTGACCAGCACGCCGAGCCCCTCGGTGAGAAGCGTGTCGACCGGCACGCCCAAGACCGGCCGCTCGAGAATGGCCCGCACTGTATCCACGACTGCATCAATGACCCCGCGAAATGCAAGCGCCTGGCGCGCCAGGGGCAGGATCATGGGCGCGATCCGCACGACCAGGATCGCGAAGACCGCGAGCGCCTGGGTCAGCAGCACCGCCACCCGATCGAGCAGGGTCAGCAGGCCCCTGACCAGCGGGTTGCGCACCTGCTCGCGCGGACCGAGCAACTGATCGATAAACCCGGTCGCCGACTCCAGCAGCCGGGCAACCGCACCGAGCAGCCGGTAAAGCTCGCGCAACGCACCCTGCTCCGCGGCCCCGAAGATTGCGGCGAGCGCGAGCCCCAAGGGCAGCAGCAGCCCGACGATGGCCCCGACCGCGGTGGCCACAGGCCCCGCGATCAGTCCGGCGAGCAGGCCCCCGGCCTCGGTGACCCCGGTGACCAGTAGCCGGACTGCCCCGTGGATACCTAGGATGGCCCCGGCCGGCGACAGGACGATACCCACCAGGGTGCCCCCCAACCCGGCCAGCGGCTCGGTCAGGTTGATACCGCGGTCCGGGTCCGGCTGCTGCCGGGTAACCGACTCCCAACGTTGGCGCAGCGGCCGCAGGTTGGCGATCGATACCTGCAGACGATTGTCTCGGACTGGCAACCGGTCGCCGAACCAGTGCACGAGGAAGGCGCTGCGCGCCCGCCCGATCAGCAGCTCCTCGATCCGCACCATGGCCAGCCACGGGTCGAGCAGCGTGCTGCCCTTACGGTAGACGGCAAAGGTGGATTGCAGGAGCAATGCGATCGGCATCAGCCTTTCCTCGCTGCCTCGATTTCCGCGTTCTCGCGCTCTATCTGCTCGATCAGCAGACCCACATAGGACCGCCGCTCGTCGGTCGGCATGTCGGTCAGCTCCGACCAGGACCAGTGCAGATGGTAGGCAAGGAAGAAGATCTCCTTACGCAGTTGATCGAGGCTCAGTCCAACGCTAAAAAACGCGACAGATCCAGGCTCGCCTTGAACTCGTGCCCGCAACTGCCGCATTCGACGGGCCGGATCAGGTCGATCCCCGGAGCGGCCGAATTGAGCGCGCGATCGATCAGTCGTCGATCGGTCATGGTCAGATCGGCCAGGATCTTGGGCCCCAGTGCATTGAGCCGGTGCTTGGGCACGTCGCCCAATGATTTGATACAGCGGGAGAGCAATGCGTTCTTGCCGAGCGAGGCGTTCTTGCGCATCTGGGGCGCGACCGCGGTCTCGTCGGCCCCGGTCGGCAGCCGCAGGGTGAGCGCGGTATGCACGTCGCCGTTGGGGTCGACATAGCCGTCTTCCAATTGCACGACGACATCGTCCGGCGAGCGGCCTTCCTCCAGCTCGTTGACCGGGAGCGCATCCAGGTCCTCGACGGTCTCGTTGGCATAGCCGCAGGACGGACACTTATAGCTCGCCTGGAGCTCGCTGCCGAAGGTGAATGCACGCAGCTTCAACAGCAGAAAGTTGCGATCCGCCGAATAGAGGTCGGCCACGATGTCGCGCGAGGGCTTTTCAAGCTCGCCCAAGCGGCTCAAACAACTATGCAGCAGCTCGGTGACGAGCTTGCCGCCGTTGCGCTGGTTCTGGGGGTCGGCGAGTATCGCCTCGTCGCGTCCGGTCATCTTGCGCAGTGCGCCGGTCTTATGCACTCGACCCTCTTCGTCCGTATAGCCGATCGGCAAGGCGATTTCCAGCTCGGGCCTGGTTCCAGGTGTCGTCATAGCGAGTCTCTACTCCACGGGGACGGATAACCGCCGGGCCCGCACCGGACGTCCGGCGGCGTGCGTGCGACGCTCAAGGCACGCGCTCCAAGCCCTCGTGCTCAAGTACGATCGTCTGCTTGAACAGGTTGGTCGATCCCGCCTCCAGGTCCGTGAACTTGGACGATTTCACCCAGGCACCGTAGAAGGCGAAGGTCAGTACGTCGGCACCGTTGTGACGCTTGACGATCATGCCGTCTTTGCGCACCGTCGAGCCGCCCTGGGTCGGCTGGTTCAGCTTGAAGGTCTGCCTGAACCAATCCTGAAAGCGCTTGTCTTCCTCGCTGCCGTCGACATGCCGCTCGATGGTCAGCGACTCGAATTTCACCTTGTTGCCGGCAATCTTATAGACATGCCAGCTTCCGCCCTCGGGCTGCTCGATGGTCTCGATCTCGCCCTCGCTTAGCCCGCTGACCTTGGTAACGCCGGGGCTCTCCCGACCATCGACGATGAGCACGAACTCGCTCGTGCGGTAGCTTTCCCACAAATCCCCGACCTTTGGCATGGCTCGTTCCTCGCGTTTTCGGGCCTATCGCTCAGGCTTCGCCGACCGAGGCGCCGCTCGGGCGCTGACCGACTGTGATGACGATGGTCTCCGCCGGCTTCGACGGATAGAAATAGATCTCGACATTGAGGTTGCCCTGATCGACCTGCTCCGGCGGGTTGTTGGAGGCGTCGCAGATGACTGTAAAGACCTCGTCGGGCGCCCCGGTGCCGAAAGCACCCTGCCGCCACAGGCTCATGAGGAATGGCACCACGCTGTTGAACTTGATGGTGCTCCACAGCATATCGCGGTTCGGCTCCTGACGCACCCAGCGCAGCCCTTCGCGCAGACTGCTCTTCACATAGTTGAACAGCAGCCGGACATTGACATAGAGCCAGCGGGTATCGGTAGACAGGGTGCGCGAGGAATCGACGACGATCCCGGCACGCGGCACTACCCGGATCCCGTTCACCGAGCCGGACTTCACCAGATCGGTCAGCTCGGCATCGGTCAGCCGATAGGTGACATCCAGGACATTGCGCAGGTTCGCCTGGTCGCCGGCCGGGGCCTTCCAAATACCGCGGTTGCCTTCGATCCGGGCATAGACCCCCATGACATGGCCGACCGGGGGCAAGATCTTGAGCGGATTGTCGCCCATCCCCAGCGGATCGGCGACGACGATCGACGGCGCATAGAGCGCCCCGTAGACCTTGGCGTTCTGGAACTGCTGACCATAGGCGACCGCCTGACCTGCCTCGGTATAGCCCTCGGGGACCGCGCCGATATACATGCAATCGCCGCGATTCTCGCAATAGGCGAGCGCGGCGGCCACGATGGAAGCATCGGTGCGCTCGCAGGTCAGGAGCTGGACGGCATAGGGATCGAAGGCGAACAGACCGGTACGGTGCGCACTGTCGCCGATGAAATGGCTGGAGGTCGGGGTGCCGTCGCGCCCCTTGGTCGCGAAGGGGGCCAGTGCGGTGGTGACCGCTGGCACAGGGGCGGGTCCGGCACCGGGCGCATTCTCGTCCTCGGCCAGAATGAAGCGGGAGCCGAGGATCGAATCGTTGATGCGCGCCGGGGCATAGTTGGCCACGTCGCGCTCCATGGATAACCCGGTCCAGGTCTCCACCACGTTCTCCGATTCGGCCCCGCCCAGTGCGACGACCAGATCGATCTCCAGGGCCGCGACGACGATATTGCGCGTGGTCCAGGCCCCGATGGTCGCGACATTGGGCGTCCAGGTAACCGCGCCGGTCTGCGCATTGAGCGTGAGCAGCTTGACGGTTGCCTGGTTGACGCCGTCGGTCAGTTCGACGGCGTCGCCCACCTCGAAGCCGCTGACCTTGGCGATGGCCGTGCTGTTCGGACCGGTGGCGGCCGGGGTGCCGTGGTTCGGCTGAGCCATGACCGCAAACCCCAGGACTGCATTGGCCGCGGTCGCCTGCACGCTGCTCCAGCCCTGGGCGAGCCCCGCCACCTGGCGGGTGGAGGCCAGCACCAGATGGTTGGTCCCGTCGAGCGAAGCGCGCACCTTGTTTTGGCGTGCGTTCACCGCATCGCGGATCTGCTCGCGGGTGGCCACATTGGCCCCGCCGGGGAAGTCCCCGGCCTGGAAGGCGATGGTCGTGTCCGCGGTCTCGCCGTCGACCCGCAGGACGATCGACAGCAAGGCCGACATGTCGGTGGTCGCGCCCAAGGCCACTGTACCGACCACCTGGGCGGGCGCGGTCTCGCGCAGGCGCGACTGGGCAGAGCCGGCGCTGCGCTTGACCTGGACATGGAGTGCGTCGCCCCAGGTCCCGGGGTCCTCCTTGCCGCGGAATCCAGCGCTCAGGGTCAGCACCGCCGCATTGCCGGAGTCTCTCAATATCGTGGAAGTCGCCGCATGGCCGGTCACCGGGTCGGTCGAAATCACCCGGTTGACCCAGGCGACCTGCCCGCCGTTGTCGAAGAAGCCCCGGACCAGATAGGCCCCGAGACCGCCCGCAAAAAACTCGCCGAAGCGCTCCACAAACCTGGCGAAGCTGTCAATGCGCTCGGGGGCGTTGGGAACGCCGCGGCGCGTCAGCACGTTGAAACCGGCCACGGACGTGGCAGCGCCGACGATGGCCGGCGCGCCCAAGCCGTCTACCTCGCGAACATTCAAGCCGATAAATGCCATCGGGTGTCCCCTTGTCTGCTTCGTGCCAATTGCGCCGGCGCAGTCCGCCGGCAGCGTCCAGCCCCTGACGGATCGGACCGGTCTCGAACGATCCGATGCGCCCGTATCTCGGGTGCCCGCGCCCTTGCCATCCCCTTTACTTGGCCTTCTTGGCCTTCCGCACCTTGGTCTCGTCCGGCGGCAGCGGCAGGGCGTCGGTGGCCGATTCCGCGCCGGACTCGACCAGCCGCGTGGCCAGGAGCCGACGCCGGATCAAGACTTCGATCTGAGGCGTCTGCGCCAGGTCCGACGCTACGACCAGGCTGCCGAGCGGCGGGACGACGACGACTTTGGCGCCGTAATGCAACTCGACCGGTTGTTCCCGGCGATTGACGAGTTCCACCAGTGCGCTTGGGTTTTCAGGCATCTGCTACCTCCCGCGCATCGATTTCGACTCTCACCGTCTCGGCCGGGCGGACCGGCCGCGGTTGGCCGGACTCCTGCCAGGTCGCCACCCGGTAGTGCAGCAGCAGTCGCCTAGTGGGAAACCCCGTGCCGGCCACCGCCTCGCCAGGGGCGACGTTGTCGCAGGGGAGTGCGAAGCCGCATACCGGCAAGGTGCCGCGCGGAGGCAGCGCACCCAGCACAAAATCGATCAGCGCGGCCTGGCTGGCGCGGTCGGCCGCCAGTGCCTCGACAGCGTAGTAGAGATCCCAGGGCGTGGCAACTGGGCGCAGGCTGTAGCCGTCCGTCCGATAGTCGCCCTCGGATTCGCCGCCGACCCGCCGTTGCTCGGCGAAGCGCGCGGTGTAGGGGTGTAAAAGGATTAGGGGCCGACCGGGCGGCAGCGCATCCCCGGCGACCTGGACTTGGGCCGGAACCCGCTGACCGTTCAACTGGAGCCGATTGTGCAATCGGCGAATCAGGCCAGCATCCGCATCAACGCTGGGCTCGTGGCGGACCGCCAAAAGGTCGTCGAGCAATATCCGGAATCCGGACCGCGCATCGACACAACGCAGTTGGACACGCTCCACCGCGCTGCGCACAGCATCGGGCAGATCGGTCAGCGACAAGCGAACCACCGTCCAAGAGTCGCCCGGCACCGGTAACAGCCGATACCAGGGATTAGTAACAGAGTCCGGCGGTGCGACGGCACTACTCAACCTCAGCTCAAGATAGAAAGGTTGTCCGCCGCGCATTCCAGCAACTCTGTCCCCGCGAATCGCGAGCCGGAGCTCGTCGAAGGGCCGCAGGTCGACGGCGGCGATCGTGCGGATCAACCGGTGCTGGGCGGCACCCGTGGTGCCGACGATACGCAGGCTGGAGCGGTCCTCGCCAAGGTGGTAAACCGAGGTATCGACGGCACAGGCGATGGCATCGGAGGGCGTCGCCCCGTCCGGCCCCACTGCCACCCAGGGGGCTGCATCGACCATGGAATCCAGTACCAACTCCGCCACCGGGTCACGCCCCCGCAAGTTTCGAGTTTCGCCGGAACAGGCTCCAACTCGCTGCTGCGTGAGCCTTGTCGCTAGAGCTTAGTCTGGTTCCCGTCAATTTTCAATATCGAACGGTGCAGAGACCGTTGCTCGGCATGACCGTAAGACAGATTTGGGGCAGCCAGCCGTCCTTGGGGTCAAGGAAATAGACGACTTCTGAAAGTGACATTGGCGACCCTGGCACGCAGCAAAGAATGAAGGATGACAATTAAGCTTGCGAAGCGCTCAGCCTACCCGCGTACCAGCAGGTGCCTCATCCCCCGATCCTGCGGTCGCGGGCAGTAGAATTTCAGAGTGGTCCCGGAAGTCCGCCGTGGGCAGGACCAAGGGGCCGGCGATGCAACGTGCAGTCAGCGTTGTGACTAATTCGCGGATCGCGCCATAGACGAGACTGGCACCGTTGACAAGGGCAAGATCGCGGCGTTTTTCTTTTTTGATCTTTTCAGAAACCTCGACGAGGCCTAGCGCTGCGATGTCCAGCTTGTAAGGGGTCGGTCTGTCCTCGGCCTGATCTATGGCAATGCCAAGCGCGACGATAAAGGTCAGCGGCTCGCTGTCGTCTTCGACCGGCGCCTCTTTCACGTCGAGGGAGACCCGAAATTCGATGCCGTCGAAGTCGAATCCGCTCGCCTCGATTAGGCTGGAGCAGCTCGTCGTATCGACGGCCTCGACTTCGATTCGCTGGAAAAAAACTTGCTTGAGTTGGATGACGCTGGCACGCATGGGTTGGCTCGCCGGGTCAGCCTACGGCAACCAGTTCAGGAACAGTCTCCGCTGGCGATTCGTTGGCAGCCCAAGCTGTGTGGTAGGTAAAGGACAGGGCGTTTCCCGCGGATACGCGGATTGAGCCCAGTCCTGCTGCCGCGACACCCCGGCCAACGGGCAGCGTGGGGCGGAACGAATCCTTGATCAACCGCCGCAGCACCACGCACTCCTTCTCGCGGGAACAAGGCGTCAGCGACGGGGCGGGCAACCCAGCGCGGCGCATCAGCCAAGCGGTAGCTTCCGGCACCTGATCGGCCAAGCGCAAGAGCTTTTCCATCCCATCGGACGGGGCCACCTCGGCGTTCTCGTATTTCCCGAACGCATTCGGGCCGCCGCCAAAGACACGCGCCGCTTGCACTTGGGTCAGCCCAAGGGTCTTGCGGATGCGCAGGGTATCCGCCGGGACCAAACGCTGGGCGCGGTCACGCTCGGCAACCGCCTGATTACGCGCCTCGATGATAGTGCGCTTGTTGTGCCGCGATTGATCGGGCGTGGTGATATCTTCGCCGCAGTGACTGCACAACGAATGCCGCAGGCCAGAGACGACGTAGGTGTGGTCCTCGATATTGCAATCACGCTCGTGGGCGTGCTCGACCAGTCGACCTTCACCGCACAGGGGCAACCAGGTCGTATATAGGGCCCGGTTTCCGCCGCTCGCCGGGCAGGGGGTCCGGGGGCTCCGTCCAGGGTTGTCGCCTCAAAGTATCCACCCTATTGATGAGTTCCGCTAGATTTGTTTGTTGAGTGGGGTGTCATTTTCAGAAGTCGCCTGCACCAGTTTGCTGGGCTAAACGGCTGTTGTGCGGGGGACTTCTGACACGCGCGTTCAGAAGTCGCCTGCACCATCCTCCTTTTTGCTCAGAAGTGGCCTGTACGATCTTCGCTTTTGCTCAGAAGTCCCCTGCACCAAGATTCGGGTTTATCAAGGGGGTCAGAAGTATCCTTGATCGCCAAGTCGGTCCATCAAAAAATATCCATATGTACAGTAAAGATTTTGTTGCACGACTCGCCAAGAGCCCGCCCCGGATTTCCTTGTTTCTTCGTAGGTAGTGCAGGTATCTTATGATTTTTGGTGCAGACGACTTCTGAAAGTGACAGTCAGGAAAAGAGCTAAGACCTTGCGAGGCGGGTGTCAAGAAAACGCGACAGGTACCCTATTCTGACGTATTTGAAGGCTTCGGCTGACGCTAGCTTAGGGTATACCCCAGCAGGATGTTGACAACACTCAATAAACCTGCTTGATCTTGCGTGGACCTGGATGTGCAGCAAGGTGTCTTGTAAACGTATCTGCTGCATTCCGCACCATCTCAAGAGCTTTTTTAAGCCGTCAAGAAACGCCCAGCGGAGCTGTTTTGTAAGGACCCTTCAATAATCAGTGCCGGCCTGCCCACCAAGGCACGCGGTCACTTTGTAATCACGAGAGTAATTGAGCTATGGCCCGGTATTTGAAAAACAGCCCATCACCGAAAGCGCCAGCGGCAACAGGGTTCATATCTCGTTGGTTTGCGGGAAATCGGGGACGTACCACGAAATAGTTTTCTGATAGCACTCCCCGACAGACTTCTGGGGAAACGCTGAAATAGATAAAGGCGCGTCGGGGCCAGGTCGTCACGAGACTACGTCGGCCGAGCCGTGGGACACTCAGCACCGGTCGTCCAGGTTCTCGATGGGCGCGCGGTCCCGGACGCGCCGCTTCCCGAACCAATGACGCAAAGCAGCGCTTTTCGGACTGCGTTTCCAAGCGGAGCTTGAGAACGAGTGAAAGGTTATGGGCCGACCAAGCGCAAGCGCAACCGCAACACTCAAGCTTTGGAGATTCGGGCGATGAAACACCTCGAGATTCTTTCGGATATTCACGCGCTGGAGGAGGATCTGCTCGGTTTCGAGCGCAAGTATGGTCTGCGCTCGGAGACCTTCTATCCTGCCTATATGAAGGGCGAAGAGCCGGAGGGCGACCGTTGGACACTGGACTTCGATGAATGGGCGAGCGTCTATCGCACCTGGCTGGCGCGACAGGCAGAGTACCGCAACGAAATACAAGATCGACGATAAGCCTGTGAGACCCGATCCAACAGTTGCCGCCGTGAATCCCACGGAAGTAGCATCCACGCAACGGAAATATTCGACGGCGTAGAATTCCGATGGCCGAGCCGCATCGGATGGCGGCACGATTTGGCATGGCTGGCCAGTCGCGGCGCACCACATCCCGGCCGATATTCTGCCCAGGCTCGAAGCCCAGGCCATAGCGGTGGACGAAAGCGACCGTTTGAAAAAATGGCTGAAACAGAAATGGGCGATAAAGCGATCTTGAGCGACCCGTTGGTCTTCGGCAAACCCGGCGCGCTGCGCTGCATCCTCCACTGGCGCGACGACTACGGCAGCATCGGTCCGGTGGGCCGCACCTGGGGTGACCTACAAATCTGGGTAAACACGACCCTGATCTGGGGCGACCCGTACGGCGACGCGGGCCAACCACAAGGCGTCCGCTGGAGCTGGATCGCGACCTGCCGGAATTTCTCGCGGTCGCCTGGCCTTACCTTGAGCAAGAAGAGACCTATCCGATCGCATCCGCGTCCCGCTTTGAGGCGCCGCGGCATCTTGGGGAACTGCGCGGCCGGGCCAAGCTGCGCCGACGCAGTCTGACGCAAGGGCAAGCACAAGCCGAAGAAGGGCGGTTGGAGGACTTCCTGCTCGTTCATGATTTGGGCGAATCGCTCAAGGGCGCCTTCCCGCCGGGCTTGCTGCTGCTGCGCGATGGGTTGCGGATGCGCGTCGCCACTGCCGCGCGCGAATGGCAGCTCGACTTCGCCGACACCATGGACACCCTGCAATCTCTGGCCGCGTGCATCCTGGCGCGCACCGAGACGCTTGACGATGCGCGCTCGACGCTGGCCTGGAAGCGTTCCGGAGAGCCTGTTGCAGCAATGGGGCGTCGATGTGCGCGACCGCGACCTTGGGAGCGAGCAGTTCGACGCCATCGCCGTCTGGGGGACAGCGCATCGGCCGACGGTGCTCGTCAACTCACGGGGTCTGCGCTCGCGTCCGCTGTGCGGACCAACGACCGTGCCGGTCGCGCGGTGGCCGGGTTTATGACCAAGGCCACCGTGCCGGTACCGGCCCCAGGGCGCTCGGCCGCGCCGTGGCGTGGTCGGGATGTCAGCGGGTTTGCCGGGCTCGCCGGGCCTCGCGCCGGGGGCTTCCGAGACCCGTTGCTCAGCAGTCGCCTGCGCCAAGGTTCCGGTTTATCATGAGGGCTGGCGTCATCCTTCGTCGCCCAGTCGACCCATCACAGGCGATCTGGTTGTACACTCGCCATTTTGTTGCACGACTCGCCAGGATTCAGGCCCCTGAATTCCTTGGAACGGGCCGTCAATAGCTTCCAACGCGAATAGGATACGACATGAAGAGACCAATTGAAGCTATGGCGAGGCACGTTCTCGCGCTGGCTGCGCTACTGCTGGTCTTCGGCGCCGTCGCTCAGGCGCAGTCCACGAAACCCAACATCCTGGTCATCTGGGGCGACGATATCGGCACCTGGAACATCAGCCACAACAACCGTGGCATGATGGGTTACCAGACGCCGAACATCGACCGCATCGCCAAAGAAGGCGTCGCCTTCACCGACTACTACGGGCAGCAGAGCTGCACCGCCGGCCGTGCCGCCTTCATCAGCGGCTCCGTGCCCGTGCGCTCCGGCATGACCAAGGTCGGCCTGCCCGGCGCGGCGGAAGGTTGGCAGAAGACCGATGTGACGATGGCCACCGTCCTGAAAAGCCAGGGCTATGCCACCGGCCAATTCGGCAAGAACCACCAGGGCGACCGCGACGAGCACCTGCCCACCATGCACGGCTTCGACGAGTTCATGGGCAGCCTCTACCACCTCAACGCGGAGGAAGAGCCCGAGAACCGCGACTACCCGAAGGATATGAAGCTCGCCAACGGCAAGACGTTCCTTGAGCAGTTCGGCCCCCGCGGCGTCATCAGGGCCAAGGCCGACGGCAACGGCGGCCAGACCATCGAGAATCTCGGCCCCCTCACCAAGAAGCGCATGGAGACGATCGACGACGAGTCCATGGCCGCCGCCAAGGAGTTCATCACCCGCCAGGCCAAGGCCGGCCAGCCCTTCTTCTGCTGGTGGAACGGCACCCGCATGCACTTCCGCACCCACGTCAAGCCCGAGCACATCGGCATCTCCGGCCAGGACGAATACGGCGACGGCATGGTCGAACATGACATGCACGTCGGCGAACTCCTCAAGCTGATCGACGACCTCGGCCTCGCCGACAACACCATCGTCCAGTATTCGACGGACAACGGCCCGCATTACAACACCTGGCCCGATGCCGGCACCACCCCCTTCCGCAGCGAGAAGAACTCGAACTGGGAAGGCGCCTTCCGCGTCCCGGCCTTCATCCGCTGGCCTGGCCACTTCCCGGCCGGCACGACCCTCAACGGCATCGTGTCGCACGAGGACTGGCTGCCGACCTTCGCCGCCGCCGCCGGCGCGCCGGACATCAAGGAGAAGCTACTCGAGGGTGGTGTGGCGCTCAACGGCCGCACCTACAAGAACCATATCGACGGCTACAACCTGCTCGATTACCTCAGTGGCAAGACGCCGGAGTCACCGCGCAACGAGTTCATTTACGTGGGCGACGACGGCGCCGTGATGGCGATCCGCGTCGGCGACTGGAAAGCGGTCTACCTGGAGAACCGCGCCGAGCAACTGCAGGTTTGGCGCGAGCCCCTCGTCCACCTGCGCCTGCCGCTGCTGTTCAATCTGCGCCGCGACCCGTTCGAGAAGTCCCAGCACAACTCCAACACCTACCACGATTGGATGATTGATCGGGCGTTCGTGCTGGTGCCCCTGCAAGCTGTGGCCAGCAAGTTCCTCCTGACCCTGAAGGACTATCCGCCGAGCCAGACTCCGGGCGACTGGAGCCTCGATTCGCTGGAGAAACAGATCAAGGGCATGGTCAATCCGGGTCGGTAAACCCTTTCCGAGTATGTCCAGGCCTTTTTCATCTTCGCTCGCATCAAGCAGCTCGCACCGCAGCATCCGGAATGGAAATCCAAAGAGCCCTTCGCTTCCGTGCTCAAAGGCAATGTGAACGCCGCGCTTGCGGGCGGTCAGGAAGCACTGTTGGAGATGGCGATGGCCACGCACGGGGGCATGACGAGCGAGGAGTTCGCACAAATTGCCGGAGACTGGATCGCGACCGCGAAACACCCGGAGACAGGCAAGCTTTTCACCGAGATGGTTTATCAGCCCATGCTCGAACTGCTCGCCTATTTGCGTGCGAACGGTTTCAAGACCTACATCGTCTCCGGCGGCGGCGTCGAATTCATGCGTCCGTGGGCGGAGCACGTTTACGGGGTCCCCCCGGAGCAGGTGATCGGATCGAGCATCAAGACGAAATACGCGTGGCGTGACGGCAAGCCGGTACTCATGCGCCTGCCGGAACGCGACTGGCAACTGATCTACCCGTTCCAGCAAGCACAGCATTGACCTGAGAAAATGGAAAACTCATAGGATCGCTTCCTTCCCCCTTCGCGAACGCGTAGATAGCAGCACTACCCCGTTACCCTGAACACCGCCGCGTGATATCCCCGCTGCCGAGGCCCGCCATGCACCGCCGCAGACTGCCGATCGGCATCCAGACCTTCGCCAAAATCCGCGCGGATGAGCATTACTATGTGGATAAGACCGGCTTCATCCGGCAGTTGACCGACGAGGGCACGCACTACTTCAATGGCCGGATTTGGCTGTTCGAGTTCAAGGTGGTCGAACTCGAACCGGCGGGGCGGGCGCTGCAACAGCTCAAGAGGCATTTGCGCTGTGCCCAGATGTTGTGGTGGCTGATACCTCGCAGACACCAGATGCTGCGGCTTTTTCGTCACAGCGCAAATGCCTCCTCAAGGAGCGGGACTATGCGGCACAGTACCGCGCGCTTGGCCAGCCGATCCATCTGATCGGCATCGCATTCAGCCGTGAACAGCGCGGGGTAGTTGGGTTTGAGGTCGAGACGCTGTAGGGCGTTCGGTGATGTCCGGAACCGCTGTGACCCCCCAGCATCGGACCGGATGTCGGTGCGACTGAAGTCGCACCGACAGTCGGCGGTCTTCCGCGGCGCAGGTGATGAAACGCCCGCCTCACCCGCCGCCCTGGTCCCGCGGCCCTTGCGCCAAGCGCATGCCGACGAGTTGCGCGACGACGACGGCGATATAAAACTGGCCGAACACGGTTTCGAGCATGGCGAAGGCGGTCATGGGTCCGCGTGTCGGCGCAATGTCGCCATAGCCGACCGAGGTGATGGTCGCGAGGCTGAAGTAAGTGAACAGGGCCGAGCGCCCCCGCAGGTCGCTGAACTGGGCCGTCAGGTCGGGACTGATGGTGAAGGAGCCGGGGAACAGGAACTCGAAGACGGCATAGAGGTTCGCCCAGGCCGCGGCGGCCAGGAGGTAGCCGCTCACGGCCCCGAGCACGTCGTCCGTCCGAATCCGCTCCTGCTGGAAGACGTCACGGAGAATCAGCGCCGCGGCCCAGCCGTTAAAACACATCAGCAGCACCTGCTGCAGCACTTCGAGCCCGGGATGGGAGACCGTCGGCAGGAGGTAGCGCGCCCCGCCCAGGGCGGCGACCACGATCCCGGACCACAGGGCCGCGATCCGCCCCCGGCGTCCCTCGAATACCACCAGCACCATGGCGGCCAGCGAGATCAGCACGAGCAACTCCGCGATGACGGTCACGCCGACCAGCCGCCGATCAACCGACTGCACAATCAGGACGCCCACCAGCACTAGGAGCAGGAGCAGATACCTGTGCCGTTTCAGTGGTTCGCTCCAACGCCCGTGCGAACCACCCGCAGGTCTAGGATTGATCCTGGCCCGAGCACCATGAGGGGCCCCCGGTCGCGGCGCCATGGAGCCCCCCGTCGGCGGTATCGCACCGGGACGCTCAGGACGCATGGCCATTCGCGCGCAGCCACTGTTCCAACATGATCAGCACCCACAGCATGACGCCGAAATAGTCCGCGTGCGCGCCCGCATGTTGGACCCACAGCCAGTCGATGTAGGCGGGATTGACGATCCCGCGCTCACGCAAGGTGCCCAGGCTGTCCACTGCCAGGGCCTGGAGCGGCGGATACTCGGCCAGCCACAGACCGATCGGCACGCCGAAGCCGTGCTTTTTCTTGGCGATGATCGCGGGCGGCAGGAAATCGGCCAATGCGTCCTTGAAGAACCAGCGCAGCGCGTTGTTTTTGAGCTGGAGCTGAGGCGGAACCCCGGCCGCGAAGGTCATCAGTCGCTCATCGAGCAGCGGATAACGGACGTCGATCCCCGCCAGTTCGCAGGCCTGGCTGACCTTGCGCAGATCGTTGTCCGCCAGGGTGATCTTGAGATCGAGATGCATCATCCGGTTGACGATGGCACGGGAGGCGGTGCGTTCGTAACAGGCGCGCTGACTCGCCAGCGGCGCGTCCGGATCGACCCGCGCGAGAAAGCCGGGCGCGAAGACCTCGGCAAGCGGCGTCCGGTGCAGGAAGTTGTAACTCTCCAGGCGGTCCGGCAGAGGGATGCGGGCCTGCTCCACGTAGCGCTTGAACTTGCGCAGTCCGGGAACGGCACTCAGACCGGGCAGGGCGGCGAGCGGATCGACCAGTCCGCGGCGCAACCAGCCGGGCACATTGCCGTAGATCTCGAAAACCTGCTGGTTGGCATAGCGGGCATTGCCGCCGAAGATTTCGTCACCGCCGTCACCGCCCAGCAAGCGCTCCATGCCGTCGGCCTGGGCATAGCGGGCGCACAGGTAGGCCGGCACGATGGAGGCGTTGGCGAATGGCTCGTCGCAATAGGCCGCCACCAGCGGAATAGCCTCGAGCAATTCCTGCGGCTGGACCTGGTATTCACGCGCATCCATCGCGAAGTGACGGGCGGCGAGACGCGCATCATCGCGCTCGTTGAAGCCTGCCGCCGCAAATCCCATCGAATAGGTGCGCACCGGTACACCACGCAATTGGCGCAGCGTGCCGGCGACGGTGGAACTGTCGGTGCCGCCGCTCAGGAAACAGCCGACCGCGGTCGGGTCGGGTCCGGGAGCCGCCGCGGCCCGCTCCACCACGAGGGGCAGCAGCGCGCGAAATTCGCGCTTGAGATCGGTCAGCGCGGCCGGGTTGTCGTCCCGATACGGCATCTGCCAATAAAAAAACGCATGGCGACCCAGCGGACCGAGATCGACGGCCTGGGCCGGCAGCAGCTTCTCAATGCCTTGGTAGATGGTGCCCGGACTCGGGACGACATGACAGTACAGATAATCGAACAGGGCCTGGTCACTCAGGTTCGCCTGAACATCGGGGAGCTCGCGCAGCGCGGACAGTCTGCTGGCGAAGACCACGGCCGCGCCGCTGCGCCCGAAATAGAGCGGCCTGATACCGGCCCGATCCACGGCCATCAGGATCTTCCGGCGGCGCAAATCCATGACCACCAGACCGAAGCTGCCGTGACAGTGGCGAAGCAGCGCATCGCCCTGCGCGTGATAGCGTTTGGCCACCGCCTCCGCGTCTGCCGACACGGCCGGCGCGGCATCGGCCGACAGCATGACCGGCTCGGTGAGACAGACCACCAGCTCCCCGTCCGCATGGACCTGCCCAGCTCCGCCCAGGGTTGCCGCATGTCCGCTCAGGTCGCGGATCAGACCAGCGCCCTTGATGTCGGGTGCACCGCCGCGACAGCGGCTGAGCATCCGGTCGAGGATGCGATCCGAGGCCGCCGCGTCGGCAATCTGCCCCATCCAACCGCATATGGCGTGCATCGCTACTCCCGTGGGGTGGTGGCGACTTCCGGGCGAGGACTGAAGCGCATCCCGCCACGGCGAAGCCGCAAGCGGATTATACCCCTGGGACCTGGTGTCCAGACCTGGCCTTGACGTAGTGCCGGGTTTGAAACCCGCCCCTAGGTCCGGTGATCGCGTTCGACACCCATCCCCACGCGACGGCCACGTGAAGCCGCGGCACCCGCCGCATGAGATTCCGCAAAGCCCCGGCAGCCAGAACCAGTCACGCTCCATCGTTGTCTCAAAGTATCTTGATCAACCTTATCGACTCACCGGAGTTTCCCATGAACCATATCCTGCTCAGTGCGATGGCCACGTTGTTTGCCGCCGGGGCACTCGCCGTGGACCCGCCCGCGGCGCCAGCGGCTAACGGGCCCGCCGCAAACCCGCTGGCCGAGGAAGCCAAGGCACTCGTCAAGGAGTTCGCCGGCACCCTGAAAGGTGAGCTGGAGGCCGCCATGAAGGCCGGCGGGCCGACCAAGGCGGTCAGCGTCTGCCAGGACCGCGCACCGGCCATCGCGAAAGACATCGCCACCCGATCCGGCTGGGAGGTCGGACGCGTCAGTCTCAAGGCGCGCAATCCGCAGCTCGACACACCGGACGCCTGGGAGCAGCAGGTCCTGACCCGTTTCGATCAACGCCAGGCGGCGGGTGAGCCGGTCGATACCATGGCCGTCGCTGAAGTGGTACAAAGCGACGGGGCCAAGCAGTTCCGCTTCATGAAGGCGATTCCAACCGGTGAACCCTGTCTGGCCTGTCACGGCAGCTCAATCACCCCGGAAGTCGCCGCCGCACTGGATCAAGCCTATCCAGAAGACCGGGCGCGCGGTTATGCTGTCGGTGATGTCCGCGGGGCCGTCAGCCTGAGCAAAACGATCGAATAAACGCGTTCCGCGTCGATCCGCCCCAGCGGGCCCTATCCCAGGCTGCCGATGCGCGCCTTCGGTATGGCCCGTTGGTGCGATGACGGCAGGGGCGCGCTGCCAAGAGCGAGTGGAACCATGTCCGACGAACGCTTCGATCTCAGTTACCTGGGTCTGATCGCACCAGGTGCCGACCCAGAGCAAGTCCGGCGGCGCCTGCGCGCGGTCTTCAAGCTCACCGACAAGGGGACGGAGCGTCTGTTCACCGGCCGGCCCGTCATCGTCAAGCGCGCCGTTGATTTCGCGACCGCAACCCGCTTCGAGAAGATTTTTGCTCGCGCCGGGGCCACGCTGACCATCGCCCGAGTGGAGGCTCGGAGCGAACCGGACAGCGAGGACGCGACGACCGCGGATGCAACCGCACGGGTGCGCACCATCGACACCGAGCAGTTGTCCCTGGCTCCACAAAGCGGTCGTCTGGAGGAACCACCGATCGGCGGCGGACCGGACCTGGATATCAGTTATCTGAGCCTGGTGCCGGGTGATCAGTGGACCCTGGCGGACTGCGCGCCCCCGCCTACACCCACCCCGGAACCGGACATCAGTTACCTCAGCCTGGCACCTGTCGAACCACGGGTCGAAGGCAACACCGATCCACAGTTGGATTAGCAATCGCGATGACCAAGGACTTCGACCATATCGTTATCGGCGCCGGCATCAGCGGGCTGGGCGCCGCCCATTTTTCGGCCCGGCGCGGACTCGGCACCCTGGTGCTGGAGTCGTCCCAACGCGTGGGCGGCTGCATCAAGACTCACCCGTTCGCGGGACTCGATGGGTTCTGGACTGAGGCCGGCAGCCACACCTGCTTCAACAGTTACGGCAACCTGCTCGGCATCATGGACGATCTGGGTCTGACCGCCGCGGTCCAGACCAAGACCAAGGTCGGCTACCGGCTCTGGAAAGACGGCAAGCGCCGCTCCATCGGCTCCGCCCTGCATCTGTGGGAGGCGGCGGTCTCGCTGCCGCGCCTCTTTACCACCCCCAAGGACGGGCAGCGGGTCGCCGACTATTACGGCCGGGTCCTGGGTCGACGCAACTACCGCGACCTGTTGCGCCACGCCTTCCAGGCGGTGATCTGCCAGGACGCGGACGACTATCCCGCGGAGGCCCTGTTCCGGCGCAAACCACGCCGCAAGGACGTCATCAAGGCGTTCACCTTCGCGGATGGACTGTCCCGCATCCCCCAGGCGATCGCGGCCCAGGAGCGCATCCAGGTGCGCACCGGGGTGAATGTCACCGCCGTCACCCCCGATGCGGACGGTTTCCGGATCGACCTGAGCGATGGTTCAGCGCTCGCCGGCGCCTATGTGACGCTGGCGGTCCCACCGGACCAGGCAGCACGCCTGATGCCGGCCGGGTTCGCCGCCGCGCGGCAGACGATCGCCACCATCGCCATGGCGGAGATCGAGACCCTGACACTGGCCTTCCGCGTCAGCGACCTGCAACTGCCGCCCCTGGCCGGTCTGATCGCGGTCGGCGGCAGCTTCTACTCGGCGGTGTCGCGCGACTTCCTGCCCGACAGCACCTACCGCGGGTTTGCCTTCCATTTCCGTCCCGGCGAGCTGTGCCCGAAGGAACAGGTAACGGTCGCCTGCCAGGCACTCGATGTCGATCCGCGGCACATCGCCGCGCAGGGGGAAACCCACAACCGCCTGCCGGCCTTGCGGGCCGGTCATGCCTCGGTGGTGGACCAGATCGACCGGGCGCTCGCCGGCAGTCGGCTCGGGATCACCGGCAACTGGTTCCTCGGCGTCTCCATCGAGGACGCCTTGACGCGCAGCCGTCGGGAATCCGATCGACTGTTCGGACTGGAAACCAAGGCCCTGGGCTAACCCGATCGGACCGGATCGGACCGGATCGGACCGGGCGGCAAGACCCGAGAACGCAGCAGAGGATTGGTCCGCACGTGAACACGTTGATAACAAAGCCTTCCGCGCGCTTCGGTCTCATCGCCCTGATCGCGATGGTATTCGCCCACTCCGCCGCCGCCGATATCATCGGCAGCGTGGGTACCAAGTTCAAGTTCATGGGGCCGAACGACAAGATCGTCGTCGAGGTCTTTCAGGACGAGGATCTCCCCGGGGTCGCGTGCTACCTGAGCCGGGCCAAGACGGGCGGGATTTCCGGGGCCGTCGGGGTGGCGGAAGACACCTCGGATGCGGATATCGAGTGCACCCAGATCGGCCCCATCGATTTGCCGGACGACATCCGCAGCGGCAAGCGCAACGGCGAGGAGGTCTTCAAGAAGCGCACCTCGCTGCTCTTCAAGACGCTTCAGGTCGTCCGGTTCTACGACGCCCCGCGTAATGTCCTGATCTATCTGACCTACAGCGATCGGATCATCGAGGGCTCACCCAAAAACAGCGTCACGGTGGTGGCCATTGCGCCCTGGCAAACACCGATCCCTGCACCCATGGCACCCCAGGGCGCCAAATGAACGGGGAGCTGGATCAGGACGGTTTGTCCGAAACCGCGGCCTCCCGTCCCTGGGTCAACGCGCGGATCCAGCGCAGCTTCCTGCCGGGATCCGCGGCCGTCAATGCCGCTATCCTGACCGCTTTCCAGACCTTGGCACCGGAGTCATTCGACCGCCGCAGTCATCTCGTCGGCGGGCGCTATGAGAACCTCTACCTGGAGCGGGCGCGGATGCCGGCACTCGCGCCCGTACTCGCGCACGCGCTGCACTGCGCCGCGACCATCCTCGACGAACCGGTCCGCGGATTGCGCTGCGGCTTCTGGTTCAACGCCGCGGGACCCGACCACCACACCAGCGAACACACACATGACGAGTGCGATGAGCGACTCTCGGCGGTCTATTATGTTGACGCGCCGACCGACTGCGGCGATCTGATCCTCTATGACGGCCCACTCACCGTGCGTGTCATGCCCGTCGCCGGGGCACTGCTCTTCTTCCCCCCCAACCTGCCCCATGCGGTAGAGCCCAATCGCAGCGGTCAATTGAGGCTCTCGATCGGCATTAACTTCGGGCCGGTACCCGCCGACCCGTGAATCCGGCCCCCCGCCCCACGACACAAGGCCCACGATGTCTTATCGCCTCCCTCTCGACACCTGGCCCCTGCTCCCGATCCTGCTGATCGTCTCGCCCGGTCTGTGCACCGCGGCGGACACCCGCCCGATCGCCCTGGAAGCGCCGGCCGCCGACCAACCGATCACCAGCGGACCCGCGCCAGGTGAAGCCGACGACAGCGCGGGTCTGTGGCAGCGCACCCGCACGACCGCCGAGCACTGGTGGCAGCGCTCCCGCGAGGTTGCGGGGCAAGCGGCGCAAGACGCCCGCGGCATGCTGGGTCCACAACCGATGGGATTCCCGCAGGTTTGGGAGCAGGTGGTCCCCAAGCTCCAAGACACGCTGGTCCTTGAGGACCGCCACGCGGACCTGCCGGACAGCGCCTGGATCGGCCAAGACAAGGTCTCCAATCAGGCCGAAATCGATGATCTGCTCGATGATGCGGTCGCCATCCTGTCCAGTTCACCGGTGCAGCAGTTCCGCGAGCGCATCCGCGCCATCCAGACCGAGATCGAGGCCGCCCGTGCGGCCATCGCCGGTTATCGCCAAAGCCGTGTTTCGGCACCCGGCGAGTCGACCATCAAACGGACGGTCGCCGACTACGATCGACTGATTGTTGAAAAAGAGCAGCAGATCACGCAACTGACCAAGCGATTGGGCGAGGTGAAGCGCGAATTCGCAACCGCGGTGCGGGCACTGGGGGTGGAACTGAGTGACGAACAGGTGGAGTTCCTGCTGTCCACCGTGGTCGGCGACAACATGGTCGACCTTGGCATCCTGTTCGACAATGTCAAGTCGGTCACCAGCCAACTCGAGACACTGGTGGCGCAGAGCGGCGAGGACCTCCAGAGCGCCCGTCGTTATTACGGCATGTACGTGGTCCTGCTGCGCGCGCTCGAACGGATGCATGTGACGATCGAAGAGGCCATCGGCGAACAGTACATTCCGCGGATCGATTCGATCATGACCCGCGCCCAGCAGTTGAGCGGCGAGACCCGCGAGCTGCTGCGTACCTCGCCGACCAAGGGCGATCTGCTCGCCGCCAACCTCGAGGCTCAGCGCCTCACCGTCGACGCGGCCGGCATCTATCGCCAATACCTGAGCGATCAGGCGAATCAGGTCAGCAAGGCCCGGCGTGAATTGGCAAAGGATATCGCGGCGGCCTGGAACACCTATGAAACGGTGCGCGTCTCCGGAGAATTAGTTGGGCTGGTGAAATCCAGCCAGCGACTGCTGGAAGGGCTGATGAACCGCCAGGTTCCGGCCCTGCGGCCATTCGAGAACCTGGAGCTGCGTCGCGAGTTCGAAAAGCTCACCGACCAGCTCCGACACAGTGGGCCAGGCTGATCCGCAACCAGGCGCTGCGGCCGCGATGTCGACGCGGCCGAGGGCGACATCGTGCCACCGCCGAAATCCCCGACCCCACCGCGGGGGCGGCGACGCACTCCAACCGCACAACAGCGGGCGGACCTAGCTCTCATTTTCCGAAACAACCTGGGAAACGCGCGTCGCAGTAACATAATCGCTTGATTTATAGCAGCTTCGCCAAGGCGCCGCGAGTTGCTTAATCACTCACAGCGGTCTATGGTTAAAAACGCATGGTCCTCCCAGCGGGCGCTGTCGGACGACATGCAAGCACACACCGACGTCAGGCGACGACCACAAGGCACCGCACCCCATGGACCGCCAAGAAGCAGCAAAATTTATGCTCGACTGCCTTCGCACCATGCTGGCCCGCAAAGGCTCCGATCTGTTCATTTCCGCGGAGTTTCCCCCGGCGTGCAAGATCGATGGGCGGATGACACCGCTGAGTGACCACACGCTCACCGGGTTACAGACTAGTGTGCTGGTGCGCGCCATCATGAACGACCGCCAAGTGCGGGATTACGAGGCGCATAAAGAGTGCAACTTCGCGATCAGCCCCCAGGGGATCGGGCGTTTCCGTGTCAATGCGTTCATCCAGCAGGGGCTCGCGGGCGCGGTATTGCGCACCATTACCAGCCGCATCCCGGAACTGGATGAGCTGAACCTGCCGCCGGTCTTGAAAGACCTGATCATGACCAAGCGCGGGCTGATCCTGGTCGTCGGCGGCACCGGCTCGGGTAAGTCGACCAGCCTGGCGGCGATGCTCGGCCACCGCAACGCCAATAGCTTCGGGCATATCATCACGATCGAGGACCCGGTCGAGTATGTCCACCCGCACCGCAACTGCCTGATCACCCAACGCGAGGTCGGCGTCGACACGGAGAGTTGGGACGCCGCCCTGATCAACACGCTGCGCCAGGCCCCGGATGTGATTCTGATCGGTGAGATCCGCCAGCGCGAGACCATGGAGCACGCCATCAATTTCGCGGAGACCGGCCACCTGTGCCTCTCGACCCTGCACGCCAACAGCGCCAATCAGGCCCTGGACCGCATCATCAATCTGTTTCCGGAAGAGCGGCGGGTGCAACTGCTGATGGATCTCTCGCTCAACCTCAAGGCGGTGATTTCCCAGCGACTCCTGCCCTGCACCAACGGCGGACGTATTGCGGCGATCGAAATCCTGATCAACTCGCCGCTGATCCAGGACCTGATCTTCAAGGGCGACGTGCACGGGATCAAGGGAATCATGAAAAAATCACGGGAACTCGGGATGCAGACCTTCGACATGGCCCTGTTCGACCTTTACGAAACCGGTAAGATCAGCTACGAGGACGCCATCCGCAGCGCCGACTCGATGAACGAACTGCGGCTCGCCATCAAGCTGGAGGGTCACGAATCCCGCGGCAAGGATCACTTCGCGGACATGGAGGCATTCTCGATCGTGCCGGAAGGTGACGAGGGCATCACCGACCCCACGTTGTTCGGAGCGCCGCCGGCTCAGCCGACGGGATCGGAAAGCGACAGGGTCCCCTATGCGCCAAGCGAGACGACCGCCGGGCTGGCGGCGGAGGCGGCCCATCCGGCTACCATCCACCAGCCCGGCGTTGCCAAAGCAAATGGCACCTGAGCACACGTGAGACGCCGCGTTGGACATTACGCCCTATCTCGAAATGATGATCCGACATCAGGCGTCGGATGTCTTTTTCACTCCCGGAACTCCGGTCCGGATCAAGATCGAGGGGGTCATTCGCCCGATCGGTGAGTCGGCAACCACCGCGGAATTCTGCCGGGACGCGGTGCTGTCGATTCTCGATCGGGACAAGGCGCAGCAATTCGCAAGCGAATTGGAAGTGGATTTCGCGATCGCCCTGGAGGAACGGGCACGTTTCCGCGTCAATGCCTTTCATCAGCGCGGCCAGGCTGCGATGGTATTGCGCTACATCCGGGCCACCATCCCCACTGCCGAGGAATTGGGGCTGCCGCCGGTGCTGACCCGGCTGATCATGCAGAAGCGCGGGATCATCCTGATGGTCGGGTCTACCGGGTCCGGCAAATCCACGACGCTCGCGGCCATGATCGACTCACGTAACGCCGCGGCGCCGGGCCACATCCTCACGATCGAGGATCCGGTGGAGTTCGTCCACCCCCACAAACAGTGCATCATCAACCAACGCGAGGTCGGAGTCGATACCAAGAGCTATGCCGCGGCCTTGAAAAGCTCACTGCGCGAGGCCCCGGACATCATCCTCATCGGCGAAATCCGCAGCCGCGAGACCATGGAGGCGGCCATTGAACTGGCCGGGACCGGACACCTGGCCATTTCGACCCTGCACGCCAACAATGCCCATCAGGCGCTGGAGCGGGTCATCAATATGTTCCCCCAGGAACTGCACAAGACCCTGTTCCTCGATCTCTCCATCAATATGCGCGCCATCATCTCCCAGCGCCTGGTGAAAACGGTCAGCGGCAAGCGCACCGCCGCCATCGAGGTGCTGGTCAACACGCCGCACATTGCCGACCTGATCCGCGACGGTCGCGTCGACGAGGTGAGTGAGGCCATGCAGGCGAGCAATGAAGACGGCATGAAGACCTTCGACGACGCCCTGCTCGACCTCTTTCGCGCTGGGACCATCAGCTTCAACGAGGCACTGGCCAATGCCGATTCGGCCCCGAATCTGGAAGCCAGGATCAATTTCGGCTGAAGCGGCAACCCTGTGCGCCCAGGCGACCCAGCGTATCGCAACCCAATCGACAGTGGGCAGTGCGCTGCTGATGCCCAAATTGAATCGTTTCTCCGATTACGACAACGACAACGACGACAACGATCATATTCGTTGCTAACTAATTTCTGACTCGTTATTCAGCTTCTTCCAGGGCACAGGTCTCGTCGTTACCGATCCAAAACCCCAGGCTCTTGCGCAAAAACTCCTGCCACGGCATGTAATGGGAGCCGTCGCACGAAAAATTCATCCCGACGATCCCGTTGAATACGTTGAGCGAACCGGAGCGCAGATAGATGGTCTCATCCATGAAACGCAGGGCGCGGAAGGTCTTGAAGACCTCGCCGACCTGATCCAGTGGAATCGCCGCATCCGCCGGATAGGGGCGACTGGGGTAGGCCAGACAGATCCCTGGGTCGGTCAGGTCCTCGAAATCGAGGAGGCGGAAACGGTAAGGATCGTCGATCAACCACAGGGTGGCACGTGAACTGGAGAAGTGCAGTTTGCCGTGGAACACCCCATGCACCGCGATCAACTCCCGCAACAAGTCCAACACCTCGTCGATGCGCGTGTCCATCAGGCTTTCCACCCGTTCCTGAAGAAAAAGCCCGCCGCGAATCGCCGGATCGCCCTTGAGTTGTACCCATTGCTCCGGCGGCCGATACACCTCGCGGGTCAGCGGCAGTTCGCGCAGATCGAAGTCCGCCCCCAGATACCCGAGCGTCGTCCCCGCCAGTGACGTGACGCGCTGCACCGCCGTCAGCGAGGGGCGGCGCTGATTGCGGCTGATGTATGCCTGGGACAGAGAAAAACGTTCCCCCGCCAAGGCGTCGGCCAGATAGGGCCGATCGCGGCGGTCCCGCCCGCAACACTCGGGCAGCAGACCGCTCGGGGTGCAGTTGGCGGTCAATTGGCGCGCCTGTGCATCGAGCACATAGAGATACTTGCAAGACGGCAGGCCCGGCAACGCTGCCAGCAGGCACTGCTCCAGCGCCGCCCGCTCAGGCCAGACGTCGGCACAGGCACGTGCCAGCCGCTCCAGTGGCGAGGCCAGCCGCCCCCGCAACAACATCCGCTGCTGGGCGACTGCGGCCTGTAAGGGTTTGCTCATTCATTCCTCCGTTTGCGTATAAGGAACCGTTCACTCATATGCTAAACAAGTTCATTTGGAAACGCCTTCGGCGTCTCGGTCGTTGTCCTTGTCGTTGTCGTAATCAAGTTCGGTTGATGATCCCCGCAAGTATGCGTTGGTCCCGTGCGTGGCGTGCTGCTCATGCTTAACTTGAATCGCTTATCCGATTACGACAACGACAACGATTGTCTCCTTAGGGGTACTCGTCCCCCCCTTCCCAATCCACCCGAGCATCCAAGCCATTGTCCCGACGAAAGCGCATCGCCTCGCGGATCAGCGCCAGACGCGACCGGTCCTTACCCCAGACCTTCACGGTCGCCGGGTCGGGGGTCTTGTCGTTGGTCCAAATCCGCCACAGCAAGGCCGCGTTCTCCCAATAGGCCGCCGCGACGCTGTTGCCGTCCGGGCTGAAACGGGCATAGGCCACACCACCCAAATCGGCCTCCAGCACCAGATAGGACCCCACGGTGCGGGGCAGACTGTTCGTCTGGCGCGGCAACACGGGACGCTGCCACAGGCGCAGCGCGCCGTCACGGGACGCGGTGATGATCCAGCGGCCGTCCGGGCTGAATTCGGCGGAGTAAATCCGGTCGTTGTGACCCTTGAGTTCCGCAATCAGCGCGCCGCCGCGGTTCTCCCAGACCTGAGCGCGGGCGTCCATGGAGGCCGTAACCAGCACCGCGCCGTCCGGCGAGAAACGGACACTATAGAGCGCCTCGGTCTGCGCCTCGAGAAATCGGGGCGCCCCGCAGACGCCGTCTGCCAGCGGGACCAGAACGCCCCGTCCATCCTCGCCGACACTGGCAATGGCATGCCCATCCGGGGCAAACGCCAGATCGGTGATGGGGGCGCCATGCGGGTCGAGTCGACAAACCAGGGTCCAGAGCCCGCCGGGCGCGGAGCGCAGCACCCGCAGGATCCCGGCATCGTCGCCGGTGGCGAACCATTGGGTGCCGCTCGACCCGGCGACGGCCGCAGCCTGGACTCGGGCCGGCCCGTGCTCCAGGACCGGGGACAGCGGCAGCTCGGCGCAGGTGGCGGGGTCCCACAGACGCACCGGTCGCGCGGCCTCATTGGAGGTGGTCAGCAGCCAACGCTCGTCCGGGGTAAAGAGGACGCGATAGTATTCGACACGCACCGTCCGTTTGCCCGCGGCGGCAGACTCAGGCGCGGCGGCGGGCCCCGCTTCCAGCGCGCACCCGCCGCCGGTGATCAGGTTCCAGACTCGCGCGCTGCCGTCGAAGGCCGCGCTGGCCAGCCGCCGCCCGGTGGGCGAGAAGGCGACCCGCCGCACCCGGCCGCGATGTCCCCGCAGGTTCCAGATCTCCGCCGGCGCCGCCGTGGGGGCCTGGCTGTCATAGCGCCAGACCCGCACGGCGCCGTCGAACGAACCCGTGGCAATCAGAAAGGCCCCAGGATCGGTGTCCAGTTCCGGCGGCGGCCGGGCCATGTCGAGATGCCAGACGTGATCCGCATGGAGGAGCGGGAAGGACAAGGCGCTGGTCGGGTCCACGGACCAGACCCGCGCCGAGCCGTCCTCATCGGAATAGGTCAGGACCCGGCTGCCATCCTTACTGAAACGGGCATTGGTCACGGCGGCATCGTGACTGAACGCGGCCACCTCGCGCCCGCCCTGAAGCCCCCACAGACGCGCGGTCTTATCCAGTGAGGCGGTCAGTACCAGATCTTCCGCCTCACGGGGATCGCTGACCGGGGACGCCCGCACATGCTCCACACTGAGCCGATGCTGGCCCAAGACCTCGGCGTCGCCGGTGCGCAGATCCCAGCGCACCAACTGGCCGGCATCGTCACCGGCCAGCAGATAGCGGTCCGCGGCCGCGAACGCGATGTCACGCACCGCGGTCTTATGGATCTGGATCTTGCGTCCCTGGCGGGTCACCTCGCCGAGGACCGCGAGTTCACGCCCGTCGCGATCATAGAGCCGCACCCGTTCGTCCGCCGCGGCGACCGCGATGCGTTCACCCCGGCCGTCGAAGATGGCGCGGTTCACCGGACGGTCCAGGGGGCCGCCCGGCGGCAGGCTTACGCGCGCGTCACCGGTAGCGGACTCGACCACCAACGCGGTGCCGTCGCGGGAGGCGGTGACCAGCCGCGTGCCGTCCGGTGAGAAGGCGACCCCGCGGATCTCCTTGTCGTGGAGTGCGCGGTCCCACCGGGGTTGGCCGAGATGTTGCGTATCGATGACGCAGAGCCCGAAACGTCCGCCCGCGATGGGATGGGAGAGCGCGAGATAGCGATGGCTGCCATCCAGCGCGATGGCACCCCCGGACCGCGCCCCGCAAAACCAATCCGGCGCCGCCCCGTCCGCGGCCGGCAATCGCCATACCCCGGTCTCACCGATGCCCAGGATCAGGGGCGGGTCAACCCCATCGGTCAAGCGCACCGCGTGGATGGGCACCACGGGCGTGGCCAGCCGCCGGGCGAGCACGAAGCGATTCTCCTCTAGACGCCACAAGCTGGCCCCGTCCTGGAGCGAGAGCGTGACCAATCGCTGACCGTCGTCACTGAAGCTGGGTGAGAGCGCCCGCTCCGGGGTCGGTCCGCTGGCCTGAGCCATGGCGATGAGCCGATTGGCGCTGAACGCGCGGCTCAGGGTATCGGTGGCGGCCTGCGGCAGGTCCTGGCCCGCATCGAGCGCCAGGCGGATTGCCGCGGGCGTGTTGCCCTGATTGATCGCCAGGTTCGCGGCGTTGAGTTGACTGCGATGCAGGTTCAGGGTGGCCGCCCGCGAGGCCTCCCAGGCCCACCAGGCGGTTGCGGTCGCAACGACCAGGAGCACCGCCAGGGTGAACCCGATCAGCCGCATCGAACGGTTACGTCGACGCTGATTGCGCAGATTAAGCAACGAACGGTCCAGAAACTCCTGCTCAACCGGTTCCAACTCCTGGACGAAGGCGTCAGCGAAACGGCGGGCGCCGGCGTGACCGACCTCACCCAGCAGATACTCGCGATTGCAGTCGGTACGCTTCCAGAGGCGCGCCTGGCGGGTGATCTGTACACGCAATTGCAGATCACGCCGGTTGGCTGGATCCGCCAGCCAGTCCCGGACCGGCACCCAGGTCTCGATCAGAATCGGGTGGACGAAGCTCACCGCCGGGCGGTAGTCACGCCAGTCGCGGCGCTGCGGGTCGGTCTCGGCGGATGGAGCGGCAGGCACCGCGGCCGCTCCTTCTGTCAGCGCCTTGATGGAACGGTCCGGCAACAGGCGGGCGCGCCACTCCTGCGCGGTCTCCCAGGCGATGCGCGCGACGGCCCCGAAGAGCGCGTCATCCGTCTGGGCGCAGGGCAGATGCTCCGCGGGGTCGAAAATCCCCTCGGTCACCATCAGGCGCGCCGCGACCAATGCCTGCACCAAACAGACACAGCCAGGATCCCGGAACAGGGCTCGCAGGTCACCGACGCGCGACACCGGGCGGGACGCGGGACCGCCCTCCAGGGCGATCAAAGCCCGGCACAGCATCGGCAGGGCCTCCCGCGCCGCGGCGTCGAGCCCCTCCCAGCAGGCCTGTGCCCGCCGCAACGCGCTACCGGCCACACCACCCCCGGCACGATAGTCCGCGATCCGCAGCAGGAGCCCCGTCTCGCCCCCGTCGACCGCGGCCGCGCGGGCCCGTGTGTAAAGATCTTCCAGGACCGGTTGCAGCAGCACCGGCCAGTGGGTCAGATCACTGACCTCGGCCTCGAGCAGGTCCGCCAGGCCATGACCTGGTCCGCCGTCCATGTCCTCGTAATCGATCCCGGCGACCCGGGCGGGAATCTCGATGACTTGCCGGATCCGGGCGGGAGGCGGCGGCTCGAGCGGGTACCAGGCCCCCTCAGCCACCGCGGCCGCCAAGACGGGGAGGCGCGGGAGCCAGTGCAGGAGATCGCTTCGCAGGGTGACGATGACCCAGACACCGTCCTGGGCAGCCAGGGCGGCCAGGGCCGCAACGAACGTCCGGGTGCCGGGAGCCGCGAGCGCCGCCGCGGACAACAACCCGTCGAGCGGATCGAGGATCAAGGCCAGTTGCCGGTGTCCGTCCGGATCGCCCGCACGGCCTCCGACCTCGGTGTCCAGGCGGGCGAGCGCGGCACGCACCTGGCCCGCGGCCACCTCCGGCTCGGCTTCCAACAAGCGGGCCAGCCCCGCCGCGTCGAGGCCGAACCCGCTCAAGGAAGCGCCCAGCAGGTCCGGTGACAGGAGCGCCTCGGCCAGTGCCGCCAGCGGATCGGTCCGATGCGCGGGCAGCAAAGCCCAGCGACAGGCCGCCATCCCGGCGAACAGGAAGGGCCTTACCAACCGCGGCAGCAGCCCGGCCCGCACCAGCGAACTCTTACCCACTCCGGATGGCCCGCTGATCAACACCAGACCCCGGCCCGCACCACGCACGCGATCCAGCGACGCCACCAACTCACGGGTCTCGGTCTCGCGCCCGACGAAGACCGGCTCATCGCGCAGCTCATACCGGACTTGGGCGCGGAAGGGGCTATCGCGCCACTCGCCGGCCCCCGGACGCCGGCCACGCTCCGCGCTGATGCGCCGATTCAACAACTTACGCAACTGCACCTGGACCAGTTCGCGCAGCACCCGGTCGTTGTCGAACTGGCGGAAGGCGCGACTGAAGCTGCCGTCCGAATTGAAAAAATGGGTGCGGAAGAACACGTCCAACCGCTCCCGATCGGCAATCGCCACGCGCGTGGTCTCGGCATCGGTAATGTCGATCAGGCGCGGCGTTGTCTTCTTATAGACCAAAACCTCGGGTGGGTTAGCGCGGGCCGACGCCGCCACCGCGTCGACGAACTCCCATTCGGTTCCGGTCATGCCGCCGTAAGGGTCATCGGCGAGCGGCGTACCCAGCCGGGTCCACAGCATCACCAGGACGATCTCGCATTCCGACGGACGCGACAGACCGGCCTGGAAGCTCTGCGCCGCGGTCAGCACCTCCTCCTCCCACAGCACCGACTGGAGTTTGAAATAGGGGAGATACTCGGCGGCAAGCTGCGTGATCAGTTCCTTGACCAGGGCGCGCTCATGATCCAGGTCGGCCGGCGACGAAACGAAGATTCTGACCCGTGATTCTGCCATCGCGTACGCCTGGAGGGATTGAACGGTGAGTAATCGGAAGCAAACACCCACACTATAGCGAGGCGGCCGATCGACCGGGACCCTTGACCTGAGAACTGGGTCGACCAAGAATCCCCAAACCAGGGTAGAATCCAGCAGCACAGGGCGGACGACAAGTCCGGTCCGACCAAAGCGATACCCGATCGCCGTTTGAGCAGGAGGAACGCATCATGTTCCACCATGAAACCGCAGATACCGAACGCTTCGAGCAGGTCATCCTGCTCGCGGTGCGGCAAATCATCCAAGACCCGGACCCGGTGCGCTTTCTCGCCTGGTCCAAGAACGAGGTCCCGCGCATTTTGGGCCTTTACGACTATGGACTCGAAGACGTGGAGATCCGGCGCCTGACAAACATGCTGGCCACGGCCATCTGGAACGCCACCCCGCAACCGGATCTGGGGTACCGCACCCAGCCGCTGAAACCCCCATTCGCTCATGCACCCTGCCCCTGCGGGTCGGGGGAGCGTTACGACGCGTGCTGCGGCGACCTCGACGATGTGCCGGAACTCTCGGCCGAACTGATCTGGGAATTGCTGCTCGACGAACTCCCGGAGCGCGCGCTCAAGGACGCCCTCGAGGCGGATGCCGTGCCCCGTCCGCTGCTTGCGCGGGTGGCGGACCGCTGGCTGGAACAAGACCGCCCGGGTCGGGCCGTGGCCCTGTTGGAGCCGGTCTTCGCCGGTCCACTCGAGGCCTTGGATGGGGCCTATGAACCGGCCTTCGACGTCCTCTGCGATGCCTATGACCGGCTCGATCATTGGCGCAAGAAGCAAGCCTTTCTAGAGCGTCTGTGCACCCTGGGCAGCCGGGCGCTCCAGTCCGCCGCCTGGCAGCGGATCAGTACCATCCACATCGACGAGGGTGACTTCGAACAGGCCCGGGCCGCCTTTGCCGCCGCCCTGCGCAGCGACCCTGACAACCCCAGTAACGCACTCCTGGAAATCACGCTGCTGGCCGCCCAGCACCAGGACGACCTAGCCAGCGCGCGGGCGCGGTTCTGGCTGCATCGACTGCGTAAGATCGGCGCCCAGGAACAAGGGTTTCTGGATTTCCTCGCCCAAGCCGTCAAGAACCCGCAACAGGCCTTGGTCGACAGCCATGCGGACGCCCTCGACCCATTGCTGGTCGAACTGCAGGAGTGGATCACCACGGCCGCCGACCGGCCGCTACCGGACTATGGCGTCACCCCGCTGAAACTGCCCCGCCCCGATGCCCCGCCGCGCCCCCTGGCGGGCGCCGCCGACCCGGGCCGCCCGCGACGCTCACTCATGGTCCGCGGCAACCCCGCCGAACTGCGGGCACCCGCCCGAGTGCGGCGCCTGGAGTCGGTGTGGCGCACGCTCTTTCCCGGCGGCAAGCCCAGCGCCACCGACCTGACCCTGGGTGATGCCGGACAGGTCTGGCTATCCGTGGAGTGGATTGAGTTGCTGCTGGCGACCCCGGAGGCGGCCGACAGCCTCGACATCCTGGACGATCTGGCCACCGCGCTCTACGAACACCCCGAGAGCACGCTACCCTGGATCTCCCACGCACTCTTGCGTCCACTGGTGGACCGCGCCTGGGGCATCCTCAACCAGGCGGCGCCCGCCGCGGCGGCCCATCATTGCCCCTGGACACGGGAAACGAATCGACCCGCGTTGCGGCTACTGTTCCGCCGCTACCTGTGTCAGATCGACGAGGGCCAACTCCAGGCAGCGGCCGTCACCCTCGAGACCTTGCTGCGGCTCAACCCGCAGGATCACCATGGGGTGCGGGCCGAACTCATGAATCACTACCTGCGCGGCGGCGAAGACGCGCGCGCGCTGACCCTGGCACGCCGGTTTCCGGATGACCTGCTCGCCGATCTGGCCTACGGCGAGGTGCTGGCGCTGTATCGACTGGGTGAACAAGAACGCGCTCGCGCGGTGCTGCGCACGGCGGTGGATCGCCTCCCGCGCATCCCGCGGTATCTGACCCGCAAGCGCATCAAGCGACCGCGCCCGAGCCCCCTGGGGGTCACCCCAGGCGGCGAGGACCAGGCGTGGATGTATCGGGAGGCGATGCGCGACGTGTGGGAAGCCGAGCCGGGCATCCTGCGGTGGATGAAGCGGGTTACCGCCTGAGCGAGATTTTGATGCAAATCGACCGGGAGCACCCGATGGACACCCGCTACCGTATCGCTTTCTCCGGGGAACTGGTCCCAGGGGAACCCGTGCGCAAGATCATCGAGGCCTTTGCGACGCGTTTTCGGGTACGCGAGGAAACCGCTCGAAACATCATCCTGGGCGGCAGTCGTACCGTGCTCAAGCGCGATCTGAGCGAATCGCGCGCACAACGTTACAGCAAAGCGCTCAAAGAGGTCGGGCTCCTGGTTGTTCTGGAGCCGCAAGGGCTTGACCCGAACTCCGAACTCCGTTTGGATCAGGCGCCGAGCATCGACCTGCGCCACACCGAGTCGATGTTCTCCCAATCCGATCTGGTGTCGGAGGTTGCCTTCGCCAAGGCGCGGCCGGCCGGCGCAACACGTTGCCCCAAATGTGGCGCCGAGGCCGTGGCCCCGCTCACGGGAGTCTGCCAGGCCTGCGGTGTCGTCGCGGAGCGTTACATTGCACGTCAGAACGGCCGGCCAACCGGGAGCGCACCAGACGACCCCTATGCGCCGCCGGCAGCTGACCTCACACCCCCCTTACCGGACAACCGCAGCGAGCACCTATATCCACCCCGTTCGGTCGCGGCCGGGCGCGGCTGGGGCTGGATCACCGCCGCCTGGCGGCTGTTCAAGGACAGCCCCTTGACCTGGGTCGGCGCCAACGCGCTCTATCTCCTGATCACTATCGCGCTTGGATTCATTCCCTTCGTCGGCGAAATCGCCCCGACCATCCTCGGCCCAATGTTCACCGGCGGCCTGATGATCGGTGCCCATCATCAGCACGCCGGCGGACGTTTCGAGGTCAAGCATCTGTTTGCAGGGTTTGCACGCAAGCCCGGTCCGCTGGCCTTGGTGTGCGCAACCTACGTCGGGTTTGTTTTCCTGTTGGTACTGGCCGTTGGGCTCGGTCTCGTCGCAGTTCTCGCCCTCACCAACCCGGACTGGTCCGCGTGGGCCGATCGCCGGCTCGACTCGAAACAACTGGAACCAATCGTCGCCGTGCTGCCACTGTTCTTCGGCTTTTTCGCCATCCTTGTGACCATGGCCACGATGTTCGCCTCGGCGCTGGTGGCCCTCAATGATGTTCCGGTGTTACGCGCCTTCAACCTGAGCCTCAAGGGCTGCTGGCGCAATATCCTGCCCTTCCTCGTTTTCGGTCTGGTCGGCTTCGGCCTGCTCCTGGCCAGCGTACTGACCCTGGGCCTGGCCCTGCTGGTGATCATGCCGGTACTGACGATCGCACTCTATATCGCCTACCGGGAGATTTACTACCGCTGATGCCACACATCTACCTACCAGCCCGTTCCGCCGACGAGTGGGCACAGTTCCTGGCCGATCCAGAGAAACACTGGAGAACCGGGTACTCCGCGCGCACGCTTGCCCACTCTTGGCAGGATGCCAACGGCTTCCCTAGTGAAATCCGGGAGGCACTGGCATCTAATGAGTATCTTGCAGGACTTCAATTACTTCTGGCACTACCGGAGCATCAGGTACCTCTCGTTGGGGGGTCGCGGCCTTCCCAAAATGACATCTGGGCACTTGCACGTACGAGCACTGACCTTGTTTCGATTGCCGTCGAGGGTAAGGTCAAAGAACCCTTCGGTCCAACGATGTCAGAGTGGCTCGCTGAAGGATCAAAGGGTAAATCAGCCCGACTTGCGTTTCTTCGCCGAGAACTCAATCTGAACGAAGAACTCGCAGGCACTATTAGATATCAGCTTCTTCATAGGACAGCCTCCGCGATCATCGAGGCTAAGCGTTTCGGCGCAACACACGCAGTTATGATTGTTCACTCCTTCAGCCCATCACGCGATGGGATTCAAGATTTTGAACAGTTTGCATCTTTACTCCGTGTTGAATCTGCAGTAAACAAGATCGTGTCGGCGGGTATTCGGGGTGGCGTTCATCTCCACATTGGCTGGGTATGCGGGAATGAAAAATACCTCTTGGAATAATTGCGCGTCGGAGTCTCACCAATCGCTCGACTGGACACATCACGGCGCGCAGCCATTTGCCTCACCGTTTTATTTTTGGTCAAATGTTGTCACGCCACAACGTGCCGGTTAGCTCAAATGAAAAGGGGGAGAAGAGGCCGGGATTAATTATGAAGCCTAAGAAGGACAAAACTGGAAAAACGTCCGGTTCAATTTACGTTTTACGCGGCCCGGCGGATTTAGTTGAGCGTGGCCCCTTGTCCGGAGCTTCGCTCGGCGCTATGGCTATAGCCTTTACCGCGATCGAAATTCCTGCAGCCTGGTAGCGTCTACCAAACGGTCCATGTTTTGTAATGTAAAGACCTTGCCGCGGGTGGCGAGAATCAATTTCTTCATGTCTTCCCGACGCACGCCGAACCCGCGACCGGCAATGCAGGCGATGACCTCGAACCGGGGACGATCGGGCGGTTGCCCGGCCATGCTCAGTTGGCACAGGTGCTGAACTCGGGTCACCTTGTCCCGCGCAGTACCGTCATCTTCGGTCAGCTTGGCCTCAATCATGACCTGCGGGTTGAACTCGTTGGGAATGACGAAGTCGGGCGCTTGGTCAAGACCGGGCAAACGTTCAGCGCGTCTGGTCTTGCGAAAGCTGGTGCCCGCTTGCGCCAGCACGTCTTCGATGGCGTTCTCGACCAGATTACCAACCAGCTCACTGATGGAGTCTCGATCGGAAACTCGACGAATCCGGGCCCTTTGGGCATGACCAGAAATTCGGATTCCAAGCAACCGAAGACCTCGTCCACATAAACATCCATGTTGGCCTGAATGTCATCGAAGTCCGCCTCAAAAGGGAACGGCATAGTCTAGCTCCTGCGTATCGGACGTTGTTTGCGCATAAACGGGTGCTGCTTCCTCGCCCACCTTGCTGATCTTCAGCCGCCGCAGCGTCTCGTCCACGTTTCCTAAGGAGTGGACGCCCGCGGCGAAACGGGCCAGCTTCTCCCGCATCGGTTGCTGCCGGTCCCAATCGTGCCGCAGTTGCCAGACGGCCATGCGGGTGAGGTGGCCGAAGCAGATGCAGCGGGTGTCACCGATCGTCGGTACCCGGCCGGCACGGGTGAGTTGCGCCAAGTCCTTGGCGACGACTCCGGCAAATTCGTCCGGCGTCTCGAAAAGCCATTGCCGTTTCGTGTTGCCCGTGGTGCGGCAGACCAGGATGGTATCGATGATGGACGAGGCGGTGCCGTGGATATGGATGGACCCGCTCATCTCCGCCGGGCAGGGCAGCGAGGCGGAGCAGACCAGTCCGGCGTCGAGGATCGCAGCACCGACGGCGAAGTAGGCCTCGATTCGGTTGTGATGGTACGTGAAGGCGAGCGGCGCTCCAGGTTTCAGCGCTCGGGCCATGCGTCCATAGACCGCGGCGAGGCCCTCGGCGAAATGCGTGAGATCCCGATCGTCCGTGACGTTTCCGGTTAGTTCCAGGTCCGAACGGGTGGATTCACGGGCGAATCCCTCCCATTGGCTTCCGACCAGACGGCGCAGCCAGACGTAGCAGAAGTCCATCAGTTCGGCATACTGAACGTTGCCGAAGTAGGGTGGATCGGTGAAGACCGCGTCCAGGCTGTTGTCCGGCAGATCGGTTTCGGTATCCGCCGCGGTCTCCAAGGTGCTGCTGGCACAGTGCACACGGATGCCGCGACGGCGCTCGCCGTCACGCTGTTCACCGATCCATTCCCCGACGATCGGAACCAGGGTCTTGCGCCCGCCTTGGTGCTGCACCTCGAAGGGTGCGTCGCAATAGCGCTTGGCTTTGGTGTATTTGTCGATGATGTTGACCCAGCCGCCGGACCCCACGCCGGCACCGCCGTTGTTGCGGATACCGAGGATGTTGGATTCGCATTGCACCAGCCCGACCGGAAAGCCGTGGACCGAGAAGATATCCAGTGATTTCAGCGCCATGGTGTCGTAAGCGCCCGGCGTGCTGTGCCTTGCGTTCCGGATTGAAATACTCCATGGCGAACAAGCGGTGCCGCGGCGGACCAGCGGCCGGTCGCGGGTAGGTGTTGGCGTGACCGCAATGGGGGCAGGGGCAGCGACTGCGGCCGACAGGGCCTGACTCGTGTAGTACCGCGCCGCAGGTGGGGCAGGGTCCGGGGCGTTTGCGGTCCATGACCTCATTGAGTTCGCCGCAGGCTGGGCAGATCAGGATGTTCTTTGGGTGGCGGCGGTCCTCGGCAAGCAGGTAGCCGGGGAACAGGTCGAATGCCGCTCCGCAGCGCAAACAGTCCAGCACCTTGACCCAAAGGAAATACTTCACCGGCACATCGCGGTCGCCATAAATTGGGCAGTCGGTACGGTAATACCCCTCAATCTCTATGCTCAGGGCGTCGGTCAGTTCGCGGGCGGCAGCGGCGTAGGCGTCGAGGTCGATGTGTTCGAGTTCCTCACGGACAATCCAGGTCGACATGGGATTCACGTCGAAGCCCTGGACGTCGCAGCCGATGCGGTTGGCCTCGATCAGCGGTGTGCCGCCGCCCATGAAGGGGTCAGCAATCCGGATGCCCGGAAAATCGTTGCGCTGAAAGAAGGCTTCCTGGAGCGGGCGATCACCGAATTCCGCCAACAGTAGCCCGCGGAACAGGGTGCCAGGTCGCCGCGCGAACCATTTATGTACGGCGATGATCGGTCGGTAGTTTTGCTGGATCTGCTTTTCCTTCAGTGCAAGGGCGGCAATGAAGGGGACATCGAAGGCGTGCTCGATGCCTTTGGGTGTTCGGGGCTGTGGGTGCGGCACATCAGACGGCGCCTGCTGTGTGTCGGCGGTAGTCCGCGGGGCGACGGTTCTCGTCGGATCGCTGGATTGCGGAGGGTTGGCGGGCATTGTGTCCAAGGGAGCGACCTATTCGGGTGGTCCGTCTTATTTTGCTGGTCTGGCCGCGAGGTACCATCCATGGTCCTGGCTTCCGGCACTGGCGAACCTGCAACCTGAGGTGGAACCGGGGATTTGCGGCAAACGCCGACACGCGCGGACGCCGTGCTTCGGCATCTACCCCGCCGCCAATGCCTGCTCCAGATCGGCAATGATATCGTCCACGTGCTCGATGCCAATGGACAGCCGGATCAGGTCCGCGGAGACGCCGGCGCGGGCCAATTCGGCGGGTGAAAGCTGGCGGTGCGTCGTGGTCGCCGGGTGGCAGGCGAGGGTCTTGGCATCGCCGATGTTGACCAGACGCACCGCGAGTTTGAGCGCGTCGATGAAACGCGAACCGGCCTCCAGCCCGCCTTTGATGCCGAATGAAAGGATGGAGCTGGCCTTGCCGCCGTCCATATAGCGCTGGGTCAATGGGTAATCCGGGCTGTCCGGCAGGCCGGCATAACGGACCCATGCGACTTTCGGATGGCCCTGCAGGTACTCGGCCACCTTGACTGCATTCTCACAATGCCGGTCCATCCGCACATGCAGGGATTCGATCCCTTGCAGGATCAGGAAGCTGTTAAAAGGCGAGATGGCCGCGCCCATGTTGCGCAACGGCACCACGCGGGCGCGGCCGATAAAGGCCGCCGCGCCCAGGGCCTCGGTATAGACCACACCATGATAGGACACGTCCGGTTCGTTGAGCATGGGGAAGCGCGCGGCGTGCTCGGCCCAGGGGAACTTGCCGGAGTCCACCAGCACCCCGGCGATGGTGGTGCCGTGCCCGCCCATGTATTTGGTGGCGGCATGGACCACGATGTCGGCACCATGCTCGAAGGGGCGGCACAAATAGGGGGTAGGTACCGTGTTGTCGACGATCAGCGGCACCCCATGGGCATGCGCCATGTCGGCAATGGGGGTGATATCCGCCACATTGCCGGCCGGGTTCCCGATGGACTCGCAGAAGACCGCCTTGGTCTTGCCGTCGATCTGCGCCTCCATCGCCGCGATGTCATTGGGTGCGACCAGGCGGACCTGGATGCCGAGACGCGGCAAGGTGTGCGCGAACAGGTTATAGGAGCCGCCATAGAGGGTCGAGGCGGCGATGATGTTGTCCCCGGCCTGGGCGATGGTGAAGATCGCGTAGGTCACCGCCGCCATCCCTGAGGCCAGGGCCAGGGCGCCGACGCCGCCCTCCATCGCCGCCACCCGCTGCTCCAGCACGTCACTGGTGGGGTTCATGATGCGGGTATAGATATTGCCGGCGACTTTCAGATCGAAAAGATCCGCCCCGTGCTGGGTGTCGTCGAAGGCGTAGCTGGTGGTCTGGTAGATCGGCGTGGCGACCGAGTGGGTGGTCGGGTCGGGGGCGAAGCCGGCGTGGATGGCCAGGGTTTCGATCTTCATGGGGGTCTCCGTCGGTGGTGGTGAGGCTTGTTGGTATCAGTGGACAGCGGGGACAGCCCACTGGGATGGTATCGACCGCGGCGCGGGCTGTCGATGGACGCGTGCCCGAGGTACCGAACGGGGGCTCGGCGTTCCGGACAACCGCGATCCGCTTCAAGGTCGGCGAACAAACATGGTAGATTCGCCTCGCATCCATCAGATCATCCGGAGACAACCATGGTCGAGATCAAACACCGGGAGACGGGCGAAGTTCTGGAGACCATCGCGGGCGACGCGCTGGCTGGCGCGGACCTGCGCGACATGCGCCTCAACCACGCCGACCTGCGGGGTCTGGACCTCACCGGGGCCAATCTGGAGTCGAGCGATCTGGTGGGAGCGGACCTCACCGGGGCCAACCTGACGGATGCCATCCTGGTTGGTACCGATCTCAAGGACGCCAATCTCCGCGGCGCCAATCTGACCCGCGCCCGGCTCGGGTCGGAACAGCCGTCGATGGCGGCCGTGCTCAATGGCGCCGTGCTCAGCCAGGCGAATCTCACCCGCGCGGACCTGCGCAATGTCGAAGCGCAGGACGCCGATCTGCAACACGCGAATCTGAGCCACGCCGACTTGCGCGGCACCGACTTCTTCCGCAGCAACCTGACGCAGGTGAGCGCACCCAAGGCGCTCTTCATCAGAGCCAACCTGCGCGAGGCCAATCTGTCCGCTGCCGACCTGCGCGACGCGCACCTGAACGATGCCAATCTGGCCCGCGCCAACCTGCGCAATGCCGACCTGACCAGCGTCCATCCGGACGGTTTTACCGTCATCAATCTGGCAAACCTGGAGGGTGCCGATCTGAGCGGTGCGCGCCTGCGCAACTGTTCGGCCCAGGATGCGAATTTCAGAAATTCCACGCTCATCGGGGTGGATTTCACCGACGCCGTGCTCGGCGGTGCCATCCTGCGCCGGGCCGACGTCACCGACGCGGATTTCACCAGGGTCGAACTGGCGAGCGTGACGATGGAGTTCGCCAATTTCTCCAAGGCGCACAACGCGGTGATCCCATCCTACAAGAAGAACTTGCGCTGACGGCGACCCGGCGCCTCCCGATCATTGGCCGACCGCGGCACCCTTGGCGGCCAACTCACGGGCGACCAGGGTATTCATGACCTCGATGAAGCGGTCCTGGTCACCAGCCTGACTCGGGCTGGTGCGATACGTGCCGTTGATGATCACGGCCGGCACCCCGTCGATCCCATAGCGTCGGCTCATGTCTTGCGCCTTGCGGACTTTGGTGTCGACCGCGAACGAATTGAAGGCGGCGCGGAACTCCTGTTCATCGAGCCCGATCTGCCCCGCGAACTCCACCAGTGCGTCCTCGGTCCACAGTGTGCGCTTGTCCACATGAATCGCCTTGAACAGGGCCGGATGCAGCACATCCAGTTTGCCCATCAGTTCCGCTGCATAATGGGCGCGGGCATGCGGTTCCAGACGCCCCTCGGCGCCGGGCAGCCGCCGAAAGGCCGCACCTGCCGGCAGGGTGGCGACCCAGGACTGCATCGTGGGCTCCAGGTGCCAACAGTGGGGGCAGCTGTACCAGAAGACCTCCAGGACCTCGACCTGATTTCCGGTCTCGGTGGGCTGCGCCACCTTCAGAGTCGAATAGTCGATCCCCTCGTCGACGGCCCAAAGTTGGAGCGGGATGAACAGCACGACGGCCAGGAGACACACCAGAACAGACGCACGTAACGGACGGAGCATTTCGTGATTTCTCATGATTGACTGTTGTACAAAACGAAAGCGTTCCGCTCTCAATGGATTCAGGTCGCAGGCGACCAAGGATCAGCCGCCGACCGCGTAATCGAGCACCAAACCGACAAACACGGCCATCCCGAAATAGTTGTTGTTGAGGAAGGCCTCGAAGCAGGCGCGCGGAATACGGTCGCGGGTCAACCATTGCTGATAGACGGAAAACCCTGCCGCGACCGCCAACCCGCCATAAAACCAGCCGCCGCGCCCGGCGAGCAGCCCGACCCACAAAAGCAATCCAAGCATCAGCACCTGAAGCAGCCCGATCACCAGTCGGTCCTGATTTCCGAACAGGATCGCGGTGGACTTGATGCCGATTCGCAGATCGTCCTCCCGATCAACCATTGCGTACTGGGTGTCATAGATCAGCGCCCAGATGAGGGTGGCGCCGAAGAGTATCCAGGCGATGGCCGGAATCGCGCCGCCGACCGCCATGTAAGCCATGGGAATCGCCCAGCCGAACGCGGCGCCGAGAAAGAGTTGGGGCACATGGGTGAAACGCTTCATGAACGGATAGACCAGGGTCAACGCCAGGGCGACGACCGAGAGGGCCACGGTCTGCCAGTTGAGCAGCAGCACCAGGGCGAAGGCCGCCAGTGACAGCACCATGAACACCGCCACCGCCTCGCCCGGGCTGACCACCCCGGTCGCCAGCGGACGCTGGTTGGTGCGGGCCACATGCCCGTCGAAGTCACGATCCGCATAATCATTGATAGCGCAGCCGGCGGAGCGCATCAGCACCACCCCGGAGACGAAGATCAGCACGATCGGCCAGGGCGGATGCCCCTCCCCCGCCAGCCAGAGCGCCCACAGGGCCGGCCACATGAGCAAGAAGATGCCGATGGGGCGATGCAGGCGCACCAAGTAGGCGTAATCACGCAGGCGCTCGAACCAGCGGGAAGGTCCCGGGGCAGGTCTGGGCCGACCGATCTTTACCTGGGGTAGTGCCATACGATGAAACTGCAAGGGCTGTTGACGACCGCGTAAAAACGGGGGCGATTATGGCACAGCGGCGCGACCGGGGAAGGGGGTCGCGGTATCCTGCCGCCGCCCGGCATCAGATTTGCCCAAACTCCTCCCGCTGACCGAGCCAACGGTGCATCAGGGGTTCCACCAAGTGCAGATACCGCGCGAGGATCAGGTCGGCCGCCCGCTGGGCCGCGGCGGTCAGGTGCTGGTCGCGCAACGGGTCGGCCACGCGGAATTCGATGGTGCCGGTCTGCCGGGTGCCCAGGACCTCGCCGGCCCCGCGCATCCGCAGGTCTTCCTCGGCGATGCGGAAGCCGTCCTGGGTCTCGCGGATCAGGCCCAGCCGATCACGGGCCACGGCGGAGAGCGGCGCGCGGTAGAGCAGCACGCAGTGGCTCGCCACCGCCCCGCGGCCAACCCGACCGCGCAACTGATGAAGTTGCGAGAGTCCGAGCCGCTCCGGGTTCTCGATGATCATCAGGCTGGCGTTCGGTACGTCCACACCCACCTCGATCACCGTGGTTGCCACCAGCAGGTCCAGGGCGCCGGCGGCGAAGGCGGCCATCACGGTTTCCCGCTCGGCGGCCCGCTGACGGCCGTGCACCAGGCCGACCCGCACCCCGGGCAGGGCCGCGGTCAACGCGAGCGCGGTCTCCTCGGCAGCCTGCGCCTGCAAGGCCTCCGACTCCTCGATCAGGGTACAGACCCAATACGCCTGACGACCGGCGCCGCAGGCCTCATGGATACGGGCGATCACCGCGTCGCGGCGAGTGTCCGGCACGGCCGCGGTGGCGATCGGGGTGCGTCCGGGCGGCGGTTGCGTGATCACCGAGAGATCCAGGTCCGCGTAGATGGTCATGGCCAGCGACCGCGGGATCGGGGTCGCCGTCATGATGAGCTGGTGCGGCACACCGCCCCCCCCAGCACCCTTATCGCGCAGACGCATCCGCTGATGGACGCCAAAGCGGTGCTGCTCGTCGATGATGACCAGACCCAGCCGGCCGAAACGCACGTCATCCTGAATGAGCGCATGAGTGCCCACCACCAGCGGTGCCCGCCCCTCGGCAATGGCCGCCAGCAGTCCGGCACGCGCGCGCCCTTTGTGGCGGCCGGCGAGCCAGACCGGCTCCAGACCCAAGGGCCGGAGCCAGGCGCGGAGCCCCTTCCAGTGCTGCTCGGACAGCAATTCGGTGGGCGCCATCAGCGCCGCCTGGTAGCCGCTCTCGATCGCCTGGAGCACGGCGAAAGCCGCCACGACCGTCTTGCCCGATCCGACATCCCCTTGCAGGAGACGCTGCATCGGCACGGCGCGCGTCAGGTCGGCGGCAATCTCCCCGACCACCTGCTCCTGATCCGGCGTCAAGCGGAACGGCAGCACCGCGCGCAGGCCGCGGCGCAAGTCGCCATGGCCCGGCAGAGCCGGCGCCGCGACCCGCGCATGGGATTGACGCAGCCGCCGCAGGCTGACCTGATGGGCCACCAACTCCTCGAACGCCAGGCGCAGAAAGGCCGGATGGCGACGCTCCAGCAGGTCGTCGAGGTGGGCCTCCAGTGGCGGCCGATGCAGGTAGCACAGGGCCGCGCGCAGGTCGGGGAAAGGCATCCCGGCAAGGCATTCCGCGGGCAGGCACTCGGCCGGGGCCGACTGCTCCAAGAGCGCGAGGGCCTGATCGGTGAGTCCCCGCCAGGCGGACTGCTGCATCCCCTCGGTGGACGGATAAATGGGGGTCAGGCACGGCGCCGGCTCCGGCTCCGGCACTTCCGCCGCCTCGCGCAGGCGATACTCGGGGTGAATGATCTCCAGGCTGTTCGGCCCTTGACGTACCTCACCGTAGCAACGCAGGTGCACACCGGGCCGCAAGGCCGCCAACTGCTGGGGCGAGAAATGAAAAAAACGCAACAGCAGCCCGCCCTCGGCCGGCCGGTCGGTCGCGTCGGCCGGATCGGCCGCATCGGTCAACCACACCTTGAGTGACCGCCGCCGACCGTAGCTGATCTGGGCGTCGCTCACCTGCCCCTCCACCTGCACCTCGGCCCCCGGACGCAGCTCCGCCAGGGGCACCACGCGGGTGCGATCCTGGTAGCGGACCGGGAGATGAAACAGCAGATCCCCAACCGTGTGGATCCCCAGCCGCGCCAGCCGCTCCTGCACGCGCGGACCCACGCGATCCAACTCCTGGACCGGTTGGCACTCCAAGGGGCGATGCGGATCGGGTGTTACTGGATCTGCGGCTGGTTTGGACACGGCACTCGCTGCCCCCGACTGGAGGGCTGGTAGTTCGGGGGGCCGGAGCCCTGGCATTTCCCGTCCCCGGGCCGGACAATCCGGATCGCCGATTCCACTGGCATCGGTCGACCGAATCCTCGACACACGGACCCAACCGATGATCCTCCAACGCAACCTGTCAGTCAGCACCCGCGGACGCGGTACTTACGATATCACCGCAGAAATCGCACGGCTGGTGCGCGACAGCGGTCTACACACCGGACTTTGCCACTGCTTTTTGCCGCATACCAGCGCCTCATTGATTCTCTGCGAGAACGCCGACCCCAGTGTCCGTCGCGACCTGGAGTCCTTCCTGAGACGCCTGGTTCCGGACGGGGACCCGCTGTTTGAGCACTCCGACGAGGGTCCGGACGACATGCCCGCCCATCTACGCGCCATCCTGACCAAGACCGACCTGACCCTGCCCATCAGTGGCGGCCGTCTGGCCCTGGGGACCTGGCAGGGTGTCTACCTTTACGAGCACCGCACCCGGAGTCATGGGCGGCACATCCTGCTGACTTTGATGGGCGAATGAACCAAGAAAGAGCAATCAGCGGTCACTTCAGACGGCTTGCTGGTGCGTTCGAGGGCCGGGATCATGATCCCGGCCAGCGGCGTGCGTAGTCAGGTCTTCCAGCCCTGACGGTGTCAGGCCAGGATGGCCTGACTACGCACCCGGCGGACCCAAGCCTCGTAGGGTGGACAAGCGCAGCGCAGTCCACCAGCGACGGCGCGGGATTCGGTGGACTGCGCTGTCGCTTGTCCACCCTACGGCCGGCACGAGGATCATGGCCCGCTTGAGTGCGAGCGCCTGGTCACAGGGCCGAATCCCCCGAAGGCGCCAACACCTGCGCAACCCTCGCCCCACCCGTACCGCCCATGCGCGCCTTCACCGCATTGCCGAGCTGATAGACCGCCATCGCGTAATAGGTGCTGTGATTGTAACGGGTGATGACATAGAAATTATGCAATCCGAGCCAATACTCGTAGCCGCTGCCCACATCGAGCTTGAGCAGGCTGAGCTGATCGGCCCCACCCAGACTGCCGGTCGGAATGATCCCACTGCCGGCCAGGGTACCGGGCGAATACTTGGTATCGAATCCGCTCTTCAGAGACCCGGCCGCGGAACCGCTCGCGGTTGCCCGCACCGCTACCGGCTGACCCGTGCGCCAGCCGTGGCCCTTGAAGTAGTTGGCGACACTGCCGATCGCGTCCACGGGGTTCCACAGATTGCGATGGCCGTCGCCATTATGATCCACCGCGTATTTGCGGATACTCGACGGCATGAACTGACCGTAGCCCATGGCCCCGGCGAATGAACCTTGAGGCTTGAGGGGATCGAACCCCTCGTCACGGGCCATGAGGAAGAACGACTCCAACTCACCGGTGAAATACTCGGAGCGCCGCGGATAGGCGAAAGACAGCGTGGCAAGCGCGTCGATGATGCGGGTCTTGCCCATGATCCGCCCCCAGCGGGTCTCCACGCCGATAATGCCGACGATAATCTCGGGCGGTACCCCATAGGTGGCGGAGGCGCGCTTCAGTTCACCGGCGTACTGCTGCCAGAAAGCAACGCCCTTATCGATGTTGTCGTCGGTGATGAACTTGGCCCGGTAGCGCTTCCAGGCCCCCGTGGGTACGGATGGACCGCGGCTCTTGCGAACGGGCTTGTCCATTTGCTCGATGATCCAGGACTCGCGCTTGGCCCGAGCCAGCACCGCGGTGACGGCCTTGGCATCGAACCCGTGCTGCTTCTGCATATGGCTGGCGAAGCGCAGGGCGGCCGGGTTGCCGGCAAAGCTTCCGCCGCCGACATAACCAGAGGCACTGCCGCCGGCGCCCTCGGGCCGGGTCGCCGAGCCTTCGTCTCTTGGCGTGTTTGAACCGCAACCGGTCAGGGCGACCGCCAGCAGAATGGTGAGCAATACGAACACGCGACGCATGAAAAACCCCGGAGACGACACCAGCCAAAGCCAAGACAAATGGTAAGACATCCTCTCAAGAATGCAAGCCAAGATCCAAATTTATCGAGCTTTCCGGCGCAGGAGGCGCTATCCGCCCAGCACCATCACTGCATCCATCTCCACCGCCGCGCCCCGCGGCAGGGCCGCCACGCCGACCGCGGCGCGCGCCGGATAGGGCGCCGTGAAGAACTCGGCCATCACCTGATTGACCAGCGCAAAGTCGCCGAGATCGGTCAGAAACACATTGAGTTTGACGACATCGGCGAGACTGCCCCCGGCCGCCTCGGCTACCGCCGACAGATTGCCGAAGACCTGCCGGACCTGAGCTTCCCGATCGCCCTCGACCAGCGCCATGGTGTCGGGCACCAGCGGGATCTGCCCGGAGAGATAGACCGTGTCCCCCACCCGCACGGCCTGCGAATAGGTGCCGATCGCGCGCGGCGCCCGGTCGGTGCTGATGTTCGCTCTCGCCATGGGAACTCCTGGAAAAATCGGAAGAGTGAAGGGTTCGGTTGCACGGGGAACGGCCCGCCTTAGAACAGGCGCCGCCACCAGCGACGGCGATTGTTGGCGGGCGCTCGCGCGGCGGGCAGGTCCACCGGCGGTAACAGACTCATGACCCAACCCGGCAGCGGCGGGTTGGCGCTGGAACCGCAACTGACTCCCAGATGATGGGGATCATAAATCTTTACCAGGGTCGGGGCCTGGGGATCATCCGCATAAACGATCCCGCAGTAATCCTCCTGATGCTCTGCGCGCAACAGGGCGTCGAGTTCGGCGATGAAGACCTCGACCCGCGCGGCATCGGCAGGCTCGGTTGGCGGCGACTCCCCGACGGCGTACAGAAACCAGCCCGCGTCGGCCCGCTCGCGCAGGCGCGCCCAGAGGGCGTCGAGCTGATGCCAACGCAGGGCCGCCGTGAAGCTGCCCCGAAACGCGGTGAGGAACGGGGCCTCGGGCTGCTCCGGCGGGTTGAGTTTGGTGCTCGCATTCATGAATTTTTACCGGCCCATCGCAATGTTAAACATGCCCGGAGCGCGCCCCAGTCGACCCCTCCAGGTTGCAATCAGCCACGGCAAAATGCGCCTGTTGGCACGAGCACCGCGACCAAGGGCCGGGCTTGCGCATCCACCACCGTCCGCGAGCCGATATACTGTCAGCCCAAGCGACCCGGGAGCAAGCCATGACCGCCCTCTTTGAATCCAACCTCCGCAACCTGCCTCTCATCGGACGGGGCAAGGTCCGGGACATCTACGGTGTCGGCGATGATCACCTGCTGGTGGTGGCGAGCGACCGGCTGTCCGCCTTCGATGTGGTGCTGCCCCAGCCCATCCCCGGCAAGGGCGAGGTCCTGACCCGGGTGTCGAACTTCTGGTTCGCCCGGACCGCGGCCCTGATCCCCAATCACCTGAGCGCCATCCCGGTCGCCGAGATCGTCACCGATCCGGCTGAACGCGCCCAACTCGGCGAGCGCGCCGTGGTCGTGCGCCGACTCAAACCACTGCCGGTCGAGGCGATCGTGCGCGGTTACCTGATCGGTTCCGGCTGGAAGGACTACCAGACCAACGGCGCGGTCTGCGGCATCGCGTTACCGCCGGGTCTGATCCAGGCCGACCAACTGCCCACACCGATCTTTACCCCCTCCACCAAGGCCGAGGCCGGCACCCACGACGAAAACGTGGACTTCGCCCACACGGTCGACCTCCTGGGCGCCGAGCTCGCCGCCCAGGTGCGGGACGCCAGCCTGCGCATCTACAGCGAATGCGCCGCCTATGCCCTGGAACGGGGGATCATCATCGCCGACACCAAGTTCGAATTCGGTCTGGACGACGCTGGCCGCCTGCACCTGATCGACGAGGTCCTGACCCCGGACTCATCGCGTTTCTGGCCGGCCGATCACTACCGGCCGGGCAGCAGCCCCCCGAGCTTCGACAAACAGTTCGTGCGCGATTATCTCGAAACATTGGATTGGGATAAGACCGCACCCGGTCCCGACCTGCCCGCGGCGATCGTCGACCGCACCGCCGCCAAGTACCGTGAGGCGGAACAACGGCTCACTCAGCCCCAAGACCTCAACGTCGACCAAATCGTCTGACCGACGCTCACCAACACAAGCACGACGGCCCCGGTCAACACGCCGGCCAGGGCGTTGATCAACAGCGGCGTCAGGGCCGCCAGTACGCCACCGATGGTCGGAACCGTGTGGCCCGCCTGGGTGGCCCACTCGATCAGGTGATGGGCGGCCGGGATACCGTGGGTGATGATGCCGCCGCCCACCAGGAACATGGCCGCGGTACCGACGACCGCCAGCACCTTCATCAGCTTGGGTGCGGCGGACAGCAGGCCCCGACCAAGCCCCCGCACCAACCGTGCCCCGCCACCGGCCCCCGACACTCGACTAAGCCACAGCCCGGCGTCGTCCAGCTTGACGATCCCGGCCACCAGTCCGTAAACACCTACAGTCATGATCAGTGCGATGGCGACCAGCACCACGACCTGATTCTGGAAGGATGCGGCGGCCACGGTCCCCAGGGTGATGACGATGATCTCGGCGGAGAGGACGAAGTCGGTGCGCACCGCACCCCTGATCTTGTCCCGCTCCAGACTTACCAAGTCGACCACCGGATTCTCAAGGGCGTGGGTGAGTGCGTCATGATGGCCCTGATCCTCGGCCTTGGAATGCAGCAGTCGATGGGCCAGCTTCTCGAACCCCTCGAAGCACAGATAGGCCCCGCCCAGCATCAGCAGCGGGAGGATGGCCCAGGGGGCGACCGCGCTGATGGCAAGCGCCGCCGGAACCAGAATCATCTTGTTGACCAGCGACCCTTTGGCCACGGCCCAGACCACCGGGATTTCCCGCTCCGCCCGCACCCCCGCGACCTGCTGGGCGTTGAGCGCCAGGTCGTCCCCCAAGACGCCGGCGGTCTTCTTCGCCGCCATCTTGGTCATCAGGGAAATGTCATCCAGAACGGTGGCAATGTCGTCGATCAGTGCGAGTAGGCTGCTGCCGGCCATGCGTCGATTTCCTGCGTCGGTAAACTGGCCGGAATGATACCGGGGCCGGGCAAAACTTGCCTGCGCAGCGACGTCCATCCAGGCACCTGACGGGGCTGACCAGCGTTTCGGCTCGAACCCCGGCCGGCTTTCTACCTCCATCAGCGGATTGCCAACGGCGAGGACCAAACAGCCGAGCCGCTCGACGCGCTCCTGGGTGGCGGGCAGCGGGGCAGACAGAGCGGCGGATCCAGTCGGGTAATAGTGAGAAAGTATCGTCGTTGCGGAGATCTAAGCCCAGCGTCGGCAGCGCACCTGCGCCCACGGCCCGCCCGACGCAACAGCGTCACGCGCGCGCCCGCGCTAGGCCCTATACTGCCGCGTTTTCCACGCCCCGCCCAGGAGGCCCCCCATGCACTTCCGTTTCCCCGTAGTCATCGTCGACGAGGACTTCCGCTCCGAGAACGCCAGCGGCACCGGAGTACGGGTGCTGGCCAAGGCGATCGAGGAAGAAGGCATCGAAGCCCTGGGCGTCACCAGCTTTGGCGATGTGGCCTCCTTCGCCCAGCAGCAGTCGCGCGCCTCCGCCTTCATCCTGTCGATCGACGACGAGCAGTTCTCGTCGCCCGAGGAGGCGGCGGCGGCCATCGCGCAGTTGCGTGCCTTTGTGGAGGAAATCCGCTTTCGCAATACGGATATCCCGATCTTCCTCTACGGCGAGACCCGTACCTCCCGCCACATCCCGAACGACGTGCTGCGCGAACTGCACGGCTTCATTCACATGTTCGAGGACACCCCCGAGTTCGTCGCCCGCTACATCGTGCGCGAGGCGCGTAACTATCTAGACTCACTGGCGCCGCCCTTTTTCCGCGCACTCACCCACTATGCGGCGGACAGTTCCTACTCCTGGCACTGCCCAGGGCACTCCGGCGGCGTGGCCTTCCTCAAGAGCCCGGTGGGTCAGATGTTCCACCAGTTCTTCGGCGAGAACCTCTTGCGGGCCGACGTCTGCAATGCGGTGGAAGAACTGGGCCAATTGCTCGACCATACCGGACCCGTGGCGGCAGCCGAGCGCAACGCGGCGCGCATCTTCCACGCCGATCACCTGTTTTTCGTCACCAACGGGACCTCGACCTCCAACAAGATCGTCTGGCATTCAACCGTCGCTCCCGGCGACGTGGTCGTGGTGGACCGCAACTGTCACAAGTCGATTCTCCACGCCATCACCATCACCGGCGCCATCCCGGTCTTCCTGATGCCGACCCGCAACCACTATGGAATCATCGGGCCGATCCCGCTCTCCGAGTTCAGTTGGGAGAACATCGAACGCAAGATCGCCGCCAACCCATTCGCCCAGACCGGCGTCCGCCCACGCATCCTGACGATCACCCAGAGCACCTACGACGGCGTGCTCTACAACGTCGAGACCATCAAAGAACAGTTGGATGGCTGCATCGACACCCTGCATTTCGACGAGGCCTGGCTGCCGCATGCGCCCTTCCATGAGTTCTACGCCGATTATCACGCCATCGGCGAGGGTCGCGCGCCGTGCGTCCACTCCATGATCTTCTCCACCCAGTCCACCCACAAGCTCCTGGCCGGACTGTCCCAAGCGTCACAAATCCTGGTGCAGGAGAGCACCCACTGCAAGCTCGACCGCGACGTGTTCAACGAGGCCTTCCTCATGCACATGTCCACCAGCCCCCAATACGCGATCATCGCCTCGTGCGACGTGGCCGCCGCCATGATGGAACCGCCCGGCGGGCACGCCCTGGTCGAAGAATCCATCCTGGAAGCACTCGACTTCCGCCGCGCCATGCGCAAGGTCGGCCTGGAACTGGAAGAATCCTGGTGGTTCAAAGTGTGGGGACCGGATGAACAGGCCGAGGAAGGCATCGGCGAACGCGAGGACTGGATTCTGCGCGCCGGCGAGCGCTGGCATGGCTTCGGCGATCTGGCCCCCGGCTTCAACATGCTCGACCCCATCAAGGCAACCGTCATCAACCCGGGGGTCGACGTGGATGGCGACGTGGCGGATTGGGGTATCCCCGCCGCGATCGTCACGCGCTATCTAGTCGAACACGGCATCATCGTCGAGAAGACCGGGCTCTATTCCTTCTTCATCATGTTCACCATCGGCATCACCAAGGGCCGCTGGAATACCATGGTCACCGAGCTGCAGCAATTCAAGGACGACTATGACCACAATCGGCCGCTCTGGCGCGTCCTGCCGGAGTTCGTCACCAAGCAGCCGCGCTATGAACGGATCGGCCTGAAGGACCTGTGCGACCGCATCCACGCCGTCTATCGCGAATACGACATCCCGCGACTCACCACCGAGATGTACACCTCCGAGATGGCGCCCGCCATGCGCCCCGCGGATGCCTTCGCCCGCATGGCCCACCGCGAGATCGAGCGGGTCGAGATCGACCATCTAGAGGGGCGCATCACCGCCATTCTCCTCACCCCCTACCCGCCCGGCATCCCGTTGCTCATCCCCGGCGAGCGCTTCAATTCCACGATCGTGCGTTATCTCCAGTTCGCTCGTGCCTTCAATGACCAGTTCCCGGGATTTGAAACCGATATCCACGGACTGGTCAAGGAGCAGATCAATGGCCACGTACGCTATTATGTGGATTGTGTGCGGTAAGCAAGATGAAAGGCAAGCTGTTATTCTTGTGTACCAGCCACTTCGACCTGTACAAGATCTTTCAACACGGCTTTGAACACTAATCCGGCTGTGAGGTGACCACGATCTTGTACCGGAATTATCGATGCTACAGTTTCGACCCGATCGACGTGGAGCGCTATGACCTGAAATTCATCCCTAATTTTTACTCTTATGAAGACCGTACCACAGCATACGAGTACGACGTCTACTTTCTTGGGTCTTATGCGGATATCGTGCACTACGATTTCTATAATCCCAACAACATTTTCATCTGGAATCAGCGCACGCTATCGATACCGGAGGGGTTCTTCACCAGCCCCTACCAGGAGCTGAGTGAAACCGTTTACAAGAAATACCGCCGGGAGTGCTGGGTAAAGACCGTATTGGGCCTTCCGGGCGCAACGGAGCATTCGCGTTTGGGTAAGGATTCCTTGTAGCCGCCATCGGTCCGCGCAACGGACCCCACCGTCAGGTCGCGATCCGTAGGGTCCGCCGTGCGGACCAGCAGTCTCGCAGATTTCCTAGGGGCCGGGCTGATGATCAAGACCTAAGCGGTAAGAAGGAACAACCGCGCGTCAGGCTCGCCCGGCACCGACCTCGCCCCGCGGCGCCCGCGAAAAACACTCCGAGGCAAATGTCTTCGAAAATTGCCAGCTTCCGTTCCAAACAGATTCCTGTATACTTGCGCGTTTCCTGCGAGGTGCGTCGAGCGCCGCGTATTTCCTGTTCCCTCATCCGATGCTCCGCAGCCCGGAGCAGGGGCGATTCGATTTTCAGCCAGGACTGCACATGGTCACGATCCGTTTGACTCGCGGCGGTGCCAAGAAGCACCCCTTCTACCAGATCGTCGTTGCCGATATCCGCTCCCCGCGTGACGGGCGGTACATCGAGCGTATCGGCTTCTACAACCCCACCGCCAAGGGCGGCGAGGTGCCATTGCGGGTGGACCGCGCCCGCGCGGAGCACTGGCTCAAGAATGGCGCCCAGCCAACCGATCGGGTACGGCAAATCCTGAAACAGGCCGCACGTGAGGCAGCCGCGGCCCTCCCGGCTGCCGCTGCCGCAGCCTGAGAACGACCCGGAGGTCGCTCGTCCATCGCGCCCCACGGGTTTGAGCGCCATGTCAGCCGACACGGATGCCCGAGCGACGCGGCGGGTTGTGCTCGGTCGCATCGCCGGTGTCTTCGGGGTACAGGGCTGGGTCAAGGTCTTTTCCGAGACCGAGCCGCGGGACGGCATCCTGCGCTACTCCCCGTGGACGGTCGGCGAGGCCAGTCAACCGTTGCGCGTGCTGGAAGGTCGCGCGCACGGCAAGGGTGTCGTGGCCCGCATCGAAGGATGCAACGACCGGGACCAAGCCGCACTGCTGGTGGATCGGGAAATTGCGGTCACCCGCGACCGGCTACCCCCGCCAAGCGTGGATGAGTTCTATTGGATCGACTTGGAAGGACTCCCGGTCGAGACACTGAGCGGCACCCAACTCGGCCGCGTGAGCCACCTGTTTTCGACCGGATCGAATGATGTCCTGGTCGTCATCGGAGACCGCGAGCGCCTGCTGCCCTTCGTCTGGAATGAGGTGATCCGGTCAGTGGACTTCGACCGGCCCTTGATCCAGGTCGACTGGGATCCGGATTTTTGAAGACCGCGACGTCGCGGCGGCACTGAGCGAACGACTGGCCGCCATGCGTTTCGACGTGATCACGCTGTTCCCGGACTTATTCCGGATCTTGCTGGATCAAGGCGTCACCGGCCGCGCCATGACCCGCGGGATTGCGCGGTTGCACCTGTGGAACCCGCGCGATTTCACCCGTGATGTGCACCGGACGGTCGATGACCGCCCCTACGGCGGCGGACCGGGAATGGTGATGAAGGTGGAGCCCCTGCGCGATGCGATTGTTGCCGCACGGGGGCAGGCACCGGAGAGCCGGGTCGCCTACCTCTCGCCCCAAGGGCGCCTGCTCGATCAGGCGGCGATGGGTGAAGTGGCACGAGCGAGCGGATGGATACTGGTCGCGGGTCGTTACGAGGGGATCGACGAACGACTGATCCAGGGTCATGTCGACGAGGAATGGTCGATCGGTGATTACGTTCTGAGTGGCGGTGAGTTGGCTGCGATGGTCGTCATGGATGCGGTGATCCGACTGCTGCCGGGGGCGCTGGGCCACGCCCAGTCCGCGGAGCAGGATTCCCATTCCGATGGGCTCCTGGACCACCCGCACTACACGCGTCCGGAGACGATCGACGGCGCGGCGGTCCCGACCGTGCTGATCGGCGGTGACCACGCACTGATCGCCCGCTGGCGGCGGCGCCAGTCCCTCGGTCGAACCTGGCTGCGACGACCCGATTTGTTGCAGCGGCGTGGTCTGACCCCGGCGGATCAGGCGCTGCTCGATGAATTTATGCAGGCCCGTGAAGACCCCGAGGCCTGATCACAGGGATCGGGAGAAGGGTCAGAACAAGTCTGAGAACAGGAGCTTAGGAAATCATGAGCAATATTATTCAACAGCTCGATCATGAGCAGATGAACCGCGAAGTCCCGGACTTCACCGCCGGCGACACCGTCGTCGTCCAGATCAAGGTCAAGGAGGGCGAACGCGAGCGTCTTCAGGCCTTCGAGGGTATCGTGATCGCCAAACGCAATCGCGGCCTCAACTCGGCCTTTACGGTTCGCAAGATCTCTCACGGCGAGGGTGTGGAGCGTGTCTTCCAGACCTACAGCCCGGCCGTTGCCGAGATCCAGGTCAAGCGCCGGGGCGACGTGCGCCGCGCCAAGCTCTATTACCTGCGCGGACTCACCGGCAAGGCAGCCCGCATCAAGGAAAAGGTCTAGCCGAGCGGCCTAACGGACGACGACGCCGGACCGGCGACGGCACGCCCGGCGCCAGCAGGTCGTTCGCGGCCCTGGCGCCTGGACAAGGCCCGGTGGGATAACGAGCCCTGCCGGCTCATCGGTCTGTCACCACCTGCCCGAGTCGCCGGGCCGCAAAACGCCCCCGGTCATCACACTGGCGCTCTACCGTTCTAGCCATGGCCACAACGTTCTACTGGCACGACTACGAAACCTGGGGCACCGATCCGCGCCGGGATCGCCCTTGTCAGTTCGCCGGCCTGCGTACTGATTCGGAACTACGTCCGATCGGTGAGCCGCTGGTGGTCTACTGCCGCCCGACGGCTGATCTGCTACCCCAGCCGGACGCCTGCCTGATCACCGGCATCACGCCCCAACTCGCCGACGAAAAAGGCCTGATCGAGGCCGAATTTGCCGCTGCCATCGTTGCCGAACTGGGCGCCCCGAATACCTGCGGCGTCGGGTTCAACAGTATGCGATTCGATGACGAGATCACGCGCAACCTCCTGTACCGAAATTTGCTGGACCCCTATGCCAGAGAGTGGCAGAACGGTAACTCCCGCTGGGACCTCATTGACACCCTGCGCCTGGCCCAAGCCCTCAGACCCGACGGGATCCATTGGCCGCTGCGCGACGATGGCACCGCCTCCTTCCGGCTCGAGGATCTCGCCCGCGCGAACGCCATTCCCCACGAGGGCGCTCACGACGCGCTGGCCGATGTGCAGGCCACGATCGCCCTGGCCGGACTCCTGCGCCAGGCCCAGCCGCGGCTCTTCGACTACGCCCTGACGTTACGCGATAAAAAACAGGTGCGTGCGCTGCTCGACCAGGGCTTGCCCCTGCTGCACGCCTCGTCGCGTTTTCCGGCCGCGCAGGGATGTATCGCCCCGATCCTGGCGGTCGCGGACCACCCCACCAACGCCAACGAGATCATCTGCTTGGATCTGCGCGCGGACCCGACGCTGTTGCTCGATCTATCGACGGACGAACTGCGCCGACGACTCTTCACCCCACTGGCCGATTTACCCCAGGGGACGGCCCGCGTCCCGCTGAAATCGGTCCATCTGAATCGCGCGCCGGTCCTCGCGCCAATGAAAACCCTGAGCGCGGAGGCGGCGGCGCGCTGGTCCATCGACCTGGACCAGGTGGCTCGTGGCACCCGGATCGTCAAGCAACACGCGGCGGCCATCCGCGAGCGCGTCGCGGCGGCGCACCAGCGATCACCGGGCGACGCCCGCGACCAGGCCGAGACGGACCCCGACCTGATGCTGTACGGCGGCGGTTTCTTCACCGACGCCGATCGGCGGCGACTGGAGGCCCTGCGTCGACTCACCCCCGACGAACTGTCGCGGGGCGGGCTTCGCTTCGATGACCCACGTCTGCCCGAAATGGTCTTCCGCTACCGTGCCCGCAACTGGCCGCTGTCGTTGAATCCGCAAGAGCGGGAGCAGTGGGCCGCGTGGCGCCTGACCCGACTCACGGATCCGGTCGGCGGCGGCAGCATCGATCTGGAGCGGTACGAGGAGCGCCTCGCCGTCCTCGCGCAAACCCATGCCGCGGACCCAGCCAAACTCCGGCTCATCGAGGCCTTGGCTGCGTGGGCCGAGACCCTGATGGACGCGGGGGCCTGAGGCGATCGTTCGTTCGGGTGGCAGACACCATCGTCAGTCGGCAGGTCGCGCGGGCCTCCTACGCAGAGGCGGGGGGCTCCAAATCGACACCGCCCCGATCTGAACCCGCACCAATTCAGCCCCCGACCTGTCGAACCGCGCGATCCTGGGGCGCCGATCGGCCGCACGCTACCCCCCGCGCAAGGCCTCCGTCAGGCCGCAGGCGGCGAGAACAGCCGGTCACTTGACCGTTAAACCGTAGCTTACGTGGCAACATCAAGAACTCGACCAATGGACAAAAGCATGGCATGACTTTTGCTCCTACCTAAGCTAAGATCATCGATCGCACGGACATTCGCACCATGCTGAGGCAATTTCAATCCAGCGGCGCCGTCCAAAGCCAGGCCAACGGCACCGCACCCGCAATGGCCTACCACGAGTTCTACGGCGACAACTTCCGCCCCCGGGATCACTACCTCCCCATGTGGGAGCACATCCAGACCACCGGGCAGCAGATGCTGGGGACCAAGGCTCACGAGGCACACCTCGCACTGCATACCGAAGGCGTGACCTTCACGGTCTACGCAAACGAAGACGAAGGCATCGAGCGGGTCTGGCCCTTCGATATCCTGCCGCGCATTATCACGGCGCCTGAATGGACCATGCTGGAGGCCGGGCTCAAGCAGCGCATCCGCGCGCTGAATCTTTTCCTCAAAGACCTGTACCACGGCCAGCGCATCTTGAAAGACGGGGTGGTGCCCCCGGAACTGATCTACCGCGGCAAAGACTTTCGCCGGGAGATCATGGACATCGACCCACCCCATGACATCTACACCCATATCAGCGGGGTCGACCTGATTCGCGATGAGGAGGGGCGGTATCTGGTCCTCGAGGACAATTTACGCACGCCGTCCGGCGTTTCCTACATGATCGAGAACCGCATGGTGGAGCGGCGCATCCTCCCCGAGTTTTTCGCCCGCTATAAAGTCCGGCGGGTGGAACACTACCCGGCCCTGCTGCTGCAGGCGCTGCGCTTTCTCGCACCCCGCGGTCCCGACAACGCCACCATCGTGCTGCTGACCCCCGGAATCTTCAACTCCGCCTATTTCGAGCACACCTTCCTGGCGAAGGAAATGGGTGTCGAACTGGCCGAAGGCCGGGATCTGGTCTGCAAGAACGACAAGGTGTACCTCAAGACCACGCACGGTCTGCGCCGGGTCGACGTGATCTACCGGCGGGTCGACGACGACTTCCTCGACCCCCTGGTGTTCCGCTCCGATTCGGCGCTGGGTGTGGCCGGTGTCGTCGATGCCTGGCGCGCCGGCAATGTGGCCCTGGTGAACGCTCCCGGCAGCGGGATTGCCGACGACAAGGCGGTCTATGCCTATGTCCCGGAGATCATCCGTTATTACCTCGGGGAGTCACCGATTCTGCAGAACGTGCCGACCTACCAGATGACCGACCATCAAGACCGCGCCTATGTGCTCGACAATATGGAGCGAATGGTGATCAAGGCGGTCGCCGAGTCGGGCGGTTACGGCATGCTGATGGGCCCCGCGTCGACGGCGTCCCAGCGGACCGAGTTCGCCAAAAAGATCGCCGACAACCCGCGCAACTATATCGCCCAACCGGTCGTCCAATTGTCACGGCACATCTGCTACCTGGACGGTGAACTGGAGTCCCGTCACCTGGATCTTCGCCCCTTCATTATCTATGGCGACGGCATTCAGGTCGTCCCCGGCGGCCTGACCCGGGTGGCCCTCACCAAGGGCTCACTGGTGGTCAATTCCTCCCAAGGCGGCGGGAGCAAAGACACCTGGGTACTGGCCGATTGATGCGGTTCCCACCAAGAAGGCCGCGATCGATGCGACTGAACGCACCTTGTGATGTGCGTCCAATTGCATTCGCTTGCGGCTGAATGTCTTTCTTAGATACCTCCCGGAGCCCAGGGGATGTTGAGTCGTATCGGCGAATCGCTCTATTGGATGACGCGCAATCTGGAGCGTGTCGACGGCACTGCACGTATTCTGGATATCAATGTCGTCTATATGTTGGAGGCGGACGAAGACGCCACCGAGGAAATGCAGTGGCAGCCGCTGCTGAATATCGTCGGCGCTGATGAAATCTACCCCATCCGCTACCCGGACAAACGGGTGACGGTGCAGCGCGTCATCCACCTGCTGACCCAGGGAAAAGATAATCCCGGCTCGCTCTACAACAGCCTGCGCCTGGCGCGCGAGAACGCCCGGGTGGTGCGCGACCGCATCTCCAACGCCATGTGGGAGGCGATCAACGAATTCTGGCTGTCAGCCGATAAGCACCTGAAAACCACGCTGCAGCCATGGCGGGCAGCCGAATTCTACGCCTTTGTGCACCGCGAGGTCGCAACCTTTTTCGGCATCGCCCAGAGCACCATGATGCGCGGCGAGGCCTATGGGTTCACCGTGCTCGGCAGCCTTCAGGAACGCGCGGACATGACCGCCCGTATTCTCGACGTGCGCTATCACTTGCTGCTCCCGGATGTGAGTATGGTCGGCTCCCCGCTCGACTATTATCAGTGGGGTGCCCTGCTCAAATCACTCTCCGGTTTCGAGTCCTACCGGCGCGAATACCACGGCGGCATCCGCCCCATCGAGGTCGTGGAATTCGTCGTCCTAAATCCGGACTTTCCGCGCTCGCTGACCTATTGCTTCCACGGCATGGAGCGCGCCGTCAAGCGCATCGGTTACGTGGAACAGGGGGCCGTCCCGCGGGCCCTGGACGCATTGCGCGGACACCTGACCGGCGTCACCGCGAGCGACATCCTGGACCGCGGATTACACGAGTATCTCGACCGGTTCCTGGAGTTACTGGCGGACCTGACGACGGCCCTCCAAAGCGACTACTTCGAGGCGCACCTGGGGGAGGAGCCGTGAACTACCGGATCGAGCGCGACTGTCGCATCCAATTCCCCGCCCCGGTGCGCGAGCACCATGTCCAGGTGCGCCTCGCGCCATGGGAGGACAGCGCCCAAGCGCTGGTCAGCCTGGACCTGAGCGTCTCACCGGAGGCGATCCCGGTCGCCCGCTACGACGGTTTCGGCAATCTGTCACATCATTTTTGCGTTCTCGATGCCCATCGCGCACTCGCCTTCAAGCTCACCGCGGAGGTCCAAACCCGACTGGCCAACCCCTTCGACTACGAGGCGATCACCCCGGCGCGGGAGCGCGCCTGGCTAGCGGACAGCCTGCACCAGGCGCCGCGCCTGTGGGACTTCGTCTACCATCAGGGGCCGCTGACACCGGCACTGCCGGCCGAGATCAGCGGGCAGCCGCTGCCGGCCTGGCGGGATGGCATACCGGTCCTGACTCAGGTGCAGGAGGCTTCGGCCTGGGTCCACGCATTCACCGCATTCGACCCGGCCGCGGCAAGTTCAGTCGCCGCCCTCAGCGCCCTGTTCGACGCCGGCCACGGCACCGCCGCCGACCTGGCCCACCTGTTGATCGCGGTCCTGCGGGGCTGGGGCTGGCCGGCGCGCTTCGTCTCCGGCTACCAGGACCCTGCCTACTTCGAGCCCGATGACGAGGCACCGCCAGGAACCAAACCGCGCCCCCAGACCCTGCACCAATGGGTCGAAGTGCTGATCCCCGGCGTCGGTTGGCGCGGTTTCGATCCCGCCTTCGCCCTGGTCGCCGACGACACCTATATCCGGGTCGCGGTCGGCCGCGACGCCGGTGATGTCAGCCCGATCCGGCACACGAGTAAGGGCACCGGCGAAACCCCTGAACTGATCGAGACCCTCAGCGTCACCCGTTTGGGCGACGCCGCCGGCGCCCAGGCGATGGGTGGATAAAAACCGACCGCATCAGGCCGAATTGTATCCAGTATGACAAAGGTCAATGACCGCGAGCAAGGGCGCATCGCTCCACTTCTTGGAGCCTGATTCGCAATCCATCGACTGCCCCACATCATCGCACCGTGCGCTAGGCGCTGATCCGAACCGCGACGACACCCACGTCATCGCGCATCACGAACTCGAGGAAATACCGAACCTCACCGATGAGATGTTTGTCGGCGGGGCCTTGATCACGGTTCCGGCTGAGCCACCTGATGTCGGCGGGCTTGTGGGCGACCAGCAGGTCCGCCTTGGTTACGACGATGACGATCGGCCAGCCCGGTCGGGATTCCGTAGAGGCCTGGTAGGCCCGCTGGATCGCCTCACCCTGGCCCTGGTGGCGTTTCATGAACAGCGCGTCTTGTTCTTGGCTGCCGTCGAGGCTCGCATCGAAGAACAGGTACAGACAGTCGCTGTTCCTGATGTTCTCTTGGAGTCGCAACTCAAGCCCGCTCATCTTCTTAATGGCGGCGAACTGGCCCTGGTAGTCGAGTGTGGTGCAGTCGAAGGGTCTCTCGCCGGCGAACTCCAACGCCAAGCGGATCTGCAGCCATTCCGTTAGCGCGGTCTTGGGCACAAGCTCCCCGCGTTGCAGAAGCTCTATACGCGACAGATCGCGGTCATCGACCGCATGCGTGAAGAACGAAGATTCCCCTTGCAGGAGCCTCTCCGTGACGGCAAGCGCGCGACCCGAGGTGCTGGAGCGCAGCCGCCCGCGAATGGAGGCAAGCAGGGCCGCGGTCAGGAAGGTGCTCTTGCCCGCGGCCTGATAGCCGAGAAAAGTCGCCTTGATCTCCCGCACGCGGGCCTTGGCCGCTCCGGGTATGTGCGATGCTGAAACGCCGGTCATCATCTGTTATCCTTAACGTGTCCTGTCGATGACAGAGCGCCCGACCGCCGTGCAGTCGGGCCGCCGCGTGCTCACGTGGGTCTCGGCCCCGCTGGCCGCACGGCGCAAAACACTGAACGCGCGTTTTTCAGTCTAGGCGGCCGGGGAAACCCTTTAGGAAGTCGAATGGATCAGAGTGCGCGTTGCACGCAGATGGCCCGTCGCACGGCGAACATCGGCGCTCGCCCGCGGCAGGCGCCGTACCGGCCCCGATTCGCGCGGGACGGTCGCTCCAGGTTGGCGAGGCCTCGGGCCGCTTGCGAGTACCAGGCGCCATCACGGCCTCGTCGGTCACGCTCGCATACTGCTCGGCGATGTGCAGTACCTCCCAGCCTGCCATGCGCAGACGTCGCGCCGCCGGGATCGGCATGTTCTCGTTCAACAGCAGTCGCGGCCTCATACACTCGCCTTCGCTACCGCGATGAACCGCTCCTCACGGAAAACCTCGCTGACAAAGTTGATCGCCGCCAGCACGTCTTCGCGGCTCAGCCGTGGATAGGCGTCGAGGATCTGCTCGACACTCCAGCCGTCCCCGAGCCGGTCCAGCAGTAGTTCCACCGAGATGCGGGTGCCGCGGACGATCGGCTTGCCGACCAGCACCTCGGGGTCCACGGTGATACGGTTGCGCCATTCGGTCATTGATCGAAGCTCCGGTTGCATTGGGGGTGGCAGGGTCTCCAGTTCGGAAACAGCAGCCGCAGGTTGGCCTCGCATTGTGGGCGGGTGAGCTCACGGTTGACCTCGCGCCAGTAGGCGAACTGGACGACGAACATCAGCGGTCCGTAGCACAACAGCACGGTGAGCCGAGGCCGGCACGTCGTAGGCTGGCGGGGGTCGGAAATCTGTCCCAGACGGGTTGCGGGTGTTCGTTCGCGGCGCGCTGCAGCGACCTCAAGGGGACTGACTTGCGGCGGCAGCGGGAGGCGGCCACGCCACCCGCACCGGACTGCGGCGCCCCGTGCTGGTGCCGTCACCAAGCTGCCGGTGCAGGTTACGTCCCCAGGCCCACAGGCTGCCGTCGGTCTTCAGCGCAAGGCTGTGCCAACCGCTGGCGGCCACGACCGCCACCCCGGTCAGCACCGGCGTCGGTTCCAGTCGATCCGTGGTCGTACCGTCCCCGAGTTGTCCTCGTTCATTGGCTCCCCAAGCCCACAGACTGCCATCGGCCGCGACGGTGAGGCTGTGTTCATGGCCCCCAGCCATCTGCTGCCGACCGCGGTCGATGACCGCGGCGACCGGCGGCGGTCCAGTCGGCGGCTCACTGGTCGCGATGTCGGCAGCCGTACCCGCCCCGACCGTCGACACATCCTGCCGGGATGCGGCCGCTCCACAGTTGCAGAACCAGCAGAAGACAGCACACGAGGAGCGCGGCAGAGCGGCTCCGCGATCCGCCGGGGGGCCCCGCGGTGCGGGCGTTCATCGTCATGTCCCGAGGCCTGGAAAGGTCACCGGGGGTCGCCGCACAACATCGTCATAGTAGACGGACAGCCAACCGGAGACATTGGTGGCCGTCAGGACCGGAGGCGTTGTCGGTCGGCCAACCGCGCCGGTGCGATCGAGCGTCCTGCGCCTGACGCGCCAACCCGGTGGAGGCGGGTCGCGACGCGACGCGGCCGACGGCTCAGGGGGCCAGCCCGACCCCATGTCCGCCAGGGCGGCCACCCCTTCACAACGCACACCGGCGGCGATCAGACCCTGCAGGAGCTGCTCATCGGTGGTCAGCGCGTCGGGATTGCCCCGCGGCAGGACCAGCGGCGGAGCCGCGATGGGCCTTTGGGTCAGTGCCCGTTCGAGCGCGTCGAGCTTCTCGGCCAAGCGCCCGACCACGGTGATGGTGCCGTCGTGCCTGACTTGGCCGCTGGCGATCAGGGTGCGGTCCGCAAGCCGGGGAAGGCAGCCGCGGGCCAGCTTGTCCGCGAGCGCCAGGGCCAGGGTATAGCTTGCTCCGCAGATCTGCGCCCCGTCGGCCACCACCAGCTCCACCATCAATTGGCCGTCAGCGACGGCCGACCGACAGCCGCCACACAGACGCTCGGTCCGAATCGTATCTTCGATCTCGTCATCCTTACGCAGTTCGTGAGCGCAGGGACCCGCCAGGGTCATCCGGGTGTAGGACCCGGGCTGACCCCAATCGATGACGCGTACCCGGCCAAATCGTGTTTTCCGGCACCGGCCAGCGGGAAATGGACCAACGCGTGGCGCGGGCCCGGTTGCTTGGTCACTGCGGCACCAGTTCCAGACGGACGCGGTGGACCCGCTGCCACAGGGATTCGTCGCGTTGCCAGAAACCCAGCAGTTCACCATAGGCATCCGGGTGTCCGGCCAGCCACACCAGCCCCTCACTGTCGACCAGTTGGAAACCGCCGGGGGTGGCAACGATCAGTGGAGGCGCGATCTGCACGGTGATCCGCCAGGCCCGGCCCTCCAGGTCCGTCGGGATCAGGGTGACACTGTAATACTCACCGACCAGCCGCACCGGGCTCACCGCCGGCGTCTCGTCCGCCGCCGCCAGCAGTTGGAGCGGCTGGGGGCCGAACGCCTGCGCCTGCCAGGCGGCCAAGGACCGCGCCCGCTCGCGGTGACGCAGCCAGCCCAGGCGGTCGCGCGTGGCGGCCGAGCGGGCGAGCAGCCGGCGCTCCTGCTCCGTCAAGGGTCGGCCGCGGACCGCGTCCAACAGGCGGTCGTCCGTGAGCCTTGCCGGGTCGTCGGGATCCGCCGCCGCAATGGCGTGCAGCACGTCCTGGGTCAGTCGCCCCTGCCGCTGGTTCATCGTGTCACCTCAGGATTCCAGATCGCGGCACACCCAGGGGGCGATCTTGCGCACTCCGGCTGCGACGCGATTGCGTTGGGTCTGGCGGGTATACCCATAGGTGTCCGCAAAGGCGCGATCGGACATGGGTGCTGGATCGGTCCGGTACTCCAGGATCAGCGCGGCCCGCTCCGCGGCAGTCAGCCCCGCCGGGCTGTCCGGGTCATCAATGTAATAGTTGATGGTCGTGGTCAGGTCCTCGGGCAACTGCGCGGCCAGCGCCGGATCGTCCTCCATCGCACCGATATCCAGGTGGGGCAGGAAGGCATACAGATAGGCCAGCACCCCATCGACCGTGGGAACGTCATCGAGCCGGGGACCACCGCCCGGGCGCTCGGACTCCGCCAGCACCGCGGCGGCGAGCCACGCCGGATCATCGAGCCGCCGCAGGGTCCAGATCCGCTCCGGCCCCGACAAGTCGCCGGCCTGTTGCTCCAGATCGCGGCGGACCCGGGCGAGCAAACCCTGGATGCGCATCCAATTACGCAATCGGTGCTGCCCGGTGGGGCCATCGATTTCGAATCTCGCCTCGTAGAAATAGTGCGACAGGGTTTGCCACAGGATCCCCCGGGCGCGGGCGTCCTCACCCTGGCCCCAGGCGGCGCACAGCAGCTCACCACTGCGCGCGATTCGTCCGGCCATCCGCCGCGGGTCGTGGAAGAGTCGCAAACACTGCGCCCAGCCCGAGTCGGGGCCGTCCTCAGCGTGCCGCGCGGCGCGGATGCGGCTTTCCAGATCCGGTCCGACATGACGCGTAATCCAGGTCTCGACCGCCTGGCTCAGCTGCGCCAAGTCGCAGCAAACCCCCTCGGCGCAGATGCAATCGAGCAACGCCTGAGCGTGAACGATCGCGCAGACGCGGTGGAGCCGGCGCTTGTAGTGCCGCCACTGGCCTTGGAGGAAGTCGTAAAGCTGTCCCGACATCACCGCGCCTCGAGTCCTGACCGAGTGTGCACACGGCCGCCGCGATGGCTGCCCGGCGCGCGAACGGTGTCCGGCCGCAATCCACGGCAAGCACCATTCCTAGTGGTCAGGATACCTTGAAAACCATCCCCCGGCAAAGCCGGAGGATGGTCCTGCCTGGCTCATGCAGGCGGCGCTTTGATCCTCACCAGGGCCGCCCTTGCGCTTGCCGGGCCCTGCGTCGGCAGCAACCGGGGATCACGGCTTGCCCAGCCGTCAACGAGCAACCGGGAGGAGCACGGAATACCCCATGCCTTGACGGCTTGAGTCATTGCTCAAGACGCCGTTGCCGTCGTTGTCATAGTAGATCGTTCCCGTGCTGAAGAACCCCCGGGTTTCGCGCAACGGAAAAAACGACGTAATCGTATACGGCTTGCGTTCGCTATTGTAGGGATTGGTGGCAATGCGCGTCACCTCCACCTGCACCCCCCGGTTGCTGACCGTGAAGGTCGCATGTGAAATGGCCGGCTTACCGTTCTCCCATTTCGGTCCCAAATCCAGGCGGAACATGTTGTCGTGTTCGTTCTGGGATTGATAGCCGTCGTAGCAGACCAGTGTCATGGTCCCTGCGGGGGCGGCAACGCTCCCGGAAATGAGATGGCATTCAGTATAGGTACCACCCCAGCCATCCTCACTGCTCCCCGTGGAAAAATGGCCACCGAAACCCTTGGCGTCGGCCAGGCCGTTGACCACGAAAGTCACCGAAGTCTTGCCTGCGATGTTTACCGCGGCCGGTGCGGCGTTGGCGGCATCAGCAACCAGGATCACACTCAACAACCCAAGACCAAGGCTGATCTTACGATTCGTTAACATGGCTATTCTCCATCATTGAGAACCGCAAATTGATGGTCGAGTCAAGCAGTGTCGTTGCGGCAGTCGGCAATGCCTGACGAAATTCCGCGCGTCGACCTTGACCATCGTTCCGGCCGACCGCGGACGGTCCGCACCGCGAACCCTAGGGTCTAACCTTGACCTGTAGGGTCCGCTGCGCGGACCGACGACCGCGCAGACCGCGCAGACCGCGCAGGCCGTGCAGAACACGCGGCCACCGGGTTGATGACCAAGGCCTTCATGCTCTATTGACGGGTGGGCAGCATGGCGAAAGCAAAGAGGGAGGGAACCGTGCGGGCCACTTTGCTTCCTTACGGTGAAGCGTGGCGGGCGCGCAATGGGCCGGAGGCGGCTGCTTCATCTGCCCGATGCCGGGGGGCAGGGCGGCAATCGCCAACCGGCGAAGCAATCGGGGGGACAGACGCCCTTGAGCCGCAGCAACAGCGTGAGCGTTGAACTGCCGGTCCCGCTCAGGGCCGAGAACGGAGCTACCTTCAGCGCCACCCCGACCGCGGGAGTCCTGCCGCCACCCGGCCGGGTCAGCGGATCAACAGCCGGTGAGTCGCGCTTGAGTTAATGGCGCTGGGCGCCCGCCACCTCCAGACCCAGCGCCTCCAGATAGCGCCGGGCGCTGCGACCCTGCTCATACTCGCTCACCGCGGAGCGCAGGACCGCGCCGGGTAGCGGCCGCTCCAGCGTCGCGGTCATCGCCGCGGCCAGCGCCCATGGGTCACCCACCGGCACCAAGGGGCCGAAGCGACCATTGTCCAGCACCTCCGCCGGTCCGCTGGGACAATCGGTCGACACCACCGGGACTCCCAGCGCCATGGCCTCCGTCAGCACATTCGGCGATCCCTCCCACGCGGACGACAGCACAAACAGCGCGGCCCGCGCGAGAAACACATAGGGATTGTGCTGAAAACCGACCAGCGCCACCCGCTCAGTCAAGCCCAGCTCGGCGATCAATGCATCCAGACGGCGGCGGGCCTTGCCCTCGCCCAGGATCAGGAGCCGACAGGGACGATCCCGCGCGACCAAGGCGAAGGCACGCAGCAAGGTCGGAAAGTCCTTTTGCGCTTCCAGGCGGCCGGCCGCACAGACGACGGGGATACCCGGATCATCCAGCCAGGGATGCGGGCAGGGCTGTGCCGCTTGGGCGGCCAACTCCGGGGTGATGACCGGGTTACGGATCACCAGGATGGACTGCCGCGGCAGCCGAGCGATGCGCGCGGTGTCCTCCGCCACGCCGGCGGAGACCGCCACGATCCGGTCGACCCGCGGATACAGCAGCCGGATCGGCAGGTAGCGCAGCCAGCGATCGAACCAGGAACGGCCCGCCATGGCAGTGGAAAGATTGGTTCCGAGCCGCAACACGATGGGGGTTGCGGTGCCGGCCAAGACGCGCGCCAACACGGCGGTGCGGCCGGCCCGATCCTTGGCGACCAGCAAGGCCGCCGGACGACGGTCACGCAGATAGCGCGCCAGCGCCGGGGCGGCCAGGAAGGTGTGACCGGTATCCAATCGGATCTGTTCAACCGAGTCCGGCAAACGCGCGAGATGCGGACTCGCGGCACGCACCAGGACCAACTCCACCGATTGCCCCAAATCCACAAAACCGCGGATCAGATTGATCAGCATGCGCTCCACCCCACCCGATCCGGAGAACGAGGCAAAGACCGCGAGTGGACGAGGCGCAGCAGACATGGAAAACCTGGCGGTACGAATGAACCGAGCGCATCATACTTGAGGCCCGACGTCAAAATCCCCGCCTCATTTGCAGCCGTCCGGCACGATCGGTGCCTCGGGTCGCCGGAATGAACGCCGACTGGTCCGCGGCCACGCCGCGGGCGATACTGTGGACTACGCCTGCACCACCGAACCCTAAAAGATGCCCAACACCGTCTACTTCTTCGGCACCTGCCTGATCGACCTTCTGTTCCCGCGCACCGGGCTCGCGGCGATGCGGCTGCTGGAGCGCGCGGGCGTGCGGGTACTCTTCCCCCAGGGTCAGACCTGCTGCGGCCAGCCGGCCTATAACGCGGGTTACCGCGACGAAGCGCGCCGTGTGGCGCGGGCACAACTGGATGCCTTTCCCGCGGACTTACCGGTGATCGTACCCTCGGCCTCCTGTGCCGGGATGCTCAAGGTCCATTACCCGTTGTTGCTCGCCGACACGGCCGACGCCGCGCGCGCCGCCGCCTTTGCCGGGCGGGTGGTGGAACTGACCGACTTCCTCACGCGGGTCCTCGACCTGCGCCTCACCGACCTGGGTCCGCCCATCCGGGTCGGGGTGCACCACTCCTGCTCCTCCCGCCGGGAACTAGGCGTCGCGGACGCGACCATGGACCTGCTGCGGCGGCTCGCGCAGGTGGATCTGGTGGAACCGGAACGCGCCCACGAGTGCTGCGGCTTCGGCGGCACCTTCGCCATCAAGCAGCCGGAGATCTCCGCGGCCATGGCGGCGGACAAGACCAGCGCCATCGCCGCCACCGGCGCCGCGGTCCTGGTCAGCCAGGACTGCGGCTGCCTGATGAACCTGGGCGGCACCTTCGCCCGCCGCGGCGGCGGCCCGGTGATCAAGCACGTTGCCGAGTTCATCTGGGAGCGCACCAGCCATGACGACTGAGTTTCGCCTTGCCATCGGCGCGGCCCTGGGGCGCGAACGGGTCCGCACCAACATCCGCAAGGCCATGGACGGATTGGTCGGCAAGCGGGCGGCGGCCTTCCCGGATGCGGATGAGCGCGAACGCCTGCGCGATCAGGGGGAGGCCATCCGCGGCGAATCGGTGGCCCGCCTGCCGGACCTCCTGGAGGAACTGGAGCGCAGTTGCACCCGCAACGGCATGCAGGTCCACTGGGCCGAGACCGGAGAGGACGCCAACCGGCTGATCCTAGACATCCTGCAGCACGCCGGTGCAACCGCGCTGCTCAAAGGCAAGTCGATGGTCTCCGAGGAGATGGGGCTCAATGAGTTCCTCAAGCACCAGGGCATCGAGGCAGTCGAGACCGACCTGGGTGAACTCATCATCCAACTGGCCGGCGAGGCGCCCTCCCACATCATCGCCCCGGCCATCCACAAGGACCGCGCCGAAATCGCGGTCCTGTTTCGCGAACACTACCCGGACCAGCCGCCCGCCGAGCGCATCGAGGAACTCACCGCGCTGGCCCGCCGCGTCATGCGCGAGCGTTTTCGCGGCATGACCGCGGGGCTGTCCGGCGTCAATTTCGCGGTGGCCGCGACCGGGACCCTGTGCCTGGTCGAGAACGAGGGCAACGGGCGGCTCTGCACCACCCTGCCGGATCTGCATATCGCGGTGATGGGCATCGAGAAAGTGGTCGCCCGACTGGACCAGATCCCGCCGCTGCTCACCCTGCTCACCCGCAGCGCCACCGGTCAGCCGATCACCACCTACGTGAATTTCATTAGCGGACCGCGCCGACCGGGGGAGCAAGACGGGCCGCGGGCCGTTCATCTGATCCTGCTCGATAACGGCCGCTCGCGCATCCGTCTGGACCCGGAGCTGTCCGCCACCCTGCGCTGCATCCGCTGCGCCGCCTGCATGAATCACTGCCCGGTCTACACCCGCCTGGGCGGCCATGCCTACGGCACCGTCTACCCGGGCCCCATCGGCAGCATCCTCGAACCGCAGCTCCATGGCCTGGCCGCACGAGGCGAAATGGCCGAGGCGTCCAGTCTATGCGGCGCCTGTGCCGAGGTCTGTCCGGTGCGCATCCCAATCCCCCGACTCCTGAATCGCCTGCGCTATGAGGCGGTCAACGCCCACGCGGATTCGCCCACCCTGGGCCACGGCAGCCGGCGGCTGGCCGGCCAGGCTGGACTCTGGCGCCTGTGGGCCTGGACCTGCGCGCACCCGCGCATCTACCGCACGCTGACCAGGCTGATCACGGCGCTGCGCCCGCTGCAACCGACCCGCATCAAACCCTGGACCGACACCCGTGAGGCACCGCGTATCGCGAGTCAGGACCTGCACCGTCAGGCGCGCGCGGCCGGATTCACGGACCGGCTCTGAGCCCTCCCGAGGCAACCCGGCACCGCCCAGGCGCAACCGACTGTAGGTCGATCGCGGGGTGTCACGGTATCATCGCAAACCCAGACGCCCACACTAGCGCGCGTCCATCCTGTCAACTTGATCAGTCGGACGCGACAGCCCCGTGCCGGCGCGTGTCCAACCCCACCAGGAGGGTCTTCATTGATGCAAACTGTGCTGGTTACCGGCGGTGCCGGCTTTATCGGCGGCAACTTCGTCCATTTCCTGATCGACGAAACCGATTGCCGGGTGGTCAACCTGGACAATCTGACCTATGCCGGCAACCTGGACACACTGGCCTCGCTGGCCACGAACCCGCGCCACTGCTTCGTCCACGGCGACATCGGCAATGCCGCATTGGTCGGGCAACTGCTCACGGATTTTGCCGTCGACGCGGTCGTGAACTTCGCCGCCGAGAGTCACGTCGATCGCTCCATCGACGGACCGACGCCTTTTATCACGACCAACATCCTGGGCACCTTCAACCTGCTGGAGCGCGCCCGCACCCATTGGCTCAAGCGCGATGAGCAAGCCCGGCAGTCCTTTCGCTTCCTGCATGTCTCCACCGACGAGGTCTACGGATCCTTGGGTGCCGACGGACGCTTCACCGAGTCCACGCCCTATGCACCCAACTCACCCTACTCGGCCTCCAAGGCCGCCTCCGATCATCTGGTGCGCGCCTGGTTCCACACCTATGGGTTGCCGGTCTTGACCACCAATTGCTCCAACAATTACGGGCCCTACCAGTTCCCCGAGAAACTGATCCCACTGATGATCCACAAGGCCCAACGCGGTGAATCCTTGCCGATCTACGGCGATGGGGGCAACATCCGCGACTGGCTCTACGTCACCGATCACTGCCGCGCCATCCGGCGGGTGCTCGAGGCGGGCACCCCTGGTGAGGTCTATAACGTAGGCGGCAACAGCGAGCGGACCAATCTGCAGGTGGTCGATACACTCTGTGCTCTACTCGATGAACTCCTCCCCGACTCACCGCGACGGCCGCACGCGCGCCTCAAGACCTTCGTCACCGACCGCCCAGGACATGACCGTCGATACGCCATCGACGCCGACAAGCTCAAGCGCGAACTCGGCTGGGCGCCCAGCGAGACCTTCGAGACCGGTTTACGACGCACCGTCGCCTGGTACTTGAGCAACCCCGAGTGGTGCCGCCGCGTGACCGACGGGAGCTATCGCGGCGAGCGCCTGGGCGCGGCCCTGTAACTGACGGACGACCCCTATGAACCGTAAAGGCATCATCCTCGCCGGCGGCTCCGGCACCCGGCTGTATCCCATCACCCGGGCGGTCAGCAAACAACTGCTGCCGGTCTATGACAAACCGATGATCTACTACCCGCTGTCCACGCTCATGCTGGCGGGGGTGCGCGACATCCTGATCATCTCGACCCCGCGGGACCTGCCCCAATTCGTCACCTTGCTGGGCGACGGCTCCCAGTGGGGCATCCGGCTCGCCTATGCCGAGCAGCCCGACCCGGGCGGTTTGGCACAGGCCTTTCTGATCGGCGAGACCTTCATCGACGGCGACCCCTCGTGCCTGATCCTGGGGGACAACATCTTCTACGGGCAAGGGCTCGGCGACCAGCTCAAGGCCGTCGGCGACCGCGAGAAGGGCGCGACCGTCTTCGGCTACTGGGTCTCGGATCCGGAACGCTACGGCGTCGCCGAGTTCGACGCCGCCGGCCAGGTCATCGGCCTGGAAGAAAAGCCCAAAACCCCCAAATCCAACTGGGCGGTCACCGGGCTCTACTTCTACGACGCGGGGGTCTGCGCACTGGCGCGCACCCTCAAACCCTCGCCCCGCGGCGAACTGGAGATCACCGACCTCAATCGGCTCTATCTCGACCGGGGTGCACTATATGTGCAACGCATGGGACGCGGGACCGCCTGGCTGGACACCGGCACCCACGAATCCCTAATGGAGGCCGGGGCCTTCATCGAGACCATCGAAAAGCGCCAGGGACTCAAGATTTGTTGTCCGGAGGAGATCGCCTTCAATAATCGCTGGATCGATGCAACCCAACTTGCCGCCATGGGAGAGGAACTGCGCAAGAGCGGCTACGGCGAATACCTGCTCGCATTACTGCACCGCGGATGGCACGCATGAACCTGATCCCGACCGACATCCCCGGCGCCGTCATCATCGAACCCAAGGTGTGGGGGGATGAGCGCGGGTTCTTCCTGGAGACCTACCGCGCCAATCGCTATGCGGAACTCGGCATCCGCGCGCCACTGGCGCAGGACAATCTATCCTACTCCCGGCGCGGCGTCCTGCGCGGCTTGCACTGCCAGCACCCCGGCGCCCAGGGCAAACTCGTGCAGGTGTTCGCCGGCGCGGTGTTCGACGTGGCAGTGGATGTCCGCCGCGGCTCGCCGACCTTCGGGCAGTGGGTGGGTGTGACCTTGTCCGGCGAGAACAAGCGGCAATTCTGGGTCCCGGCCGGCTTTGCTCACGGTTTCCTGGTGACCAGCGAGACCGCGCTGTTCGGCTACAAGTGCTCCGATTACTATCAACCTGAAACCGAGTTCAGCGTGCGCTGGGACGACCCGGCAATCGGCATCGCGTGGCCGCTGGACGGTCATGCCACACCCGAACTCTCACAGAAAGACCAAGCAGCACCGTCGCTGTCGCAGATCCCGACGGACCGACTGCCTGCCATCGAGGACTATCCATGACCAAACAACACCCCGCCCCGCATCGCCAGGGACAACAACCGCCAAGAATCCTGCTGATCGGCGCCAACGGCCAAGTGGGCTGGGAGTTGCGCAGAACGCTGGCGGGTCTGGGAGACGTCATCGCCGCCTCGATCGAAGGCGGTTACGGTCCCATCGTCGACTTGCTCGACAAGGGCCTGCTCGCCAAGCTGGTGGAGGAATCGCGGCCGGACGCGGTGGTCAATGCCGCCGCCTACACCGCGGTGGACAAGGCCGAGACCGACCGCGACATCGCCCAGCGCATCAATGCCGACGCGGCGGGTGAACTGGGGGGGCTGCTGGCCGAGCGCGGGATCCCCATCATCCACTACTCCACCGACTTCGTCTTCTCGGGCCAAGCCAGCCGACCCTACACCGAGACCGACAGCCCTGGTCCGTTGAACGTCTACGGGGAGACCAAACTCGGCGGCGAACTGGCCCTGCTCGCGTCCGGCGCACCCTGCCTGATCTTGCGCACCAGTTGGGTGTACGGGGCGCGCGGCGCCAACTTCCTGCTCACCATGCTGCGCCTGTTTCGGGAAAAGGACGAGTTGCGCATTGTCGATGACCAGATCGGCGCCCCAACCTGGAGCCGGATGCTCGCCGAGCAGACCGCCCTGGTCCTCTACCGTGTACTGCGCGGTGACCTGGATCTGAAACAGGTCGGCGGTCTCTATCACCTGACCGGCGGCGGCGAGGTCAGTTGGTTCGGCTTCGCCCAGGCCATCCTGGAACAGAGCGGCGCCAACTGTCACCTGATCCCCATTCACTCATCCGAATACCCGGCCCCGGCCAAGCGCCCCGCCTATTCGGTCTTGGACAACACCAAATTCCGCGAGACCTTCGGGCTCTACATGCCGGACTGGAAGGAATCCTTGGATCAATGTCTGGAGTTGATCCCCTGCTAAATCGCGCCCGGCGCAATATGCGATGTTTGTGGATTGGGTCAGCCGCGGTAGAATCGGCGATCCTCGGATCTGGCGCGATTGATAGCCATCGGACGTGATAACCGGACGTAGGGGCGGGTTTCAAACCCGCCACTACACCAAGGGTCTGTCCGGATATCAGGTAGGAAGGCTATAGCAGGGTATTCCGTCGATAGCGGTAACCCTGACAACAGCAATGAACCGCCAGCCTCGTCAGCCCAGCCTGTAACCGTGAAAGTCACACCGGGTTCCCGTGGGAGCGGCCTCCGGCCGCGCTGGGGCCGCGCGGGATGCCGAGGAGCGGCGTTCACCGCGGCACCGTATCGCGGCCGAAGGCCGCTCCCACGGGCGACGTCCAGCTTGCGGGGTCGGTCACCCCGTGAATGAACGCATAGCGCTGCTCAAGCGCTCCCAAGGCAGCATTCCAACTCAAGCTGATTGCTGACCGCTTTTTCCAGGATCAATGAGAGCAGACGGGCGGGCATTTGAGACCCCTGAGAACCGCCTGCGCCCCCGACTCAGGGTCGGGGGGCAGGCGGGGGGAAAACGCCGCCAGCCAAGTGCTGACGGGCATGGCGTTCCGCGTAAGTCGGAAATTGAATGTTGTCCTCCTCGCCCAATCAATCAGGCTCGGATGTGGGGTTTTTGACTGCAACCCCGGCGGGGGTCGCGGCCTGATCACCCTCGGTATTGTCGTCATGCCCCGCCAGGAGTTCGGCGGCGTGAAGTAAGTCTAACGAGGACATCCGGTCTTTGCAAATGGTTTGTATTGTATAAACCGACTGCTTTTCTGGGCAGCAAGCGCGCGCAGAATCGCACGGCCTGCGGTCAGTCAGACAAGCTCATGTTTTTATTGCTTTATCCACCACGGAGACGACTTCCCCAGCCAAGGTCACAAAGGTTGCGGACGATCCCTCGTAGCCGGACTATTACCGCCTTGCATAGCGGCACCTGCAAACGGGTCTAGCGTCCGCAGAGGGTGGGCATGAAACCAAGAGCCCGTGAGATTTCGACGCCCCTTTGGAACTCCCTGATCTGGGAAGAACTACCGCCCGGTCAGAAGAATGGCCTTAACTGTTCGCCACTGATGGCATTGACGCCGCCTCGCCTTTAGCTCGATTCGTGTCTGCCGTGCGTTCCCGCTTGGTTGGATTCTCGGAGCGCTTCCGCGAGGAGTTCGACCGCTTCTGCGCATTCTTGGAGCGGGGCGAACGCGCGGGCGCCCTCGACACCGCGTTCTGGGCGGCAGCCGTCGAGACGACCTGGGTACGGAACCGTCGCGTAAGCGGATCCACCCGATCGAGATATCAGAAGGGTTTCTTTTCTTGCGTGCCCCCGATGCAAGGGGGGACAATCTGCTGCCGATCACTATCGGTTTCCGAGCCGGCGCACTGTCGGCTTGCTACATGCTGGTATACGCCTCCGCCTTTGAACTCGACATCGACCCAAAAGAGCCTATGAAGCATTCGGTTTAAGCGAGTGGCAGGCACATCGAGTTGCCCTCGATGGGCATCTCAACAGACACGACCCGAAGTCGTATCGAAGTTTATGACGCAAGTACCGCAGGAAAACAAGTGAAAGAGTATCAAGCCAGAGGCAATGAGCTTAGAGCTGAAGCGAAAGCTATTGTTCTTGAATTCATGCATGCATCCGACGTTTGTCAGCCAGGGCGCGCGGGAATGAGGCTGGCATCGATATTTCGAGCTTGCGGCTTCGACTGGGGAGCTTACGAAAAGGCAACCTCTACCAACCAACAGTATTGGGTGGTCGCTTTAATGAGAGAACTTGAATCAGAAGGCAAGGTCGAGCGTTGCGCCCGGACGTAGTGACGATGGAGAACGTCCCTGCGGTCGCACGTCATCAAGTGTTTGCTGATTTCGTGGCCACGCTCCGCGCACTCGGCTATTCGGTTTGGAGTGACGTGGTCAACTGCGCGGATTATGGGGTACCCCAGCATCGACGCCGCATGGTACTGCTCGCCTCGTTGCATGGATCTTTGGCGTTGCCTGGGCCGACACACGAATATCATCGAACAGTACGCGACGCCATCGGTGGTATGCGTCCGATCGCCGCGGGCGGCGAATCGCCCTTCGACAACCTGCACACCTCCTCAGGGTTGTCGACCATCAACCTTGCGCGGATTCGGGCATCCAGACCCGGCGGCAGTTGCCGGGAATGGCCGGCGCATCTCGTGGCCGATTGTCACAAGGTGGCCACGGGCAGCAGCTATCCGAGTGTCTATGGGCGTATGGAGTGGGATAAACCGGCACCCAGCATAACGACCCAATGTCACGGTTTTGGTAATGGCCGCTTCGGACACCCTTCACAAGACCGGGCCATCTCATTGCGTGAAGCTGCAATTCTACAGGGCTTTCCGTACACGTATCGATTCATAAAGCCGAGAGAGTCTGTCCAATTCTCTGTAATAGGGCGCCTGATCGGTAATGCCGTCCCGGTCGACCTCGGACGTGCCATTGCCCGGTCGATCGTAGCCCATCTGTCGAACCTTGAGGCAAGCGCGGAATAGACGTACGTCCCCTGGGGTCTTCGCAGAAAATGCGAACACGTAATGACAGGTCGCGACTCACCACCGCCGTCCTCAGATGCGGCCAGGCGGCGGATGTCGCGGACTGGCCAGCGCGACACGTCCGCCGAGATGAGGGTGCGACGTCGCCTCCATGCAATAGGCTTGCGATACCGCGTCGACCAAGTGGTGTCGCCACTTCCGCATCGACGTGTAGACATTGTTTTCGCGCGGGCGAAAGTGGCTGTCTTCGTCGATGGGTGCTTCTGGCACGGTTGCCCACAGCATGGCACTTGGCCGAAACGCAATGCTGAATTCTGGCGCAACAAGATCGACACCAACCGACGACGCGATCGCGATACCGATGAGCGATTGGCCGCTGGCGGATGGGAGGTTGTGCGGATTTGGGAGCATGAAGATCCTGACGATGCAGCGGAACGTATCCGACAGCGGGTTTCGATGCGATCGGCAGAGTTGAGTACGAGAATGGCAGAGGGAAAGTGAGCCGAAGCCCCGCGCGACTGGGGTCTCGGACAGCCCGCTGGCTTCACGCGCGACCGGGGGACGGCCAGCAAAACGATTCGAGTACGGATTCGAAAGATACCCTAGTCGGCAGCCAGGCGCGTTATGCGCCTGGCTGCCGGGGCTTGTGCAGGGCTGCCGGCCCGAGTGGGCCGGCCGGGAATTGGTGTCCTCCTCGCCCGGTGCATCGGGTTTGGAGCGGGGCGCTGAGGCCGGACCACAGCGGTCAGTGCCTTATCGCCCTCTTTCAGTTGCGGTCTCTCGTCCCAGGAACGGACGCGATGTAGGGATCTTAGCGACTTCGATTGGGCATTACAAATGGTTTGTATAGATTGACTCGCACACGATTTCGTAGAGTCCGATCGACAGTCGGGGAGCGGGCAAGCCAACCCTGTCCACGCGTCCGGAGTCGCTGTGCCCTTCTGCGAAGATTTTTTCGGCCCAAGTGGGTAGCATGAGCAGTGGTCATCCGACCCCATCCATCCTTCGCAACTGCACCAGACGATGAATCAGAACCCGTTGGAGATACTGAACCGGGTGTTCGGCTACCCGAGTTTTCGCGGCGCTCAAGAAGCGGTCATCGAGCAGATCCTGCGCGGCGGCGATGCCCTGGTGCTGATGCCGACCGGGGGCGGCAAGTCGCTGTGCTACCAGATTCCGGCGCTGTTGCGGCCGGGGACGGGGGTGGTGGTCTCGCCGCTGATCGCGCTCATGCAGGATCAGGTGGATGCGCTGCGGCAGCTCGGGGTGCGGGCGGCTTTTCTGAACTCGTCGCTGGCCGGGGACGAACAGGCGCGGGTGGAGCGTGCCTTGCTGGCCGGCGAGCTGGATCTCTGCTATGTGGCCCCGGAACGCTTGCTGAGCGAGCGCTTCCTGAACCTGCTGGGGCGGGTGCCGATCGCGCTCTTCGCGATCGACGAGGCGCACTGCGTTTCACAGTGGGGCCATGATTTCCGGCCTGAATACATCCAGTTGAACTTGCTGCATGAACGGTGGCCGCAGGTGCCCCGCATCGCGGTGACCGCCACGGCGGATGCCCCAACCCGCAAGGAGATCGTCGCCAAGCTGGCGTTGGAACAGGCGGCGCAGTTCGTCTCCAGTTTCGACCGACCGAATATCCGCTACCGCATCACCGAGAAGGCGCAGCCGCGCCGCCAGCTCATCGAGTTTCTGCGCAACGAGCACCCGCGCGACGCCGGTATCGTCTATTGCCTGTCACGCCGCAAGGTGGAGGAAACGGCCACATTCCTGCGCGAACAGGGGTTCAGCGCCTTGGCCTATCACGCCGGTCTCGCGGCCGAGCAGCGCCGCGCCCACCAGGCGGAGTTCCTGCGCGGCGAGGGAGTCATCGTGGTCGCGACCATCGCGTTCGGAATGGGCATCGACAAGCCGGACGTGCGCTTCGTCGCCCATCTGGATCTGCCCAAGAGCCTGGAAGCCTACTATCAGGAGACCGGTCGCGCCGGCCGTGACGGGCTGCCGGCGAATGCCTGGATGACCTACGGTCTGGGTGACGTGGTGATGCTGCGGCGCTTCATCGAGGGCTCGGAGGCCGAGGAGCAGTTCAAGCGCGTCGAGTTGCATAAGCTCAACGCCCTGCTGGGCTTCTGCGAGACCAGCGAGTGCCGCCGCCGGGTGATGCTGAACTATTTCGGCGAGGCCTTGGCCGAGCCCTGCGGTAATTGCGATACCTGCCTGGCGCCGGTCGCGCGTTGGGACGGCACCGTGGCCGCGCAGAAGGCGATGTCCTGCATCTTCCGCACCGAACAGCGTTTCGGTGTGAATTATCTGATCGATGTTCTGCTCGGCAAAGACAACGAACGCATCCGCCGGTTCGGTCACGACCGCACCTCCACCTTTGGGATCGGCCAGGACTTGAGCGCCGAGCAATGGAAGTCAGTCTACCGGCAACTGGTCGCCGCCGGGCTGGTCGCGGTCGACATGGAGGCCCACGGCGCCCTCAAGCTCACCGAACTGAGCCGCGCGGTCCTGCGCGGCGAGCAACGGGTGCACCTGCGCCGGGACCCGGAGCGCCGGCCGGCCAGCCGCGCCGCGGAAGGCAAGGGGCGAGTGATCGCGGCGGAGACCCCGCTGGACCCCGAAGCCGCGGCACTCTGGGAGCGCTTGCGCGCCCACCGGCGGGAACTGGCGCAGCAGCAAGGCGTGCCGCCCTATGTGATCTTCAACGACGCGACCTTGCGGGACATGGTCACCTACCGGCCGCGCGACGCCGACGCGTTCAGCCGGATCAGTGGCGTTGGCGTGGTCAAGTTGGAGCGCTATAGCGCCAGCTTCCTGGGCGTGCTGGCCGACCATGAGGCCGAGCACGGCCGGCCCGCCGCCCTCCCGCCGCTGCCCGAGCCCCCGACCCGCGCCGACCGGTCGGCAGCGGGATCGGCCGCGGGGCCGCTAGCAGAGAAGGCACCCGCCGCGGGCCGCACCTGGGACCTGGGCCTGAGCGGTACCGTCCGCGAGACCCTGGAGCTGTTTCGTGCCGGCCTCCCGCCCGCCGCGATCGGCGAGCAACGCGACCTCAAGCTCACCACCGTGTTCACCCACCTGGCGCGCTGCATCGAGGAAGGCGAGTTGAGTCTGCGCGACGTGGTCACGCTCCGCGAGGACGAGATCGAGGCCATCCGGTCCGCCTTCGACCAACTGGTGGAACCGGATTCGCCGCAGATGCTCAAGCCGGTCTACGACGCCTTTGAGGGTCACTATGATTACGGCCTGCTGCGCTGCGTGCGGGCGGCCATGGTGCGTGACTGAAACAATTTCGACCTTGATAGAGCCTTCGTACCTGATATCCGGACAGAGCCTTGGTGTAGGGGCGGGTTTGAAACCCGCCCCTACGTCCGGTAGTCAACGCTTCCTAAGCGCAACCGCCATCGGACTCCGGCCAGCCGCACAACGCGAAATAGTCCTTGGCGAACGCCCGATCGGACTCCAGGATGTGGGTGAGGAGCCACTGGCAGACCCGCTCCTGTGCGGCCTCGTCGAACACCGTGATGCCGAGCGCCCGCCAGTCGCGCAGCATCTCGCTGAATTGGCTCATCAGGACGACATGCTCGGCGGCGTGTTCTTCCGCCCGCGCGTACCCGATGGCGCGCATGAAGGACTCTTCCCGCCGGAAATGGGCATGAACCTGACCACCGAATGCAACCAATGCCTCGACCAGATCCCGCTGGCTCGCCCCAGGAAAACCGGCGGTACGCGGCGGCGACACGCCCGAGGAAACGCCCGATGGAATCGCTGCCTGAGGACAAAAGCGCAGGCAGATGTCGACCACGGTCCCGATCAGGGCCCGGTGGTCCGCGTCCAAGGCATCGATTCCCAAGGCCCATTCATCACGCCAGGTCAGCAACTTCGTCATCTTGTTCTATCTCGATTGCACGGCACGTTTCCTGCCCCAAGAATGCGGGGGCAATGGGTCTGACGGGTGCCCTTCAGCGGGCGCGCATCGGCACGATGCACGACACGCGGACCGGCGCGGACCGTTCCCGCTGACGCGCCGCCTGAAGCCGAAGCGCCGCGCGGGTCTCGCCGATCAGTCGCCGCTGGGTTTCCGCCAAACCAGAGAAATAGTAGATGATTGCGTAAGGGAGCGGGGCCGAAATAGAGTCACGCGGCCCGCCGGTCGGGCGCCAGGCGATCCGGATCAACCGGCCGCCAACCCCGTCCTGATGGGCATAACCGCCGTTGGCATCGACGAACACCACTTCGTCGCGCGCGATGACCGCCAGGTACTGCAAGGGGCGGATAGGCAAAAAACAATGCTCGGCGCCATCCCGTGCCAGCAGCAGTTGCAACCCGTTGTGGAGATCGGCCGGCAGCGTGCCGGCCTCTTGAGCGTGCTGCGTCTCCGGCCGAAAGAAGGTCTCACGGATCCGATAGCAAGCCATGGATCAGCCCGCCGGACCGGATCAGGACTCGTCGTCGAGCGACGGGTCCCAGCCCTCGGCGCGGGCGCGCTCAACCGCCGCACCATAGATGCGGGCGTGGCGCTCGCCCAGTTCCGGGGGCAGCCGGGAGGCCAGGTGACCGTAGGGGAGCCAGGCGTCATGGACCTGGTCATAGAGGTTTTCGATCCCCTGGATGGTCCAGCCCTCACAGGTCTGCTCCTCGGGAATGAGGCCGAACACCCAGGCATCACGAATGATGTTGGCGGTAGGGGTCATGCCGCCCTTGGGCTCGTTATTGATCCCGTGATAGATTTTTTGGTTCATCGTGTCGGTCCGGTGGCTGTCTGGGCGGGAATTTTGGCGCTCGGGTGCTCCGCGTCACCCTTGCGGCATCCCCCACACCAGGATCGGTGAAAGTCATCGTCGTCGGGTTAGCGCAGCCTCACCCGATCATCCTAGCAGAGTTTAACACCTCAGATCATTTTTCTCTTGATATCATCCGCTTACAGCGCACTAAATCGGTCGGTGGCACGACAGCCGTGATTTAGCGTTCGCAACGGACATCCAGACAGACCTTCGTGTAGGGGCGGGTTTGAAACCCGCCCCTACGTCCGGTTATCACGTCCGAAGGCTATATCTCTCGTCGGCATTGATTGGCGACCCCGGGGACTAACCGCCGTCCTCTCCCAGCATGGTCCTGACGATGGCGGGCGCGGATCGTGGATGCTTGCCTGGAAGGGACTGATGCGCCGGTGGAATATTGATGTAGCGGTTGATCTTCCTGTTCTACATCAAGGCCCGCCCCGAGCTGAGCGACGTGCCCATCAACCGGAGCGATGTCTACACCCGCGGCTACTGTCTGGAGCACCTGCGCGACCTCACCCTGACCGACCTGCACACGACCGAGGCGCAGCACGGTCACTCTTTCGACAAGACCCATTGGACCCCTTCTTGCGTTTGCGCTCGGCCCCCTCGTGCAGATCGCGCGGCGGCCGGATTCATGATCAAGGCCCGCAGTTTTTTCAGGGCCGCCCAGAGGCCGGGGCGGAGCTTTGTCCGCGGCCCCCAGTCTTTCACGGTAAGCCTCGACCTCCAGTGGCGGACAGGCCGTCGCTTGCCGGAACGATGATCCAGGCCTGATTAGAGCTTGATCACGGTTCCGGGCACGCGGCCTCCTCGGCGACCCGTAAGTTGGCGTGTACGCTTAGACCAATTTCACAGCGAGCCAGACTCAGCAGTCCGGAACCCATATTGAGCCACGCGGATGTTATGGTGACGCGGGAGGCCGGTCAGGTGGACTGTAGCGCCCAAGCCGGATCGACTCCCGCAGGATACCTTCGATCCGAGTGTATTGAGTCGGATCGTGATACAGCCCAGTTCCGCCGCCGGATTGCCAAACCGCCATACCGTTGACCAACTTCCCGTGAATCTCCATCAACTTCGGCACTCCTATCGAGATTGAATAGGCATAGAATCCGAGGGCCAAGATGAACATGAACCCAGCCGCGGCCTTCAGGTGTCGTGATTGAATTATGTTACCTTTCGCGATGACGCCAACCAGTAGGATGTAGAGCACGATCAGCACTTGGGTGGAATACACGGTATAGCGCGAACTCATTGCCTGATCCGCGCCCAACTGATAGCGATGGTAGGTAACGGCCAAAGCCGAAAATACAATAAAGAGAAGAAACCTGCAAAGCGGTGGGTTGCGAAACAGCCCACCTTGGAATGCCAGATAGACCACCACAACGACAGTCCCGGCGCCGCCAATCAACGAGGCACGGAAAACCTGCAGGTAGGATCCAAGAAACGCAAAGAAATATGAGATGATCGCGCTGGACTCCGACATTAGTTGAACGAAACCGACGGAGGCACGCGTATCCTTTATTTCGAAATTGACAAAACATACGGTAAGCGTGCAAGCCATTACGCAAATCGCAAGGATGACTCGCTTCCAGGACGTCTGCGCAATGCGGAGATTACGTACTCCGGATTCAGTAGCAGCACTTCTACCATCGAGGATGAGCGCGCCGATGATGATGAAAAACAGAAAGAAACCCGAACCACTTGTCAGGGCGGCGAGCGCGGCGAGCAGCAGAGAGAGCAAGTACAGCGAACTGCGCTTTGAGCCGGATAAGGTGAGCGATAGCAATGCGAAACACAAGACATAGTTATGCTGCAGGGAACCGGTTGCCCAAACTGTATTGTGCCACTGCACAAAATTGAGCAGGAGGAGCGGAATCGGCAGAAAAAGCAGCCATGGCAATTCCTTCCTGAAATAGAGATAGGCATGGTTGAGTAGGATAACAAACAATGCCAGATTTCCGAAGATCGCGAGCTGCCTGAAATTGATCTGCCCGGTTGCCTGATACTGCAGTTCCGCACAGAAGCGCTCGAACACCACCCGATGCTCGTTGTGCGGTATAAATGCAACAGCCCACCGCGCCCCGCCGGTGTTGTTCAGGTACTTTAAGAAGATGTCGTAATCATCCCAGATCGGAATGTCGACGGCGAATTGATTGACGACCACGAGCAGAACAAGCGATGGAATGAGAGCGCCTGCCGCGAGCAGTGAGAAGCAGCGGAGATCCCGACAAGGCAAAGCCGACGGCCTGCTGTTGATGGAGTTCATGGTCGATGTTTGCCTATTGCCGATAAGGTGCGGCGGTTGCATTGTAACCGTGGCGACCTGCGGACCGTGCCAACCCGGGCGATCAGCGAAAGCCGGCAAAGCTGAAGCGCTTGTGCCCGAGACAGTTGGTGAACATGGGCACCGCCCGGCCGGGTGTGCCAAGTCGCGGGCATGCATTACCATGCCGCAGGGAGGGCGGCGGGGTCGGTTCTCGGGGCGGCGGGGTCAGGTCTCGTATTGTAACATGCAAGAAGGCGAGCCCCCCCCCATGTCTCCTTGGATGTGCCCGCGCAGGTGGCGGCCGGCATCGTCGATCATTGCCGTTCCGCCCGCCGTGCTCCGCTTGGCCAATTCGTCGCCGAGCGCGCGCAGTTTCTTGCGTATGCGCTTGCCGATCGTGCGTCGTCCAACATAAAAGCCTCCGTTGCGGCCGAAGGTCACGTCGTGAGTGAAGCAGAGGACGTCGAAGGTTCGCGCTTTGGCGAGCCCGTCTTCGCGGCAGTGGTCTGCCGCCTTGCTGCCGAACCTGACTGCCGCGCTCGGCTGTGCCTGCATCGGCGCAACGATCGCCATGGCGCAAACGGCGCCGGCCGAGCCAACCGTTGCGCTGGCCTTCGTCGGCGATATCATGCTCGACGAGACGCCCGGAGCGGAGATCGCGCACGGTCGCGATCCATTCGCACCCGTTGCCGCCATCCTGAACAGCGCGGATATTCGCATCGGCAACCTGGAATGTGTCGTTGCCGCCGGCGGCGAGGCGGAGCCCGGCAAGCCCTATACCTTCCGCGCCCATCCGCGCACCCTGGTGCCGCTCAAGCAACATCGCGATGCGGTGACCTTGGCGAACAATCATTCCGGTGACTTTGGACCGAGCGCCTTTGGCGAGATGCTCAGCCTCCTGGAGCAGCACGGCATCGGCTATGTCGGCGGCGGTGCAACGCTGGCGCAAGCCCATAGACCACTGGTCATCGAACGTCACGGACTGCGGATTGCGCTGCTTGGTTACAACGAGTTCCTACCGCGCAGTTCCGAGGCCGACTACGACCAACCGGGGGTCGCCTGGAGCGAGGATGAGCAGGTGCAATACGATATCACCGCGGCGCGCGATCACGACCATGCCGATCGCGTCATTCCGGTCATGCATTGGGGTTGGGAGCATGAAACAACGGCCAGTCCCCGCCAGCGGCAATTGGCCCGCCTGATGATCGACGCCGGGGCCGATGCCGTCGGCGGTCACCCGCATGTCATCCAGGACACTGACCAGTATCGCGCCAGACCCATCATTTACAGCCTGGGCAACTTCATTTTCAACGGTTTCAGTGAGACAATCGACGACACTGGCTGGCTGTTGCGCCTGTAAGTGGATCGCCAGGGCGTGCGCCGCTGGCGGACCTTCGCCGCACACCTCGACGGCCAGGGAATTCCGCATCCCGCGCCGTCATCCGACGGCACCTGTTGGGAGCGGGGGCAGGCCGGTGCAGTACCCTGCAAGACTGGCCAGTCAACCGAGTAGGGACGATCCCAGCGACGGAAGTCGCCGTCCCGGCCGCGTCACCGCCAATCCAACTGCAACGTCATCCATCGGAGCTCGAAACCCATGCGCAAGCCACTCTGTCTCTCGCTGCTGCTCGCCGCCACCGCCGTCCAGGCCGAGGTCCAGACCAAGACCATCGCCTACGAGGATGAGGGCGCCAAACTGACCGGCCATCTCTACTGGGACGACGCGGTGAACGGCAAGCGGCCCGGCGTCCTGGTGGTTCATGAGTGGTGGGGGCTCAACGACTATGCGAAGAAGCGCGCCCGCCTGCTCGCCGAGCTCGGGTATGTCGCATTCGCCGCCGACATGTACGGCGACGGCAAGGTCACCGACCAGCCGTCCCAGGCCAAGGAGTGGATGCAGGAGGTCACCGTGGACCCCGAGTCCTGGCGCCAGCGGGCCGCCGCCGGTCTCGCCCAGCTCAAGGGGAGCGATCTGGCGGATCCGGACAGGCTGGCCGCCATCGGCTATTGCTTCGGCGGCGGCACCGTGATGCAGATGGCCTATGGCGGTGCCGAGCTGGACGGCGTGGTGAGCTTCCACGGCTCGCTGCCCGCCGCACCGGCGGAGGCCGTCGGCAAGATCCGGCCGAAGATCCTCGTGGCGCATGGCCAGGCCGACAGCTTCGTCGCCCCCGAGGTGGTGGCCCACTTCAAGGACAAGCTGGAAGCCGCCGGGGCCAACTGGGAGATGGACATCTACGGCGGCGCGCGTCACGGTTTCACCAACCCGGACGTCGCTGCCTTCGGGATGGAGAACCTCAGCTACAATGCCCAGGCCGATGCGCGGTCTTGGCAGCGCATGCAGGCGTTCTTCAACGAGATCTTTGCCGAATAACCCCGGGGACCGGGCGCTGAGCGCCGTCTGCAAGCCGGCGTGGATCGTTCCGACGCCGGAAGGCGGCGCGCGTCCATCAACGGCGCGCACCGCGTCCACGATCGATTCCAGGAATTCGCACTGGTTCCACCGCGACGCCCGCGTGGTCCACCCGAGACGGACGATGACCAGGTCGTCTTGCGGCAGGATCGCGATGATCTGGCCCCAATGTCCGGAAAAATAGATCCCATCGTCGGGCAGATTGCACAAGCGCACACCCAGTTCCGTCTCTCTCGGGTCGCCGCGCAGCCAGACTTGGGCGCCATAAGCGCGGGGATCGCTCCGCCGGTATTCATCCGGGAGTGTCGACACGAAATCGCGCCAGCCCCGCGGCAGCACCTGGCGCCCCTCCCACGCGCCGTCGCGCAGCAGCAGGAGTCCCAAGCGCGCCCAGTCCCGCGCGCTGGCGTAGAGGTACGAAGAGCCGACGAAGTTGCCCGCGACATCGGTTTCGAAGACCGCGGTCGCGGCACCGATGGGCCCGAACAGGCGCTCGCGCGGATAGACCCAATACGCGTCGTCGTCGGCAAACGTGTTGCGCAAGACCCGTGAGAGAAGATTGGTTGTGGCGCTCCGATAGGCCCAATGGGAACCATGGGAACCATGGGGTCGGTCCGCCGCGGCCCGCCGGGCGACCGCCGACACGTCGTCCTCCAAGGTGAGCATATGGGGCACCGAGCCGGGGAAAAACGGCAGATATCCCTCGCGGGAATCCAGGCCGTCACGCATGAACAGCAGATCGCGGACGGTAATGTCGGCACGGGAGTCGCTCGCCCATTCCTGGAACAGGTGGTCCCGATCCAGGGACAGCGCGCCGTCGGCGATGCGTTGGCCAATCAGCATCCCAAGCACACTCTTTGCCATCGACCAGCCCAATTGGGGAGTCTCCGGACCGAACCCGTCGGCATAGCGCTCGGCGATCACGCGTCCACCCTTGACGACCACCACGGCGCGCACCGCGCTGCGCGGCGCGGTGTCGCTCGGGGCGAATTCCGCGTTCAGGGCGCTTGCGAGAGACCGCGGGAGAGGCAAATCGGGCTCGACGAAAGCTCCGTCAGGCCATCGGCGCGACGCGTCCGGCAGGGGGGAGCGCACGGCGGGCGCTCGCGCGACAGCCGCCGCCGCGTCGTCCGCGTCGGACAACAGCGTACAGCCGTAACCGGGGTAGTACGCCGCGCGCCGCTTCGCGTTGCCCTTGGTGGCAACGATATGTCCCCCGTCGCGCTTATCGACATCCAACCCTCGAACCAGCAGCGAGTTGGGGAAGGCGATGGAATTCAAGTCGTCATCAATGATATCGCGGACCGGCCGGTACGCCAAAAAATGCCCCGAGCAGACCAGCTTGGCAGCCGTTCCCGCGGCGATGCGGTCCAGCGTGCTGCAGCCGCTCGAAACTGCGGCGAGGGCGACGATGGACAGCGTCCATCGGCGGTGTCGCTCCCAATAGGGTGTCAACCAGCGCATGCGCATCCTTCTTCTCGAGTATCCGGAAATCGTTAAAGGCGCATAGCAAATCGAAGCGACCCTGCGATCCCAGTACGGCCTGAGACGGAAAACAGGAGGTTAACGAGGGCCGGAGGGTCGGTCAAGGCGCAACCGAGGTCGGGCCTGGCGCTCCGCGCAAGCCTGGCACGCCATTGCACTGACGTGTTACAAGACGGCAAACCATCCCTGGCTTGCGCGCCCCTTGACGTGTTCGAGGTGCCCTTGAATCAGCAAGTCCCCAAGGCGCATCGTTCGTTAACCCAGGTACCTTTCCGATGCCCGTGAACCCAGCCCAGGAAGACCTCATCCAGTCCGAGCACGTCGCGACGGTCTTTCGCCAATTCCCGGCCGCCGTGCTGGCCCAGACACTCAATGCCGTGGTAACCGTCGCCCTGCTTTGGGTGGCGACCCCGACCGCTCATCCGGCGCTCGTCGCGTGGCTCGCCGCCTTTGTCGGCCTCGGCGCCGTACGACTGTTTGCGCTGCGGCGATACCGGGCGAGCCCCGATCGGGTCACGGACTGGCGTCCCTGGTCACGGGTGGCGACAGCCTTCTCGAGCGCCTACGGCTTGATCTGGGCGGTGGCAATCCTGCTGTTTCTCGACGGCAACGACCCCGTCTCCCTGATCCTGCTGGTGGTCATCCCGATCGGGCTCACCTCCGGCGCGGCGGTAACCGGGGCGGCGATCCCGGCCTTCTTCTTCAGCTTCTCGCTGATCATTGTCGCGGCCATGGTGCTTGCGCTGATTCGCCACGGCGGGCTCCTCGGGTACGCCCTGGCGACCCTCGCGGTGGCCAATCTGTTGGTGAACATCTCGATCTGCCTGAATATCCAACGGACCCTCGATCGCTCACTGAGGCTGCGGCTGGAGACCGAGTCCATGCGCCGCGAAGCGGAGGAGAAAAGCCTGATCCTGGAGGAGGCGCGCGCGCAGGCGGAGCGCGCGAACAGCGCCAAGACGCGCTTTCTCGCCGCGGCGAGCCATGACCTGCGCCAGCCCATCCACGCCCTGGGGCTCTTCGTCTCGGCCCTCTCCGAGCGTATTCGCGGCGGAGCCACCGAGACCCTGGTGCGGCGGATCGAGGAGACCATCGGCGTCATCGGGGAGATGCTCAATGCCCTGCTGGATATCTCCAAGCTCGACGCCGGGGTGGTGAAACCCGAACTTGCGCCCGTCCATCTCGACGACCTGTTCCAGCGCCTGGACGAGGAGCTCGCCGGCGAGGCGCTGGAACGGGGCAACCGACTGCGCTTCAGGCCCTGCGGGGCCTGGGTCCACAGCGACCCGGCCATGCTGGAGCGCATCCTGCGCAACCTGGTCGGCAACGCCTTGCGCTATACGCAGGACGGGCGCGTGCTGGTGGCGGGGCGCCGCCGCGGACAGGACCTACGTCTGGAGGTGCGCGACACGGGGTGCGGCATACCCCATGACCGGATCGGCGAGTGCTTCGTGGAGTTTCAGCAGATCGACAACCCCCAGCGCGACCGCACCCAGGGCCTCGGCCTCGGGCTCGCCATCGTGCAGCGACTGGCGCGGCTTCTGGGCCACCATCCCGTGGAGGTATGCTCCGAGGTCGGGCGCGGATCGCTCTTCGCGATCCGCCTGCCGCTGCTCGACAGGCCGCCAACGGCGCCGGTGAGGGGCGCCCGCCCGGGGCAAGGGGCCGCGGATGCCGTCGAGTCGCAGCTTCGCGTGCTGGTGCTGGACGACGATCACCTGGTTTGCGATGCGATGGCCGCTCTACTCAGCGGTTGGGGCTACCAGGTCAGCCTGGCCACGAGCCTTGACCAGGCACTGTCCTCGGCATCGGGCTTGTCCGCGGACCTGTTGATCGCGGACTATCGTCTACCCGGCGAGGTCACCGGCGCCGATGCGATCAAGGCCATCCATCGGCAGGCCGGCCGCGCCATCCCCGCCCTGGTGATCACCGGCGATACCGCACCCGGCCGACTGCGCGAGTGCGCGACCCTCGGCTATCCCTTGCTGCACAAGCCCGTCGATCCGGCTAAGCTGCGCACGACCTTGCGACTTCTTGCACGTCGCCGGGTCTGATCGCGGGCGCCGGCCCGCCGACCGTAGCGAGCGCTGCCTTGCCGATGCCGAGCAACCCCTATGCGGAGAACCTGATGCGCATCCTCTTGGTCGACGACCACACATTGTTTCGCGACGCACTGTCCGAGGTGCTCGGTCCGCTTGGCGAGGATCTGACCCTGTTCGACGCGGGCAATGCCGAGGAGGCGCGGGCGGCGGCCGCCCATTATTCCGCTCTGGACCTGGTGCTGCTCGACCTCTATCTGCCCGGCAACCGCGACTGCTCCCTGTTACGCGACCTGTGCGACGTCTTGGTCAGCGTCCCGATCGTGGTGGTCTCGGCCTCCGAGCGCCCACAGGACGTGCGCGCATGCCTCGACGCCGGTGCGGCGGGCTACATCCCCAAGACCTTCAGTAGCCAGCACATGATCTCCGCATTGCGCCAGGTGCTGGCCGGAGAGATCTTCGTGCCCGCCGCGCTGCTCGCCGCCATGCAGTCCCCCGGCGCCGGTGCTCCCCGCACCGGCATCGAGGTCGCGAGCGATAGCGAGACGCTCAGCAGACGGCAGTTGGAGGTGCTCGCCCTGCTTGCCCAGGGACTTCCGAACAAGGGGATCGCCCGCAGGCTCGAGCTCACCGAAGGGACCGTGAAGCTCCACGTGAGCGCCATCCTGCGCGCGCTGGCGGCGAGCAACCGTACCGAGGCCGTGATGGCGGCGGAGCGCCGGGGACTGTTGCGGACTCCCGATCCAGGCCAGGCGCCGGTCTGATTGGCTCACCGCCCGAGCGGCGCGGCCGCCGGGGCGATGGTTCCCTAGCGGTTGATGGCCGTCGGACCGACCAGACCAAGCCTGGCTCGGACGGGAACCACAACGAACCGGCGATTCCCGGAGGTCAGGCCGACTCTACAACGTGAGGATGCGCGGCCAGGTACTTGTGCAGCTTGTCCATGGCCATCGTCCTGCGCTGGAAGGGAAGCAGCCAGGACAGCGCCCCCTTGACCGGGCCGAGGGCCTGGATGCCCCAGCGGAGCGCGTCGCAGCGGTCCTCGTGTCTGATGATCAGCCCATCGCGGAACCGGAAGCTGGAACGGATGGGGTTCTCCACCCGGCGGCCGGTATCCCGATAGGTGTAGGAGTCGAGAAGATCCACCTCGCCCGAGCTGTCGTCGGCACGTAGCACCGTGAAGGTCGAGAGCGGCTTAACCTCAGCGATCATCTCCCACATCGCCTGTATCTCGCGCCGTCCGTTCAGCCGGAAGGCGATGTCCTCGAAGCTCGCGTCCTCGGCATAGCAGGCCCCCATACTCTGAGCGTCGCCCCGGTCCAGGGCGCTGAAGAGCCGATTCAGGAGCTGTGCGTTTGGATGCATGGTGAATGTCTCTGTTTGGCGTTGTGCGGAGCGAAGCAGCGAGACCCTTAGAGAGGACCCCGCGGCCTAAGGTGTGATCCGAATCTAGCCCACCGGCGAGGTGCCGTGAATGTAGCGGATGGCATAGACGGACGCACGGCTGACGAGGGATTCTTACCTTCGTCGAACCTCTAGGACATTCCGCACTATGGCTGAGCCGAGACCAAAGCCACCCGCCTCGGCGGGTTCAGCAGGTCCCGGACGGGCACTGGATCGTCGAACGGCAGCCCGAAACGTCCGGACGTGGTAGGCGCTCTCCCCTTGGTTGATGGAAAGGTCTGGGCGAAACCGCCATATGGCAACAGCGCTGCGGCGCTTGTCCTCCCTTTCCCCGCCAACGCGGCCTTGCTATGCCTTTCGTCATCCGTCTTGGTTATATCCCACGACATATTTCGAGAGTTGTCGGGTCCCAATATCGTTACGGACACGCCGCCGACGTTCCGCGGCGCAACCCCAGCACACCCAGCGGAGGACGACATGCCAAGCACAGTCATCGATCTAGGCAGCATCACGGTACCGGACGCCAAGCTCGTTCAGGCGGGTCTCACCCACTTCGGGTTCTACAGCGGTACCCTGTTCGGCGTTCCCGGACCCAAGACCAAGGACGCATATGCACGCTACTCCGGATCCACACCCGGGCCGGACCAGCAGACACCGGGTGCGCTGCTCGCCTACCCGCGCAGTGTGATGGACGAGATGGATTTCCCGGGAGACCTTGATCCGGGGACTAAGGGCCGGAAGGCGCGCCGAGTACAGGAATGGTTGACGATCCACGGCTTCCGAACCCCCATTGATGACGACTTCGACGTTGCCACCGCGCGCGCGGTGGTCAACTTCCAAGCCGCCCGCGGGCTGACCAGCGGCACCGGCGGCAAGGTGGATAAAGCGACCTGGGAAGAGCTCGTCGCACCCATGGCCCGAGCATTCGGCAAGATCGTTCCGTCCGCCAGCTTCGACGCAACCGTCCGCGCCGTTGCCGAGCAGCACCTGCGCGAGCATCCGATCGAGGTGGGCGGGCAGAATTGCGGTCCCTGGGTCCGCGCCTACATGGACGGACACCAGGGCCAGGCTTGGCCGTGGTGCGCGGGCTTCGTGACCTTCGTGATGAAACAGGCGGCCGAGATACAGAGCAGTCCCACGCCGATCCAAGGCTCCGTCTCCTGCGACGTACTGCAAGCCCAGGCCGACAAGAAGGGGCGCTACGTTGCCGGCAGCTCCATCGGGAGCCTGGCCAGCGCCGGGTTCGGCGAGTGCTGTATCTTTCTCGTGCGGAACACCTCCACCGATTGGACCCACACGGGCTTCGCGATGGACATGAAGCACGACACTTTCGCGACGATCGAGGGAAACACCAACGACGAGGGTACCCGTGAAGGCTATGAAGTCTGCAAGCGAATCCGCGGGAAGTCGGAGAAGGACTTCATCAAGCTCGTATGACTCGCCGCCGCGCCCGGGACCAGCGCTCCGGACGCGGCCATGCGAGCGGACTGGCGCGGGCGACCGCAGCCGAACGTCAGGCCAGCGCCGACCTCATCCCGTCATCAGCGAGCACCGATCGAGATGTCCAGTCGAATCCTCGTCCTATTATTGCTCTGCCTATCGTTCGGAGCCGGCTCAACTCAGGCGCAGCGGCCCTGTACGCTCCAGGCTGGCCCGGAGCGCAGCGCAATCCTGAACGCCGCCCGCCCCAACGTGGCCGCGGACCTGGGCTATCGCGGCAGGGTGCAATTCGTCGTCGACTGCCTGCTGGTGTCCGGCGACTGGGCGCTGCTTCAGGCACGCCCCCAGACGCCGTCCGGCACCGAGCTACACATGAGTTGCCCGGGCGCCGACGAGCTGACCCTGGTGCTGCTCAAACGCAGTCACGGTGTCTGGCAACGCGAGCGGGGCGGAACCACCTGCGCGACCGATGTCTTCTGGGAGGCTTGGGTGTCGGACACGGGGGCGCCTGCGGAGATCTTCGCCGCCAACGAGTCCAACTGCGACACGCAAGTGCCGCCTTGTGGATTGGAAAATCGTTCCAAGGGGCAGGGCACGTCGTCCGCGTCAACCGGCGTGCCGACTCGCAAGTCGGTCGATTCTGTAGAACAACAACTGGAGGCTGAAGATGAGCATTGATACCTTTCGTAGCGGCGTAGCCAATCCTGAAGCCGGTGCCCGTAGCGTAGGCCATTAAGGGTTGCCTGGCCGTCTATCCGTTCGGCTCAAGACGGGTGGGCGCCGTCTCCCTGGGCGCCGGATCAGCGGCTAAGCCTGACTAAAACTTGAACTCCAACCCCCGCAGCCGGCCCCGGAAGTCGGCGTTGACCGCCTCGACATCCTGGTCACTGGAGATGACCTTGGGCATCAGGATAACGACCAACTCGGTACGGTCCGCGTTCTTGGCACGCTCGCCGAACAGGGCACCCGCATAGGGCAGATCGAATAGCCCGGGAATGCCGTTCTTTCCGTCCTCCCGCTTATCCTGAATCAGACCGCCCAGCACCACGGCCTGGTTTGAACGCACGGCGACCGAACTGGTGATCTTACGGGTCGAAAAGGTCGGCGAGTTCAGGTTCGAACTGGTGGTGGTGGCGACCGAGGTCACTTCCTGGTCGATTTCCATCTGTACCATGCCGCCCGGAGTCACGCGTGGTTTGACCTCGAGAATGACACCCGTATCCTTGTAATCGATCTGGTTGACAATGGGTGCTCCCGAGCCGGTCGTATACTGCTGCTGGCTGGTCTCGACCGGCACCTGTTGACCGACCTGGATCTTCGCGGTCTGGTTATCCATGACCATCACCGACGGCGAGGACAGGACATTGACCAGATTCTGACCGGCCAGCGCACTGAGGTTGGCAATGATTCGCGTTGGATTGGCGACAATGGTCCAGTTGAAGCCGGGGAAGGTCCGCCGCAGCGCGGTGTTGGCGGTGTCGGTGACGGCGTCAGCGACCGTGCCGGTGGTATCATCGGTGGTGGTGGTCGCCTGACGCGTCTGCACGCCGTTCAGCGACCAGTCACTCTTATAGCCGTCGCTGGCGTGGGCGAGCAGATTCCACGAAATACCATACCTCAGTTCCCCTTTCAGGCTGATCTCAAGGATCGTGGCTTCCACCAGCACCTGGAGCGGGGTGATATCGAGCTGCTTGAGCGCGTCCAGAATCTTCTTGTAGTCCCTGGGACTGGAACGGACCAGGATCGAGTTGTTGACGGCATCGGCGACGACGCTGACCTCGGACGTCAGTTCAAACGTCCGCGCCGTCGCCTGGCGCTGGTTGCCGATCCCACCCGACCCGCCGGAGAGGCCACTCCCGCCGGTGTTGCGGTTACTCTGGCTGTTCTTGCCGAAACCGCCCGACTGATTGCCATCATACTGGTTGCCGCCAGACGGACTTCCGCCATACTGACCGCTGCCCATCTGGCCAATCACGGCCCGCGAGCCGATGCTCGACGATCCGAGACCCGGTGCGACCCCGCCGACCGATTGCTTACGTTCACTGCTTTCGCCCTGGAACAGCTCGGACAGAACATTGGCCAGGTTCTCGGCGTCGCCGTGCTTGACACGATAGACGAAGAGCCGTTGCGCCGCGCTGCCCGTCGCCTCCGCCATGTCCAGCCGCTCGATCCAGTTGCGCGCCTGCTGGATGTAGCTCTCCTGGGGCGAGATCACCATCAGGCTATTGGATGACTCCACCGGAATAAAGCGGAACAGGCCCTTCATCGGATTACCGGAATCGTCGGCGAGCAGCCCTTCGAGCTGCGTCACGACCTCATTGGCCTTCGCATATTCGAGAACGAAGAACCCCACCGACAACCCTCTCATCCAATCGACATCGAACACCTTGATGGTATCGATGAGATTGCCCATCTCGGGGCTGGTGCCGGCCACCACCAGCAGATTACGCAGCGTATCGACGCGAACGATACTGCCTTCCGGGGCCAGCGGCTGGAGGATGCGGTTCATTTCATCCGCACCGATGTAGCGCAGGGGGATGACCTGCACGCTGTACCCCTCGGGGAGGGCGCGGGTCGATTCGCCGAGTTGCGGGACCAGATTGCCTTGAACCGCATTCGCCACCGGCACCACCTCATAGGTTCCGCCCTTGTAGACCATGGCCGCATTGTTCATCCGCAGCAGGGTCTCCAGGGTCGGAATCAGGTGCTCGCGGCGCAGCGGTCGACCGGTTTGCAGCGAGGCGACCCCCTGCACCGCCGGGCTCAGAACATAGTTGACCTGCAGCAGGTCGCCCAGAATGACTTTCACCACCTCGCGGATATCGGTCCCGTCGAAGTTGAGGGTCACATCGCCCGGACTGGTGTCCACCGAAGGACCCGTGACCCGCCGGACGAAGGTGCCGGTACCGCGGGTGACCGAATCGACCGCTTTCTTATCGCCCGCCTCATCCGCGCCCAAGGCGATGCCCTCATCACCCAGCCCGGTCGTGCGTGCGCCTGAAGGGGTCGTTCCCGGTTTGGTGCGATCGGTCAGGTGACCCTCGGTGTTGCCGATCCTGACCGTCGGATCCCAGTAGCTGCGCTCGCAGCCGGCGAGCCCCAACGTCAGGAGGACCAGAGAGAGTGACGCCAGGCCGGTACGCCGAAGGCGGCTGTTACTGCGGCCGTTGTGATGGTCGAGGTACATTCGGTCTCGGTTGGGGCGCTTTTGGCGGCATGACCCGTTGGTCTCCGCCTGGTGCCGCGGCATTTCGAGGAACCCGTTGGGACGGTCTAGGCGGGCGTTGCGCCACCGGAGTCTGATGTGCCGCGGGGTTCGGAACCGCCGACACAGGGACCTCCGGAGATGGAGTTTGAGGTTGAACGAACTCACGCAATAGTAGCTCATTCGTCTCTCCTTGTCGTTCCAAGACGACGCGATCGGCCAGAATACCCTTGACCGACCAGCCCGCGTGCTCGTCACCCAAGCGCAGACGCTTGAGGTCCGGCGCGTTTGGATCCCTGATCCAGGCCATGGTGATACCTGGTGAGATCAGGACCGCGGTCAAATCGGTCCCCTCCAGCGAGGCCGCGTCTGCGGAGACCACCTCGGGTGCGGGCTCCGCGGACTGCGGGTCCGGGGGCTTACGCTGGGGCCGGAACAGGGGACGCTCGGCTACGCCGGCAAACGCCTCTTTGGAATCGGGCAAGGCGAGTTGGTTCAACTGACCGCTCGCCGGGTCGTCCGGACCGTTCACCGCCGCGGTGTCCGGCCGTTCACTGTCGAACGCGGGCAGCGGCGGCGGCCACTGCCACCACTGCATGACCAACAGGCCAGTGAGGATCATGGTCAGCAACAACAAGCCGCCGCGGATCACGTCTTGTCCCCGAGGGCGAACCCGAAGATGTCCAGGCGAATGGTCAACTCACCCGTCTCATCAACCTGAGGGCGGCGAACAGGGCGACCGCGGACCATCTGCTCGGGTTGCTCCGGACGAGCGGAGGAGCGGATCGAGACCTGGTCGACGAACAGAAAAGGACGCGCCTGATCGACCTGATGGAGAACCTCGAGCAGCGTCTCGGTCGACCCCTGAATCTGGGTGCGCAGCCGGACCCGCGCCGGCTGCTCGTCCTTTTCCTCCGGCAGCAACTGCGTACTGATCAGCCGCCCCTTGGCGGCGGTAATGATATCCTGCACCTTGCGCTGTAACTCCGCGCCCGCCAGGGCCGCGGTCGCCGCATCGAAATAGAAGGCTTTGAACGCCTGATTGTCATTGACCTGCTCCAGTTCCGACCGCAGCGACGGCAGGGTCGCGATCAGTCGCCGGTACCGCTGGAGCTGCTCCTCGCCGTCAGCGATACGCTCGCCAAGCCGCTGCACCTGACCCAGCCAGGGAATCGCGATCGCGGCAATCAGCAACGTGGGCAGCAACAGTGCCGCGCCCCAGACGATGACGCAATAGCGCCTCCCCTTGCCGACCTCGATCATGGCGCGGGCTCGCTCTGCTTGTAAGTAAAGGCGAGATTGAAACGCTCTTTGCCGGTCCGTGCCACCTGGGTCACGGGAGAGCGGAAGGACACTCCCTCGATCCCCGGGGCGTCCTCCAAGAGTCCGATCAACGCCGTCGCCTGACCGGACTCCCCGCGCAACTGGACCTCGCTGTTCTGGTACTCCAGACTTTGCACCCAGGTGTCATCCGGAATCCGATCGGTCAGTTCACGCAACATCGCAAGCATCCGCGGTTGCTCCAGTTTCTGGCGCAGGACCTCCGTGCTCCCGCGCCTTGCCCGCTCCAGTTCCTGGCGCAGTTCATCCACCTGGACGGCCTGGGTTCGGGCCTTGCGCACCTCCGACTCGATGACTTCGAGCCGCTGGCCCTGTTGCCAGAGTGGAGTCGCCAGCGCCGCGACACCCAGCAATAGGATCAGGCCAAGCAACAGTTTGGTGGGATCGAACAGCGGCTGCCGACGGCGCGGACGCTCCGCGGGCGCCAGGAGATTGGCGCGCGGCCAGGCCCCCTCCCAGGTCACCTGGTCGACCGGCGATCCGAGCTCGCGCAGCCGTTTCAGCCAACCATCGATCAGATCACGCCGGGCCAAAGCAAGTTCGACGCCGATCCGCGCGTCCCCTGGTCCACCGCTGACGATACGATAGGCGTATGCGACCTGCTCCGGCTTGAAGGGCGACAGTCGATCCAACTCAACGCGTAGGACCTGGACCAGGTTATCCCGGACCTGCGACGGCAGCGAGGTGCGGCGGGACAACACCGCGGCGCTCTTGAGCATCAGCACGGTGAGTCGGTGCTGATCCCGGGTGCCCCCGGCAACGGCCGCGGGCAGCGGTTCGCGCCCGGTTATCTCCAGCGTACCCAGACCCGCTTGCGCCTCGCCTGTCGCCAGCACGAGTGTGGCGACCGGACCATCGGGTGAGACGATCAGACGCCGATCGCGCTGCGCCAGATAACGCCGCACCGCCGTCGGTAAACAGGCGACAAAGGGCTCTCCGGAGAGGCCCAGATCGACGACGGATGGGCGACGCAGAACGCCCCTTTTAAAAAGATTCAAACGGTCGATCAGTGCCATAGGTAGGACGCGATAGGATCTGTTGCGCTCGGCGTGCCTTGCCGTGAATCCGCCGGGAGAGTTGCAGTGTAAGACGAGGACAGCGCCGGACGCCAGTCATCCGCCCTCTTCAACCGGCAGCGGGGTCGGCGGGGCGGTGATCAGGCCGAAGCGTCGCCAACGGACCTGGTAGGGCGGAACCTGACCAGGCGCCACCTCCACCACTGCCTCCATGCCGCGGGCGCCGGCTGCCTGTCCCCCCTGCTCCCTGACCTGGATGCGATAAAGCGGTCCGCCGCGATTGACCGCGGACGGCAACTGACCGCCCGGGAGCGTCGGCTGGTCGCGCTCCTGCACCTGAAGTTGCGCCTCATCCAACGCGATGCCTTGCAGGGCGGCCAGCACCGCCGCCGATGCGAAGGTCTGCTCCACCTCATCGCCCTCGGCATCGACGGTCAGCTCCGGGGCCGCCAGCCGGTAAAGTTCACGCGTCACCCCCAGCACCTGCTGCAGTTCCTCGACCGCGACGAACGGCGCATCCTTGGCCCCGGCGACCCGTCCGTCGTCCTCGTAATCGCTGTCCTCCGCCCCGTTCAGTTGCTTCAGATCATCCTCGTCGCGCCAGTCGACAATGGCATCGCCGATGGCGCCGGCCGCTTCATCCTCCACCCCGAGCGCAACCAACAGGGCGGCCAGGATCGGCGCCGGCGCCAGATTCAGGTTGATCCGCGACTGCTCATTGAACAACGCGATGCTCAACGCGGTACCGTCGAACTCCCAGGACCGTGGCGCACCGTTTGGCAGCCAAACCGGCACCGCCGTCTCATCGGCACCCAACCCGACCTCAGGAGCCGCGGGCGGCGGGTTGATCAAGTCGAACAGGGTATAGGCGATCGCGGCATCGGTCAGGGCGCGGAAACGGGCGTCGGCGATCTGGTTCTCAGTCAGGGCGGTCTCAGTGCGCTGGGCGGCGGTCATCCCCACGGCCATGACGGTCAACAGTGTCAGGACCCAGAGGACCAGCACCAAAGCGATGCCGCGACGCGAACGGCGGGTGCGACTCAGCCGCGCTGGGCGGGCAGTGCAACGATCAAGTCCGGCCATGTCTGTCCGCTCGTGGTCAGGTGGATACGCACCAGGGATGGGGGCGTCGCTTGCTCCAGCCATTCGTCGTGCCACTCGGGATCGCTCTCGCCCTCCGTCACACCGTAATAGCTCAACGCCAGCCCAGCCAAGTTCTCCAACAGCAGGGTGCGCCCGAAGGCGCCGGCGGCCGCATCCTGATCCGGGAGTATTGAACTCAGACTCATTTGCGAATCCTCCTTGAGCGGCTCCCAGGCGGGTATCTCATCAGTCCCTTCGAGCACCTCCGGATGGATCAGCCAGCGGGTCAGGACCAGATCGCGACGATCGCCCGACCCTTCCACTTGCAGTCGCAACACATAGATTCCGGGCACACCCACGTGCTCGGACAACGGGGCCGCGTATTCGAGCCGCTGCGCGTCACCACCGAACACCGGAACCATGGCACCGTCATACACCAGGGATGCCGCCCGCGCCTGGGTAAGTGTCCGCAGGAGAAAGCCATGAGCAAGACGCAAGGCGCCGGTGCGCTCAGCGGAGGCATCGACGGCATCCCAGGAGCGGGAACCGAGCCGCAGTCCGGAAAACAGCAGGACGGTGATCAGACTGACCATCGCCAGGGCAATCAGCAACTCGACCAAGGTGAAACCGCGGGCGCGGCGCGATCCGGCGTCAGACCTCGTGCCTTGCCCCGCCACGGGAAGGACAGTGTCCGCAAATGAATGCACTATTCCACCCGCTCACCCAGGCGCAGGGTGCTCAGCGACAGGCGCCGGGTCCGGGCACCGTCTTGCCACACGACGAGCGCCGTGACCCGATAGGGGGTCACCGAGGGCTCTTCGGCAAGCAATCCCGGCTCCTCGGCAGTGAGTTGGGTCGGGATAATGGTCAGCTCCCAGGCAAATCCATCCTCAGGGTCGCCGGAGGTCACGCCCGCCTCCAGGGGAATCGCGCTCCCGACCGCGGCGAGCCGCGCTTCGGCGAGCGCGACGGCGCGGCTGTACTGGGCCGCGGTCATGGTGGTCTGGGTGGCACGGGAGAAGATCTGCATCAGCACCCCGAGCGAGACGGCCAGGATCGCAAAGGCGACCAGCACCTCCAGCAGCGAAAAGCCGGCCTGTCTCTTGGACCAGGACCGACCGCGGATCATTCGCCACCCACGGCAGCCATGCGCACCCGGCCGGTCAGCCAGTTGACACCGACCTGGAAGCCGGAATCTTCCCGTGCATCACCACGCGCCAGGAGAATGACTCCGCCGGTGGAACTGCCGTCCGGAAAGAACCGGATGGCGCCGCGTTGGTCATCCAACATCTCACGTTGCGCCGCGTCGAGCTTGACCCGCAGCCGGCGCGGCAATGAAACCGTGCGAAAACCGGGGAGTTCCAACAACCGCTCTTCCACATCCACCACCAGGACGGTATCAATGCCAGTGCGGATGGCGGTCTCGCGGGCGAGCCGCAGAGTGGCCGCGGTGCGCCGCGCCGCAGCCTTGAGCTCCACGCCGGGCAAGGCCGCTGAGATCAAGGGCGGCACCACCGTCATGAGCAAGGCCGCAATGGCCAGCACGACCACCAGTTCGATGAGCGTGAAACCCCGAGCGCCCGCGGCCGTGCCGCCCGACCAACGACAAACGCGCATCGATGCGACTGGCTGCCGCTTACTCCCAACTCCTGACGTCAGCGTTCTCCCCTTCCCCGCCCTCGCGGTTGTCGGCGCCCAGGGTCCAGACGTCGACCCCGCCGTGCTCGCCGGGGAAGCGGTACTGGTACTCAAAGCCCCAAGGATCTTTGGGCACATTACCCTTTTTTAGGTAGGGGCCATTCCAATTGGCGGCATTGCCCGGCTTGCTCACCAGGGCCTCAAGCCCCTCTTCGCCGGTCGGGTAACGCCCCGTCTCCAGTCGGTAGAGGTCCATGGTCGCAACCAGATCATCGATCTGCAACTTGGCGGTCTTGGTCTTGGAACTCCCCAGGAACTTCATGACCTGAGGCCCCACCAGCCCGGCCAGCAGGCCCAGGATGGCGAGCACCACCAGCAGTTCGACCAGGGTGAAGCCGGCGGTACGTGTGGAAAACATCGGACGCATTGCAGGTCCTCCGGACCGTTGACAAGAACAACATCATTCTAATGAGGCGCAAGACCAAGGGCCAGCCTTGACGAGACAGTGAGACCCTGTGAGCGCTGCGCGGTTCCCGCGGAGCGCCGTCAGGCGACTTTGACCAGCACGCACACGGCGTGACCGCTCAACCGGGTGCAGGGCCGTTGCCGGCATCACTTTCGACAAAGATCGCGGCGGACGTCAGCTCAAGCCAGATCGACTCGCCGTTCTTGCGCTTCAAATCCAATACGGCGGTGCGCGGCAAGCCGCTGATATGGCGCGTGATCACATCCATCACCCAACCGTGGGTGATGATCAGCACCCGCTCACCGGGATACTGTTCCGCAACCTCATGTAAGGCCGCGATCACCCGGTCGGCGAAATGATCCACGGACTCGCCCTCGTCGAAATGCGCCGCCGGATTGCGCCGCAGAATCTCCTGGTAAAGGCCTGGGTGGCTTTCGGCCAGCTCGCTCTTGGGCTGGCCCTGAATCAGACCGAAATTGCGTTCCTTTAGGCCCTCGTAAGCCGGCGGGGGCGGCATCCCCCAAGCCTCGGCAATGATCTCGGCGGTCTCCGCGGAGCGTCGCAACGGGCTGGTACAGACCCGCGAAAAACCCTGGTCCGCCAGCGCCTGGGCCAGTTCCAGGGCCTGGATGCGGCCCTTGTCGTTCAGCGGCACATCGATCCAGCCCTGGAGTATCCCGAAGATATTCCAGTTGGTCTCGCCATGCCGGGTGATGCAGAGCTTGGTTGTTGTGGTCATCTTGGTCATGTCGCCGCGATCTTGATCACATTACTGTTTTGTCCCTGCAAGCGTAACGCGGCCAATGCCACATAATCAGGATGCAGGAACTGCGATAAAGTCGCTTCCAGCCCGATTTGCTCGTCATAACCATAATCCCGCAAGCCCCAATAGGGCGGTGACGTGACGATGCACCGTACCGATTCCGAGGGTAAGCGGCGCAGAACGGTGAGCGCGTCGCCGGCAAAAATCGTCGCGCCGCGCAACACCAACGGGGCAGGCCTGGTGATTCTCGCCACGTCGGGTGTCGTGGGACTATCGGCCTTCGTAAGCATTCACAGTTCTCCGAGGTTTTTCTTCATCTGTGGAAATCTGTGACATCTGTGGATAAATCCGGAGGATCGCTTTGGCCGGCGCGGCAATCGCGGCCGACCTTGGTGCACATACATAGCGTTCGCACCTGATATAGCCTTCTTACCTGATAGCCAGACAGACCCTTGGTGTAGGGGCGGGTTTGAAACCCGCCCCTACGTCCGGTTATCACGTCCGAAGGCTATACTGCGCCCGCCCCAGGTGGCTGTCAGAATACCAGATCATTGGCCCCCAAGATCGCCATCAGGATAGAAATGATGATCCCCGCAACAACGACCCCCAGGCCGACAATGAGAATAGGCTCCAGGAGGGTCAGCATGCTTTGGACGCTGGTGCGGGTCTCCCGATCATAGATGCTGGCGACCTTGGCGAGCATGGCGTCGAGTGCGCCCGACTCCTCGCCGACGCGGATCATCTGTAAGGCCAGGTCCGGCAACGCCTTCAGCCGCGCCAGGGGGCCGGCGAGTCCGCGTCCGTGCTTGAGATCCTCACCCGCCTCGTCCAAGAGACCGGAGATCTTGCGGTTACTCACCACCTCCTTGGCCAGCGTCAAGGCGCTGAGCAGCGGCAGTCCGTTCTTGAGCAGAGTAGAGAGCGTGTGGGCGAGACGGGCGGTCTCCATCTTCCAGATCAGGTCGCCGAACAAGGGGATCCGCAGGACGCGATGGTCCAGCCGGTCGCGCACTTGTTCGTCCTGCATCCAGCGCTCCAGACCCAGGGCGGTCAGTGCGGCGACCACCAGCATGGCCCACCAGTAGTTGCGGAACAGGTTGCCGGCGGCGACCACGATCTGCGTCGGCAGCGGCAGCGCTTGACCCATGTCATCGAAGAGCACGGTGAACTGAGGCACCACGAACACCAGGAGCAGGATCACCGAGGACGCCGCCACGAACAGCAGGATGGCCGGATAGACCAGCGCCGAGGTGACCGTCTGCCGCAGTTCGGCCACCCGCTCCAGATAGTCGGCCAGCCGATCGAGAACCTGATCCAGTGCCCCGCTGGCCTCGCCCGCCCGCACCATGTTGATGTAGAGACGCGCGAACTGCCCGTCCTGAGCCTCCAGTGCGCTGGAGAAGGTGGCACCACCGCGCACCCGCCCCTGCAGATCCGCGAGCACGCGCACCAGATGCTCCTCCGCGGTCAGGTCGATCAGGACCTGGAGCGAGCGGTCCAGCGTCATGCCGGCCTCGATCAGGGTGGCCAGTTCGCGGGTGAGGATGCCGATCTCTTTCTGGCTCAGGCGACGCCGCCGGGTGCGCCCCAGCCGCGCCCGCAGACCACCGGCGGAGCGCGTCTCGATCGGGAGCAGCCCCTGGGCCTGCAGCAGGCTGACCAGCGTCGGCTCATCGGCCGCGTCCAACTCCCCTTCGACCGGCTCGCCGTCGAGTTTGACCGCCTTATAGAAATACTTGGGCACCTTAATCGTCCTCCGCGACCCGCAAGACCTCCTCCACCGTCGTGCGCCCGGCCATCGCCTTGCGCAGCCCGTCCTCATACATGGTGGCCATGCCCTCCTCCATGGCCAGGCGCTGAATCGCGTTCGCGGTCGCGTGGCTGAGCACCAGCTTGCGGATCGGATCGGTCATCAGCAGCACCTCCGAGATCACCAGCCGGCCGCGGTAGCCGGTCCCGTTGCAGAGGTCGCAGCCGCCAGGGTGATACAGCTTGATCGGCTCGGGACCGTTCGGCTGAAAGCGCGTGAAGCGCGCGGCGAGTTCCGGCAGGGCATCATAGGGCTTACGGCAATGAGGGCAGAGGCTGCGCACCAGACGCTGACCGAGAATGCCATTGACGGTGGAAGTCAGCAGGTAATCCTCGACACCCATGTCGAGCAGGCGGGTGACCCCGCTGGCCGCGTCGTTGGTGTGCAGCGTGGACAAGACCACGTGTCCGGTCAGGGCCGACTGCACGGCGATGCGGGCGGTCTCGAGATCGCGCATCTCGCCGACCATGATGATGTCCGGGTCCTGGCGGACGATGGCGCGCAGGGCCCCGGCGAAGGTCATGCCGATAGTGGCCTTGACCTGAATCTGGTTGATGCCCGGCAATTGGTACTCGACCGGGTCCTCGACCGTGATGATCTTGCGTTCTTGCGTGTTGAGCCGAGACAGTGCGGTGTAGAGCGTCGTGCTCTTACCGGAACCGGTCGGCCCGGTGACGAGCAGAATGCCGTACGGCTGCTCCAGGATGTCGATCAGGCGCTGCCTGGGAGTACCGTCGAAACCCAGGGCATCGAAATCGAAGCGCACGCTCTCCTTGTCCAGCAGGCGCATGACCACGCTCTCACCGAACATGGTGGGCACGGTGGAGACGCGCAGGTCGAGCTCGCGGCCCTGCACGCGGACCGGGATGCGCCCGTCCTGCGGCAGACGACGCTCCGCGATATTGAGCTTAGCCATGATCTTGACGCGCGAAATCACCGCCGCGGTGGAGCGCACCGGCGGAGCATCGACCTCCTTCAGGATCCCGTCGATGCGATAGCGCACCTTCAGTTCATCGGCGAAGGGCTCGATATGAATATCCGATGCACGCGATTCCACCGCCTTCTGGATCATGTGATTGACCATGCGGATCACCGGCGCCTCGCTGGCCAAATCCTTCAGATGCTCGATATCCTCCTCGTCGAAATCCCCGTAATCGGGTTCCGCGTTCGGGTCCGGCTCGGCTTGCTTTTCATAGAGCCGCGCCAGCGCGAGCTCGATCTCGGAGGCCAGAGCGATGACACCCTCCACCCGCTTACCCGCGGCCATCGCCACTGCCGGCAGGATATAGGGATCGACCGCATCCGCGACCGCGACCAACAGGTGTTCCTCGTCTTCCGCCACGGGCAGCACCTTGGCATCCTTGAGAAACCGCAGGGTGAAGAGTCCCTCGGCAACGGGTTCTGCAGGAAACTGCGCGGGGTCCGCCAGCGGCAGATCCAGAACCTCGCTCATCGCCTGTGCCATGTCCCGCTCGGAGACCAGGCCCAAACGGACCAACATGCGCAGCAAGGGTTCGCCGCCATCGTCGGCCAACCGGCGGGCACGGGCCAGGTCCCCCGCGGTGAGCTTGCCCCGTCCATGCAGTGCGGCGACGATGCGGGCTTCCGGCGGACGCTCTGCCGGGGTCTGATCGGCGCCCAGACCCTCCGCTAGCTCCGGGTGTGAGGCCGCGTCCGAAGCGGGTCCCGAGCCAAGGTCGTCGATTGCATCTGCCGCCAGGGCTCGCCGCTCAACCGCGTCGGCGGCGGGGAGTAACGGCTCGGGATCGTCACGCGTTCCGGTGAAAACCGGGAGATCGTCCAAGAAGGGCTCGGCCTGCACTAGTGGACCTCCTCGGGGGATGATTGGTCTTCAGCCAGACGCACACGCACATGAATCAGCGCGTAAATCGCCGCCCAAGCCAGCAGCACCAGCCATTGCTCGTGCAGCGGCAGGGCCGGAGCAGCGACGGCACAGGCGGCGGCGGCGGCCATCAGGACATAACCGCGCAACACCGTCTTGCGATGGCCCCAACCGGCGAGCACCAGACGCTGGTAATGGTGACTGCGATGCGCCTCCCAGATGCGCTCGCCCCGCACCAGCCGCAGCGCCAACGTCCAGGTCGCATCGACGATGAAAGCAGAGAACGCCAGCCAGGCGACCCACAGCGGAAAGAGCCCGGTCGCGGCACCCCATAGCGAGAGCGCGGCAGCAAACAGACCAAGACTGGAGGAACCCAGATCACCCAGGAAAATCCGGGCCGGGGGAAAGTTGCTGAACAGAAAGCCCCCAGCGGCCGCGGCGACACAGGCGGCAACCAGGGCAAAGACCGGGTCGCCCCCCTGCCAACCCAAGACCGCCAGGGCACCGAAGCCGAACAGCGCCATGCCGCCGGCGAAGCCGTCCATGCCATCCATGAAATTGTACAGATTGATCATCCAGACCACGTAGAGCACCGTCAGCAGCCAGGCGAGCGGTGCGGGCAAGGGCCAGTCGGCCCCGGGCAGCCCCAGCGAACCCCATAGCAGCCCACCGACGGCCAGCAGCAGACCAGCGCCGACATGCACGGCGAAGCGCAGCCGGCGTGAGACCTCGCCCAGATCGTCCAGCAGCGACACGGCCGCGACCGGCAGCAGCGCCCCCGCGACCCACGGCAGTTGGTAAGATCTCAGCCCGGCGAGCCAGCAAAGCAACAGCGTGACGACCAGACCAAAGAGCACCGCCAGCCCACCACTGCGCGGCACCGCAACCCGATGGAGCGACCGGGCGTTGGGGTGATCGAGCAGAGTGCCGCGTTCGGCCAGCCAGCGCGCGGCAACCGCGCTGAGCCCCACGGCGGCGGGCAGCGCCGCCCATCCGAGCAGCGTCGGGCTCATGACGCGCGCAGGCTGCTGGTCATCCGGGCCTCACAGGTCGCGTACCAGTTGCGACTCCACGGTGCGGCGGCTCGCCTCACCCATCAGCAATGCGATCAGCTGCAATGCGAAATCCATGGCGGTACCGGGACCCCGCGAGGTCACGACCAGACCGTCCACCACCACCGGCGCATCGGTCAGCACCATCCGCGGAAAGTCGGCGGCCACGACTGCACCGGGATAAGCGGTTGCGCGCTTGCCGTCGAGCAGTCCGGCGGCGGCCAGCACCTTGGGTGCGGCACAAATGGCCGCGGTGAAGCGTCCCTCCGCGATCTGGCGGCGCAACAAGACCTGAACCCGCGGGTCTTCCTCAAGGAACCGCGCACCCGGCAAACCACCCGGCAACACGACCATCGCGAAGTCCTTGTCCTGCTCCGCCTCCAGGGTGCTGTCGGGTACCAGCACGGTGCCGCGGCTGGCAGTCACCGCGCCCGCCGTCAAGCCGGCGCTCACGACATCGATCTGTGCCCGACGCAGCAGATCGATGATGGTCACCGCCTCCAGCTCCTCACACCCTTGGGCAAGTAGCACCAGTACCTTCGGCATCTTGAAGATCTCCTGCAAACCAGCATTTTCCGATGTTCACGAAGCGCACCGACCCGATCATTGCCGACGCTCGGATGGGGATGTCAGCCGCCCTTGGGACGGCCAAAAATCGTCAAGCCCTTAAGCATATTCAGGGCTTCGGCGAGCTGGAAGTCCTCGGCGGCAAGGGTTTTCTTGACCTCGCCGGACTTGTCGTCGTCAGCCGCCTTGTCCTCGTCAAGGTGGCGGACCAGATCGGACTCTTTCAGCGGATCCGGTTCCCGCTCGGACGATGGCTTGAACTCACCAGGGTCGAGCGTGAGATCCGGACTGATCCCCTCGGCCTGGATCGAACGGCCCGACGGTGTATAGTAACGCGCCGTGGTGAGCTTCAGCGCGGTGTTATCGTCGATCGGGACAATGGTTTGGACCGACCCCTTGCCGAAGGTCTGGGTCCCCATGATCAGGGCACGCCGATGATCCTGGAGTGCCCCCGCCACGATCTCCGAGGCCGAGGCGCTGCCGCCGTTGACCAGAACCACCAGCGGGGCGCCGGCCAACACATCATCCGGGCCCGCCTTGAACTGGAGCTTGGAGTCGGCTTGGCGACCCTGCGTATACACGATCAACCCATCGGCGATAAACGCGTCGCTCACCCCGACAGCGGCATTGAGCACACCGCCCGGGTTATTGCGCAGGTCCAGCACCAGGCCCTTGAGTTCATCCTTGTTCTCCTTTTTCAAGGCATCGATGGCCGTGCGCATGTCCTCCGTGGTCCGCGCCTGGAAGTGCGACAGCCGCACATAGCCGAAGCCGGGTTCCAAGGTGCGGCTCTTGACCGAGGCGACATGGATGATGTCGCGCTCCACCTTCACCTCGAGCGGGCGGCCGTCGGTGCCGCGCATGATGGTCAGGCGGATCTCGGTCCCGGGCTTGCCGCGCATCATCGAAACCGCCTCGTTGAGGCTCAGACCCTTCACCGGCTTGTCATCGATGCGCACGATCAGGTCGCCCGCCTGAAGTCCGGCCCGCTGCGCCGGGGTGTCATCGATCGGGGCGATGATCTTGACGAACCCATCGTCCATGCCGACCTCGATCCCGAGACCGCCGAATTCGCCACTGGTGCCGACCTGGAGGTCGCGGTACTCCTCCTTGTCCAGATAGGACGAGTGCGGATCAAGCCCAGCGAGCATGCCGCGGATGGCACTCTCCAGCAATTTTTTATCCTTCACGCCGTCAACATAGTCGTCCTTGATCCGCCCGTAGACCTCGGCGAAGGTCCGCAGTTCGTCCAACGGCAGTTCCTCTGCGACCGGCGCGGCCGACGCAACCGGTGTCTGCGGTTCGGCCGGAATCACGGGCGCCGGCACACCCGCGTCCAGGCTAGCCGGCGCCTTCGGAGCAACCGGCGCCTCCGGAGCAACCGGCGTCTCCGGAGCAACCGGCGTCTCCGGCACGGCCGGCACGCTCGGGACAGCCGGCTCGGACGGCTGTTCTTGCGCCCGCGGCCCGCCTGATGGGGCGACTGCTCCGAGGGTGATACCGATCCAGATCAGCAAGGCAGGGGACAAACGCTTGAGCATGGTTGTGCGGGTTCGCAGGTGGAAAGGGTGATGATGTCACGCGGGTGATTCGGGTGGCGGCCGCTGAATCCGCGGCGCACGTCGACCGAAGTGGCGCAAGCATCGCATGTTTCAACAGTGCTCGACAGACGCGCATAAACCGCGTGGTGCGCGGACCAGCCGCCGGACCCGCGGTCAACCGCACCAGCGGGCCGGGTCGAGCGCCTCACCATGGTGGCGGATGGCGAAGTAGAGCACCGGCTCGTCCCGGCCGCCGCTGTTGCCGCTCAAGGCAATGACATCGGCGGCCGACACCCACTCGCCAATCTCCTTGAGGAGGGCTTCGTTATGTCCATAAAACGACAGGAAGCCGTCGCCGTGGTCGATCACCAGCAACAGACCGAAGCCGACCAGCCAGTCGGCATAGACCACCCGACCGTCGTAGATCGCACGTACCTCCTCGCCTTCGCGCGCGGCCAGGAGGCAGCCATCCCAGGTCAGCTCCGAATCCGGCTTTTGGGTACCGAATCCGGCCCGGATACGGCCCTCGAGGAGGGGCCAGGCCAGCCGGCCCTGACGCGAGCCGAAGGGATCGCGCCGAATCCCGAGTTCTGCTTCAATCTGCGCCCGCTGGCGCAAGTGTTCAACCAGGAGCCGCAGATTTTCTGCATCGCGGCCAAGACTCACCAGATCGGCTTCGCGACTCACGATGGTCTGGTCCAACGCCGCCAAGACCAGGGCGCGTTCCTGTTTCGCCGCCTCCAGACGGACCCGCGCGGTCTCCTGCTCAAGCGCGAACGCACGTAGGCGCCCGGCCTCACGTTCCGCATCACGGGCCAACCGCGTCAGACGTGCGGCGCTCGCCTCGACCGCCTGAATGCCGCGAACGCGTTCGCGATTGAAATAGGCGAAGTAAGACATGACCCGACTCGCGCGAACCGGATCCTCCTGGTTCAGCAACATGCGCAGTCCGTCCGTCCGCCCCATCGCGTAGGCCGTCCGCAACAATTCGGACAGACGCAGGGTCTGGTCGGCCAGTGCGGCCTGCGCCTGGGACTCGCGCGCACGCAGCTCCTGAGCCACCCGGGCCTGCTCCCCGACCACCCGATCAAGTTCCCGGCCGGCGATGGTCAGCGCCGCCACGTCTTTTTCGCGCTGTTCGAGTTCCGCGATCAGTGCCTGTCGCTCGGCATTCTGTCCGGTCAATTCCGCACCGATGCCCTCCATCTGCCGATCGAGATCGGACAGATCACGCGACCGCACATCAATCACGGCCTCCGTGTCCTGCGCCCGGACCGCCGGGGCCTGCACCGCCGCCAAAACAACCCCAAGACCACAGGCGAGGTGGGCCGCGGCGACCGCGCGGCACCACCGCCCGTGCCGGACCAGTCGGGGTCTGCGTTGATGAGGACCAAAGGCCATGGAATCAGAGGATCACGCTGAGAGCACGGCCGGCAGTATAGTCACCGCCTTCGCCCGGAAAAAACCGCGGGTTGGCCGTCGCGGCGCTTCGCAGCACGTGCAAAAGAGCTTATTATTGTATTATGAAAAATTGATTCCTCGTCAAAGGCGATGGTCACCATTCTGCACCCCATATCTCTGCCGATGTTGGAAGACCGCGGATCGGACGGCGAGGAGGCGATGGCGCTCTTCGCGGACGACGAGGACATCGAGCGCGCCTCCCGTTCGCTCAAGGCGATGTCCCATCCATTGCGACTGAAAATCCTGTGCACCTTGGGCGAGCAGGAGGTCAGCGTGCAGGATATCGTCGATCTCGTGGGAACCTCACAGAGCAACATCTCCCAGCACCTGGCGATTCTCCGCGACAAGGGCATCCTGGCCTCGCGCAAAGACGCAAATCGTGTATACTACCGCGTGAGCGACGGTCGGACCTTACGCCTCATCGGGATGATGCGCGAGGTCTTCTGCCACCACGACTGACAGGTCCCTGATCAGGGCGAGCCCCGCGCCAACGATACGAGACGGGGTGACGCCCGCGCCCGCGCTCCTTATACTGCGCGCCCAGCACCCTGCCGACCCGCGTCGGTCACGCGTTTGCGTGAGCCGAGTCGCAACGGTCGGTGACCAATCCACTTCACATGAGATTTTAGGCCGATGCAGTTGAGCCAACTGATCGCGTTCGTCGGTAACCACTGGTACCTGTTCGTCGCGCTTGCCGTGATCGCGGGACTGTTGACCTATAACCTGATCGTCGGGGAACGCGGCAGCGTGGACCCCCTGGGAGCAACCACCCTGATCAATCAGCAGGACGCCGCGGTGATCGATGTTCGGCCGGCGGCCGATTTCGCCCAAGGTCACATTATCAATGCCGTCAACATCCCGATGAACGGCTTCAAGAACCAGATGGGCGTCTTGAGTAAGCACAAGGGCAAACCGATCGTCGTCAGTTGCCGCTCCGGAGCCCAGTCCAGCACCGCGTGCGGCCTTCTGCGCAAACAGGGGTTTGAGGATGTGTACAATCTCAAGGGCGGCATCATGGCCTGGCAAGCAGCGAATCTACCGCTGACCCGCAAGAAACGCTGACCCCGGTAGGATTTCACCCGTGATTACCTTCATACCTGATATCCGGACAGACCCGTGGCGTAGGGGCGGGATTGAAACCCGCCCCTAGGTCCGGTTATCACGTCCGACGGCTGTATTCGTTTAACCAAATTTTTAGAGCACGACACGCATGGCCGACATCGACCAGACCAACCCGGAACGCCAGTTCGCCGTCCAGCGCATCTACACCAAGGACCTGTCGTTCGAGTCACCCAACGCCCCGGAGATCTTCCGCGGCGAGTGGAAGCCCCAGAACGAGCTGAACCTCAACACCAAGGTCAACCGACTCTCGGATCAGGCGTACGAGGTCGTCCTGTCCGTGACCGTCACGGCCAAGGTCGGCGACAAGACCGCGTTCATCGTCGAAGTGCAGCAGGCGGGCATCTTCACCATGGCCGGCTTCACCGAGCAGGAACTCGGACCCATGCTCGGCGCCTACTGCCCCAATCTGCTGTTCCCTTACGCGCGCGAAACCGTCTCGGACCTGGTGACCAAAGGCAGCTTCCCGCAATTGGTCCTGCAACACGTCAGCTTCGACGCCCTGTTCGCCCAGCACCAGCAGGAAGCAGCGGCGCAAGCCGCCGAGGCCGGTGAAGGTGCGCGTCAGCATTGAATTCAGGACCCACGGGGCCGCGGCCATGAGCAAGCATCCATGATCCAGACCGGAAGCCAGACCGGCGGGGCTTGTGTGGCGGTCCTCGGCGCCGGGTCATGGGGCACGGCCTTGGCGATCCGCCTGTGTCGCAATGGCCATCGGGTTGCACTCTGGGGAAACGAGGCCGACCACATCGCCGAACTGCGCGCGGAAGGCGAAAATCGGCGCTTTCTGCCGGGCCTCGCCTTCCCGCCCGGTCTCGTTGCGCTCGCCGCGCTGGACCAGGCGCTGGACGGCGCGACCGACTGTCTGGCAGTCGTGCCGAGCCATGCGTTCGCCGCCGTGACCCGCGCACTCGCCGGGCTGCTGCCCAGCGGCATCGGCCTGGCCTGGGCGACCAAAGGACTGGATCCGGCGAGCGGCGGACTCCTGCACACCCTAGCGCAGGAAGTGCTGCCCGGGGAGGACCTGGCGATCGTCTCCGGACCAAGCTTCGCGCGCGAGGTGGCGCAAGGACTCCCGACCGCGGTCACGGTCGCCTCCGCGCAGCCGGAATTCGCCCGCCGGACCGCCGCCCTGCTGCATGGTGAGCGCTTTCGCGCCTACACCAGTTCGGATATGGTCGGCGTGGAGATCAGCGGCGCGGCCAAGAACGTCCTGGCCATCGCCACCGGGATCGCCGACGGTCTGGGCTTCGGCGCCAACAGCCGCGCCGCGCTGATCACGCGCGGACTGACCGAACTGATTCGGCTCGGCACGGCGCTGGGCGGCCGCGGCGAGACCTTCATGGGACTGGCGGGCGTCGGTGACCTGGTGCTGACCTGCACCGACAACCAGTCACGCAACCGGCGGATGGGCCTGGCACTGGCCCGCGGACTCAGCGTCGCCCAGGCACGCGCGGAGATCGGCCAGGAAGTCGAAGGGGTGGTGACGGCCCAGGCCGTGCGCACCCTCGCCCAGCGCCATGGCGTCGAAATGCCGATCAGCGAACAGGTCTACCAGGTGCTCTACGAGGGGCGCTCACCCCTGCAGGCGACCGCCGCGCTGCTCGAACGCGAGCCCAAGCCGGAGTTCGATTAAATTCATCCGTGCGCCGGGTCAGGCACCGCGGCACCGGCAAAGTCGAACTGCCGCCAGGCTTCGAACACCATCACCGCCGCCGCATTCGACAGATTCAGGCTGCGATTACCCGGCCGCATCGGCAGACGCAGCCGCTGCCCCGCCGGGATGCTGTCCAGCACCTCCGGCGGCAACCCGCGCGTCTCCGGACCGAACAGGAAGCAGTCGCCCGGCCGATAGCGCGGTGCATCATGACGCACCCGGCCCTTGGTGCTGAGCGCAAACAGGCGGCGCCCGGCCAGCAGGGCCAGGCAGTCAGCGAGCGACTGATGCACCGCAACGGTCGCGTACTCGTGGTAGTCGAGCCCAGCCCGGCGCAGCAGCCGATCCTCCAGACTGAAACCCAGAGGCGCGATCAGATGCAGCGCCGCGCCCGTGTTGGCGCACAGGCGGATGATGTTGCCGGTGTTGGGCGGGATTTCGGGTTGGTAGAGGATCAGATCGAACATCGCGGACGGCCATCGCGCGGACAGTGAAGGATGCCGCGGGCGGGTCCGCGGGGACCGCGCCCCGGTTGACCCGAGACAAGCGCTCCATGGTATATTAAGATTTCGGCATTTACTGAATTTGCCGCCGGCATACGATTTTAACCCTATGGGGGACAGCATCATGACCGACATCGCCGCGCTGAAAAAAGAAAAGCAGGACCTGATCGACAAGATGATCGCCATGCAGGGAGAGTTTATCGCCTACGAGCATGACCACGGACTCAGCGGCAAGGACTACTGGGCACCGAGCGACGGTCTGCTGCTCAACTATCGGCAAGACTACATGGACATGGCCAACCGCGTAGTGGATTTGGCCCATCAGATCGTGGGTTCCAGCCGGAACTAAACCGCGCCCAGCGCGGTATGCGATGGTTTTGGATGAGATCGGCCCCGGCACACTCGGCGATTGCTGGATCTGGCGCGGTTTAAAGTTTAAAAAATATAAACCGCGTCTTCAGCGAAGTTAGTGAAATCCACAAGGCCGAACACACCATGAAAATTACGCATTTCGCGCTGGACGCGGTTTAGCAGTTAGCCTTGCCGATGCCCCCCCACTTGGAATATCCTCGCCCATCGCTCACCCCGGAGTGCAAGCCATGGCGACCACCGATATCGACCTCTTTCGTTCGGTAATGGGCAACAGCTTCAAGAAAATCAAGGTGGGGTTATATCCCGGCGATGGGGTTCTCGACCCCCGCTGGGAATCGACAACATACTTCAGCAAGAAGCAAGACAAGTACGTCACCAGTCCCGCCGATGTCGATATTGTCGTCGGCAAAGACGGACCGGAAGTGCTGACCGGCGGCGGCACCTCGTTGCACGACGTCTCGGGCTGGTTCCCCTGCCAAGAGTTCTGGGTCCCGAAGGGGACGGAGTATACCGACGAGATCTACATCCGCAAGGACGGCAAACAGAAGACAAGCACGTCGAATCCGAAAGTCAAGGGCTATCACTATCAGTTGGAACCGCGCACACGGATGACCGTCCTGGCGTTCAAGGGCGCGCTCGACAACATGGCGCGGGCAGCGATCGTGCGGCAGTGCGAACTGGCGAAGCAACCGACGAAGATTTGAACCGACGGCACTTCAACCCTGCAGGAGGGCGCTGATGCCCGATATCAGCAACCAGGCACTCGTCATTTCCATCCAGGCCGTCGCGTCGGAAATCCGCGCACTGCGCGAAGCCATAGCCAGTGGCGAGGTAGCTCCCGAGGAATATCAATTTCTTGAAGACTACCTCTACGCAGCCGAAGACCTTGAGCGAGCCTATCAGATCGCTGCGCGTACGGTGCTCAACCTGCCGCCCTACGACACGCTGGTCGGCGGCTGAGTTCACCGCACCACAGGCCCCGAGTTCATGCCGTCCGCGGAGTCGGCATTTAGGGCATGACCGTCCACGAAACAGGTCAATGACCGCTGACTGCTCTTTCCAGGATCACCCCTGAGGCCCGTCGCGGCCGCAGGCCAAAAGCACCAAGCCCAAAGCCCGCCATCGTCGCGGGCTTTATTCGTTTTTCAGGTGAGCAACCAACCCCATGAACATCCTCATCATCGGTGGCGGTGGGCGAGAACACGCGCTCGCCTGGAAAGCGGCTCAATCGCCGCTGGCGCAGCGCGTCTATGTGGCCCCCGGCAACGGCGGGACCGCCCGCGAACCAGGCATCGAGAACGTCCCCATCGCCGCGGATGACCTGGCCGGCCTGGTCGCATTCGCCACGGCGCAGAACATCGGACTCACCATCGTCGGACCCGAGGTACCGCTAGTCGCCGGAGTGGTCGACGCCTTCGCCGCCGCCGGCCTGCCCTGCTTCGGCCCCCGCCGAGCCGCTGCTCAACTGGAGGGCTCCAAGGCGTTCTCCAAAGCCTTCCTGGAACGTCACGGCATCCCCACCGCGGCCTACGGAACCTTCACCGAGGTCGAACCGGCCCTCGCCTATCTGGACCAGGTCGGCGCGCCCATCGTCATCAAGGCCGATGGCCTCGCCGCCGGCAAAGGTGTGATCCTCGCGCCGGACCTGGACACCGCACGGGCGGCGGTGCGTGACATGCTCGGCGCCGGACGGTTCGGCAGTGCCGGGGCGCGGGTGGTGATCGAGGAGTTCCTGACCGGCGAGGAAGCGAGCTTCATCGTCATGGTCGACGGCAGCCACGCACTGGCTATGGCCACCTCCCAGGACCACAAGGCGCGCGACAACGGCGACCGCGGCCCCAACACCGGCGGCATGGGCGCCTACTCCCCGGCGCCGGTGGTGACCCCGGAGATTCACGACCGCGTCATGCGCGAGGTCATCGCTCCGACCGTCGCCGGACTCGCGGCCGAGGGCACGCCCTATGTCGGCTTCCTCTACGCCGGTCTGATGATCGCCGCCGACGGCACCCCCAAGGTCCTGGAATACAACTGCCGTTTCGGCGACCCCGAGACTCAGCCCATTCTGCTGCGGCTGCGCTCGGATCTGGTCGCCCTCTGCCTGGCCGCCCTGGACGGGCGCCTGCACGAAGTCCAGGCCGACTGGGACCCACGAATCGCCCTGGGGGTCGTCATGGCCGCCGGCGGCTATCCGGACGCCTATGCCCAAGGGCTGCCCATCAGCGGCCTGACCACCGGCGATGATTCAACTGTCAAGGTCTTCCACGCCGGCACGCGCCGCGATGGCGACGCCATCCTGACCGCCGGCGGCCGGGTGCTCTGCGTCACTGCCCTGGGCGACACCGCCCGGGACGCCCAGGAACGCGCCTACCGCCGAGTGCGGGAGATCACCTGGCCAGACGCCTGTTACCGCACCGATATCGGGTATCGGGCGATTGCGCGCGAGGCACTCGAAGCCAGCCGTTGATTCGCGAAAGCGCAGTTCTCGCACAAAGACGCAAAGATCTTCGACGCGGGTTCGACTTCCGGCGGGCGGGGCGACCGGAAGCCGACGCTTTGGCGGGCGGCGACACCGCGTCCGGCTGAAGCCTCGACCTCCGGTCTGTTGTGCGCGTGCACCATCCGGACTGCATGTAGGGGCGACTGAAGTCGCCCGTGCAGTCGCCCTCGCTGGATCGAGGGGCGCGTTTTGCAGCGCCGGGTGCAAACGGATCGCCGCGTCGACTCCCCACAGTTTGTCCGCGGCGAGTCGGCCCAGCGCCGTGCCGGTGATGCGCTCCTTCGCAAATGTCGCAACGAGAGTGAACTGCGCGCGGTCGTCCAACCCCAGTTGCTCAATGGTCTCGCCAGCAAGCGTCACGCACGACCGGGACGATTCAGCCCTTCGGCCCGAACAGCAGCCACAGGATCAGCCCGAGGACCGGCAGCAGCAGGACCAGAACGATCCAGATGACCTTGGAGCCCGTGCCCGCGTTGCTTTGGACAACCTTGACCATGGCGTAGACGGTCAGGATCAAATGGAGCAGCCCGAGCAGGCCGCTGACTTCGATGGTCATCTCTGGTCTCCAGTGAGGGCCCCGCCCGGACTGGCGAGCGGAGCGGGTTTGTAGCAGGGGTCATGGGGCGATCCGCAATCCGGAAACTGCTCACACAAAGGCACAAAGAACACAAAGTAAAACAGGTTATTGGAAGCATTGGTCCGATCACCGCGCAGGGGGCCGCGCGACCGGCGCAGCGCCTCGAAATCTTTGAGATCTTTGTGTCTTTGTGTGACAACTCTTTTTTCTGGCTGACGATCACGCGTCACGGGATTATAGCCTTCGCACCTGATATCCGGACATTGCCCTGGCGTTGGGGCGGGTTTGAAACCCGCCCCTACATCCGGTTATCGCTTTAGCCTAAATTCGGCAGTTCGCACCACAAAGGCACAGAGATCCAAAGATCACAAAGAAAGACAATGGGTTATTGTCATGATGCGCCTCACCTGGCTGGTGATCCACCATTTCAACGCAACACATTGAAATCCTTCGTGTCCTTTGTGTCTTTGTGGTGCAACTGCTCTTTCCAGGGTTAGACGCCCATCGCTCACGCCCGACAGAAAAAGCCGATTTCACGCAGACGCTACGGGGGGCGACACTGGACTGCCACCTGGTCGGCCTTGATCGTCGTTCCAGCCCAAGCGACCTCTCGGATTTATCCACAGATGTCACAGATGAACACAGATGAACACAGATGAAGAAAAACATCTGTGTTCATCTGTGACATCTGTGGAACAGATTTCCGCCAGCGGACCGCGGCGAAAGGTCTGGCCGGAACGATGTCATAACTCGCCATTGAAGGCTTTATCCAGCACGGCGGGCAGCAGGGCGTCCAACTCGGGTTGGTTGGCGGCTTGGGCCTGGTGGATAGCGGAGAATTTCCGTTGCAGCGTCGCAAACGCTTCTTGCCTGTCGTATGTCGGCACTGGAACCTCGATGGCCTCCAACTTCTTGACGCTCAGCGTGCGGTTGCGGGCGATGGTCGCGGGGGATGCCGCGACGATCTTCTCAAAGCCTTGCTTGGTTTGAAAATAAAACCAGAGAAATTGGGCATCGGCGATACCGGGTCGGGGTATGCAGGTAATGAAGCGGTGGACCCCGATACGCCCCTGATCTTCTGGGCGCACCACTGCAATCCCGCCTTCCCAGGCCATGATGTTGCTGAACACAAGGTCGCCTGGGACCATCTGGAACATCGCCTTGTGGCTGATGTCCGCTCCAAGTGACACGCACTTAAAAAATGGACCTTTGTGAAAAGACCGGATACCGATCTCCTCGTAGCTTGCGTCCAACTCGATCGCGACTGGTCGCCGAACGATGGGGGCGACTTCCGCGAGCGGGCGATACGCGGCGCCTTGGATCAAGCGGTGAAAGACACCGTGCAATAGGGCCTTGGCGTCGTCCTGAATCTCCTGGCGCAGCCGCCGGGCTTCGTCCATGCGGTTTGCAACGCTTTGAATTCTTGAGACGATTCCACGTTGGAGCGAGACACTCGGCAGATCCAAAGACAAGCGCAAGAAATGCTTCTCGCTGTATCTGTTTCGAGTTCCTGGCGTCGATCCAGCGCAATCAGCTTCGACACGCTTCTGAACCTGCGGAAGACCAAACCAGTAAACAAGATACTCAGGTACGGCGCGATCGAGATTGATTCGGAAAAGCGGGAATTCATTGGAGACGTAGCAGCCGTGGAGGTGAGCCGGCACCAAGCCGAACGATCCCTGCCAAGCGAATAACCGACTAAAGATGAAGTCCCCACTTTCGACCCGATTCAAACGCACCGCTGATGTTTCTATACCGCGCTTGGTCTCCCGCAAAAAAGGTCCGCCGATCCGAGAGCGCATCCCGAGCAGCCGATATTCAGCCTCAGGCGTTACCGTCTCGAATCGATCCGTTGGCTCAGCGATTTCGGAAAGCTTGGTCAAGGTCATGGCGGCCCTCACGCAGCGTTGCCAAGTTCGGATTGTATCCGACGTAAGATCTCCAAGAGACGTTCCTCCTTAATCAGAATGTCCGCCATCAACTCGCTCGGCTCCCGATGCTCCAACGCCTCCAACCCATGCGGGTTCTTGATGTCCAGATTGACCGACACCAACCGCCCCTCGGCGTCGTACTTGAGCACCTCCGCGACATTGACCCGCCAGGCATTGGCACCCTCTGTCCGGTCATCCCACCAGGCCAGACATTCCACGAGGTCGGCGTCTTCCATCGGCTTCGTCTTGGTGTATTTGCGCCGGCCGGCGGGTAGCGGGATTTGGTAGTACCAGATCGCCTGGGTCGGCCCGGAACGGTCGAAGAAGATCAGATTGGACGGAATGTCGGTATAGGGGGCGAAGACGCCCTCGGGCAGGCGCACGATGGTATGCACGTGATAGTGCTTGAGCAGGTCTTCCTTGACGCGGGCGCAGACGCCGTCGCCGAACAGGGTGCCGTTGGGAACGATCACGCCGGCCCGACCGCCCCGGTCATGGCCCGGTCCGGGGCGTTTCAGACGCCGCATGATGAGTTGCAGGAAGAGCAGCGCGGTCTCCGCGGTCTGACGGTCCTTGGGGAAGTTGCTCAGGATGCCGCGGTCTTCCTCGCCGCCGAAGGGGACATTGGTCAGGATCAGATCCACCCGGTCCTGATCGGTGAGGTCACGCAGCGGAACGCGCAGGCTGTTGCCGGGATCGATGCGTGGGTAGTTGAGCCCGTGCAGCAGCAGATTCATCTGCGCCAGCAGGTAGGGTAAGGATTTGGCCTCACCGCCGCGGATGCTCGTCTCCTGCAGGGTGGCCAGGTCGGCGACCGAGCGGCATTGCTGTTGCAAATGGACGAATGACTCCACCAGGAAGCCGCCGGTCCCGCAGGCGGGGTCCAGCACGGTCTCGCCCAGGCGCGGGTCCATAACCTGAACCATGAAGCGCACCGCCGGGCGCGGGGTGTAGAACTCACCCGAGTCGCCGGCCGCATCGCGCATCTCGCGCAGCAGGGTCTCGTAGAGCCGGCTTAAGGTGTGCATTTCCGCGGAGGCGGTGAAGTGGATGCCGTCGACCAGGGTGATCACGTCGCGCAGCAGGTAGCCGTCCGCCATGCGGTTCTGCATGCCCTTGAACACGGTGGCAATGACATCGCGCCGATCGGCCCCATCCACACTGCGCAGACCGCGCAGGTAATAGAAGAGCCCGGCCCCGCGGGAGCCGTTGGGACGCATGGCCTCGTCGTTGTTGACGAAGGCGATCAGTTCAGCGCCGGTGATGCCGCCGACATCCGCGCCCCAGTCGCGCCAGCGGTAGGGCGGCGCGATATCCGGGCGAAAGGGCGTCCCTGCCAACGCGGCGTTGGTCTCGCGCAGGTGCTCCATGTCGTCGAGGAACTTGAGGAACATGATCCAGGTGAGCATGGGCAGCCGATCCAGGTCACCATTGAGGCCTTTGTCTTTACGCATGATGTTGCGCGCGGACTTGATGATGGCCCCGAGCTGCTGAGCGGTGGTCTGGGGTGTGACTGGCTTCTTGGGAGGCATGAGTAAGCGGTCCAGGGGCTTGGGCTGAGGTCGTCGGGAGAGCGGGACGGGGGTAGGCCGGCGGACCCTGACAACGGAGGTCAGGCAGTGGCGGGATTGCCGATTGAATGTCCGTCAGCCTGAAATCACCACCGGGACAGTCATCGGCTGGGCAGACCGGCTTCGTCATAGCCGATGATCTCGTCTGCTGTACGCGTGTCCCGTACGGGAAGGCTCGCGAAACGGTCGGCCCTGGCGAGGAGGTCTTGCGCGGACGGACGCGATCGTGCCGGGGTGCTATCCGCCCGAATCGACTCGATAAGCGCTTTAGCGTCCCGATTCACCGAACGATGATGGGCGCGGGCCTGCTGCTTGAGCCAGGTACGCAGCGCGCCGAACACACCGCGGAGATCAGCCATACGCTCGCCTCCAGGCGACATCAAAGTGTCGGCATTATTCAGGCAGTTCGGGTGGCAAGCAAGCCGCCTGGAACTCGGTTTCACCGAAACGCATTAGCTTAATCACTCTGTGTCCTCTGTGGTGAAACATCCGCCCCAGATTCAGCGATTCCCGATCTCCGCATAAAGCAGGCTCTGCAACCGATTGACCGCCTGACGCATGGCAACCGGCCCGCCGAACAGGTCGGCGATCTCCATGGGGTTGCCGTGGATAGCGATGGGCGGGACCTGGAGGGCGTGCGGAATCCGGAACTCGTCCGGACCATGCTGGGTGTATTGGTCCAGCAAGGCGTCGAGGATGCCGCGGGCGACAGCGCTGAACTCGTCGAAAAAGTCCGGCTGGTTCTTGCGCAGGTGCTCCGCCCGCTCCCGACGGGTGCGTAACGGCCGTTGGAACGCGAGATGACAGAGCAGATCCAGCGGATCGGCGTCCGCGTGGCCCGCCGCCTCGGCCAAATGTGAAAACGCGATACCGCGGCGGTTCAATTGATCGAGGATCGCCTCGCGCTTGACCGGATCGGCCCAGTCGGCAGCCAAGGCGTCGGGCGTGCGAAACAGGGTGCGGATCTGGGCGGCGGTGTAGTCGGTGTATTGGATCACCCGCAGTTGATTGCCGTCGTCGTCCAGTTCGGAGACGACATGGGCGATGATCTGGACCTGACCGCCGTCGACATAGTATTTCAGCGGCGGTGTCGGGTCTGTACCGTCTGCGCCATCGCCGATGCCGGACTCACCCGGCGACGCGGCGCCCGGTTCGACCGCCGCGATAGCGATCGAGTCCAAGTCATGGCTGCCGGTCTCCCGGCCCTGCGCATCGATCTCGGTGAGGTCCATCGCTTCCGGGAAGCCGTCGAAATCGGGGTCGGCGAAGCGCGCGGTCGCCGACCCGGTGTAGTCGATGATGTTGAACCAGGTCTTGCCGTAGTCCTCGCGCATCCGCGTGCCGCGCCCGATGATCTGCTTGAATTCGGTCATGGCGTTGATGACACGCACCAGAACGACATTCTTGCAGGTCGGCGCGTCCACACCGGTGGTGAGCATGTGCGAGGTGGTGAGGATGACGGGTGTCGGCTCGTCGGGCTCCTGGAAGCGGCTGAGCAGGGCGCGGCCCCGGTCGCCCTCGCGGGATGTCACGCGTTCGACATAATGCGGATATTTGGCGACCAGATCCTGATTGAGGTTGGTCAGGGCCTGGCGCATCGCGAGCGCATGCTCCTGATCGACACAGAACACAATGGTCTTGGCCCAGCGGTCGGTGCGGCGCATGAAGTCGGTGAGATGCCGGGCGACGGCCTGGGTGCGGGCCTTGAGCGCGATGATGCGCTCAAAGTCCTTGGTCTCGTAGTGCTCGTCGGGGATCGCGCGCCCGAAGCGGTCCAGTTCGTCGCGGCTCGGGCGCCAGCCGGTGGCATCCACGTCGGTCACGACCCGATGCACCCGATACGGGGCGAGGAATCCGTCCTCGATACCCTGGCGCAGGCTGTAGGTATAGATAGGATTGCCGAAGTAGGCGTAGGTGTCGCGGTTGTCCTCCCGCAAGGGTGTCGCGGTCATCCCGAGTTGATACGCCGGCTCGAACCACTTTAGGATCTCGCGCCACTGACTTTGGTCCCGGGCACTGCCGCGGTGACACTCGTCGACGATGATGAGATCGAAAAAATCGGGCGGGAATTGGCGGTAGAGACCTGGGCGCAATTTGTCTTCAGCGATGGCCTGGTAGGTGGCGAAATAGATCTCACGGCTCTTGCGGACACGGCCGCCCTCGATCTTCCAACGCGCCTCGCCGAACGGGGCGAAGTGCTTATCCTTGGGGTCATCGACTAGAAGATTACGGTCGGCCAGAAACAGAATGCGCGGCTTGCACTCGCGTGTGCCGTCGCGGTTCCAGTGTGCGTTCCACAGCTTCCAGCAGATCTGAAAGGCAACCAGGGTCTTGCCGGTCCCGGTGGCCATGCACACCAAGCAGCGCCGCCGGCCCTGGAGGATCTCCCGCAGCGCGCGGTTGATGGCGATCTCCTGGTAATAGCGGGGTTGGGTCTCCGGCGCATGATGGGAGGGGGTCAGGAGGCGCGACGCTGCTGTGTCGCTGAGACCCTGCGCCGCCTGCAAGCGTGCGAACAGCGCATCGGGCGTGGGGAAGGCGTCCAGACTGGTTTCGGTGCCGGTGATAAAATCGAACTCCACGATCCAATGCCCGTTGGTGGCATAGGCAAATTTCAGATCCCGGTCCTCGGCGTAGCCTTTGCATTGCTGGAGCCCGGAGCCCACGGGCGCGTCTTCCGGCTTGGACTCGACCACGGCGAGCGCGTAGTCGCGGGTGTAGAGCAGAAAATAATCCACCCGCTTGCGCTCGCCCCGCACGGCCTTGCCGCCGATGATCCGAACACGGCCGGCGGTGTAGGTCTGCTGCTCCGCGAGCGCATGGGGCGGTTCCTCCCAGCCGGCGGCGCGCAGCCGGGGGGTGACATGGATGCGGCAGGTGTCGGCCTCGTTCAGGGACATGTCAAGGTCTCGCGGACGCGCTGCCCATGACCATGGCCGGATCGACCCGCTCGGTCAACAGCCGGTCCAGATCCGCCAGTTCCGGATAGCGGGCACAAACCGCGCGAATGTAGTCCAGGGTGCGCGGAATGTCGTTGAGATAATGCGGTTTGCCGTCGCGATGGTGGAGCCGGGCGAAGATGCCGCAGGCTTTCAGATGACGCTGGGTGCCCATGAGATCGAACCAGCGCAGAAAGCGCGCCGACGCGATCTGCGGCAGCACCCCGGACTGTACGGCTAACTGGAGATAGCCCAGTGCCCAGTCGGTGACCCGCTCGGGCGCCCAGGCGATGTAGCAATCCTTGAGCAAGGAGACCAGATCATAGGTAACAGGTCCGACCACCGCGTCTTGGAAATCCAGGATGCCCGGACTCGGCGGATCGGTGATCATCAGGTTGCGCGAGTGATAGTCCCGATGGACACAGACCTGAGGCTGCTCCAGCGCACTGGCCACCAGACAGTCGCCCGCGCGGACCCAGTCGGCCGTGTCCCGCGGGGTGAGCACGAGCCCCAGGTGGCGGACCAGGAACCACTCGCGGAAGATCTCCAACTCGCGACGCAGGAAGGCGTCATCATAGTGCGGCAGACCGTCCAGCGGACCGCAGGCCTGGATGATCGCCAGGGCGGCGAGTGCATCCCCATAGAGCCGGTCTGCGCTCTGCTCATCGAGCTCGGCCAGGTAGAGCCGGTCGCCCAGGTCGGAGCAGGCGAGAAAACCGTTGACCAGGTCCTCGGCGTGGATTTGCGGGGTGTGCAGCCCGATGGCGCGCAGCCGCCGCGCCAAATCGACAAAACGACCGCAGTCCTCGTGCGCGGGCGGAGCGTCCATCAGGATCATGGTGTGCCCCTGCCAACGGGCCCGCCAGTAGCGGCGAAAACTGGCGTCGGACGAGGCCGGTTCCAGCACGAAGTCGTCCCTACCGAGTACCATGGCGACCCAATGTGTCAATAGCTCATGCCGTGCAGTCAAGACGATCCCCTCTGCGATGGTGACAACAAGAACCCCAGCCGCGCGGTCAGTGCTCAGGCACGCGCATGCAACGTCGTGTTCGCCGCGGTTTTGGTGGCCGAACGGGGCCGCGGCACCGCACCCAAAGCGCTGTTCCAACGCCGGCGGTCGGCCGGCCGCTGACGGTTGACCGATTTTTGCAGGATAACCGCATTGCCGGCCCGCGAAGAATGTGACATGGTTGCAGCGAATTCCCAATCCGTCCATGTCGTGCGTACCCTCATCCTATCCGTTGCGCTGATTCTGGTCGCCTTGAGCCCATCGCAGACGCTTGCCGAAAGCGCCGCGGTCGGTCCGCGGCCTTGTGCCGACCAGGACTCCGGCCAAGCGCCGAACCAGGACGCGGCCAACGGGTCTGGCAGCACCGCGGATTGCCCTGCCCCCGTGTCGGCAGACGCAACCCCCCCGCCGCCGGCCGATCCAGCCCCACCGGCCCAAACGGCGACGGAAACACCTCCGCCACCAAGGGCCGCGAGCGATCCCCTTCCCGCGGCGGCGGGGCCGGGCGCAGCCGATCGCCCGAAACCGACACCGGACCCCATCCCCGAGCGGGTGGTCGCGCCGGCGATCCCGGCGGAAACTCCACCGTCACCCCAGGTGTCCCATCCCCCGGAACCGGCCCGCCTGACGTTGCCGATCGTATTGGACTCGGCACGCCCGGTGTTCACCGGCATCGCCCCGCTGGTCCTGCCGCCGCCGGATCAACCATCCACCGCGGCGGATACGGCAGGGATGAACGCGGCCCTTGGCCCGCAACCGAAAGTGGTGCCGCGCAATGCCGAGGCCCGTCTGCACGACGGACTGCCCTGGGAACGGTGCGGACCGCCGGGCAGCGGCAGCGGCAGCGGAGGCAGCACGGCCCCCGCGACGAACCCCAATGTGCCGGTCGACGCCAGTGCCGATCAGGCCGATTACGACCAAACCCGAGAGATCGTCCGACTGCAAGGGGGCGTCGAAATCCTCCAGGGCGACCAACGCCTGGAAGCGGATCGCTCCCGCTATCATCGGCGCACCGGCGCCGTCGAAGCACAGGGCAACGTCTATCTGGAGTACCCACCCGCACGGCTGACCGCCGATTCCGCGGACTACAACCTGCGCACCAAGGAAGGCACCCTGCAGGATGTCCATTATCGGCTGTCCGGCGATGCCAACCTGCGCGGCACCGCCGCCACGGCCGAACTCCTGCCTGGAAAGATCACCCGCTATCGCGAGGTGATCTACACCACGTGCCCACCCGGCCGTTACGACTGGTCCATCCACGCGCGCAGCTTGCTGCTCGATCACCCGGAAGGCTTGGGCACCGCACGTCATGCACGCTTGCAATTCGGCAATCTGCCGGTGTTCTACACACCCTACGTAACCTTTCCGATCGATGACCGGCGACGCAGCGGACTACTGATCCCGACAGTGGGTTCCTCCGACACCACCGGCACGGATATCATCCTACCTTATTACTGGAACATTGCCCCGGACCTGGACGCGACCATCACCCCCCGCTACATGAGCACACGCGGGCTGATGCTCGGCGTCCAGGTGCGTCACCTCACGGGGAGTCAGCGGATCGAACTCAACGGCGAGATCCTGCCGCACGATGCCGCGGACCCGGACCTGGGAACGCGGGGGTCGCTGCGGCTGGAGCAAACCGGCACCTTGGGCGGTCGCTGGAGCACCTCGCTCGATTACAGCATGGTCTCGGACGACCAGTACCTGACCGACTTCGGCAACCGCCTGGACGTCACCAGCATTCGCAATCTGGTCCAGCGGGGCAATCTCTCGTATAACGGCGGCACCTACAGCGTGCAAACCTGGTTGCAGGGCTTCCAGACGGTCGACCCGACCATCGCGCCTGCCGATCGTCCCTACGGCCAACTCCCGCATATCCAAGTGGATGTGCCGCGGACCCGCTGGGGTCTGCTCGAATATGCCTTCGAGGGACGGTACGATTACTTCGATCACCACGCGAAGGTCCACGGCAATCGCGGCGTCCTGCTGCCCTCGTTGCGGTTGCCGTTGCGGCGCAGCTTCGGTCACCTGATTCCGCGCCTGCGCCTGTATGCGACCGGCTATGATCTGGCGGACACGCAACCAGACACCCCGTCGGTGCAGTCCTTCCTGATTCCCAGTTTCGACATGGACGCCGGACTGGTCTTCGAGCGCGATCTCAACTGGTTCGCTCAGGGTGCCCTGCAGACCCTCGAACCCCGTTTCTATTATGTCGCGACACCCTATGAGAACCAGTCCGACACCCCGCTCTTCGACACCACCCTATTGGATTTCAGCTACGCCAGCCTGTTCCGGCCGAATCGCTTCACCGGATATGACCGCGTCGGCGACGAGAACCGCTTTACGATCGGCTTAACCTCCCGCACCCTGGGCAACAAAAGCGGTCGCGAGTGGTTGCGCGCCAGCCTGGGTCAGGTGTATTACTTCGACAAGCGCCGGGTCCAACTCACGGGTGTGTCAGCGGATGAAACCACCACCTCGTCGGTGGCGGGCGAGTTGTCGACCAACCCCGCACCGGGGTGGAATGCCCGTGCCAGCTTTCAGTGGGACCCGAATCTCTCAATCAATCAATGGGAGAAGCGCGTGCTGCAGTTCCGCTATGCCCCAGGGGATGAGCGCGTGTTCAATTTCGCATATCGCTTCAACCTGGGCCAGACCGAGCCCGAGCGTTACGAGAATACGGATCTGTCATTTCGCCTGCCGGTGACCCGACAGATCAGCCTGGTCGGGCGCTGGCTCTACTCGCTGCTCGACTCCGACACGGTCGATGCCTTTGCGGGAATCGAATTCGGCCGCTGCTGCTGGCGTTTGCGGATCCTCGGGCGTCATCTCAAAACCACGGCCGAGAGCGAGGGGAACACCAGCGTGATGCTGCAACTCGAACTCGCCGGCCTGGGTTCACTCGGCAACAAAATCGACAAACTCCTGGAACATGGAATCTATGGCTATGACTCGGACTGATTGTGACGGCCCGCACACCCCGACCCGGACCGCCTTCAGGGCGTTGTTCTGGTTGGTCGCCGGCCTGCTTTGCCTGGGCCTGACGCACCCGCTCGCCAACGCCGAAGAACTCGACTCGATCGTCGCCGTGGTCAATGATGACGTGGTGGTGCAAAGCGAGGTGTCGCGCGAGATGGCGCAAACGATCCCTCAACTTCAGGAGCAGGGCACCCCGGTCCCCCCGCCGGAGCAGTTGCGCAAGCAGGTGCTGGAGCGGCTGATCCTGAAACGCCTCCAACAGCAACGCGCCAAACAACTCGGCATCACGGTCGACGAGGCGGCTCTGACCAGCGCGATCCAGTCGATCGCGAGCCGTAACAATCTCTCGATCGAAGAGCTGCAGGCCACGCTGGAAAGCAGTGGGATGCGCTTTGAGGCCTTTCGCGAAGACACCCGGTTGCAGATCCTGACCGGCCGACTGCAAAACCAGGAGGTCGTGGGCACCATCCAGGTCAGCGATCAGGAAGTGGAACGCTTCCTCCAACGGGACAAGGGTCAACTGATGCCGCGAGAGCAGGTGCGGCTGCAGCACATCCTGATCGCACTGCCCGATAATCCGTCACCCGCTCAAATTGCCCAAGCCGAGGCCAAGGCCAAGCAACTGGTCGCCAAACTACGCGGCGGGGCGGACTTCGCCGCGGTGGCCGCCGCCAGTTCCGAGGGACGCACCGCCCTGCAAGGCGGCGACCTGGGATGGTTCGAGATGGCTGCCGTGCCGAGCCTGGTCGCGGACAAGGCCCAGACCATGGCGCAGGGTGAGATCACCGATCCGATCCGCAGCCCGAGCGGCTTCAACATCATCCGACTGGCGGAGATCAAGGGCGGGGTGCCGGGTAACGTCACCCAGACCAGGGCGCGTCACATCCTGATCCGCCCCAACGAACTGGTCGCTGATGAAGACGCCAAGACCCGGCTGGCGCAATTGCGCATGCGCATTGTCGGCGGCGATGATTTCGCGACTCTGGCCCGCGCCCACTCGGATGATACCGGCTCGGCCCTGAAGGGCGGTGACCTGGGCTGGGTCAATCCGGGGCAAACCGTGCCGGAGTTCGAAGCGGCGATGAACAAGCTCGCCCCCAATGAGGTCAGCGAACCCGTGCATAGCTCATTCGGTTGGCACATCATTCAGGTGCAGGAGCGCCGCAGCCAGGACACCGCGGATGAATTGCTGCGGCTCAAGGCGAAAGAGGCGATCCAGCGGCGCAAGGTGGACGAGGCGACCGACGCCTGGCTGAAGCGACTGCGCGATGAGGCCTATGTCGAACTGCGGCTCGATGCCGCCAACACCGAACGCTGAGAGGAACGCACACATGACTCCGCGGCTCGTCATCACTCCAGGCGAACCGGCCGGAATCGGCCCCGATCTGCTGGTTCGCCTGGCTCAGGAATCCAGCACGGCCCAGTTGGTCGCGGTCGCCGATCCCGACTTGCTCACCGCGCGTGCGCGTACACTTGGGCTGCCGCTGCACTGTCATCCCTTTGCGGCCGACACCCCCCGTCGCCCGAGTGCAGCGGCGCAGTTATGGGTCGCTGCGGTACCGCTGGGTGCCCCCGCACTGCCGGGCCGTCTGGATGCCGCCAATGCCGCCTATGTGCTCGAAACGCTGCGGATCGGCTGCGATGGGTGTCTGACGGGCGCTTTCGATGCGCTGGTCACGGGTCCGATCCATAAGGGCATCATCAACACGGCGGGCCTGCACTTCACCGGACACACCGAGTTCCTGGCCGAGCGGTGTCACGCGCAACCGGTCATGCTGCTTGCCACCCCGGGTCTGCGGGTCGCCTTGGTCACCACCCACCTGCCGCTGAGTCAAGTCAGCGCCGCCATCACCGGGCCGCACCTGCGCCGCGTCATCGAGGTCCTGCACGCGGATCTCAGCCGACGCTTCGGCATCGCCGCCCCGCGCATTCTGGTCTGCGGGCTCAACCCCCACGCGGGCGAAGGTGGCTACCTTGGAATGGAGGAAATCGAGGTAATCACGCCGGTGCTCAACGACCTGCGCGAACGCGGCTGGGACCTGGTCGGCCCCCTGCCGGCGGATACCGCCTTCTTACCGGAGCGCCTGGCGGCCGCGGACGTCGTGCTCGCCATGTATCATGATCAGGGCCTGCCCGTACTCAAGCACCTGGGGTTCGGTCAGGCGGTCAACATCACCCTGGGGCTGCCGATCATCCGCACCTCCGTGGATCATGGCACCGCGCTGGACCTGGCGGGAACGGATCGCGCCGACCTTGGGAGCCTGCACGCCGCGATTGCGGCCGCGCTGGTCATGGTGGACGCTCCGGGTTAAGGTGATTTCCTGGAAAGGATCTACCGCCGTGTAGGGGCGAATTCATTCGCCCCTACAACCCAACAGGCTTTCTGCGCATGCGCAGTCGGGATGCCTATTCACGGAAATCGCCTACGGCGATTGCCGGCAATCGCGTAGGGAACCGTTCAACAAGTGACACAAGTCCATAGCCCCTAGTCAACCAAGGAGCCGCCCGATGAGCCTGATCGCCAATTTGTACGGTCGCCTGGGTGGCGATCCCGTGGCCCGCACCACCAAGAGCGGCAAAGACATGACCACGGTCCAGGTTGCCGTCGATGTCACGCCCCGCGATGCGGCGGCTCCGGAAACCCTGTGGGTTGGTCTCCTCGCGTTTGGCGTCGCCGCGCAGACCTTACAGCGGGCGCAGAAGGGACAGATGGTCGCCGCCCTGGGGCGCATGACGCGCGGCATTTATACCCCCGTGGACGGCGAACCGCGCGAGTCCTGGGCCATGCTGTGCGACTCCCTGGTGGTGACCACCTCCGCCAAGCCGACCGGCGGGGGGCGGGCGAAGGGCCAGGGCGAATCGGCACGGGGTCCGGCGTCCTCCGCTGAGTCGGAGCCGGCGCCGTTCTACGATGATGAGATCCCGTTTTGAGCGGGTGCGCGTTCGAGAAAACCGCCACAACAGCCGCGGCATCATGATCGAAGACCGGCTCACCCTGAACTTTCAGATCGCCGAGCGGCTGCGCCTTGCCCGCGGCGCGTCCCGCCTATCCCTCGCGCAATTGTCCGACCGAACCGCAGGCAAGGTTTCGGTCCCGGCCGCGAAAAACGTCGGCCTCACGGGAATCACCGCGGATCATTCGGTATAAGGCGACGATGTTCTCTTGGCAATTTTACATACCGGGGCTATATGTCCTAAAAAACATCTATCTATCATAACTGTAATGGATTGTGCCGCGCTTAGACTGGTTTTCGGTTCCACTGCGCCTCAAACCCCGAAGCCGCTAAGAATGCGTTGCATGTAACTTTTTGTTGGTTATACTGTTTGGTGTGACGAGACAACAGGAGATTTGCGTTGGCAACGATTCCCGTGAACACCCGTGTTCAAAAGCATCGCGATGCCTTGCGTATGGCAGGACTTCGCCCGGTGCAAATCTGGGTGCCTGATACGCGCCGGCCAGATTTCGCGGAAGAATGCCGCCGCCAGTCGCTGATTGCCGCTCAGGCGGATCTGGCCGACCCGGAGATGCAGCGATTTATGGATGACGCCTTGGCGGATGTGGACGGCTGGACGGCATGATGCGGGGGGACTTGGTGACCATCGCCATGCCAGGCGACGTCGGCAAGCCGAGACCCGCGTTGGTGATTCAGGCCGATCAATTCGGCGAGCACGCCACCGTGACCGTCCTGCCGGCAACAAGCACGCTGATTGCTGCGCCGCTGTTTCGGATCACTGTTCAGCCGAACGCCGAGAACGGCTTGCAGAAGCCCTCACAAGTCATGGTCGATAAGGCGATGACCGTGAAGCGCGACAAGGTCGGGCAAGCCTTCGGACGCATTGATGGGGATACCATGGTAGAGATTGAGCGTTGTTTGGCCGTTTTCGTTGGCATTGCAAAATGAGGGACAACACGCCAAGGCCTGCGCCGGTGCTGGTGACACAACTCAGTTTCATCAGAAGTCGCCTGCACTACCTACGATGACACGAGGAATTCCGAGGCTGACTCCGAGCGAGTCGCGCAACAAAACCGCGACTCTACAACGGGATAGCCTTTGAGGGGCCGACTTGACGATCAAGGAAATTTCTGACCCCATCATAAACGAGCTTCTTGGTGCAGGGCACTTCTGAGCAAAAAGGAGGATAGTGCAGGCGATTTCTGAGCACCGCGGGTCAGAAATCCCCTGCACAACAGCCCTTGAGCCCAGCAAACTGGTGCAGATAACTTCTGAAAATCACATCCGACGCTAAAAGTGTCAGAAAAAGATTTGTGATCTTTCAACGCAGGTGTCAAGAAACTCACAGATAACCCTATCCTGACGCTTTCGGCAGGACACCCTGACATCAGGATAGGGTATACCCCAGCTGGACGACAGGCCAGGATGTCGGCGAACCGCCGCTGATTCGACCATTACCTGGGTTATCCGTTCCGTTGTGCCTCAGACCCTCGAGATCGAGCGGGCATTCGCATCGCTGCGGCTGACCTTGGGCACCGGCCAGACGCCGCGTCATGACCGCAGCGCGGCGGGCAGGGTCTGGCGCAGCAGTCGCCCCAACTGCGCGACGTGCGGTGCCTGATTCATGGTGATGTGATTGCCTGGCACGGTATGGATTTCGATGCCGGCCCCGGCGAGCCCGATCCAGCCGTGCGCGGGCGTCTGCGCGTTGAAGGCGTCGCGCTCGCGGGCGAGGAAGAAGCAGAGCCGGCCGGGATAGGGCGCGGGGACATAATCGCGCATGGCCGCGACGTTGGTCATGAAGAGGTTCAGTGTGAGCTTGAACTCGCGGCGGGCCGCGGGGGTGTCGACCTGCCCGCTCGCCGCGAGGAAGTGGGCGATGCGCGCCTCTTCGTCCAGCGCCCGCAGCGTTTCCACGCCGATATCCAGGCGTTGGCCGACGCAGAGCAGATAGTGCAGGATCGCCGCGCTATCCTCCAGCTCGCCCGGCATGTTGCCCGTGCTCGGCGTATCGATCAGCCCCAGATAGTCCACGCGCTCACCCTCGCCGACCAGCCGTTGCGCCATCGCATAGGCCAGGGTGCCGCCGAAGGACGCCCCGGCCAAGTGGTAGGGGCCGACGGGTTGGAGGGTGCGCAGGGCCGCGGTGTAGACCTCGGCCATCGCGGCGATGGTCGTCAGTGGCTCGGCCTCGCCCTGCGCGCCCTGCGCCCGGATGCCGTAGACCGGCAGTTGCGGGTCAATGTGCGCGGCGAGCTCGCGGTAAAAATAGACATGCCCGCCCACCGGGTGCAGCAGCACCAGCGGCGCGCGCCCGGGGGCGCCGGGCTGGATGGCGACGACCAGGTCGGCGGGCGCGCCGCCCTGACTCAGCGTGGCGGCCTGGTCTGGCGCGGGCGCCTCCCGGTCCAGACGGGCGGCGATCAGCGCCGCGAGCCGCGCCACCGTCGGGGCCTGGAGCAGCGTATGGGCGTCCAGTGCCACGGCGAACCGCTCCGCCAGGCGCGCCACCAGTTGGATCGCCAGCAGCGAGTCGCCCCCGGCGGCGAAAAAATCGGTGTCCGGCGTGACCGCGCAGCCGAGGCTGTGCGACCAGAGTGCGGCGATCTCCCCCGTGAGCGGGTCGGCGGGCGGCGCCGCTGCCCCGGGCGCCGTTGCGATCGCCGCCGCGGTTGGGCCGGCACCCTCGCCCACGGGCGGTGCGGTACCCGCCAGTGGGTCGTCCGCGCTCACCGGCCCATCGATCCAATAACGCTGCCGCTCGAACGGATACAGCGGCAGCGGCACCCGCCGCCGCCGTTCCGCGCCGTAGAAGGCGTCCCAATTGAGCGTCGCACCGGCGCTCCACAGCCAGGCGCCGGCCTCCAGCAGCGCGCGCAACTCCGCCGCGGGCGTGGTCTCGCGTGTGCGCGGCAGGCTGCTCAGGGCCAGCAGTCCCCGGGGCGCCGCCGGGTGCTGCCGGGCGAGGGTCGCCAGCGCCGGCGCGGGGCCGACCTCCAGCAACAGCGGTGCGCCGCGCGCGAACAGCGCGTCCAGGTTATCGGCGAAGCGCACCGTGTGGCGCAGGTGGCGCACCCAGTAAGCGGGATCGACGGCGTCCTGCGGGCGCATCCAGGTCCCGGTGAGGTTGGATAGATAAGGTAGCCGCGGCGCGGCCAGAGATACCGTGCGCAGTCGCGCGGCGAAGGCGTCCAGGATCGGCTCCAGCAGCCGCGAATGGAAGGCATGGGCGGTCGCCAGGCGCCGGGTCTGTACCCCTTGCGCCGATAGCCGCCCCTCAAGGGCTGCGATTGCCGCCGGGGTCCCGGACAGCACGCAGCGTGCGGGCCCGTTGACGGCCGCCAGGGATAGATCGTCGGTGAGCCACGGCTGGGCCGTCGCCTCGTTGCCGGCCACCGCCAGCATGGCCCCCGGCGGCAACGACTGGATCAAGGCCCCGCGGGCCACGACCAGCGCCAGCGCGTCGTCCAGCGACAGCACCCCGGCCAGACAGGCGGCGACATATTCACCGATGCTGTGACCGACCATGGCGGTCGGGAGGATCCCCCAGTGCATCCAAAGCCGCGCCAAGGCGTATTCGACGGCGAACAGGGCCGGCTGGGTGAAGCGGGTCTCGGCCAGGCGTTGCGCGTCCGCGGCCTGGCCGCTATAGAGCAGGGTGCGCAGGTCCAGCCCCAGGTGCGGGGCCAGGCGCGCGGCCAGGTCGTCGATCAGCCCGCGGAAGGTCGCGTCCGCCAGGTAGAGCCCCTGGGTCATCCCGGCGTATTGGGCGCCCTGGCCGGGGAACAGAAAGACCACCTCGGGCGCACGCTCGCCGGCCTGGCCGGCGGGCAGCCCCGCGGGGTCGGCGAGCTGCCGACAGGCGTCCGCGCCATCGCCGGCGACCAGCGCGCGCCGGTACGCGAAGGCGCGGCGCCCGCGGTTGCAGGTGAAGGCGCAATCGGCCAGCGACGCCTCCGGGTTCGCGGCGAGCCAGGCCGCGAGGTTGCGCGTGACGGCGTCCAGGGCGGCCGGGGTCTTGGCCGACAGGGTCAGCAATTGCACCGGTCGCGCCGGGTCGCCGGGCGCGGCGGGCGGCGCCTCGCTCAAGATCGCATGGGCGTTGGTGCCGCCGATGCCGAAGGAGCTGACCCCGGCGCGGCGCGGGGTACCCGCGGGCGACTCCCAGGGACGCAGTTGGGTGTTGACGAAGAACGGACTGGTGTCGAGTTCGAGCGCCGGATTGGGCGCCGTGAAATGCAGGCTCGGCGGCAGTTGCCGGTGCGCAAGTGCGAGGACGGTCTTGATCAGTCCGGCCACCCCGGCGGCGGCGTCGGCATGGCCGATGTTGGTCTTGAGCGAGCCCAGGGCGCACCAGCCGCGGCGCGGCGAGTAGGCGCGAAAGGCGCGCGTCAGGGCCTGCACCTCGATCGGGTCGCCCAGGTGGGTCCCGGTGCCGTGGGCCTCGAGATAGCCGATGTCCTCGGGGTGCACCCCGGCGGCGGCCAGCGCCTCGGCGATCACCTCCGCCTGGCTGGCGACGCTCGGCGCCGTGAAGCCGATCTTGTCGGCCCCGTCGTTGTTGACCGCCGAGCCCAGGATGACCGCTTGGATGGTGTCGCCGTCGGCCAGCGCCTCGTCCAGACGCTTGAGCGCCACCAACCCGACCCCGGCACCCGGCGCCGTGCCGGCGGCCGCGGCGTCGAAGGCGCGGCAGCGCCCGTCGGGCGAGGCGATCATGCCATCCTGATACAGATAGCCGCGCACCTGCGGAAAGCCGATCGCCGCCCCGCCGGCCAGGGCTAGGTCGCACTCCAGCGCGTGCAGGCTTTGGCAGGCCAGATGCACGGCCACCAGCGACGTGGAGCACGCGGTCTGCACGCTGAGCGCCGGACCGGTGAGCCCCAGCTTGTAGGCGATGCGCGTGGCGGCGAAGTCCTTGCCGTTGACCGTCATCAGCCGATAGGCGCCGAGTGTGGCCAGCAGCGCGTCCAGGTGCGGACCCAAGACATGCTGCCGGTAGCTGTCCTCGCCGACCCCGACATAGACGCCGACGCGGGCCGTGCCGGTACCCGGTGGGTAACCCGCCTGCTCCAGGGCGTGCCAGGCGCACTCTAGGAGCAGGCGCTGCTGCGGGTCGGTGATCTGGGCATCGCGGACGCCGATGTCGAAGAACTCGGCCGCGAAACGGTCCGCCTCGGCGATCGGGGCACCCACCGGGACGAAGCGCGGATGGGCGAGCAGCGCCGCCGCGGTGCCGGCCGCGCGCAGTTCCTCCATTGAGAACCGCGTCAGCCCCTCGCGCCCGGCGGCGATCAGGTCCCACAAGGCCGCGACATCCGGGGCGCCCGGAAAGCGTCCGGCCAGGCCGATCACGGCGATGCCCGTGGTGGTGTCGTCGGTCATGCGCATGCTACTCCAGGTGCTGTTTTGGTCGGCGAGGGGTCGGCGCGGCGCGGCGCCGCTTGCGCACGACGGGCGCGGGCGCGACGGGTGCGGCGGGCGCCGATGCGGTGGGTGCGTCGAGCGCCGCGGCGGCCGGTGCGGGCTCCGGGTCAGGGCCGACGGTCGCGACGGCGGGCGGCGGTGCGGCGGCCGGTGCGGCGGTGCCGTCCGCCGCGCCCTGCGCGTCGGGGACCCCGGTGCCGGCCTGGGCCCGGGCCGCGCCGGGTGCCCCCAGCCGCGCGGCGCGCCGATGCCGGATCAGCGGCTCCATGCTGTGGCCCAGGCTCAGGAAGGTGGCCGCATAGAAGATACCCATGCTGGTCGCCACGCCGAAGTGCAGCAGCCAGACCCCGGCGGTGTTGAGCGCCCCCGGCACCACGCTCCACAGGAAATTGTTGTGCATGGTCCCCTCGAACTCGTCGGCCAGCGCGAACAGCCGCTCGAGCGCCCCCAGGGTGCCGTCCATCAGCACGATCTGCGCCGTATCGGTGGCCGCGGTGGAGGCGCCCTTGAGCGAGATGGAGATCTGCGCCGACCGGAGCGCGATGGCGTCGTTGATGCCGTCGCCGACGAAGCAGACGAAACGCCCCGCCGCACGCAGGCGCTGCACATGGTCGGCCTTGTGCTCGGGCAGAGTCTCGGCGAAAAAGTCGTCGATGCCGAGCCGCCCGGCCAGGGCGCGGGTCGGTTGCTCGTGGTCGCCGGAGATGATGCAGGTCTTGATCCCGCGCCGGTGCAGGAAGGTCACGATGGCCTGGGCCTCGGGGCGCAGGGTCGGGGCCAGTTCCAGCACCCCGAGGAGCCCGTCGTCGCGTCCGACGCAGACCAGCGAATGGCCGTGCTCGGCCGCCACCGCCTCGAGGTCCGCCAGTTCCGCGGTCGGCGCAATGCCCTCGCGGGCCAGGAAGCGGGCGCTGCCGACCAGCACCCGGTGGCCGTCGATCTGCACCTGGAGGCCGTAGCCGGCGCTGTAGCCGGCCGCGTCGACGGTCGGCAGGACGAGCCCGCGCGCCGCCGCCGCGCTCAGGATGGCGCGCGCCAGCGGATGCGGCTGGCGCTGCTCGGCCGCGGCGGCCAGGCGCAGCACCGTCTCGGCGTCGGACTCGCCCAGGCAGTGAATCGCGTGCAGCGTCGGCTGATCGAGCGTCAGGGTGCCGGTCTTGTCGAACACCACGGTGTCGACCTTGCGCAGCGATTCCAGCACCCGCCCGTCCTTGACCAGGATGCCCGCGCGCGACAGGATCTGGAGATAATTGAGCACGCTCAATGGCCCGAGCAGCCCCATCTGCCCGCCCAGTCCGGACCACAGCACCGCCAGCGCCGCCTTCGATCCCCACAGCGGCCAGGTCAGTGCGCCCAGTGCGAGCTGCACCGGCAGCAGACGCTCGGCCACCTCCCGGCCGCGCGCCATCATGTTCTCGGTGTAATTTTCGGTCCGGTTAAGCACGCTGCCGATGCCGGCGGCGACCGTCTGCGCCCCGCTCGCCTCCAGCCGGATCTGCAGGCGCCCCGTCAGCACCAGCGTCGCGGCATAGACGCGCTCGCCGGGGCCGCGCTCCACCGGCCGGCCCTCGCCGGTCAGTGCTTGTTGGTCGATGCTCGCCTGTCCCTGCGCCACGATCCCGTCCACCGGGATGACCTCGCCGGCGCCCACGACCACGATCTCCCCGGGGGCCAGGGTGGCGAAGTCCACCTCCAGCTCGATCCCGTCGCGCGCCACCCAGACCTTGGCCGGGTGCGCGGCGAAGACCTCAATCAACTGCTTCTGCGAGCTGGTCTCGGCGCGCTTGAGCACGGTCGCCATCAGGTTGCCGAGCACGCCCCAGAACGCCGTGAGCAGCACCTGCCCGCTGAGCAGCATGCCGACGGTCATGACCGAGCCCATCAGATAGAGGCTCAGAACATGGCCGCGCCGCAGGTCGCGCCACAGCCCGAAGAAGATCTCGCGGGTCAGATACAGCACCGCCCCCGCCGCCGCCAGGTTCAGGGCCGGGACGAAGGCGCCCAGGACCGCCACCCCGGCGGCGGCGCCGTACAGCGCCGCATTGCGGCTCGCCGCCGCCTCGAACTGCTTCATGCGCGTGCGCATGTCGTCGTCGATGGACATCTGTTGCTGTTGGCGCTCGGTACCGGAGGTGGCGGTCTTCAGATCCGCCAGCACCGCGCGCACGGTGGCGCGCCGCGCCGGGGGTGGCGGTGCGGCCGGCCGGACGCCGGGTGCCGGCGCCGGTCGGGCGCGCAGTGCCGCGGCCCGGCGCTGGGCGCGGCGGTCGTGCCAGCGCGCGGTCAAGGCGCCGAAGCCGGCGCTGAGCAAGGCGGTTTCGAGAATCATGGTGGGCTCGCGGTGGACCGGTGGGCGGCGCTCAGCCGGGATGTGCTTCCAGGAGAAACAGGATACTCTCCGGCGCCGCCCCGACCGGGATCCAGCGCGGCGCGACGAAGCCGGCCGACGTGAGCAGCGCCTCGAATTCCTCCCGGGTGCGGGCACCGAACATCGCCCACAGATTCAGGCTGCCGAGCAGCAGGCCCGGGGGCGCCGACGCGGGCCGCACGAAGTCCAGGATCAGCAGCCGGGCGGTGGGCGGCATGGCGCGGCGGCAGTTGGTCAGGATCGCCACCGCCTGCGCGTCGCTCCAGTTGAGCAGCACCCGCGAGAACAGATACAGGTCGCCGTCGGCGGGGATCGTCGCGGGCTCGAAGAAGCTCCCCGCCACCAGGGCGCAACGCGCGGCGACCCCGGCAGCGGCCAGCCGCGCCGGGGCCTCATCGAGCGCCTGCGCCAGGTCGAACAGGGTCGCGCGCAGGGCTGGAAACTGTTGCAGGAGCCGCGCCGTCAGCGCACCGGTATTGCCGCCCAGGTCGACCAGATGGCCGGCGAAGGGATAAGCGCCCCCGGTATCCGCCAGCCAGCGCTCGACGGTGATCTCCATGAAGCGGTTGAACTGGTGGTTACTCTGCGGATGGCTGGCCAGCCAGGAAAAGATATCGCTGCCATAGGCGACCTGGAACGGGACCTGTCCGGTCGTGAGCCCCTGGTGCAGTGCGCCCCAGGCGGCATAGCCGTCGTCCAGATGGGACAGGAACGGCAACACGGTATCCTCGGAGTCGGCGCACAGGCGACGGCCTTTATCGGTCAGGCCATAGCGTTGTCCGTCCTCAAGCGCGAGAAGACCCAGTCCGCGGCCGATCTCCAGCAGGTGGTGCAGCAGCTTGGGGTCGGTCGCGGTCGCGTCGGCCAGCCCGTCCAGCGGCGTCGGCCCCTGGGCTTGCAGATACGCGGGCAGACCCAGGCGCACCAGGGTGAACAGGCTTTGGCTAAGTTGGTAGAGGCCGGGCAGCACCTCCAGCGGCAGCGCCGCCAGGACCTCCATCGGATCGGGTGCGGTGGCCGGATCGGGCGGCGTTGGCATGGGGGGTTCTCCGGGTCGTTCGGGGTTGTTCATCGTTCGGTGCGCCGTCCGGCCTGCCGCGCCTGCTGGCGCGCCCGGCGCTGCGCGCCGCGGGCGTCGCCGTCGCTCGGGCGCGCGGGCGGGTCGGCGGGTCGGTCCAGATAGGCGGCCAGCGCTTGGATACTCGGGTAGGTGAAGAGGTCCACGACCCGCAGCGCGGGCCAGTCGGGTTGCAGCCGGTGGTGGACGCGCACGACCAGCAGCGAATGGCCGCCCAGCTCGAAGAAGCTGTCGTGGATGCCGACGGTCGTGCGTCCCAGCACCTCGCACCAGAGTGCGGCGAGGCGCTGCTCGGTGTCGCTCTGGGGCGGGGCGAAGGGCGCGACCGACACCGCCGCGTCCGGTGCCGGCAGCGCCCGGCGGTCGAGCTTGCCGTTGGGGGTGAGCGGGAAGGCGTCCAGAACCGTGAAGCTGGCCGGCACCATGTAGTCGGGCAGGCGGGTCTGGAGCCAGCGGCGCAGCGCGGTGCTCGGGTCGGCGGCGCCGTCGGCAAGGGTCAGGTAGGCGGCCAGCGCCGGGTTGCCGGCGTCCTCGCGCAGCAACACCGCGGTTTCGCGTACCGCCGGATGCTGGGCGAGGACGGACTCGATTTCGCCCAACTCGATGCGGAAGCCTCTGAGCTTGACCTGATGGTCGAGCCGGCCGAGGTACTCCAGATGGCCGTCCGGGCGCCAGCGCGCCAGGTCGCCGGTGCGGTAGAGCCGTTCGGTCTGGCCGAACAGTTCAACCTCGACGAACCGCTCGGCGGTCAACTCGGGGCGGTTCAGATAGCCGCGCGCCAGACCGGCGCCGGCGATGCACAACTCCCCGGGGACGCCGATCGGCAGCGGTTGCAGCCGGGCGTCCAAGATGTAGCCGCGGGTGTTGGCCAGCGGTGTGCCGATCGGGGGGTTGCCCTGGCCGGGGGCGCACAGCGCCCAGGTAGCGCAGACCGTCGACTCCGTCGGGCCATAGGCATTGATGAACCGCCGGCCCGGCGCATGGCGGTCGACCAGCCCGGCGGGACAGGCCTCGCCGGCCACGACCAGGGTGCGCAGGCACGCGGGCAGCGCCGCGGGCAGGTTGATGGCGAAGGAGGGCGGCAGCGTGACATGGGTGATGCCGTCCGCGCTCAGGTGCGCGACGAAATCGGCGTCGAGCAGCCGTTCGCGGGTCATGAGGTGCAGGGCACTGCCGCTGAGCAGCGCGGTGGCGACCTCGGAGACGGCGGCATCGAAGCTCGGCGAGGCGAATTGCAGGACGCGGCTCTGCCGGTCGATGGCAAAGGCCTGGATCTGCGCGAGCGCCAGATTGACGAGGCCCGCGTGGCGGCAGGTGTCGATGGCTACCCAAACCTGCGGATAGTTGGCGGATAGCGCGGGCCATCGCCAACGGGGGTGGTGAAGACCGGTCGGTCGCTGAGGGACGAGGGGGGGTTGGGAGCCAGGGGAACAGGGCGAG